>Ga0308163_10000119_pt1 | contig 231055 bp, 203 predicted proteins | sample PhyTR1_FD_201037 | JGI IMG/M metagenome (GOLD analysis project Ga0308163, IMG submission 201037) | Phyllosphere microbial communities from UC Gill Tract Community Farm, Albany, California, United States - DLSLT.R1 | ecosystem: Host-associated > Plants > Phyllosphere > Unclassified | place... | reverse complement strand
GAGCATCACAGAAGAAAGGATGGAGATGATAATTCAAATTTCATTCTTGAATGAAATAAGAAGAGGGACTTTCAGTCCCTCGTAAAACAAACCTCTGCACTTTCAGTGCAGAGTGGTTTAGTTTATACCTTAACTTAAAAATTTCTTTGTGTAAACCTTAGAGGTTAAACCTGAACTTGAAACTTGAAACAAAACCATTATTTACTAATTCCATTGAATTCGTTGATGATGTTTACAGCCTCGTTGAGGTACGGATTTGTTTTAAGATTATCCATTTGATATTGATTAATCGTTTTGTCATTTGGGTAAGCACCTAGAAGAAACTGATTAACGCTAGAATTGTACACATCAAGCGGATTATTTTCATCATTAAAAGTATTGATCTCTGTCCAAAGTGCACCTAACGTCTTTTTCTGCTTGAAAACAGAATCTAATGTCATTGGGATTTCCGCTTTGGGAGCATTCACGAGCTGATCTATTTTAAGATTAATCTTTTTAATGTTGTTGAAAAAGTAGTTGTCTGACAATCTCTGCGAGCTGTTTTCAGCAATTTTGTCTATCAAATTTCGCTTTACATAGGTCTTGTATTTTAAGAAAGGTTCGATGCTGTCGTTTTTTATCGCCGTCGGAAAATCGCTTTCTTTTTGGTAAACATCCTCATAAAACTCAGGCAGTACAACATCTGGTTTTACGCCGATATATTGGTGGCTTTTACCCGTAATCCTGTAAAATTTATTGATTGTAATTTTTAAGAAATCCGTGGCTTTATCTTCTTCAAGCGGAAGAATAGTCTGCATAGTGGCTTTTCCAAGCGTATTGCTTCCTAGCAAAAGCGCACGGTTATAATCTTGCATAATAGAAGCAAAAAACTCGCTTGCTGAAGCTGTATTGCTATTTACCAGAACTACAATTGGACCTCGATAAATAACGCCTTTAAACGGATCGTTAATGACAGATTTCTCTTTTTTGTTGTCAATTACAATCGAAAGCGGACCGTAATCTACAAACATTCCAGCCAGTTTTATCGCTTCTTCCATAGAGCCGCCGCCGTTGTCTATAAGATCGATAACAAGCCCCTGTATGCTGTCTCTTTGCAGTTTTATAACCTCGCGCGCCACATCATCTGCACAGCCTTTTCTGCTGTTGCCATCGAGATCGGCATAGAAACTCGGAATTTTTACATATCCAATTTTACTGTCTTTGCCAATGATGAAACTGAAAACAGAATTTTCTTCATCTTTCATCATTTGTTTTTCAATAAAAACATCAAAACTTTTGCCCGAATTGCGTTTTAAAGTAAGCGTAATATGTTTGTTGTTTTCAGATAAAATCATGGACGATATAGACTCCAAAGAGGCACAAGAAACCTGAAGTGTTTCTTTCTGATTGGAAATCGAAATAATCTGATCGCCTTTTTTTATCTGTCCTGTTTGATAAGCTGGTCCGTTCGGATCGATTTCATCAATAATAATTTCATTTTTCTCGTTGAGGTTTACCGTCATTCCAAGCGATAAATGTTCTTTTGACAAAGAAGCAACAAAACTCGTTTTAGAATCATCACTAAAATAAGCCGTATGAGGGTCAAAATACGTGCAGAAGAAATTGTATAGTTTTTCTTCTTGTTTGGTATTAGAATCTATTAGCGAATTAAAACGGCAGATTTCATTTGTAAGAATTTGATTTTTAGAAGCTTGTTCGATAGATTTGAAATTGGTTTTTAAAGAATCGAGATTGTCGCTCGTTTCAACAATATCATCTAAGATTTGATAACGCAGTTTTTTTACCCAAACCCTTTCTAAGTCTTCTTTCTTCAAATAAAAAGCAAAAGATTTTTTATAAAAACGGATAGTATCTTTCTTTGTATAATCAATCGGAATGGTCTGAATTTTTTCTAAAACTTTTTTAGTGCGTAAAAGTCCGTTGATGTAAGTAGCTTTGATATCGGTAAGAAAGCTGCAGTCGTTCTTTAAAATTAAATTATCGAGATTGTAACGATATTTCTGAGCCAATTCGTCATATTCGCTCTTAAAGAAGATATTGCGTGAAGGGTCAAGTTCGTTAATAAGATTGTCAAAAACAAACACAGAAAGACTGTCATCAACTGGTTTTGGTCTTAAATGTTCTGCCTGAATAAGCGCATTTATTTTGTTTAATATTTCACAAGTTTCTGCGCTGTTCTGACCAATAGATATAGTTGATGTCAGCAAAAAAAGGAGTAGTGAAATCTTTTTCATAAATGGAAATTCGTGGGTTCATGATTAAAGTTACACTAATTTTTTTACAAATTGTAGGTTTTTTAGCAAAATATCGACAATGAAAAGTTTTTAATCGTTAAACGAACACATGCTAAATAATTTAACTCGAATTTGCCTATTTTGAAGAAAAAAAAATGCGTTACAATCGTAACGCATTTTAAAACTATAAAGTCAAAACTTATTTCTTGTAAAACGGTAATTTAACCACTTTTGCAGGAACATCATTTTTTCTGATTCTAATAAAAATATCGCTGTCAACCGCACTGTTTGCAACGGTTACATATCCTAAACCAATTCCTTTATTCATAGAAGGAGACATAGTTCCAGAAGTTACAATTCCGATTACTGCTCCAGAACCATCAACGATTTCGTAATCATGTCTTGGCACAGCGCGCTCTTGCATTTCAAAAGCAACTAATTTTCTTGTAACACCCGCTTCTTTTTGTTTTTTAAGCGCTTCAGAATTGGTGAAATCTTTTGTGAATTTCGTAATCCATCCTAAACCAGCTTCAAGTGGAGAAGTGGTATCATTAATGTCATTTCCGTAAAGACAGAATCCCATTTCTAAACGTAAAGTATCACGTGCAGCAAGACCAATTGGCTTAATGCCAAAAGAAGCTCCGGCTTCAAAAACTTTATTCCAGATTGCTTCAGCATCTGCATTTTTGCAATAGATCTCAAACCCACCAGAACCAGTATAACCAGTAGCAGAAATAATGACATCGCTAAAACCTGCAAAATCGCCTACTTCAAAATGGTAGTAGGTAATAGCAGACAAATCAACAGAAGTTAAAGACTGCATAGCTTCAACCGCTTTTGGGCCTTGAATCGCCAATAAAGAATAATCATCAGAAACGTTTTTCATTTCAACTCCCAAATCATTGTGAGAAGTAATCCAGTTCCAGTCTTTTTCAATATTTGAAGCATTTACAACTAGTAAATACTCTTCCTCTTTCATTTTATAAATAATCAAATCGTCAACAATTCCGCCTTCATTATTTGGAAGACAAGAATATTGCGCTCTACCAATTGTCAAAGTAGACGCATCGTTTGAAGTCACTTTTTGAATCAAAGCCAAAGCATTTGGACCTGTTAGCAAAAATTCACCCATATGCGAAACGTCAAAAACTCCTACGCTGTTACGAACCGTTTCGTGTTCAGCATTAACCCCTTCATAAGTAATAGGCATATTATAACCAGCAAAAGGAAGCATTTTCGCTCCTAAACCTTCATGTATGTGCGTAAGCGCAGTATTTTTCATTGTGTTGTTTTATAAAATTGTTTTGCAAATCTATTCAAAAAATATCAAATTTGAATGTCTTAAATTATAAATTTCGCAATAATTAGGAGCTATTTCCTGCTATCCGCTATATCTTTTGCTTTTTTCTTTAAAAAGCAAAAGGATGCCGCTGCTATCAGGGCTAGGGCTAACAGTTTCAAAAGAACAATCATGATTTCGATTTTTTCCGTAATTTTATTATATAAAAGTATTCAAATGAAATCATCGTATTTAATTACAAAAGAAGAGATTCTGAAATTATACAAACCAATCGATTCCAAAGCGCACAAAGGAACACAAGGTCATGCGGTGATTATTGCCGGAAGTTATGGCAAAATAGGAGCAGCGGTTTTGGCCTCAAAATCCTGTCTAAAAACAGGCTGCGGACTCGTAACTACTTTTGTACCCAAATGCGGTTATCAGATCCTTCAAATCTCCATTCCAGAGGTGATGGTTGCAACCGATGAAAACGTCAATTTTATAACCAGTATTCATCTGCCATTAATTCCGCAAGCAGTTGGATTTGGCCCAGGAATAGGGAAGGAACTCGGAACACAAAAAGCTTTATTTGAGTTTTTAAGAGTCAATAAAGCGCCTTTAGTTTTAGATGCCGATGCGTTGAATATCATTTCAGAAAATTTATCATGGTTAGAATTAGTTCCAGAAGACACGATTCTGACACCTCATCCAAAAGAATTAGAACGTTTGATTGGAAAGTGGAACTCCGAAGCCGAAAAATTTCAAAAAACAATTGCTTTTTCAGAAAAATATAAAGTGATTGTGGTAATGAAAGGCGCACCAACATTTATTATCAATAGAACTTCGGTATACGAAAACACAACAGGAAATGCAGCATTGGCAACAGCAGGAAGCGGAGACACATTAACCGGAACCCTCACAAGTCTTTTAGCACAAGGCTACGAACCCAAATACGCCTCAAAGTTTGGAGTCTACCTCCACGGACTAACAGCCGATTTAGCTCTCCCAAAAACGGGCTATGAATCTTTTACAGCTTCTACAATTATTAAGTATTTAGGAAAAGCTTTTTTGGAATTAGATAATTAGAGAATGTGTCAATTTGATAATTAGATAATTTTGCTGGTCGGTTGTCCTCCTGAGCGGAGTCGAATTGACAAGCCAGAGAAAGTCCACAATCAAAATCGCCAATCTTTGTAGAGCATAATCTTTGTGGCTCCGCGTCTTTGCAAGATTAAAAAAACTTCGTGTCTTTGCGCCTTTGTGGCAAAACCTTAGTAAGTTTGTATTTATGAAAAACAACTTCGATCTCAGAACGGTAAACGTCATGCGATATATAACGCCACTGCGTGAAGGCGGTTCTTTACCTGCTTTAGCAGAAGCCGATGACGATTTTAAATACGTATTAAAATTTAGAGGAGCCGGACACGGCGTAAAAGCCTTAATCGCTGAATTAGTTGGCGGACAAATAGCAAAAGCTTTAAAATTACAATTACCAGAATTAGTATTCGCCAATCTCGATGAAGCTTTCGGAAGAACCGAAGCCGATGAAGAAATTCAGGATTTATTGCAAGGAAGTCAAGGGTTAAATTTAGCGCTTCACTTTTTATCTGGTGCTATAACTTTTGATCCTGCTGTAACCACGGTAGATGCTAAATTAGCTTCGCAGATTGTTTGGCTAGACGCTTATATTACAAATGTAGACAGAACTTTCAAAAACACCAATATGCTGATTTGGCATAAAGAATTATGGCTGATTGATCACGGCGCGTGTTTGTATTTTCATCATTCTTGGAACAATTGGGAACAGCATGCTAAAAGTCCGTTTGCATTGATAAAAGATCACGTTTTACTGCCTCAGGCTTCACTCTTAAAAGAAGTCGATGCCGAATTTAAAGCCATTTTAACCCCAGAAATTTTAGAAGAAATTGTCAATACAATTCCAGTTGACTGGCTGCAATGGGAAGACGCAGATGAAACTCCAGAAGCATTGCGAAATGTTTATTTGCAGTTTTTAAAAACAAGATTAGAGAATTCAGAAATATTTGTAAATCAGGCTCAAAATGCAAGATAATCACTTATACGAATATGCTTTGATTCGCGTTGTGCCAAGGGTAGAGCGCGAAGAATTCCTGAATATCGGAATCATTTTGTTTTGCAAAAAAGCCAAATTTATAAAGGTTCTTTTTCATTTAAATAAAGAAAAAATACAAGCACTGTCTGTCGATTTTGACATCGAACAGTTAGAATGCAATTTAACTTCACTGGTAAAAATTGCCAACGGAGCCAAAGACGGCGGTCCAATTGCCGAGTTTGAAATCCCAGAGCGTTTTAGATGGTTAACCGCAATTAGAAGTTCTGCTATACAAACGTCAAGACCTCATCCGGGTTTGAGTCAGGATTTGGAGAAAACAATTCAGAGATTGTTTGAGGAGCTTGTTCTTTAGTTGTTGAAATAAAAAAATGTTGACAAATCCCTATTAGAAGGAGTTTATAAAAATAAAAGCCGTAAAGTTAATCGCTTTACGGCTTTCCGTATTTAAATTGTGTTTATTTTTTTTATGTTTGTTCCATTAAAAAAGCCCTATATTCTATTGTATTTTAAACTCTTTTATATGAAATTTCAAAAATTCACAGTTCTTTCTTTTGTTTTAATGGTTTTCTCGATAACTTCTTGTTCTTCAGAAGACTCTCCTGCACAAGAGCAGGAACAAGAAATAAATCCTGCAAATCAAAAACTTACTTCTATTACTTTTCCTAGTAGCTTTAATTTAGCTTATATGATGGATAAGCAGGAATTAAAATACGACGATTTGAAAAGATTAAGTCTAAACGGAGTAGTAGAAATAAAGTATGTAAATGATGAATTGATTGAAACAAACTTATTAGAAGAAAATATTTCTAATATAGATTTGGAAGCAAAAACATATATTAAACTTAAGGATAAGAACATTGTATCGGTAATTAGCAATCGTATTTTTAAAAAACTCACCGGAGAAGTTTATAGTATAGAAAGAGATTCAACTGCTTTTACTTATGAAAATGAATATCTTTCTAAAGTAGTGACTTACTTTAAGCAATCTGGAGATTATGGCGAGGGAAAATATCGATTAGAAAAACAATTGGATTTTCAGGTTACCAACGGCAATATTACGCAAATTAAAACTTCTCAATACGGAGATAGTTATATCACTAATTATACTTATGATTCTTCACCTAATATTCCAATGAATGATTTTGGCTACGAAACGCCACTTCATAAAATTGGCATAGATAGGGTTTTAGTCCATGATAAAATAGGGAAAAAGAACGCAAATAATATCGTTAGTATAGAAAATGTTTTTAATGAAGTTCCATTTCAAAGATCTTATAAAACAATAAATTTTAAAAGAAATTTGGATAAATTCGGAAGAATAACTGAAATTTTATTGTCAGGAACTTGTGTTACAAGTAATCCAAATAGCGTGGCGTCAAACTTTACTGATGAAAAACTAATATTTGAGTATAAATAAAATTTCAGGAAATTTTTTACTAATAAGATTTATACTTTGTAAAGAGTTTAAGTTGTTTTCTTGTAACTAAGTTGATATCTTAATAAAAATAAAAAAACCACGAATTTTATTTCATTGAAATTCGTGGTTTTAAAACTAAAAACTAACTTACTTTTTATACTAATTCAATTAAAAAGAACCGCAAACATTTCCTCCTAAAGTAGGTCCTGCATTGGCAGAAACATCAGCTTTAACTGCAGTTTTAGCCAATTTTACAATTGAGTAAGGCGGAGTAAAAGCAGTACCACTTCCAGCCTGAGTTCCTGTTACACTTGTAAATACGTTATCAGTAGCAGTAACGGCAGTATAACCTGACATTAAATCGATTGGATTTTTTACACCTTCAAAAACATTGCTTTCTACGAAAATATTAGCTTCAAAACCTGCAGCGATACATTTGTTGCTTACTGTGCTGTTAAAGAAACTGTTTACAATATGCACTTTTCCAAAACGAACTCTTGGCATTCTTTCTTTACAGCCTGGAGCCCACCAGCATCTTGCAAAAGTGATTCTCAATTTACCGCGATCAGCAGTTGCACCATCGCTTGAACCAATTAAATTTGAATATCTATGATCATCTGATCCTCCAGAACCGCCTGCTTTTGGTGGTTTTAGGTAATGGAATTTAGAATAGGTAACCGAGATATAATCTGATTTGTTTTTGATGTCGAAGTTTCCATCAACACCATCTCTAAATTCGCAATGATCTACCCAAACGTTTGTACATTCGTCAAGAATTGCATTATCCCATCCGTCAGTGTCGTAAGCGCCTGGACCTTCAAAAATCAAGTTTCTGATTATGATGTTTTTACATCTTTTAATGTTGATAATTCCAGAGCCATCTTTGGTTTGATTCGTCGAAACTAATTTTGCTCCACTTGCGCCATAAATTGTTTTCCCAGTTTGATCTTGAAAAGACAATCTTGTTGTAATTGTAATGGTTCCAGAGACTTTAATCACTTTTACAGAAGTGTTCTCAATAGCCGATTTCAACTGAGCATAGGTAGTAACTGTAGTTTCGGCAGCAGAACCGCCACCTGTTGTGCCTCCGTTTTGAGAAGCCCATCCAGGAACTTCAGCACAGTTTCCGATTTTACCCGTTGGATTGGTTGCAGGCGTTTCAACGGTCGTTTCATTTGTTGGAATACTTGCTTCAGTGTTGGAAGCGATTTCTTCAGAATTACATGCCGTAAATCCGAAAATCAATGTTGCAGTGAACATTGAAAGTTTTGATTTTAAGTTCATAATAAGTTTGGTTATTTATAAAAGTTTAACAACGCAAAACTCAATATTATTTGTAGGAAAAAAGTTGAACAAGTTCAAACTTTTACAAAAAAATCTACGAAATGTGTTTTTTTAACACTTGTAAATTTACAAAAATGCACAAATAACGTATTTTTACGTAATCGATTACATTGATTAAGCCCCTAATTAAGATGAGTCGATAAACAAACTTATTCCTTAAACAAAAACCACAAAAATGTACAACCTACTAAGAAAAAACATTGAAAGGAAAATTCCGCTCACAGATGAAGAATGGGATATTATTGTCTCTAAAGCAGAATTGATAAAGCTGAAAAAGAATCAGTTTTTGCAAATTCAAAATTCTCATAATAGTTATGAGGGATTCATTTTGAAAGGATCATTTAAAACCTACATTCTAAACGAAAACGGAACTGAAACGGTCATTTTCTTTTCTTTCGAAAACGAATGGATGTGTGATCTGGAAAGTTTCTATCACCAAAAGCCCACAACGTACAACATTAAAGCAATTGAAGACAGTGAAATAGTGGTCATCAATAAAATGCAAAAGGCGTATTTGTTTGCCGTAATTCCGAAGCTTCTTAAGTTTCATGTCCTGATGATCGAAAGAGCCAATGTTGCCATTCAGCAACGGCTTTTGGATGTACTCAACAAAACCTCGAAACAGCGTTATTTGGATTTTAAAGAGCGTTACCCGCAAAAGGTAAGTTCGATAAATAATAAGAATCTTTCTTCCTATTTAGGTGTTTCGCATGAGTTTCTTTCGAAGATTAAAAAGGAGATGCTAAGATCCTGAGATGCTATAGTTCTAAGTTCTTATTTCACGCAGATTTTTTAGGCTCTTGTCATTTCGACGAAGGAGAAATCTTCGCAAGTAACTCCGCAAAGTATATCGACAATCTTTGTAGAGCTTCTAGCGAAGATTTCTCCTTCGTCGAAATGACAAACTATATGGCTTTTTGCTTAAAATACTTTGCGTCTTCGCTCCAGATAGCTATCAGGATTTCGAGATGAAAAAATTTCGTGCCTTCGCGTCTTCGTGGCAAAACAACTTGAAACAAAGGATTAAAAATCCAATATTCCAAAGAGACATTCATTAGAAAAATGAAGCCTTATATTTTCTTTTTCTTCATTTTCAATGACCAATAAATCATAAGGTTCTAAATCGTACGGCTTTTCATTAACTGTAATAACTGTTGTATCTAAAGAAAACAAAATTACTACGTCAGCATTACAATTCTGATTGCTATTAGCTACTTCCAGTTTATGATGAGATGTTTTTTCAGAAACCATCCAATTAAAATCAGTGCCTTTTGTAAAAGAAGTTACCTCGTCATCCGAATTAAATTCCATGATTTCATATTTCTTATATGCTTTTTTTTCTTTGTTTACCTCAATCTCTAAGCCATTATCAAGCATAACCAAATATCGGTAATAGCCTTTAAATTTGGTAAACTCTGAAGGCACTTCTTCTATTGTAGCACTGCTTATTCTAAATACAAAATCTCTATCGGCATACTTTGCCATTTTGGGATAGATCATATATTCATATGTCAATCCGCCACTCCAAACAGAAGCTTTACTATCTTTTTTAGGAAAAACGTGTACGTTCATTTTCTGTTTTTTTTTAGTATTTAATCCCAATTTTGTCATTTCGACTGAAAGGAGAAATCGCACTAGAAGCTCGACAGAGATTGGCGATTCTGTTTGCGGAATTCCAGGTGTGATTTCTCCTTCGTCGAAATGACAAACTGTATGGAAACTTTGCGTTTAAACCTGAAACTTGAAACAAATAAAACTAAATCTTCTTCTCCAAATAGATAAACTCCAAAGGCACATCAGAAATCGTAACATGAATTTCACTTTCTGGAAAAGCTTCTCTTTTGCCAGTATCAGCATAACCGTGACGTTTGTACCAAGCTACCAATTCTTCACGAACCGAAATAACGGTCATAATGATACTCGACAATCCTAAAGTTTTAGCCTGATTTTCGGCTTCAGCCAAAAGCTTTTTCCCGATGCCGCTGTTCTGAAGTTCTGGCGAAACTGTCAGCATTCCTAAATACAATTGATGTCCTTTTTCAACCAATAAAACCGAACCGATAATCTTGTCATTTTCTGTAAATTTCAGAATCGTATTTTTTGGATCCAGAAAGATTTCGGTCATTTCGAGTTCGTCGGTTCTTTTTCCTTCAAGTAAATGGGCTTCGGTTGTCCAGCCTTTTTTAGAAGTTTCTCCTCTGTAAGCTGAATTGATTAAGGTTGTTAATGCGGGAATGTCTTCGATTAAAGCTTTTGTAATCATATAGGGATGTGAAATGTGAAATGTTAGTTGTGAAATGTTAGTTGTGAAATGTTAGTTGTGAAATGTTAGTTGTGAAATGTTAGTTGTGAAATGTTAGTCGTGAAATGTTAGTCGTGAAATGTGAAATGCAAAATTACAATTTGATGGTGAATCAGAAAAAGATGTTTTAAATTTAGGGTAGTAAATATTTAAATAAAAATATTGAAATTTGTATTGAACACAAAATCAACAAAGTATGAGCAGGATTCACTTATTTGAATTTGAAGATCAACAATGGCTTCCCAAATTCATTAGAAATTACATGACCGACTTTTTACAGTTTCTTTCGAATAAAACGGCAATGTACAAAGGAATTGTTCCTGTAATCGAAAAAGCTTTAAAAGAAAGCCAGACCAATCAAATTATTGATTTGGCATCGGGCGGTGGTGGCGGACTGATTTGGCTTAACAGCGAATTGCGAAAAAACAATCCCAGTCTCAAGATTTTGCTGACGGATTATTTTCCCAATATTCCCGCTTTTGAACATACTCAGAAACAAGCCGATAATTTCGATTTTGTCAAAACTTCAGTCGATGCCAGAAACGTTCCCGAAAACCTAAAAGGACTTCGAACGCAATTTTTGTCCTTTCACCATTTTGAGCCAAAAGATGCACAACAGATTATGCAAAATGCGATTGACAGTAATAGTTCGATTGCAATTTTTGAAGGGCAGGAGAGAAGCATTCCAAGTATTATAGCTATGATCCTTTCGCCAATTAGTGTTTTGCTGACAACACCTTTTATAAGACCGTTTAAAATTGGCAGAATCATTTTTACCTACTTAATTCCCGTTGTACCGCTTTTGGTTTTGTGGGATGGTGTAGTTTCTTCTTTAAGAACGTATTCTGTTGAAGAAATGAATGAATTGATTTCTAAATTAAACAACAAAGAAATTTTTAACTGGGAAGTTGGAAAAGTAAAATCCGGACCTGCGAAGATTTTATATTTGGTTGGGACGAGGAAAACCGCTTAAATAGAACGCGGATGAAACAGATTTGCATTCGCAAAAACGCTGATTTAAACGGATTTTTTTATTCAACAATAAATCCGTGTCTTCGTGATAACGAATCCATCAAATCCGCGTCCAAAACTATATTTTCAAATTATACAAAGTATCTTACAAAAAAATCTTGTTTTTTACCGAAATCTATTTTCGTTTCAGAATTTTAAATATCTTTGAATTATGAGTACAGCAACAAAACCAAAACATATCGGCAGAAATATAAGCCGTATCAGAGAGCTTAAAGATATGAAACAGGAAGCACTGGCACAGGCTTTAGGAATGAGCCAGCAGGCAATTTCTGTTATTGAAAACAGCGAAACGGTAGACGAACAAAAACTTATAGAGATTGCAAAAGCTCTTGAAGTTTCTGTTGAAGCAATTAAAAACTTTTCAGAAGAAGCGGTTTTTAATATTATTGGAAATACCATTCACGATCATGGTACGCTTTCGACTACAACAGGTAATTACAATTGTACTTTTAATCCTTTAGATAAAGTAGTTGAACTTTACGAACGTTTGGTGCAAGCTGAAAAAGATAAAGTGGAGTATTTGGAGAAATTATTGAACGGGAAATAAACGTTTGAAGATATATTGAACATAAAAAAGAGGTCTTAATAAGACCTCTTTTTTATGTTCAATTGCTAGCGAGAACCTTAAAACAAGTATCATAAATCGTATTTATTTAAACAAAAAAAAGAGTTTAAAAAGAATAATCATAAATTTTCAAAATTCTCTCAATTTTTTTCTCTTTATTTGGAATAGCAATAATTTCGGTAAATATTTTTTCTTTCTTTTTGCCTATGGCAGCCTCTTTTATTCTATTTAAGCTCAAATGATTTGAGAATAATACTAATAGAATAAATAAACAAGCAGTTTTGTCTTCTTGATTATCAAAGAAATCAATTAAACTTGAATAAGAATCGAATCTAATATTAATATGCTCATTGATTACATAGTTTATTAATTCTTTTTCTTTAATTCCTAATTTGAATAAAAGATTTAGATTTTCAATTAGAGTATCTATATTTTGAGGTAAAATTTGATTTCGAATGTAGAAGTAAATTATTGGATAATAAGTATCTGTTTGAAAATAACAATTTGTATTTTCATAAATATTATTAATAGTAAAATTTTGAATGAATTTTTCAATGACAGTTACATAATTTTCTCTACTATATTTTGCTTTAGTGCTGTAGCACGATGCTGTAAATAAGAATTTATTCGAATTGATGTTTTCTTCAAATAATGATTTGTTTTTTAAATTGAAATCAAAATTATATTCTTCTATCTCATTTTGAGGAAGATTAATTTCTAAATAATCAATTTCAAAATATAATGCATATACTAGATAAGAAAGATTTACATTTTGATCTTCAATTTGTGATAGCTTTTGAAGAATTAACTTTTTTATTGTATGATCAGAATATATTTTTTTTATGGATTCATAAATTTTTGAATGTAAACTTTCTTCGTTAAGAAAATTATCTCTATTGTAGTCATTAATAAGAATGTCTATTGCTAGATTTATACAGTTTTTAATGCAATCAGAGCTAACATTTTTATAGCCATTAATAGTCGAAAGAATAAATGGAAGAGCTTTTACGTCTTTATCTATTTGTTTGATAATTAAATCATCAATCATTTCATAGTCCGCTTGATTTTTATCAATCATATTAATAAGAAGTTCTAAAACTATATGCCAAAAAGAATTGTCTATATATTTTGAAATTAATAAATTTCTTTCTTCAGTTTTATTCTTTTTTTCAATATTAGAATATATCCAATAAGCACAGTAATATTCTAAAAAAGTTTTATGAGTAAAATTATTTTCAAAATAAATAGATCTTTTTTGTGCATATGCCATGAAATTCTCTGCCGAGTTATGGGCTTCAGATTCATCTGTGATTTTAAGGCGCTCAAGAGAAGAAGCAACATTATTTAGTGCTCTTGTAAATGTTATTTTTATTACATCACCACTAAGTTCTTGATATTGCCAATATGCTAAATCTGCTAATATGTTTTCACGTTTTTTATATATCTCAGGATCTAAATTTATTTCTAGGTCCTTTTTACTTGCATCCCATTTCTCAACTAAGGTTTTAGTGCAACTTTGATAAATCTCTAGTTTAGATTCTGGTAAGGCAAGAGTATTTCTATAAATAATTACAATTAAAGATAAAAGCAGTGGATTTGAAATTAGCTCGTTATCAATTTCATTTCTTTTTTGTAAAAAGCCATTTATTTCATTAGTTCTTCTTTCTGATAATTCTTCTTCTTTTTCATACCATTTATTTAAGTACTCTTCAATTTGTGAGTCATTAAAATTTTTAATATTTACTTCAAAAAATTGTTCCTCATCTAATTTAGCTTCTTCATAACCAATAATTCTAGATGAGGTGACTGACTTTGTTAGTGGAAATGAATTGTGAAAATTTTCTATATCATTTTTTATGTCAATCTTGTCTTCAATTTTAAATATCTCATCTAATCCGTCGAAAAAAATTATATTTTTATTTTCTTTTAAAATTTTCTCAAGCAAAGTTTCTGTCATACTCGTTATTCCATATTCTTCTTCGAGTAAAGAGTTTAAGTACTTTATGATATTTCCCCTGTTTTGTTTTTTAAAAGCTAAGTACTTTCTTAATTCTATTCTAAATGGTATGCAGTTAATTAAATTTTCATGTGAAGAATCAGCATTATTTTTATTTAAGATTTCGCAGATAATGGATTTAATGAGTATAGATTTTCCTGATCCAGGATTTCCAAGTATTATAATTTTATCAGAATAATTAAAAAGTTGTTCATAATTTATTTCAGACTCTTCGTCAAAAATAAATTCATCTTCGTAGTCTTTATGATTTTTTATAAATTTATTGTGTATTACTTTGAAATAAGGCTTTACAAAAATATCTTCTAAATTTTTTCTATTTATTTTTTTTGAAATATCCACACCCAAACCAATAAAATTTACTTGGGATAAATTATTTACAGCATTTTCAGAGTATTTTATTAAAAAATCATTAAGCAAAAATTTATTTCCAATCCTTTCTTCAAGTAAATCTTTGATTCTTCTAATTTCACTTAAAGCAAGATTTGAATTTTGGGCAAGCGATTCTGTTTCATTGCTAATTCCAGAAATTAAAATAAAGAGTTCTTTGTCAGCAATAATACTATCAAAATCACGTATTGTCAGTAATTCATTTTTTAACTCTGTAATGAATTCTAGTATGAAGTCAGGTGGGAGAGTGTTAGTATCAAAATTATTGGAAATATTTTCCAGATTTATGTTTGAATTTATAAAAATTAATTTAATTAACTCTTTAAAAACAGATTCGGTTTTGAAAAAATATTCAATCTTACCACCCAATATTTCTGGATATTTAACTTGCAGTTTTTCAGATACAGTTTTAACAGCATTTCTAAACAGTTCATCTATTTTGTTAGATTCTGTAAGTTTAGAATATAAATTATCAAAACCTTTATCTTTGATTTTATCTAAAACCCATGTTCCAAATGCTATTGTTCCTGCAGTTAATGCCATAATTCTGTCTTAATTTTGTTAAATGAAATTTTAATTTAAGAATGTTAGAAATAGTGTTACTATGTTTTCAAACATAATAATTTTCCTTATAAAAAGCTAATACGAGTTACAAATAAAAAACCACAAATTACACTAATGTAAAGTCAGTATAATTTGTGGTTTTATTTTTTTATAAAATAAATACTTATCCCAAGAAATCCTTCAACTCCTTATAAGTACCAATCTTCACACTAACTTTCTCCTCATTGATAACACTTTCAATTTGAGCAGGAATCGGAAGTGTAATTCCTAAAGCAGGTTCAACAACATCTAAAAATTTAATAGGATGCGCTGTTTCTAAGAAAATACCAATGGCGTTAGGGTGTTTTTCTAATTCTTTTTTCAAACCTAAATAACCAACAGCGCCGTGCGGTTCCGCAATGTAACCGTCTGCGTTATAGATTTTCTTTAGCGCTTCAAGCGTTTCTTCATCCGTATAACTATAAGAAGAGAAATCTTTTTCGAAAGCTTTTAAATCGTTATTGTACAATTCCTGAATTCTAATAAAGTTGCTTGGGTTTCCAACATCCATGGCGTTAGAAATTGTCGCTTTAGAAGGTTTCGGGTCGTATTTTCCGTTTTCTAAAAATCTTGGCACGGTGTCGTTTACGTTTGTAGATGCAACGAAATGTTCAATTGGCAAACCTAATTTCTTTGCCATAATTCCAGCGCAGATATTTCCGAAGTTTCCGCTTGGGCAAGAGAAAACTAAAGGTTTGTTTTGGCTTTTCAAAGCTTTGTAAGCAAAGAAGAAATAAAACATTTGCGGTAACCAGCGCGCAATATTAATCGAGTTTGCCGAAGTCAGGTTTTTATGCGCCAGAGTTTCATCTAAAAACGCTTTTTTTACCATATCCTGACAATCATCAAAAACACCGTCAACTTCAAGCGCTTTAATGTTTTGCCCTAAAGTCGTCAATTGTTTTTCCTGAATATCGCTCACTTTTCCTGACGGATATAATATAACAACATCTACACCGTCAACGCCTAAAAATCCGCTGGCAACGGCTCCGCCTGTATCTCCAGAAGTAGCTACTAAAACCGTGTTTTTAGCATCTTTTTTATCTTTATTGAAATAGCCCAAACAACGCGACATAAAACGCGCTCCAACGTCTTTAAACGCCATTGTTGGCCCGTGAAATAATTCTAACGAATAGATTCCGTCTTCGACTTTCACAACAGGAAAATCAAAAACTAAAGTTTCGGCAATAATTTCTTTTAGTTTTTCAGCAGGTATTTCATCGCCTACAAATTGTTTAATTGCTTCAAAAGCAATTTCTTCGTGGCTTAAACTTTCAATTTTATCAAAAAATGAAGGATCTAAAGCCGTGATGCTTTCTGGGAAATATAATCCTTTATCACTCGCTAATCCTTGTATAACAGCTTCTTGAAAAGAAACTTTTGGGGCATTGTGGTTTAAACTGTAGTATTTCATTTTTTTTTATTGCTTTAGGCTTTAGGCAATACGCTTTAAGCTTTTTGCCTTGTGTAAATGGAAGCCTGAAATTGTTTTAAATATTTTTATTTAAGTCCCGAGGCTCAAAGCCTAAAGCCTATTGCTTACAGCTTATTGCGCACGAAGTGCTAAAGAATTCTTACTCCATCTGGATTGATTTTCGAAACGTGAATTTCATACGGTAAACTCATTTTTTCGTACACTTCGCTCATGGCTTTTGCGATTTGGTCTGCGGTTTCTTTTCCTCTGCTTAATGCGAAAATAGAGGGGCCAGAACCTGAAATTCCAGAACCTAAAGCGCCGTTTTCATAAGCCGTTTGTTTGATTAAATCGAAACCTGGAATTAAAACACTTCTTAAAGGTTCAACGATTTCGTCATGAAGCGACCTTCCGATCAATTCGTAATCTTTGGTGTAAAGACCTGCAACCAGTCCGCCCACATTTCCCCATTGCATAATGGCGCTTTTTAGGGAAACATTTTGTTTTAAAACCGAACGTGCATCAGACGTTTTCAATTCAATCTGCGGATGAACCACCGTCGCGTACAATTCTTCTGGACTGTCAATTCTGATAATATCAAGCGGAGCATAACTTCTTACCAAAGTAAAGCCGCCTAAAAGGGCAGGAGCAACGTTGTCGGCATGTGCATTTCCGCTGGCTAATTTTTCGCCCTGCATCGCAAATTGCACCAAATCTTTACGAGAATAAGGTCTTCCTAATAATTCATTAATTCCGAAAACCGCTCCGGCAGAACTTGCAGCGCTGCTTCCGATTCCGCTTCCAGCTTTTATGTTTTTGTAAATTTCAATTTCGAATCCAAAATCTAGTTCGTCTAAAGTTTCAAGCATGGCCAAAGCCGCAACTCCAGAAACGTTTTTCTCGGTTTCCAAAGGTAAATCGGCACCCACAATTTTTGTGATTCGAATTCCTTTTTGATCTACTTTTCGAACAATCATTTCATCGCCCGCATTGTCTAAGCAAAGTCCGAGTACGTCAAATCCGCATGAGAGGTTTGCAATAGTTGCTGGGCAAAATAGTTTAATTTCCATTTTTTTTTAAGGTTCAGAGTGGCAAAGGTTCAAAGGAACAAAGGCTTTGCTACTAATTTTTTATTTTTAGGTTTAAAGGTTCAAAGATTCAAAGAGACAAAGGAAAAAACCTTTGAACCTTTGCACTTCTGAGCCTTTGGACCTTTACTAAACGTTTCCAATGCGAATTACATCCGCAAAAATTCCTGATGCTGTTACTGCAGCTCCAGCTCCGGCTCCTTTGATCAATAAAGGCTGATCTACGTAACGATCGGTGTAGAAAAGAACAATATTATCTTTTCCTTCCAGATTATAGAAAGGATGATCTTTTGGAATAAATTGCAGACCAACGCTTGCTTTTCCGTTTTCGAATTGTGCTACATATTTCAATCTTGAATCTTTCGCTAGAGCTTCGTTGTAAATACCTTCAAAATGAGCAGCGTGTTTGATTAACGAAGCAAAAAAGTCTTCGTTGTTTGTTGTTGCTAAACATTCTGCTGGCAAAAACGATTCGTTTGCAATAGCGTCAATATCCATTTCGTAACCGCTTTCGCGAATCAAAATCAGGATTTTACGCGCTACGTCGATTCCGCTTAAGTCAATTTTTGGATCTGGCTCTGTGAAACCTTGAACTCCAGCTTCTTTTACCACATCGTGGAAAGAATTGTCTTTATCAAAATTGTTGAAAATAAAGTTCAAACTTCCCGATAAAACCGCCTGAATTTTATGCACTTTATCGCCAGAAGCAATTAGGTTTTTTACCGTATCTATAATTGGCAATCCCGCACCAACATTCGTTTCAAACAAAAACGGAGCGTTGTACTGGCGTGATAAGCTTTTTAGTTTTTTATAATTGTCGTAAGCCGAAGAACAAGCAATTTTGTTGCAAGTTACAACCGCAATACTTTCTTTTAAGAATTTCTCGTAGGCTTCAGAAACCGTAGCATTTGCTGTAATATCGACAAAAATACTGTTACGTAAATTCAGTTCTTTTGCACGTTTGATGAATGCTTCGATGTCTGCAGTTTCGCCTTCAGCTAAAGCTGAATCCCAATTTTTTAATGAAATTCCGTCTTCATCAAAAATCATTTTTCTTGAATTTGATAAAGCAATTACGCGAACATTGATCTTCAAATTGTCTTTTAAAAATTTTCTTTGATTATGAATCTGTTCGATGAATTTTTCTCCCACATTTCCAACTCCCATTACAAATAAGTTCAGCTGTTTGGTGTTTTCTTCGAAGAAGTTTTCGTGTAATGTATTCAATGCTTTTTTAACGTCTCTTTCGTTAATTACAGTCGAGATATTTCTTTCAGAAGCACCTTGTGCAATTGCACGAATGTTTACGTTGTTTTTTCCTAAAGTACTGAACATTCTTCCGCTCAATCCTTGGTGGTTTTTCATGTTTTCACCCACTAAAGCAATAATGCAAAGATCTTTTTCTACATAACAAGGATCAATTTTGTTCTGCGAAATTTCGATTTCAAAAGCTTTATTAATCGCAATTTCAGCATTGTCAGCATCCGAATTTAAAATTCCGATACAAATAGAGTGCTCAGAAGAAGCCTGAGTAATAAAAATGACGTTAATTTTTTCCTGAGACAATACTTCAAACAAACGTCGTGACGAACCCGCAACTCCAATCATTCCAGGGCCTTCAAGAGTTAGAAGTGAAATATGATCTATATGGCTAATTCCTTTTACAACAGTATCTTTTGACGAAACCTGACTCGAAATAAAAGTTCCTTCGGCTTCTGGCTCAAAAGTATTTTTGATTAAAATTGGAATATTTTTTCTTAAAACCGGCTGAATTGTTGGCGGATACAAGACTTTAGCACCAAAATGAGATAATTCCATCGCTTCCTGATACGAAATGTTTGCAATTGGCTGTGCTTGTTTTACAATTTTTGGATTTGCAGTAAACATTCCGTTTACGTCAGTCCATATTTCCAATTGTTCTGCATCGATTGCTCCAGCGATAATGGCTGCTGTATAATCAGATCCTCCGCGCCCTAGAGTCGAAGTGATTCCGTCTAAAGTCTGCGCGATAAATCCTGGAAGGATATTTATTTTGGATTTATTCGAAGCGAAATAATCTTTTATTAACTGATTTGAAACTTCGAAATTAACTGCTGCTTTTCCGAAATTATTATCTGTTTTAATTAATTCACGGCTGTCTTTGTAAACAGCATCTTTTTCAGTTTGCTGAAATGCCTGAGCAATGATAAAGGAAGAAAGCAATTCACCAAAACTTAAAATTGTATCGGCAGTTCTTGGAGACAATTCGCCAAGCAAGAAACATCCGTCCAATAAAGTTTCTAAATGGTTGATGATTCTTTTTACATGGCTTAAAAGACTGCTCTGTTCGCTTACCGGAATCAGTTCTTTTAGCGTGTCAAGGTGTTTTTTCTCGATTTCGGCAACAACCTCTCTGAAGCTTTCGTCGTTTGCCGCTGCTTTTGCCGCCGCCAATTGCAGTAAATCTGTCACTTTGCTTAGGGCAGAAACTACAACAACTAATTGGTCTTGTTTTGCTTTTTGGTTAACAATTTCGAGAACGAGTTTTATATTTTGAGCATTGGCAACCGAAGTTCCGCCAAATTTTAATACTTTCATTTTTGATATTTTTTAATAAGGTGCAAAGATTTTGAGTAACAAAGGTTCAAGGTTATGAACTGTGAACTGAAACTAAAAAACTGCGACTTTTTTTCTTTTTTGTAAATGTTTTTTATGTATCCAATAACTCTCTTCTTTCAAGAAAAAAGTATAGGTAACCTAGGATGATATGTAAAAATGTATACCCCTAAGGGGTAGTAGTTGTTGTAGTAGAAATAATGGTAGCAGCAATTGCAACTCCTGTTGGAGCTGTAATAATTGTAGATTGATATTTTATGCTGTTACTTTTCATTTTTGATTTTTCAAAAGTACAGCTTTTTATAAGAGTTAAAAACTTAAAAGGCTTTTTTACGAATATTTTAATAATTCAAATCTCTATAAATCAATATTGAGTATTTGTTAAAATTGCAGATGTTAAATTGATGTTTTGGTATATTTTGGAATCTATTTTTTGGTGATTTAGTCTAGACAAAAGATTGAGATTTAAGTAAAAAGATCATGAAAAGTGAGAGAAAGCAGGTTGTATGGCTTAAAAATAATTGTTAAAGCTTTTAAATGAGTTTTGTTGAAATTTTAATTATTGTGATAAAATGTTGCTTTTTAATATTGATTTGTTGAATTTTGGCGTTTAAAATTTAAAATCATCATGAGAGAGATTCATTATATAAGTTCAGAAACGATTACTTTAGAGACGTTACAAGAAATTTTAAGCCAAAATAAAAAACTTGAATTATCGGAGGAAGCAAAAGTAAATGTTCAGAAATGCCGTGATTATTTAGATAAAAAAATGGCATCTCATACTGCACCAATTTACGGAATCAATACAGGTTTCGGATCATTATATAGTGTAAAAATCTCTAATGAGAATTTATCTAAACTTCAGGAAAACTTAGTAAAATCGCACGCCTGCGGAACTGGAGAAGAAGTTCCAGCGGAAATTGTGAAAATGATGCTTTTACTTAAAATCCAATCTTTAAGTTACGGACATTCTGGAATTCAGCTAATCACATTGCAACGTCTGGTTGACTTTTATAATAATGATATTCTGCCAATTATTTATACGCAAGGTTCACTTGGAGCTTCTGGAGATTTAGCACCTTTGGCACACTTATCTTTACCTTTAATAGGGGAAGGAATTGTGCTTTTTGAAGGAAAGAAAGTGGCTTCTACTGAGGTTTTAAAACATTTTAACTGGGAACCGATTGTGCTTCAATCAAAAGAAGGTTTGGCTTTGCTGAACGGAACACAGTTTATGAGTGCGTATGGAGCTCATATTTTAATTAAAGCGTATAAATATTCGTATTTGGCCGATTTAATCGGAACCATTTCTTTAGAAGGTTTTGATGGAAGAATTGAGCCATTCAACGAATTGATACATTATATACGTCCACACAAAGGGCAAATCGTAACGGCACAAAGAATTACTGAATTCTTAGACGGAAGTGAAATCATCACTCAGGAAAAGAAACATGTGCAGGATCCGTATTCTTTCCGTTGTATGCCACAGGTTCACGGAGCTTCAAAAGATGCGATTGATTATGTTAGAAAAGTATTCAAAACAGAAATCAACTCGGTTACCGATAATCCTAATATATTTATAGAAGCCGATCAGATTATTTCTGGCGGAAATTTCCACGGACAGCCTTTAGCATTGGCTTTAGATTTTATGGCAATTGCTTTGGCCGAATTAGGGAGCATTTCAGAAAGAAGAACGTATCAGTTAATTTCAGGATTGCGCAATCTGCCAGCATTTTTGGTGGATAATCCAGGATTGAATTCAGGTTTAATGATTCCGCAATATACTGCGGCAAGTATTGCCAGTCAGAACAAACAATTGGCAACTCCAGCGAGTATTGACAGTATTGTTTCAAGCAACGGTCAGGAAGATCACGTGAGCATGGGAGCGAACGGTGCTACAAAAGCCTTACGAATTTTAGATAATTTGGAGCGTATTTTGGCAATCGAATTGTTAAATGCTTCACAGGCCATTGCTTACAGAGAGCCCCTAAAATCAAGTGATTTTATCGAAATGTTCTTAAGCAGCTACAGAGAAGTGGTGCCTTTGGTAAAAGAAGATAGAATCTTACATAATGACATAGAAAACACGGTTTTATTCCTTTCGAGTTTTCAAATTGAAAACGATTTGTTAACAATGGCTTAACACTGAAACGTGTTATTGAAGGTAATTTTGCACTATCAAAAATAAAACAATGTCAATAAACAGTATTTTCCAATTTTTAGTGCCGAAAGACAAAAAATTCTTTCCACTTTTTGAAGAGGCTTCTAGCAATTTAATTGAATTAGCTTCTAACTTACACGAAGCTGTAAATTTACCATTAAAAGAAAGAGAAATTCTTTTTCAAAAGATTGACGAATTAGAACAAAAAGGAGAAGACATTACGCGTCAGACTAACCTTGAGTTAAGCAGAAACTTTATTACTCCATTTGATAGAGAAGACATTCACACGTTAATTACTTCAATTGACAACGTTGCCGATTACCTTCATGGTGCATCTAGCCGTATGAGATTGTATCAAGTTGATAAGATTACAAAATCTATCAGAAAGATGACAGAAATCAACCTTGAAGCTTGTCAAAACATTGACAGTGCGGTAAAAGAGTTGAGAAACTTACAAAATTTTAAAGTTATTAAAGATGCTTGTGCTAGAATCAACAAACTAGAGAACAAGTCTGATAACGTATATAACAAAGCAGTTTTTGAAATTTTTGAAAACGAAACAGATGCTAAAAATATTATTAAATATAAAGAAGTGTTATCTGTTTTAGAATCAGCAACAGACAAATGTAAGAGTGTTGCGAACATACTAGAATCTATTTCTGTAAAACATTCTTAATTCAATTTTTCAATCTGAAGTTATAATTTTATGACGCTACTTATATTAATTATAGTATTAGCCTTAATTTTTGATTACATCAATGGTTTTCATGATGCGGCAAATGCTATAGCGACTGTTGTTGCAACAAAGGTTTTGACACCTTTTCAGGCGGTTGTCTGGGCAGCATTTTTTAACTTTCTGGCTTATTGGGTTTTTGGATTTGGTGTTGCGGATACTGTTGCGAAAACAGCGCACACAATGGAAATTAACCTAGTTGTTATCCTAGCCGGAGTAATTGCAGCAATCTGTTGGAATTTATTGACTTGGTGGTTAGGAATCCCTTCAAGTTCTTCGCATACATTAATTGGAGGTTTTGCAGGAGCTGCCGTTGCGCACGCTATTGCGGTTCATGGCTTCTCTGGTTATGTTGGAGAAGACGGAGCAACTCACTACTGGTATGAAATTGTAAGCTGGTATAAGGCTGGTAAAGATGGCGGAATGCCCTCGGGAGTCTTAATTATTATTGCTTTTATCGTATTAGCGCCACTTTTAGGAGTTATTGCATCATACTTAATTTCTATTTGGCTGTTAAATGCTTCACGTAAAAGTATCGGACCAAAAATCTTTACTGTTGCTTTAATGATTGCAACTATTTGGTTTGTTTACGTTCAAATGGTTTCTTATGAAGAAATTGTAGAGCACGGAAAACCTCGTTTTGATTCTCATTTTTGGAGTGTAGTATTTGACTCTCATAACATTAAATGGTTCTTAGTAGCCTTTATTATCTTAACAGTAAGCGCATTCTGTTTAATATTCAGCAGTTTAAATTTGCATCAAGCCGATGCTGCTTTAAAGAAAATGCAATTATTATCTTCTGCAGCATTTAGTTTAGGTCACGGAGGTAATGATTCTCAAAAAGTAATGGGTATTATTGCGGCTGCGGTTGCGGTATATATCAATACAAACCCTGGAGTTCATATGGATGCTTGGTTAGATGTTGTGCTTCCAAACGATGATGCAGGTATTAAAGGTGTAATGCCTAGCTGGATTCCGTTAGCGTGTTATTCTGCCATTGCAGCAGGAACTTTAAGTGGTGGATGGAAAATTGTGAAAACAATGGGTTCTAAAATCACAAAAGTAAGTTCTTTCGAAGGAGTTGCAGCTGAAACTGCTGGTGCTCTAACGCTTTACTTTACAGAACACTTAAAAATTCCAGTAAGTACAACGCATACTATTACAGGTTCTATCATTGGAGTTGGATTAACAAAACGTGTATCAGCAGTTCGCTGGGGAGTTACTGTAAGTTTAATCTGGGCTTGGATCTTAACTATTCCAATTTCAGCTATTCTAGCAGGTTTGGTTTATTTTATACTAAGTGTATTTATGTAATAAATGAATGATGTAAAAGGTAAGATTTAAAATCGCATTTTTCCTAAATATTTAAAAGACCGATTTCAATTTGAAATCGGTCTTTTTTGTTGGAATAGAATTTATTCAAAAATGTCTCAAAATAACATTTTTTTAATTTTTAGTAGCTATTGTTGGTATTTAATAAATTGATATTTGTGCAATTATTCATGATGCGTTTCATTTAAAAAACAGTGAAATAACTCTAAATAGCAACAAATTTCAAAAGAAATGTTTAGGTTAAAAAGTATTATAAGTTCAAGGTTCTATTGTTTAATTATTGTTTTTTTATTTTTTTCTTGTAAAGAGCACGATATAAGGCGAATTCGTTTAAATGTAGATCAAAAGAAGGTAACGAGTAGTCCAAACGAAGAATCAGATTTAATTTCGTGTTTTATTAAAGAATCAATTAGCAGGTCTTTAAAAGGGATAGATACAGGTAAGCTAAAATATTATTCAGTAGAAAGAAATGATACGATGTTAGTCATTGTTAAAGTTACTGATATGATAGGAATCGAAAAGTCTTCACGGAAAAAATTGCTATTTGCAATTCATAACTGTTTTTTAACTTCTGAAAGATATAATATGAAAAAGATTTACATTGATGTGGAGGGAAATTTTACTACTCTATTAGTAAAAACACCTTTGCAATATGACCTCGATGGAAGATTTGCGAATGAAGATTTACTCCTGTCATTTTATGGAAAGTCAAAAAGTTCATTTAAAAATAAAAGATAATTTTTTGCGACTAAAATTTTTGAAGATTCTTATGATTATGTTTTCGTTTGTAGTGTGTCTGTTTAAGGTGTTTCTGGTCTTTAGAAATGATGCTTATGGTGCCGTCAATTTCAAGCATAGCGAGTTTAATGTCTGTTAAATGTTCTAAACCATGTTCGCGTGCTGCTTCTTTTAGTTCTTCGTGCGAAACATCTAATCGGCTTAAAGTTTTAAAATCTAATACGCCATCATGTATTAATATTTCAGGTTTGTCAAGTAGTAAGTCACCAAGAGTTTTGAATCTTTTTGTTAATTTTTTGATGGCAAAGTTTATGACAAACAAAACTAAAGCAGCGATTAAACCTCCAACAAGACTAGTGTCAGGTCCAACCATTGCATTTTGAACAGAATTACTAATCAGTAAAATAAGGATAATGTCGGCCGTGTTTAATTGCGAAAGTTCTTTTTTTCCAAAAATACGTAGAGCAATGGTCATGAAAAAATAGACAGCAACGCTTCGGATAATGATATCTAAATAAGGAAAATGCATTTTTTTTTATTTTAAAGTTAAATAAAAAAGCTTTGCCAAGTTTTAAACTTTGGCAAAGCAGCTAAAATATTTTTATAGAATTAAGTTTAAATGAACTTAACTATAGTTTGAAATTCTTTTCAATAGCTCTAATCATTTCTCCTGCCACATCTTTGTTAGTTGCACCTTCAATTCCTTCAAGACCTGGAGAAGAGTTTACTTCTAGTAATAAAGGGCCTTTAGAAGAACGAATAATATCAACGCCTGCTACTTTTAAGTCCATTGCTTTTGCGGCTTTTATAGCGATCTTTTTCTCTTCAGGAGTGATTTTAATAACAGATGCAGTTCCTCCAAGGTGAATATTGGCTCTGAATTCGCCAGGCATAGCTTCGCGCTGAATTGCTGCGACCACTTTTCCGTCAATTACAAAGCAGCGAATATCTTTTCCGTTTGCTTCTTTAATAAATTCCTGAACTAAGATATTGGCATTTAAACTTTTAAAAGCATTGATAACACTTTCTGCAGCTTTTTTGGTTTCAGCCAAAACAACGCCTTTTCCTTGTGTTCCTTCTAATAATTTTACAATCAAAGGTGAACCGCCTACCATTTTGATAAGATTGTCTGTATCCAACGGAGAATTGGCAAATCCGGTAGTTGGAATATCAATTCCACTATTTAAAAGCAATTGAAGTGAATATAATTTATCTCTCGATTGTGTAATTGCTGTAGCCGAGTTCAAGCAAAAAACTTTCAAAGCCTCAAACTGGCGCGTTAATGCACATCCGTAAAAAGTAATACTTGGTCGAATACGTGGAATAATAGCATCAAACTGATTTAAGATTTTTCCACCTCTATAGTGAATCTCTGGAGTCTTGGCATCGAGTTTCATGTAGCATTCCTTGATATTCAAGAAATGCATTTCGTGGCCGCGCATTTCTCCCGCTTCCATGATTCTTTTGTTGCTGTACAATTCCGGATTACTGGCTAAAAGTCCAATTCGTAAACCAGAAGTTGCTTTTTCAGAATTTTGATATAATTCTTTTAAAGATTCAGCTGTTGGCTGTCCTAAAAGATATTTTTGTTCAGGATCAACCAAAACCCTTCCGCTCATGGCTTCACGTCCTAAAAGCATTCTAAAACCCATAGAATCGCGATTGGTTAAGGTCATCTCGATTGGCCATTTGGCGTCGCCAATTTTTAAGTTGGTCTGGATTACATAACGATGTTCTCTAAAACCACTCGAACTTTTTACAATTCGTTTGTCAACCAAAGGCGCTTCACAATGAATAATGGTTTTGATATTATTCTGAATCGGGTTAATGTCAAATTTAACCCAATTGGCATCATTTTTTATAAAAGGAGCTATGTTTAAAGCGTGCATTGCCGAAGTTTTAGCACCAGAATCAACGCGAGCCTTGATTGTCGGGATTCCAAGTTCTGGAAATGAGCACCATTCTTCGCTACCTAAAATGACTTTATTTTGAAGCATATTTTGTTTTTTATTATAGAATTTAAATTCAAAAATAGCTATTTGCTTTTACTAAAGATAGTGATTTTTAATAAAAAAAATACCCGTTATGTTATGAAAACGTAACGGGTATATTATGAATGTTATAATTTTTGACTAATTTATTGATTAGTCGGCTCTTCAGCTTTATGAATCTCAACTGATAATTCTTGAGAATCTTCTTTTAGATCCATCATAATTTCATCACCAGAATGTATTTTTGAAGTGATGATTTCTTCGGCTAGCAAATCTTCAACATATTTCTGAATAGCTCTTTTTAGCGGTCTTGCTCCAAATTGTTTGTCAAAACCTTTTTCGGCGATAAACGCTTTTGCTTTATCTGTTAAGCTTAATTTGTAGCCAAGCTCTGCAATACGAGAGTAAAGTTTTTTCAATTCGATTTCGATAATCAAATCAATATCAGCTTTCTCTAATGCATTAAATACAATTACATCATCAATTCTGTTTAAGAACTCAGGAGCAAAAGTTTTCTTCAAAGCGTTTTCGATAATGCTTTTTGAGTTTTCATCAGCCTGAGCTGTTCTTGCAGCGGTACCAAATCCAACACCTTGTCCGAAATCTTTCAACTGACGGGCACCAACGTTAGAGGTCATGATAATAATAGTGTTTTTAAAGTCAATTTTACGACCTAAACTATCCGTTAAATATCCGTCATCTAAAACTTGAAGCATCATGTTGAAAACGTCTGGGTGCGCTTTTTCGATCTCATCTAAAAGAACCACACAGTATGGTTTTCTGCGAACTTTCTCAGTCAATTGACCACCTTCTTCGTATCCAACGTATCCTGGAGGCGCTCCAACTAAACGAGAAATCGCAAATTTCTCCATGTATTCACTCATATCGATACGAACTAAAGCATCTTCAGAATCAAATAATTCTTTTGCTAATACTTTTGCCAACTGTGTTTTACCAACACCAGTCTGACCTAAGAAAATGAATGAGCCAATTGGTTTGTTCGGGTCTTTAAGTCCAGCTCTGTTACGTTGAATAGAACGAGCGATTTTTAAAACAGCTTCATTTTGACCAATTACTTTATTCTGAATTAATTCAGGCAATTGAGCCAATTTGTTGCTTTCTGTTTGAGCAATTCTGTTAACAGGAATTCCAGTCATCATAGAAACAACATCGGCTACGTTATCTTCTGTAACTTCAATTCTGTTGTTTTTAGAATCTTCTTCCCATTGTTCTTGTGCTGTAGCAAGATCTTTTTCAATACGTTTTTCATCATCGCGAAGTTTGGCTGCTTCTTCATATTTTTGTTTTTTAACAACCATATTTTTCATTTCGCGAACTTCTTCTAACTGACGTTCTAAATCCAAAATTTGTTTTGGAACATCGATGTTAGTGATGTGTACACGTGAACCAGCTTCGTCCATTGCATCGATTGCTTTGTCTGGTAAGAAACGCTCAGACATATATCTGTTTGTTAGCTTAACACAAGCTTCGATTGCTTCTGGAGTATAAGTTACGTTGTGGTGATCTTCGTATTTATCTTTTACGTTGTTTAGAATTGCGATTGTTTCTTCAACAGAAGTTGGTTCCACAATTACTTTTTGAAAACGTCTTTCTAAAGCACCGTCTTTTTCAATATACTGTCTGTACTCGTCAAGAGTAGTAGCGCCAATACATTGAATTTCTCCTCTAGCTAAAGCAGGCTTAAACATATTTGAAGCATCAAGAGAACCTGTTGCTCCACCAGCGCCTACAATAGTATGGATTTCGTCAATAAAAAGAATAATATCGTCGTTTTTCTCCAGCTCGTTCATTACGGCTTTCATTCTTTCTTCAAACTGTCCTCTGTATTTTGTTCCTGCAACTAAACTTGCTAGATCAAGGGTTACAACACGTTTGTGGAAAAGGATACGCGATACTTTCTTTTGGATAATACGTAAAGCAAGTCCTTCTGCAATAGCAGATTTACCAACTCCAGGTTCTCCAATAAGAAGCGGATTGTTCTTTTTTCTACGGCTTAAAATTTGCGATACACGCTCAATTTCTTTTTCACGTCCTACAACAGGGTCTAATTTTCCTTCTTCGGCCATTTCTGTTAAATCTCTCCCAAAATTATCTAAAACTGGGGTCTTAGATTTTTTGTTTGACTTATTGGCGGGATTATTAAAACTGCTTTCTTTAAGACTGTCATCTTGTCCTGAATCATCATTATATGATTCGTTTCTTGGCAAGTTTTCTAAGAATTCTTCTTCGTTTGGAGTCATATTTAAATACTGTTCTTTAGCTACGTCATAATCTATTTTTAGTTTATTCAATAGCTTGGTTGTTGGATCGTTTTCGTTTCTCAAGATACATAACAGCAAATGTGCCGTGCTTATCGATGAACTTTGAAATACTTTTGCTTCAAGAAAAGTGGTCTTCAGGGCTCTTTCTGCCTGTCGGGTAAGATGAAGGTTTTTCTTTTCTGCATTTACTTCAACGCTCAAGTTGGCAGGGCTAAGTACTTCTACTTTTCTGCGTAAATGATCTAAATCGACAGCTAGGTTATTAAGTATATGAATAGCTTTTCCGTTACCATCTCTTAAAATACCTAGCATAAGATGTTCTGTACCAATAAAGTCGTGCCCTAAACGAAGAGCTTCTTCCTTACTGTACGTAATTACATCTTTTACTCTTGGTGAAAAATTATCATCCATAATATATAATTGGTATTGTAAATTTAGTGAATTACTGTTTTAAAAACAAAAACCGTACCTTCAAGAACTACTGTCAGCTAATAGACGAAAAAAAAGACAATAAAAGAGTTAAAAAACGCTTAATTTATTAACTAAAAGCCGAAATAAAGTTGTTAATAAATCATTTAAATAAGTGTAAGGAAATGGCTGAAAAAATTTTAAAAAAACGTATCTTGGCACGCTTTGAAAACTAATATAATTATTTAATATAACAACTTATGTCTGAAGGAGAAAAGTTAATTCCTATTAACATAGAGGATGAAATGAAGTCAGCTTACATCGATTATTCGATGTCAGTAATTGTATCGAGAGCACTTCCTGATGTTAGAGATGGCTTGAAACCAGTGCATCGAAGAGTTCTTTACGGAATGTATGATTTAGGTGTAACGTCAAGATCTGCCCACAAAAAGTCTGCAAGAATTGTAGGGGAGGTTTTAGGTAAGTACCACCCGCACGGTGATACCTCTGTTTATGATGCAATGGTACGTATGGCGCAGGAATGGAGTATGCGTTATTTATTAGTTGATGGACAAGGTAACTTTGGATCTGTCGATGGAGACAGTCCTGCAGCAATGCGTTATACTGAGGCCAGAATGCGTAAAATCTCAGAAGATATTATGGCAGATATCGAAAAAGAAACAGTTGATTTTCAGCTGAACTTTGACGATACTTTATATGAGCCAAAAGTAATGCCTACAAGAGTTCCTACTTTATTAGTAAATGGAGCAACTGGTATTGCGGTTGGTATGGCAACTAATATGCCTCCACACAATTTAACAGAGGTTATCAATGGTACTTTAGCGTATTTAGATAATAATGATATTGAGGTCGACGAATTAATGACACATATTAAAGCTCCTGATTTTCCAACGGGAGGTGTAATATATGGTTATGAAGGCGTTCGTGAAGCTTTTAAAACGGGTAGAGGACGTATTGTAATGCGTGCTAAAGTTGGTTTTGAAGAAGTTGACGGAAGAGAGTGTATCATTGTTACTGAAATTCCATATCAAGTTAACAAAGCCGAAATGATCAAACGTACGGCTGATTTGGTTAACGAGAAAAAAATTGAAGGTATTGCAAACATTCGTGACGAATCTGACCGAAATGGTATGCGTATCGTTTATATCTTGAAACGAGATGCTACACCAAACGTAGTTTTAAATACCCTGTATAAATATACTTCATTACAATCTTCTTTTAGTGTAAATAATATTGCATTAGTAAAAGGGCGTCCGCAAATGTTGAATCTGAAAGATATGATTCATTATTTTATTGAGCACCGTCACGAAGTTGTAGTTAGAAGAACGCAGTTTGAATTGCGTAAGGCAGAAGAGAGAGCTCATATCTTAGAAGGATTAATTATTGCTTCTGACAATATCGACGAAGTAATTGCGTTAATCAGAGGATCTAAAAACACAGATGAAGCTAGAGAAAAATTAATCGAAAGATTTAAATTATCAGATATTCAAGCTCGTGCCATTGTTGAGATGCGTCTACGTCAGTTAACAGGTCTGGAACAAGATAAATTAAGAGCTGAGTTTGAAGAATTAATGAAGTTAATTGAGCATTTGAAAGCTTTATTAGCAGATGTTAATTTGAGAACAGATTTGATTAAAGAAGAGCTTACCGAAATTCGTGATAAATACGGTGACGAAAGACGTTCTCAAATCGAGTATTCTGGTGGAGATGTGAGTATTGAAGATTTAATTGCTGACGAAAATGTAGTTATTACAATTTCACACGCAGGTTACATCAAACGTACAAACCTTACAGAGTACAAAACGCAAAATAGAGGTGGAGTTGGACAGAAAAGTGCTGGAACAAGAGATCAAGATTTCTTAGAGCACATGTTCGTGGCAACAAACCACCAATATATGATGTTCTTTACCCAAAAAGGAAAATGTTTCTGGATGCGTGTTTACGAAATTCCAGAAGGAAGTAAAACAGCAAAAGGTAGAGCAATTCAGAACTTGGTAAATATTGAAAGTGATGATAAAGTAAAAGCTTTCATTTGTACACAAGATTTAAAAGACAAAGATTATATCAATACTCATAATCTTGTAATGGTGACAAAACAGGGTCAGGTGAAGAAAACTTCTTTAGAGAAATATTCTAAACCAAGAGCAAATGGAGTTGCTGCAATTACAATTAAAGAAGGAGATGAATTAATTGGAGCTCAGTTGACAAACGGAGAAAGCCAGATTATCTTGGCAGTTAAATCTGGTAAATTAGTTCGTTTTGAAGAAACTAAAACACGTCCGATGGGAAGAACAGCTTCTGGAGTTCGTGGAATTACCTTAAAAGATGAAAGTGACGAGGTAATCGGAATGGTTACTGTAGATAAAAACGATATTTCTACATCTCAAATCTTAGTTGTAACTGAAAACGGATACGGAAAACGTACTAAATTAGTTGACGACGACGGAGAAGATGTGTACAGAATTACAAACCGTGGAGGTAAAGGGGTTAAAACGCTTAATATCACTGAGAAAACTGGTAAGTTGATCTCTATAAACGCTGTTACCGATGCAGATGACTTAATGATTATTAATAAATCTGGATTAACAATTAGAATGGCAATCGAAGATTTACGTGTTATGGGACGTGCAACTCAAGGTGTTAGATTGATTAACCTTAAAGGAAAAGATTCTATCGCTGCTGTAACAACTGTTATGAAAGATGATGCAGAAGAAGTAGAATTGGATGAAGATGGAAATGTAATCGGTGCGATTGAGAGAGTTAAGCCAGATATGGAGGTTTTAGAAGATGACGGATCTGCAGAAGAGGAAGACGACTCTGATGATGAAGTAGAAGAGGAAGACGATGCTGAAGCAGAAGACGAAGAGTCTGAAGAATAAGTGAAAAACAGAAAATTAAATACAAATAAATACCATTATGAAAAGTAAATATGTAATACTTGCATCAGCATTACTGATCTCTGTAGCTACGTTTGCTCAGAAAGATCAAATTAAGAATGCTGAAAAGGCATTAAAAGGAGGAGATGCACAAGGTGCTCTTGCTCAATTAAAAGATGCAGAGAATTTAATTGCAAATGCTAAAGATACAGAACAGGCACAATACTATTTCGTTCAAGGAAATGCTTTTCTTGACCTTGCCAACAAAAAGGTTGAAGAAGGTAAAAACTTATTAGCAGCAGCAGATAGCTACAAGAAATTAATTGATGTAGAAAAAGCTTCAGGAAAACAAAAATATTCTACACAAGCAGCAGCGTCAATCACTAACATTAAAGGATTATTAATTAATTCTGCAATTGCTGACACGCAAGTAAACAAACATGCTGAAGGGGCAAAGAAATTGTATGAAGCGTATGAGTTAGACAAGAAAGATACAATCAACTTGTATTATGCGGCTTCTACAGCTGTAAATTCACAAGATTACGATCTTGCTTTGCCAATGTATGAAGAGTTGAAAAAATTAAACTTTTCTGGAAAAGGAACTTTATACTTAGCGGTAAACAAAGCTAACGGCAGTGAAGATAACTTTGCTAATGCAAAAGAAAGAGATTTAGCTGTTAAATTAGGAACTCACGAAAAACCTAAAACTGAAGCAATTCCTTCTAAAAGAGGTGAAATCTACAAAAACTTAGCCTTAATTTTAGTTCAAAAAGGACGTACTGAAGATGCTAAAAAAGCAATCTCTGATGCTAGAAAAGCGAATCCAGAAGATTCTTCTTTAATTCTAACTGAAGCGAATTTATACTTAGAAAGCAAAGATTACGAGACATACAAAAAATTAGTTGGTGAAGCTTTAGAAAAAGATCCGAAAAATGCTGATTTAGTATTTAATTTAGGAGTAATTAGCTCTGGAGCTAAAAACAATGCTGACGCAGAGAAATACTACTTAAAAGCAATTGAAATTAATCCTGAGTATACAAATGCTTACTTAAATCTTGCTGCTTTAAAATTAGAAGCTGAAAAACCAATCATCGACGAGATGAATAAATTAGGTACTTCTGCTAAAGACATGAAACGTTACGATGTTTTAAAAGCACAAAGAGAAGCTGTTTTCAAAGGAGTTATTCCTTACCTTAAAAAAGCTAACGAGTTAGATCCTAAAAACGAGGACGTTTCTAAAACATTATTAGGAGTTTACAATGCTCTTGAAATGACTGCAGAAGCTAAAGCTTTGAAAGCAAAAATGTAAGCACTGCTCTTTTAAATAAATAAAAAAAACCATTCACCGCGGTGAATGGTTTTTTTTATGTTTTTAGCTGACTAATTCAGCTGATAAAGTAATTGTGGTATTTAATAGTTTTGAAATCGGACAGATTTCTTTAGCTTTGGCTGCAGTTGTCGCAAATTCTTCGGCAGAGATTGATGGCACTTTACCTTTTAAATCTAAATGAATTAAGGTGATTGACCCGTCTTCAAAAGTTACTGTAGCTTCTGTATTTAAATCATCTGCTGTAAAGCCTGCTTCGTTCAATAAAAAGCTTAATTGCATTGTAAAACAGCCCGAATGTGCTGCAGCAACCAATTCTTCTGGATTTGTACCTACGCCATCAGCAAATCTTGTTTTAAAAGACAGTTGTGCATTATCTAAAGTTGTGCTTTGCGTGCTTATTGTTCCTTTTCCTTCCATACCAGTTCCTTTCCAGTTGGCGTGTGCTTTTCTTGTAAATTTCATATTCTCCTTATTTAAAAATTAGTGTTAAATGTTATTTGCTTGATTGCCATTTAATAGTGGTAACTCAAATATAATCAATATTTTGCAGAATAGTTTTATGAAATTTAATGAGATTGTTAAGTTTTGGGTTTTAGGTTGGAGTGAGTTTTAACTGCAAATTGCGTAAAGGTGTACGTAATCCCGATAGCTATGGGGAGCAAAGCTTTTAGGTTTTTTCTTTGTCAAAGTTTTAAACTTTGACAAAGATCTGCATCCATACTATTAAGACAGCGTTTTGAGAACTTTGTAGATAAAAAAAAGATGCAATGACCTCATTGCATCTTTTAAATTATAAAAAAAATCCAAATTCGAATTAAGCTTTGTTAATTGGAATTTGGATTTTTAAAAATTGGAATTTCTAGTGTTTATTCCTGTCCCAAGTTTCTTAATTGTCTCAATTTATCTTTCCAAACTTCAAGGCTTTCTTTGTGAATTGCAATGTTTTTACGAACCTCTGTAACTATTGAATTCTCTTTTTTGGCATTTTTAGTATTGGTAAAGAACTGAATGTTGTTCTCTAACTGGAAGATTTCATTTTGAACTTCCTCAATTTTACGCATAATAAAGATTTTTTCATTGTCTAATTTGCGCGTGTCATTGCTGTCACTTAGAGAATCAATACGGTTTGCAAAACGCATCATTTCAGATTCTTTTTTGCTTAAGCTTAGTTTTTCAAAAAGAGCATCTAAGATTTTATTGAACTTCCCTTCGATATGTCTTCTAGAGAAAGGAACTTTTCCAAATCCTTTCCAAGTTTCAATATGTGCTTTTATGGCATCTAAATCTGTTTTATGATCTCCAGTTAATTGGAAAGATCTTAAAGTGTCTAGGTATGTTTTTTTATTGTCAAAAGCGGCAACTTCTTCACTGTTTTCTTCAGATTTATGCTCTTTTAATTTATCAAAATAATGGTTGCAGGCATCCTTAAATTCTTTCCAGATTTTATCTGAATATTTCTTAGGAACATGGCCAATTTGTTTCCATTCTTCCTGGATCTGTTTCATTACAGGAGTTGTAGCTGAGAAATCAGTGCTTTCCTGTAATTCTTTCGCTTTTGCAACAAGAGTCAGTTTTTTATTTAAATTATCGTTTTGATCTTTTTTGATGTCTTTGTAGAAAGAATTTTTGAAAGCATTGAAATTTCGAACAGCAGTTTTAAATGCGGCCCAAGTTTCTTCATTTACTTCAGAAGGAACTTTTCCTGCAGCAAAGAACTCGTTTCTTAACTCTTCTACTTTCTGAATCTGAATAAGCCATTGCGAGTGAGAATTTACTTTTTCGCTTCCAAGCACTTCAATTTTGGCAATAATTTCTTTTTTAGTTTCAAGATTTTTTTGCTCGTTTGCTCTTTGGCTTTCAAACAAAAGTTCTCTTTTATCGTGTATTTTTTTAGTCAATTCGCTAAATTGATTCCAGATGGCATCACGGTGCTCTTTAGAAACTGGTCCGATCTCTTCTTTCCAGATTCTGTGTAAATCCTGTAATTCGCGGAAAGATTTGCTTACATCAGTATCATTTACCAATTCTTCAACGCGCGCTATAATCTTTTGTTTTAGTTCTAAATTATGTTTAAAGTCTAAATCTCTAGCCTCGCGATCTAAATGTAGATAATCGTAGAAATTTTCTACATGAAAATGGTAATTGTTCCAAACGTGATTGTATTTGTCTTTTGGAATTGCTCCAGCATTTTTCCATCTTTCTCTTAATTCATTAAAATGCTTAAGAGTGTCTTTGATGTTTTCTTGCGGATTGATTAATTCCTTTAATTCCTCAACAATAGCCAGACGATTCTCTAAATTGCTTTTTAGATTGGTTTGTAAATGTTTAAAATGAGCATTTCTTTTATCTCTAAAAACATTATAATATTCGTCAAATTTTGATTTTAAAGGAAGGTGATATTCAAATTCTTCATTAGGATCTGGATTAGAAGCTAAAAATTCTTCTTTTTTCTCCTCTATAAGATGATGATACTGTAGTAAAAAAGCTTTTTTGATTTCTTCAATATGATCTTTTACAGACATTACCTTGTCTATATTAACCAGTTTTTTAAGTTCATCAACAAGAGCGTCAAGTGAGAAAGTGTTGTAATCCTGCATAGGAATGTCATGACGATCCTTTAAAGTTTCGTCCTCACTTTCAGCAGCATTTGAATTTGTAATGACATCTAATGCTTCTTGATGATCATTTTCTTGTTTTTCTACTTCGTTTTCCGTTTCTGAGACCAAATCTTCGGTCAAAGTTTCAGAATCTGATGTTTCGATTGCATCATTTGCTACAGAATCATTTATTTCGATTCCAGATTTTCCGTCTGCCTCATGCAGGTTATCATTCTTTTCTTCTAACATCTTTAAAATGTATAAGGTTTTTATTTTAAACAATGCGAAAGATAGTAAAGGTGTTTCTAACTACAAAATAAATCACTTGTTTATACGGTATTTTACGACCAAATTCCTATTCTTTCTAAAAATTTTCTAGTATGTTGAATCTATTTTTAGTGAATTATTAAAGGATATATAAATTCAAAAATTGGCATTCTATCTAAAATAGACTCTCAATAATCCATTTTTTTGGGACTTATATTGCTGTTTCTTTAATTAAAAAAGAATTAACACTCCAGCTTCCAGCCCCCAATTATAGGTTCTATTAGGGCCAAAACCAGCACTAGGGTGTATGTAAACAAGATTTGAGGGTGTAATTTTTCTTCCAAATTCAACAAAAGCATTATTTTGAAAACCTTCAATTACAGTATTGTATCGAAGTGCTACATCTCCAGAAATCCAGTTTTTTCCAAAAAAATGCATTAATAGATTTTCTAAAAGTGCAGTACTAATGTCGGAACGTTCACTATTTCCGGCAAAACTCTGTTGATATTCAACGGTAGTGAGTAACAGAAACTTTTTTTGATTGAAGTATCTTCCGTAAACCATAGCAGGCATAACAACCCATTTTCCAGTTCCAAAATTTGGATCTTCGGCTGTGTTAGAATAAACTCTGGTTCTTACCGCAATACCATTGTTATTTCTTAAGTAAGGAATAAAGCTGATTCCGCCTCCCACATCACCAATTGCAGTCTTGTTAGTAGAAGTTGTGTTAGTGGAAACAAGAGGAAGATCAAAACGTAGATTCCAGGCTTTATTGCCAATTGGCAATAAAAAACGAACCTGTGTGGTGTTAAAAGAACCTTTGTCGGTATCTAAATATTCATTGTAAAACAGAATTGTTTTAAGAAAATAATGGTAGCGAGGCTCAGATAACGGACTTTTGAGAGTGTCTGAGTTTTGAGCTGAAAGTAGGTTGTGTAATAAAAAAAATAAAATGCTAAGTAATTGTATTTTCTTCATAACCACTTGTTAGTTAGTGGATTAAAAATACAAAAAATACGTTAACATTTTATTTTTTGATACTTATTTTATTTGTTCCAGATTTTCCATGCTTTTTCAGCTTGAAAAATAAGCATATCGTGACCATTTTTAATCACAGCGCCTCTTTCTTTTGCTTTTCGTAAGAAAGTGGTTTCTGCTGGATTATAGATTAAATCGTACGCGATGTGTTTTTCTGTGAAAAACTCATATGGCAAATTCGGACAAGCTTCAATATTCGGGCTTGTTCCAACTGGTGTACAGTTGATTATAATTTGAAAATTGTCAAAAGTAGTTGCATTGATCAAATCATAGTCAATGATATTTTCTTTTGCTTCTCGAGAAACAAAAGTGTACGGAATATCCAATTCGTCCAAAGCAAAAGCTACGCCTTTAGAAGCGCCTCCTGTCCCCAGAATAAGCGCTTTTTTGTGATGTGGCTCTAATAGTGGCTTAAGAGACTTTTTGAATCCGTAATAATCGGTATTGTATCCCTTTAATTTACCACTTTTAGTAAATTTAATGGTATTAACAGCGCCAATTAGCGTGGCTTTTTTTGATAGTTTATCTAAGAATGGAATAACTTGTTCTTTGTACGGAATAGTAACATTTAAGCCCTTTAAATCAGGATTGTTTTTAATTAATTCTGTGAAGTAATTAATTTCAGAAATGTCAAAATTCTCATAGCTGTTGCCAGCAAAAACTTCATTGTTAAATTTTTCTGTAAAATAACCTTTTGAAAAAGAGTAGCTTATGTTGCGTCCTAATAATCCAAAACGTCTTCTTAATAAAATATCAACCATTCTTATTTACGATGTTTTTCTATATAATTTTTTACTGTTTTTTTTGCCCAAACAACTGGGAATAAGTCTTCAATCAAGATATAATTATCAAAATTTAGACGTAAGCCATTGCTTAAATGAAATTTAGCTTTTGTATTGTCTTGAACCATAAAATACAATCCAGCCAAACGATATTCGATTTCGTTTTCTTCAGGAAAATATTCTGAAGCTTGCAATAAAGTTTGAATAGCCGTTTCAAATTCTCCTAAAAACTGAAGGATATCAACCCAATACAACCAAGTGTCTAGTGCATAATCTCCAAATTCAACCGCTTTTCTAAAACCGAATTCGGCTTCTTCAAAGAAATTCATTTGCTTGTTGATTGTAGCATATCTTTTCCAGTACAAACGATTCTGATTGTCAATCGCTAAAGCTTTATTCACAAAAAACAATGCTTTTTGATAGTTTTTCTGGCGAAGATGAAAATCTGTAATCGCAATCCAACCTTTATCTAAAAGTGGATCTTCATGTACAGTTTGGTTATAATATTGGATTGCTTTCGCTAAATTTCCAAGTTTTTCATAACATTTTCCAATTCGAAGAAGGGCATACGAAGTCGCATCGTCCAATTCGATGGTTCTGTTATAACTTTCAATTGCTTCATTGTATTTTTTTAGACGCTCGTAAGCTTTTGCTTTTTCCATAAAAGCGCCTAAAAATTCATCATCAATCAGCGTTGCATAATCAAATGCACGAATCGCCGCTTCATATTCTTTTATGCCATAATGAAGACGTCCAAGCTGATGCCAAGCGATTTCGCTGTAAGGATTTCTGTTGATGTATTCGTTTAGATAGACAATAGCTTCTTGATTTTGGTCTAAAAACTCAAAGCAATACACTACGTTATAGAGAGCAGATTGATCTTCCAAGTCTTCTTCAAGACATTTGATAAAACTGTCCTTTGCAAGCTCAAGATTATCCATAAAAAGATATTCCATTCCGATCAAATTGTACACATCAGCATAATCATCAGTGTATTGAAGCGCGATTTTTAACAGTTCAACCGCTTTTTCGTGCTGATCTCTTTTTGAACAGATATTGGCTTTCTGGATATAGATTTCCTCGTTGTTGGGTTCAATTGCGTATAACTCATTCAAAAGCTTTTCAGCAATGTCGAGTTTGTCATCATAAACCAGCATTTCTACTTGTACTAATTTTAAGCCTGTAGATTTTGGGTGCTGGTCTAATGCAAGTTTTAAGGCCTTTTTTGCTAAATTAGCCTTACCTATGTCTAAATAATGAAGAATAATTTCTTCGAATTCTTCAGAATCAAAAAAGAGTACTTTGTTAGTTTTTAACATCGACTCAAATTTGGATAGGGATAGGTTATAATCTTCTTCTTCGTTGCTTAATTGCATACTTCGTATATTTGAAATTAGCCTGTTATAAATTTAGGCAACCATATAATCGCTGTAAGGATAAGGAATTAATTGTTTTGAACAATTTAATTAACAATATATGGCGTTTTTTATTCTATTTTGGGAAGAAATCTCCTTTGTTTACAAGGGATTAGCTTCGGTATTGTCATTTTTTTATTTGTATTAGAAGACTTTGTAGAAATAGAAATAGAGCATTAATTTCTGTCAGTTTTATTAAAACAGCGCTCAAATAGTTTTGTGTTTTAGTTATTGCTCTTCTTCATTATTTCGTCCATCACGTCTAAAATAATTGCGCAACCTTCTCTAATTTCGTCTTCAGAAATAGTCAAAGGAGGTGTAATTCTTATCGCGCATCCTTCAAATAAAAGCCAGAATAAAATAAGTCCTCTGTCTTGACAGGTTAAAATGACTTCGTTTGTAATATCTGCCGATTCTGTCATAGCGGCAAGCATTAATCCTTTTCCTCTAACTTCTTTAATCAAAGGATGTACCAAAAGTGATCTGAAGAGTTTTTCCTTCTCTAGCGTTTCTGCCATTAAATTTGTTTCAGTTAATTCTTGCAAAGTAGCCAAGCAAGCTGACGCAATGACAGGGTGACCTCCAAAAGTGGTAATATGCCCCAGTTTTGGATTTTCTGTTAAAAGATCCATTTTTTCGGCAGAAGCAGTAAACGCACCAACCGGCATTCCGCCGCCCATTCCTTTACCCATAACCACAATATCTGGCACAACATCATAATTTTGGAAACCAAAAAGTTTTCCTGTTCTTCCAAAACCGGGCTGAATTTCATCCACAATCATTAAGGCGCCAACTTCATCACAGCGTTTACGGACTTTTTGAAGGAAATTATTTTCTGGCTGAATAAAACCAGCTCCTCCTTGGATGGTTTCTAAAAGGATGGCTGCAGTTCTTGTAGTTATTTTTTGCAGGTCTTCTTCGTTATTGAACGTAATAAAATCGACATCTGGAAGTAAAGGTCTAAAAGCTTGTTTACGCTCTTCAAATCCCATAACGCTCATCGAGCCCATGGTATTTCCATGATAAGCGTTGTGGCAAGAAATAAGCTGACTGCGCCCTGTAACTCTTTTTGCAAGCTTTAAAGAGCCTTCAATAGCTTCTGTGCCTGAATTTACTAGGTAGGTTTTATTTAAGGATTCTGGAAGCAGAGAAGCCATTAATTTGCAATATTGAACGGCTGGACTCTGAGAGTATTCTCCGTAAACCATTACATGCGAATATTTGTCTAACTGATCTTTTATCGCCTGATTTACACGTGGATGCTGATGTCCTAAAGTGCAAGCCGAAACTCCGGCAACAAAATCTAAATATTTTTTATCGTTTGTATCGTATATGTAAGAGCCAATGGCGTGCGAAACTTCCATTCCGAGTGGGTAAGGAGAGGTTTGTGCTTGGTATTTTATAAAATCTGGATTCATTTTTTTCTTAAAGGTTCAAAGTGGCAAAGGTACTAAGGTTCTAAGGTTTCCTTACTTTATGCTTAGGTTAACTTTTTTAAAGCTGCTGAGGCGCTAAGACTCTAAGCTTTTCTTTTCGGCTTTTGGCTAGCTGCAAATAAAAAACTACTTAATCTTAGGTTTCGCTTCTGTCTTGGGTGCTGGATTTTTCTTATCGTAATTCAGCGTTTCCTTCCTGACTTTTAGCGGAACATTTTTGCCTTTTTCTTCCTGTTCTTTTCCTTCTTTAATAAGTTTTTCATTCAGTTCGTTATCTTCATCGGTAAAAATATCATCTTTCGATTTGATCCTTTCGTCACCTCTCCATTTCATACCTCGCAGTCTGCGGGCATTTTCTGGAAGTTCATCTTCTGGAAAAATATCACCATCCACTTTATTAAAGAAAGTGATGGTTTCGATTGCATTATTTTCCAATATCATGTTGATTTTACTGCTGACATTTTTATTGATTCCAATTAACTCGTTGGCATCATTTCTCATGTAGTAAATGACTTCGGTATTTTTAATGACATCAACATCATGCAATTTTCCATCCCGGAATTTTCCAAACAAATTAATTCCCTTGACTTGATTGAAACCTGTTCCGAGTGTATCCTTGGAGAGGACAAAAGTATTATTTAGCACCTTTAAAGAATCAATTTTTCTCGTTTTATTGTCTCCGATTAAGTGCATTACATCACCTGTAATCTGGTTGTCGCCATTCCAAAGAATCGGATTTCCTATAAGCTTTGTCAAAGCGCTTTTAGAATCTGAGTGTATAGAATCGCACTTACCGCTCATATCGGTTTTATAAAAACGAACATTGTTAAAAGCGCGCAGAATTCGTTCGCCTTCTTTTCCTGTTACCATTAATTTTTTTCCGTGAATATAAACCGAGTCATTTTCAACTAAATTGATGGCAACAGCTCTTTTGGTTACAAACATCGAATCCTTGAGTTTGTAGAGCTCTGCATAATGTCCTTTTACAATTCCTTTATTAATAGAATCGGTAATTTTTACATTTCGTGTTGCCGATGCAAATTCGATATTTCGATTATAATACAAACTATCGCCTTCTATAAGTCGGTCATCGTACTTAATGTAGGATCTTCGCAGAAAATGGGCTAAGTTTTTTTTCGTATCGTAAAAACCTTTTTCGGTATAAATGTAATTGGCTTTACTTGTAATAGTTGAAGGGCCAAGAAGATACGTATGTCCAGAATTACTGTAATAATCCAAATGGTTTGATTTAATCACATATTTCGGATTCGTAATCGTAACTTCTGTCAAGAACTGAAATTTCTTTTCTTTTACATAATACCTCCCAGATTTACTTACCAAAGTATTGTCTTTGTTTACAATCGTACCTTTTGTATTATAAAATGCTTCTTGAACATTTCTGTCAAAATTAATAGTATCAGTTTGCAAAGTGGCATCAGGAGAAGTTAAAACGGCATTTCCTGTAGCAAAAGCTTTTTTTTCATTTCCACTATATTCGGCATATTTACTATTCAAGAATAAAGTGTCTCCTTGTACTAATTGTACATTTCCGAATGCTTTTAAATAATTTTCTTTCTGAAAAAAATAAGCTTTGTTGCAAGTTAGCACAACACCATCATGATTCACTTTTACATTTCCAGTAAGTAAAAGCGCATCAGGTACATTAACTTGATCCACATCAGAAAAGTCAGCATTCTCGATGACAATTGTTTTTGGAGATTGAGCAGTTTTTTTTGCTTGCGCGAAAGTGAATTGAACGCTTAAAAAAGACAGACAAATAAATATGAAAAAGAGTGATTTCTTCAACTGATTAAATTTTTGTCAAATTTATAAAAAAGGTTACAACCTGTGGCGGTTATTAGCATTAATTTATAATTAGTCATCAACAGTCTAAAGTTGAATCAAGGCGTTTTTTTATTTTTCAACAAAATGGCATACTCTCACGTTGTAGTAGTTGTGTTTAGACTGAAAACAGTGTAAATTAGATAAATCGTTTTCGAAGTTTTAAAAAATGAGCTATTTTTAGAAAATTGTTTTCATGCTTTTTAGGGATGAAACCAATAGACGAAATAAGAATAGCCCAAGAAAATATGATTAGTAAAAAAATAATTGCAGTCGGAATTACATTAACTGTACTCTTTTCAGCCTGTAAAACAAAAGATTTAAAAATGAGTACTGCAAACGAACAAACGGCAACAGATAAAAAAGTTGTAGTCTATCAAGTATTTACACGCCTATTTGGAAATAAAAATACAAACAATAAACCGTGGGGAACTATTGAGGAGAACGGTGTTGGTAAGTTTAATGATTTTACAGATAAAGCTCTTCATGAAATAAAAGATTTAGGTGTTACTTATATTTGGTACACAGGAGTTCCGCATCATGCTTTAGTGCGAGATTATACGGCATACGGAATTTCAAATGATGATCCAGAAGTGGTAAAAGGGCGTGCAGGTTCTCCTTATGCCGTGAAAGATTATTATAATGTAAATCCAGATTTGGCTATAAATCCCGCAAAGCGATTAGAGGAATTTGAGGCTCTAATAAAACGTACTCATAATGCAAATCTGAAAGTATTAATTGATATTGTTCCCAATCATATTGCGAGAAAATATGAAGGAAAAACGAATCCAGAAGGGGTAAGGGATTTTGGAGCAGATGATGATGTGACAGTTGAATATAAAAGAGATAATAATTTTTACTACATTCCTAAACAGCATTTTGAAATTCCCGACGGAGATATTCCGTTAAACGGAGAGAAAAACCCCCTTATTGATGGAAAATTTGATGAAAATCCAGCAAAATGGACAGGAAATGGTTCTCGTAAAATTAAACCAGATCAAAACGATTGGTACGAAACGGTAAAAGTAAATTATGGAGTACGTCCAGACGGAACTAAAGATTTTCCTGAACTTCCTGCTGGTTTTGACCAGAAATCCTATCAGGAACATTTTGCTTTTTGGCAAGACAAAGATGTTCCCGATTCTTGGAAAAAGTTTAGAGATATTGCGTTATACTGGACAGCAAAAGGAGTTGACGGATTTCGTTACGATATGGCCGAAATGGTTCCGTATGAATTTTGGAGTTATATGAATTCTTCGATTAAAATGAAAAATCCAAATGCATTTTTGTTGGCTGAAGTTTATAATCCGAATGAATACCGAAATTATATTCGCTTAGGAAAAATGGATTATCTGTATGATAAAGTAGAAACTTACGATAAGCTGAAAGATGTTATTCGCGGAAAATCTTCTCCTGATGAATTAACAAAAATCCAAAATGGCATGTCGGATATTGAACATCATATGCTTCATTTTCTTGATAATCATGACGAACAGCGTTTAGCAAGTCCAGAATTTGCAGGAACTCCAGAAAGAGGAAAGCCTTTAATGGTTGTTTCAGCAACAATCAGTACTTCGCCAACAATGATTTATTTTGGACAAGAAGTAGGAGAGGCCGGGAACGAAGATGCAGGTTTTGGAAAACGATCGAGAACCTCAATTTTTGATTATATCGGAGTTCCAAATCATCAGCGCTGGATGAATGACGGTAAATTTGATGGAGCGAAGCTTTCGAATTCAGAAAAAGAATTACGTGATTTTTATAGATGTTTACTCAATTTTACAATCAAAAGCAGTGCTTTGATGGGAAGTTTTGAAGAGATTCAATCTGCAAATAGACAAAATAATGAAAGTTATGATGCGTTGTTGTATTCTTATGCACGTTGGTCTGAAAATCAAAAACTTATTGTAATTGCCAATTTTTCTTCTGAGAAAGGAAATGAATTCAATTTAAAAGTTCCGTCATCGCTTATTTCAAAATGGAATTTAAAAGATGGAGAATATCAATTGAAAGAGCAATTGTATCAAAACAAAACATTTGTATTGAAAGTGCAAAATGGAGAAGGAGTTGCTAAAGTTTCCATTCAGCCTTCAGAATCTTTGATTTTAGAGTTGAAATAATTAGTGATTGGTTAAAAGTGAATAGTAATTAGCGATTTAATTACTGAAATTTAAATAATATAAAACTTGTTTGGATTAAGAGATTAAACTAAACAAGTTTTTGTTTTTAAATATTTTTTAAAAGTGAAAAAATCTCTTTTATTGAAAAAGTCGCGCCGCATACAAATTCGTCAGAAGCGCCGTAATATACTGTAAGTGTGTCGCCGTCGGGCTCAATAATATGACCGTTTGTAAAAACAACATTTCCAAAGAAACCGCTTAATTCGTAACTTGTTTTAGGAAACATAATAGGAGTTTCGGTTCTCGAAATCACTTTCGTGGGATCTTCTAAATCTAATAAAAAAGCGCCTAAAGAATATTGATGAAATTCGTTGGCTCCATGATAAATTTCTAGCCAGCCTAATTCTGTTTTTATTGGTGCAGCTCCAGCGCCAACTCTTTTGCTGTCCCAACTATCTTTTCTGGTTTTGATAATGCATTTATGATTTCCCCAATGGATTCCATCTGGAGAAGAAGCAATCCAAATGTAGTTTCCACCAATATCTACACTGCTAGGACGATGCAAGGCATAAAACAAGCCGTTTATTTTTTCTTCAAAAATGGCACAGTCTTTATTGTGAGGAGGAAATATCAGTCCGTGCTTTTCAAAATTCTTCCAATCGGTTGTAGTTCTTAAGCCAACACCCACGCCGCTAGGAGAAACAGATGTAAAAGTGAGGTAGTATTTTCCTTCAATGAGAGAAACCCGGCAATCTTCAATTCCAAAAGTTTCTAGTATTCCTTCGCCAACTAAATGCGGATAATCTTCAGGTTCATAAAATCGTTTACCGTCTTCGCTGCACAACAATCGAATATGAGATAAGGTAGTTAAGTAATCAATGCCTTGATAATTAATTACGCGTGCATCTGTGGCTATAAGTTCAGGATGATCTTTTAAAATTTCAATAATCTGAATCGTGCCTGCTTCTGTTAATATCGGAAAAGAAATAGTGTTTTCAATTTGCTTTGGTCTTTCGGCGACACGCACCGCTAGCCAGATTTTGTTTTGAAACTGAAACACGCCAGGATTCAATAGACACGTAATTTCTAAACCTTCTCTACTTGGCGGTATATCTGACGGCGATAATATAGGGTTTTCTGTAAAACGATTGGCAATGTCTTTCATAATCTTCGTTTAAGTACTTAAAAGGTATAAAAAAAAGCTGATACTTAATTGCATCAGCTTTTTTTCTATACTTTTTTAACCTTTTTGAGCGCTTCAACGTAATATTCGTTTACTTTTTCCCAATTTATGTGATTGTAAAAAGCGTCAATGTAACTGCCTTTTCGATTTTGATAATCTAAATAATAAGCATGTTCCCAAAGATCAATTCCCATAATTGGAGTTCCTGGAATCAAGGCATTCTTCATCAATGGATTATCTTGGTTGTCAGTTGTGGTAATTTGTAATTTGCCATATCGGTCTACAACCAGCCAAACCCATCCAGAACCAAACTGCTTTTCTGACTGTGCTTTAAATTGATTGGTCAGATTGTTAAAAGAACCAAATTCTTTATTAATAGAACCTGCAAGCGTATCTTTTGGAGTCTGCTCTTTTGGAGTCAGAATGTTAAAATATAGTGTATGGTTGTAATACCCACCTGCATTCTGACGGAGTTTTAAATTAGTAAGAGGCATTTTTTTTAAAATGTCTTCAATAGGCATATTTTCAAACTCAGTCGAAACAATCTCTTTATTAAAAGCGTTTGTGTATGACAGGTAATGTTTTGAGTAATGTGTTTCTAAAGTTAAGGTTCTAATGTCAGGAGCAAGACCATCATAATTAAATGGCAGTTTCGTCATTTCAAAAGAGCCTGGATCGGCTTTAACATCATTTGGCGAACCAATAGTAATTTTTTCTTCTTTTGTTGGAAGAGGAACTTCAACTACTTCTGTCAGTTTATCTTCTTTACAAGAAAACAATAGTAAAAATGAAGTTAAAGTGCTGAAAAGGACAACGTTTTTCTTCATAATGTTTTATTTTGATGTTAATGAATTGATGATTTCGATATAATTTTCTTTGGCTTCGTCTACAGACATATGGCTTATCTGCATCCAGGCATTAGTTTTAAAAGCGTTTCGCAAATCAAAATTTTCAGATTGATTGTAAACAGCTGTTCCAAAAGTAGCCTGTTTGTAAAAAGCATAAAGTCTTAACTGCACATCCTGCGGCAGCGAAGCCTGAGTCATAGCCATTGCGGCTTCGACGGCTTTAGTGAAGCGAATATCTAAATCTTTATCAGCCATTTATGCTTTTGTAGCAATAATTGTTTTTCCTCCAATCGCTTTTTGGTTTAACTCGACATTGATTGGTGTACCTAAAGGTAAAAATAAATCGACTCTTGATCCAAATTTAATGAAACCAGCGTCGGTTCCTTGAACAACCTGCATTCCTTCTTTAGCGTAATTTACAATTCTGCGAGCCAATGCACCTGCAATTTGTCTGTATAAAATCGCACCAAAAGTTTCATTTTCTATCACTACTGTAGTTCTTTCGTTTTCTTCACTTGCTTTAGGGTGCCAAGCAACAAGGAATTTTCCAGGGTGGTATTTGCTAAATTTAATGATTCCATCCATTGCGTAACGTGTTACGTGCACATTGATTGGCGACATAAAAATAGACACCTGTAAACGTTTATCTTTAAAATATTCTCCTTCATAAACTTCTTCAATAACCACCACTTTTCCATCTACTGGTGCTAAGATATGATCACTGTTTCTAATTGCAATTCTTTTCGGATTTCTGAAGAATTGTAAAATAATAATCAAAATTACAAGCGCTGCAAATTGCACAAGCATTCTCAGCCAAGCAATATCAATGAATTTATCAGCAATTAAAAGTACAGCTACAGTAAATACAGTACCTAATAAAATGGACGGGCCTCCCTCTTTATGAAACATAATATAAAATTTGATAAAATAAAAATATAATTGGTGCTACAAATATAACACTATCTAATCGATCTAGAATACCTCCGTGGCCAGGCATTATCGAACCGCTGTCTTTTATACCTGCAATTCGTTTAAATTTGGATTCTATTAAGTCTCCAATAGTTCCAAAAATACTAACAATTAATGCGATAATAGTCCAGATTAAGATTGATGTGTTGCTAAATTCAGGTTTAGGCTGAATATAGAGTTTAGAAATCAAAAAGCCAGCAAAAGCGGCAAAGACAACACCACCTAGAAAACCTTCAATTGTTTTTTTAGGAGAAACTCGCTCAAATAATTTGTGTTTTCCCATTGATTTTCCAACCAAATAGGCAAAAGTATCATTGGTCCAGATTAAAACAAATAGACCAAGAATAATTTTCGGATTATAATCATTTGTTCCAAAAGAGATTTTTACAATAAATACAAAAGGAAGTGTAATGTATCCAAGCAGATATAGATATTTTGAAGAAGTGCTCACTTTTTGAACCGAATCGTAAAATAAAAATATGATGCATTTTATGGAAACGACAATAGTTATAGCCAGAAGAATTAAATCGAGCTGTTTAATATTGGTATCTAAACTAATGTTGGTGTTAAAGGTATCGTTAAGAAACTTGGTTGTTTGTTTGTTGTAATGACTTACAAGAATAATGGAAGAATAAACCAAAGTTCCAAAAAGGATAGAAAACACTTTGTTCAAGTTTACGATATTAGAAAACTCGTATATCGTGATAATTAAGAAAACGCCAAAAAGGGTAATGAAGCTTTCAGTAGAAAACAATATCGAAGTTAGTAATAAAGCGATATAAACAGCACCAGAAATGGCCCTCTTCAGTGTTTCGTTCATCTTAAAGGTCTTCTAAAAGCAGTAAATAAAGGTTTTTTGCAACACTTCCGTATTGTGTAAAATCCTCGTCTTTGGCTTTTTCGAAATATTTTATTGTAGTGATATTAGTAGGATAGTCTCTTTCGTATTTTCGTTTTATAGCGCTTAATCCGTCGCTTTTCATTGGAAGGATTTGGCTTGTGGTTGCTATAATAACAATATTTGCAGGTAATTCGTTAGGTTTATTTTGTCTGATTTGTTTTGATGAAAATAAAATAGAACCTTCATCAGCTATAAGGTTTTCGCAGCTAGCCAATAAAAATTTTGGCTTAGTTGGAGCGATGTAAAATAATTTATTTTCTTCTAGTAAGCTAAATAAGGCTTGCTCATAGCATAAAACTTCATTCTCGAACCAGTCGTTTTCTTCTAAAATATTTTCAAACTGCTCTGCAACTTCTTCCATGTTTTCGCAATACAAGAACTTTCCTCCATTTTTTTTGAAGTTGAAAATAAATTGCTCGTCTAAAGATAAATGACTGTTCTGCGCAGATGAACCTGCATATTCGCTTTCGTTCTCTTCGTCAGAAGCGGCTTCACTAGAGCCAAATATTTTTTTGAAAAAATTCATTTTTTATATGAAATGCTTTACATGTTAATTGAAAACGTTCAAAGATAAAAAAATCTTAATTCAAAAGGGACTTTTGAATTAAGATTTTAAAAATTTATTACGTTTTTCGTAATTATTTATGAAACTACTTCTTCTAAATTTTTGTCAAAAGTACGTTTTCCGAATATGTTTTCTAGGTCATCTTTAAAGATTACTTCTTTTTCAATCAGAATATCAGCAAGTTGGTTTAACTTGTCTTTGTTTTCCTCTAAAATCTGAATCGCTCTTTGATATTGACCTTCTATTAACTCTGAAATTTCTTTGTCAATAATTTTTGCAGTCTCATCAGAATACGGTTTCGAGAAGTTGTACTCATTTTGTCCAGTTGAATCATAATAAGTAACATTTCCGATTTTATCGTTCAATCCGTAAATGGTTACCATTGCGCGAGCTTGACGTGTTACTTTTTCTAAGTCACTTAAAGCACCAGTCGAAATTCTATCGAAAGTAACTTTTTCAGCAGCTCTACCACCCATAGTAGCACACATCTCGTCTAACATTTGATCTGTTCTCACGATTTGTCTTTCTTCTGGTAAATACCATGCAGCTCCTAAACTTTGCCCACGAGGAACAATTGTAACTTTAATAAGTGGAGCAGCATGCTCTAACATCCAACTTACAGTAGCGTGTCCAGCCTCGTGAATTGCGATTGCTCTCTTTTCGTCTGGAGTAATGATTTTATTTTTCTTTTCTAAACCACCGATAATTCTATCTACAGCATCAAGGAAGTCTTGTCTGTCAACTGCCGCTTTATTGTTACGAGCAGCAATAAGAGCAGCTTCATTACAAACGTTAGCAATATCAGCACCAGAGAAACCTGGAGTTTGTTTGGCTAAGAAATCTAAATCAAGGCCTTCAACTTTTTTGATAGGAGCTAAGTGAACTTTGAAGATTTCAGCTCTTTCGCGAATATCTGGTAAGTCAACAAAAATTTGTCTGTCAAAACGTCCTGCACGCATTAAAGCTTTGTCAAGAACGTCAGCTCTGTTTGTCGCTGCTAAAACAATTACATTAGAGTTTGTACCAAAACCATCCATTTCTGTTAGTAATTGGTTCAAAGTGTTTTCTCTTTCGTCGTTTCCGCCAGACATATTGCTTTTTCCTCTTGCTCTACCAACAGCATCAATCTCATCGATGAAGATAATAGCAGGAGATTTTTCTTTTGCTTGTTTAAATAAGTCACGTACACGTGAAGCACCGACTCCAACGAACATCTCAACGAAATCAGAACCTGATAAAGAGAAGAAAGGTACTTGAGCTTCACCAGCAACAGCTTTTGCTAATAAGGTTTTACCAGTTCCTGGAGGCCCTACAAGTAAAGCTCCTTTAGGAATTTTACCTCCAAGATTAGTGTATTTTTCAGGGTTTTTAAGGAACTCAACAATTTCTTGAATTTCTTCTTTCGCACCTTCTAGACCTGCAACATCTTTAAAAGTTGTTTTAATGTCTGTTTTTTCATCAAAAAGTTTAGCTTTAGATTTTCCGATATTGAAAATCTGACCGCCTCCGCCAGCGCCTCCGCCAGACATTTTACGCATGATGAAAATCCATACCCCAACAATGATGATGATAGGAAGTAAGCTGATTAAAATATCGCTCCAGTTATTTTTTTGAAGGAAGTTAAAATCTTTTAATTTCCCTTCGCTAACTGCTTTTTCCAGTTTAGTCTGAAAGATTTGATCATTACCAATTTCCAAGGTATAGTGTGGACCTTTGTTTGGCTGTTTGAAAATATCTTCAGCTACTTTTTTATTTGCCGGATCTTTAAGAGCGGCAGCATTTAAATATACCTCAGCTTCTGCTTTGTTGTACACAATTACTTTTTCAATCTGTCCTTTTTCTAAAAGCGTGTTGAATTTAGAAGAAGTTAATTGAGCAGGTTCGCTTAAGCTTGATCCTCCTGTGGCAAAACTTATGAATAAAAAAACTAAAAGTATTGCGGTGTATATTAACCAAGGACTTATTTTAAATTTATTCGGATTTGGATTATTATCTTTAGCCATTTAATGAAAGTTTCTTTAGTATTTGTTCTCGATTGAAGTTATTTTGGCGTCGCCCCAAAGGCTTTCGATGTTGTAATATTCGCGAATGTGCTTCTGGAAAACGTGTACTACAATGTGTACATAGTCCATAAGAACCCATTCTGCATTATCTGTTCCTTCTACGTGCCAGGGTTTATCTTTTAAGTCTTTTGATACTGTTTTTTGAATTGAGTTTACGATGGCGTTAACTTGGGTGTTTGAGCTACCGTTGCAAATAACAAAATAGTCGCATACAGCTGTATCTATTTCTCTTAAGTCAAGAATATCGATATCATTTCCTTTTACTTCCTCAATCCCTTTGATTATGTTCGCCAGTAGAACATCATTATTAATAGTCTTTTTCGCCATGAATTATTTTATATGAATTTGTAAAGTTACCAAATTTTGTGATTATTTTTGAACCTTAACAAAATATTAAATTAAGATATTTAAATTATTTAATGAAACTAATCAAACTCGATGCCATAGATTCTACAAATGACTTCTTAAAAGCTTTGTCAAGTCAGGATGAACTGGAGAATTTTACAGCGGTAACAGCTGAAAATCAGACAAAAGGGAAGGGGCAAGTTGGTGGCTTATGGAAGACTGAAGCTGGTAAGAACTTAACTATGAGTGTCTTGGTGAAAGATTTTTTGTTTAATAACGACAAAGTTTTTAATTTAAGCGTATTGGTTTCTTTATCGGTTGCAGAGGTTTTAAAATCGTTAAATATTCCTGATATATGCATAAAATGGCCAAACGACATTCTGTCATACAATAAGAAGTTGGTTGGCATATTAATCGAAAATACCTTAAAAAGCGATGGCAGAATCGTGTCAGTTGTCGGAATCGGAATTAATGTCAATCAAACCGATTTTGACGAATTGCCAAATGCGTCTTCGTTGGCGGTAATTTCTGGAAAAACTTTTGACAAGGAAGAATTGGCAATTCTAATCGTTGAAAAACTAAAAGAGAAAATTCAATCTTGGAATACCTCAGCACAAATTTTTTGGGATGATTATTTTAGTTTTTTATTTAAAAAAGGAATTCCAACTGCATTTAGAGACAATAACAATCAAGATTTTATGGGAATCATTCAAGGCGTTTCTCCAATAGGAAAATTGCAGGTTTTGCTAGAAGATGATTCTGTGGTAGAGTTTGAGATTAAAGAGGTAAAAATGCTTTACTAAGTTGCTAAGGTTCTAACATACTAAGATTCTAAGGTTTTTTGCCACGAAGACGCGAAGACGCCAAGTTCTGTGACTTAAAGAAATATGCTTAATCACTAAAATCTGTGTGAAATAAAAAACTTTGTGCTTTAGCGCCTTCGTGGCATTCAAAAAAAAAAGCCCGATAATTAAATCAGGCCTTTCATGTATAATTCACAATTAATAATTTATCATTATTAAAGTTTGTTCATATTGTTTGCTAAAGTTTCAATAAACTTACTGATTGGACCTTTAACCATCATTGCCATCATAGCATTGAATTCGCCTTCAAAGAATAACTGAACAGCACTTTCTGAATCAGAAATAGTATCAATGTTTGAAGTTAATGTAAACGGAAGTTTATCACTTGCAGCACCCAAAACAATTTTGTTTGGAGCCACTTTGTCTTTCATTTTTAATTTGATTTCAGGCATCCCTTTCAATCCAAAAATAAAAGCGTCTTCGCCAGTCACTTCAAATTTAGCGATATTATCTGGCATTAATTTTTCAAAATTCTTAACATCAGTCAATTGATCAAATAAATCTTGAGCTGATTTCTGAACAGTAACTTTTGGACTTTCTAAGTTCATATATTTTTATTTTTTTTGTTTTTACCGCAAAGTGCGATAAGGTTTTTTTATATGCTAGGTTTATAAAACACTAAGATCGCAAAGCGAGATTAAATTCCCAAAAAAGAGCGAAGCGATTTTTTAGAAAATCTAAAATCTAAAATCTAAAATCTAAAATCTAAAATCTAAAATCTAAAATCTAAAATCTAAAATCTAAAATCTAAAATCTAAAATCTAAAATCTAAAATCTAAAATCTAAAATCTAAAATCTAAAATCTAAAATTACTCCTCTTGTCCCCAAGTCGATGGACTAACGCTCCATTCTTGTAGGGTAGATTGTTGATCTTCTGTGATATATTGTTTTTGAACTGCTAAATCCAATAAGTTTTCGTAGTTGCTTAAGGTGAATAAATCAACATTAGCTTCTTTAAAGTTTTCTTCGGCAACACTAAAACCATAAGTAAAAATTGCGGCCATACCTTTAATGTTTGCACCTTCGCTTCTTAAAGCTTCCACAGCCATCAAACTGCTTTTTCCAGTACTAATTAAATCTTCGACAACCACAACATTTTGTCCTTTTTGCAAAAAACCTTCCACTTGGTTTTGTCTTCCATGTTTTTTAGGCTCTGGGCGCACGTATACGAACGGAAGTCCTAAACTTTCGGCAACCAAAATTCCAACTCCAATGGCTCCAGTAGCAACACCAGCAATCACATCAGGTTTTCCAAATTGTTTTTCGATGTTCTTAGCAAACTCATCACGAACATAGTTTCTGATGCTCGGAAATGAAAGAATTAACCTATTATCACAATAAATAGGAGATTTCCAACCAGAAGCCCATGTAAAAGGATTTTCGGGATTCAATTTAATTGCATTTATTTGCAAAAGCAATTCGGCTGTTTTTTCGGCAGTATCTTTATTAAAAATCATAGTACAAATGTATAAAGTTTTTGTAAACGACAAACCACTTTTTTTGACAAATGAAATCTCGCGCGAAACAGATTTCCAATTGTTCTTGTTGGAGAGTATTGATATCGAACAGCTTATTATAAAAATTTTTCAAAATAAAATTCAAAAAGCGATTCTATATCATCCCGACGAAAGTGAGATCATGAAAACCCTAAAAGCCAAGATTCCGGTAAATAAAGCGGGCGGAGGCTTTGTCTACAATAAGAAAGGCGAAGTCTTGTTCATCTTTAGAAACGGAAAATGGGATCTGCCAAAAGGCGGAATCGAGAAAGGGGAAGACATTGAAGCGACGGCTATGCGTGAGGTAGAGGAGGAGACGGGAGTAAACCAGCTTCGTATTACGAATAAACTTCAAAAAACCTATCATATCTTTAAACGCAACGGAAAATACAAACTCAAAATCACGCATTGGTTCGAAATGCAGTCTGATTTTGAAGGAACTCCTCACGGACAAATCGAGGAAGGAATCGAAAAAGTTGCCTGGTTAAACCCAGAACAAATCAAAGAAGCGCTAAAAAACTCATACGAGAATATCAAATTGTTGTTTGAAGAAGAAAAAATTCCAACTGAAAAAATTGAGCCGCCTGTAGCTTATCGATCGGCTCCAAATTCAAATAATTAAATATTTGAGCGTACTACAATTAAAAAAAAGCCCAATGGACTGTACGTTCATTAGGGCTTTTTTTATATCATAGAATAGTAGAGGAATTCTAAAAAGAGCTTACTTTATCTGTTTGTAATAAATAAAGTAGGTCCGCAGGTGCCTTTTTCGCTCTCGCCAACAGAATGAATCGATCCTTTTTCAAAGTCAGCTTTAAAAGTTAGACTTATCGTTTCTTGGTTTGTGTTTCCGTTTACAATTATACTTCCAGCTGGCTGTGCTTCAAGACTCCACTGAATGGCCGTAGCATTTAATGAGCTATTGTATTTAAAAGTCAAAGTAGATTCTGGCTTTGCAATACAACTTGCATTATTGTCCTTGTCAAAAAAAACTGTACTACCAGAAATGTAACAGTAAGCTCCCTGTAAGTTAGAAGGTGTGCTAAATTTACTGATTGCTTCAGCTTTTTCATCATTGGAACATGAAACAATGAAAATTGTTGCAAATATTATAGATAATTTTTTCATTTTACTTTTGTTTAGAGATCTATACAATTAGTAAAATATTGTGCAAAAGGTTGCGTTAAGAAGTCAAAAAAATATTTGGGCGTGCCACCAATTAAAAAAAGACCCAATAAACTTTGCGTTCATTGGGTCTTTTTTTAATTGCTGTCGGGCTATCCGCGCTACTTCGGTAGCTTGCTTCTATCCCTCACGCGAGAGCAAACAATATCATTTAGTGATTAAGAATTACCATTTAAGTTAGTCAAAAGATTATTCTCATTAAAAGTAGCCGTAATTATTTGACCATTTTTTTCAGCTTTCACTTCATTTCCATTAGAAGTCAACTCAAAACCTTTTTGAGAAAGATAATTTAAAAAAGCATTCTCGTGATTTTGAATTTCAAACGTCGAAATCAATTCTGGAAAAACAGTCAAAATTCTAGAAAATTCCTCGCTTTCAGTCTTATCAATTGCATCATCTTTTATCGTAACAACCATTGTTCCTTGACCGTAATTTCCAAGATAATAACCGCTTAAATTAAACATCATAGTAGCAACCATTCCAATAAGATGTAAATCATTAGGAACAGCGTCAAATTTTCCAACGCTTAATAACTCTATATTGTTTTCTTCTCCATATTTCTTTAATGAAAGGGCTTGCTGCATAACAGATTCTGCATAACCGCCCGCTTTATTTTCCCAAAGCCAAAGCCAAGTTTCTGACGAATGCGAAAATGAACCCAAAACCTGCATCGGAAAAGTAAGATCATCACCAAACGTGATTTCTTCTTTATTCATATCAACATTCCAAGAAAGACCACCAGTTATCTCAAATAAATTTCTTTGTTTTTCTAAAGCAAGAGCTCCAAATTTTTCTAAAAAATCATTTTCAGATGTGAAGTGTATGGTATTGTTTGACTGATTAGTTGTTGATTCTGTATTTTCTTCTTTCTTTTTAAAAAGATTATTGAATAGCCCCATTTCTTTATGATTTTTAGAATTTAAAATTGATGTTTTCAAATATATAACTTTTAGGATAAGTCGGAAAAACATTAATTAAATATTGATCTATTGTTGAATGATGAATTGCGTCCAGCTTTAGCTGGATGATAAATTTAAAAGGAAAAGAAGGCTTTAGCCAAACCTGCGAAAGTTTGGCTAAAGCCTTTTCGATTCGTATTTTATTTCCCCTAGCTGAAGCTAGGGGCTATTGAAATCACTTGGGGTCTATTCTGGCTCGAGTTTTTCGCTTGTTACTTTTTTGATTTAGATAAAGTTTACGAATGAGACGGGTAGTATTAAATAGTAAGAAAGAAAACTTAGAATCTCAGCACCTTTGAATCTTAGAAACTTATTTTAATTTTATATCTCAAAAATCGTACTTTTGTTTAATAAGCAATACATTACAATTATGAGCGCATTTACAAAACCAAGCCATATAGGAAGAAAAATTAGCCGAATTCGTGAACTTCGTGACATGAAACAAGAAGCTTTGGCTCAGGCTTTAGGAACGAGCCAGCAGACCATTTCTGCTTTAGAAAATAGCGAAGAGATTGATGATGAAAAGCTAAAACAAATTGCTAAAGCCTTAGGAGTAAGTCTTGAAGCACTGAAAAACTTTTCAGACGAAGCAGCAATTAATTATTTTAATAATTTCACGGATAGTAGTGCAGGAACATTTAACAATCATTGTACTTTCAATCCATTAGATAAATTGATTGAAGCTTACGAAGAAAATAAAAAGCTTTACGAACGTTTGGTTCAAGCTGAAAAAGATAAAGTTGAGTTTTTAGAGAAAGTTTTGAAGGATAAATAGATTTTTTATTCTTTCTGCGATAAAAGAAAAGCCTAATAAAATTTGTTTTATTAGGCTTTTTTGATTGCTAATATATGCCCGATTGGCAAAAAATCAATATTGCATTAATTTTATTAACTCATATGTTTTTCTATTATATTTTGGAAATCTTTGTCTTGCAAAAAATTAACCCAGTCGCTATCTTTTTTTGCAAAGTCAGCTGTAGTTTCTTTTTTCTCTAAACTAATAGTTAAATATTTTAGTGCTTCTATTTTATTATTAATAAATGCGTATGTACAAGCTAAATTATAACATTTACCACCCTCGGAAAAACTTTTTTGCAATAGATCTAAACATTCTTTTAGAAGATATTCCTTATTTTTAAATTTGTAGAATTCAAGAAGTGCAGATCCCCAATCATAATTTGTGTCAGAATTATTTGGGTCGAGCTCATGAGCAATTTTAAATGTCTCAAAACTTTTTTCAAATAACTTTTCGTCATTATTTTTGAATATTGCATATTTTTTATAAAGGTTTCCTAAGCTATTGTAATTGATACTTTCATTTGGACTTATCTCTATCGCTTTTTTAATTTTTTCAATACTGGCATTATAAAAGGCTTCATCTTTCTTTAAATCACCTAAAAGTTTATAGGCTAACCCACAATTTCTGTAGGAAATTGATTGTTTTGGTGCTATATCGATAGCTTTCTCGAATAACTTTACACTCTCCTTAAGAAGTTTTTCATCTTCCTGACCTGATAATAAAATTAAACTTCCCCAATTATGATATACGGGTGCATGGTTAGGGTTAATTTCTATTGCTTTTTTATATTTTTCTTCTGCTTCTTGTATTAATTTGTTTTCCTTAGTAAGTCGATATAATTCAAATATTGAAAGTCCCCAATTATTGTAAGGCTCAAAAAGTAATGGATTTATGGCTAATGCATTTTCATATTTTTTAAAACTTTCTTCAAATTTTTTTTCGTCTCTTTTAATCTTGCCTAAATCTGTTAAACTATTTCCCCAATTGTTAAATGATAATGCATCTAATTTATATAGCGACAAAGCCTTTTGATATTTTTCAATACTTTTTAATATGTTATCTTCCTTTTCTTTTTCAAAGGTTTTTCTGTATGAATCCCCCCAGTTTCTATACATATTAGACAATAAAATATTAATTTCTTCATTTTTTATTTTTTTTGCTGATTCTTCAATCTCATTTATCTCTTCAATATTAAATGTATCTCGAACTATTACATTTATTATTTGTTTTTTTAATATGTTTAAGTTAATATTTTGTTTTAACTTCTTATCTGATTTTATTTCTCCTTTTTCGAATTGATTGATTGCGTTATCAACATTTTTTTTAGCTATTTCTAGCCTTTCTTTTACTCCTACAAAATGTTCTTTATCGTCAATATCAACAATATTTTGTAATGTGTTTCGAAGAGAAGAAAATGGATTATCTATGATTGTAGGTTGCGATAAGTTTAACTCTGCATTTAATCTTAAGATAAATGAATCAGAATCAAAACCTTTTATTAAATGTGTATTTGTATTAGGTTTTTCGAGTAATCCATCACAAACACATGGGTTTGGATTATTTTCGTTATATGTTATCCAGTATAACCCATTATCAAAACGTCCCAATTTAATAATATGTTCAAAAATTGGATCTTCCCCACTGTAACCTAAAAAGATCCAAGGCCTTCTATCTTTAATGCCATTTAAAATTGGCGGAATAATTTCGTTTACTTTGGCCATTTCTTCGGTTGTGTTTAGTAACCAAAGACCATGATGTTGTCCATGTAAGTAGACTACAGATTTTTCTTTAAAACTTGTTGTTGTTAAATCTTTTAATATTGCCATATCATAAGTGGCAGGAAAACTATTAAATAAAGCCAAAGCTCTCAACATAAGATTGTCAAAATTTACAGTAAGGACATAATCTATATAGCCCTCAATCAAAAGTTGAGCTAGGTATAAATGAGTAACATTAATTTTTGCATTGTCAATATATCCTTTAAGGAGTTTGTTTCTTTCAAATGGCGTTAAACATTCCATTAATTTAGCATAACTTTTTGGTTCATCCCCTAATGCTTTTATTTTTGGACTGCCTTTATATTTCTCTAAAATATCTTTAATTATTTCTGCTGCTAATGGGACGCCTCCAGACTTAGAAGCTCCAGCTCCTAAGAATACAATTGGCTGAGGTAGCCCTTCTTCTTTGGCTTGCTTCATTAAATATGCTAATTCTTCGATCGTGGCTGTTGTCATTTTTAGATGAATTTATATTTTTAGATTTTTTAGCTATATTATTTTTTTCAAATGTAAAATGTTAAAACAATAAAAAATTACGGAAAAACGTAAATCGTAAGATTTTAAGTTTGATAAACCATTATTGCTCATAAAACACGATAAACAGGATACTGCATATGAGCCTTTTCATAATAAACAGAATGCTTGTAAATCCAGTCTAACTGCGCTTCTGCACTTTTAGCAAATTCGCGGTCTTTTTGTTTTTTAGATTCTAATTCTGCTTTTAGAGCTGGGTTTTCTTTTAAGAGATTCGCTGCAGTATCTTCAAAAATATATTCAGAATAATGTTCTTTTTGCTGTAAAATAGGATCGAAGAAATTCCAGTTAAAGAATGAATCAACACCTTCTGGTTCAAAAGCTTCTAGAAGGTATTTTACACCTTTTTGAGTTGTTGGAACTAGGTAATCTCCTTTGGCGAAAGCCATTTTAACCATTTTAGAAGTTACGGTCGTGTTTCTGTGTAAATAATGCCCTTCGTAAGCAGACGGAACGGTTTTAAAATCTGCAATTCTGTAGCTTTCAACTTCTATAATTGTATCGTTTTTAATTTGTTTAAACGAGATATTATTGTTTTTCAAAAGGTCAATAATATTCCAATAACCACGCGGAATGATATAAGCAGACGGAATAACAACATCTTTTACCGATTTGAATTCTTTGATATACGGAACATCTTTTTTGTATGGTTTGGTTCTGTCATAATACAAACGATTTCCTGTTGTAGCGTCGCTTTTTTTGTAACCTGCTTCATAACCCAAAAACGAAAAAGTGGTCGCTTTTGTGCTATCCAATTCCCATTTTAAAGTGTACGATTTTTTAGGCTGATATTGTTCTAAATTCTTTGCTCTTAAATCTTTTATTTTTTGATAATTCGGATCGGTAAAATCCAAAGTCGATTTCATGTATTCGTAGGTCATTTTTACGCGTTCTGCGTATTTCTTCAGCATGTGTGTTTCCACCACAAAACCAATCGTATTAAATAGGGAAGTGTAACCCGTTGTATATCGCGGACTATCTACAAACTGCCCGAATCCTTTGTCTGGCGTATCTTTAAACGAATCGACATAAGGCGTAGTTTCGATTTTCTTTTTTTGAAGATCTTTGACCAAAGTCGGCATCATCTCGTTATTCATGAAATCACCCAAAACAGTTCCGAGTTTATTGTGCTGTGTCATAATGTACGTCAATTTGTATTGATAATCAGAACCGTTACTTACATGATTGTCAATAAAAACATCGGCATTTATCTTTTGAAAAATCTCGACAAAACTTTTAGTGTTTCTTGTGTCAGATTTCATCATATCGCGATTCAAATCGTAGTTTCTCGCATTTCCTCTAAAACCATAAATTTCTGGTCCGTCTTGGTTCGCTCGAGTTGTAGAATTTCGGTTTAAAGCCCCGCCAATATTGTAAACGGGAATGGTCACTAAAACCGTATTTTTAGGCGCTTTCAGTTTGCCTATTGCCAAATCTCTGTAAAATTGCATGGTTGCATCGATTCCGTCAGGTTCTCCCGCGTGGATACCATTATTCACAAATAAAACGGCTTTGTTTTTCTGTATTTTGTCAAAATCAAATTCTTTGTCAGGGTTGAAGGTAATCATGTGCAAAGGTTCTCCAGAATCGGTTAGTCCCATTTCTTTCATTTGAATCGTTGGAAAATCGGCAGCAAGCATTTTAAAATAAGCTATAGTTTCTTGATAAGTTGCCGATTGGTTTCCGTTTCCTTTCTCAAAAAAAGTATCGTATTTTTTATTGTTTTGAGCAAAAAGGGTAATGGTGAAAAGTGAAAGGATAATGGTAAAAAGTTTCATGTTTTGATTTTTTAATAGGAATCAAATATATAGTTTTTTATTTGTTTAAAAGTTTCAAGTTTCAGGTTTCAAGTTGATATGTTTTGTGTTTTTTTACCGCAAAGCACGCAAGGTTTTTTATATATGGATTTTATAAAAACGTAAAGTTCGCAAAGCTTTTGAACTTAAACTTTGCGAACTTTGTGTAAACCTTTGCGTGCTTTGCGGTTAAAAAACTTTCCCTACTTTTGCAAAATGAATAAAAAACACCATTCCAACGATATACTTTCGAACTTAGGGATTAAAAGTCTAAACGAAATGCAGGAAATGGCACATGATGCCATTTTAAACGAAAACAATACTTTATTACTTTCTCCAACAGGATCTGGAAAAACATTGGCTTTCCTGCTTCCAATATTAGAATTGTTACAGCCAGAAGTGCTGTCTGTTCAGTGTTTGATTTTGGTTCCATCACGCGAATTGGGACTTCAAATTGAACAGGTTTGGAAAAAAATGGGAACGCAATACAAAGTTAATATTTGTTACGGTGGGCATTCAATAGAAACTGAAATCAAGAATTTAAGCAATCCGCCAGCGGTTTTAATTGGAACGCCTGGAAGAATCGCTGATCATATTGAAAGAGAAACTTTTAGAACAGATAAAATTCAAACTTTAATTTTGGATGAATTTGATAAATCGCTTCAATTAGGATTTCACGAACAGATGTCTTTTATCATCGGAAGGTTATCGAAAGTAAATAAAAGAGTTTTGGTTTCGGCGACGTCTGATATTGAAATTCCGAAATATACACGAGTGGTAAATCCGGTTGTTTTGGATTTTATTCCAGAGGAAGAAGAGAAAGCAAATCTTTCGATGAAAATGGTGATTTCGCCAGCAAAAGATAAACTGCAAAGTTTATTCAATTTGATTTGCTCTTTAAAATCAGAATCGGCCATTATTTTCTGTAATCATCGTGATGCTGCAGAACGCATTAGTGACACCTTAAACGAAAAAGGAATCTATTCGGTGTATTATCACGGCGGAATGGATCAGGAAGAACGTGAGCGCGCCTTAATTCAGTTTCGAAACGGAAGTGTTACGTATTTGGTTACAACCGATTTGGCAGCGAGAGGTTTGGATATTCCAGAAATGAAGCATGTTATTCATTATCATCTGCCTTTAAAAGAAGACGAGTTTACACACCGTAACGGTCGTACAGCGCGTATGCAGGCGACGGGAACAGCGTATATTATCATTCACGAAAGTGAAAAAAAGTTAGATTACATTGATTATGAAATGGAGGTTTTGGATGTTGAAGGTAAAGTTTCGTTGCCAAACCCACCTCAATTTCAAACCATTTATATCAGCGGTGGAAAGAAAACCAAACTGAATAAATTTGATATTGTTGGATTCTTTTCGCAAAAGGGAAAATTAGAAAAAGACGATTTAGGTTTGATTGAAGTAAAAGATTTTGTTTCGTTTGCGGCGGTAAAATACAATAAAGTAAAAGATCTTCTGAAGAATATTAAGGATGAAAAAATGAAAGGGAAGAAGTTTAAAATAGAAGTCGCCCGAAATGTGATCAAGAAAGAAGAAGAGGAGAAGAGAGGGAAATATTGATTTTAGGTAATTAGATGTAAGATGTAAGATGTAAGATGTAAGATGTAAGATGTAAGAAGCAAGATGTAAGATGTAGATATGAAGATTGGAATTTTAAGTTTTAAAATTTATTTCCTTGTATTTCAATAGTTTAGGATTGTTTGGCTAAGTTTTACAATTTTATGTTAAAAAAATAACGAATTGATAGGTGTTTTTTCAATATTTCTGTGTTTTTTTGTGTTCGTAAAATTGTAACCCCAAATACTATATGAAAAAGATTATTACTCTTGCCGCATTGTTTTTTACTTTTGTTTCGTTTGCACAGGTTAAGGTTCTAGAAACGGTTCCTGTAGAAAAATTAGGAAAAGTAAATAACAACTACATTCAGAAAATTGGTGACGAATACACTGTGTATTACACTATTGTTCAAAGTGATGACGATTCGACTTTGAGAAAATTTTCATTCAAGAACATCGATAATGCTTATAACGCTTTATACAACATTATCATGGGCGGATTTACAGCTTCTCCGTTGTACGATATCAAATTAGAGTTACCTAACAACTACATTTGGTTGCACTACACAGGAAATGTGGTTCCAGACAAAGCTACAGTTCAGTTTATGGTTTCTGGTAAAGAAAGAGACGCAGCAACAAACAACGTTTCTGAGCCATTCGTAAAAGATCAGATCAATAAATTATTCCAAAAGTAATTTTTTAAGGTTCAAAGGCTCAAAGTTTCTAAGGAACAAAGTTTTTAACCTTTATCTATAATTATAAAAAGCTGTTCTAATCGAACAGCTTTTTTTGTTTCAAGTTTAAGGTTGATACACTTTGTCTTTAATTTTAACGCAAAGCTCGCTAAGTTTTTTTATTTAAAGGCTTTTAAAAGCACAAAGTTCGCAAAGCTTTGTGAATAAAACTTTGCGAACTTTGCGTATACTTTGTGTGCTTTGCGGTTAAATAGTGAGTATTCTAAAAAAAACTTAGAATCTTAGCATCTCAGAACCTTAGCAACTTTATTTAAATCTTCTTCACGTATTGCGTAATAATCACAATCTGCTGGCCATCTACTTTTCCTTCAATGTATTCGGCGTTTTCGTGGTCTAAACGGATGTTTCTAACAGCAGTTCCTTGTTTAGCAACCATGCTAGAACCTTTTACCTTAAGATCTTTGATTAAAACTACAGAATCTCCATGTTGTAGTACTACACCGTTGCTATCACGGTGAACCAATTTATTCTCATCATCTTCACCTTCTCCTGTTGCTTTTGCCCATTCTAGCGTATCTTCATCCAGATACATCATATCTAGCAATTCTTGTGGCCATCCTGCAGCGCGCATACGGCTTAACATTCTCCAAGCTACAACCTGCACGGGAATATTTTCGTTCCACATGCTGTCGTTAAGGCATCTCCAGTGATTTAAATCGACGTTGTCCGGATTTTCAATTTGGTCGATACAAGTGTTACAGGCTAATACAGCTTCATCAATTCCGCCTTTTTTAGTTGGCAGGACTTGATAAACTTTTAAATTTTCTTCATTTCCGCAAAGTTCACATTTAGATCCGCTTCGTTTGCTTAATTCTCTTTCGATGCTCATTGTTAGGTGTTTATTTTAAAAATGCGAAATTACTTATATTTTACTTCGCTGGCAAGTTTTATGGTTTGTTATTGCACTATTTTGTAATCCTAACCGCATCTGGAACCAACATCTCATATTCGCCACCATGACGCAATACATCGCGTACAATGCTTGAACTGATAAATGAAGTGCTTGCGGCTGTCAATAAGAAAACGGTTTCTATTTTAGATAATTTTCTATTAGTGTGTGCAATTGCTTTTTCGAATTCGAAATCGGCTGGGTTGCGCAAGCCTCTCAAGATGAAGTTTGCTTTTTCTTTTTTGGCCAGATCGATTGTTAATCCTTCATAAGTAATAACCGAAACTTTAGGTTCATCTTTAAAAGTTTCTTCAATAAAACGCTTTCTTTCTTCTAATGAAAACATGTATTTTTTTTCGGCATTGACACCAATGGCAATTACAATTTCATCAAATAAAGGAATGGCTCTTTTGATAATGTCTTCGTGTCCTAACGTAATTGGGTCAAATGATCCTGGAAATATGGCTTTTCGCATTTTCTTTTCTTTTTAAGGTTCAAAGCTGCAAAGAGATAAAGGCGCAAAGTAAATTAAATTGGCCAAAGCTCTGCTTTTTGAAGTTTGGAATTTATAATTTGGAATTTATTCTAAGTTATTCTTTTGGTATTTATCGCTTCGACCCATTCTTCTCTTTTACAGACATCACATTTTGCATTTCCTTTTTTAACTTCTTGCGTGTGTCCGCAGAAAGAACAAGCATAGATTCCGTCGGTTGGAATGAATTTGCTCTTAGCATTAAACAAGGAAGGCAAAATAGGAAGTCCGTATTTTACATTTTCGTCTGGATAGTAAAAAACACTTATTTCGCCACTTGGTTCTATAAAAGCATGTTTTACCTGCCCTAAATGCTCTATTGATTTTACACGAAGTTCTGAGAAAAATTCGTCTTGCGCCAAAGTTTCTTTTTTAAAACTCGATATAGAAAATTTTCCATCATTAATTAAACATTCCGTTTTACCTTCTATAAACTCTTCGAATTTTTTGCTTTTTCCAGTAAGCCATGTCACAGATCGGTACAAAATAATGATGACCAAAAAGACAATTGCTGCAGGAACGATTCCGACATCTTCATAAAACATAGGATCGCCAGCAGCAGAACCCAATGCAATAATGATTACGGTTTCGAAAATTGATAATTGTTTGACACCCCGTTTACCAGCCAGTTTTAGCGTTAGCAGCAAAATGGTAAACATTACTGTCGAACGAAATATTACTTCCAAAAGAAAAACTTCTGGCAATTCATTAAAAAATAGTCTATTCCATTCGAAGATTTCTTTCATTTTTTTTATTTAGAGGTTTAAAGGTTCAGAGCGACAAAGGTTCAAAGGTTATTATTAGATAGCTAAATATGACTGTTATAAAAAAATAAGGTGCTAAAATTAGAATCTTAGCACCTTAGTCTTAGCGTCTTATTTCAAAGCTAACTCAATTGCATTAGTGAATAGATCTTCTAGAGAAATTCCGGCTGCTTTTGCTTGCTGCGGAATTAGACTTTCTGTTGTCAAACCAGGAATGGTATTCATTTCCAACATGTGTGGTTCGTCGTTTACGATAATGAATTCGCTTCTAGAGAAACCTTTCATTTTTAAAACTTCGTAAGCACGTTTTGCTGTTTCGCTTACTTTCTTGGTCAATTCATCAGAGATTCTCGCTGGCGTGATTTCTTGCGATTTTCCTTCATATTTAGCTTCATAATCAAAGAAATCATTATCTGATACAATTTCTGTAATTGGCAATACTTTTATTTCTCCTTGATAGTTAATAACACCAACAGAAACTTCAGTTCCGTCAAGGAAACTTTCGATGATGATTTCATTGTCTTCTTTATAGGCAACTTCTATCGCGATTGGTAATTCTGCTTCGGTTTTTACTTTTGAGATTCCGAAACTTGAACCTGCTTTGTTTGGTTTTACGAAACAAGGCAATCCAACTTTTTTAACGATTTCTGCGGTATTGATTTCGTCTCCTTTATTCAAGTAATAAGAGATCGCTGTCTTAATTCCGTATGGTTTTAAAACCGATAATAAATCTCTTTTATTGAATGTTAGTGCCGATTGGTAATAATCGCAAGAAGATTGTGGCAGACCAATCAATTCGAAATATGCTTGCATTAATCCGTCTTCGCCCGGAGTTCCGTGAATGGCGTTGAAAACACAATCAAAAGTGATTTTTTCTCCGTTTACTGTAACTGAAAAATCATTTCTATCGATTGGGAATTCGGCATCGTTTTGATCGACATAAACCCATTTTTCTTTAAAAATGTGAATACGGAATCCGTTGTATTTTGTTTTGTCAAGATATTGATACACGACATTCCCGCTGATTAAAGATATTTTGTATTCGCTGGAATAGCCGCCCATGATGATGGCAATGTTTTTCATGTTTTTGTTTCAGGTTTTAATTTGTTTCAAGTTTCAGGTTCTGCTGGAAATTTTGTAGATCTGTTATTGAAACTTTTATTGAGTATATGATTTTTTTATAAATAACGTTCTTATTGAAACCGAGTGTCCTAGCCCTGATAGAAGCGGCATCCTTTTGTGCCGGGGTTCGGCGCAAAAGATACAGCGGATAGCAGGAAATAGCTCCTGAAAATTATCGTTCTCCCAAAACTTAGGGATGCTCACGACGACAATCTTGGGACTTTCTTGTTTTAAACAAAATTATCATTTTTTTTGAAATGAAATACTTTATCTTTGTCGCTATTAAAAATAAATTTATGAGTTTACGTCAGTATTTAACAAGCCGAGTTTTTTTCTTGCAATTGTTTGCGGCCGCAGCTATTATTGCGGTTATTGGTTATTTATTTATGCATTGGTTAACTTTTACAACAGATCACGGACACGAAATTGCGGTGCCGAATTTGTCTAAATTGACTGAAGAGCAAGTTGAAAATAAATTGGATGAACTGGATTTAGATTATGTTCTTTTAGACAGTGTTGATTACAGAAGTGAATACCCAAAATATAGTGTTGTAGAGCAAGATCCATTGCCAGGAACGATGGTAAAAGTGGGTAGAAAAATTTATATTAAGATTAATGCATCTGGTTTTTCTTCTGTAAAAATTCCAGATTTAATCGAAAAAACATATCGTGAAGCGGTGCCAACGTTGAAAGCGTTAGGTCTTGAGCCAGGAACGATTACGTATATTCCGAATCTTGGAAAAGATATGGTTTTGGAAATGCGTTTAAAAGGAAGAAACTTAAAAGTAGGAGATCGCGTTTTGAAGGCGTCTAAAATCGATTTGGTTTTAGGTGACGGAAAAGCAAGTTATGTAGATGAAAGTCAGGCAACAGATAGTACTGCAGCGCCTGTAGAAACCCCAAGTGATGAACAATAATATTGAAGAAAATTTAGATCTGGAAGACGAATTATTTGAGCACTACAGATTTGAAGTCCCAAAAGGTCAAGCGTTTTTGCGTATTGACAAATATTTAATGTATTTGATTCCGAATGCCACGCGAAATAAAATTCAGAACGCGGCAACTAATGGAAATATCTTTGTGAATGATATTCCAGTAAAATCAAATTATAAAGTAAAACCTTTTGATGTGATAACGGTTATGTTGTCGCATCCGCCGTTTGAAAACCATATTCTTCCTGAAGATATTCCGCTGAATATTGTTTATGAAGATGATGCTCTTTTATTGATTAATAAAGAGACTGGAATGGTTGTGCACCCAGGTCACGGAAATTATACTGGAACTTTGGTAAATGCTCTGGCGCATCATTTTGATAATTTGCCAATGAATAGCAGCGAACGCCCAGGTTTGGTTCATAGAATCGATAAAGATACTTCTGGTCTTTTGGTTGTGGCTAAAACAGAAGCTGCAATGACACATTTAGCAAAACAGTTTGAAGCTAAAACTACCGAACGTGAGTATATTGCTCTAGTTTGGGGAAATGTTGTGGCTGAAAGCGGTACCATTGAAGGAAATCTGGCAAGACACTTAAAAGATCGTATGCAAATGGCGGTTTTTGACGATCCAGAAATTGGAAAACCTGCGATTACGCATTATAAAGTTTTGGAGCGTTTTGGTTATGTGACTCTTATTTCCTGTAAACTCGAAACGGGAAGAACGCATCAGATTCGCGCGCATATGAAACATATTGGTCATCCTTTATTTAATGATGAGCGTTACGGCGGGCATTTGATTTTGAAAGGAACGACTTTTACAAAATACAAACAGTTTATCGAAAATTGTTTTAAAGCTTTGCCACGTCAGGCGCTGCATGCAAAAACACTTGGATTTGTGCATCCGAATACGGGAGAGTTAATGCGTTTTGATACAGAATTACCTCAGGATTTTCAGGATTGTATCGAGAAATGGCGCGTTTATGTGAAGTCGCATAACACGGAAGATGAAAATTAAATTCTTGAGAAAATAGAGAATAGATTAAAGAATATAGAAAAAGCTCCTTAAAAGGAGCTTTTTTATTTTACCATAATTTTATTGTCGTTCCAATATTCTGTAGAGGCGCACTGCAGTGCGTCTAACGTATTGTGGATTCTCGTAGAGACGCACTGCAGTGCGCCTCTACGGATATGCTTTGTGTTAGAATATTAATGGCATATTTGTTTCCATTAATTTAATTATTGTAGAGATTTTATTGTTAAATCGATAATTTTGACTTCTCCATTGGTTATGAAACCCAGTTTTCCTTTCTGATTTAGATTGCTTTTTTCTAGCGAACATTCCAAATAAGTTTTGTTGTCTACGGAAAAATATAGTTGGTTGTTTGTGACTCTTATTTTTACAGCATACCATTTGTTATTTTCTAATTCCATTGGTTTTTTGAATAAGGTTTTTCCACCTCGTTTGCCATACGAATCGTCTTTTTTATCGTAGACCCCGTCACCAATTACAATGTTTTGATCAATTTGGTATAAGTAGGTTCTAATGTATTTTCCTTTATTCAAATTGAGCATTATTTCGAATAAAGATGAATTTGTCATGTTGACTTTCAAATCAATTTCATAATTATTTGGGAGCTGTTTCTTTGAAACCAAAACTCCCCATGGCGAAAGAGAACCGTTTCCTGTAAGGGTATCGTTTTTTAAAACCCATTCTTTAGAATGGATTGTCCAATTTGATTTTAGTTCTTTTGAATTGTTTAAAGTATATTCTTTTTTTGTTGTTGAAATGGTGCTAGAACACGAAATCAAGATTAACTGCAAAAGCAGAAATACTGCAAATTTTATTTTCATTTAATTTAATTCTGATTGCTATTTTATTTTTCCTACTGATCCCGTTTGTGATGGCAGAAGTTCGAAAACAGAAGTAGGAGCGAGGCCTTGTTCGATTCGGTGCGAAACATACAGTATAGAAACATTGGTTTCTTGTTTTATTGTGTTGATAAGCTGAATTACCAAATCTACATTTTCGTCATCTAAACCTTCTACAGGTTCGTCTAAAATTAATAATGGCGGATGTTTTAAAACGGCGCGAACAATTAATGCCACACGCTGCTGCCCAATAGAAAGATCTATAAAACGTTTTTTTCTTAAATGCGTCATTTCAATCACTTCAAGCCATTGTGTTACGATATTTTTCTGATGCGTCGTAGGTTCTGTATAAAGTCCGATTTGGTCAAAGAATCCCGATAATATCATCTGTTCGACCGTATGACCTTTCTGAAACAGATCCATCATAGAAGTAGTGTAAATTCCGATTTGTTTTTTAATATCCCAAACACTTTCGCCAGTTCCTTTTTTTCTTCCAAACAAAAACAAATTCTGCCCAAAACCTTTCGGATTGTCTCCTGTAATCAAAGATAAAATGGTGCTTTTTCCTGAACCATTTGGACCAATTAACTGCCAGAATTCGCCTTGTTTGATTGTCCAGGAAATGTTGTCGAGAATCTTTCTTTCGTCATAACTAACCGAAACATTTTCAAGTCTAATTAGTTCATCTTCTGGAAAAGTAGGAATTGAAGTTGCTTTAGGAATTGAAGTTGTATTTAATGTTTTGAAATGATTTTCAGTTTTTTTAAAAGGATGTAATTCGAATGTATTGTCTTTAATTTGAGCTTTATTTGGCACAAATTCAAGTACATCAACAGTACGGTTTAAAAGCTGAATAATTGCAATATCCTGGGTTAGATCTTTTAGCGAATCGGCTAAAATTACTCTTGAGGCCTGATCCAAATGATCAAAAGGATTATCGAAAATAATGTAATCTGGTTTTTGATTGATACAATATTTTAGAAACTCTTTTTTACGTTCGCCAGAAGAAAAAGTTCGAAGTTGTCTGTGCGAATCTGGAGAAGCTTCTACGCTGTCATATTGAAACTCTTTTTCGATGAATTTTTCGATCGCAATATCAGAAAACAGTATTCCTTTTTGATGGTTAAAAACGGCTAATTCTCCCGTTGCTTCTCCGTTTAATATATTGTCTATTAATTTCTTTTTATTTACCTGATTTGATAAAAGTATATCCCAGTGTTGCATTATATTTTTGTAAGTATTATTTATTTTCTTTCAACGCCATTTCTCGATCGTTTCTTGACCATTCGCTCCACGAACCCACATACAATTTCGGAATTGGAAGCCCAGCGTAATCCATTGCTAATAATGTGTGGCAAGCTGTAACTCCCGAACCGCAATGAACAATTGTATTTTCTGTTTTTTTATTTCCAAGAATTGCTTTGTATTTTTCTGCCAATTCATCGGCAGATTTAAACAATCCGTTTTGGTCTAAATTTTCAGTTAACGGAACATTGACAGCTCCAGGAATATGTCCCGCAATTAAATCCAGAGGTTCTGTTAAGCCATCGTAACGGTTCTTGTCACGAACATCAATTACGATATTTTGATCGTTTGTACGGGCTTTTTCGACCTCTTCAATATCTGCTAAAGCCAATTTCCAATTTTGAGAAGGATAGCCTGTTTTTTCAAAAAACTCATTTCCAGAATTGGTTGGAAAACCAGCTTGAATTGCAGCTTGAAAACCGCCATTTAAAACCTGAATCTTTTTGTGTCCAATAGCGCGCATCATCCACCAAAAACGTGCTGCGAAATTAGAACCATTTTTATCATCGTAAACTACAACATGATCCGAAGGTGAAATTCCTAATGCAGAAAGAGTTTCTGAAAAATCCTTTGGAGAAGGCAGTGGATGTCTTCCTCCGTTTGCAGGATTTTCTGGAATTGCTGCCAAGTCACGATTTAAATCGACAAAACGAGCGCCTTTTAAATGTTCTTTTTGATAATTTTCAAAAGTATTCGCGCCAGCTCTAGCATCAATTAAAATGATTTTAGAATTAGCAATTAATTCTTGAGCCGTAATAATAGGAGAAAAAGTAGTTGACATTTTTTATTTTTTCTTTGAATTTCCAAGCCAAAGCAAAGCATTCAAAATTAATTGACTTTGTGTTTTGTTTTCAAAAGTGTACGATAAGGTTTTGTTTGTTCCGCCTTCATAATCAATATCATTGTGCCCCATATTTACATATACCATTTTGTATTTTTTATTGGTCCAGACAACAGGATAATAGCCGCTATGCCAGATTTCATGTGCTTTTGGACCTGTTCCGAGTGGAAAACTAGATTCGTCTATTGCAAGCAAAATCTCGACATCAGGATTTTTGGTCAAATCATTAGACCACCTGTACCATTCGTTTGGAGCAGATGAGAATGTTTTTGGCAGATTTTTAGTAACAGGATGTTGCTTTTCTACTCTTAAAACTGCTGAAGTTGGTTTCCAAGTATTGCTTCCATATTCGCCAGAACCTAAAAAAGTATTATGATACCAGTTCCAATCTTGAGGATAACTAGAATCATTTAAGGCAAATGCCGAAAAATGAAATCCGATGAAACCACCACCGTTTTCCATGTATTTTTGAAAAGCATCGCGCTGTTCTTTTTTTTCAGGTCTTGTATCTAAAAACAAAACAATTTGATATTTAGATAGAAACTTAGCATTCAAATTGTCCCAATTACTGGTCGAATCATATTGAAAATGATTTTGCGCAGCTAGTTTTGGGAAGTATGTATTGGCTTCGTGCACAAAACTAATATGGGCCTGATCGTTTTTAGCAGTATAAAAAGCAATGACTTTAAATTTTGAATGTTCTTTTTTGTTTTGAGAAAAGCCAAAGAAAGAAACCATTAAAACTACAAGTAGAATACTTTTCTTGAAGATGGTTTGGTGGTTTTGCTTGAAAATAGTCATGAATAGTAAAGCGATTAAACAGGAATTTTTTCGATTAAAATTTCGTGTTCAGATTTATCAAAATAAGTGCAAGTCATTTCAATAATATCAACGCGCCATTTTGCAATTCCAGCTTGTGCACAATGATTACAGAAAGTCATATAATCGGTTTCGCCATGCTGATGTTTTACCAGATTTTCTATAAAAAGTTCTTTGTTTGGAGAATCGGCGACTTTAATCTCCGGATATTTTTCTTCAGCTGTTGCGGTATAATTGTTTAATCCATAGTAAACAGTGCTTCCGTCGTGAACGTAAGTATCATATCCTTTTACGCCTAAAATGATTAAATCCTGAATATAATTTGGAAAATCTGCACCACTTTTTACTTTTCCATGTGCTTCTTTTATTTGTTCGATTGTAAACATATTTTTAATTTTAGATTTGATTTTATATTTTAGATTTTGTCACGAATTACACGAATTTGATTTTAAAATAAAAGAAAAATTCGTGGCGAAAAAAAATTATTTCAAAAATACGATTAATGATTTTATAAACGAATCAAAAGATTCGATATGTGGCAAATGCCCTGTATTTGGAATTTCTACGAGTTTTGCATTCGGAATTGCTTTTTGTGTTTTCTTGCCCAATTCGGCATAATTTCCCATTGTTTTTCTCACTTCTTCAGAAACTAAGGGTTTTCCTAAAGCTGTTTTATCTCTTGTTCCGATAATTAATAATGTGGGACATTTTATGTTTTTGAATTCATATAAAACGGGTTGTGTAAAAATCATATCGTACAAAAGGGCAGAATTCCAAGCAACAATGTTATAATCTGGTGCTGTTGTCCATCCTGCGCCCAGCTCGGCCCATTTTTGGTAATCGGCATTCCACTTTCCATCGTAATAATTTGCCATTTGATATTGTTTGATGCCTTCGTAATTCTGTTTTAATTCCGATTCATACCACCAATCAACAGGTTTGTAAGGAACGACTAATTTCCAGTCTTCCAAACCAATCGGATTTTCTAAAACTAATTTTTCTGTAGTTTCAGGATACATCAATGCAAAACGTGTCGCCAGCATACCGCCCATAGAATGTCCTAAAATGGTCGTTTTTTGAATTCCCAAATGATCTAAAAGTTTCTTGGTGTTTTCGGCTAACTGCTGAAAAGTGTATTGAAAATTGTCTGGTTTTGTCGATTTTCCAAATCCAATCTGGTCGGGAACAATTACACGATAACCTTCTTTTGTCAAAGCTTTAATAGTAGTTTCCCAATAAGCGCCATTGAAATTTTTTCCGTGGAGTAAGACAATATTTTTTTGATTGTAGTTTTCTGGAATGATATCCATGTAACTCATTTTCATGTACTGGCGCTGACTGCTCAATTCGATAAAATGAACAGGAAAAGGATATTCGTAATTACTTAAATTAATATCTAAAGCTTTTATATTTCCCTGTTGGGCAAAACTTAAGCAGGGAATAAGTATGAATAATAGTCTCAGAATTTTCATTTTAGATGCGATTGTTTTTATGATTTATAAAGTTAAACCGAACCATTTTTAAAACAAAGCTTAAAATCTTAAAGTTATCAGAAAAAAAGCAACTGAAATGGTATTGTTGTTTTTAATGCCAATAGTCGATGATTTGCTGAGATTTTATCGATTAAATGATGCGGATTATGAAAATAATGTATTTTAACGAGTAATGTGGCTCTTCAAAGGACTTCTTTTATTAACAGGAAAAATGCATGTAATTTAGTGTTAGAATGTTGTAAGCCTTAAAAAATAGTATTATGAAAAAGACACTACTTTTGCTCCTGCTCACTGTCCCCACATTTGCCCAAGAACCCAATACTTTTGATTTCGCTGTTATAAATTCAACCTTAATTTCGCCAAATATAGATCTCGATAAAGGCCGGAGTGTTATTGCGGCAAATCAAGATCAATATTCAGCTTATTTTCAGTATGCTCTTACGATGTGTGAAGATGATATAATTTTTGGTGCTGGAATTGACAAGTCAGAAATCGATCGCACTTATGTGGGTTATATAGGAAAAATTTGCGAAAAATTTAGGGCTACAATTGGTATTGGTTATGTAGATTCTAGAAGCGGTTATGAGGGAACTTTTACAGGTTTCAGTATCTCATGGCACTTTTCTGAAAACACGTATATTGGCGGAAACCTCGAAAATTTGCATTCATCAATTATTGATTATGAAACTGACGAAAGTTTTGATTATTACAAAAAACTGGTTCCCAAAGCCTTTGGGAGTTATGAAATTATCCCGCATGTAATTGCTTTTGGGCAGTTGAGTTCGAGGGTAAATGATATTGCTTTAAAATATCAGATTCGCCGATTTTCTGCTGGTGGATTTTATTCTGGACATTCAGTTGGCGGAATTTTCGGAACTGTAAATGTCGGACGATTTGTCTTTTCCTGCAGTACCACTTTTGAAAAAGTAAATTTTGGATTAAAGTTTGAATAACGAAATTGAAAATACAGTTTGGTTAAAAGAAAAATCCCAAAGACAATATCAGCAATTGTTTTTGGGATTTTTTATAAGATTAAGATTTACTGGTTTATAGGCCAATAAAATCATCACTTTTTGGAAAAATACTCAAAGCCTGAATCGCGATTTCTGGCGTTGGAGAAGCTAGTTTTCTCAGTTTGGTATCCATCCACGCACCATCAACTGTGATTGTTGCGCAAAGCGTATCGTCTTCTCTTCTAAATTCGTGAATGATAGACCAGCGTGAAGCATCGGCTTTCATTTTTGAAGTTTTAGTATGAATGAATATTTTGTCTGAAAGCTTTAATTCTTTTCTGAAAACGCATTCTTCTCTGAACAAAACAGGACCAAAACCTTGCGTTTGCATTACTTTTAATGTTAAACCCAATTCTTCTAAAATTTCGATACGATGTTGAGCACCAAAATCATAGTAAGCACTGTGGCGAACATGAAAATTAGGATCAAGATCTGACCAACGGAAAGATATTTCTTTTGTAAATGAAGCCATTTTTAATATTGTATTTTATTGAAAACCCGAAATTACAAATAAAAAACTAACGAATAGCACAAAATTACTATGCATGCATAATTTTTTTTCATTTTCAAATTATAAATAAATGGTTGAATAATTTATTTTGAAAGCAATTTTTTGATTTCGCTTGCTATCTTGTCTAGGTTTCCTTCAGCATTTCCTACTGCCACATATTTTATAATTCCGTTTTGATCGATTAAAAAGTTTTTAGGAATTGCATTTGTTGCATATTGATTCCAAATTACTTCTTTGGGATCAATGCCGAAGTTAAAATCAAGACCATCACTTTTTAGTTTCACTACTTTTTTAGCCACTGCAGTTTCAGACTCTCCGCTTGAAATTGCTAAAAAAACAAAGTTGTCATTTTTAAAAGGCTCAAGAATTTTTGATGGAATATCGTAAAACTCTTGCAAGCAAGGTGCGCACCAAGTTGCCCAGAAATTAACCAGTACTACTTTTCCTTTTAAGTCAGATAGTTTTACCTCTTTTCCGTCTACGAGTTTTAAAGTAAAGTCTTTGGCTTTATCGTTTATATTTAAAAGAAATTGTTCTTGTTTGACTTGATATTTTGGATCTAAGGCAGTAGCTTTAATCTTTTTATCGTTTTCGATTTTTTCTTGTTCAGTAAAAACCTCTACGACCACTATAAATTCTCTGTCGCCAATTTTATCGCCAAATTTTTTTGCTAGTTCATTTCTCTTTTCCTCACTAACGCCTTTATTCATTGATTTGACATAACCCTCATTGCCATATTTCATAACTTGATCCATTGTGGCAATTTCGTTGTTGATAATAATAACGGTTTCAGGTTTTTTTGCGACTTGTTTTTGCGCATAAAATGTTTGAGCAATTAGAAAAATTGCTAGAAGAATGATTTTTTTCATGTGATTGATTTTTGATTGTTTAATGATTGATGATATAGTAAAAATAAGGAATTAAGTTTTCATAATTTCATTTTAGATAATTCAACTTCTAGTTTATCAAAGTTTTCTTCGTTTTTATCCACAACATAAGGCTTTAATTTCTGGCATTCAGCTTCAGTTTCAAAAAGCATTTTAAAAACTACTTTGGTTTCATTTTCACTAATAGCTTCAAATGTTGTCAGAATTTGAAAAAGCGGTTTCGAATGGCGTTTCCATGCAATAAGATTAGGTTTGTCTATTTTTATGAATTCGCATTCGTTTTCAAAATTTCCTCTTTCAGGGCCATGCATGGTGAATTTCCATATTCCGCCTACGCGAAAATCAAATTCATGAAACGTATTGGTAAAACCTTTTGGTCCCCACCAATTTTTCAAATGTTCTGGATTGCTCCATGCTTTAAAAACAAGTTCTTGAGGAAAATTCAGAACTCGTGTGGTTACAATTTCTGAATCTGGGGTTGTAGTAAGAATATCTGAAATCATTTTGAGTCTTTTTGTTGAAAATCAATTTGCTACAGTAAAGTTAACGGGTTTAATTTTTAATTTCAGAATTATTTCTACGATTTATTCGTTATAATTAAAAATTCTCATCGAACTAATTCTGGTTCTTGGGTTTGCTTTTACGCTTTTCAAAGCAGAATTAGATATTAGTTTGTCTTCTATATTTACAGATCCCTTGTTGTTTTTGGATTCGTTTTTATTTTGATTAGATGCTGTACGTTTTAAATCATTCCAAAAAGATTTTAACTGATTGGCATTTAAGTTATCAGTTCCAATATAGAAAGTATGTTCTCCTTCTTTTCCCAAACCGTTTTCTATAAATATTTCGAATGGTTTTAGTTTTAATTTTTTTTCGGTTTTTTTTACAAAATCCATTACAGGTTTTTCAGATGGTGTTCCACAACATATACTAGAATAACCAATAGCAATATAATTTCTGTTTGTTTGCGAAAATGTGAAGAGAGGTATAAATGCTAAAGTAAGGAATATAGATTTAAGGTGTAGTTTCATTTTTATTATCTTTTCAAGTGAAGATTCTATGAATTTCACTTATTTTATTTTAATGTTTACAGGAACTCGAATGGTTTTTTTAACCAATTTAGAAGTTGTTGGACAGTAGAAAAAGACTTTTTCAAATTGGCAGTCATCTGATTTTAATGCTGAAACAAAATTTGCCTCATTTGTATTTTCCATTTTGTCTAAACCAAATTCTTTACGTTTTTTTTCAAAAGAAGCATAATCCAATCCTTGATTGTTTCTAAATTGATCATAAATACTTTCAGGTGATTGCACACTACCGTAATTTCCATTGCAATTGTCTATGTATATACTGAAATTTTTAGAATCAGAACCAAATAATTTATAATGAATTGCATTGGCATCAAACTCTAAAATTTGTATTTTTTGTCCTCCAATATTGAATTTGTCTCCAATGTCATTTTGGGTAATTTCTATTTTTTCATATTCTACGGGAATTTCTACTTCAATATCCACATAACCTTTTAGTCTTAAATATTTCGAATCTCCCATTCCCATTGTTTGAAATGCAATTCCTTCTAAAAGTTTTCCGTTTTTTTCCTCAAAACCGGCACCATTTAAACCTAGATTTTCTCCATTCAATTTTATTTTTTCATTTTTTTCATTGGTTAAATCATATGCTTTAACTGTTGCTTTTATAAAATCTAAAATTGATGTTTGTGTAGTTATGCTTCCAGTTTTTTTGTATTGATAAAGTTGCTGTTCTGTATAAAAGTTATCTACTAGTGAAGAAAAATAAATAGAATTTGAAGGTTCTTTGTTATAGTCGGAAGCACCGTCTGTAATTGCTGTTATGGATTTCTCAATTTGATTAAGAGTTGCCTCTGTACGTTCCTTGGATACTAATACGTCCCAAGGATATTGTTTTCTTTCAGAAGGTTTAGCTTTGGGTAACGCGTTATTTTTAGTGGTAATATCTTCATAAATCAAAAACTCTTGAAAATGGTCTTTATTAAAATCTGCATCTGAGAATTCTGATTTTTTGTTTATCAATTCGGGATATCTTTTGTTTTGGCAGGCAGTTATGGAACACAAAATCAATAGTAATAAAATTCGTTTCATAATTAATTTAAGGATTGTATAATTTCGACTTGTCGATTTGAGTTATCTGTTTTGGAATATTATTCTATAGCTTCTCCGTACCAGGAGATTTTGTCACGTAAAAATGGGAAATTCCAATTTTCGGCATAAATGTTTTGAAGTTCCGCAGACCAGCCATCTACAGTTTTTGTTTTGTTGTTAAATTTTGATGCAGCAATATATTTTCCTGTAATAAAGTTGAAAGATTTTGTAACATATTTTGCGTCTTTTCTATAAGACAATTCATAACCTATAACTTGGATTTTTTGCTTTTGATTATTGAATCGAAGTTTTATTTTTTCAATCAAATTTTTCTTTTCACCAGAGATATTCTGGATAGATTCTAGCTCAGCATATTCTATCCTTATTGTGCATACTTTTTTTTCGGATACTGTGAAAAAAGTGTTATAGACAGCTTCTTCATTATTGTACAGAATACTATTGTTTATCAAGTTGAATTTATGCTCTTTCTTTTGTGCTGATAGAAAAACTGTAAGTACACTCTGTACAAGTTCATCTTCATTCTTTGCTATACTAAAATCGTCATCTAAATCATCATTGTCAAATTTTGCGTATAGACTTCCTGCAATTTCTCTGTCCTTCTCTTTCGTCCATTCTTCTGTATTATTTTTTTTTTGAGACAAATCTTCTGTGCTTTTTTTGGGTTTACTTTCGCAAGATTGCAGTAAAAGAATTAATATAGGTAATAAGAAAAGTTTATTCATTCAATTTATATTAGAAGAAAATGCTGTTTTGATTTAGGAAATACAATGCGAATGTAAGTTTTTTACCACTTCAATCAAAAGCAAATATTAAAAAGATAAAGTCTGTTTTCTTTTTCAAGGAACTTATTCAAGGTGTTTTTTGAAGACATAATATTAGTTTCTGAGACATAATGAAAAAGCTAATGTCACTAAAAGAATGGCAGTTATGCAACGTTGTGCCACGAATGTCAGGTTTGGAAAATGTCATGTTGTCAGATTGTTTTTAGGGCACTGACGCTAAAACTGACAATTTTATTTAGTTTTTTATATTGGCACAAAGATTGACTTATGCCACCTGAGTTAATAAAATTAAATCAAAAATTAAATATATAAAAAATGGGTAAAATAATCGGAATTGACTTAGGTACGACGAACTCTTGTGTTTCTGTAATGGAAGGTAACGAAGCAGTTGTTATCCCTAACGCAGAAGGAAAAAGAACTACACCATCTATCATCGCTTTTGTTGAAGGTGGAGAAATTAAAGTAGGTGATCCTGCAAAAAGACAAGCAGTAACGAATCCTACAAAAACGATTGCTTCTATTAAACGTTTTATGGGGCACACTTTTGCTGAAACTCAAGAAGAGGCAAAAAGAGTTCCTTACAGTGTTGTAAAAGGTGACAACAATACTCCACGTGTGGATATTGACGGTCGTTTATACACTGCTCAAGAATTGTCTGCTATGACACTTCAAAAAATGAAAAAAACTGCTGAAGACTATTTAGGTCAAACAGTAACTGAGGCAGTTATCACTGTTCCTGCATACTTTAACGATGCTCAGCGTCAAGCTACAAAAGAAGCTGGAGAGATCGCTGGTCTTAAAGTTATGCGTATCATCAACGAGCCAACTGCTGCTGCACTTGCTTACGGATTAGATAAAAAAGGAAATGATCAAAAAATTGCTGTTTACGATTTAGGTGGAGGTACTTTTGATATCTCTGTTCTTGAATTAGGAGATGGTGTATTTGAAGTATTATCTACAAATGGTGATACTCACTTAGGTGGTGATGATTTTGACCAAGTTATTATTGACTGGTTAGCTGACGAATTCAAAACTGAAGAAGGTATTGATTTACGTTTAGATCCAATGTCATTACAACGTTTGAAAGAAGCTGCTGAGAAAGCTAAGATTGAATTATCATCTTCTGCTGAAACAGAAATCAACTTACCATACGTAACTGCTACTGCTTCTGGACCAAAACACTTAGTGAAAAAATTATCTAGAGCTAAATTTGAGCAATTATCTGATTCTTTAGTTAAACGTTCTATGGAACCAGTTGCTAAAGCATTAAAAGATGCAGGTTTATCTACATCTGATATTGACGAAGTTATCCTTGTAGGAGGTTCTACTCGTATGCCAAGAATCGCTGACGAAGTTGAAAAATTCTTCGGCAAAAAAGCGTCTAAAGGTGTTAACCCTGATGAGGTTGTTGCTATTGGAGCTGCTATTCAAGGTGGAGTTTTATCTGGAGATGTAAAAGATGTATTGTTACTTGACGTAACACCTCTTTCTTTAGGTATCGAAACTATGGGTGGTGTATTGACTAAATTAATCGAGTCTAACACAACTATCCCAACTAAAAAATCTCAAGTATTCTCTACTGCTGCTGATTCTCAACCATCTGTTGAAATCCACGTATTACAAGGAGAAAGAGCGATGGCTGCTGATAACAAAACTATCGGTCGTTTCCACTTAGATGGTATTCCACCAGCACCAAGAGGAGTTCCTCAAATCGAAGTAACTTTCGATATCGATGCTAATGGTATCATCAAGGTTTCTGCAACTGATAAAGGAACTGGAAAATCTCACGATATCCGTATCGAAGCTTCTTCTGGTTTAACAGCTGAAGAAATCGAAAAAATGAAAAAAGATGCTGAAGCTAATGCTGATGCTGACAGAATTGCAAAAGAAAGAGCTGAGAAATTGAACGAAGCTGACAGTACTATCTTCCAAACTGAATCTCAATTGAAAGAGTTAGGAGATAAATTGACAGACGATCAAAAAACAGCTATCGAATATGCTTTAACTGAATTGAGAATGGCTCACCAATCTCAAGATCTTGACGCAATCCAAAAAGGATTAGACAATGTAAATGCAGCTTGGAAAACAGCTACAGAAGCAATGTATGCTCAAGGTGGTGAAGGACAACAAGCTGCTCCACAACAAGAGCAGTCTTCTGGAGACAATGTTGAAGACGTTGAATTCGAAGAAGTAAAATAATTTAATCGTAGAGACGCACTGCAGTGCGTCTTTACTATTGGAATATAAAAACCGAGTCAGAAATGGCTCGGTTTTTTTGTTATAAATAAAATTTGAAATTATTTAAATAATATATTGATTTTTTGATTTAGTTTTGAAACCATTAACCAAAACCAATTCCGATGAAAAAAATCTTTATTCTAAGATTTATTATGCTTATTGTTGTGTTTTCAGGATGTAGTAGTGAAGACAACAATGAAAATTCAAGCTCAGCTTCTGCCGTTGTAAATGGTAAAGAATGGAAAGCTACGAAACCTATAATTGCAGGCTTAGTTAAAATTTCCAATGTTGGTCTTAGATTTAATATCTATCTTCAAGACGATTCTTCAGAACTTCAATTATCTTTTAGTAGTGAAATCGAAACAAATGATGCAATGCCCTTAAAAACATATAATTGGTATAATGACAAAACAAATCAGGATAAAATAACTGATGCATTTTTTTTAAATAGTTCCAGAATAGATGGAAAAATATATACTGAGCATTCTCCTATATCAGGAAAAATAACCATTACAGCATTAGATCCGGAAAAGAAAACGATTTCAGGAACATTTAGTTTTATAACTGAAAAATTTGGTGTTTTGCAAACTAAAATAGTTACTCCACAAGTGGTAGAAGTTACAAATGGAGTTTTTGCAAATTTATCATATACTATGCAGACAATACCATAACTAAAAAAATCACTTTATAGAAACCGAGTTAGAAGTGGCTCGGTTTTTTTATTGGTATGAATTAGTTGTAGAGGCATACTGCAGTGCATCTAATTCTAGGTTTTCCACAAACTGACAATTGTCATTTCCCATTCGAATTCTTTTTCGTAATATTACTAATGTAAATTTTCATGGATGAGAAAGATCAAATACAAGAAAGGACGTAAGTTGCAACACATTACCTTAGAGTATACTGGCACGCATAAAGAGCACGAAACAGAAATGCAACTTTTTGTTTATGATGATAATGATGTTGTTGAATATGATAAGTTTACAGTTCTTGCCCTTAATTCTTGTTTTGATTATACTAAAAGCAATTGGCTCAATATTCATGGTTTAAATGATATTAATCTGATAAAAACTATCGGAGCGCATTTTAAGCTTGACGATTTTCTTTTAGCTGATATTTTAAATACTTCCAAGAGAACCAAATTAGAAGAACAGCAAAATGTTTTATTCTTTAATATAAAATCACTTTTACCCTCTGAGTATTCCGATAATATCAGTGTTGAACAGATTAGTTTTATTCTGAAAGACGGAATTTTGATTTCTTTTCAAGAGAAACGAAGTGATTTCTTTACCCATATTCGCGAGCGTTTGCGTACGCATGCAGGAATCGTTAGAACCAAAAAGGTAGATTATCTCTTGTATTTGCTTTTAGACGCTGTAATGGAAAACTTTTATATCACGCTAGAAGATGAGGAAGATAAAATAGAAGAATTAATCAATTTGACCAAAAAAGAGGCAAAGCCAGTTATTTTAGAAAAAATTGAGAATCATCGAGATAATTTAAATTTCTTAAAACGCTCTATTATACCACTTCGTGATTCTTTGTTTTATCTAAAAACGATTAAAGATGACGATGAATCAAACGGCTTAATTCAAAAAGAAACATTTAATTTTTTTATAAGACTGCATCAAAAAAGCTTAGAGCTTTTAGAGCAGATAGAATCTGATATGAGTGCACTGGAAAGTGCTTCAAACTTTTATTTCTCAGAGCAAAGCCGAAAAATGAACGAAATTATGAAAACGCTGACGATTATTTCAGCAATCTTTATTCCGCTTACTTTTATTGTTGGAGTGTACGGAATGAACTTTGAAAACATGCCAGAACTTAAAACCCAAAATGGCTATTTTGTTGTCATGGGTATTATGTTCTTGCTTGTAGTCGCCCTGATCATTTATTTCAAAAAAAGACGTTGGTTTTAACATTTGTTACAAACCCAGAGAAGTACTATTTATGTAATTTTGTTATTTAGAATAAATATAAATAATTATGAGTAAAGCAATATATATAGCCACTAGCGACCATAATAGTGGTAAATCAATTATAACGCTCGGTTTGATGAGTATCTTAATTGGTAAAACGGCTAAAGTAGGATATTTTAGACCTATAATCGAAGATTTTGTGGATGGTGAGGTAGATAATCATATCGAAACTGTTTTGTCGTATTTTAACCTTGATATTGCGTTTGACGATGCGTATGCTATTACCAAAAGCAGGTTAATCAAAAAAAAGAATAAAGGTAAGATAGGAGAGGTTCTCGACTTAATTATTGAGAAATATAAGAAGCTGGAAGAACGATTTGACTTTGTTTTGGTTGAAGGAACAAGTTTTACGGGAGAAGGAACTTCTATCGAGTTGGATTTAAATGTTTTAATTGCCAAAAACCTCGGAATTCCAACCATAATTGTAGGTTCCGGAGTTGGTAAAACCTTAGAAGAACTTTTAGATAGTTTATACTTGGTTTATGATTCTTTCAAAATAAAAGAGGTTGAAGTATTATCAGTTTTTGCCAATAAGGTGCAACCAGAAAATATAGAATTGGTTACTACCAGTTTACAAAAAAGTTTGCCTTCAAATGTTTTGATTAATACAATTCCACTTATAGCGAGTTTGAATAATCCGACAATGCAAGAAATTGTACACGAATTGAATGCTAAAGTGCTGTTTGGAGAAAATTATTTGAATAATGAAATTGGACATTATAGTGTAGGAGCAATGCAATTGCATAATTATCTAGTTCATTTGCATGACAATGCGTTAGTTATTACTCCAGGAGACCGTTCTGATATTATTTTAGGAGCTTTACAAGCAAATGAATCAGCAAATTATCCTACTATTTCAGGAATTATCCTGACAGGTAATATTGTTCCAGAAGAAAGTATTTTAAAGCTTATAGAAGGGCTTTCAGCTATTGTTCCAATTATTGCCGTTGATGGAGGAACATATCATATTACCAATAAAATAGGTTCGATTAAATCGGAGATTTACGCTAATAATACACATAAGATTGAAACCTCAATTAACACTTTTGAAAAGTACGTTCAAATCGAAGCGCTATCGCAAAGAGTAATCACTTTCCAACCTGAAGGAATGACGCCAAAAATGTTTCAATATAACATGGTTAAAAGGGCTAAACAGCATAGAAAACATATTGTTTTGCCAGAAGGGAATGATGATCGAATTATTGCTGCAGCTTCAAGATTATTAGATATGGATGTGGTTGATATTTCTATTATTGGAGACAAAAAACAAATTGAAAGTAAAGTTGCAGAACTAGGACTTACATTTGATTTTTCTAAAGTAAACATCATTAATCCGATAGAATCTGAAATGTATGAGGATTATGCTAATACGTATTATGAGCTTAGAAAAGCGAAAAACGTAAGCATCACAATGGCAAGAGATTTAATGGAAGATGTTTCGTATTTTGGAACTATGATGGTCTACAAGGGACACGCAGACGGAATGGTTTCTGGTGCAGCGCATACAACGCAACATACCATTTTACCAGCATTGCAGTTCATTAAAACAAAACCGAATTCATCTGTGGTTTCCTCTGTGTTCTTTATGTGTTTAGAAGATCGAGTTTCTGTTTTTGGAGATTGCGCTATTAATCCAAATCCAACAGCAGAACAATTGGCAGAAATTGCAATTTCTTCTGCAGAATCAAGTTTAGCTTTCGGAATCGAACCAAAAATTGCGATGCTTTCTTATTCTTCTGGATCATCTGGAAAAGGTGATGAAGTAGACAAAGTAAGAGCGGCAACGGCAATCGTAAAAGAAAAAAGGCCAGACTTAAAAATCGAAGGACCAATTCAATACGATGCTGCGGTAGATTTAACTGTAGGAAAAAGCAAAATGCCAGATTCAGAAGTAGCAGGGCAAGCAAGTGTATTAATTTTCCCTGATTTAAACACAGGAAATAATACGTATAAAGCCGTTCAAAGAGAAACTGGAGCTTTGGCAATCGGACCAATGTTACAAGGTTTAAATAAACCAGTAAACGATTTAAGCCGTGGCTGCACTGTAGACGACATTATTAATACAGTCGTAATTACAGCTATTCAGGCACAAGGAATGTAAATCAATTAAAAATTAAATAATAAACTAAAAACCTTAGAATCTTAGCTTCTTAGAATCTTAGCAACTTAAAAAGAATGAAAATACTAATTATAAACTCAGGAAGTTCTTCAATTAAATACCAACTAATGGTAATGCCAGAAAACGAAGTCATCTGTTCTGGAATGATTGATAGAATTGGTTTAGAAACTTCAAATATAACTTTTAAAACCGCAACCGCTTCAATCGAAGAAATGCTTGCGATTCCAAATCATAAAGTAGGTTTGCAAAAAGTAGCCAATATGCTTTTGGATGCTGAAAAAGGAGTTATTAAATCAACTTCAGAAATTTCGGCTGTTGGTCATCGTGTGGTGCATGGAGGAAGTGATTTTAGTGACACCGTAAAAATCGATGAGAGAGTTAAAGAAAAGATCAAACAGCTTTTTGAATTGGCTCCTTTGCATAATCCAGCAAATCTAGAAGGAATTAATGTAGCAGAAGAAATTTTCAGTTCAGCAGAGCAAATAGCCGTTTTTGATACTGCTTTTCATCAGACCATGCCAGAAGTAGCGTATAAGTATGCTATTCCAAATTATCTTTTAACAGAAAATAAAGTTCGTGTTTATGGTTTTCATGGAACGAGCCATAAATATGTGTCTGAAAAAGCCATTAATTATTTAGAAAACAATTCTAAAGTAATTACGATTCACTTAGGAAATGGCTGCAGTATGGCCGCTGTTAAAAATGGAAAATGTATTGATACCTCAATGGGATTTTCTCCTTCTAATGGTTTAATTATGGGAACTCGTGCCGGTGATATCGATCAGTCTGTGGTTTTTTATATGATTAAAAATTTAGGTTATACTCCTGATGAGGTAAATGCTGTTTTACTGAAACAAAGCGGTATGCTTGGACTTACAGGCTATAGTGATTTGCGTGATATTGAAGCCGAAGCAGAAAAAGGAAGTAAAGATTGTCTGTTGGCACTACAGATGAATGCCTATAGAATCAGAAAAACGATTGGGGCTTATGTTGCGGCTTTAAACGGACTCGATGCTATTGTTTTTACTGCAGGAATTGGGGAAAACTCATCATATATGCGTAATTTGATTTGTACAGACATGGATTATTTCGGCATTCAAATTGACGCAGCAAAAAATCAAATTCGCTCTAAAGAATTGAGAGAAATCAATACAGCAGATTCAAACGTAAAAGTTTTGGTTGTTCCAACAGATGAAGAATATGAAATTGCAAATCAGGTTTATCAATTACTTGAAAATTAGAAAGTTTTATTTTAAACTTAATTTTAGGCTCCTTTTTGGAGCCTTTTTTTATGCTTTCAGTTTAAATTTTTGTCAGTATCTTTGAAATAAAATCTGAATATCTTGAAATCGATACTATTTAAATCAGTTTTCTTCTTTTTCATCGCTTTACAACTTCAAGCCCAAGAATTACTTCCTTTTGTAGAAAATTACAGTAAGTCTGATTATCAAGGTGATAATCAAATTTGGAATGTGGCACAAGGAAATGATAATGCGATGTATTTTGCCAATAATCACTACTTGCTTCGTTACGACGGAGTAAAATGGGAAAAATATACACTTCCAAACAAAACTATCATTCGATCTATCCTGATTGAGGGAGATAAAATCTATTCTGGTTCTTATAAAGAATTTGGGTATTGGTATAGAAAAGAAGGTACTATGCACTATGTTTCTATTACCAAAAACCTCAGATTATTTGATGAAAAAGACAACGAGGAAATTTGGAAAATATTTAGATTTAATGGTTCTCTTTATTTTCAGTCTTTTAATGATGTTTTTATTTATAACGGAAAAACAATTAAGAAAATTAAATTTCCATTTCTTATTTCTTATTGTTTTGGAGTAGATAAAGATTTATATGTTGCTTCTGTTAGGGACGGAATTTTTAAAATGAATGGTAAATACATTTCCAATCCAAAAGGCTGGAATGTTTTGAAAAATACTGTTGTTCATGCCATAGAAAAGTATAAAAACCAGACTTATATCTTTACACAGAAAAAAGGAGTTTTTATTGTAGAAAAAAATGGATTAAGAAGTTGGGATCATCCAATAAACGAAGTTTTAAAATCGGCTACAATTAATGTGGCAAAATTTGTCAAAAATGAAAAACTAATTGTCGGAACTGGAAATCGTGGAATTTTCATTTTAGATTTAAAAAACAATTCATTCAAAAATATTGAACGCAATAATGTTTTAATGAATAATTCGGTTTTAAGTTTAGGGTTGGATAAAGAAAATGATTTGTGGGTTGGTCTAGATAATGGTATTGCACATGTTGAGGTTAATTCTCCTATTTCTTTCTTTTATGATAATTCTGGACTTTTAGGATCAGTTTATGCAGTTGCTTCAATTAATAAAGGCTATTTAATTGCTTCCAATCATGGAATTTTTGAATATAGTGCTGGAAAATTTAATATGATGCCTAATACGCAAGGGCAGGGCTGGAATATTTCTCTCATTGACGGAAAATATATTATAGGTCATAATGATGGTACTTTTTCGTATGAAAATAATACTTTGACCAAAATAAATGGCGTTAGCGGAGGTTGGAATATGTCTAAGAGTAGTATTAATGACACTTATTTTCAGTCAACTTACAGCGGTATTCTGGTTTATGACGATCCCTCAAACATGTCCCATTATAAAATCATAAAAGATCTTGCAAAACCTATAAAATATGTAGCTCAAAATAAAAAGAATGAAATTTGGGCTGCAGATAATTATCGTGGTTTGTATCGTGTGTTGCTAGATGATAATTACAACACGTTAAAAGTTGAAAATGTCACACAGCAGAGTAAAATACAAAACGATTTTGGGATAAAGATTTTTGAGTTTAGAAAAGAAATACTTTTTCTAATTAATGATTCTTGGTATACCTACAATTCGATATCTGGTAAATTGGAAGAAAATGAATTGTTTAGTACAAGTTTTAAAAATGTAACAGATATTGTTTCCATAGACGATGATCACTTTATGGTTCTGCAAAACGGAATCTTATATCATATTTATTCAGAAGGAAACAAGTTTGTGTGGAATATTATTCAGGAGAAATATTATAAAGGAAAATTAATCAATGAGAATTTAAGGATTTTCAAGAAAGATAATTATTACCTGTTTAATCTCGATGACGGATTTGTTTCGCTTAAACTTGAATATGAAAACAAGCAAAATTCTGGAGTAAAAATTGAAGCATTTAGTAATGATCTTTTAGTTCCGAGTGAAGAGAAAGTTAAGTTCAATACAGAATTAAAGATTAACGTTATTTCTGGAATTTATGGTGCGAGCAGACCAAATTTGTTTTACAAACTCGATAAGGAAAAAGAATTTATCTCTATTTCAGACGGATTAATCGTTTTAAACAATTTAAGCAGTGGAGATCATACTGTAGAAATATTCAAACACGATGGATCAACTTATGATAAAGTTTCTTCTTATAAATTTAAAGTTGCCGAACCATGGTATTTTTCTTTTTGGATGATTCTGTTATATCTTCTGGTTGTTGGAGCAGTTTTATTTTTCTATTATAAATGGAATAAACTTCGTTATATGCAGAAATTGAAACTCCAGGCCGAAGAATTAAAACATCAGAGAGAAATTCTTGAGATGGAGTTGAAGAAAGAAAACGAACTCAATATTCAGGAATATGAAAAACATATCTTGGAATTAGAATTGCAGGCAAAATCTTCAGAAGTAGCGGGTAAATCTTTATCAATTGCTAAACAAACAGAAATGATTGATAAAATTCAAGGTATTTTGGAAACCGAAAAAGATTTTGGCAAACTTAAAAATGAAATTAGAAAAGCGATTAAGATCAATGAAGTGAATAAACACGAATGGGAAACTTTTGAAACCAATCTGAATCAAATTCACAATGAGTTTATCATTAACCTTTCTAAAAAATATCCACAATTAACTCCAAAGGATATAAAACTGTGTGTTTATCTAAAAATGAACCTTTCTTCTAAAGAAATCGCCCCTATGATGAATATCTCTTTTAGAGGTGTAGAATTGCATAGATATCGTCTTAGAAAGAAGCTAAACCTTACTCAAGACGAAAACCTGTCAAAGTTTTTATTAACTCTGTAAGATTTGGTTTTGTTTTTTACAGAATTTATATTTTTCAATAGTATTTTTTATATAATTACGATACATCATTACTACATCATAATGTTATGTTAAACGAATTTCTTTAACATTTATAGTATTGATAATCATTGTTGTAAGGTAAAATTTTAACACAATGATGTAGCTATGTTGTAGTGGTATTTGATGTACTACAACGTTGTAATTGCTTAATTTGGCTCTACTAACTTAAACGATTACGTACTGTATGAAAAATTTTATTTTTAGCTTTTTAGCGCTCTTGCTGCTGCCTACCTATATGATGGGACAAGCTCAAGCAATTAAAGGAAAAGTAGTAGACAGTAATGGAATGGGAATTCCAGGAGCAATTATCGCTTCAGCTGATGCTAGAGCAACTGCAGATGCAGATTTCGACGGAAACTTTACAATTAATGCAAAACCTGGAGATATTTTAAAAATCTCTATGTTAGGTTTTGATTCGGTTTCTGTACCGGCTACTGCCGCACCAATGACAATTACCTTAAAAGAGGCAGGTGATACTGCATTGAAAGAAGTAGTTGTAATCGGATACGGTACCAGAAAGAAAATTGATAATACTTCGGCTGTAAGCTCAATTAAGTCCGAAGAAATTACCAAAATGAAAGTAATGAATGCTTCGCAAGCGATTCAAGGTAAAGCTGCGGGGGTTCAGGTGTCTACTTCGGATGCACCAGGAAGTACGCCTTCAGTTGTGATCAGGGGAGCTGGAACTGCATTAGGAGGAAGAAATCCTCTATATGTTGTAGACGGTATGCCTACTGATAATATCAACAACATTAATACTAATGATATTACGTCTTATGAAGTTTTAAAAGATGCTTCTTCGTTAGCTATTTATGGTACGAGAGGTGCAAACGGTGTAATTATGATTACAACCAAAGCAGGAAAAGGAAAACTTACTGTAGATGTAGAAAGTTTTGTAGGAGTTAGATCGCCATTAAAAACTGTAAAAATGGCAAATGCTGATGAGTATGTTCGTTACAGTAACGCTGCTTATAGCAATGATTTTCCTCAGGGAAGATTCTCGGCAAATCAGCCATATAATACAGATTGGCTTGATGCGATCACAAGAACAGGATCGTATACTCAAAACAATATTGCAATTTCAGGATCTTCAGAGAATGTAAAATACTTTTTTAGTGTTGGTAATTACGAAGAAAAAGGAATCTTAAATGGTTCTGATTACGGACGTACAACATTCAGAAACAATAATGAATTTAAACTTTCTGAAAAAGTTAAACTAAGCCAAAACTTTAGTGTAAGTAATATTAAAAATACGCCAATGCCTTTGAGCGCATTTACAAATGCTTACAGACAATCTCCATTAGTTCCTGTTCGTTATGCTGATGGTAAATATGGAGTGCCATTTATTTCAAATGGTATTGTATCTGAAACTGGCAGTTCTTTTAACAATGTAGGTAATCCTGTAGCTCAACTAGATTATACAAATGAGCAACAGCAATCAGTAACTTTACAAGGTGGATTAAAATTAGATTGGGATATTCTTAAATCTTTAAAATTCACTTCTCAATTTAATGGAGAATTTTATACTTACAAACAGTATAATTATGTAGATAATCTTGCTCTTTGGCTATCTGCTGACCCTACTCGTGTAGCAGAAAAGTATCCTTCAGATTTGAACAAAAATACTTTAACAAGAAACAGAGACCAATATTTTAACTGGAATTTATCTAACTATTTAACTTATAATAAAGTATTTGCTGAAATTCATGATGTTGAAGTTACAGCAGGTATTGAGGCGAATGTTCAAGGTATTAGAGAAAAGTTAACTATCGACAGAAAGAATGTAAATGCAAACTCAAATTACTGGTCTTTAAAAGATGTTAATGTTGCAGGTGATGTTACAGGTTTGAAAGATGAAGCTTTAAACCAAAGAAGATTAGCATCTTATTTTGCTCGTTTCCAATATAAATTAATGGATAAATATTTGGTTACAGGTACTGTAAGACGTGATGGTTCATCTCAATTTGCTGAAGATAAACGTTGGGGAACATTCCCATCAGTTGGTTTAGGATGGATTATTTCAAAAGAAAGTTTCTTAAGTAATGTAGAGCCAATTAATTTATTAAAACTTAGAGGATCTTGGGGTAGATTAGGAAATCAAAACGTACCTCTTAATACGCAATTATTAACTTCTGGATTAGATTATTCAGGTTTAGGTTCTGGTACTACAATTAACTCTCAGGTAGATCCTAATTTGTCTTGGGAAATTGTTGAAGAACTTTCAGGAGGTTTTGATTTTGAAGTATTGGACAGCAGATTAAAAGGATCATTTGATGTGTATGATAAAAACACTACAAATACAATTTTAAATGTTAAGCCATATTCAACTTCTGGAATTACAGTTGCTACACCAGCACACGTTGGAGAAGTATCTAATAAAGGTTATGAAATTGCATTACGTTGGGATGATAAAATCAACGATAATTTAAGCTACTGGGTAGGAGGAAATTTCTCTCATAATAAAAACGAACTTACTAGTCTTAAAAATGTACAGTTAAATCCAATTATTGGAGGAAGTTTAGGAAACGGTCAAAATACTAAGATTCTTGATAATACATCTGTAGGTCAGCCATTAGGTAGTTTCTATATGTATGAGTATGCAGGAGTTGACCCATCAAATGGTCAAATGTTATACTACAAAGCAGATGGTTCTAAAGTTGCTCAATCTGGATTAGACGAACTTAAAGATAAAAAATATGTAGGTTCTCTTTTACCAACTTCTACTTATGGAGTTACTTTAGGATTGACTTACAAAAACATTGATTTCTCTGTTGATGGTTACGGAACAGGAGGAGCAAAAGTTTATAATGGAAAAAAAGCACAAAGATTTGGAGGAGAAAATGTAGAAGCTTCTATGGCTAATGGATTTTGGACACCAACAAATACAACATCTTCAATTCCAGCACCATCAAACTTGACTCCTTACGCGTCAACATATTACTTGGAATCAGCTGATTTCTTTAGAATCAATAACATCACTTTAGGATATAAACTTCCATTAAGAGAAAACAACTTTATTAGCTATTGCAGATTATATGTAAATGCAATTAACCCATTTATTACACAAAAATTCTCTGGATTCTCACCAGATGTAGTGTCTGATGGTAAGTTAGTTGAAGGAACTCAGGGAGTTGAGCTAGATGCTTACCCTTCATTGAGATCATTTGTTGTAGGTGCAAATTTAAAATTTTAATATCATGAAAAGAATATATATATCAATGTTTGTACTTTCTGGATTATTCTTATCTGGGTGTTCAAATGATTTTTTGGATGTAGAGCCAACAGAGGCTATTCCTGCTGATCCAGCTTTGGTAAATAGCGATGAAGGAGCGAAAGGATTTGTAACAGCAATTTACAATCAGTTTTTAGGATGGGATATGTCATCTTTTGGTTGGAATGCCGTTACAAGTATTATTTCTGACGATGCAGATAAAGGTTCAGACCCTGGAGATGCAGGGACAGATAAAGATGTTATTGATGCTTTAACTTATAATGCGTCAACGCCATCATTTCAGTCAACTTGGAATGCAAATTATGCCGGAATCAACAGATGTAATCAGGCATTAGCTATGTTGCCTAAATTAGATAAGGCATCATCTGATTTAAAAGCAAGATTAGTTGGAGAAACGAAATTCTTGAGAGCATTTATGTATTTCACTTTAGTAAAAGGATACGGAGGAGTTCCTATTGTAGACCATTTAGCTACGGTGCCAGTTTCTGAAGAAGACAGAAAAATGCAATTGACTCGTAAGTCTGTAGCAGAAGTTTATGCTTTTATAGAACAGGACTTAAATGATGCTATTGAGGCTTTACCAGTAAAATCAGCATACACTGGAGCAGATGTTGTAAGAGCTTCAAAAGGAGCAGCATACGCTTTATTGGCAAAAGTAAATCTATACCAAAAAAATTGGCAAAAAGTAATTGACAATTGTGATAAAGTAACAGGTTATTCTTTAGTTTCTGACTATGCTTTACAGTATAAAAAAGAAGGAGAATTTGGTCCAGAATCGATTTTTGAAATAAATGGAGTAGGTTCTACTTCTAGTCCTGGATTTGGAATTGGAAATTACAGTGTTTCTCAAGCGCCTCGTGGAGCTGGAGGATGGGGTTGGGGATTCAACACACCATCTGAAGGTTTAGCCAATGCTTATGAGTCAGGAGACGTTAGAAAAGGTGCTACAATTATTTTCAGAGGTTCAGTATTATACGATGGAAGAGAAGTGCCATCAACTGTTGCGAATGAAAGATATAATTATAAAGCGTATTCATCAGCTTTTTACAATCAGGAATTTACAGATACAAATCTAAGATATTTAAGATATGCTGAAGTTATCTTAATGAAAGCTGAAGCATTAAACGAATTAGGAGAAACTGCGGCAGCAATCCCTTTAGTAAATCAAATTCGTAATAGAGCAGGTTTAGGAGATACTCCTTTTACTTCTCAATCAGATATTAGAAAAGCAATCTATAAAGAAAGAAGATTAGAATTTGCTTTTGAGCACGACAGATGGTTTGATCTTGTTAGAACAGGTCAGGCAGAAGCGGCTATGGCTGCAGATGGCAAAACTTTTATTGTTGGGAAACATGAATTATGGCCTATACCAACTTCATTCTTAAGAGAAGCAAACGGGCTTTCTGAACAAAATCCAGGAGGTTATTAATCAAAATCTTAAAAATCACTTCCCTTTAGATTTTCTAAGGGAAGTGATTATTTATTAAAATCTTAAATTTTTATAATGGTTAGAATTTCAGTTTTATTTTTAGCTTTTACTTTTTTTAGTTGTGGATCTAATGCCGATAAGTCAAAAGAAAATGTACAGGAAAATACTTCTGGCGTTACTGCATTAACAGACGAACAGCTTTTAGATGCTGTTCAAAAACAAACATTTAAATACTTCTGGGACTATGCAGAACCAAATTCTGGATTAGCGAGAGAGCGTTATCATCCTGACGGAGTTTATCCTGAAAATGATTCGAATATCGTTACAACAGGTGGTTCAGGTTTCGGATTAATGGCACTTGTTTCAGGAATGTCTCAAGGTTATATTACTAAAGAGCAAGGAGTAGAAAGACTTAACAAAATTGCAGATTTTTTAGGCAAAGCAGATCGTTTTCACGGAGCATGGTCACATTGGATTGACGGAAATACAGGAAAAGTAAAGCCTTTTGGAACCAAAGATAATGGTGGCGATTTAGTTGAAACCTCATTTTTGGTTGCGGGAATGATTACCGTTCGTGAATATCTTAAAGATGGTTCTGAAAAAGAAAAAGCAGTTGCTCAAAAATTTGACGAGCTTTGTAAAGGGGTTGACTGGCAATGGTACACAAACAATAAAAATGTTTTGTATTGGCATTGGTCTCCGAGCTATGCTTGGGAAATGAATTTTCCACTACAAGGATATAACGAATGTCTTATCACTTACGTAATGGCAGCATCTTCGCCAACTCATACAATCGACGCGAAAGCATATCATGAAGGATGGGCGAGAAGCGGTGGCATAGTTTCTTCAAAAACAAAATATAATATTCCACTTATTTTAAAGCATAATGGTGCAGAAGAATTTGGAGGGCCACTATTCTGGGCTCATTATTCTTATGTAGGTTTAGATCCAAACCAATTAAGTGATAAATATGCTAACTATTGGGATTTAAATGTTAATCAGACTAAAATTAACTACGAATATTGTGTTGAAAACCCGAAAAAAATTGCGGGTTATGGACCAGAATATTGGGGATTAACAGCATCATATTCTAGAAACCCTGATGGTTCTATTGGATACAATGCACATATGCCAAGTAACGATCAAGGTGTGATTTCGCCAACAGCAGCAATTAGCTCAATCGTTTATACGCCAAAAGAATCAATGACATTTATTCGCAATTTATATGAGAATCATAAAGATGAAACTTGGGGAAATGCAGGTTTTTATGATGCTCTTAGTTTAGGAAATAAATGGGTAGCAAAACGCTATTTGGCAATTGATCAAGGTCCAGAAGTTGTAATGATCGAAAATTACAGAACAGGATTATTGTGGAAATTGTTTATGAATGCGCCAGAGGTAAAACAAGGTTTAACAAAACTTGGATTTAAATCTGGAAAATACGGAATTTAAAGTTCTATGAAAAATAAGTTAGCATTTATATTTCTGTTGTTTTCGATAGTTGTTTTTGGGCAGAGTGAAACAACTGGAAAAATCAATACAGTTATAATGTCTAAATATGAACTGGGATATGTTTTACATCGTCCAGCAAATGTTAAGGAGAAAAAGCCATTGATTGTTTTTATTTCGGGCGATGGAGAAAAGGGAACCGATTTGGAGAAAGTAAAAATTAATGGTCCTTTAAAATATTTAAAAACACATCAATTAGACGCTTATGTTTTGGCTCCACAATGCAAAGAAGATGAAAATTGGGATATAGAATCAATTTATCAACTGATTGTGAAAATTCAGAAAGAGAATAAAATCGATTCAGAAAGAATTTATGTTACTGGTTTGAGCTCAGGAGGTTGGGCTTCTTGGAATTTGGCTTTTGCACATCCAGATCTATTTGCCGCAAACGTACCTGTAGCTGGCTTTGTAGATTTGATTCAGTTAGAAAAAACTTGTGAAATAGCCAATATTCCAACCAGAATTTTTCATGGATTACAGGATAATGTGGTAAATGTAAATTATGCCATCACGATTTATAATGAACTGAAAAAGTGTAATGCCAAAGATGTAAAGCTAACCATTTTTGATGATGCAAACCATGACAGCTGGACAAGAGTTTATGATAACAAAGAGATCTATGACTGGATGTTACAGCAAAGAAAAACGAATACAAACAAATAAATAGAATAGAATGAAAAACAAATTAGTCTTACTTTTTTTAGGATGTGCTGTTTTGGGTTATGCTCAAAAAAAGCCAGCTAAAAATACAGTGAAAATTAAACCAAAGTCTGAATTTGTGGCGGAATTAATGTCAAAAATGACTTTAGACGAGAAATTGGGTCAGTTAAACTTGCCAACATCTGGTGATATTACCACTGGGCAGGCAAACAGCTCAAATGTGGCAAAAAATATTGCTGAAGGAAAAGTGGGTGGTTTGTTCAACATTAAATCAGTTCAAAAAATTAAAGAAGTACAGAAAATTGCGGTTGAGAAAAGCCGTTTAAAAATTCCGTTGCTTTTTGGTATGGACGTTATTCACGGTTACGAAACAACATTCCCAATTCCGTTAGGATTATCTTGTACTTGGGATATGGGGTTAATTGAAAGAAGTGCGCAAATTGCTGCAAAAGAGGCAAGTGCAGACGGAATCAATTGGACATTTTCTCCAATGGTTGATATTTCTCGTGATCCAAGATGGGGAAGAGTTTCTGAAGGTTCAGGAGAAGATCCGTACTTAGGAAGCCAGATTGCAAAAGCCATGGTAAACGGTTACCAACAACATGATCTTTCAAAAAACAACTCAATTTTAGCTTGTGTTAAACACTTCGCATTATATGGAGCTCCAGAAGGCGGACGTGATTACAATACTGTCGATATGAGCCACATCAGAATGTTTAATGACTATTTTCCTCCTTACAAAGCTGCAGTCGATGCAGGTGTAGGTTCGGTTATGGCTTCTTTCAACGAAGTTGACGGAATTCCAGCAACAGGAAATAAATGGTTAATGACAGATGTTTTAAGAAAACAATGGGGTTTCAAAGGATTTGTAGTAACAGATTTTACAGGTATTCCTGAAATGATCGAGCATGGAATGGGAGATTTACAAGCAGTTTCTGCTCAATCTCTAAATGCTGGTGTTGAAATGGATATGGTTGGAGAAGGTTTCTTAGGAACTTTGAAAAAATCTTTGGATGAAGGAAAAGTAAAAATCGAAACTATTGATAATGCTGTAAAGCTTATTTTAGAAGCAAAATACGATTTAGGTTTATTCCAAGATCCATACAAATATTGTGACGAAAAGAGAGCAAAAACGGAGATTTTTACAACAGATAGCAGAAAAGAAGCACGTGATATTGCAGCACAATCTTTGGTTTTATTAAAAAATCAAAATCAGCTTTTGCCACTTAAAAAATCTGGAACAATTGGTTTAATCGGACCATTGGCAGATGCTAAAGAAAACATGCCAGGAACTTGGAGTGTGGCTACAAAAATGGAAAATGCTGTTTCATTATTGAGAGGTATTAAAGAAGTTGCGGGAGCTGGAACAAAAGTTTTATATGCAAAAGGAAGCAATTTAGATTATGATGAAACTTTTGAAACAAACGCTACAATGTTTGGAAAAACATTACACCGTGATGCTCGTACAAAAGAAGAATTGTTAGCAGAAGCTTTAAAAGTAGCAGAGCAGTCAGACGTAATTATTGCAGCTTTAGGCGAATCGGCAGAGATGAGCGGAGAATCTAGCAGCCGTACAAACTTAGAAATTCCACAAGCGCAAAAAGATTTATTAAATGCTTTATTAAAAACTGGAAAACCAGTTGTTTTAGTTTTATTTGACGGACGTCCTTTAGTAATTACAGACGAAGAGAAAACAGTTCCAGCAATTTTAAATGCTTGGTTTGCTGGTACAGAAGCAGGTTATGCAATTGCTGATGTGTTATTCGGAGATGTAAATCCTTCAGGAAAATTGACTTCAACTTTCCCAAGAAGTGTTGGACAGTTGCCAATTTACTACGCGCACAAAAATACAGGAAGACCACTTTCTAACACAGAAGGTAAATTTGAGAAATTCAGATCAAATTACATTGATGAAAGAAACGAGCCTTTATTCCCATTCGGATTTGGTTTAAGCTACACGACTTTTGATTATTCAAATTTGAAAATTTCTTCTGATAAAATGAATCCATCTGGAAAATTGAAAGTAACAGTTGATGTAACAAATACTGGAAATTTTGACGGAAAAGAAACAGTTCAATTATACATTAGAGATTTAGTTGGTTCAGTAACAAGACCAGTTAGAGAATTAAAAGGTTTCCAAAAAATAGCACTTAAAAAAGGTGAAAAACAAACAGTAAGTTTTGATATTACTGTTGAAGATTTAAAATTTTATAACTCTGATTTACAATTTGTAGCAGAGCCAGGGCAGTTTGATATTTTCGTTGGTGGAAATTCAAATGCCGATAAGAAAGTTAGTTTTGAGTTAACTAAATAGTTGGTTTATTTGATTAGTGAAAAGCCCTTCGTTTGGAGGGCTTTTTTTCTAAAATGGCAAAACCTTTTTGTAATTTTTTAACTACGTTATTATGAATAAATTTAAAATATTTAGTGCTGTATGTCTTATTGCTTTCTCCTACTGCAGTGCGCAAAAGAACGCAATAGTAGCACATCGCGGTGCGTGGAAAAAGAATAATCTTCCTGAAAATTCTATTGCATCATTAAGACATGCAATAGATTTAAAATTGCCAGGATCAGAGTTTGATGTTTGGAGAACGGCAGACGATTCACTTGTAATCAATCATGATGCTCACTACAACAAACTGCTTATTGAAGAAACAAATTATGCAGATTTGATAAAGTTTAAACTTTCTAATGGAGAAAAACTTCCAACACTGTATGAATACATTTCAGAAGGAATGCGAAATAATAAACATACGCTTTTGGTGTGCGAAATTAAGCCTTCAGAAATTAGTAAAGAAAGAGGACAAAAAACGGGTGTAGCAGCAGTCGAAACCATTAAAAGATTAAAAGCCGATAAAAATACCTGCTACATCAGTTTTGATTATGATATTCTAAAGAAAATTAGAGCGATTGATTCTAAAACTTCTCTTCAATATTTAGAAGGGAATAAATCTCCAAAAGAGGTAAAGGAGGATAAAATTAATGGCGTTGATTATCATTATTCTGTTTTTCAAAAACATCCTGAATGGATACAAGAAGCAAAGGATAACAAAATTATTCTAAACGCTTGGACTGTTAATGACGCTAAAGATATGGATTGGATTATCGCTCATAAATTCAATTATATTACTACAAACGAACCCGAACTTTTAAAGGAAAGAAAAGAGATTAAAAAATAAGCTGTAAAGCTTAACTAAAGAATCTAACCATGAAGAATATATATAGACAATTTAAGCCAATTTTATTGCTTTCGATGCTTTTCGGAAGTAGTCTTTCGGCACAAAATTCTGGTAAAACAGAATGGTTTGACCCTAGCAGACCGGCAACTACATATTGTAATCCTATAAATATTGGGTACAATTTTACCACGCACAATCACAACGGAATTCCAGAATCGCGCCGTTCAAGTGCAGACCCAGTAATTATTACTTATAAAGGTGAATATTATTTATTTGCAACCAATCAGGCTGGTTTCTTTTGGAGCAAAGACATGTCAGACTGGAATTTTGTTTACGGAAGTTTCCAGAGGCAGCCAGGCGATGACGATCAATGTGCTCCAGCAGCATGGGTTGTAAACGATACTTTATTTTACGTAGGCTCAACTTGGAAGAGAGATCATCCGATTTGGAAAACAGCTGATCCGAAATCAGGAAGATGGACACGCCACGTAGACAAAGCAATGCTGCCAACTTGGGATCCGGCAATTTTTCAAGATGATGACAAAAAAGTATATATGTACTACGGTTCAAGCGGAAAATTACCTCTTGTAGGTGTTGAGGTTGATTATAATACTTGGCTTCCAAAAGGAAATCAAGCAGACTACGCAGAATTGTATAAAGCGACAGAAGTAGAGGATATTCAGAAAGTTTATGGACAAGTTAAAGAAGTAGCTATTTTAGATCCTTCGGCTCACGGATGGGAACGTTTTGGACCAAATAACGATATGGAACCTGCACCTTGGGGGAATTTCATTGAAGGAGCTTGGATGACTAAACATAACGGAAAATATTATATGCAATACGGAGCGCCTGCTACTGAATTTAAAGGCTATGCAAATGGTGTTCATGTTGGAGATAATCCGTTAGGGCCATTTACGTACCAAAAACACAATCCGATGTCCTATAAACCAGGTGGATTTGTAATTGGTGCTGGACACGGAAATACTTTTGCTGATAACTATGGAAATTACTGGAATACAGGAACGTGCAAAATCTCTATTAAAGATCGTTTTGAGCGTCGTATAGATATGTTTCCTGCTGGATTTGATAAAGATGATATAATGTATTCCATCACAGCTTATGGAGATTTTCCAATTGTATTGCCAACAGCGCAACGCGATCAAACAAAAGGAGCTTCTTCTGGATGGATGCTGCTTTCATATAAAAAACCTGTTACGGTTTCTTCTTCAGAAGAATGCATGGAAGTAGAAACACACAGAATGGATAACGGCGGTAAAAAAGTATATGAGAAATTCTGTTATGGGCCAGAAAATCTTACCGATGAAAATATTCAAACGTACTGGTCTGCAAAAACTAGCAATCCAGGAGAATGGCTTCAGATGGATTTAGGTAGACAAATGGAAATTAATGCTCTACAAATTAACTACGCAGATCATAAAGCAACGCAGTTTAATAAAGCAATGGATATTTATTATCAATATAAAATATTCATGTCTGATGATGCTCAAAATTGGACTTTGGTTGTAGATAAATCTAAAAATGATAAAGATGCACCTCATGATTATGTAGAGCTTTCAAAATCTATTAAAGCGCGTTACATTAAAATGGAGAACATTCACAACGCATCAGGTCTATTTGCAATTTCAGATTTTAGAGTTTTTGGAAACGGATTGGCAGCAAAACCAAAAGCAGTTGCTTCTTTTAAAATAGACAGAAACAAGGCAGATTCTAGAAATGCTATGATTTCGTGGAAAAAGCAAGCTGATGCGATTGGTTATAATATTTATTACGGAATTGAACCAGATAAATTGTATAACAGCATTATGGTTTTTGGTGATAATACATATGATTTTAGAGGTTTAGATAAAGGAACAAAATATTATTTTACTATTGAACCTTTTAATGAAAACGGAATCGGTACAAAAAATAGGATTATTGAAGTTAAATAGTCTTTATTTATAAAATCTGTAAAAGCTCTAATTGCAAATTGAAGAATTTGTAATTGGAGCTTTTTTTTTGAGAAAAGGTTGAGAAAAAGACGTCAGAAATGTTAATAATTTTGTTCCTTTGCTAATATACCAATGGTATACTAAACTCCAAAATTACTATCAAAACTATGAAAAAAACAATTCTTTTAACTGCATTAGTTTTAAGCGGATTGACATCTTTTGCTCAGACAAATGATGAAAAAAACATCAAATTATTTTATAAAAAAGCTTTAACCGAATCAAAATGTTATACTTGGTTAGAATATTTGTCTAACGATATCGGAGCTCGTTTGTCTGGATCTAAAGGTGCAGAACTAGCAGTTGACTACACTAAAAGACAATTAGAAAGCTTAGGACTTGATAAAGTTTATTTACAAGAAGTTATGGTACCTCATTGGGTACGTGGCGAAAAAGAAACGGCTTACATTCTTGATGGAAAAGTGAAAACTACTGTGCCGATTTGTGCACTAGGTGGTTCTGTAGCTACTGCAAAAACAGGTCTTACAGCAGAAATAATCGAAGTTCAAGGGATTAAGGAATTAAATGAACTTGGAGCAGATAAAGTGAAAGGAAAAATTGTTTTCTATAACAGACCAATGAACCCTGAAAATATAGAAACTTTTACTTCTTACGGAGCTTGTGTCGATCAAAGATATGCAGGAGCAAAAGAAGCAGCAAAATTAGGTGCGGTTGGAACAATTGTTCGTTCTATGAACTTACGTCTAGACGATTTTCCTCATACAGGTACTCAAAGCTACGGTGATTTGCCAAAAGAACAATATATTCCAACAGCTGCTATTAGTACAAATGGAGCAGAATTGTTGAGTAAATCTTTAAAAAGAAATCCGGCTTTGAAATTTTATTTCAAACAATCTTGCGAAACTTTACCGGACGCATTATCTTATAATGTAATTGGTGAATTGACAGGAAGTGTAACTCCAGAAAATATTATGGTTGTTGGAGGACATTTAGATTCTTGGGATTTAGCAGATGGTTCTCACGATGATGGAGCAGGAGTAGTGCAGAGTATGGAAGTAATTCGTATTTTGAAAAACCTAAACTACAAACCAAAAAATACGATTCGTGTTGTATTGTTTATGAACGAAGAGAATGGCGGAAAAGGTGGTGCTAAATACGAAGAAGTTTCGAAGCAAAAGAAGGAGAATCATATTTTTGCGTTGGAAAGTGATTCAGGCGGATTTTCTCCAAGAGGATTTTCAATTGAAGCTGATGATGCTAATTTGAAAAAGATTCAAGGTTACAAAGACCTTTTTGAGCCTTATCTAGTGCACAGTTTTACAATTGGCCATGCAGGTTCAGATATTAGCCATTTGACTTCTCAAGCCATTGTAAAAGCAGGTTTGAAACCAGATTCTCAGCGTTATTTTGATTATCACCACGCAGCAAACGATAAATTTGATGCAATCAATAAAAGAGAATTGGAGCTTGGTGCTGCAACAATGACTACATTAATGTATTTATTAGACCAAAACGGAATTGAAACTAAAAAAGCAAATTAAGTTTCAAAAGAAGACACAAAAAGCCATAAGTTTGTACTTGTGGCTTTTTTTATGTCAAGATTTCATCACAATCAAATAATAAAAAAAGAGGATTGGAATATTTGAAATCAAAATTAGAAGTTTCACTCCAATATCTTTTCGCTGTTCCGAGAGATGAATAAACAGATCTGTCAAATGCACAAACATAATTGCATTTACAATTATTGCCCCTAAAGCAAAAGGCCATGCAATAACTAAAACCATAGAATTTCCGTTTGAAATGATATAAAGAATAAATAGAATTGTACTGATTGCAAATGTGCCAATAGCTAATTCTGTAGACTGTTTTTCTTCAGAAGGATTATAAATTGTTTTCATGATTTTTAAATTTTAAAAGTTTGCTGAATAGTTTGAATTGGCATACAAAGCATTTTTGAAAAATCCAAGTAATGAAATGACAGCGCTTTTCTACCTCGATTGTATTGCTGAAAGAAGTATTTTATCCGCTTTGGATAAAAGATTGTTCCAGATAATATTACCATATACAGATATAAGCTTCTTTTTCCATTTCCGAATAAATAATACTGCATTCCAATTTCTTCATAAACTGAAATTCCAGTATTAGTCAGAACATGAATAATGTCGTGATCTTCCAGTTTTTCCTGAAGCTCAAAATGATTTTTATAAAGAAATTTTCCTAGGCTAAATCCTAGGCTTTCTTCAGGATAATCCATTAAAAGACTTTTCTCAATATTCCAAGGCTGGTTCTTCTTGAAATATTTTTGATAAGGTTTTTTAGAACATTCATACAGTTTTTCAATCAGATAATCTCTCATAGGTTAGTTTTAAAAAAGTTCTTTGAATTTCAAAGTAAAAAGGTAAATAAAAAAGCTAGAAATAATATCGACTAGCTTTTTATATTTTTAATAAGTGTCTACTATAGTTTTTAATAAATTAGAATCAGCAATGTCAGAAGGAGCAACAACTTTTTCCTCTAATGGTATGTCGTTACCATAACGTTCTTTTAGTATTTTTTGAACTCTCGGATCTTTCAAATTGAAATCTTTCAATTCTCTAAGTGGAGACAATTCAATTCCTGCAGCATTTTTATAAATTTTCCAGATTAATTCAGAGCAATATATCCTGTTATCAGTCCATTCAAAATACGCGTCATATTCTTTACCATCAAATTGCTGGCTGTAGTCTTTCATTTTTTGTAAAACTTCTGGTTTTAAAACACTATCGTCTTTTAGTCGTTTAACTACATATTTATGATCTTTTCCATGTTGGATCCAATCTTCTAACGGAATAAGCTTTACAGGCTGAACAGCTTCAAAAACAAACCATTTTCCGTTAATATCATAAATGATTCCGCAATGAGAAAACTTCGAATTTGTCGCAATACGAACTGCTTCACACTGTTTAGATTCTGATGTCTGAAAAATAAGATCTCCGTCTTTAAACTTGCTAACAGCTGTTTTTTCTATTTTGGATGTTCCAGTAAACGGATTATTAGGAAAAACTTTTATAGCCACGAATAAGGCACAGCCAAAGCTTAAAAAAAAAGTAATAATTGGAAATAGGTATTTTTTGTTTTTCATAAAGTAAAATTTAAAGTACTTTGAATTGCAAAGTAAGTAAAAAAAAAAATAGCCGCCAAATAAAATGACAGCTATTTTCAAAATATATTTTAAGAAATATTAGATTCGAAAAATACCTCCAACAGCAATAATACGTTGGAAATAAGTAAAGTGCTGAGAAGCTTTATCTTCAGGACTTGTTGTAGTTTTAATATCTTGCATATTGATATAACCACCTTTTAACTCTCCTTGAACGTAGAAATGCTTAAAAAAGGTAATATTTAAACCAGCTTTTGCAGAAACACCATAACCAGAAACGTGAAAATCATCATGACGTTCTTTACCTAAAAGGGTAGTATTGGTTTTAGGATATAAAACGCCAGCGCCAATACCTTCGGTTAAGTTAATCTGAACTTTATCAATATTTGGTAATCCAAACCATTTTGAAACATCATCAAATCTTGCAACTTCCGTATTAATGTAGTTTAAACCATCTGTATGTTCGTACATTAAAAAAGCTGGACCATTTACATTTATTTCGCCATTGCCATAACCGCCTTCTTTAGCTCCTCCCTGAGACATATCGACAGGAGTATTGTTGTAATTACCATTGTAAATTGATGCAGGATCATCTGTAGGCAAATTGATGTTTCCAGTAACATTTGCAATTTGGTTTTGTGACATTACATATTTCATATGATCAACACCAATTGTTACACTGTAATGATCGCTAAAAAAATAACCCAATCTCAAATTTGTTTGAGGAATAGTCATGTTAGCAGGATTTATATAATCAACATGCCATCCTTTTGGTTTGTCATGAGCTTGCATATTTTCAACTGTAAAGTTGTAATCTTTACCTCTAAAATTTACATCAGATTTTGAATAGCTTTCTCGGTTACCACCCCACATAACAAAGAATTTTCCTTTATTGTGAGCTGCGTATTTTTGTACTGGTATTTCCTCCTGAGCAAATGCGTTTAAAGAAACACAAGCCAGTAAGAAAAATAAAATTTTTGTTTTCAAAGAACTTAAAGTATTATAAAAAATTAAAATGAGTTAACTGTTTTTCTAATAGCTACTAATTTGTTCATCAAACCTTCAAAATAGTCTAAATGAAGCATATTAGCACCATCACTTTTTGCATTAGCAGGATCAAAATGTGTTTCGATAAAAATACCATCAACACCCACTGCGATACCAGCTTTTGCCACTGTTTCAATCATGTCAGGTCTTCCGCCTGTAACACCAGCAGTCTGATTTGGCTGTTGTAAAGAATGCGTTACATCTAGAACTGTAGAAGCATATTGCTGCATAGTAGGAATACCTCTAAAATCAACAATCATGTCTTGGTAGCCAAACATAGTACCACGATCTGTAACCATAACATTCTCATTATTACAGTCTAACACTTTTTGAACAGCATGTTTCATGCTCTCTGGACTCATAAATTGTCCTTTTTTCAAGTTAACTACTTTTCCTGTATTTGCAGCAGCAACCACAAGATCGGTCTGGCGAACTAGGAAAGCAGGAATCTGCAGTACATCTACGTATTGCGCAGCCATGTCAGCATCTTCGTTTGTATGAATATCTGTTACAGTTGGAACATGAAAAGTTTCTGAAACTTTTCTTAAGATTTTTAAAGCTTTTTCGTCACCGATGCCAGAAAAACTGTCAATTCTAGAGCGGTTTGCTTTTTTAAAAGATCCTTTAAAAACGTAAGGAATCTGAAGTTTGTCGGTAATACCAACTAATTTTTCAGCAATTCGCAACGCCATTTCTTCTCCTTCGATTGCACAAGGCCCTGCCAATAAAAAGAAATTCCCGCTGTCAGTATGCTTAATTTGTGGAATATGTTGTAAGTTCATAAAATTATTTTTTTGCACTGCAAAGGTAGTTATGATTTATGAATAGCAGATGAAGAATTAAGATTATTTTAAGAACTCGAATAGCTGGCTAGGAGCTAAGTAGAATTAACGAATTGCTAAAATTTCTTTAAAACGATTAAATGCTTTTTCCGAGGCAATATTAAAGCATGAAAAGAAACTAATAAATGACATTTATCATGTTCTAAAGGTTTGCAGTTTAATACTGTTGTTTTATTAAGAATAAGATTTACGCTATATTTCTTTTACTCTCCATCTTTTAATTAGAAATTGAATTACAATGATCAAAATCAGAACAAATAGTAAAAAGAAACAAGCTACCGCCATTCCTACAAGTGGCATTCCACATCTCATAGGATTTGGATATTGTCCATATTGTTTAGAAAAATTATAATCAGCAATATTAAAAGCCACAAAAGAAAGTATAATTTGCAGTATAAAATTGATCCAAGAAATTCGGCTGAATTTCAACGAGGCAGGTTTATAGATAGAAAATGTTCCCAATATTAATTGTGATAATACGGGTAAAATAATAAGCAATAGCGGTAATACATTAAGCATAATCTTAATTCTTAATATGAGCTTATTCTATTTCAGCCTCAATCCCATCGGAACCATTAAAATTCCCTTTTCATAAATATTCAAATATAGTTTTATAGGCTTTTTCTGCCCTTCCCATTTCAATTCATAAACATTCAAAAATCCAGCGCCCATATTGCTTCTTTTGGTTGGAAACGGACAGCAGGTTTCTAATCTAGTGTAAGTAATTTTTTCGCCATTTGGACCAGCCAAAGCATTTAAGAAACGGGTTTCGTTTAAAGTCTCACTATTTGTATTTTGAAAAAATATATTAACTGGATAATCAGGATCATAACCATACTTTTTGTCTTTGGCAAATTGCGTTATAGCAAACGTATTGTCCTTCTTCAAAATCAAATCTGGCGCATTATCATCAACATTTTTTAGAGTCGATTTTGTGCTTACGCAAGAAGAAGCAAAGATTACTAAAACAATTAGAAGAGTTATTTTTTTCATGATTGAGGTGGTTGGAAAAGTTAAACGGTTTGCGGTTCTTTTTTTGGATTTAATTTTAAAATACCAACTACAATCAGATATTGTGCCAGAAGATAAGTTAGCATAATAAAAAAGGAACTTTTAGGAATTGGAGCATAAAACTTATTTACAGCAAGAATACTATCAGAAATAATAAAGAAAACAGCACCTAAAAACACGAGCTGATTTCCTGGTTTTTCCCATACTAAAAATCCATTAAAAGCAAATAAAAGCATAATCGAAATTACCGAAGCGTAAATAGAAACAGGAATTTCAAGATCTCCCAAATGAGGCATTAATACATAAACCATCCCAATTAAATAAACTGCAATTAATATGCTGCCCAATATAAAAATTGGTTTGTTTTGTTTTTTTCTAATTCTCTTTTGCTTATTGAAAAGAATGCAGTAGATGATATGTGCAGATAGAAAACATACGAGTCCTAGAATAAAATAAATTTCACCTAGATCTGTAAAAAGTAAAATGACATCTCCAAGCCAAGAGAGCACAAGCGCAGCCAATAAAATATTTTGTGTTGGAAAATTTCTATAAAAGTAAGCGCCAAATCCAATAATTGGAATTAGAATGGGCTTAAGAAAAAGATCAAATCGTTCGTGGCCAGTGAGCAAAATAATGAGGTAAACGACACTAAATGCAGCGTAAATTTTAAAAAAAGATGAGTTTCTCATAATAGGGGTTATGAATTGGTATATTGGTTTTGGTTGGTTTTAAAGTCAAAATTAACAAAATAAAGTGTTGTTAAAAAAGATAAGATAAGGTATGTGAAAATAATATAATTACTAATTGGAATGGCACGATTTAACCCAAACCAGTCTCCGTAATAGCTAATAATACCAATTACTACTGCCAATCGGATACCTTCCCATAAAAGAGCAAATCTATTTTTGTCCATTAGCTCAGTGTAACTATATATGGTTAGGAAAATAAAAAAGCCGTAGATAAAAATATTTAGGAGACCAATTTTGGCAATATTTTCAAATAGATAGCTAACAAATAGTAATGTTATTAAAACTTGTGCGACAGACCAGTAAATTAATTTTTGAGAGTTTTGAGTCCCGTATTTCTCAAAATTAAAAACATTTTCAATTTTGTTTACAGGATATTTTTCTTCAAAGTTTTCGGGACGCCAGCCTGTTGGTTTAAACCAAATAGTGAGTTTGTCTTTCCATTTTGGAGCGCGCCAGGCATCTTTTATAAGTAAGCTCAAATGCTGAAAATTTATTTTAATAGGATTCCAGGTATTGGCAGGTCTTGTGATTCCGAAAACTGGTGGAACTTCGTCTAATTCTTCTTGGAAAGTGCCAAAAAGTTTATCCCAAAAAATAAAAATCTGAGAATGGTTTTTGTCTAGATACTCTGGATTAATAGCATGATGCACGCGATGATGCGAAGGAGTTACTAAAATATGCTCCAAAAAGCCCATTTTTTTGATGTGTTTGGTATGATACCAAAATTGCAAAAACAAGTGAATAGGAAGCGTTATCGCAATTACTGAAGCAGGAACACCCAGTAAAGCAGCAGGAATCAATAAAAAAGTAAAGAGATTAACTAAGCTAGCAATTGGCTGGCGTAATGCACAGGCAAGATTAAATTCTTCACTGCTGTGATGAATAGCATGTTTGTTCCAAAGAAAATTAATCTGATGAGCTAGTCTATGACTCCAATATCCGTAGAAATCAATCACAAAAAAGGCTATGAAATAAGATAGAAGATTGGCTTCTAAGTGCTGTAATGCAATTTTAGAAACGAGCCATTCATACGAAAGAAAAGTAATACTGAGTCCTAAAACATCTTTTACCGAATTGGTTATTCCAGAACTGATACTCGATACGCTGTCTATTAGGGGCGCTGTATCGTTTTTTACATAAATGCCATATATTTTTTCAATGATAATTAAAGTCAAAAAAATGGGCATTGCAATGATCAATATCTTTCCATATTCTTCCATAAAAAAAGCATTCTATTTCATTCAAATATAGAATAAAATAGAATGCTTTTTTAAATTATTGTTAAATTAAACGGTTTTTAATGTGATATTTTGATTTAAAACAAATAAAATAGAGAAAGGATTCTCATGATTAAGAAGAAAATTTTAAAGAAAACCAATTCTTGTATTTTGGTTTTTACTTTTAAAAGTAAGACAAATAAAAACGCATTCTATTTTATTCAATATAGAACAAAATAGAATGCGTTTTTAATTATGGATCAATTAGACAATTTCGGCGCTAAGTCCAGCTTCCAAAAGTTGTGTGCATTGAGGTTTAAGTTTTTCAATCGGACCAGTTTTTACAGTGCATTTTCCGTTGTAATGAACAATCAAAGAGCATTGTTCAGCTTGTTCAGCCGTGTGGTCGCAAACACGCATAAGAGTATCGATTACGTGATCAAAAGTGTTTACATCATCATTATACACAATGATCTCGTTATTAAAAGCAATGGCTTCTTTTTCGCGAACTCTTTCTCTTACTTTTTCTTTAGTACTCATGTCTTATAGGTTTTGTACTGAATTGATTATCAGTATCTAATTTACGTATTTTAAAGATACCCAGTTGTTTCTTTGAAGCTTTTTAACATAAGTTAACCCCTTTTCAATGCAAGAAGCATCAATAAATGGAATATCTTCTTCATAAAAACCGCTAAAAAGAATAATTCCTTTTGGGTTTAAAGCATCAACATAAGACTGCATATCGTTCAACAAAATATTTCTGTTGATATTGGCAATGATTAAATCGTATTTTTTACCCGCTAATAAAGCAGCATCGCCCTCATAAACGCTGATGTGTTTGCAATTATTGCGTTCGGCATTTTCAATTGAGTTTAAATAACACCAATTGTCAATATCTATGGCATCAATTGGTTCAGCGCCTTTCATTTCAGCTAAAATAGCTAAAATGGCAGTTCCGCAGCCCATATCAAGTGTTTTTAAACCCTTTACATCCATTTCCAATAAATGCTGAATCATCATGTGGGTAGTTTCATGATGACCAGTACCGAAACTCATTTTTGGTTCAATCAAAATATCAAATTCAGCATCGGTTTTTGGATGAAAAGGAGCTCTTACATGGCATTTTCCATCAACATCGATTGGTTCAAAGTTTTTCTCCCATTCCTCGTTCCAGTTCACCTGATCGATTTCTTCGATTGTATATTCAATTTTAAACTCTTCAGATTGTAAAATGTAAATATCATCCAGAATATTTTCATCCCATAAATCTTTCTTCACAAAAGCAGAAATTCCATTTTCAGTTTCTGTAAAACTTTCAAACGCTTTTTCGCCTAGTTCAGCCACTAAAATTTCAGAACCCAGTTCTTTTGGCTCAATTGTAAAATGATATCCTAAATAGATGTTTGACATAAATAAAAATTTTTGCAAAGGTAATTCTTAAATTATAAACTTCAATTCAAAAATTCCAAATTCCAAAACAAAAAAACCATTCGCATCGCGAATGGTTTTTTGTAAATCTAAAATCTAAAATCTAAAATCTAAAATCTAAAATCTAAAATCTAAAATCTAAAATCTAAAATCTAAAATTAGATAGCAGTAACAATAGCTAAGAAATCATCAGCTTTTAAAGCCGCACCTCCAATTAAACCACCATCTACATCTGGTTTAGAGAAGATTTCTTTCGCGTTTTCTGGTTTTACAGAACCACCGTATAGAATTGAAACTTCATCAGCAATATCAGCTCCAAAAGCTTTACGAATAGTCTCTCTAATGAATTCGTGCATTTCCTGCGCTTGTTCTGGCGAAGCAGTTTCTCCAGTTCCAATAGCCCAAACAGGTTCGTAAGCTAAAACAATTTTAGACCAAGATTCTTTAGCAATATGGAAAACACCATCACGTAATTGATTTTCCACAATATTAAAATGATTGTCAGATTGACGGTCTTTTAATTCTTCTCCAAAACAGAAAATAACTGTCATGTCGTGTTTTAAAGCGGTATCAACTTTGTTTGCAATTAAAGCGTCAGTTTCGTGGAAAATAGCTCTACGCTCAGAGTGACCTAAAATTACGGTGTTAACGCCAATGCTAGTTAACATATCTGCAGAAATTTCTCCTGTAAAAGCACCACCTTCAGCTTGGTGAACGTTTTGAGCAGAAACGCCAATAGTTGTGTTTTTTAATTTTGCAGCAGCAGCTTGTAAGTTTACAAAAGTTGGAGCTACAATAACTTGTGCATTTGTTTTAGCTGGAATTTTAGCCACTAATTCGTTTAATAATTCTTCAGTTTGCGCAGCATTTTTATGCATTTTCCAGTTTCCTGCAACAATCGATTTTCTCATTTTGGTAGTTTTATATTATTTTTTTGTTTTTTCTTTGAATTTAAGCCAAAGTCCAAAATTGATATTTGAATTTTGACATTGTTATTGAAAGATTATTTCAATGATTGTAAAGTAGAATTGATTTTCTCAAAATCAGTTTCAATCGCTCTGTATAAAACGATTTTACCAGTTTTGTCCACGACAATGTATCTTGGAATCCAGTCTAAGTCAATCGCTTTTCCAAAAAGACCTTTCATACCATCATTCATCATGTAATGATCTCCTTTATTTAATTCGTGTTTTTCTATTCCAGCTTTCCATTTATCAGCAGTTTTATCGGCAGAAATGAATAAGTAAGACACATCAGGATTATTAGCTTGTAGCTCTTTTAATTTAGGCATTGCTTTCACACAATCACCACACCAAGAAGCCCAAACTTCAATAACTAAAGTTTTGCCTTTGTATTTTTTTAAGATGTTTTTGAAGGTAACCTGACTTCCGTCAGTGGCTAGTAATTTCTCAGACAGAGCTTCTTTAGAAAAAGCTGTTTTTTGAGCTTGTGAGCAAGAAAAAGAAATAAACGCAATTACGACTAGAACTAATTGTTTCATATTTGATTAAAATTATTTTTTATAAGGGTACTGAATTCACAAAGTTAAACAAACAAATTGAATGCCAATTGTAGATTAACAAAATTTGAAGAGTCGTTTATTTTGTAACAAATCGACTTTTTTTGGTTGAAAAAACAGTATTGAAATCGTAATAGTAGAGGTTGAAAATCGTTTTTTTTCTAAATTGGGGTGTTTTACAGATAAAAAAATGATGAAATTTTTATTTTTAGAGAAAGATTTTAATCAAAAAAACGTCAGATTGCAATAGAAAAAGCCTTCAATAAAATCAAAGTTATTGAAGGCTTCTTGTATGTTTTTTCAATTCTTAATTTAATTCATAATTGCCATTTGCCCATTTTTTGCTCGGAGTAATCCAATTGTCTGCAGCTTTGAACAAAAAGCCATGTTTTAGCCCTGTGTTAAGTTCAATTTCTTTAAAATGATCTATCTTGCATTTCGAAGTTTCTTTTCGCTTTATCGCAGAAACTCCGTAAATATCTGATTTTTCATAAATGGTTAAAATATTACCGCAGAAATTAATATCGGGAATTTCTTGAATATCGACATCTCTAAAGCATCCAATGAAAACAAAATTCACATCAGAATTAGAAAGATAAGTCGAAACATATTGGGCAATATAGCCACCTTGTGAAGTTCCAATTACGGTAATATGATTTGGAGGAACACCTTTTTTGATTAATGCTTTTACCTGTTTTACGATCTTTTCTGCGTACTCAGCAGCATTTGTGTTTTTCTTTCTTTTTTCACTAAAAACAATAAAATTATCTTTTCTGAATGATTCTAAAATCTCATTGTATTCTGCCTTTCCATATTCAGGATGAGTTGCGTTTAAAGGATTTTCTTGAACAAATTTGTTATGAAAAAAGAAAATGTAACGTTGGTTTTCATCTTTTGTCTGGCTAAAAGATAAAATGCTAGATAAAATTGTAAGCGAAAAAGTTAAGGTTTTAAGGAGTTTTTGCATTGATCGTATTGGTTTTTGGTTTTGACCAAATGTAGGATTTTTATATAGAATCTAAAAGATTAAGTTTTAATGAAATTGATATTAAAACAAAAACGCCAATAAATCTAAAAAAGAATATTGGCGTTCTGTAAATATCTGATATTTTAAACTTCTTATAGTTTCAAATCATCAACATCATTGTAGTGTACTTTTTGAGCGATAGTACCGTCATGTACCACCACAATACTTGGATTAGCTCTTTCGACAGTTTTTAAAGCTGTTCCGTCGCAGAAATAGAAATCAAGATCTAAAGCGTATTCTTTTTTAGCTTTGGCAATTTCATCAGCTCCAGAAGCAGTCATTCCAATTACTTTGTAACCTTTTGCTTTTGCATCTGCAGTAACTTTTGCTAATTTTTTCATTCCCTCTGGATTTGATAAATTCAAATCGTAAGTTACATAGATTAACAATTTTGGCTCTTTTAACAATTCTTCTTTATAATCAGAATCATCTTTTGTCATAGTAAAATCGTGAATAGGAGGAACGTAACCTTCTGAGATTACTTTGTCTTTACGATCCACAAAATCAGAACCTTCCGGAATATTCATTAAATCTTTCTCTGTAAATTCTTTGTCAACGCCATTTACTTTGTAGATAAAAATCATTTCTACAACCGATTTTGGTGCGCCTTCTGGAATTTCCATTCCTTTCTCAATATTCGTTCCTACTTTATACGGACGGAAATCTTTGATAGGATTGTGATTTATAACCCAAACTGCCATAAATACGCATAAAATTATGCTTATTAAAACAATGATGTTAGTTACAATTTTTGAAAATAAAGGTTTAACTAATTTTTTATTTATAAATAAAATTAAGATAAAGAAAAGTAAAACAACATCTTTTGTGAAAGACTGCCAAGGTGTTAAGTGTAAAGCATCTCCGAAACAACCGCAATCTTTTACCACATCAAAATAAGCAGAATAGAAAGTAAGGAAAGTGAAGAAAACGATTAAAAGCAATAAAGCCCAAATTGTTAGTTTTGATTTATATCCAACTAAAAGCATTACACCCAAAACTACTTCTAGAATTACTAGAAAAATAGCCAATCCTAATGTAAATGGCTCTAAAAAAGGCATATTAAAAACAGGCTCACTGAAATATTCTGTCAATTTATAAGAGAATCCAACAGGGTCATTTAGTTTTATTAATCCGGAAATAATAAATAGGACACCGACAAATAATCGGGAGAATTGGGTAATGATGTTTTTCATAAAATATTAAATTTAAAATTCAATTCTTTAAACCCAAATTCCTAAATCATATTGAAAAGTTGGAATTTGGAATTTATTTTTTAGAATTTTATTTGTTTATAGGGTTTAAGATTAAAGCAAACACAGAATAATTAATCATATCCTGATAATTGGCATCGATACCTTCAGATACGATTGTTTTTCCTTTGTTGTCTTCAATTTGCTTAACGCGAAGGAGTTTCTGCAGGATTAAATCTGTTAGTGAACTTACACGCATATCACGCCAAGCCTCGCCGTAATCATGGTTTTTGGCTTCCATTAAATCTTTGGTTAACTTTACTTTAGCATCGTATAATTCAGTTGCTTTTTCAACGTTAAGATCTGGCTGATCGACAACGCCTAATTCCAATTGAATCAAAGCCATAATAGAATAATTGATGATTCCGATAAATTCTCCTTTTTCATCTTCATCCACTTTACGAACATCATTTTCCTGTAAACTTCTGATTCGCTGCGCTTTTATAAAAATTTGATCTGTTAGCGATGGCAATCTTAAAATTCTCCATGCACTACCATAATCTTTCATTTTATTGATGAACAAGGTTCGGCAAACCTCGATAACATTATCAAATTCTTGGGAAGTATTCTTCATTTATATGCTGTATATTTGCTAAAATTTCTTCAAAAATAAGGATAATTTTTTAAGAGTTTCAAGTTTGAGGTTTTCTTTGTTTGAAGTTTTTTCTTAACAAAGTGTTAATGCACAACTTGAAACCTGAAACCTGAAACAAAATAAACAATGACAATTAATTGCAAAGGCGAACTTATAGATTTATCGATTCCTAAAGTAATGGGAATTTTAAATGTTACGCCGAATTCTTTCTTTGACGGAGGAAAATATAAAAACGAAGACGAAATTATTTCTCAGGTTGATAAAATGCTTTCTGAAGGAGCAACTTTTATTGATCTTGGAGCTTACTCGAGTAAACCAAGTGCCGAATTCGTGTCTGAACAAGAAGAAATTGACCGAATTGTTCCAGCCATAGAATTGATTTTAAAGCATTTTCCAGAGACATTGTTGTCAATTGATACTTTTAGAGCTGAGGTTGCAAAAGCAAGTATAGAAAGCGGTGCAGCGATGATTAATGATATTGCAACTGGAGAATTAGATGATAAAATGTTTGATGTTATTGCGCACTATAACGTTCCGTACATTATGATGCATATGCGCGGCAATCCGCAGACAATGCAGAGTTTGACGCAATATGAAGATATAGTAAAAGAAATGCTTTTTTATTTTTCTGAAAAAGTAAACAAAGCGAGGGCTTTAGGAATCAACGATTTGATTTTAGATCCAGGTTTCGGTTTTGCCAAAACAACCGATCAGAATTATGAAGTGATGCAGAAAATGGAGCTTTTTAATGTTTTAGAATTGCCTGTTTTAGCTGGAATTTCAAGAAAATCAATGATTTATAAAACACTTGATATTACGCCGCAAGAAGCTTTAAACGGAACAACATTTCTAAATACAATTGCGTTAACAAAAGGAGCAAAGATTCTTCGAGTTCATGATGTGAAAGAAGCGGTGGAGTGTGTTACTTTGTTTGAGAAAATGAATTTATAATCTCGTCATTTTTGTCATTTCGACGAAGGAGAAATCTTCGTTGCTTAATCGATAAAGATTAATTCTAGTTGTGGAGTTTCTTGCGAAGATTTCTCCTTCGTCGAAATGACATACTTTGTGTAAAATGAACTTTAAAATTATGAGATACTTTGCCCTAATCATCGCTTTTCTTCTTTTCTCCTGCGGAAAAAAAGAAGACGTTTTGCTTCCAAAATCAAACGTAACAATTGTAAAAGACGTACAGGATCTTTCGCCAATTTACATCTTTTTTAAAATCGAAGGAAAAGATACAATTGCAGATGTAAATAGAAAAAGCAGTATAATTTCGACCAATTGGATTTTGAACATTGACAAACGTCTGCCATTAAAATTGGTAATTCCAGAGGTAATGAAATTGCAGGAAAAAAAGCGAGCTGACAGCGCGCATAAAAATGAAAATGCAGAGAATTATTATTCCTACGCAGATTCTGTTGGAAAGAATTTAGCCTTTTTGCCTTTCACGAAAGTGTTTTATAAAATGGAGAAACCTACTGCAGGAAGTTTTGTGGTTTATTTTAGTAAAGGGAAAAAACGAGTGTTTATGGGAAATCAAGAAATAAAAATAGCAGAAATACTTAAACATTTTTACAGTATAAAGTTTGCGAAAGTACCAGACTTAGTTTTTTTATTTGACAAGAATATGAGTTATGAGGAATATATTCAATATAAAATTTTACTCCAAAAAGATGTGACTCACAATCTTGATACGCTTCCAGTGGAATTCATTTTCTAATACGTGAAACAAAAGAAACAAAAACTATTGATGATGATAAGGCTCGTTTCGTAAAATGGTAAATCCGCGGTACAATTGCTCTATAAAAAATAAGCGAACCATTTGATGTGAGAACGTCATTAGCGAAAGCGAAACTTTTCCTTGGGCTTTTTTATAAACGGTTTCAGAAAATCCGTAAGGGCCGCCAATTACGAAAACTAAAGTTTTAACACCAGAATTCATTTTCTTTTGCAGTTCTTCAGAAAACCCAACGCTCGAAAATGTTTTTCCGTTTTCATCCAGTAAAATCAATTGATCGGTTGCTGAAAGTTTAGACAGAATCAATTCGCCTTCTTTTTCTTTTTGCTGACTTTCAGATAAGTTTTTTACGTTTTTGATATCAGGAATTATTTCCAAATCAAATTTGATGTAAAACGACAAACGTTTGGTATAGTCGTCAATCAAAGTCTGCAATGACTTATTATCTGTTTTGCCTATGGCGATAAGTTTGATATTCATATTTAATTTTTTTGCAATAAGATTAAAAGGTTTAAAAACACATAGAAGCATAGTTTTTACTTTGTCTTTAAAAGGCGTTTCACTTATTTAAACAAACATAGCTATGTGTGAAAGCTTGCTTTTTTTTGTAATCTTAATTAAGTAGTATAAAAAATCTATATTTCTATGTGTTTAAATTTTAAGTGCAGTCCTTTAATCTGTATACTATTTTTTATTTTCAAAAACCGTTTCGAAATGTTCTACAATCGGAAATGGTTCGTAATAATGATGTAAAATCTTTTTCCATTCCAAATACGCTTCAGAAGTTCTAAAGCCCACTGTGTGATTTTCCAACGTATTCCAATCGACCAATAAAAGGTATTTGTTTTCTACTTCGAGGCATTTCTCTAAACGATGCCCTAAATAACCTTCGATTGATGAAATGTACTCGCTCGCTTTTACAAAATCAGCCTCAAATTGATGTGCTAATTCTGGTTTAACGAAAAGAAATGCTGCTTCTAAAATCATATCAATAAATTTTATCTGTTTAATCTGCTAAATCTCCGAGAGTATATTCTTTCCACAGGTTTAGCAGATCTGGCAGATTTTATTTTTACTAGTTTTTGGAGAACTTCGATTCAAAAGTTTTAAATCTATTATCAAGATCTCTAATCAATTGTTTTTTAACGGCTTCATCCTGAATAAAACTGTAATTGATGCTGTTGTAAACGTATTTTTTAATTGTTTCGTAGTTCACTTCAGGGTATCTTTTAGCTAACAAAACATATTGTTCTGTCATATTGCTTCTCAAAATTCCAGCGTCGTCAGTGCTTATTACGATTGGCACATTAAATTCTTTGTAAAGTGTAAACGGATGTCTGTTTTCTTTTACTTTCAAAATGAACTCATTACTCACTAAATTGATTTCAATCGGAATATTTTTTTGAGCCATATATTTCAACAAATCATAAGAATTAGCTTCGTAAGCAATATCAACTCCGTGGCCAATTCTGTTGGCACCTGCTACATAAATGGCGTCATTAATATGCCAAGTCAATTCTTCTGGCTGAACTAAACCTAAAGTCAATTCGCCAGCATGGAGCGTATATTTTACGTTAGGAAATTTAGAATGGCAGTATTTAAACATCACCATGTGAAGCCAGTAATCTTTCATAGAAGTCTGTCCGTGTTCTGGCGAAACGATATTTACACCTGCAGTTAATTTACTTTCGCTTGACGAAATAAAAGCAATAACTAGATTTTTAAACAAATCTACAGGTTCCATAAAACGAAGCACAAAGTTTTGATAACGCATCGTGAATTTATCGTCATCCATTTTTAAATCCTTGTGCAGTTTGGCAATGAAATTATTGTTGAAGTCGTCAGCATATTTTTTAGCATCTTTTTTCTGAAGCGATTTATACAATTCATCTAAAAGTTTCAGAACCGCTTTTTCGTCTTTCTGTTCTGCAGCTTGGCGAAGTTTGGTATTGAAATTAGCTAAGTCAGAAACATTCATATCGCAAGGAATTGTTGATAATTGTGTTTCAATATAAGTAACATTTTCAGCAATGGCGCGCTTTTTTAATTCAAGCATTCCTTCGGCAAAATGACCTGCTATAGTGGGTTCAAATTTCATGAAAGAATCAAAAAACTGATCATCAGAAGGTACTGAACCATTATAATCTTTAACAGACCAAGTCTGCATGATTTGCTGTTCGTAATACTCTAATTTTCCTTTGTTATTAAGAGAGGAGAATTTTTCCCAGTTTCCTTTTTCGGGTTTGGTTTTAGAAACTGCCATAGTTTCCAGATTCAAATAAAAGTCTTCTGCTATAGCTCTTTCTAAAAGAGGTTCTGCATAAATTGATCCTGAAAAATGGTGGTGTAAATCGCCTCCTTTAGGCATTTGTTGAAAAAAAGCTGTTAAGAGAGCCTCATTGTTTCTGATTTTTTCTAAATAACTCTCAGCCGATTGAGAAAAGCCGATTTGTGCTATAAAAAAACAGAAAAGCGTAATTATTCTTGTCATACTGTAAGATTAAATTACGCGCAAATATACGACTTTTCGGAGAAATTTGAAAATTTTGTTTTTAAAGAGGCAAAGGTTCAAAGGAGCAAAGGGCGAGGTTTTTATTATATGCTAAACTTAAAACAAACGTGAAGTCCACAAAGCTTTGTCTAAAAACTTTGCGGACTTTGCGTCATTCTTTGTGCTCTTTGCGGTAAAAAAAAACTTAGAATCTTAGAAACTCAGAACCTTAGCACCTTACGAAAAAAGTACATCACGAATTTCCTCAACTTTATCAAAAACACTTTTTGCAAACGGACAAAGCGGAATAATTTTTAGATTATTGTTTCTAGCATATTCTACGGCAGCCATAACGAGTTTTTTACCCACCCCTTTTCCGTTAAAGTCGGGACTTACTTCGGTGTGGTCAATGATGAATTTGGAATCTCCCGCCCAAGTGTAAGTCATTTTCCCGGCTTCTTTTCCGTCTTCTATGGCTTCAAAATAGCCTTTTCTTATATCGTTTATTTGTTGAATTTCCATATTGTTTTATACTAAAGAAGTTTCTATTTTAATTGTGTTTATAAGTGTTTTATGAACAGGACAGCTGTTGGCAATTTTTAAAATTCGCTGTTTTTGAGTATCGTCTACGTTTCCTGTAATTAAGATTTTGGTTGAAAATAAAGAAACAGTATGCTCTTCGTTTTTTTCAAAATCAACCCAGATCGTAAGTTCTGAAACGTCCCAAGCTTTACGGTCAATATACATTCGCAATGTAATTAGCGTGCAGGAAGCAAGAGAGGAAGCCAAAAGTTCAAACGGACTAAAGCCTAAATTTTTTCCGCCCATTTCTTGCGGTTCGTCAGCAATTAGAAGATTTCCAGTTTTAGAAGTTATTTCTGTGCGATATTTTCTTGTATCTATTGTTGCTTTTACTGTATCCATATTTATTTGATTCTTGGTTCTGGTAATGGCACAAATTCAGTTTCTCCTGGAACTTTCGGGAAAGTTTGATTTGTCCAATCTGTTTTTGCTTTTTCGATGAGGTTTTTGTCAGATGAAACAAAATTCCAAAAGATAAAATGTTCTTCAGGAAAAGGCTGTCCGCCAAAGATGTAAACTGTAGAGTTTTCAGCAATTTCAAACTCACAAAGCGTACTGTCGTTTGTAATCAAGATTTGTTTCGGATCGTAAACGTGTTCACCGCTTTTAATGCTTCCTTCTAAAATATATAAACCGCTTTCGCCGAATAAATGTTGTCCAATATTGATTTTCTTCGCTTCTTTGCTTTTAATTTCAATAAAATACAGTGGACTATAAACAGGAACTGGAGATTTTTTGCCAAAAGCTTCACCAGCAATTAATTTGTATGAAACGCCATCTTCTTCCCAAGCTGGAATATCATCAGCTTCAACATGAGTGAAATTGGGATCCATTTGCTCTAATTCTTTTGGAAGTGCCACCCAAATCTGCAACCCGTGAAGCATTTTGTCTGAATGTCTTAAATATTCGGGAGTTCTTTCGGAGTGAACTATTCCTTTTCCAGCTGTCATCCAGTTTACAGCACCTGGTTTTATTTCCAATTCTGTTCCTAAACTATCGCGATGCATAATGCTTCCTTCAAACAAAAATGTCAAAGTAGAAAGTCCGATATGCGGATGTGGAGGAACATCCATATTTTCATGATCACTTAAATGTGCAGGTCCCATATGATCGATAAATACAAATGGGCCAACAGCTCTTTTCTCGCGAAAAGGCAGTAAACGGCCTACCATAAAGTTGCCAATATTGGCAGCACGTTCTTCGATAATTAAACTGATATTTGACATGTGGTATATTGATTTGATTTGAAAACAAAATTACAGATGTGATAGAAATCTGTAACTTAATTTAGATTAAGAAAAGTTGTAATTAGATTTTTTGAAATATAAAAATAAGGATTTTAAACACATAGAAACATAGATTTTTAGGTTGTTTAATAAAGAATATGAAAAGAAACTAGTTTCTCACACATAGCTATCTGTTTTAAAATCAGTGAAACGTCTTTTTTCGGTTTTTAAAACTATGTTTCTATGTGTTTAAAATATTAGTTTGTGAGTTCGAACTCTAAAACCTCACTTTCAGTTCCATTTATGATAATCGATAATTGATGAACTCCTGTATGAAAAACTCTCGTTGTGATTAACTTAAAAGACTGATTTCTTTCAATTTTAGTTAATTGATTAGGCTGATAGATTTTCTCGCTGATTTTAAAAACTTTTTTAGCCAAGTGACCTTTTGCTTTTTTATAATGGACAGCATATTCTAAACGAATCGTTTTTGGTTCTTCGTTTTTATTATTTAAATGAAATTGAAACTGCAGATAATCTCCAATTTTTACAGTTGGCGTTTTGATTTCGAAAGCCAAAAGTTCAATATTCGTACTTTCCAAACCATAATGGCTTAAAATTTCTGGATGACCTTGTTTTAATAAAGTTCTACAGCCGTGTTTAATAATCCCGTCAGTTTCTTTGCTGTGTCCTTTCCATCTAGAAGCAATTTCCAGAACGATCTGTGGATTATCTTTTGCAATATCATTTAAGTTATTGGCTACGCTTCTGCGGACATATTCGGATGGATCATTTTTTAGATTTTCCAAAATTGGCAGAATAGAAGAAGGATCTTTTTTAAGAAACGGAATTGCCATCGCCCACGGTAATCTCGGGCGTGATCCTTCACTGGCCAATCTTCGAACATGATGATTTTCATGTACAGACCATTTTACCATTTCGATAACCATTTGTTCTTTATACTTTAAAATAAAAGGACGGACAGCAAATTCGCAACTTATAAATTGAGTAATTGATACAAAGGCTTTCGCCGAAGTTTCAAAATCATCTAAACCATACATTTCGATATAATCGGCAAAGAAAATGAAGGCTAGATTGCCATCAGTAAAACTGTTTTTCTTTAAGTTTTCAATGATTTTATCAATTAAAGAAGTGGCCTCTACGAAATTTTGAGGCATGAATTGATGAAGTACAATTGTGGTGTGTTTCATTCTTTCCTTCCATTCTTTTTGAGCAAAATCACCTTCATAAATGGTGTCGATGAATTTCTTTTTGTCGAATGAAGGATGTACGTCGGCGACAGCCTGACCAAATTTTTCGTAAAAAGAAACCGAGTAAATATCTTTAATTAATCCCATAAATTTTGTTTGATTGAATTTCAAAGATATTTAATTGAACGCTTATTAAGAGATTAAGTTTTGTTAAGAATTGTAACTTTATTTTTCGGAATATCTTAATGGTTAAAAAAGAGATATTTAATGTTTTATGTGATTTTTCATGTTGTCAGAACTTTCAAATCCATAAAATATATCCTAATTTAGCATTATTATTAAAAACAGAAAAATGATAAGCAAAGCCCAATTTCAAGCAGAGTTAAAACTTTTAATCAGTAATGCCATCAGAGAAGATGTTGGTCCAGGCGATTACAGTTCGCTGGCTTGTATTCCTGATACAGCACATGGTCAGGCTAAATTATTGGTAAAAGATCAAGGGATAATTGCTGGTGTTGAATTGGCTAAAATGATATTTGAGCATGTCGATCCCAAGCTGAAAGTGAAAACTTTTATCGAAGATGGAACGCGCGTAGAGTATGGTGAAATTGTTTTTGAAGTTTCTGGGAGCTCGCAATCTATATTAAAAGCAGAAAGAGTTGTTTTGAATACTATGCAGAGAATGTCTGCAATTGCTACAAAAACAAACCATTTAATGCAGCTTTTGGAAGGAACAAATGCAAAAATATTAGATACGCGAAAAACAACTCCAAATTTTAGAGTTGCAGAAAAATGGGCTGTAAAAATTGGCGGAGGAGAAAATCATCGTTATGCTTTGTATGATATGATTATGTTGAAAGACAATCACATCGATTTTGCTGGCGGAATTACTCGCGCTATTTCTAAAACTAAAGAATATTTAAAGGAAAATAATCTGGATTTAAAGATTATTGTTGAAGCTCGTAATTTGGATGAAATCAGAGAAATTTTATTGAGCGATGGTGTTCATAGAATCCTAATTGATAACTTTAATTATGAAGACACCAAAACGGCTGTTGCTTTAATTGGTACAAAATGTCAGACTGAATCTTCAGGAAATATTAGCGAAAAAACAGTTCGCGAGTATGCTTTGTGCGGTGTAAATTATATTTCGTCTGGTGCCTTAACGCATTCGGTTTATAATATGGATTTGAGCTTAAAAGCTTTTTAATGAAGTTGTGAATTTTGAGTTGTAAGTTATGAGTTTTGCAATCTATCCCGATAGCTATAGGGACTGAACTCTGAAATCTAAAATCAAAAAAATATGTCGCAAGAGATAGAAGATCGGATTGAGAAACTGCCTGTGGTACGGTCTTTAGCCCGACTTTTGAAGAAAATAAAACTGCCTTGGCTGGAAGGATTTTCATTGTACGATTTGTTAGAAATGTACACCATCGGAATTATTGATGGTGCTTTTTCGTATCATGCAAGCGCGGTTTCTTTTAGCTTTTTTATGGCTTTATTTCCTTTTGCGCTGTTTATCTTAAACTTAATTCCGTTTATTCCGATAGATAATTTTCAGGAAGATTTTTTGCAGTTTGTGCAGCAGAGCGTTCCACCCAATACGTTTGATGCTATTAGTAAAATCATCAGCGATATCTTAAATAATAGTCATTCAGGATTATTGTCATCGGGTTTTTTACTTTCGATATTCTTAATGGCAAATGGCATTAATGGAATTCTAAGCGGTTTTGAATCTTCTAAACACGTTTTTGATAAACGCGGTTTTTTCAGTCAGTATCTTGTTGCATTGGCAATTTCGCTTGTTATGACAATTATATTGTTTGTAACGGTGGCAACAATTGTTGTTTTTGAGGTATTCATTCAAAAAACAATCATTCAGGATGTACTTAGTGACAGGATTCCGCTGATTATTTTAGGACGATATTTATTTGTTATCTTAATGATTTTGATAACATCTTCAATATTATTGCGTTATGGTACGAAACAGTACAATAAAGTGCCTTTTATAAGTATTGGTTCTGTTTTTACAACGGTTTTAATTGTTATATCTTCATTCTTTTTTGGGATTTGGGTTATAAAATTTTCAAAATACAACGAACTTTATGGTTCAATTGGGACATTATTAATTCTAATGTTTTATATTTGGATAAACTGTATGATTCTGCTTTTAGGGTTCGAATTGAATGCTTCTATCAGAAAATTAAAACAAAAAAAAGAAAAATAATATGAAAAATTTGATGCTAACTATCGGAGTGTTCTTCTTTGCGCTGACCATGCAAAGTCAAAGTGTAATTGGAAAATGGAAAACAATTGACGATGAAACAGGAGAAGCTAAATCTATAGTAGAAATCTACGAGAAATCAGGAAAAATATATGGTAAAGTAGTAGATATACTTCGCGATAGCCATAAAAAAGATGTTTGTGTAAAGTGTGATGGAGCTGAAAAAAATAAACCAATTTTAGGTATGGTAATTATGAATGGTCTTAAGAAAGATGGTTCAGAATATAATGGAGGAACAATTTTGGATCCTACAAGCGGTAAAAAGTATAAATGTTATGTTACTTTAGAATCTGCAGATAAATTAAAACTTCGCGGTTATGTTGGGATTTCTTTAATGGGAAGAACTCAATATTGGACGAGAGTAAAAAACTAATTAAAATATAATGCGAAAATTTGCTTCAATAATTTTATTCTTAGTTATAGTTTCAAATAGCTTTGGACAATCTAAGAACTCGCCATTACAAATAAGTCATCTTACGGGTGACTTTTATGTTTACAAAACTTTTAATGAATACAAAGGGGTAAAGATTTCTGCCAATGCTATGTATGTTGTTACGAAAGAAGGTGTTGTTTTTTTTGATGCTCCGTGGGATAAAATGCAGTTTCAGCCTTTGTTGGATAGCATTGAAACGAAACATAATAAAAAGGTAGTAATGGTTTTTGCAACACATTCGCATGAAGATCGTGCGGGTGGATTGGATTTTTATAGAAAAAAAGGAATTAAAACCTACTCAAGTAAATTGACAGACGAAATCCTTAAAGCAAATAAGGAAGGAAGAGCAGAATTTGTAATTCCGAATGATTCGACTTTTACAGTTGGGCAATATAATTTTGAAGTGTATTATCCAGGTAAAGGCCATGCTCCAGATAATATTGTGGTTTGGTTTGGAAAAGAGAAAATTCTTTATGGAGGATGTTTTATAAAGAGTGTTGAAGCAAAAGATTTAGGATATTTAGGCGATGCTGATGTTAAGGAATGGGGGAGATCCATAAAAAAAGTTCAGGCAAAATTTAAAAATCCGAAGTATGTTATTCCAGGACACGATGGAGGAACAACAAAGGAATCAGTAGGGCATACTTTAAAGCTGATTCAGGATTACAATCTTTCAAATGATTCCTCTAAATCGGGTCAGAAATAAGTACTGACTTATAAAAAAAATCAATGCATTTCATCGAAGTTATTTTACCGCTTTCTTTAGCTAAGACATTTACATACCGAATTTCTGAAGCTGAATTTCATTTCATAAAAAAAGGAATGCGTGTTGCTGTACCATTTGGTAAAAGTAAAATATATACAGCGCTAGTTCTGGATGTTCATGAAAATGCTCCAACATTATACGAAGCTAAAGAAATCCATCAAATTTTAGATGAAGTGCCAATTGCAACTGAAATCCAGATTAAACACTGGCTTTGGGTTGCAAATTATTATATGTGCGGAATTGGAGATGTGTATCGAGGTGCATTTCCTAGTGGTTTATTGTTGGAAAGTGAAACAATCATTTCACATAAACCGGATGTTGTGGTAAATGACAGCGAACTTTCTGATGATGAATTCTTAATTTATGAAGCGCTACATCATCAAAGTTCCTTAAAGATTCAGGAGATTACTTCGATTTTAAATAAAAAGAATATACTTCCGATTTTGCAAAAGCTAATCGCGAAGGATATTATTTTTTTGGATGAAGAAATAAAAGAAACATACAAGCCAAAATTGGTTCGATATGTTAAATTGCATTCAAAATACGAATCGGATAACGGTTTGGCTGAATTACTCGAAGTGCTGAAAAGTGCTAATAAACAGAAAGAAATTGTTTTAACTTATTTTCAGTTGAATGCTTCGGAGAAAAAGCCCATTACGGTCAAAAAACTTACAGAAGTTTCAAATGTAACGGCAGCAGTTGTAAAGGCTTTAGTTGAAAAAGAAATTTTTGAGGAATATTATTTGCAGCAGGATCGTGTTGCATTTAATGGAGAAGTATCAGATAAGGAATTACAGCTTAGTGAGGCTCAAGAAAGTGCTTTTTCTGCAATCAAAAATAGTTTTCTGGAGAAGGAAGTTTGTCTTCTTCATGGTGTGACTTCAAGCGGAAAGACTGAGATTTATATCAAGTTGATTGAAGAGTATTTACAGACAGGAAAACAGGTTTTGTATCTGTTGCCCGAAATTGCTCTTACTACGCAGTTGGTTTCGAGATTGCGTTTTCATTTTGGAGACAAAGTAGCTGTTTTTCATTCCAAATACAGTAATAACGAGAGAGTTGAGGTTTGGAGGCAAACGCTTGAAAACTCTCCGAAAGCACAAATTGTAATTGGAGCAAGATCTGCTTTGTTTTTGCCTTTTAATGATTTAGGATTATTAATCGTTGACGAAGAACATGAGCAGACTTTTAAGCAGACAGATCCTGCACCAAGATATCATGCCAGAGATGCTGCAATTGTTTTGGCTAATTTTCATAAAGCAAAAGTGTTATTGGGGTCTGCAACACCTAGCATTGAAACCTATTTTAATACCCAAAATGATAAATATGGGTTGGTAACACTTTCTGAACGTTACAAAAATGTCCGTTTGCCTGAAGTGCTTTTAGTTGATTTAAAAGACAAGCATTTTAGAAAAAAAATGACAGGGCATTTTAGCGATCTTTTAATCGAAGAAATTGCAGAATCAATGTCATTAGGTGAGCAGGTTATTTTGTTTCAAAATAGAAGAGGATATTCGCCTATAATAGAATGTTTGACCTGCGGACACGTTCCGCATTGTCAGCAGTGCGATGTTAGTTTGACTTATCATAAACATAAGAACCAATTGCGATGCCATTATTGCGGTTATTCTATAGCAAAACCTACAAATTGCCATAATTGCTCCAGTATAGATTTAACGACAAAGGGGTTTGGAACTGAGCAGATAGAGCAGGAGTTGGCTTCGCTTTTTCCTAAAGCCAAAACAGCTCGAATGGATCAAGATACTACTCGAGGTAAATTTGGTTTTGAAAAGATAATCGATACTTTTAAAAATCGCGAAGTTGATATTTTGGTGGGGACGCAAATGCTGGCCAAAGGACTTGATTTTGACAATGTAGGTTTAGTCGGAATTATGAATGCTGATAATATGCTCCATCATCCAGATTTTAGAGCTTTTGAACGTAGTTTTCAGATGATGACCCAAGTTGCGGGAAGAGCGGGGCGATCAGAAAAACAAGGAAAAGTCGTCATTCAGACTTACAATCCGAATCATAATACAATTCAACAAGTTACAAACCATAATTATATAGGTATGTATAAAGAACAGTTGTATGACAGGCAAATCTATAGATATCCGCCTTATTTCAGGATTATTAAGCTTACGCTAAAGCATAAAGATTTTGATAAATTGAAGGAAGGGTCTATGTGGCTGTATCAGGTTTTAAGTCAGAACTTAGGAATGCCAGTTTTAGGGCCAGAAGAGCCGGCGATAAGCAGAATACGAAATGAATATATCAGGACTATTTTAATAAAGATTCCGCATAATCTTCATTTAGGAAACACAAAAAAAACTATTCAGAAAATGCTGAATAGTTTTGAAGCTGTGGCTCAATACAGGGCTATAAAAGTTGTAGTAAACGTTGATTTTTATTAAAGTGGCAATTAAGAAGAAGTTGAAAGTGCTTTTACTAGATCTTCTTTTTTATTGCGGCTTAGCGGTATTTTGGTAATGCCTATTTCGGCAAATTTACTATTGAAACGTTCAACCTTATCGATATTAATAATATACGACTTGTGAACACGAATAAATTTGTCTTTGGATAAATCATTTTCAAAAGACTTCATAGTAGAGAGAACCAAATTGCTGTCGTCTTCGGTTACTACTCTTACGTAATCTCCAAAAGCTTCAATCCATTTTATTTTTGAAGTGAAGATTTTAAGTTTTTTTAGATTACTTTTGATGAATATATGCTCGCCTTCTTCTTCTTTAATATCCTTTTTGAGCAAATGCATATCAATTGCTCTTTTTACAGAGGCATTAAAACGATCTACTGCAATAGGTTTCTGAAGGTAGTCGGTAGCGTCGTAGTCGAAAGCTTTGAGGGCATATTCGGCTTTAGAAGTAATAAATATAATTTGCGGTTTTGATTTTAATCCGTCAAGAAAATCAAATCCGTTAATAACTGGCATTTCTATATCAAGAAATATTAAATCAATATTATTTAATGAGATACAACTTTTTGCTTCAATTGCATTAGAAAAATCCCCGATTAAATGCAAGCCTGGGTGATTATTGACCAATTTGGCAATAATTGTCCTTTGTATAGAACTATCATCTACAACAACACAGTTTAGTTTCATAACATTTATATTTAGAATAAATTCAGGATAGCAGTAGTAAATGTATTATTTTTTTGTAAAAAAAACTAAGAATGAGGGATCTTTTTTGCATTATGACGAATAAAAGAAAAAAAATGTTGGATATGTAAATTAAATGCTTACTTTTGCACCCAATTTTAACAAATAAAATTTTTATTTATGAATCATTATGAAACTGTTTTCATTTTAAATCCCGTTTTATCTGAGGTTCAGGTGAAGGAAACAGTAACGAAATTTGAAGAATTTCTTACTAGTAGAGGAGCTGAAATGGTATCGAAAGAGGATTGGGGTCTTAAAAAAATGGCTTACGAAATCCAAAACAAAAAAAGTGGTTTTTACCATTTATTCGAATTCAAAGTAGCTGGAGAAGTTCTTTTAGCTTTTGAAACTGAATTCAGACGTGATGAAAGAGTTATGCGTTTCTTAACTGTAAGTTTAGATAAACATGCTATTTCATGGGCTGAGAGAAGAAGAGCGAAATTAAAATCTACTAAAGCGTAATTATTATGTCTACAATCGAGCAATCTGCAAAAGGAAAAAAAGACGGAGATATCAGATATTTAACGCCTTTAAACATTGAAACTAACAAAACTAAAAAGTATTGCCGTTTCAAAAAATCAGGAATCAAATACATCGATTATAAAGATGCTGATTTCTTATTGAAATTCGTTAACGAGCAAGGAAAAATTCTTCCACGTCGTTTAACTGGAACTTCATTAAAATACCAAAGAAAAGTTTCTGTAGCTGTAAAAAGAGCTCGTCACTTAGCTTTAATGCCATACGTGGCCGATTTATTAAAATAGTATAAAAAAAATCTAGTCGCTGGTTTCTGTTTGGTCAGAACCTAACTTCTAAAATATAAGGACAACAACATGGAAATTATTTTAAAACAAGACGTACAAAACCTAGGGTTTAAAGATGATGTAGTATCTGTAAAACCTGGTTACGGTCGTAACTTTTTAATTCCTCAAGGTTTTGCTACTTTAGCAACTCCTTCTGCTAAAAAAGTTTTAGCTGAAAACCTAAAACAAAGAGCACACAAAGAAGCTAAAGTTGTGGCTGATGCTAAAGCAATAGCTGAAACTTTAAAAGCTCTTGAAATTAAACTTACTGCAAAAGCTGGTGGAGAGAAACTTTTTGGTTCTATCACTAACATCGATATTGCTGAAGCGTTAGAGAAATCTGGTAATGCTATCGATAGAAAATTCATCACTAGCGGTGTTGTAAAACGTTTAGGTAAATACAATGCTACAGTTCGTTTACACAGAGATGTAATCGTTGAATTAGCTTACGAAATTGTTGCTGAAAAGTAATAGTTTTTAGATCTATACAAAAATCCCGATGAAAGTCGGGATTTTTTTGTTTAAGACAAGATTAGTAATAATTAGATTTATGGCTGTTGGCTTAGAACTCGCAGCATAAAGCATAAAGCCTAAAAAAGAAATGAAATACGCAAGATTAACAAAAGAGCAGTTTGACGAATTACATGCTGAATTTGCAAGTTTTTTGGCAACACAAGCAATAGACAGAAAAGAGTGGGAAGAGCTTAAGATTAATAAACCAGAAGTTGCAGAACAGGAACTTGATGTTTTTTCAGATTTGATTTGGGAAGGTGTATTGGGTAGAGCAGAATATTTGGAACATTTTTCTAAAAACCATATATTTCTGTTTCATTGTTTTGATACTTATATTAAGTCAATTGTTTTAAAAACTTTTTCTCCAGAGGTTGACTTTTTGAATAAAGAAGGGCTTCAATGGTTAAGCGATAATATGTTTACAGACAATATCGAAATGAAAGTTGGGAAGAAAGTGTTTACAGAGGAACGTAATTCTTCGATTTTTGAATTGATTAAACAAGGTGCTTTTTTAAGTGATGGACAGTTGTTTAATCAAATTAATACAATTATAGAATCTTAAAGTAATTTTTGTAAGGTTTTAAATATGGCAGGCAGTTGTTCGCAATTGTCTGCTTTTTTTTTGTTTTTTAACTTTTGTTTAATTTTTTTAAAAGTTTTAACCCCGTATTTCTACTTGTTTTTTTTAAACTCTTCAATTTTTTTATATTTTAAGTTTTTGTGAAACAGTTTTACTGCGTTTGGTCTTTATTACGGATAGTTTTATCGATAAAATTATTAAAAATGTAGGATTATTCTTTTATTCAGTCGATTTAACATATTTTGTTTAATATTTTGTTTAATGGGTAAATTATATGCTAATTATGTTAAAAGTAACCATTTTCTTGATGTTTTGGTGTGCCTACAATTTTAGAATTAAAGTTTTATGAATAAATTATAAGAATTTTATGTTTGTTTTATGTTTTTGTTTTTCCTAATTTTAGGTAACAAAAGTTAAACAAAGTTTTTCTTTTGTTTTTCAAGACATATTGGTTAGAAAATTATTTGCCATGTTGTTAAGATTGAAAATTGAGAAATTATACCACAACCTAATAAGTCTGCGTATGGAATTGACAATTACTTTCTTTATCAAATTTACTTTAATCGTACATTTTGTTTTAGTTTTATTTTTTAACCTATTTCGCTTACTTCGTTTCAACGATAATTTTAATCGTTACATAATACTTAATTTCTTTTCAAAAGGTTTACTTTTTAGTTTGCTGTCTTTTAATTACCCCATTTGGCGGGCTGATTATAAATGACAATAATTTTATTGGATATAAACAGATTCGAACTAGCTTTTGCAGTTAGTTAATTTTAGAAAAGACTAATCAACTTTCTGAAAAAAATGAATCGACATATATAAAGAACCCCAGTTCTACTTTCAACTAAAATTTTCATTATGAAAATTAGGCCTGCAACAAATCACTCCTCTTGGAAAATTGATTACAATCATTTTTCCTCTAAAAAAGCAGAACTTATTTTGTCTCAGAGAGATAGAATTTGTTCTACGGTATACTTTGATATACCGAATTCAACATAGTTTTTTTTTATTAAAACAGAATTTAGCAGCTTTTTTATAGGTTCCTGTTTTTTGTTTTAACTGTTTGATTTTTAATTGATTGTTTAATTGCGTAGGTGCTTGCACTTACTGCAAGAGGTGTTTTATTGTCCATTTTCTAATCTTCCAAATTATGAAAAAAAAATTTACTTTTTGTAGTCTCAATCATCAAATGAGATTATTAGGACTTTTAACTTTATTCTTTATATGCACTAATGCATTCGCTCAGACTATTTGTAGACCTGTGTCTCAGACAAATAGTGCAGGGGGAGGGCTTTTGTGTTTAGGAGTAGATGTTAATAGTCCTGCCAATGCTTTTGATAGCGCTGGCTTATCCACTTATGCAACCTTAACCAATGGTGTTGCAGTACTTGGATGTTTTGCAGAAGAAACAATGACCTTAAACCAAACGGCTAGAGCTGGTGACCAAGTTGCGATATACTTTGGTACAGGCAACGGATTGCTTGATTTAACCTTGTTATCAAATGCAACAGTTCAAGCTAAAAATTCTGGAACCAATGTAGGTTCAAGTGTGGCTTTAAATAGTCCGCTTTTGAATTTGAATTTGTTAAGTGGCAATACTGTTGCTGTTGCAAAGTTCCCTATTACAGGTGATACCAACCAAATTCAAATTCAGGTTGGTGGTGGTCTTTTAAGTCTTTTAGTAAGCTTAAGAGTCTATGATGTTAGGCTAGAATTTGCACAACCTACCGTATCTGGCGGTTTATCGCAGACGGTTTGTGCTGGGGTTCCAACCACTCTTACAGCGACACCAGCTGCGGGTACTTCGCTGGCTTGGTACAGTTCTGAGTTTTCAACAACAGCTTTGGCAGTGGGAAATACTTATACAGCTCCTGCGTTAACAGCAAATACAACATATTTTATAGGAATAACTAGAGCTGCAGGCTGCGAAGGAAATGTTCGTGTACCTGTGACCTTGAATGTTTCTAACCCGGCCATTCCAGCCATTAGTAATGTTGGAACAACGGTTTGTTCGACAGGCGTAACTCAACAAACGACTTTATCGGTTGTAAATGCTGCTCCAGGAACAACTTACAACTGGTACTCTTCGTCAAGTGGTGGCCCTATTTTAGCTAGTGGAACTACTTATTCTCCAACAGTGCCATTAGGAACAACTCAATTTTTTGTGGAGGCTGCTATTGGTAGCTGCGTTAGTTCTCGTACGCCAGTAAGTGTTGTTTCGACAGCGGTACCGGCTACACCTACAGCTCTTACACAAAGTGTAACAATACAATCTGGACAGAATGCAACTTTAAGTGCATCGACTACAGAGGTTGGAGCACAATTAAACTGGTATGAAACTTCAACTGGAGGAACAGCTGTTGCAACAAATACAGCAACGTTTACAACCCCAATTTTAACAGCTACTAAAACGTATTACGTTGAAGCACAAAGTCCAAATGGAAATTGTGTTAGCGCGACTAGAATACCGGTTACAGTAACTGTTCAACCAACAGCTTTAGGCGGATGTCTTGAAGCCAGCAGTCAGGTAACTACTCAAGTTGGCATATGTTTATTGTGTAATGCTACAAATCCGAATTTTTCTGTAGACGGAAATCCTGCAACTGCAACAAGACTCACTATTCCTGCCAATGTATTAGGATCTATGCAGCAAACATTACAATTTACAAATCCAGGAAAAGCTGGTGATATTGTTGATGTTGACTTAGAATTGCCTGGAGGTTTAGCAGATGTTCAGTTGTTAAGCGCGATTAGTTTAGCAACTTATAATGGTGCGACTTATAATAATGATAGAGTTACGATTAATAATCCTCTTATTACTTTACAGTTATTAAGCGGTACTAGATATAGAGCAAGTGTTACAGCTGGTGCTAATTTTGACCGTGTAGAAGTTCGTTTGGGAGGTGTACTTGGTCTTCTAACTAATTTAGATATTTATCAGGCAACTTATAGATATAAAGCTCCGGTTGTTTCTGGAAATACTACAATTTGCAGCGGACAAACTACAACTTTAAATGCTAATCTGGCTTTGGGTGAAACTATTAAATGGTATGATGCTCCAACCGGTGGAAATTTATTAAACAGCACAGCTTCGTTTACAACTCCAGCTTTGACAGCTGATACAACTTATTATGTTGAAGTAACTCGTAACGGTTGCGTCGATAGTGTAAGAAATCCTGTTGTTGTTACAGTTAGTAATCCAGTGGCGCCAACAACAATTTCAGTTGTGCCAACAAATTTATGTAGTGGAGAAAATACAACTATAACAATCCAATCACCTGTTGCTGGTACAACTTATAATTGGTATGATGATGCTACAGCAGGAACTTTGGTATTTACAGGAACTTCTTTTGTAACTCCAAGCCTGACTGTTCCAACTACTTATTATATTGAAGCAGTAATTGGAACTTGTCTAAGTGCTCGTACACCTGTTGCAGTTAACGTTAATCCTAGACCGGCGGCACCAGTTGCTGTGTCTTCAAGCGTTATTATTCAGTCAGGTCAGAATGTACAGCTGGCTGTTGTAAGTAATCCAGGGATTTCCTATTTATGGTATGATGTCCCAACAGGAGGAACTTTTTTGCAAGGTACTGGTAGTAATACCTATACACCTAATCCGGCTTTAACGGCAAATAAAACATTTTATGTTGAAGCGGTAGATACAGCATCAGATTGTAAAAGTAGTTCAAGAACTCCTATAAATGTGATAGTAACCAATACGGTTAGCACTTGTTTACAGCCAAGTACACAAGCAATAACGGTTGACCCTGGTTTATTGTGTGTTCTATGTAATGGGATTAATGGGGCTAACGCTGTTGACGGAAATCCAAATACATTTTCTTCTTTAACAATAACTGCGGGAGTGCTTAATTCATACATACAGCAACAGTTAAATTTTCTAACACCTGGTCAAGCTGGAGATATTATTGATGTTGAATTAGAATTACCAGGTGGTCTTGCTGATATAGCATTGCTGGGATCTGTAAGCATAGGAACTTCTTTAGGTGGAACTGAAAATCCAGGTAGACTTGCAGTAAACAATAGTTTATTGAATTTACAAGTATTATCAGGAAACAAATTCAAAGTTAGTTACCCAACAACTGCCGCATTCGATAGAGTGGATATTAGATTGGGAGCATTAGTTGGCTTATTGACTACTGTAAACATTTATGGAGCTTCTTATAGATTTCCAAATGCTACAATAACTGGAGCGGCGGCACCAATTTGTGCTGGTCAAACAGCAACATTGGCGGCTTCTTCTACAGGAACTGAAACATTTACATGGTATGATGCTCCTACAGGAGGAAATATTGTGGCAGTTAGCCCAACTCTTCCATTAACTGCTACTACAATTTATTACCTAGAAGCAACTCGTGGCGGAACTTGTGTAAATAGTGTTCGTCAGCCTGTAACGGTTAATGTATTGCCTATCCCAACAGATGCTGATATTAACGTTACAACTCCTATTGAAGCATCTTGTACAGGAGAAGCTGTTATAGCTCCTACGACGACAATTCCAGGAGCAGCATTTAAATATTATACAGATCAAAATAAAACTACAGAAATTGTAGACGGAAGTGTAGATGGAAGTATAACATTTGCGAAAGATGCTAATGGAGTACTTACAATTTCAGGTTTGGCAAGTGGAAGCACTCACAGTTATTTTATTTCTATTTTAAATGGTGGTACTTGTGAAAATGTAAACGGAACTTTGAAAGAGGTGGTAATCAATTCTCCTTCGACAACGCCTTTAACAGTTATCACTACTCCATTGCAAGCTTGTGGAAGTGCTAATTTGGTAAATGCAATTGTAGGTTTTGATTCATCTGGAGCTACTACTTATACGTTCTATGACCCTTCAAATAATGTAATAACTGCTGATGCCGCTGCAAATATAACAGTAAGCGGTGTTTATTCTATAGAAGCAAAGAATACATCTAGTACTTGTACTTCGGCCAAAGAAACGGTAACGGTAACAATTAATGCTTTACCAAGTTTAACGATAACTACTCCGCAAGAATCTGTAAACGTTGGAACAGATGTTCCGTTAAATGCAGTTTCTACAGGAACGATTACATGGTTTAACCCACAAGGAGTTGCAATTGCAGGTCCTCCATTTACAACAGGACCTTTAAATACTCCGGGAGTTTATACTTATACAGCTGTGGCAACTGATGGAACTTGTAGTACATCAGCAACTAAGATTATCAATGTGATCGATCTTACTAGTTGTCAAAACTTAACAGAACGAGTTTATGCAACAGGACAAAGTGAAGGAACTATAATTAGTGGAGATGTTACAAACAATGCAAATGCAGTCGATGGAAATCCTCAGACATTCTCAACCATTACTACAGGTTTAGGACTTTTAGGTATTGGCACAACATGGCAGAATTTAACTTGGCCAGCTAATATCGCTAAAGGTACTCCAGTGACAGTTAAATTAGGTTCTGAATATAGCCTATTAGCTGTTGGTCAGAATTTATCAGTAGTAGGTACAAAAAATGGTAATCTTATTGGTACAGCGCAACCAGTATCAGGATCATTATTAAACTTAATTTCAGGAGATAATACATATGAGTTTACTTTTGTTCCTTCAGATGCATCAGGTCCACAAGATTATGATGGTATTCGTGTTGTATCTTCTTCACTTGTAAGTGTTGCTCAAAATGTAAAAGTGTTTGATGCTCATTATAATAAACCTGTCACAGCAGTAACTTGTACACCAGGAGATATTCAGGATATCTTTTATGGAGCAACAGATTTAGGCTTGCCAATTGGCGCTGTAACCGCTGCGGTGGGGGTAAGCGATGCTTGGAATATTGCAGACAACGATGTAACTACTTTCGCAACAATGTATAGCGGAGTAAGTGCTTTAGCGTCAGCAGATTTAACAGTACAATTTAAAACACCTTCTGTTCTTAGTGACACATTAAGAATCGTGGTTTCTAAACCAGGCACTCTTTTAAGTGTTAATCTGCTTACAGGATTTACCATTCAACGTTATTTAGGAAATGTGGCAGTTGGTGCTCCAATTCAAAATACAAGCACATTATTAAGTATAAAATTATTGCCTGGAAATTCTTTGGCAATGGTATTAGTGTCTTCTCCAACAGAGATTTACGATAGAGTTAGAATTCGTTTAGGAGGTGTTGTGGGAGTATTAGATTTCTTAAGAGTTCATACTGTAGAAAGAACAGCTAACACCACAGTAATTGGAGCAGATCCGCAAAACAAAATTACGGTCTGTCCAGGTACTGAAATTGAACTTCAAATTCCTGAAGTCGCCTGTTCTACCTATCGATGGTACGATGCAGAGACAGGAGGGAACTTGGTTGCTAGTGGACCAACCTTTACATTACCAGACAATTTAACTGCAGGTATTTACAAATATTATGTACAACCAGTACGTTACGGTTGTGAAAATTATGCAAGAGGAGAAGTTACTGTTGAAGTAAAAGCTTCTGCTCCAGTAAATGCTTTAACAGATATTACGTTAAACGGAGGAACAGCAACATCAATTTGTTCTGCTTCTGGAACTGTAACTTTAGCAACAGGCTTAAGCGGAACTCCTGTTTTAACAAATCCTGTATACCATTGGTATAGTTTGAATGGAACAACAAGTCAGTTAATTCCTGGTGAAACAACTGCACAGTTGATAGTAAACGGATTGGCTCCGGGAACTTATACTTATTTCGTTGGAGTGAGTTCAGATGAATTGTGTGAAACTGCAGCAGCAGATAGAAAACAAATTACATTCACAATTTTGCCTCCTTCAACAGTAAATGATATTTTGGTTGATGATGTAACGGTTTGTCCAGGCTTATCAGCATCATTAACTCCGACTGCACCAGCATTAACTAGCCCAGTATTTACTTGGTATTTAGACGCTGCTAAAACACAGCCAATTACAAATGGAGCTGTAATAGCAGGGGTTACTTATGCAGTAGACGCAGCTGGTATTTTAACTGCTACAGGTTTAACAAAAGCAGTAAGTCCGATAACATATTATGTAGCGGTTTCAAGCACTAATACCTGTGAAAATTTAGCAGGAACATTACAAGATGCAGTAATCATTGTTAGTGATCCAAATACTCCAACGACTACAAACAGTACTCAAGATTTCTGTTTGTCTTCTAATCCGACGGTTGCTAATATTCAAGTAAACGAGAGCAATGTTATTTGGTATGATGCAGCGATAGGCGGAAATGTAATTGCTTCAACGACTCCTTTAGTAAGCAGAATTTACTACGGAGCAGCTACAGATGCACTTACAGGCTGTGAAAGTTCAGTGAGATTGGAAGTGACAGTAAACGTAAACGATCCAGGAACGCCAACTTTGGTAACAGCAGGAACTCAAAACTTCTGTCTGGCAAATGCACCGACTTTTGCAAGCATTCAGACTAATGAAACAAATATTGTGTGGTATACAGCTTTAACAGGCGGAACTTTAATTCCATCTACAACAGCTTTAACAACAGGACAATATTTTGCAGCGATTTTAGATCCAGTTTCTGGTTGTGAAAGCACTTCAAGATTAACAGTCGATGTTATTGTAAATGATCCTGGAACGCCAACATTGGTAACATCAGGAACACAGAACTTCTGTCAGGAAGATGCACCGACATTTGCAAGCATTCAGACTAATGAAATAAATATTGTGTGGTATACAGCTTTAACAGGCGGAACTTTAATTCCATCTACAACAGCTTTAACAACAGGTCAATATTTTGCAGCGATTTTAGATCCGGCTTCTGGCTGTGAAAGTGCTTCAAGATTAACAGTTGATGTAATTGTGAATGATCCAGGCACACCGACTTTGGTAACAGCAGGAACTCAAAACTTCTGTTTGGCAAATGCACCGACTTTTGCAAGTGTTCAGTTCAATCAGGCAAATATAGTGTGGTATACAGCTCTAACAGGCGGAACAGCAATTCCATCAACTACAGCATTAACAACGGGACAATATTTTGCGGCAATTTCTGATCCAGTTTCTGGCTGTGAAAGTGCTGCAAGATTAACAGTTGATGTTATTGTAAATGATCCTGGAACGCCAACTCTGGTAACAGCAGGAACTCAAAACTTCTGTTTGGCAAATGCACCAACGTTTGCAAGCATTCAGACTAATGAAACAAATATTGTCTGGTACACAGCTTTAACAGGCGGAACCTTAATTCCATCTACTACAGCATTAACAACAGGACAATATTTTGCAGCGATTTTAGATCCGGCTTCTGGCTGTGAAAGCTCTGTAAGATTAACAGTTGATGTGATTGTAAATGATCCGGCAACCCCAACATTGGTAACAGCAGGAACACAGAATTTCTGTCAGGAAGACGCACCGACATTTGCAAGCATTCAGACTAATGAAACAAATATTGTATGGTATACAGCTTTAACAGGCGGAACTTTAATTCCATCTACAACAGCTTTAACAACAGGACAATATTTTGCAGCTATTTCTGATCCAACAACAGGCTGTGAAAGTGCTGTAAGATTAACAGTTGATGTAATTGTGAATGATCCAGGCACACCGACATTGGTAACAGTAGGAACTCAAAACTTCTGTTTGGCAAATGCACCGACTTTTGCGAGTGTTCAGTTCAATCAGGCAAATATAGTGTGGTACACAGCTCTAACAGGCGGAACTTTAATTCCATCTACAACAGTTTTAACAACAGGACAATATTTTGCGGCAATTTCTGATCCAGTTTCTGGCTGTGAAAGTGCTGCAAGATTAACAGTCGATGTTATTGTAAATGACCCTGGAACGCCAACTTTGGTAACAGCAGGAACTCAAAACTTCTGTTTGGCAAATGCACCAACGTTTGCAAGCATTCAGACAAATGAAGCAAATATTGTCTGGTACACAGCTTTAACAGGCGGAACTTTAATTCCATCAACAACAGCATTAACAACAGGACAATATTTTGCAGCGATTTTAGATCCAGCTTCTGGCTGTGAAAGCACTTCAAGATTAACAGTTGATGTGATTGTAAATAATCCAGCAACACCAACATTGGTAACAGCAGGAACACAGAACTTCTGTCAGGAAGATGCACCAACATTTGCAAGCATTCAGACTAATGAAACAAATATTGTATGGTATACAGCATTAACAGGCGGAACTTTAATTCCATCTACAACAGCTTTAACAACAGGACAATATTTTGCAGCGATTTCTGATCCAGCTTCTGGCTGTGAAAGTGCTGCAAGATTAACAGTTGATGTAATTGTAAATGATCCTGGAACGCCAACTTTGGCAACAGCAGGAACTCAAAACTTCTGTTTGGCAAATGCACCGACTTTTGCGAGTGTTCAGTTTAATCAGACAAATATAGTGTGGTACACAGCTTTAACAGGCGGAACAGCAATTCCATCAACTACAGCATTAACAACAGGACAATATTTTGCGGCAATTTCTGATCCAGCTTCTGGCTGTGAAAGTGCTGCAAGATTAGCAGTTGATGTGATTGTAAATGATCCTGGAACGCCAACTTTGGTAACAGCAGGAACTCAAAACTTCTGTCTTGTAAATGCACCGACTTTTGCAAGCGTTCAGTTTAATCAAACAAATATTGTTTGGTATACAGCTTTAACAGGTGGAACAGTAATTCCATCAACAACAGCTTTAACAACAGGTCAGTATTTTGCTGCGATCTCAGATCCAGCAACAGGCTGTGAAAGTGTTACCAGATTATCAGTTGATGTAAATGTGACCGACCCTGCAACACCAACAACAAATGCTATTGCACAAACATTCTGTACAGGTACAAATCCTACAGTTGCTAATATTCAAGTGAATGAAAGTAATGTAGTTTGGTACACAACTCAAACAGGAGGCACTGCTTTAGCTGCGACAACTGCGCTAACTACCACAACTTATTTCGGAGCTATTAAAGATCCAGCAACAGGTTGCGAAAGCAGTGTGAGATTGCAAGTGGCTGTAACAGTTGGTAATACATTAAATCCAACGACAAATAGTACAGCACAGACTTTCTGTTCGGCAAATGCTCCAACTATTGCAAATATTCAAGTGAATGAAAGCAATGTAACATGGTTTACAGCAGCAACAGCAGGAACAGCAATTCCAGCAGGAACAGCGCTTACTTCAGGAATTTATTTCGGAAACATAGTTGATCCATCAGGTTGCGAAAGTTCGACTCGTTTGCAGGTAACAGTGACAGTAGTTGATCCGAGTCCAACACCTACTACAGCTAACACAACACAAAACTTCTGTATTTTAAATTCGCCAACAGTGGCAAATATTCAAGTAAACGAAGCAAATGTTGTTTGGTATAGTACAGCGACAGGAGGAACAGCAATTGCGCCAACAACGGCCCTTGTTACAGGTACATATTATGGTGCAGTTTCAAGTGCTATTGGATGCGAAAATCCAGCTAGATTAGCTGTTGCGGTAAATGTAAATTCTCCAAGTGTAATTACAACACCAAGAACTACACAAACATTCTGTTTATCAGCTTTGCCAACATTGGCTAGTATTTTTGTAAACGAAACAAATGTAGTTTGGTATGCATCTGCAACTGGCGGAACAGCATTAGCAAATACAACTCCGCTTACAGCAACGACTTATTATGCAGGATCATTGACTAATACATTTAACGGTTGTGATAACGGACCAAGACTAGGAGTTACAATCGCATTTGAAGATGATGCTGCAGTTCAGCTTGCTACTACAGATGATACTCCTTGTGTATTCAAAGGTGTAACTTATTCAATTGCAAATGGTAAATCGAATTATGTATGGACTATTAATGGAGGTACAATTGTTTCAGGCGGTGGTACAAACGATGGTTCTGTAACAGTTTCTTGGTCAGATATTGGACCAGGAAAAGTAACTGTAGCTTATGTTAATAATTGCGACGAAAGAACAATTAAAACGTTAGATGTTACTGTTGCAAGCTGTTCAGATTTAACTATTACGCATACTGTAGATAATCCAACACCGAACTTTGGAGATAAAGTAACGTTTACGATTACAGTAAACAATGTAGGTGAAGGAGATTTCATAAATACTATTGTGAGTGATTTACTTCCTAGCGGTTTACAATTGGTAAGTTCTTCGGCAACTGCAGGAACATACGATCCAGCAACACAGCTTTGGACCATCCCGACATTAACGGCAGGTCAGAGTGTAGTATTGACAGTTGTAGCAGAAGTATTATCAAGTGGAAACTATACAAGTGTTGCTACCGTTGAAATTTCGACTCCTTTAGATGTTGATGCTTCAAATAATTCAGCTTCGGTTACGATAGAACCAATTTGTCTAACTGTTTACAATGAGTTTACTCCAAACAATGATGGTAAAAACGATTTGTTCAGAATTGACTGTATTGAGTCTTATCCAAACAACGAACTGAAAGTATTTAACAGATACGGAGCATTAGTGTATAGTAAAACACGTTATGAAAATGATTGGAACGGTACAGCAAATGTATCCGGTGTAGTTAATAGAGGAGATATGCTGCCAACAGGTACTTATTTTTATGTGATAACCATTGGAGATGGAACGGTTAAAAAAGGCTGGTTGTCTATTATGAGATAAGCCACTTCTATTAATCATCTAATTAATTAAACTAAATAAGTATCGTTATGAAACTATATATAAAATCATTAGAAACATATTTCATTTTAATATGTTCTTTTATTACGGTTTGCGCTTCGGCACAACAAGATCCCGAATATACCCAGTATATGTATAATACTATGGCGGTAAATCCAGCGTATGCTGGGTCTACCGGAACCATAGAAGCAGCACTTTTATATCGTTCTCAATGGGTCGGAATGCCTGGAGCACCAGAAACACAGTCTTTCTCTATTCATGCCCCTCTTAGAAATGAAAAATTAGGAGTAGGTTTAAGTATTGTAAATGATAAAATAGGACCTTCAAATGAACTATATCTTGACGGAAACTTCTCTTACTCATTGCCTCTTGGATATGAAAAAAGATTAGCTTTTGGGCTAAAAGCTGGTACGAGAATGTTAAACATCGATTGGTCTAAAGGAAGGTATTACGATGATGATGATGTTTTGTTAAATCAGAACATTAATAATCAGATGAAACTAGCTGTAGGAGCGGGTATTTACTACTATACAGAAAAATGGTATGTAGGATTCTCTATTCCGAGTTTTATTCAGAATGATTACTATGACGATGTAAAGGAATCTATAGATTATGATCGTTTGCATTACTATTTAATGGGGGGATATGTTTTTGATTTGAATCCAAATTTGAAATTTAAACCAGCATTTTTAGTAAAAGCAGTAAGTGGAGCACCTCTTACCGCAGATATTTCAGCAAATTTCATGATTCAAGAAAAGTTTGTTATAGGAGGAGCGTATCGAACAGATGATTCGATAAGCATACTGGCAGGTTTTCAAATATCACCAAGTTTCTATCTTGGATATGCTTTTGATTATACTGTAAGCCAATTGAATAAATACAATGATGGTTCACACGAGATCATCTTGCGTTATCAATTTGTGAAAAACCAAAGCAAAATTAAATCTCCTCGATTCTTCTAAAACCAAAACTTATGAGAAAACTATATATACTATGTTTAATTTTGAGCGTTACGTTTAGTTTCGCTCAAAAAACTAACTTAAAGAAAGCTGATGCTTTGTTTAGAAACTTCTCTTATTTGGATGCTTCCAAAGCTTACGAAGAATGTTTGCAAAACATAAAAGATCCATCAGCTCAGACTTTGAAGAATGCGGCAGACTCCTACTATTTTATTTCTGATTCTAGAAATGCTCTCAAATGGTATAGAAAACTGTACGAAGTTCAAGGAAATAATCTAACTGATATTTATTATCTGCGTTATATTCAATCTATGAAAGCAGTTATGGATTATGATGAGGCAGATAAAATCACAAAAGAATATCTAGATAAAAAAGGTGATAAAGTAGAGATTAATAAATATGTTGCCCAAAAGAAATACATGGACAGCGTTGCAAAAGCAAAACCTCTTTACACCATTAAAAATTTAGATATCAATACTAGCAAATCAGATTTTGGCGCCACATTTTTTAAAGATAATGTAGTATTTACGTCAGCTCGTGATACAACAAAGTTCAGTGAAAAATTGTATACCTGGAATAATCAGCCTTTTCTTAATTTGTATGTTGCAGAAAGAAATCCGGCAGATGGCAGTTTATTCAACGAGACGGTTTTTCTTCCAAACGTAATGACCAAGTATCATGAAGCTACGGCAAGTTTTGATAGTAAAGGAAGTACCATTTATTATTCGACCAATATTGTAAAGAAAAATAAATTGGTTGTTGATGAGGCCAAAGTAAACAATTTTCAGATCGTCAAAGGATCAATTGTCAATAATAAATTAGAAAATCCTCAGAAAGTATTTTTTGATAGCGACGATTACTCTGTAGGGCATCCATCATTAAGCGAAGACGGACAATTGCTTTTCTTTGCTTCAGACATGCCTGGAGGTCAAGGCGAAACAGATTTGTATATGGTAAAAATTGCGGCCGACGGAACCATGAGTTCTCCTCAAAATCTAGGATCCAATATTAATACGATTGGTAACGAAGTGTTTCCATTTTACCAAAACGGAGTTTTATACTTTTCGTCTGATGGGCATTATGGCTGGGGTGATTTAGATGTCTATGAAAGTAAGCTTTTACCCGATGGAACATTTTCTACACCAAGAAATCTTGGAGCGCCTATCAACAGTAATAAAGATGATTTTTCTTTTATAATTGATAGGACAGATGCTTATGGCTATTTTTCTTCAAACAGAGCAGGAGGAAAGGGCGATGATGATATTTATTCTTTCGTAAAAGGAAAACCAGTTTGTAACCAAAGTATTTCTGGAATGGCTATCGATCACAAAACAAAAAAGCCTTTAACAGATGTTACGATAATGGCGTATAACTCTTACAGTGAAGTTCTGGGCGAAACCAAAACAAACTTTGACGGAAAATATGCTATTGAAGTTCCTTGCAACAAAGTAGTAAAAATGATTGCCGCAAAACCAAATTACAGTAGTGATGATAAAACAGTAGAAACAACTGGTGAAAATGGTGGCGAAATAAAAGATGTAAATTTTGAATTAAGCAATTACGATGACTTAGTTGTCAAAAAACAAGGAGTTGAAAAAGTCGATGTAAATCCAATTTACTTCGATTATGACAAGTATGATATTACACCAAAAGCTGTAGAAGAATTGTCTAAAGTTGTCTTTGTTATGCAGAAATTTCCAAACATCAGAATCAAAATTGAATCGCATACCGATTCACGCGGAAAGGATTCATATAACTTGAAACTTTCAGATAACAGAGCAAAATCAACTCGAGATTATATCCTTTCTCAAGGCATAGATGCTTCTAGAATTGAAAGTGCAATTGGTTACGGAGAAACGCGATTAATTAACAGATGTAAAAATGGTGTAAAATGTTCTGAAGAGGAGCATGTGCTAAATAGACGTTCAGATTTTATCATTATTCAAAAATAGTTCTATATTTGTGCTGTAAAGTATTGATTTTCAGTTAAAAATATAAAACGTCGAAACCATTTGGAAGTTGGTTTTTTTAATTCTTTTTTAAGAATAATGGACAAGGAGGAAATCAGACTGCATGGATTTGCAGTCTGATTTTTGATTTTTTAAAACTTTTATTTTTTCTGCATTTGAACAAAAATAAATTCTAATTTTGATATTCAGTTTTACATTATTATAATCTGCAATATTTTACTATTTATGAGCATTCAAGAGACTATTCAAGCATTACGAAATGAACTTAATCAGCACAACTATAATTATTATGTGTTAGACAATGCTACAATTTCAGATTATGATTTTGATATTAAGCTAAAAGAGCTTCAGGATTTAGAAAATAAACATCCAGAGTTTTTTGACGAAAATTCGCCAACTCAGCGAGTAGGAGGAACTGTTACCAAAAATTTCAAAACAATAGCGCATCAATACAGAATGTATTCTTTGGATAATTCTTATTCTAAAGAAGATCTTTTAGATTGGGAAAACCGCATTCAGAAAGTTTTAGGAAACGTGAACTTGCAATATACCTGCGAATTAAAATACGATGGAGCCTCAATAAGTATTACGTACGAAAACGGAAAATTAGTTCAGGCCTTAACGCGTGGAGATGGTTTTCAAGGAGATGAGGTAACTAGTAACATAAAAACTATAAAATCAGTTCCGTTGCATTTGAAAGGAAATTATCCTGATAAATTTGACATTCGTGGAGAAATTATTCTTCCGTTTGCTGGTTTTGAAAAAATGAATCAAGAGTTAATAGAAATTGGCGAAACTCCATATTCAAACCCAAGAAATACAGCTTCAGGAAGTTTAAAATTACAAGATAGTGCTGAGGTAGCTAAACGTCCGCTTGAGTGTCTACTTTATTTTGTTACAGGAAACAACCTGCCTTTTAAAACGCAATTTGAAGGGTTAGAATTAGCTAGAAGCTGGGGCTTTAAAGTGCCAAAAGAAGCAAAACTAGTTAATAGTATGCAAGAAGTTTTTGACTTTATTGATTATTGGGATGTTCACCGTCATAATTTGCCTTATGAAACAGATGGAGTTGTTATAAAAGTCAACAGCATTCAGCATCAGGAAGAATTAGGATATACAGCAAAATCGCCACGTTGGGCAATTGCTTACAAATTTAAATCAGAACAAGTTTCAACCAAATTAAAATCAATTTCGTATCAAGTTGGAAGAACTGGAGCTATAACACCAGTTGCCAATCTAGAACCTGTTCAGCTAGCTGGAACTATTGTAAAAAGAGCTTCTCTTCATAATGCCGATCAAATTGAAAAATTAGATATTAGAATAAATGATACTGTTTTTGTTGAAAAAGGAGGAGAAATTATCCCTAAAATCATTGCAGTAGATTTAGAGAAACGACCAGAAGATTCAGAAAAAACGCATTATATCACGCACTGTCCAGAATGTCAGACAGAATTGGTTAGAAACGAAGGAGAAGCCAATCATTATTGCCCTAATTTTTACGGATGTCCTCCGCAGATTATAGGAAGAATTCAGCACTATATTTCAAGAAAAGCAATGGATATTGAAGGACTTGGAGGAGAAACAGTGGCGCTGCTTTTCAAAAATGATTTAGTGCATAACTATGCTGATTTGTATGAGCTGAAAGTAGAAGATATTTTGCACTTAGAACGAATGGCTAAAAAATCAGCTGAAAACTTGGTGAACGGAGTGCAGAAATCAAAGGAAATTCCTTTCGAAAGCGTATTATTTGCCCTTGGAATTCGTTTTGTTGGAGAAACAGTTGCCAAAAAACTAGCCAAGCATTACAAAAATATAGATGCTTTAGCGCAGGCTTCATTAATGGATTTAATTTTGGTTGATGAAATTGGAGAAAGAATTGCTAAAAGTGTTATTGAATTCTTCGAAAATGAAGAAAATAGAAAAATTATTGAACGATTAAAAAGTTATGGAATTCAATTTGAAATTGAAGAAAAAATAAACCCAAATGCTACTGATAAATTTGTTGGAAAAACTTTTGTGGTTTCTGGCGTCTTTAGTCAATTTTCTAGAGATGAATTAAAGAAGGCCATCGAAGATAACGGAGGAAAAGTAGGAAGCTCAATTTCTGCAAAAACAGATTTTGTAGTCGCGGGAGATAATATGGGGCCAGCAAAACTAGAGAAAGCAACAAAGTTGAATATCACTATATTATCAGAAGAAGACTTTATAAACAAATTGAATGAAGCCTAATAAACCATCATTAATTTTGTTCTTTTTCGGCTTGTTTTGTACCATCATTTTTGATTGGACAGAACAAGATGTTTTTGCGACATATGCAAAAGCTATTGTTCTCCCTGCTATTTTTATTTATTATTTAATTAGCAGTGAGTTTCAAATCGGGAAAACAGAAGGATTGATCTTTTTATTCTGTTTTATTGGACAAGTTTATGATTTGATGGATATTGAAAGCTCTGATTTAGGAGGAGTGCTCAGTTTTCTAGTTGTTTATAGTTTAATCGTCATCATATTTATTCGACAGCATGAAAGAATCAGATTAACCAAACGTGATATTCTGCCTATTTCTATTGTAGTTGTTTTTATTGTCTATTTGTTAATCTCTGTTTTGAGCCTGCAGCTCGACAGTATGAGAAAATTTATTGTAATATATACCGTGTACGGAATTGTTCTGAGTGTATTGAGCTATTTCTGTTTTGTAAGTTATATCACAAAAGGAACACATATAGCACTACTCATGTCACTCATGGCAATAAGCTACATCTTTTCTGATATCTTTTATATTTTTAATGAATATTTCTCGTATTCTATTGTTTTAGTTTTAATACGAGATACAACTCAAATTCTAGCTTATTTCTTTATGGTAGAATACTTTTTAGAAAAAGCTAGAATTCACAAAAAGACTATACAATAATAGTTGCACTTTGGTTATTATGAGTTTTGTTTTTATCAAAATAGAAATCGATACGGCCTAAATTAATTCCGTAACATCCAACTTGATTGACAAGAACCTCTTTTCCAGCCTTATTCTTTACAATTGTAGGTTTGTCTAAGAAAGTATGCGTATGGCCTCCAATAATCAAGTCAATGTCTTGGGTTTGTTCGGCAAATGTCAAATCACTAATTTTTGTTGCATCATCTTTGTATTTATAACCCAAATGCGAAAGACATATTACCAAATCACATTTTTGTTCTTGCTTTAAGAGTTTTGTCATATCCTGAGCAACTTCAACTGGATTATTGTAAACCGTTTCTAGATATAATTTTTTATCTACTAAACCTTGCAATTCAATTCCAACACCAAAAACACCAACCTTAATTCCATTTTTATTAAAGATTTTGTACGGTTTTACATGCCCGTCCATAACCGTGTTTTTAAAATCGTAGTTAGAGTTGATAAAGTCAAAAGTTGCGTGCGGAAGCTGAGCATATAACCCATCAAGACCATTATCAAAATCGTGATTTCCAATTGTAGAAGCATCATATTTCATCATACTCATCAATTTGAATTCTAATTCGCCTCCATAATAATTGAAATATGGTGTTCCCTGAAAAATATCACCAGCATCCAATAAAAGTACATTCGGATTTTCTTTACGAATAGTTTCAATTAACGTTGCACGACGAGAAACACCGCCTTTGTTAGGATTACGCGGGTCATCGGCAGGAAAAGGATCGATGTGGCTGTGCACATCATTAGTATGTAGAATTGTTAAATGCTTAATGTCGTTACTTTCAAAACTGCTCAAAGACAATCCTAAACTTAATAGGGCAGTACTTGCTGCTGTTTTTTCGATAAACTCTCTTCTTTTCATTTTATATATTTTTTGCCAGAGGCTATGTAGTTTAATGTTTTTTTTGCCACTAATTTCACGAATTAACACGAATTATTTTTTTAAAAGAATTTTTTAATTTGTGCGAATTTGTGTAATTCGTGGCGAACCCTTTTTATTCTTCTGTGATTCTGATATTTTTTGGAGCAACAACAGTGTCTACTTCTTTAAAATAATCAATCAATACATCTCTAAGTTTGTAGTTTAAGTCAAACTTTTGAGTGTTTTTTGCAAAGAAAGTCATGCTGTCTCCGCCATTTGCCAAGTAATCGTTTGTAGCAACATAGTACGTTTTGTTTAAATCAAGTGGGTTGCCTTGCACCATGATATTTTTTGCCTTATTGTCTTTTGTAATTGTAAAAGTCATTCCAGACAATGGCTGAGGTTTTTTCTCCTTAATAATATAAGCAGCAATTTCTGAGATTTGCTCGCCTTTTAAAGCTAAAACAACCAAGCTGTTTTCAAAAGGCATAATCTCAAAGGCCGATCTTGTTGTGACATTTCCTTTTGGAAGAATAGCACGAATACCGCCATGATTTAAAAGACATAAATCAATGTTTTTCTTTTCGCGAGCGTTAAAAACAATGTTTCCTCTTAGTACGCAAACATCTGCCATCAAGCTACCAATGCCAGTTTGCCACTTTCCTGTGCTTTTGTCAAGAGTTTCAGGGCAATAAGCCAGTACATTGTCCAAATCTTTATTGATATGATCGCGATAAGGCTTAATAAAGTTTTCAATTTCAGGAGTTTCGGCAGCCTTTTCAGTAACAGGGAGTTGTTTTCCTTCTATTTTAGTTAGATTGTAGTTATTCTTACTACAGGAAGAGATTAAAAAAAGTGTTAAGAATATAACAAAAAGTTTTAAAAATCCGTTATACTTTTTTAGTTTTACCATTTTAAATGCAACTTAAATAATTAATTTTGTAATCTAGTAAAAGTACTATGTTTTTGAATTATATAAAGGAATTTTTTGTAAAAAAATCATTAAATAATAATTTAAATAAAGAAAAAAGCGGAGTATTTACTAAAAATGTCCAAACGGTTGGTTTATTGATAGATGAGAGCGATTTTGAATATTCAGAAGCAATAGTAAAGGAGTTAATGCTCCATGGAATTGCTTTGGAAAATATAAAAGTTCTTGCATACAAAGGAAAATTTAAGGAAAAAGAAACCTATTCTCGTCCAACTTTTGGTAAAAAACACATCAATTGGAACGGGGAAATTACAGAAGGTTTCTTAAATGATTTTGTAAATTCAGAATTTGATCTTTTGCTGAGTTATTATAATGTCGAGAATAGTATTTTGATGTTAATCACGAGCAAGTCAAAAGCAAAATTTAAAGTCGGATTTTCTGCTGTAGACCAAAGACTAAATCGTTGGATGATTAGTACAGAATTAGGAAGCTACAAACTATTCGTTTCCGAATTGTTTAGGTATTTAAAAAATATAAAATAAATTAATAATAATATGCAATCATTGATAGGAACTGGTGTTGCGCTTGTGACGCCATTTAAAAAAGATTTTTCAGTTGACATTGAGGCTTTACAGCGAATTGTAAACTTCTCTATAGATGGCGGAGTGGAGTATCTTGTTGTGATGGGAACAACAGCAGAAAATGCAACCCTTACAGCAGAGGAGAAAGAGTTGGTTATAAAGACTGTAATCGATGTGAATAAAGAAAGATTGCCTCTAGTTTTAGGAGTTGGAGGAAATAATACTATGCAGATTGTTGAGGAGTTAAAAACAAGAGATTTTTCTGCTTTTGAAGCGATATTATCGGTTTCTCCATATTATAATAAACCAACTCAGGAAGGAATTTATCAGCATTTTAAAGCAATTGCTGAAGCTTCTCCAGTTCCTGTGATTTTATATAATGTTCCAGGAAGAACGGCAAGTAACATGCTTCCTTCGACAGTGGTGCGTCTGGCTAACGATTTTAAAAATGTTGTAGCCATTAAAGAAGCAGCTGGAGATATGGCTCAAGCAATGCAGATTATTAAAAATGCTCCAAAAGATTTCTTAGTGATTTCTGGAGATGATATGTTGGCGTTGCCGATCGTTTTGGCGGGAGGAGCAGGTGTTATTTCTGTAATCGGACAAGGTTTTCCTAAAGAATTTTCAGAAATGATTCGTTTAGGACTAAATAAAAAAGCGGCTGACGCTTACAAAATACATTACTTTTTATCGGACAGTATTGATATGATTTTTGAGCAGGGAAATCCAGCTGGAATCAAACAAATCTTCCAAGCCCTTGGAATTGCTGAGAATACTGTTCGTCTACCATTGGTTTCTGTTGATGAATCTCTAGCAACAAGGTTAAATGACTTTGTAAAAAACAGCATTAAATAATTGTTAAAGTGCTAGTATTTTAAGATACTAAAAAATTATTTTGCAGTAGCTAAATTAATAACTAAATTTGCCACCGAAACTTCGGTGCGATTTCACTTTGGCATAATTAATTGTCTGAGAGATTGTAATAACAGTAAGAAAATGAAAAAAATAGTATCGCTATTAATTGTTGTAACTCTTTTTTATTCTTGTGGAGAATATCAAAAAGCGTTGAAAAATGATGATGTTGCAGCAAAATTTGAAGTGGCAACAAAAATGTATGATGCTGGTAAATACACAAAGGCGATTCGTCTTTTTGAGCAACTAGCAACTTCATACAGAGGAAAACCACAAGCAGAAAAACTGTTTTACATGTTTTCGCAGTCATATTATAAAACAAAACAATATTATTTAGCTGGTTATCAGTTTGAAGCCTTTGTTTCAGGGTATCCTAGAAGTGAAAAAGTGCAGGAAGCAGCGTTTTTAGGAGCTTATAGTTATTCTAAATTGTCTCCAGTTTATAGCTTAGATCAAGCTGATACTGTAAAAGCATTAGAGAAATTACAGACTTTTATTGAAAATTATCCAAATTCTGAATACATTCCTCAGGCAAATGAGACTGTACAGAAGTTAAATGGTAAATTGGAGAAAAAAGCTTTTGAGAATGCTAAAGGATACAATACAATATCAGATTACAAATCGGCTTTAATAGCTTTTGATAACTTTATTGCTGATTTTCCTGGAACACCATTTAAAGAAGATGCGCTTTTCTATAAATACGATTCTGCATATAAATTGGCAATTAACAGTGTTCCTTCAAAAATGGAAGATCGTTTACATGTTGCGCAAACTTGCTATGCTAACTTATTGAAGTTTAAAAGCGATACGAAATATAAAAAAGAGGCAGACGAAATGAATGCCAGAGTTGAAACAGATTTACAAAAATTTACTAAATAAAATAAAGTCATGGATTTAAAAAAGACGAATGCTCCTGTAAACACAATAACTTACAATAAAACAGTTATTGAAGAGCCAACAGGAAATGTGTATGAGGCAATTACCATTATGGCTAAAAGAGCAAATCAAATTAATTCAGAGATTAAAAAAGAATTGACTGAAAAATTAGAAGAGTTTGCTACTTACAATGATAGTCTAGAAGAAGTTTTTGAAAATAAAGAACAAATTGAAGTTTCTAAATTTTACGAAAAATTACCAAAACCACACGCTTTAGCTGTTCAAGAATGGTTAGACGGAAAAACTTACCACAGAAGTTCAAACAAATAATAGTACAATGTCAGTTTTAAACGGGAAAAAGATTTTACTGGGTGTTTCTGGTGGAATCGCAGCGTATAAAACAGCCACTTTAGTACGACTTTTTATAAAAGCAGGTGCACATGTCCAAGTGATCATGACACCTGCTTCTAAGGATTTTGTAACCCCACTTACATTATCTACATTATCAAAAAATCCAGTACATTCAAGTTTCTTTAATCAGGATGATGAAGAGGCAGTTTGGAATAATCACGTTGAATTGGCTCTCTGGGCAGATTTTATGTTGGTTGCGCCAGCTACTGCAAATACTTTGTCTAAAATGGCTACAGGAAATTGCGATAATCTTTTAATTGCAACCTACTTATCGGCAAAATGTCCAGTTTATTTTGCGCCAGCAATGGACTTGGATATGTACAAACACCCTTCGACTTTATCGAGTTTTACAGCATTAAAACAGTACGGAAATATTATGATTCCTGCTGAAAGCGGAGAGTTGGCAAGTGGTTTGTCAGGCGAGGGGCGAATGGCTGAACCTGAGAATATTGTTGCTTTTCTAGAAGCTGATTTAGAAAGTAAATTGCCTTTAAAAGGAAAAAAAATACTAGTTACCGCAGGACCGACATACGAAGCGATAGACCCTGTACGTTTTATAGGAAATCATTCGTCAGGAAAAATGGGATTTGATATTGCTAATGAAGCGGCAAGCTTAGGGGCAGAAGTGTTTTTAGTAGCGGGGCCAACTCATTTAAAAGCAAAAAATAGTCTGATAAAAGTGATAGATGTTGTTTCGGCTCAAGAAATGTACGATGCTTGTCATTTATATTTTAATGAAGTTGATGCGGCAATCGCTGCTGCTGCTGTTGCAGATTACAGACCTAAATTTGTTGCAGATCAAAAGATTAAAAAGAATACTGTAGAATTTTCGATAGATTTAGAGAAAACAAAAGATATCTTGTCTTCTTTAGGTGCTATCAAAAAAAATCAGTTTTTAATCGGGTTTGCATTAGAGACTGAAAATGAAATTGAAAATGCTAAGCTGAAAATTCAGAAAAAAAACTTAGATTTGATTGTTTTAAATTCCTTACAAGATAAAGGTGCGGGTTTTAAAAAAGAAACCAATAAAGTTACTTTTATTGATAAAAATTTTGAAATCGAACCTATGGAATTAAAATCAAAAGAATCTGTTGCGGCTGATATTTTGAATAAAGTTATTCTGCATTTTTCAAAATCATAAATTTAGAATATACGCCGAAAACATAAATTGGAAACAACTTATGTTATAAAATTAAATATCTAGACGATTATGAAGAAGATAGTTACGCTATTAGTATTTTTAAGCTTTGGTTTTGTACAAGCTCAGCAGTTAAATTGTACAGTGACTATTAATACAGAAAGATTAACAAACCCAAATAATCAGGTTTTTAAAACGCTTCAGACTTCTTTGGCTGAGTTTGTTAATAAAACAGATTGGACAGGTTCTGTTTTAAAACAAAATGAGAGAATAAACTGTTCGATGTATATTACTTTATCATCTAACAGCTCAGATCAATTCACGGGAACAATTCAAGTTCAGTCTTCGAGATTGATTTTTAATTCAACCTATTCTTCTCCAGTTTTAAATTACAATGATAAAGATTTTAATTTTAGATATACGGAGTACGAACCATTGTTGTTTAACCCAAGTACTTACGAATCAAATTTGGTTTCTGTAATATCTTTCTACTGTTATGTGATTTTAGGAATGGATGCCGATACCTTTCAGATGGGAGCAGGAAATCCATATCTTCAAACCGCGCAGAATATTGCCAATGTTGCACAGCAAGGAGGTTTTAAAGGATGGAACCAATCTGATGGACTTCAAAATCGATACTATTTAATTAATGATATGATTGCTCCAACCTATAGTGATTTGCGTCAGACTACTTATGCATATCATACAGGACTGGATGCTATGACATTGGATACAAAAGCAGCTAAGGAAAAAATCAAAAATGCATTAATGCTTGTTGGTAAATTAAACTCTGTAAAGCCCAATGCTTTTATAACCCGAGTTTTCTTTGATGCAAAATCAGATGAAATCGTTTCTATTTTTTCTGGCGGTCCAAGTATCACAATCACAGATTTAACCGATGTCTTAAATAAAGTTTCGCCGTTAAATTCTACAAAATGGTCACAGATTAAATACTAATCTCGTTTTTCATTTTTATCTTCGCTACTTTTTAACCTTATATTTTTACAAATCGACCTATGATTACATCACTGTCAATTAAAAATTATGCTCTTATCGAAAAACTGTCTATAGATTTTTCTAAAGGTTTTTCTATAATTACAGGTGAGACAGGTGCGGGAAAGTCAATTATTTTAGGAGCTATTGGTCTTGTTTTGGGAAAAAGAGCAGATCTTACTTCATTAAAAAATAAAGAAGAAAAATGTGTTATTGAGGCACAATTTGAAATTGGAAAATATAATTTAAAGGAGTTTTTTGAAGCTAATGATTTGGATTATGAAGATGAAACGATCATAAGGAGAGAAATTTTACCATCAGGTAAATCTCGTGCTTTTATAAATGATAGTCCGGTAAATCTTCAAGAATTGCAAGATTTGAGTTTGTATTTGATTGATATTCATTCGCAGCAGCAAACTCAGGAATTGTCAGATGAAAATGTACAGTTTAAAATTATTGATGCCATTGCAAACAATACTGAGGTAATTAGTGAGTATCAGAAACTGCTTAAGTCTTACAAATCGGATAAATCGAAGTTAAATGCTTTGCTTAAAAAACAAAGTGACGCAGGTAAAGAGCAAGAATATCATACATTTTTATTGAATGAACTGGTTGCAGCTCAATTGAAATCTGGAGAGCAGGAAGAGTTAGAAGCAGACTACGAAAAACTGAATAATGTTGAGATAATTAAAGAATCTCTAGATAAATCTTTGACAATTGCTAATGAAGAGCAATTTGGTGTTTTTCATAGTTTAAATGAAATCAAAAATGCCTTGCAAAAAGTAGCTCCTTTCTCTGTGGAATATCAAAATTTGTTTGAAAGAGTAACAAGTTTGACTATAGAGTTTGATGATGTTTCTAAAGAATTGGAAAATTGCTCGGAAAAATTATTGAATGATCCTGCACAGTTAGAATTAATCAATCAAAAACTGCAGTCGATTTATAATTTACAAAAAAAACATCAGGTAAGTACTGTAGATGAATTGTTGCAAATTCAGTCAGATTTAGGAAATTCTTTGCTTGAGCTTGATAACATGGATGAAGAAATAGCTTCACTGACTAAAATTATCGAAGAAAAAGCAACAGAACTAGATAGTTATGCATCGAAAATACATCAAAACAGATTCGATGCAATTCCGACGCTATCAGCACAATTGGTTTCAATTCTCGAGACGTTAGGAATGCCTAATGCTCGTTTTAATATGGAATTACAGCCTTCTGAAACTTATTTTCAAAACGGAAAAGACGAATTACAATTCTTATTCTCAGCAAATAAAGGAACAGATTTTGGCTTATTGAAAAAAGTAGCGTCCGGTGGAGAGATGTCTCGTATTATGCTCGCTGTAAAAGCAATTTTGGCTAAATATTCAAAACTTCCGACTTTGATTTTTGATGAAATTGATACAGGAGTTTCTGGAGAAATTGCGATCAGAATGGGGGAAATTATGAAAGAAATGAGTGCCACCATGCAAATATTCGCCATTACGCATTTACCACAAATTGCAGCAAAAGGAGATTCTCACTTTAAAGTTTCTAAGGCTACAGTTGGCGACGATACGCAGTCTGAATTGAAACTTTTATCGCAAGAAGATCGTATTTTAGAAATTGCTCAAATGTTATCGGGAGCAAATATTTCTGATTCAGCTTTAAATCACGCAAAACAATTATTGAATTAAATTATAGAAATGGAGAGTTTGAGTTTTTACGAAAATCAATTTATAAAAGCAGATTCATTAATTTCTGAAGGAAATTCGGCAGATGCAAAAGAATTGCTGGAAGAAATTTTATCGCAATACCCTGATTTCGGCAAAGCGCATAATCATCTGGGATGGATTTACTACAATAAGCTAAGCGACTACGAAAGAGGAATTTATCACTACAAATTGGCAATGAAATTTGAGCCAAAATATGCGGCTCCATATTTAAATTATACTTATTTGCTTATTGATATTGGTCGTTATGCCGAAGCAAAAGAGCATATTAAATTTACAATAAGCAATTTAGAAAATGCAGATAACTCTTCTTATAACAGTGAATTAGGAAGAATGGCAGAATATGAAAACCAATATTCGGCAGCTTACAACTATTATAAAGAAGCCCAGAAAAATGCATTAAACCCAAATTTTATTGACAATATGAAGGCTAATATGAAAAGGGTTAAGGATAAAATGTCTATTTTTGAAAAATTAAAACTGAAATTGAAATAATACAAAAAAAAAATAATTGCAAGATGATTATAGAACCTAGAATGAGAGGATTTATTTGTTTGACTGCCCATCCAACGGGAGCTGAGCAAAATGTAAAAAATCAAATCGAATACGTAAAATCTAAAGGAGAAATTGCTGGTGCTAAAAAAGTTTTAGTAATCGGTGCTTCTACAGGTTTCGGATTAGCTTCAAGAATTACTAGTGCTTTTGGTTCTGGTGCATCAACAATTGGAGTGTTTTTTGAAAAACCACCAGTTGAAGGAAAAACAGCTTCTCCAGGATGGTATAATTCTGCAGCATTCGAAAAAGAAGCTCATAAAGCAGGTTTATATGCAAAAAGTATCAACGGTGATGCGTTCTCAAACGAAATCAAAAGAGAAACTTTAGATTTGATTAAAGCAGATTTAGGACAAGTAGATCTTATAATTTATAGTTTAGCGTCTCCAGTACGTACAAATCCAAATACGGGAGTTACTCATCGTTCAGTTTTAAAACCAATAGGACAAACTTTTACGAACAAAACAGTTGATTTTCATACAGGAAAAGTTTCAGATGTTTCTATCAATCCTGCAAATGAGGAAGATATTGAAAATACTGTAGCAGTAATGGGAGGTGAAGACTGGGCAATGTGGATTGATGCTTTGAAAGCTGAAAATTTATTAGCTGAAGGAGCTACAACAGTTGCTTATTCTTATATCGGGCCAGCTTTAACTGAAGCGGTTTACAGAAAAGGAACAATCGGTCGTGCAAAAGATCATTTAGAGGCTACGGCATTTACTATCGAAGATTCTTTAAAATCTATCGGAGGAAAAGCTTATGTTTCTGTAAATAAAGCTTTGGTTACTCAAGCAAGTTCTGCAATTCCAGTAATTCCATTGTACATTTCACTTTTATATAAAATCATGAAAGAAGAAGGAATTCATGAAGGATGTATAGAGCAAATTCAGCGTTTATTCCAAGACAGATTGTATAATGGTTCTGAAGTTCCGGTTGATGAAAAAGGAAGAATCAGAATTGATGACTGGGAAATGCGTGAAGATGTTCAGGAAAAAGTGGCTAAACTTTGGTTGGAAGCTACAACTGAAACATTACCAGAAATTGGTGATTTAGCTGGTTACAGAAGTGATTTCTTAAATTTATTCGGATTCGAAGTTCCTGGTGTTGATTACAACGCAGACACTAACGAAGTTGTTGAGATTGAAAGTATCAAATAATATATTTTTACTTAGTAAAACGAAAAACCATCAGCCAAAAGTTGATGGTTTTTTTGTGAATATACCATATCTTTGTTAAAATTTTAAAACAATAAAAATATACCCTTTAATAACGCACATTCTGCTATGATTTTTTCTTTAATTATACCCGTGTATAATCGTCCTGATGAAGTTGATGAGCTTTTGGAAAGTCTCTCAAAATCTGATTATAATGAAGCTTTTGAAATTGTTCTTGTCGAAGATGGATCTTCTATTCCATGTCGGGATGTAGTGATGAATTATCAAGGAAAATTAAATATATCATATTATTTTAAAGAAAACTCGGGCCCTGGAGATTCTAGAAATTTTGGGATGCAGAGAGCTAGAGGTGATTATTTTATCATTTTCGATTCAGATTGCATTATTCCATCGCAATATCTGACTGAAGTTCGTAAAGAATTAGATGCAAATTATGTGGACTGTTTCGGAGGTCCGGATAAAGCATTAGACAGCTTTTCTGATATTCAAAAAGCCATCAATTTTGCTATGACTTCTTTCTTGACGACAGGTGGAATTAGAGGTGGTTCGGAGAAGATAAACAAGTTTCAACCGCGCAGTTTTAATATGGGTATTTCTAAGAAAGCTTTTGAGGCATCGAAAGGATTTGGAAACATTCATCCGGGGGAAGATCCAGATTTATCGATTCGTTTGTGGAATTTAGGCTTTGAAACAAGGCTTTTTAAGGAAGCTTATGTGTATCATAAAAGAAGAATCGATTGGGAAAAATTCTCAATTCAAGTAAATAAATTTGGTATTGCTCGACCGATTTTAAATAGCTGGTATCCAGAACATAATAAGTTAACTTTTTTCTTTCCGACTTTGTTTATACTAGGATTATTATTAGCTTTTTTACTGTTAATTTTCAATATCGATATTTTATTACAATTATATTTCGTATATTTCGTTATAATTTTTCTTACAGCTAGTATTCAAAATAAAAGTATCAAAATTGGATATCTGTCTGTAATTGCAGTGTGGAAACAGTTTTTTGGTTACGGAACAGGATTTTTAAAATCTTATATAAAAGTGATTTTATTAAAGAAAAAACCGCAGGAGGCTTTTCCGCGTATGTTTTTTAAATTATAAGAATGACAAAAGTTATTGGTCTTACAGGAGGAATTGGCAGCGGGAAAACGACTGTTGCAAACTATTTTCAAGAAATGGGCGTTCCTGTTTATATTGCCGATGACGGTGCTAAACGAGTAATGCAGTCAAAAAATATTCTGGCAGAAGTAAAATCTGCATTTGGTGGCAATGTTTTTGATGATGATATTTTAAATCGTGCTAAGCTGGCACAAATTGTTTTTAATGACAAAGAACAATTGGCAAAATTAAATGCGATTGTGCATCCAGCAGTTAAATTAGATTTTGATGATTGGGTAAAAAAGCACATAAATAATGATTATGTAATGTATGAAGCTGCTATTTTGTTTGAAAGTGGCCGATATAAAGATTGTGACGTAATTATAACCGTAACAGCGCCCGAAGAGGTAAGGATTGATAGGGTTATGAAACGAGATAAAGCCACCCGCGAAGAAGTTTTAAGTAGAATGAAAATGCAGTGGAATGATGAAAAACGAATTTCTAATAGCAATTTCGTGATTAATAACAATAATCTTAAAAATGCTAAAGAAGAAGTTGTCAAAATTCTTAAAATTTTAAATATAAAACAAAAACAGTCTTAAATGTTAATATTTGGTTAATGTATTATTTAGTATATTGTTAAAATATTAATTTTGTTTCGATGAATAAATTATTTTTTAGAATACTTGTTTTATTGATGAGTTTGTCCTTGATAGGGATAATTCTGGTGCAAGTGTTTTGGTTCAATTCTTCGTTCAAAAATAATGAAGAGCAATTCAAATACCACGTTACTCAAGTAATTGGAAATGTTGCAGATAAACTGGAACAACAAGAAGAGTACAGTTTCTACGACAAATACAACCGTATAAAAGACAGTACGGGTAAAATTCCAAAAAAAGAAGATTTACTAGAAGTACTTTATGTACAAAGAAACACAAAAACGAATAAAACAATCGTTTATTCAAATACATTGACATCTGAAGATTACGATATCAATGGTTCTGTTTTTAACAAAAAATTCAGTAGTGAACGTTTTAAAAGTTTTAGTTCAAGAAGGGTAACAGAAGTTTATAATAACAATGGCGGAATTGACAATAATAATTTAGGACAAAGTATTATTCCGGATCAGAGATTTGAAAAATCAGGAAGTCTGGATATTTTAAACAAAGTTCAGCAGCAGATCCAGTATAAAGATATTGCCTCTTTAACCCCAATTGAAGGGAGAATTACAAAAGACAAACTTTATAAGTTATTAAAGAAAGAGCTTGAAGAATATGGTGTAAAGACCAAATTTGAATTCGGCATATACAGTAGTGGCGTTCCAACAAAGATTAAATCCGATGGATTTCATTTTGATAAAGAATCCACATACGATATTCCAATTTATACAGATAATGAAGGGAATAGCAAATATGAATTGTCAGTTACTTTTCCCCATAAAAAGAAATTCTTATTATCTGAATTATTAAGTATTACTATTTTATCAATAGTTTTTACATTAATTATAATAGTTGCATATACAAGTGCGTTAAATCAATTATTGCGTCAGAAACATATTTCTGAAATCAAAACAGATTTTATTAATAACATGACGCATGAGTTTAAAACTCCAATTGCAACTATAAACCTAGCATTAGATGCTATTAGAAGTCCGAAAGTTATTGAAGATAAAGAAAAAGTATATCGTTATCTTCAAATGATTCGAGATGAAAACAAAAGAATGCACGCTCAAGTTGAGAATGTTCTCCGTATTTCAAAATTAGAAAAAAGAGAACTTGACATAACTAAAGAGCCAACTGTAATTACAGATATAATTGACGATGCTATTGAGCATGTGAATCTTATTTTAGAAGACAGAAATGGTTCTGTAGTAAAGCATTATAATGCAGCAAGAACAACTTGTTTGATTAACGAAGTTCACTTTACAAACGTGTTGGTTAATATTTTGGAAAACGCCATTAAATATTCGCCAGATGCACCAGAGATCGAAATCTTTACTGAAAATATTAAAGATATGATTTTGATAAAAGTGAGAGATCATGGATTGGGAATGAGTAAGATAGCTCAAAAACGAGTATTTGAGAAATTTTACAGAGAGCACACAGGGGATCTTCATAATGTAAAAGGACACGGATTAGGACTTGCTTACGTAAAAAGAATAGTAGAGGATCACAATGGTCAAGTATATGTAGAAAGCGAAAAAGGAAAAGGTAGCACCTTTATAATAAAAATACCATTAATAAATTAAAATATGGAAAATACTAACAAAAGAATACTTTTAGTAGAAGATGACCTAAATTTTGGGGCGGTTCTTAAAGATTATCTAATGTTAAATGACTTTGAAGTTACTTTAGCTAAAAACGGTATGGAAGGTTTCGAGAAGTTCAAGAAAGATGTGTACGATTTATGTATTCTTGACGTAATGATGCCTTATAAAGATGGTTATACTTTGGCCAAAGAAATTAGAGAGAAGAACAGTGAAGTGCCAATTATCTTTTTAACGGCTAAATCTATGAAAGAAGATGTGTTAAAAGGTTATAAAGCTGGTGCAGACGACTATTTAAATAAACCTTTTGATTCAGAAGTTCTTTTAATGAAGATTAAAGCAATCATTCAGAGAAAATCAGCTGATACAAAAGCAGAACAAGTACAGTTTGAATTTAATATTGGAAAATTCCACTTAAATTCGAAACTAAGATTCTTGACTTTCCAAGATGAAGAGCCAATTAAATTGTCTCCAAAAGAAAATGAATTGTTAAAAATGCTTATTCTTCATGAAAATGATTTAATGCCAAGAGAATTAGCTTTAACAAAAATATGGAGAGATGATAACTACTTTACATCAAGAAGTATGGACGTTTACATCGCTAAATTGAGAAAATATCTAAAAGCAGATGAAGATGTTGAAATCTTAAACATTCATGGAGAAGGTTTTAGATTGGTAATAAAAAGCAAAGTTTCTGAATAAGCATTCAGGAAAAAATATAGAAGCTCTGAGGAATCAGGGCTTTTTTTGTGCATATAGCTGAAATATTTTTGATTTATTTTTTGCGATATAGATTTATTTTTAATTATTTGATTTTTAAGGTAATAGTATTGGTTTTAAAAGCTCTTGAAATATTGTTGGAATTTATTTTGAAGAATTTTCTTTAAATAAATTTGGAAAATCAAAAAAGTATTATGAATATTTGCACACGAAAAAAATAATAACCCTTTAAAAACGAAGAAAAAATGTTTGTACTTACATTGACATCTCAGAGCTTTAAACCAAATGGATTTGGTGAAGCAATTCTTCGTGGCTTATTTCAATCTTAGAAATATACTTTTTGATATATAAAAAAGCCCGAAGACATTTAGTTTCGGGCTTTTTTTATTCTAGACACTTCAAATTTTCCCGAACAATCGATTTTATTTATCCTTAATGGATAAAATGTTTAAGCCTTTTTGGCTGTTAATTTAATGCGCGATAATTTTTTTATGGAAAATTATACGGTAGACGAGTATGCTTTATGTACTCGTTTTAAAAGTAAAAGAAAGAAAAAGAGATTAGTAAAAGAAGATTTTGAAAAACAATTAATTCAGTTAAGAAAACTTGAAGTTGAACTTTGGAAAAAGCGTAAAGACTTACCATTGGTTCCTTTGGAAATTCCGTATCAAAAAGGCTGGCAACGTAATTTTAAAATAAGAGATGATATTGCTAGATCTAGTGAAGCACCATTTTACAGAGAATTATTGGAAAAAATAAATACATGGCAGTTTTCTCCTGAAAAATCTTTTAAAAGAAAGAAAAAGAGAAAAAGAAGAAATGTATATGTTGAAAAAATCCAGACTGTAAAAGAATTTTCGGAATGGGAATGGAGAAGTCCAAAATTAGAATTGACAGAAAAGGAAAAAATGCATTTTTATAAGCGAGAACGTTGGTGTAGCAATTTTAAGCGATATAAAATTCATTATGTGTTTAATGAACCTTGGCGTTACGTGCTTCGCGTTAGCCCATATATGATAACACATACCAAGATGGTCGATTCAGATTTGGAAAGCGAAATTCAGCTTCTTGACAATTATATTGTTAATCATAATTTGAGAGATAAAATAAATAGATTAATACACGGCAGTTCTCATAAATGGAGTTACTATGAAAAGGAGAATCCAAAAGAGATAAGCCCAATTAAAAATAAAAGTTTGCATGTATTGCATCAGCAATATGTAGACGAAATGATATAAATCATGGGAAATAAATTATCTGGAAAAGACCTGATTAAATTAGGCTTTCCAAAAAACAATTCAATAAATATCGCTTTAGGGCAGATAAATAGATATAGAAAAAGAGAAAAAAAGGAATCTATTTTAACAGAAGCAAAAGATGTGCTGCTAAATCCTGAAAAATATGAAGGAAATGGAACATGGGGTAAAGTTGCTGAAGGTTTAATCAAACCAGTTCAGGTAAGAATGCATCAGCTTAAAAATACAAGAGCGCCTTTTAAAATTTTTGGTGAGAATGAAATAGACGAACAAGCTAAATTTCAATTGTACGATTCGTTAAAACTTCCGGTATCAGTTGCTGGAGCTTTAATGCCAGATGCGCACTCAGGCTACGGATTGCCAATTGGAGGCGTTTTAGCAACAGACAACGCAGTGATTCCGTACGGAGTTGGTGTTGATATTGGATGCAGAATGAGTCTTTCAATCTTTGATTTGCCAGCTTCCCATTTTAAAGGAAAAGAGCATCAATTAGAAGCTATTTTGAAAGACAATACAAAGTTTGGAATGTACGAGACGCATGCTTCAAGAGTAGATCATGAAGTATTTTATAAAAGTGAATTCAAGGATATTCCGTTGTTAAAGAATCTTTTACCAAAAGCTTACAAGCAATTGGGAACTTCAGGAGGAGGAAATCATTTTGTAGAATTCGGAATTGCAAAAATCGATAATCCAGAAAACGAATGGAAGCTTGAAAAAGGAGAATATTTTGCTGTTTTATCGCACAGTGGTTCTCGCGGATTGGGTGCTAATATTGCGAAACATTATACGTATTTGGCCACAAAACAATGTCCGTTGCCAAAAAATGTGCAGCATTTAGCTTGGCTAGATTTGAATACACATGACGGTCAGGAATATTGGCTGGCTATGAATTTAGCTGGAGAATATGCAAAAGCTTGTCACGATGATATTCATAGAAGAATTGCCAAAGCGATTGGAAAAAGAGTAGTGGTGACAATAGAAAATCACCACAATTTTGCTTGGAAAGAAACGGTAAATGGTCAAGAATGTATTGTGCATAGAAAAGGAGCAACACCTGCAGGTGAAGGACAATTGGGAATTATTCCCGGATCTATGACTGCGCCAGGTTTTATAGTAAAAGGAAAAGGAAATGCAGAAAGTTTAAATTCTGCTTCGCATGGTGCTGGACGTTTGTTTTCGAGAGCTAAATGCAAAAGCACTTTTACGCAAAGTGAAATCAAAAAGGTTTTGAAAGCCAACGATGTAACCTTGATTGGAGGAAATATTGATGAAGCGCCAATGGCATACAAAGACATTACAAAAGTAATGGCAAACCAAACTGATTTGGTGGAAGTTTTGGGAACTTTCACACCAAAGATTGTCAGAATGGACCGCTAAAAATAAAAAGATTATGGAAAGATTTCAAGACGAAAATAAATGGCTGGGAAATTTTTATAACGAGATTTTCGTAAAATGTCCCAAATGCGAATCTAAAGGAGTTTTAAAGGAAGTGCCTAGAAATTGTGAATGCGGAAAATGTACTACAATGGCTTTTGAATGCAAAACGTGTTTTTATAAAATTGATGAACCTGTTTATCAATATAAAGCATATGGAAAACATTATTGTGGTAATTGTTTTGAAAAATTCGATTACGAATCTCAGATTTTCAAAGAGATTCCAGAAATATATCAGGTTAAATGCCCGCATTGCAGTTTTCAGGAAGAAATAAAGCCAGGAATTTCTAGAGTTAGAAAAGAAACTAAGAAAGACGGTTTAATAAGAGAGCCATGGCATAATTTGCTTCTTTGGTTTCAAAAAGAAATCAAAGGAAATATTTTTTGGGTTTACAATTATGAACATATAATGTACTTGGAAAGATACATTAAAGCCGATTTAAGAGAAAGAAATAATAATGAGAGCGGTAATGGAACTATGGTTTCAAGACTTCCAAAATTTATTAAAGCAGCTAAAAACAGAGAAAAGCTTCTTAAGATATTAGAAAAATGGAAAGAATAATTCAGATAACAGCGGGTCGCGGACCTGCTGAATGCACTTGGGTTGTTGCCCAAGTGCTTAAAAAAGTACTCGAAGAAGCGCAAGAACAGCAATTGAACACAGTTTTACTGCAAAGAGAAATGGGAACTGAAAACGGAACTGTTGAAACAGCTTCAATCGCTATTAAAGGAAAGAACGCCGATCAGTTTGTGAATTCTTGGATAGGAACAGTTCAATGGATTGGTCAAAGTCAGTTTAGGAAAATGCACAAACGTAAAAACTGGTTTATTGGAATCTTTGAAATTGAACCGCAGAAAAATGCATCAGTTTCCGAAAATGATATTCAATATCAGGCCATGAGAAGTTCTGGTGCGGGTGGTCAGCACGTAAATAAAGTTAGTTCGGCAATCAGGGCGACGCATATCCCCACTGGAATCGCAGTAGTTTCCATGGACAGCCGTTCGCAGCATCAAAATAAAAAACTGGCAACAGAAAGATTAATTAAAAAACTAGAAGACGAGAAATTGATTCAGCTTAAGAATCACGTGGGAAAACAATGGGAAAATCAGTTTAATGTACAGCGAGGAAATCCAGTGAGAGTTTTTACCGGAAGTGATTTTAAAAAGAATAAAGTGGAGAAGAGTTACAAAGGAACTCGTCAGAGATTAAAAAACGATTTACGAAATGAGCATAATTAAAAACTTGGTCGCAAAAAATAATGATGATATGCGAATTGTATGTGACCAAAAAAAACAATAAATATAGACACATAAAATGAAAACAATTGATAAATACCTTTTTCAAGCTTTGGATAATTATCCTTATTCGCTTGAAGAAACTATAGAATCTTTGGATTATGCTTTTTCTTACGATTCAAAAAACACAATGGTTTTGTGTTTATACGGAAGAATTCAGGCAGAACAATTAATGAATTATGAAGAAGCGAAATCTTATTTTCAGCAAGCTTTATCTATTAATATTCATGCTCTTGAAGTATATCCGTATTATTTGCAAACGTTGATTGTGAATGAAGATTATGAAGAAGCTCAAAAGCTAATTGATTTTGTTTTGACTGTAAAAGGAATAAACAAGTCTGAAATTTATATCAAAAAAGCAATTCTGTTAGAAGTACAGCATAAATTTAAAGATGCTTTAAAAGAAATTAAGCAAGCAAAATTACATTCTATTCAACATGATTATGACTCTGGAATTAGTGAAGTTGAGAAAAGAATTAAAGGTAAACTTGATTTGTTGAAAAAGAAGAAAGATAAAAAAACGAAAAAAGATTCTAAAAAGAAATCGAAATGATTTTAAACAAAAAACGATGCAAAATAGCATCGTTTTTTTGTTTAATTAAGTTACAAACAGAGTTTGTGTAAATATTGTTAGGTTAAAGAAATTTTATTTCCAATGTAATTCTAAAGCAAAACACGTTTTTTCGCCTTTTGTAATGCTGAACGTTGCTTTTGTATGATCGTCATCTTCACTTTCGTGAATGACAACATTATCTTGTAATGAAAGCTCTTTCATGAAATTCATTTCAAAGCTTTTTACTTCTTGTTTTAAAATTCTCTTAGGATCAACGTGATCTAAGCACCACTCGAGATATTTTACATTATTGACATGATTTACTATGTCAAGATCTGATAAATAAACTGTTTTTTCAAAAACAGCTTCTTTTTCGTGGTTGATGTTTATTTTAGAAAAACCTTCTTCTGTGGCTCTGTTTTCTGGGAATAATTCGAAATGTTCGTATGGCAAAGCCAATGCTTCTGGACGGCGTGCCTGAGTATTAAAAACAGCCCAGTATGTTTCGCATCCTACAATTTTTTTTCCGTTTACATACATTTCAAGAGCACGAACAGAACGTGAATTCTCTAAACTATTAATCCAAGTTTTTACGGTTACAATATCCTGCCATTTTGGTAAAGCATGAACTTCTACGCGCATTCGGCTTAAAACCCACGCTTGATGAAATTCCTGCATATCATAAAAACTAATTCCTCCAACTTCTGAATGTGCGGCAGCAGTTAGTTGTAAAATATTACACAAATCGGTGTATTTTAAATAACCTGCAGGAGTGCATTGTGTGAAATTGATTTCCCAGTCTTTGCTTAAAACTGACGTGAAATTTGGTGATATTGGCATTGTTAATTTTAGATTTTAGATTGATGATTTTAGATTTTCTTCGATGTAATGAATAATCTCATTTCTATCAGTCGAATAATCAAACCATTTCGTGTTTTCATTTCGCTTAAACCACGTTAATTGTCTTTTAGAAAATCTTCTTGTATTTTTTTTAATTTCTTCTACAGCAAAAGGCAAAGTGAATTCTCCATCAAAATAACTAAATAATTCTCTATAACCGACCGTTTGTAAAGCATTTAACTCTTTGTTAGGATAAAGAGATTTGGCTTCTTCCAATAATCCCATATCCTTCATAATATCGACACGTTGGTTGATTCTGTTATAAATGATTTCTCGGTTGGCATCTAAGCCAATTAAAATAGGAGTGAAGTCTCTATTGTTTTTCCTTAAATTTAAAAATGACGAATATGGTTTTTGCGATCCAATACAAACTTCTACAAAACGCATCATTCGTTGTGGGTTTTGTAAGGTCTGCGGATTTTCGATTGTTATTTTTTGATAATAATCAGGATCTAAATTTTGTAATTGTTCTTGAAGATATTCGATTCCCAATTTTTCATAGTTTGAATTTACTTCGGCACGAATTTCTGGAGCAATTTCTGGAAATTCGTCAAAACCTTTCAAAACGGCATCTACGTATAATCCAGATCCGCCAATTAAAATTGCAAAATCATTGTTTTGGTATAATTCTTCTAGTTTTAAAAGTGCTTCTTTTTCGTAATCGCCAACGGTATAATTTTCGAAAATAGATTTGTTTTGAATAAAATGATGTTTTGCAGCACTTAATTCTTCCGGACTTGGAACAGCGGTTCCAATTGTCATTTCTTTAAAAAACTGACGGCTGTCGCAAGAAACAATCTCGCATTTAAAATGCTGTGCCAAAGCAATGCTTAGGGCGGTTTTCCCGATAGCTGTTGGTCCGACAATGGTAATTAGGTATTTCATATTTTTTAGCCCAGATGGAAATGGAAACCCCGGACTTATATTTGTTGAATTTTTTTGGTGTAAAAGAGCGACCAACGGAAGCTCCTTTTATACCTTAAAAAATTACAAATATAAGGAGGAGTTGCAATGTACAGCTGGATTAGCTTCTAAAATTAATTATTTGGCAACTCTGTTCCGCATTCATAACAATATTTTGCATTGTCAAAATGAACCTGCGACTGACATTTTCGGCATGTTTTTTTTCCGCTTACTGAATTGTTTCTTAAACTGCTTTTTGCAAATTCGGCTGTAACAATTCCTGTTGGAACAGCAATTATTCCGTAACCTAAAATCATTACAAAGGCTGCAATAAACTGTCCTAAAGGAGTTTGAGGAGAAATGTCGCCATAACCCACGGTTGTTAAAGTAACAATTGTCCAATAAATTCCCATTGGGATACTTGTAAATCCCGATTCTCTGCCTTCGACCAAATACATGATTGTACCGATTATAACGGTGCTGATTAAGACAAAATAAATGAAAACTAGGATTTTTTCTTTGCTAGCTTCTATAGCTTCTTTTAATTGTAAAGATTGATGATTAATTTGCGGAATATGCAAAATTTTGAACAATCGAAGAAAACGCAGTGCTCTTACGATGGATAAAATACTCGCGCCAGGAAAAAAGATCGATAAATACATTGGTAAGACGGCAAGCAAATCGATGATTCCGTAAAAGCTGAAAACGTATTTAACTGGTTTTTGAATAGATATAATTCTCAGTATATATTCGATGGTAAAAAAAACTGTAATTATCCATTCGCATATCAATAATTGTTCATGATATTTAGAACTGACTCCTTCTACAGTATCGAGCATGATTAAGAGAACACTCAATAGGATTAAACCCAGCAATACCAAATCGAACATTCGTCCTAAAATGGTATTGGTACCATATAGAATAATTTTGACTTTTTCCCTGAAGATTTCGTATTGTGATTTTTTATTTTTCATATCATTAAAGATAATGAAAGTTTTGTTTTGTTAAAAATGAAGTATCTTTAATGATTTGCTTTTTCGGATGTAATTCTGAATGATATTTTTTACATCACGGTTGTGCTGCATTGGAATAAGAATGTTTTTGAGGATATCAATATTTGTGATTTGATGATTCAAATCGTAATAAGCATAACCTTGATATGTTCCGTTTTCTATTAAAATAGCACTTCTTTCGTTTACATTTCGGCCTCTGTCTATTAAGATCATGCTTTTATTTTCGAAACTATTCTCCGAGATAAACTGCTGTACTCTTAAATTGTAAACTTCTGGTGTAACTTCGCCAACGCAAGCGCCATCGCATTCTTTGATTTTATATTGAAAACACTCTTTTTTGGTCTGATATAAACCAGTTAGTTTTTGGCACAAATGATATTTTGCTGTAAACCTAAAAAGTGCATTTTTGCCTTCTTGTAAAGAAGCAAAAGATGTAATTTCTTTTTTACGCCCGTCTGCTTTTTCAAGTTTTAAATTGATGTATCCGTTTTCGTCTTTTTCGGCATATAAGGCAAAAGGAAAAACAGTTTTCTTTTGCGAACGATTGTATCTCGGGCGATTTATTTTTACTTCCTGACTTTCTTTTAAAAGTGCGATTAATTCGCTTCCAGTTTCGTCATAAGTTATGGTGAAAACTTCAGCCTGAATTCTTTTGCTTTTGGTTGTAACTCCAGTAAAATGCTGATTGACTCTTTTTTTGATGTTTTGACTTTTACCAATATAAATCAAAGTTCCACCTTCATTATAAATATAATAAACGCCTGTTTTGGCTGGCATTTGATTTAAGATGTCTAAGAGTTTTGGAGAAATGCCTTTTTCGACTTCGAGTTTTATAAAATCTTTTACAATTGTTTTCTCTGTGTCTTTTTCTAAAAGCATTTTGAACAGCTTTGTCGTTGCCATAGCGTCTCCGCTCGCACGATGCCTGTCTGCCATAGGAATTCCGAGCGCACGCACTAGCTTTCCTAGGCTGTATGAGGGTTGTTCTGGAATTAGCTTTTTGGCTAATTCTACTGTGCAAAGTGTTTTGGCTTCGAAATCGTAGCCTAAACGACGAAATTCTGTTCTAAGAATTCTATAATCAAATGAAGCATTGTGAGCCACAATTACAGAGTCTGAAGTAATTTCGATAATTCGTTTGGCGATTTCATAAAACTTTGGAGCAGAACGCAACATCGCATTATTGATTCCAGTCAGTTTCACTACAAAGGGCTGAATTGGAATTTCAGGATTGACAAGGCTAATGAATTGGTCTACTACTTCATGTCCATCAAATTTATAGATGGCGATTTCAGTAATTCCCTCTTCATTAAATTGTCCTCCTGTAGTTTCTATGTCTAGTATTGCGTACAAATTTAGTATTCAGTATAAAATTCAATATCAATAACAATTTCAAAAATCAATATCAATTTCAAAATTGTTATTGTAATTGCCATTAAATAGAACTATTTCTTATTTAGTATCATTTTTGATGAAATTGCAATAAGTTGTTCTACTTCGATTAGGAGTTTACTTCTTTTGCTATCATCACCTTCTTTTATATAATCTAGAATTTTTAATGAATTTCTTGATTCTTTTAATTCTTTTACAACTAATGAAACTTTAAAGATAAAATCTTTATCTGTTATTGTTCCTTGTGCTTCTCCAAAATTTAAAGATGCACTTCCAGAGGATCTAATCAGTTGATTTTTATAGTATTCGTTTTCAAATATTTTTTCTAATTGTCTACTAAAGAAAATACATTCTCCCGCAAAACGAACTAATCGATCTTCAAAGTTGAATATTTTTTCCATTTAAAATTTTAACTTTTGCAATTTTTATTGATTTTTGAAATTGCAATTGATTTTGAAATTAACGGCCTCCAAAAATGCTGCTTCCAATGCGAACCATTGTGCTTCCGCATTCTATTGCTAATTGATAATCTCCAGACATTCCCATCGAAATTGTAGAGACGGACTCCAGTGCGTCTTTACCATATCCGTCAATTTTTTTTAATGAATCAAAAATAGATTTTAAATGGGTAAATTCTTTTTTAATCTGGTTTTGATTTTCTGTGAAAGTTGCCATTCCCATTAAACCTAAGATACGAATATTTTTTAACTCTTTAAACTCTGGAGAAGTTAAAAGTTCATTTAATTCGTTTTCATCCAAACCAAATTTAGATTCTTCTTCTGCAATATAAATTTGAAGAAGGCAATCTATAATTCTTTTATTTTTTAAAGCTTGTTTATTTATTTCTTGCAATAATTTTAAACTGTCAACACCATGAATCAAAGTGACATAAGGTGCCATAAATTTGACTTTATTGGACTGAACGTGGCCAATCATGTGCCACTGAATGTCTTTTGGCATTTGTTCCCATTTCTCCGTCATTTCCTGAATTTTATTTTCTCCAAAAATGCGTTGGCCTGCTTCGTAAGCTTGTAATAAGTCTGAAACAGGTTTTGTTTTAGAAACGGCAACTAGCGTTACATGTTCAGGTAAAGTTGCTTTGATTGTATTTAAGTTCGATTGAATCGACATGATATTTCTTTTTTATAAGAACTGCTTCGAGATTTTCTCTGCTTTTTTACTTTCGCTGTAATCGTAAAAACCTTCTCCAGATTTAACGCCTAATTTTCCTGCTCTAACCATATTTACTAAAAGTGGACAAGGAGCATATTTTGGGTTTTTGAATCCGTCGTACATTACATTTAAGATTGCTAGACAAACGTCAAGCCCAATAAAATCAGCTAATTGAAGAGGTCCCATTGGGTGTCCCATTCCTAATTTCATTACGGTGTCAATTTCGTAAACTCCCGCAACTTTGTTATATAACGTTTCTATTGCTTCATTTAGCATTGGCATTAAAATTCTGTTGGCTACGAAACCTGGATAATCGTTTACTTCAACAGGAACTTTACCTAATTTTTCAGATAAAGTCATGATGATTTTAGTTACTTCATCGCTTGTATTGTAACCGCGAATGATTTCGACTAATTTCATAATCGGCACCGGATTCATAAAGTGCATTCCGATAACACGTTCAGGATGTGCTACAACAGCTCCAATTTGTGTAATTGAAATAGAAGAAGTGTTGGTCGCTAAAATGGTATTGTGCGAGCAGTATTCGTTTAATTGTTTGAAGATGTTTAGTTTCAACTCCACATTTTCAGTTGCTGCTTCGACTACCAAATCAACACCCACAACACCGTCTTTTATGTCTGTATACGTGATAATGTTTGTGATTGTTTTGGCAACGTCTTCCTGAGTAATCGTTCCTTTAGACAGCATACGGTCTAAGTTTGCCGCAATGGTTGCCATTCCTTTATCTAATGATTTTTCAGAAACGTCGATTAATTTTACCGTAAATCCGCTTTGCGCAAAAGTATGCGCAATTCCGTTACCCATTGTTCCTGCTCCAATTACAGCTATTGTTTTCATATTTTGAAAGATATTTTTTTTATGATTTAGCCACGAATTCACTAACTAATTCGTGAATTCGTGGCTAACTTATTTTTTGAAATTTACTTATTTATTGAAACAATCAATAATTTGATAAGCCACGCGCAAAGCATCTGTAGCTTGTTCTAATGTAACAACTGGCGTAGTATCTGTATTGATTGCATGTGCAAAAGACTCTAATTCGTCCAGAATAGCGTTGTTTTGCTCCACATCTGGATTGGTGAAATAGATTTGTTTTTTTACACCTTCAGCGTTTTGAAGAATCATGTCAAAATCTCCAGGAACTTCTGGGGCATCTTTCATACGTACTACTTCGCATTTCTTTTCTAAGAAGTCAACCGAAATGTAAGCATCTTTTTGAAAGAAACGTGATTTACGCATGTTTTTTAATGAGATTCTACTTGCGGTTAAGTTCGCCACACAACCATTTTCGAATTCGATTCTGGCATTGGCAATATCTGGAGTGTCGCTAATTACAGATACACCACTGGCGTGAATATCTTTTACTTTTGAATTTACTACACTTAAAATTGCATCGATATCATGAATCATTAAATCTAAAACCACAGGAACGTCTGTACCACGCGGATTAAATTCAGCCAAACGATGTGTTTCTATAAACATTGGATTTTCGATCATGTTTTTTGTAGCGATAAAAGCAGGATTAAAACGCTCTACGTGACCAACTTGCCCTTTTACATTGTATTCTTTAGCTAAAGCGATAATTTCTTCGGCTTCTTCTACAGTATTGGCAATTGGTTTTTCAATAAAGATATGTTTTCCTGATTTGATGGCAACTTTTGCACATTTATAGTGTGAAAGTGTTGGAGTTACAATATCAATCACGTCGACAGCGTGAATTAGTTTTGCAATTGTGCTGAAGTTTTTATAGCCAAACTCTTTAGAGATTCTTTCGGCATTTTCTTGATTTTCGTCGTAAAATCCAACTAATTCGTATTTGTCAGATTGTTGTAATAAGCGTAAATGTATTTTACCAAGATGACCAGCACCTAAAACTCCTACTTTTAACATGAGAATGTATTTTAAACAAAAATATAATTTATTTGTTTACCGTGAAAATGAATTTAACTAATTGTGAGTTGCGAATTATGAATTGTAAACTATTAGCCACGGCTTTTGACTTTCTATTTTTGACTTTCCACATTATTAATTTATTATTTAAAAATCAATATTTGAAATCCTGTTTTGTTTCTTATTTTTGCGAAAATAAAACCTACCCATTTTGAAAGACACTGCCAAACATCAAGGACTTCGTAATCAATTAGTAACCACTTTAGAGCAAAAAGGAATTACTGATAGAGCGGTTTTGGATGCCATAAAAAAAATCCCAAGACACCTTTTTTTAAATTCAAGTTTTGAAGATTTCGCTTATCAAGACAAGGCATTTCCTATTGGTGCAGGACAAACTATTTCTCAACCTTATACGGTGGCCTTTCAGTCGCAATTGCTTGAAGTTAAGAAAGATCATAAGATTTTAGAAATCGGAACCGGTTCGGGTTATCAGACCGCAGTTTTGTTTATGCTTGGAGCAAAAGTGTATACAATTGAAAGACAAAATGAGCTGTTTAAAACAACGTCTAATTTATTTCCAAAATTAAACATTCGCCCAAAGCATGTTACTTTTGGAGATGGTTATAAAGGATTGCCAAATTTTGCTCCGTTTGACAGTATTATAGTTACAGCAGGTGCGCCTTTTATTCCGCAGCCTTTAATGGCTCAGTTGAAAATAGGAGGAAGGCTTGTTATTCCATTAGGAGAAGATGTTCAGATTATGACTTTATTAATTAGAAAGAATGAAACTCAATTTGAAAAACATGAGTTTGGAGAGTTTAGATTTGTTCCTTTATTAGAAGATAAAAATTAATACGAAGCCCAGTTTAGCTGGGCTTTTTTATTTTTCGATTAATTGTATTGCTCTTTTTAGATTTTCTTTTTCGATTCTAATTATATAATTAATAAAAATTGATTTATCATTCTGAATTTGACTTTCTTCCAAAACAGAAAAATACTCCTCTATACTCTTTTGATTTTCATCAATTGTGACATACGTATAATTATGTTGGATTAAAATCCAGTTTAATGCTAGGTTTGCCATTTGAAGATTTCCATTTTCAAAAGGCTTAATTTCAGCTATTTTTAAATGAGCTTCAGATGCAAGAATTAGGGGATGAAGATTGTTTTTTTGTGATTCGTACCAATTAAAAAACAAATTCATTTCGCGTATAATAAGTTTATCATTTATATATTTTCCAGAATTTTCAGATGCTAATCCTTTAAAAAGAAAAGTATGAAGCAAAAGAAAATCTTTTTCATTTAATGCTATTTTCTTTTGAGTTAGATCTTTAATGTAAAATGTTGCTTCTTGAAAATTGATAGCTTCAAGATGATTTTGCATACTTTTTCCAGAAATGGTCAATCCTTCATTTAAGACCAGTTTAGTTTCTTCCAATGTTAGTGGATTCCTGTTTAAATGAATACTTTTAAAAATAAATTCGATTTCTAAAGTTTTTGAAATTTGACGGTACTCAAAATGATTAAAAGAATGAATTTTATTTTTTAAGATTTCAATTTCATCCAATATATTTTGAATTGAAGATAGTAATGCTGAGTTGATTTCTTTTTTATTGTTTTGAATTTCTTGTTCAGCTAAAATTAAGGCTTTCAATGCAAATTCTTCATTACCAATTTCATAAAGAATCTTCTCTTTAAGCCACGCTACCATCAAAGTTTCATAATCAATTTCTAAAAGGTGAGATAATTTAGTTACTTGTTCTTTTGTTGGTTTTCTAGTTCCAGATTCAAATTTGCTGATCAAAGCCTGATCGATATCAGCAAGCTGAGCTAACTCACGAGTTTTTAAACCTTTCTGTTCTCTAGCGTTTTTTAAAAGTGATTTCATTCTATGAAAAATTTAGTCTTGACAAAATTAGTCAATTTTTTCAGTAAAAGAAAAGCAGTATTTTTGAAACACTGCTCGTGCTATTTTATTTTGGAGGAAGTGATCCGTCTTTTCTCATTTCTTTCACAACGGCTTGCATTATCGCATCAACGGTTTGCCCTAAATCGGTAACATATTGCGATTCTGTAGTTCCTGTCCAGATTAGTTTATTTTGTTTTAGCGAAAACACATTAGTTTCTACCATGTACGACGTAGTTTCTTGGTAATATCCAGGATCGTAAAAGTTTGGAGAATACATTCCGTACCAGTTTCCAAAACCATAACCATACATTCCCGTATACATTCCGTCAAAACCGCCATAGTACATTCCTGTATAAGTGCCAGGAACATAATTAACTTCTTTTTCTTTGCTGACTAATCGCATACTGATTACGCCATCAAAATTTTCGTCTTGCAAAACTTTTAGTTTTTGTTCTTGTGTTAATTGTGAAGTTGCATTTAAGTATTGGTACGAAGTCTTAAATATAGGACTGCTGGCTGCAATTCTGTTTTCGGTAATTCGTCTCGAAGCTTCATCTTTGACCAAAGCTACAACCAAAACTTTTTTAAATTGTTCCTGAGTGATCGTCACATCAGGATCTCTCCAGCTGTTTACAATAGAAGTATTACTGCCACAACTTGAAAACGCTGCAATAGCGAAAAACAAAACGAAGTACTTTTTCATATTTTACAGTTAAAATGGTTATAAGTAAAAATAACTATAAAATGTTAATTATAAGTGTTTTGTGTAAAAATAAAAAAGCTTACTAGTTGTAAGCTTTTTTAATGCGATCTAAATCTCGTTTAGTGTCTTGTTCTTTTAGAGATTCGCGTTTGTCATAGTTTTTCTTTCCTTTACAAAGGCCAATCTGTAATTTGGCTAAACCTTTTTCATTGGTAAACAATTTCAAAGGAATAATAGTAAGTCCTTTTGCCTGAACACTTTTATGTAGCGTTTTTAACTCTTTTTTGTTTAAAAGTAATTTTCGCTCACTTCTAGATTTATGATTGAATTGATTTCCAAAAGAATATTCTTCAATATAAGTATTAATGGCAAAAAGTTCCATACCACTGAATTCACAAAAACTTTCGGTAATGTTTACTTTCCCTAAACGTATAGATTTAATTTCTGTTCCTGCCAAAACAATTCCAGCAGTGTACGTATCGATTATTTCGTAATCGAATCGGGCTCTTTTGTTTAATATATTGACTGATTTTATCATGGGTGCAAATGTAAGACAAAATTGAAAAATTTCATGAGGGCTAAGATAATTAAAGTTTTTTTTTAATCTATGATTTTAATCATCTAGGGCAAAAAGGCTTCCTTTTAAGTTTGTCTCATAATTTCTAAAACAAATTTAATAATGAAAAAAATTGTAACGCTAGTCGGCGTTGTAATTATGGGTTTAACCGCTAAAGCCCAGGATTCAACTCAAGGACTAAAAGGAGCATGGTTTGCGACCTCTCAATTCGGTTATCAACAAACTAAAACGGCAGATGATAAAAACACTACTTTATCTGTGCTGCCAATTGTTGGAACATTTGTAACACCATCTGTTGCTGTAGGTGCAGGAGTTGGTTTTATTAATATTAAAGCAGATTCTGATGCTGGAACTGCAGCAAAAACAAATCTATTTGTAGCGCAGCCTTTAGTTAGAAAATATTGGAATGTTGCTGGGTCACTTTATTTCTTTGGACAATTGGCATTGCCTATTATTACTGGGAAAGAAAAAGAAAGTGAGTTAAAAGTAAATCAGGTTGGTTTGTCTCTATCAGGTGGATTTGATTATTTCGTAACTAAGAATTTCTCTGTGGAGTTTTCTTATGATCTGGCAAACTTTACATCAACAACACTTGACCCTAAAACTGGAGACAAAACTACAGTTACCAATTTTGGTTTAGCGCATGTTGCAAATGTAGATCCTTTTTACAATACAGCTTTAGCGGGAAGTAACCCAAATTTGACTTCTCCTGTTTCTGTAGGTTTTAAATTTATATTCTAATTTATTCTTTATTTGATTAACGTGAAATTCTTTTAGTAATTTTACAAAAAAAAAGACCGTACTTTAAAATACGGTCTTTTTGATATTATTTAAAAAGTATAATATGCAAAATCAATCTAAAGATCCTCTTCACGGAATCACACTTCAAAAAATTGTCGAAACTTTAGTCAATTATTACGGGTTTGATACTTTAGGAGAATTAATTCCAATTAAGTGTTTTCAATCAAATCCAAGTATAAAATCGAGTCTTACATTCTTGAGAAAAACAGATTGGGCACGTAAAAAAGTAGAGGAGCTTTATATAAAAACGCTTCCTAAGTTCAGCTGATTCTTATAATTTGTAAGAGATCATAACACCTCCGCGATACGGGAGCCACTCGCCACTTTTGTTATAATTCGGGGCTTTATCATACCTTCCTGGAGTTCCATCGTTATAGTAACCATGGTAAAATCCTTGGTGCCATCCGCCGCCTACAAAAAAGTCAAGTAAAAACTTATCGCTTAGTTTTAGGTTGTAACCAACTGTAGCACCGAGTCTGTAGCCAAAACCGTCTTCATAACGGTTACTGTCCCAGTAATTCCATTTTTGCAATTCGTATTTGTCGGCTCCAATATGTCCTCCTACATAAAAACCGTTATATTTTTCTTTAAAATGGTAACGTACTTCTGGAGTAACAGTAATAAATTTCATTGGATTATGTCCGTTAAATGACTCCCAAAACGAAGCCATTACATCGGCACTAAAAGTAGTTTTTTCTCCTATACTGGTTTCAATGCCAATATTTGGGATAGCAAGCAAAGCAGTCGCTCCGTTAAATTTTACAAATGTCTGACTCTGTAATTGTATACAAAATAGAAGAACAAGTAGGGCGGGTATTTTTTTCATAAAAAGGTTTTGGACTCAAAACAGCTTTTTAGCTGATTTCGAGCGCAAATATAACGTATAATGCTAAACAACAATTGCCTATAAGATTATTTTAACAAGAATAAAAATCTACTTTTCTAATAATGAATAAATTACCTTATCCAGAAATTTTCCTTCCCAAAATTCTGATTCTTTTAAATGTGCTTCTTTAACAAATCCACATTTTTGTAATACTTTTTCTGAAGCATAATTTTCTGGATCAATTACAGCTTCTATAGAGTGAAGTTTTAAATCTTCAAAACCAAATTTAATTAGTCGGTTTACAGCTTCTGGAATAATTCCTTTTCCATGATAATCAGCTGAAAGCATATAGCCTATTTCTGCTCGGTAATTTTCAGGTTGCAATCTGTAAAAACCAATAATTCCCAGTAACTTAGGATTACCTTTTAGTCTAATGCTCCAATTTATTCCAGTATTATCGTCAATTTTATCATTGATTATTTTGATGTGTTCCAAGGCATCTTCATGATTTTTTGCTAAAGGCCTTGGAATAAATTTCATAATTTCAGGATTAGAACGCAGTTCAAAAACCTCCTGTACGTCTTTGTTATTAAGCCTATCTAGAATTATGCGTTCTGTTTCTATTACAGGAAATGGAGTAAAGTTAAAATCTAACATTTTCTTTGTTATAATGTTGTTATACTAAATTTTGCACTGAAATCTTTGTTTGCTTCCAATGTCAAAATCCCTTCTTTTTGGTATAAATCGCCTGTGTTTTCATCAGTGTCCGAATATCCAAGCCACGGTTCAATACAGATAAAAGGTGCATTTTCTTTTGTCCAGATTCCTAAACTTGGAAAATCATAGTAATCAACCTTTACATAAGGTTTTGAATTATTCAAAATGGTTAAAGATTTTGATTCTAATGTTTTAAAGATTAAAGCATCGTTTTTAAATAGCTCATAATTTAAAGAAACTAAATTATTTTTGGTTTCTAAAATTTTAGTTTTAGACGAAATCAAATCGTTTTCAAGAAGATAATATTTTAAATTTTCCTCTTTTTCAAATTGAAGGGCATAGTTTTCAAAATGATCAGGAAGAGCAATTGCTGGATGCGCTCCGATAGAAAAAGGCATTTTTTCTTTTCCTTTATTAATGACTTTGTATTCAAGCTCCAATTCGTTTTCATTAAGCGTATAAATAAGCTGCAATTCAAACTCAAAAGGATATTTCTGTAATGTTTCTTTAGAAGATTGAAGAGAGAAAACGGCTTTGTTTTCGGTCTTTTCGATCAATTCAAAATCCATGTCACGAGCAAAACCATGACGAGGCAGATGATATTCTTTTCCGTTTATTGTGTAGGTGTTGTTTTTTAAAGTTCCTACAATTGGAAAAAGTACAGGAGAATGTTTGCCCCAAAAATCTGGATTGCCTTCCCATATATATTCTTTTTCTTGAGTGTCTTTTAATGAAAATAATTCAGCTCCAGCATGTTTGATAGAAGCTTTTAATATTGAATTTGAAATAGTTGTAGTCACAATGTTAGATATAAAATGAATGTTTTTTATAGAGATGTAAATATATTTTATATAATTTAGTTTTTTAAGAAAAAGGCCTAAATTATTTTATTGATAAAATTTTGCTAAAATTGAATTTATGTTTTAAAATTTCTCTGTAAATAGCTTTTTTTTTCATTAATTTGCTACATAAACAGCTAAAAAATATGAAAAAGCAATCTGCAAAAGCCATTTTAACCGCGGCTTTATTTTTTGGGATTTCTTCAGTATGGGCGCAGCAAACCCCGTCAGCTACAGCAGCAAATCCAGTAAACAATTACAATTATCATGATGCCTTTGGTCCTCATTTTTACACCAAAAATGCTACGTCAACTCGTACAGCCAGTGGTGAGCCGGGAGTTGAGTATTGGCAGAATAGAGCCGATTATCAGATTACGGCAAAATTAAACGGAACTACAAACGAGATTGTAGGAACAGATGAAATTACTTATACGAATAATAGCCCTAATAAATTATCATTTCTTTGGCTGAATTTAGATCAGAACCTATTCAAAGAAGATTCTAGAGGAAACGCTGTTGTGCCTTTGACAGGAAGCCGTAACGGAGCTCAAGGGCAAGTTTTTGATGGCGGAAATAAAATTAAATCTGTAAAAGTAATTACTGGTGGAAAAGCTAAAACAGAAACAGTTGCTAAATATATAATTACAGACACAAGAATGCAGATTTTCCTTCCACAAGAATTAGCTGCAAAAGGAGGTTCTGTAAAAGTTAAAATCGAATTTTCTTTCATCGCGCCTTTCGAGGGGTCTGATAGAATGGGGGTTTTAGAAACTAAAAACGGAAAAATCTTCACGATTGCACAATGGTATCCACGTATGTGTGTTTATGATGATGTGAGAGGATGGAATACAGCCCCTTATCTAGGTGCATCTGAGTTTTATTTAGAATATGGAGATTTTGATGTGAAACTTACAGTTCCTGGAAATCACTATGTTGTAGCTTCTGGAGAATTGCTAAATGGTCAAGAAGTGTTTTCTGCTGAGCAATTAAAAAGATATAAAGACGCTTCAAACAGTGATAAAACAGTTATGATTCGTACTGCTGATGAAGTTAACGCAACAGCAAATAGCAACTCAGGGACTGAAAAAACATGGCATTATAAGATCAAAAATGCACGTGATTTTTCTTGGGCATCGTCTCCTGCTTTTATCTTAGATGGAGCTAAAATTAACCTTCCAAGCGGTAAAAAATCATTAGCATTATCTGCTTATCCAGTTGAAAGTGATGGGCAAGGTGCTTATGGACGCTCAACAGAATATGTAAAAGCTTCAATCGAACATTATTCTAAACAATGGTTCGAATATCCTTATCCAGCAGCTACAAACGTTGCAGGAAATGAAGGCGGTATGGAATATCCTGGAATTGTTTTCTGCGGATGGAAATCTAAAGGAGCAGATTTATGGGGAGTTACAGATCACGAATTTGGACATATCTGGTTCCCAATGATTGTAGGTTCAAACGAGAGATTATTCGCTTGGATGGATGAAGGATTTAATACTTTCATTAACTCATTAAGTACTGCTGCATTCAATAATGGAGAGTACAAAGAACAGCCAACAGATTTACACGAACAAGCAGAACCATTTACTAGACCAGATTTAGAAACGATTATGAGTTCTCCTGATAATATGAAGGAGGCTAACATTGGGATGTTGTGTTACTTTAAACCAAGTGCAGGTTTAGTGATTTTAAGAGAACAGATTTTAGGGAAAGAGCGTTTTGATACTGCTTTTAGAACTTATATTCAGCGTTGGGCTTATAAGCATCCACAACCAGATGATTTTTTTAGATCTATGGAAAATGTAGCTGGTGAAGATTTAAGTTGGTTCTGGAGAAGCTGGTACGTAAACAACTGGCGTTTTGATCAAGGTGTTAATTCTGTAAAATATGTGAAAAACGATCCTGCTAAAGGTGCTATAATCACAGTTGAAAATTTTGATAAAATGCCAATGCCAATTGTTTTAGATGTGAAAACAAAAAGCGGAAAAGTGACTAGAGTTAACCTTCCAGTAGAAATCTGGCAGCGCAATAGCAGCTGGTCTTTCAAACACAATTCTACAGAAGAAATAGAAAGTATTACGTTAGATCCTGATCATGTTTTTCCAGACAACAACGACTCAAATAATGTTTGGACAGCAGCAAAAGGTAAGTTAGAAAAAGATATTATTTTAGATGGATATTTAGGTAAATATGCTACAGCAAAATCTCCTTTAACTATTGAGCTGACAGAAAAAAATAGTGCTTTAGTTGCCGAACTTCCAAATTATCCTAAGTTTACATTAGAGCCTGTAGCGGGCGAAAAAGACACATTTGAATCGAAAAGAGCTGGATTAAAATTTAAATTTAATGAAGCTAAAAATGCGTTTGACATGACAATTTTAGATAACGGACAAATCATGCAGTTTACTAAGAAATAGCACATGTATAGGTTTAATCTGTTTAAAACCCGATAATTAGAAATAGTTATCGGGTTTTTGTTTTTATGCATATTAACAAAACCTAAAAAAAATGTTAGAATTTTAATTTTTTGTTTTGTAAATAAAAAAAAGATGTACTTTTGCACCGATGAATAAAATAAGTTTACATATAACTTCTTTGTCACGGACAAACTCACCGATTACTTCTCCCGAAGTACGGACACTATCTCTATAGTGTTCACTGAGTTTTATAGCCGTATATTTATTCATATCCATTTTTCATTTTGAAATCACCCAATTTGTCCATTGGACAAACGCATCCTAAAAGTATTTATTATTTTGTAAATTTCCTCAATCAATGTTTTGGTTTTGAGGGTTTTACTTATTTTATGCTTAATTTTATTGGATTCAATTCTGGATTTCAAGCGAATCAATATGCTTTAATTTTTAACTCTAACTTCAATAATTGAAATGAAGATCTCTATTGTTGTAACTCAAGAAGAACATTTTAAGTATGCACAGGAAATCTGTGATACGATAGAATCGTCTGCCTTATTAAGAGGTACGGGGATTGCTAAAAGAACTCCTGAGTACATTCAGAAAAAAATGGCAAATGGTGATGCGATGATTGCTTTAGCAGACGGAAAATTTGCAGGTTTTTGTTACATAGAAAGCTGGCAGCACGGAAAATTTGTCGCTCATTCAGGATTAATTGTACATCCAGATTATAGAAGTCATGGTTTGGCCAAAAAGATTAAATCAAAAGTTTTTGATTATTCTTTGAAAAGATTTCCAGATGCTAAGATATTTGGAATTACTACTGGTTTGGCTGTTATGAAAATTAACTCTGAATTAGGCTATAAACCAGTTCCTTTTTCAGAATTGACAACCGATCCAAGTTTCTGGGCGGGCTGTAAAACTTGTACAAATTTCCCAATCTTACAAAGCAAAGAAAATAAAATGTGTCTTTGTACTGGAATGTTGTACGATCCAAAAGAAAAACAAAAAACACCGCCAAGACACCCTTTTAACGAGGCTGTTTTAAGCAGACTTAAAAAAATCAAACAGGCTTTATTCTTAAACAAATTATTGTCATTTGTTTTTTTATTCAAAATTTAATTAAAAAGAAATCTCAAACTGCTATATACGAAAGTATTAGCCTAAATTATAAAAAATGAAAAAAGTAGTATTAGCTTATAGCGGAGGATTAGATACCTCGTATTGTTTGAAATATTTAAAAAACGAAAAAGGTTATGAGGTTCATACCGTTCTTGTTGATACAGGAGGATTTAGCGCAGAAGAATTATCAGCAATAGAAAAAAGAGCCTACGAATTAGGAAGTGCGCAGCACGCCAACTTAACGATTTTAGACAAATATTACGATAAAGCTATAAAATATTTGATTTTCGGAAACGTATTAAAAAACAATACTTATCCGTTATCAGTAAGTGCTGAACGTGTTTTTCAAGCAATTGAAGCTATAAAATATGCGAAAAAAGTAGGAGCAACTGCAATCGCTCACGGAAGTACTGGTGCAGGAAACGATCAAATCCGTTTTGATTTGATTTTCCAAACTATTGCTCCAGAAATTGAAATCATTACGCCAATTAGAGATTTAAAATTGTCAAGACAAGAAGAAGTAGATTATCTAGCTCAAAACGGAGTTCATTATTCTTGGGAAAAAGCACAATATTCTATCAATAAAGGGCTTTGGGGAACAAGTGTTGGGGGAAAAGAAACTTTAACTTCAAGCCAACCGTTGCCTAGTGAAGCTTATCCTTCTCAATTGCAAAAAGAAGGAGAAGAGAAAGTAACGCTTCATTTCGAACAGGGAGAATTAGTTGGTTTAAACGGAAAAACAGATAAGCCATCAAATAATATTGTAGCTCTTGAAAAATTGGCAAGCGCTTATGCAATTGGTAGAGATATTCACGTTGGAGATACGATTATCGGAATTAAAGGAAGAGTTGGTTTTGAAGCTGCTGCTCCGTTAATTATCATCAAAGCGCACCATTTATTAGAGAAACATACTCTTGGAAAATGGCAGCAATACTGGAAAGAACAACTAGGAAACTGGTACGGAATGTTATTCCACGAAGGCCAGTTCTTAGATCCTGTTATGAGAAATATTGAAACCTTCTTGCAAGACACTCAAAAAACAGTAAACGGAACCGTAACAGTTTCATTAAAACCATATCATTTCTCACTTGACGGAATTGAATCTGAAAATGATTTAATGAACACAGGTTTTGGTCAATATGGAGAAATGAACAATGCTTGGACATCTGACGATGCAAAAGGATTTATTAAGATTTTAGGAAATGCACAAAATATTTTCTCATCTGTAAACAAATTAGATCATGATTAATGTCGGAATTATTGGTGGTTCGGGCTACACGGCCGGAGAACTCATCAGAATTTTAATGTATCACCCCAAAGTAAACATCGACTTTGTTTACAGTACAACAAACGCTGGAAAGCCGCTTTCTGTAGCGCACCAAGATTTGATGGGTGATATTGAAATGAATTTCACAGCTGAAATAAATCCAAATGTGAATGTTGTTTTCTTGTGTTTAGGTCATGGAAAGTCAATTTCATTTTTGAAAGAAAATCAGTTTGCCAGTCATACGAAAATTATTGATTTAGGAAATGATTTCAGATTGAACAAAGACGCTCATTTCGAAGGAAAAGACTTTGTTTATGGTTTGCCTGAAATCAATAAAGCGGAAATTAAAAAAGCAAATTATATCGCAAATCCAGGTTGTTTTGCTACGGCAATTCAGTTGGCTTTATTGCCTTTAGCAAAGCATAATTTGTTGAATAATGACGTTCATATTAATGCGACAACCGGAAGTACAGGAGCAGGTGTGAGTCTTTCTGAAACTTCACATTTCAGCTGGAGAAACAATAATATGTCGCATTATAAAGCTTTTGAGCATCAACATTTAGGAGAAATCGGAGAAAGTTTGGTGCAACTGCAAGATGATTTTGACAGTGAGTTGCTTTTTATTCCGAACAGAGGAGATTTTCCAAGAGGAATTTTTGCAACTTTATATACATTATGCGATGATAGTTTGGAGCAATTAGTGGCAAAATACGAAGAGTTTTATAAAAATGAGCCTTTCGTAACCATTACAACAACAAACATCAACATGAAACAGGTGGTGCAAACGAATAAATGTATCATTAGTTTATTAAAAAAAGGAAACCGGGTTCTCATAACATCAATTATCGATAACTTAACCAAAGGTGCTTCAGGACAAGCAATTCAAAACATGAATTTAATGTTCGGATTAGAAGAAACCACAGGTTTACATTTGAAACCAAGCGGATTTTAATAATAGTTTCAGGTTTAAAGTTTCAAGTTACACGTTCTGCGAGCAACTTGAAACCTGAAACAAAATAAACAAAACAAAAATGAACTTATTCAACGTTTACCCATTATATGACATCACTCCAGTAAAAGCAATAGATTGTACAATTATTGACGACAAAGGAGTAGAATACTTAGATTTATACAGCGGACATGGTGTGATTTCTATCGGACACACACAGCCTGATTATGTGGCAAAATTGAAGAATCAATTGGACCATTTAGGTTTTTATTCAAATGCGATTCAGAATCCTTTACAGGTTGAATTGGCTCAGAAATTAGGAAAGCTTTCTGGTTTAGAAGATTACGAATTATTTTTATGCAGTTCTGGAGCTGAAGCGAATGAAAATGCTTTAAAATTAGCTTCTTTCCATAACGGAAAATCAAGAGTGATAGCTTTTGATAATTCATTTCATGGAAGAACTTCTGCAGCTGTTGCGGTTACTGATAACAAAAAAATCGTAGCTCCAATTAATGCACAGCAAGTTGTTACATTTTTACCTTTAAACCAAATTGAATTGGTTGAAGCGGAACTGGCTAAAGGCGATGTAACTGCTGTAATTATTGAAGGAATTCAAGGAGTTGGAGGTTTAGACCAAGGAACAACAGAATTCTTTCAGGCTTTAGAAAAAGCATGTAAAAAACACGATGTGGTCTTGATTTTAGACGAAGTACAATCAGGATACGGAAGAAGCGGGAAATTCTTCGCTTTCCAACATCACGGAATCAATGCTGATATTATTTCAGTTGCAAAAGGAATGGGGAACGGCTTTCCGGTTGGAGCTATTTTAATTTCTCCAAAATTCGAAGCAAGTTTCGGATTGTTAGGAACTACTTTCGGCGGAAGCCATTTATCTTGTGCGGCAGGAATCGCAGTTTTAGATGTAATTGAAAAACTAGATTTACAAAAAAATGTAAATGAAGTTTATGAATATTTCTTAGAAAAAATAAAAGAAGTTGACGGAATCAAACAAGTAAAAGGAAAAGGCTTAATGCTTGGAGTTGAATTCGATTTTGATGTTGCAGCTCTAAGAAAAAAGCTAATTATCGAAAAGCATATTTTTACAGGAAGTGCCAACAACAAAAATCTACTGAGAATTTTACCGCCTTTAACTGTTAAAAAAGCTGATATTGATACGTTTGTAAAAGCTTTAAAAGAAAGTTTAGAAGAATTAAAAAACTAATTCTCGTTACGTTAAACCTAACAGGTTTTTAAGACCTGTTAGGTATCAATAAAGTTTCGATAAAAAGAAACAACCAAAAAACAACCAACCACTAGAAATTATGAATCCATTATCAATTGAAAAACGCAATCTCGTTTTGTGCTCTATGGCAAAACTGGTCGAGCAGGAGCGGAATGAGATAATCCTAACCAATCAGGAAGATCTTGCTGATTACGACGGCTCAGATTTAGCGATGGAAGAACGCTTAAAAGTAGATGATAAAAAAGTCGATGAGATGATTTTATCGTTAAACCAATTGGCTTCTCAAGAAGATCCCGTTGGCGTTGAGCGTTTTCATTTTACTCATGATAATGGAATAAAAGTTATTAATAAAACAGCCGCTTTCGGAACGATTTTAATTATTTATGAATCACGTCCAGATGTTACAATTGAAGCGGGCGGAATTGCTTTTAAATCCGGAAATAAGATTTTATTAAAAGGAGGAAAAGAATCTTTAAAATCCAATTTAAAAATTGTAAGTCTTTGGCATAAAGCTTTAGAAGAAAATGGAGTTTCGAAAGATTGGGTGGAATATCTGAATTATAATCGTGCAGAAACTCAGGCTTTCTTAGAAAAACCAACTCAAAAAGTCGATTTAATCGTTCCAAGAGGAGGAGAAAAATTAATTGAGTTTGTAAAAGCACACGCAACTTGCCCGGTAATTGTAAGCGGACGCGGCAATAATTTTGTTTACGTTCATGAAAAAGCAGATACTGATTTGGCTTTAAAGGTAATTTTAAATGCTAAAACAGCTAAAATTTCAGCTTGTAATGCGGTTGATAAAGTTTTAATAGATTCTAAGCTTCCTAATTTTGAAGGTTTTACAGCCATTTTAATTGAAACATTAAAAGAAAGTAATGTTGAAATTATCGTCGACAAATCCTTAGAAAATTTTGAAGACACAGAGACACTTCAGAACGAAGATATCTGGTACGAAGAGTTTTTGGATTATAAAATTGTAATCGGAACAATTGATTCTGAGGAACATGCAATCGATAAAATTAATAAATACTGCGGAGGACATTCGGCAGTAATAATTACCAGAGACGACCAAGCAGCAAAAGAATTTATGGATGCAGTTGACGCTGCTGCTGTTTATCAAAATGCTTCAAGCCGTTTTACAGACGGAGGACAATTTGGTTTAGGTGGAGAATTAGCCATAAGTACTGATAAATTGCATCAACGAGGGCCAATTGGTTTACAGCATCTTGTAACAAACAAATGGTACGTTTACGGAGAAGGACAGATACGATAATTTTAGAGTTCAGATTTTAGATTAATGATTAACGATTTTTAATTTCAGATTTATTGTAATTTGGAATTTAAAATTTGGAATTTATATAAAGATTTAGCTTTGCGAACTTAACATTTGTAAACACAAACAATATAAAAAAACCTTGCGCCCTTTGCGTTAAAAATAACTTAGTGCCTTAGCGCCTTCGTGGCAAAAACAAATGACATGGCAAAAAAACGGATTTTATTAAAAATAGGAAGTAATACTTTAACCAAAGAAACCAATCATATTTCGCGGGGAAAGATTGAAGACCTCGGAATACAGATTGCGGCTCTAAACGATGAGTACGAATTTATTATAGTAAGTTCTGGAGCAATTGCGGCGGCAAAGCAGTTTGTAAAATTGGATAATCAGGATAAAGATGTTTTTGTAAAACAGGCTTTGGCTTCTATAGGTCAGCCTCATTTAATGCGGATTTACAATGAAAATTTTAAGGATTTAGGATTAAATACTTCACAGTGTTTACTTTCTTATTCTGATTTTGAAAAAGAACAAACCAAAAAAAACATTGTAAATACAATTAATGTATTAGTTAAAAATAATTACATTCCGATTATCAATGAAAACGATACTGTTGCCACAGATGAAATTCGGTTTGGAGATAATGACAAATTAGCAGCATTAACAGCTGTTCTTTTAAATGTTGATATTCTGATCATTGCCACTAATACAAACGGAATTTACACCAAAGATTCAATTCACGATGAAAATCCAGAAACGATAAAATTGGTAAGTGATTTAAAGACTTTAGAAAAAGAAATCGGAGAATCGAAATCATCACACGGAACAGGAGGAATGCAATCTAAAATAGAAGCAGCTGCAATTTCAAAAGCAGCTAACATAGAAACTTGGATTGTAAATGGATTAAATGATAATTTTATTTTAAAAGCATTAAAAGACGAAATTCCTTTCACGAAAATAATCTAATGAGTCAATTAGAAAATTAGTTAATTAGATAATGAGCAATTATCCAATTTTCTAATTATCACATTATCTAAATTAATAAAAAAAACAAATGAACTATATCTCAATAAAAGACATCAACTCATTATCAAAATGGGTGAAAAGTGCGATTAAAATCAAAAAGAATCCGCTTAAAAATCAAAGTTTAGGAAAGAATAAAACCTTAGGAATGTTATTCTTCAATCCGAGTTTAAGAACGCGTTTGAGTACACAAAAAGCGGCTTTAAACTTAGGAATGAACGTAATGGTAATGAATTTTACTAACGAAGGATGGACATTGGAATTCGAAGATGGAGCAGTAATGAATTCTGGCGCTTCAGAACACATTAAAGAAGCGGCAGAAGTAGTTTCTCAATACTGTGATATTATCGCAATCCGTGCCTTTGCAGGTTTGGTTGATAAGGAAAAAGACTATCAGGAAACTGTAATATCAGGATTCTTAAAATACGCAACAGTGCCAATTGTAAATATGGAAAGTGCTGTTCGTCACCCGTTACAATCTTTAGCAGATGCTATTACGATGGAAGAATTCAAAACGAAACACAAACCAAAAGTAGTTTTATCTTGGGCTCCACATCCAAAAGCCTTACCTCAAGCCGTTGCTAATTCATTCGTAGAAATGATGCAAATGCAAAAAGATATGGATTTTGTAATAACACATCCAGAAGGTTACGAGCTAAGTCCGGAAATTACAAAAGACTGTAAAATCGAATATGATCAAGATAAAGCTTTCGAAAATGCCGATTTCGTTTACGTAAAAAACTGGAGTAATTTTAACGATTACGGAAAAGTAACCAACAGCGATCCGAACTGGACCGTTACAGCTGAAAAAATGGCTTTAACCAACAATGGAAAATTCATGCACTGTCTTCCAGTTCGTCGTAACGTAATTGTTAGCGATGAAGTTTTAGACGGAGAAAATTCAATTGTAATTGAACAAGCAAATAACAGAACGTATTCTGCACAATTAGTTTTACAGAAGATTCTTAAAAAAATATAATTTTTTTAAAGTTGCTAAGATTCTAAGGTACTAAGATGCTAAGAAACTTTGCGCACAAAAAAAACTTAGTATCTTAGAATCTCAGAACCTTAGAATCTTATGAATGTATCAGTAATAAAAATAGGTGGAAACATCATCGATAATCCAGCAGAATTAGAACAATTCTTAACCGATTTTTCTAAAATTGAAGGATATAAAGTTTTAGTTCATGGTGGTGGAAAATCGGCTACAAAAATGGCGCAGAGTATTGGTTTGGTTCCACAAATGATTGACGGACGCCGAATTACAGATGCTCCAATGCTTGATGTTGTGGTAATGATTTACGCCGGACAAATCAACAAACATATAGTGGCGCAATTGCAGGCCAAAGACAATAATGCAATTGGTTTTTCAGGAGCTGACGGGAATTTAATTCAGTCGGTAAAAAGAAACCACCCAACAATTGATTACGGATTTGTAGGCGATGTAAAACAAGTCAACACAAAATTATTGGCAACTTTATTAGAAGCTGGAGTTGTTCCTGTTTTCTGTGCCATTACACACGATAAAAACGGACAATTACTAAACACAAATGCGGATACAATTGCAAGCGAATTATCAATTGCATTATCTGAAGTTTTTGATGTTACGCTGACATATTGTTTTGAAAAACAAGGTGTTTTGCAAGATTCAGAAGACGATTCCTCTGTAATAACAGAAATCAATGAAACATTATACAATAAACTAAAAGAAGAAAAAGTAATCCATTCTGGAATGATTCCGAAATTGGATAACTGTTTCAATAGTTTGTCAAGAGGTGTGAAGAAAATCAAAATTGGACATCACAGAATGCTTCAAAACTCAAATATTCCGCATACAACGATTACATTATAAAAATGTTGCCACAATTTGACTCTGATTTTTTCAGTTAAAAGAGAAAATAATCTTAGACTTATATGAAAAAGTTTATTTTGATTTTAAATCTGTCACAAAAAGATAATTTGTGAAAATTCGTGCAAGTAGTGTCAAAAAAACGGAGCTGCGCAGTGCTTTTAGGATTTAATTTTAGAAATTTGCGCCAATCAAAATGTCGCAGATTAAATTAAAAAACTTTGTGACTTCGCGCCTTCGTGGCAAAGAAACCAAACTTATGAAAAGTATAGATACGCTTACCCAAGAAGCAATTAGTTTATTAAAAAGCTTAATCGAAACCCCTTCATTTTCAAGTGAAGAAGATCAGACGGCTCTTTTAATCGAAAATTGGTTCAATCAAAATGAAATTCCTTTCAAGAGAGAAAACAACAATGTGTGGGCTTTCAACAAATATTTCGACGAAAACAAACCAACACTTTTACTTAACTCACATCACGATACCGTAAGACCTAATCAGGCGTATACAAATGATCCGTTTAAAGCTATCGAAAAAGACGGAAAACTATTCGGATTAGGAAGTAATGATGCAGGGGGATGCTTGGTTTCCTTATTAGCGACTTTTGTTCACTTTTACGAAAACCAAAATCTATCGCATAATATTGTTATTGTGGCTTCTGCCGAAGAAGAAAGCAGCGGAAAAAATGGATTAAACAGCGTTTTAAAACATTTACCAGAATTAGATTGTGCGATTGTAGGGGAACCAACTTTAATGCAATTAGCCGTTGCCGAAAAAGGTTTATTGGTTTTGGATGTAAAAGTAAAAGGAACCGCAAGCCACGCCGCACATCAAAACGACGATAATGCTTTATACAAATCAATTCCGGTAATAGAATGGTTTAAAAACTATAAATTCGACAAAATCTCAGACGTTTTAGGTCCTGTAAAAATGACCGTAACGCAAATCAATGCAGGGAAACAGCATAATGTAGTGCCATCAGAATGTGACTTGGTTGTCGATATTCGTGTAACAGACCGCTATACAAATGCTGAAATTTTGGAAGTTGTAAAAGCAAATGTAAACGCCGAAGTAACACCAAGATCAATGCATTTAAATGCTTCTTCTATTCCAGTTGCGCACGGTTTAGTGCAGGCTGGAATTGCTTTAGGAAGAACAACTTATGGATCTCCAACACTTTCAGATCAATCGGTTTTGAGTTGTCAGTCGTTAAAATTAGGACCTGGAGAAACGTTACGTTCGCATTCAGCAGACGAATTTATTTTTGTAAATGAAATTGAAGAAGGAGTCGATTTGTATATCAAAATACTAACCGATTTCTTTAAATTATAATATTTTTTAGGAGCTAATCCCGCTATCTGTTTCAATCTTTTATTTTTTAAAGAAAAAAATAAAAGGATTTCCACTGCTATCGGGGCTAGATACCACCAGTATAAATAATGACACTAGAGGTAAATTAGAGAAAAATTTCAAAGATTCGACAAAGAGAATAATCTAAAAGTCTAAAATCTAAGAAGTCTAATAATCTAAACTATCTAAGAAGTCTAAAAATCTAAGTTATGAAACTTTGGGAAAAAGGAATACCAACAGATAAACAAATCGAACAATTTACCGTTGGAAACGATCGTGAACTGGATTTAGTTTTAGCAAAATATGATGCTTTAGGTTCAATTGCTCATGCTAAAATGCTGGGACAAATTGGTTTATTAACTGAAGAAGAAACCACTTCTCTGGTTGATGCTTTAAACGAAATTATAGCAGATATTGTAGTGGGTAATTTCGAAATCGAAGACAGTTTCGAAGACGTACATTCTAAAATCGAATATCTTCTAACCGTAAAACTAGGCGATGCAGGAAAGAAAATCCACACCGCGCGTTCTCGTAACGATCAAGTTTTGGTTGACGTTCATTTGTATCTAAAAGACGAATTAAAAGCCATAAAAGAACAAGTTAAAACATTGTTTGACTTGTTAATGGAATCGGCAGAAAAACATCAAAATGTTCTACTGCCAGGTTATACACATTTACAAATCGCCATGCCGTCGTCATTCGGAATGTGGTTTTCTGCTTACGCTGAGAGTCTTATTGATGATATTACGATGTTAAATGCCGCTTCAAAAATTGTAGATCAGAATCCGTTAGGTTCTGCTGCTGGTTACGGAAGTTCATTTCCAATCAATAGAACCTTTACAACAAAAGAATTAGGATTTGAAACCTTAAAGTACAATGCCGTTGCTGCACAAATGAGCCGCGGAAAAGCAGAGAAAACCGTTGCTTTCGCGATGACAAGTGTGGCTGGAACGCTATCAAAATTTGCGATGGACGTTTGTTTGTATATGAGTCAGAACTTTGATTTTATTGGCCTTCCGGCACATCTTACAACAGGTTCAAGCATTATGCCTCATAAAAAAAATCCGGATGTTTTCGAATTAATTAGAGGAAAATGCAATAAGATTCAGGCGCTTCCATACGAAATCACTTTAATCACCAATAATCTTCCAAGCGGTTATCATAGAGATTTACAGCTTTTAAAAGAAGGTTTGTTTCCAGCGATTCAGACTTTAAAATCTTGTTTAGATATTGCTATATTTTCAATAAAAGATATCACGGTTAAAGATCATATTTTAGAAGATAAAAAATACGATTATTTGTTTACAGTTGATACTTTAAACGAAATGGTTGTAGCAGGAATGCCGTTTAGAGATGCTTACAAAGCTGTTGCTGAGCAATTAGAAGCGGGAACGTATAAATCTCCAAAAGAAACCAAACACACGCACGAAGGAAGTATCAATAATTTATGCCTGGATGCAATTAAAGACAAAATGAAAGCTGCTTTTTAGTTTTTGTTAAATGTGAAAAGTGAGCTGTAAAAAAGTAAAAAGGTCATTGATTTGTTTCAATGACCTTTTTTTATGAAGTAAATTTAGTTTTTTACCAGTTTAAAAGTTTTGCTGCGGTTTTCGATTTGAACTTTGCATACATAAAATCCTTTAGCAAGATTTCCAATATTTAATTCTAGTTTTTCATCAGGAGAAACATTTTTGGAATGAGAATATACTTTTGATCCATTTGAAGAAAATAGATCTACTTCAGCTAAACCATTGTCTGAACTTGAAAAATCAATATTCAAAAGACGATTGATAATCGATGGGTAATATTTTAAATCCAGATTGTTTGTATTATCATTTAAACCTAAATTGTTGCAGCTTGTAGATAAAGCGCCTTGAGCAGTAACTTGAAGTGTTGCTCCAGCGCCACAAGAAGAATTCGAAACGAATCCTGCAACGTTAGCGATTGGTAAAGTGCTGTAAGTATAAGAAGGCTTAGTTACAGCAGTTCCTGAACTTGCAGGAGCATTTAAACAATTTGTAAAAGCAATTCCAATTATGCCGCCATCTGTGCTCACATAGTTTTTAAAAGCAGTTCCAATTTTGGCAAAATCAGTACCTTCTACATAGCAAGTTGTGTTGTTGCTTCCACCGCCTAAACCAATTGCAAGCGAACCCGAAACGGATGTATTATAATAACAGTTTAAAATATGAAGTTCGGCATTTCTTGCCCTAGGCATTCTTTCTTTACAGCCTTCAGCCCAATAACAGTTTTTAAAAGTAATGCTGTAATGACCATCAGCAGGAGCATCGGTTTTAGAAGAACCGACTAAATCAGAAAAGCGGTGATCATCAGCTCCGCCAGATCCTCCGGCTTTCGGGGCTTTCAAATAAATAAATTTACACCAAGAAACCGTTACATTATCTGCTGCGCCTTTATTATCAAAATTTCCGTCCATTCCGTCTTGAAATTCACAGTGATCGACCCAAATATTTGTTGCTTCAGAAGTTAGATTATCACGGCCGTCTACATCATAAGCACCTGGGCCTTCAAAAATTAGATTTCTAATGATAATATTATTTGATCCGGGTTTTAAACTTAAAATTCCAGAACCTGTAGCGGTTTGATCTAAGTTTACTAACCTTGCCCCAGGAAGACCGATAATGGTCTTGTTATTCACTAGGAGGCTGGTGTAAGAACAATTTATGGTTCCAGAAACTAAAATAACCTGCGGAGTAGTCAACTTTAATTTAGCTGTTAAATCGGTTAAAGTCGTCACAGTTACAGGAGTTGTATTTCCGCCTCCAGTTGCTGAAGCTCCAAATCCTTCTGGTGCACTCATAAAATAGTTTTGTGCAAACAGAAAGGAGCAAGGCAGAAGTAATGCCAATGCAATCAGTTTTGTTTTCATTTAAGTGTGGTTTTTTGTGGTTTAATAGTCAATGTAATCGATTGCACAAATGTAAAAGAATTAAAATAATTTCAGATTAATTTTTCAAATATTTATGTTATAAAGTTTTGATTTATAGATTTATAAGTGTTGTTTTTACACTATTTAATTATGATGCGATCTGTAGATATATTTTAGAAAACAGGAAAGGTTTTAAAGTAAAAGGAGAAAATTCATGCTAAATACATATATTTGATGTACCAGTTTAAAACGTACCAATGGAAAAATTCAAAGATCAGTCTGCGCTTCATCTTTTTGAGAAGGGTTTAATTACACATAACCAGTTGGAAGAAGTGAAAACCTATAGAAACCTAAATATCTTTTCATTAAATGCAGAATTAAAGCTATTTCTTTATTTATCAGTATTGTTATTTACTTCAGGAATTGGAGTTTTGATTTATGAAAATATAGATACTATAGGGCACATCGCTATTCTGTCATTGCTTTTAATTGTGATTGCAGTCTGCTTTTTTTATTGTTTCAAGCATTCTAAAGGTTTTCAAAAAGCAGAAACAACTTTTGAACACCCTGTTTTAGAATATCTAGTTTTGGCGGGCAATATCTTGACTTGTATTTTTATTGGATATCTTCAGTTTCAATACAAACCTTTTGGAGAACATTACGGATTAGCGACTTTAGTGCCCACTGTTGTGAGTTTCTTTTGTGCTTATTATTTTGATAATAGAAGTGTTTTAACTATTGCAATTACGGGTCTGGCAGCTTATGTGGGACTTTCGGTTACGCCACAAGATATATTTAATGACAGTAATAATTTGTATGCAAGCCAAAGTTTGAGCTATTCAGCGGTAATGTTGGGTGTTTTACTGATTTTATGGACCATCTACAGTAGTCGAATTTCACTAAAAACCCATTTTGGTTTAGTTTTTCTCACTTTTGCATTGCATATTGTAAGTATTGCTGCGATTACTAATTTAACAGGTTATGATACATTAACATGGGTAATATTTGCTTTAGTTTTAGCTGGTTCAACCTATTACTTTTATAAAGTTAGTTACCAATATAAAGCAATGTCTCTATATGTATTTATGATTGTTTATGCTTATATCGGAGGAAATATTGTTTTGTTTAGAATTTTTGAAAACGTTGATTTCTCTGATATTTGGGAATTATTAGTTTTCTTACTGCCAGCTTATTTTGTTGGTTCGATTGTAATATTCATTAAATTGATTAAAAAATTTCGTAAAGAGATAGCAGAATGATAGTATACAACAGACAATTATTAGACAATGAAATTTTAATTGATGAAGCAGATTCTTTGTATAAAGGAGGTTTTATTAGTAAGGAACAGAAGAAATTTATAGAAAAAGAACTGCCTGTTTTAAAAGGTCAGAGTAATATTCTGGTTAGAATAGGTTTCTTTTTGCTTGGTTGCTTGTTATATGGTTCAATTTGTGGAGCAATTTCTTTATTTGGATTAAGCGCAGAGAATGTGTTTTTTCAAATCTGCTGCTATATTTTCACTATAGTTGGATTTGTAGGTGCAGAATTACTTGCAAATCAAGAATATCATAATCATGGCTTAGATGATGCTTTTATATTAAATGCGGTTTTATGTTTGGGAGCAGCAGTAGCAATAACAACCGAAGGTCATGAAATAGTAATTGCTTTTTTTGTAGCAGTTGGAGCGCTTTTTATGTTTTTGAGGTATCTGCATGTATTATCAATGCTTGTATTTTGTATTTCGGCAACCGCCTTTTTGTTTTTCGGAATGTTTAAATTTGGAGATATTGGAAAAGCTATTTTGCCATTTGCAGCAATGATTTTCGCGGGATTATTTTATTTTTTGACTAAAAAGAGGATGAATCATCTAAGCAAAAGTTATTATTACAACGGATTATTATTGGCAAATAGTTTTTGCTTGGTTTTATTTTACCTTTCTTGTAATTATTTGATTGTAAGAGAACTTTCTGCAGAACTTTTAGGAACAGAAGTACAGCCTGGAACAGATATTCCGTTTGCATTTTTCTTTTATGCGTTTACTTTTATTGTGCCGATTGTTTATTTGGTACAAGCTTTAAAAACAAAAGACCGAATAATGCTTTGGTTGAGTTTTTTGGCGATTGCATTTTCAATTTATACCATTCGATTTTACCATTCGGTTTTACCAATCGAAATAGCGCTTACACTTGGCGGTGTAGTTTTATTTGCAATAGCTTACTTTTCAATTAGAAAATTAAAGGAAAAAGAAAGTGGTCTGACTTTTAAACCAGATAGAATCAACCATTCAGACAGCTTATTAAATGCAGAAGCTTTAGTTGTGGCTTCCACTTTCGGAATGAAACCAGAAGTTAAGACAGCTTCTCCAATGGAATTTGGAGGAGGAGGTTTCAGTGGAGGAGGTTCTGACGGAAGTTTTTAGAAATGTGGAATTATGAAATGTGAAATGTGAAAAAGTAAGTAATGCATATTATTTCTTCTAACATTCACATTTCACAAAAATTTACACTTTACTTTTCAACGCTTCTGCATCAATATCACTGTGCGAAACATCGTAAACTGCTTTTCCGTTTTTGATTAATATCAATTGAGGAGATTCATGATAAACTCCAAATTTGCTTGCAATTTCGTTTGAGATATCTCTGTGTGCTATCAAGTCTAAGAAGTATGCGTCAACAACATTTTCAAGGTCATATTCTCTTTCAAATTGCTTTAAAGCCATGCGGCTAATGCTGCATCTTGTGCTGTGTTTAAAGATTACTACTGGTTTTTCGTTAGAAATGGCTTCGATTTCCATTAATTGAAGCATATCTGTTAATTCTGTCCAGTTTACTTTACTTTTTGTTCCTTCTGAGTTCTCTGAACTTCCGAAGATTGAATTAAAAAAACTCATATTTGGCTTGTTTTATGACTTTTTGACGTGCTTTAATCGTTAAAAACTGATTTTTACTGTCTTTTTGTCGGTTTTTTTACTATGGAATATAATTTGTCTATTCGAATACAAAGTTAAATTATTTGAGTCAACAATTTACCTCAATAAATCGTAACTTTAATCCTATATATTTTAAACAAGCAAATCAATCAAATCAAAAAAATATGAATATAAATAAATTTACAATCAAATCGCAGGAAGCCATTCAGTTGTCGCAGCAATTAGCGCAACGAAATGGCCAGCAACAAATTGAAAATGAACACATTTTTAAAGCTATTTTTGAAGTTGACGAAAACGTAGCACCATTTATTCTGAAAAAATTAAATGTAAATGTGCCATTGTTTTTACAACTTTTAGATGCTACGATTCAGAGTTTTCCAAAAGTTTCGGGAGGTGATATTTTGCTTTCAAGAGACGCTAATAAAGCTTTGAATGAAGCTGAAATTATTGCACAAAAAATGAACGACGAATATGTTTCGATCGAACATTTAATTTTAGCCATTTTTGACTCAAAAAGTAAAGTTTCTCAGATTTTAAAAGATCAGGGAGTTACAGGAAAAGGTTTGAAAGCGGCTATTGAAGAATTGCGTAAAGGCGAAAGAGTAACTTCAGCTTCGGCAGAAGAAACCTATAATTCGCTAAATAAATATGCTAAAAACCTAAACGAATTAGCTAGAACAGGAAAACTAGATCCGGTTATTGGCCGTGATGAAGAAATCCGTCGTGTATTGCAAATCTTAACTCGTAGAACAAAAAACAACCCAATGCTTATTGGTGAACCTGGAGTTGGTAAAACCGCTATTGCAGAAGGTTTAGCGCATAGAATTGTGGATGGAGACGTTCCAGAAAACTTAAAAGAAAAAATTGTTTTCTCTCTTGATATGGGAGCTTTAATCGCTGGTGCGAAGTATAAAGGAGAATTTGAGGAGCGTTTAAAATCGGTTGTAAAAGAGGTTACATCGGCAGAAGGTGATATCGTTTTATTTATTGATGAAATTCATACGCTTGTAGGAGCAGGTGGAGGTGAAGGCGCAATGGATGCGGCGAACATCTTGAAACCAGCTTTGGCTCGTGGAGAATTGAGAGCAATTGGTGCTACAACTTTAGATGAATATCAAAAATATTTCGAAAAGGATAAAGCACTTGAAAGACGTTTCCAAAAGGTTTTAATTGACGAACCAGATACAGAAAGTGCGGTTTCGATTCTTCGTGGAATTAAAGAAAAATATGAAACGCACCATAAAGTTCAAATTAAAGATGAGGCAATTATTGCAGCAGTGGAACTTTCACAGCGTTATATTACAAACCGTTTTTTACCAGATAAAGCGATTGACTTAATGGACGAAGCGGCTTCTAAACTGCGTATGGAAATCAATTCAAAACCAGAAGAATTAGATGTTTTGGATCGTAAAATCATGCAGTTGGAAATTGAGATTGAAGCCATTAAACGTGAAAAAGAAGAAAGCAAGCTGAAAATTTTGGGTATGGAATTGGCTAACCTGAAAGAGGAACGAAACGAAATCTATGCTAAATGGAAACAGGAAAAAGATATCGTTGACGGAATTCAGGCTGTAAAACACGAAATAGAAGACTTTAAATATGAAGCAGAACGTGCAGAACGTGATGGCGACTACGGAAAAGTAGCTGAGATACGCTACGGAAAAATAAAAGAAGCGCAAGAACGTCAAGAAACACTGCAAAAACAATTGCAGGAGTTTCAATCTGGAAATTCTTTAATTAAAGAAGAAGTTACTAGAGAAGACATTGCAGAAGTAGTAGCAAAATGGACTGGAATTCCAGTAACAAAAATGCTTCAAACAGAAAGAGAAAAACTATTGCATTTAGAAGACGAATTGCACAAGCGTGTAGTAGGTCAGGAGGAAGCTATAGAAGCGGTAAGCGATGCCGTTCGTAGAAGCCGTGCTGGTTTGCAGGATATGAAAAAACCTGTTGGGACATTCCTATTCTTAGGAACAACCGGAGTTGGTAAAACCGAATTAGCAAAAGCTTTGGCTGAATATCTTTTTGATGATGAAAATGCCATGACGCGTATAGATATGAGTGAGTATCAGGAACGTCATAGTGTAAGCCGTTTAGTTGGTGCACCTCCAGGATATGTAGGTTATGATGAAGGCGGGCAATTGACAGAAGCGGTTCGTAGAAAACCATATTCTGTAATTTTGTTGGATGAGATCGAAAAAGCGCATCCAGATACTTTCAATATTTTATTGCAAGTTCTAGACGAAGGTCGATTGACAGATAACAAAGGTCGTTTGGCTGATTTCAAAAATACGATTATCATCATGACTTCTAATATGGGAAGCCAGATTATTCAGGAGAAATTCGAAAATCTGAAAGGTGGAGTAGAAGCAGCAACAGAAGCGGCCAAAAACGAAGTCTTAGGATTATTGAAACAAACAGTGCGTCCAGAGTTTATCAACCGTATTGATGAGATTGTAATGTTTACACCTCTTACAGTAGATAATATTTCAAGAATTGTAGGCTTACAGCTTAAGAGCGTTACAAAAATGTTGGCACTACAAGGAATTACAATGGATGCGACTCCAGAAGCAATTGCCTACTTGTCAGACAAAGGATATGATCCACAGTTTGGAGCAAGACCAGTAAAACGTGTCGTGCAGAGAGAAGTTTTAAATCAATTATCAAAAGAGATTTTGGCTGGGAACATAACAACAGATAGCATCATTTTATTAGATGCTTTTGATGGCAAGTTGGTTTTTAGAAACCAGACTGCTAGTTAATTATTTTTTTTACAAGTTAATCTTGAAAAGCATCAGTTTTTAACTGGTGCTTTTTTTTGCTATAAATTTTGAAACTTTTTACTCAATTCATATAACAAGATATTTTCAAAAAAAGAGGAAATTTAAATTTATAAAAATCAGCAAATTATTAATTAAAATTTACAATCATGAACAATATATTTAGAGGGTTACTAGCAGGGTATGGAGCTAAAAAGTTAGGGGGAGGCTGTTTCGGAACAATCATAGTTTTCATTATTTTATGGGTTCTTTTAGGACAATGTAGCTAAGGAAGAGCATTACAGAAAATTAGGAATAAAAACAGAAATTTTGATGTGATATTTTTGGGAAGATCCAAACAAAATGTATAGATTCGCGTCACAAAAAAAATAACAAATTTAAAAGATGGCTTCAGGTTTTTTCGTTCTACTAGATGATATAGCAGCAATTATGGATGATGTTGCAGTAATGAGTAAAATTGCAGCAAAAAAGACAGCTGGAATTCTAGGAGATGATTTGGCTGTAAATGCTGAAAAAGCTTCAGGATTTGCATCATCAAGAGAGCTTCCTGTTCTTTGGGCAATTAGTAAAGGCTCTTTGCTAAATAAAATCATTATACTTCCTATTGCTTTTTTATTAAGTGCTTTTCTTCCAGTAGCAATCATTGTTATCTTGGTTTTGGGCGGTCTGTTTTTAGCTTACGAAGGAGCAGAAAAAGTGTATGAGTTTATAGTTCCTCATAAACATGAAGAATCAGAAGGTATTACAGAAGAAGCTCTTACTGAAGAACAAATCTTAGCTGTTGAAAAAACAAAAATCAAATCTGCTATTATAACAGACTTTATTCTTTCTGTCGAAATTGTAATTATCGCGCTAGGAACTGTTATAGAAGAACCTCTAACACAGCAGATCATAGTTACGTCTATTATTGCTTTAATAGCTACAATTGGAGTTTACGGAATTGTCGCTCTTATTGTTAGAATGGATGAAGCAGGATATAAACTGATTAAATTCAGTAAAAGTGAAAAAAGCATTTCTGCAGTGATAGGTAATGTTTTAGTAAAAGCACTTCCTTTGGTAATTAAAGGACTAACTATCATTGGAACTATCGCTTTACTTTTGGTAGCAGGTGGAATCTTTGTACATTACATACCTTATTTCCATCATTTATCAGAAGAAATCAAAATGCCGGCTATTATTAAAGAATTTGTAGTAGGATTGGTTTTAGGATTTGCGGTTCTTTTGGTTATCAACCTATTTAAAAAGATTTTCAAAAAGAAAACGGTTTAATCGAATCAAAAATAGATATACAAGAACATCAGTCGAAAGGCTGATGTTTTTTTTTGGAGCAAAAACAACATTTTTCAGATCCAGTTTAGTCCCGCTATTCGCTATGTCTTTTTTAATCCCGATAGTTATCGGGATCAAAAAAGGATGCCGTTTCTATCGGGATTAAGCCATGAAATTCTATTTTTTAAAAGAAATTTAGCTAAATGTGGAATATTTTTTTAATGAATAAAATATTGATTTATAACTGTTTAATGTAGCGGTTGAATTTTTAACATTTTATTTAAAGCAACCATTGTAACCGAGCGACATCTTCATAGTAATTAACAATTAATTATTATTTTATATGAAAAGTTTTAGTTTAAAATCTAGTTTAGTAGTATTATTTTTATCAATTGCATTTGTTTCATGCAGTAACGATGATGATAACAAAACACCAGCTCCAACAACAAAAGCAGCTTTGGTAACCGAAATTAAAGGGCCAGCAACAGGAAAAGTAAACGACGAATTAAGCTACGATGTAACGTATGTAGTAGATAACGCTTGTGCTGAATTTGATAAGATCTCGGAAGTAACTATTGGAGATGTAAAAGGTCTTCAAGTAATTGCAAAATATCCTTCAGAAGTTTGTACGCAACAAGTGCCAGATCCTAAGAAAACAGTTTACAAATTTTCATCTAAAGTGAAGGGAACTTTTGAAATCAAGTTTAAAAAATCAGAAACAGAATTCCTTACTCAAAAAGTAGTGATAGAATAACAACAAGCTTAGTTGAATTTTTTTAGGTTGAAAAGCCATTTTACAGAGATTTTTATTCAATGTAAATGGCTTTTTTTAATGCAGTATGGGGTGTAATATTAAGTTGCAGTTTATTATTTTATAATCTTAAAAACTGGCATATTGATGATGATCTTAATTTCATGTTACCCTTGAGCACTTCACTTTGACATTCCTTTAAAATTTACTACTTTTGCACTCTAAATTTTATGTCATGGCGAAAAGAAAGTATAAAATATCGGTTATTCAGTTAAATCTGAATGATGTTGCCGAGAACAATCTTAAAAAATGTATCAGCTGGGTAAGAGATGCTGCAAGTCAAGGTGCAGAAGTTATTTTACTTCCTGAATTATATAGCAGTCATTATTTTTGTCAAAGTGAAGATGTAGATAATTTTGCATTAGCAGAGCCACTTTACAGTACTTCATTTATTGCATTCAGCGAATTGGCAAAAGAATTAGGAGTAGTAATTATTGTTCCTTTCTTTGAGAAAAGAATGGCAGGAATCTACCATAACAGTGCTTACATCATTGATACTGATGGAACAGAAGCTGGCTTGTATCGTAAAATGCATATTCCAGACGATCCTCATTTTTATGAAAAATTCTATTTCACTCCAGGTGATTTAGGTTTCCAAGCAATCGAAACTAAAAAAGGAACAGTTGGAACTTTAATCTGCTGGGATCAATGGTATCCGGAAGCTGCTAGAATTACAGCTTTAAAAGGAGCAGAAGTTTTATTCTATCCAACAGCAATTGGATGGCATCCTAAAGAAAAAGAACAATATGGAGAAAATCAATATGGTGCTTGGATGAACGTTATGAAAGGACATGCAGTAGCAAACGGTGTTTTCGTAGCAGCAGCTAACCGAATTGGTTTAGAAAAATACCTGGAAGGAACAGAAGGAATTCAGTTTTGGGGAGCTTCTTTCATTGCAGGACCGCAAGGAGAAATTCTAGCTCAAGCTTCTCATGATAAAGAAGAAATTTTAATTGCTGAGGTTGATTTGGATTTACAAGAAAATGTTCGCCAAAACTGGCCATTCTTCAGAGACAGAAGAATTGATGCTTTTGAAGATATTACAAAAAGAGCAATCGATAAATAATCAATTTATCTAAATATAAAAAAAGGACAAAATGTGAATTTTGTCCTTTTTTTATGCAAGCTTCGGAGAAGCTAAATATTTATAAATTTCAATAAGACAAATGGAAAAGCTCTGGAGGAGCTACATATATAAGTTTCAAAAAGAGCATGTCACTCTGCCTGAGCTTTATATTATAAACATTTGTTATTTGCTATAAATATTTAACTTCTTCGAGGCTTTATAATCAGTATTCAAAATTTAGGTTTTTAAACTCTGTTTTTATAAACAAAAAGGAGCCATTCAATTGAATAGCTCCTTTTCTTGTTTTTAGCTTTATATGTATTACTTCACTTGGAAAGTAACTCTTCTCACGATCTGACGTGCCTCTTTAGAATTTTTGTTAACAGAAGTATCTTCTCCGTTAGCAATTACATTCAATCTTGATGCGTCAATTCCTGCATTTACGGCTACTTTTTTAACAGCCTCAGCTCTTTTTCTAGATAATTCAGTGTTGTAGTTTGAATTTCCGATTTCATCAGCATAACCAATAATATCAGCTGATTTTCCTGGATTGTTTTTCAAGTATTTCACTAAGAAATCTACACCTGATAAAGATGCGTTTGTTGGTTTAGACGAATTGAAATCGAAATAAACGTTTACATAACCACCGTTAATTAATTCTTCAACAGTATTGTTTGTAGCTGTTCCAGCGCCTTTCTTTTCGTAAGTTTTGTCTAAATAGCTTTCTAACTCATCTGGCACACCATTTTGATTCGTATCAATAGATTGTCCTTTTGTGTTAACAGCAACTCCTGCAATGCTATTTGGTTCTAAATCGTATAAATCAGCAACTCCATCTTTGTCTGAATCGATTAGACCAGTTTCGATTAAGTCCACTCTTTTTTCCAATTCACCAATTCTATCTTCTTCACCAACCCAGTCAGCATGTTTCTGATTTTTTCCTAAATAGAACGTCAAACCAACAGAAGCGTTTAGTAAAACACCATCAAAAGAACCGGTTGAGGTGTTACCCATTCCGTCAAAGTTCCAATTTTGTCTTCCGTTTACAATTCCAGTAAGATCTCCTGTTAAAGCTATACGATCGCTTAATTTGATTTGTCCAGTTAAACCTGCAATTCCGTGAGCCATGTAATCTTGTCCTCCAAATCCTGTTTCGGTACTAATTTGAGAAACTCCAAAACCACCATGCGCCAAAAGACCGATTGTATTTGTCCAAGTTTCAAAATTTAAAGCACGTCCCACGTTAATAACCCCTTGTAAACTCGCTCTAACATAACGGCTTTCAAAGTCTGGCGTGTCTTTCTTCTCTTTAAATTGGTCATAACCAACGTCTAATTTCACCCCAAATTTTGGACTAAACATATATCTCACACCTAAATCTCCGTGAAAAAAGTTCAATGATTCAGTAGTATAACCTGGAGTCATTGTTCTGGTTGGTTTGTTAACACCACCATTTAGTTCGATCGACCATTTGTTGTATTCTTGATCTACATTTGGTTTGGTAGAAGTGGTAGCCATATTTTGAGCGCCTGCAGCAAATGATAGTAATAATAAGGATACTGATACTAATTTCTTTTTCATGATATCAAAAATTAAATTGTTTTTATTTTAAACTCATGAACAAAATTAAATGTCGAATCTTAGAATGCGTTGTATATGCCCTTACATAATTCCCATCTTTTGGCTTTTAATTATGTAAATACGTTAAAATAAGTACAATAGAAAGAATGAAAAAAGGACAAAATTCACATTTTGTCCTTTTGCTTTACTAAAAAAGTATTAATTATTTCAAATCAGGCTGATAAATTTTAACAGATCCATCTCCTTCACTACTTACTACCAATAAGCTTCTTTTTGTAGGACTTTTTGAAGCTGGAATGAATAATAAACCTTCTGGTGCGTCACCTGTTTTTACAGTTTGTAAATACTGTGGAGAAGTTGGATTTGAAGCATCATACACCATAAACGCATCAGATCTTTCTAAACCAACAAATAAAATGTTTTGAGTTCCCATTTTTGCTACAACTACAGCTTCTGGCTCAGAACCTTTGTCATCACTTCTTTTATCGTCGTATGTACCAATTTCATTAGTCTTTTTGTCAACATCATTTTTGCTGTCAAAAACGATTTTTCCCGTATTTCCATTCCAAATAGAAAATGATCTTCCTCCAAAACTTACCATTTCGTCTAAATCTCCGTCTCCATCAATATCACCCATATCAGTAATAAGGTTTAGTCTTCCTAAGTTAGTGTCTAATTTTAAAGTAGCAGCATCTGGAAAAGCGGTTGCATCAAGTGTCATGCTTTTCATACGTTTTACATCAGTATAAGCATTATATTCCCTTGCGTCACCCTCATTAGCAGTAACAAAATAAGGAATATTGTTTACCGTATAATGGCTGATAGCATCTGGCATATAAAGACCTTTTACTTTCCACGGATTAAAAGCAATTTTATTATCACTATCGCTTACATCAATTGCATTCTCAGCAGTATTGTAATCTTTTAAGCCTAAAGGATAAATTGCTGTAATAGTTTTAGAAGTTAAATCGACTTTTGCAACGCCATTATTTTCTTGTAAAGTTACCCAAGCAGTTTTAGAATCGTCAGAAATAGTAATGTATTCTGGTTCGATATCTTGAGCGAAACTCTTAGCAAATTTTGAGACTCTAAATCCGTCTTTCTTTAATGCTTCTGCTTGACTCGCAAACGAGCTAAAATCTAAAGTTGTGACATTGTAAGTGCTAGTTTCAATAATAGAAATTGTTCCGTTTGGATCTTGAGAATAGTCAGTATTTGGTTCGCCTTCGTTAGCTGTCATGATGTATTTTCCATCTGGAGAAAAAGTAATCATATCTGGCAATGCACCAACTGTAACCTGTTTGATTAAACTATAATCGGAAGTGTTAAAAATAACCACTTTTCCGTTTCCTTGTTTGTTTACTGAAGATTCTAAAGCAACAGCCAATTTTCCGTCAAAAACAGAAACACTGTTTGCAGCTCCTTCGTAAGCAACTAAATCAATTTTTCCTATTTTAAGTGGTTTTGTCGGGTCAGCGATATCAATAACGTCAATTTGGTTTACACCGCTATTATTTACAGTAAAAAGTCTTTTTGTTTTTTCACAGTAAGCAGAGATTTCTGCGGCAGCTTCTCCGCCAATTGTAATAGAGCCAATTTCTTTAAAAGTTGCAGGATTTTCGTTTACAACAACTTCTGGTTCGTTGTTAGAATTTTCATCATTGTTACAGCTTGCTAATATAAAAAGAGCAGCTAATAATGAGATTGATAAATTTTTCATGTGTTAGTTTTTAGTTTTCGCAAAAGTAAATCTGGATGCTCTGTTAAATATTAAGGATGTATTATTTAATCTTTAACTTTATTTTTGCAGGATATTTTTTGTGAAATAACATACGATTTTGGTTCAGATGTTTTAAAATCCTAACGAATGCTTATCTTTGCACTTTCTAAATTAGAACGTATTTATGTCAACAAATAATAGAAGATTTCCAGCAGAATGGGAAAAACAACAAGGAATTGTATTGTGTTTTCCGCACAATGGTAACGATTGGCCAGGAAAATACGAAGCTGTTCAATGGGCTTTTGTAGAGTTTATTAAAAAAGTTGCGACTTTTGAAACTGTTTTTTTAGTGGTTGCCGATGAAAAGCTAAAAGAAAAAGTAGCTGATATGCTTGAAAGAGCACGTGTGAACCTTAAAAACGTTTCTTATATTATTCATAAAACCAATAGAAGCTGGATGCGTGACTCAGGACCAATTATTGTAAAAAATGGTTCGAAAAGAGAAGCATTGAATTTTAATTTCAACGGCTGGGCAAAATATAAAAACTATCAGTTGGATAAATTTGTTCCTGGTAAAGTAGCAGATTTTATTGATGTTCCGTTAACTCAGGTGATGTACAAAGGAAAACCAGTAATTGTTGAAGGAGGAGCAATTGATGTAAACGGAAAAGGAACTTTACTAACTTCTGAAGAGTGTCTAATGCACCCAACAATTCAGGTGAGAAATCCTGGCTTTACTAAAGAAGATTACGAAGCCGTTTTTAAAGAATATCTTGGAGTTACCAATGTAATTTGGTTAGGAGACGGAATTGAAGGTGACGACACACACGGTCATATTGACGATTTATGCCGATTTGTAAATGAAGATACGATCGTAACAATTGTTGAAACCGATAAAAATGACGCAAACTATAAACCTTTACAAGATAATTTGAAACGTTTGCAAAACGCAAAATTAGAAAACGGAAAATCTCCAGTAATTGTAGCGTTGCCAATGCCAAAGCGTGTAGATTTTGAAGATTTACGTTTGCCGGCGAGCTATGCTAATTTCTTGATTTTAAATAATTGCGTTTTAGTGCCAACATTCAATGATAGTAACGACAGAGTTGCTTTAAATATCTTAGCAGAATGTTTTCCAGACCGAGAAGTAATCGGAATAAGCTGTATTGATTTCATCTGGGGATTCGGAACTTTACATTGTTTAAGTCAGCAGATTCCTGCTTAAAAATAATAGCTGTAGAATTAAAAAAATCATTTTGATATTTTAAATCCGCACTAAAACTATCAGAGATACAGAGACTTTCCTATATCATTTGAGCTGTCACTTTTGTTGGCAGCTTTTTTTTGTTGTATATTTAACAGAGAGACTTGTCGTGTTTCTCTACAACCTCCTTATATTCGTATGTTCAATAATGCAGAAATGCAGATTTAATTTTATATGAAGAAAATATTTTTTATCCTTTCCGTGCTTTCTTCCGGAGTTCTTTTTTCGCAGTCTGATTCACATGAAAAAAATGAACTTACATTTGCTACCTACAATGTAAGTATGGAATCTGATAATTATTCTCCCAAAGGCGCAATGGGAAAATCGGAGCAGATATTGATTTATCAACTTAATTCAGGGCATAATACTCAAATCAGAAATATCGCCCAAATTATTCAGACCGTTAGGCCAGATGTTATTCTATTAAACGAGTTTGATTATATTAAAGACCCTGAACTTGGTGTAAAGGCGTTTATTAAAAATTATTTAAAAGTGAGTCAAGGTGGAGCAACGCCTATTGATTATCCTTATTACTATTATTCAACAGTGAATACTGGCCAGCAAAGTCCTTACGATTTGAACAATGATGGGAAATTGGATAATTTTGGAAATGATGCATGGGGATTTGGTATGTATCCTGGTCAATATGGAATGATGCTTTTGTCGAAATATCCTATTGATGCTGCAGCTGTTCGTACTTTTCAACATTTTAAATGGAAAGATATGCCGGGAGCATTGCTTACTAAAAAAGCAGATGGATCGGATTGGTATAGCAAGAAAGCATGGAAAGAATTTCCATTATCTTCAAAATCTCACTGGGATGTTCCTGTCCAGATTGGTAATAAAACAGTTCATATCTTAGTCAGTCATCCAACTCCTCCTACTTTTGACGGTGATGAGGATCGCAATGGGAAAAGAAATCATGATGAAATCCGATTCTGGAAAGACTATATTTCAGACAATTCGGCTTCGTATATATATGATGATAAAGGCGTTAAAGGTGGTTTACCTCCGAATTCTCAATTTGTTATATTAGGTGATCAAAATGCTTCGCCAGTTGAAGGAAACGCTATTAGAGAAGGTATAAAGTCTTTAATAGACAATCCGAAAATTAATAGCGATTTCACGCCTGCAAGTAAGGGTGGTGCTGAATATAGTCCTGAAAATCCTTTTGGAATTAACCATACTGCTTTTTGGAGAATGCGCGCTGATTATGTATTGCCGTCCAGACTTGGATTTAGGGTTATCGGCAGCGGTGTTTTTTGGCCTGCCAAAGGCGAATCAATGTCGGAATTAGTTGAAAAACGGGAATCTAGTTCAGATCATCGTTTGGTTTGGGTAAAGGTAGTTTTGGAATAAATAAACTTCGTCTTTTAATTTTACGAGATTAAATAAATCATAAAAAAACCTTGGCTATACCAAGGTTTTTTATTTTTTTATATCTCTTCAGATTTATCTGCTCTTCATTGTTTGATAAAAGGAGGTAGCAATTGGCTAGAAACTTCTCCAAAACCAATTCTTACTTCCGTATTTTCGCAGAATCCACGAATAATTACAGTGTCATTATCTTCAATAAATTTACGTTCGCTTCCGTCTTTTAATTTTAACGGATTTTTTCCTCCCCAAGTTAATTCTAGCATTGAACCAAAACTATCAGGAGTTGGACCAGAAATTGTTCCAGAACCCATCATGTCTCCAGAGTTTACACGGCATCCGTTAGAAGTATGATGTGCCAACTGCTGACTCATCGACCAATATAAATATTTGAAGTTAGATCTTGAAATTACAGTTTCTTCTTCTTGATTTTCAGGTTTTAAGGAAACTTCTAAATGGATATCAAAAGCTTTTTTTCCTTTGGTCTGCAAATAAGGAAGTGGAGTTGGATCTTGCTTAGGTCCTTTTGTTCTAAAAGGTTCCAAAGCATCCATAGTTACAATCCAAGGAGAAATAGAAGTCGCAAAGTTCTTAGCTAAAAATGGCCCAAGCGGCACATATTCCCATTTTTGAATGTCGCGAGCACTCCAATCATTTAGTAAAACCATTCCGAAAATATAATCTTCAGCTTCATAAGTTGAAATATTTTCGCCCATTACATTTACATCTGTTGTAATGAAAGCAGTCTCTAATTCAAAGTCTACTAAACGTGAAGCACCGAAAACAGGCGTGTCGTGTCCAGCTGGCAAAGTCTGTCCCATCGGTCTGTGAACTGGAATTCCAGAGGGAACAATGGTAGAACTTCTTCCATGATATCCAACCGGAATGTGAAGCCAGTTTGGCAACAAGGCATTGTCTGGATCGCGGAACATTTTACCCACGTTTGTAGCGTGCTCTCTACTAGAATAAAAGTCGGTGTAATCACCAATTAAAACTGGAAGTTGCATCTCTACATCTTCAATTTTAAATATCACAATATCTCTATGTTTTGTTGAATCTCTTAATTGTGGATTAGTCTCGTCGAATATCTCTGCGATACGATTTCGAACCAAACGCCATGTTTTTTTTCCGTCAGAAATAAAATCATTTAGCGTATCCTGCATAAACATATCATCGGTTAATTCTATTCCTTCAAAATAGTTTAATTGCTGTAAAGCCCCTAAATCTATGGCGTAATCGCCAATTCTCGTTCCTACGGTAACGACATTTTCTTTAGTAAGAAATACACCGAAAGGAATATTCTGAATGGGGAAGTCGCTATTTTCTGGAACTTCTAACCATGATTTTCTACTGGTATCGTTGGCAGTTATTGGCATGTTTAATGTTAATTATTTGTTGAAAAATTACTTGTCAAATATATCATAATCTAGCAGTTTGACAAACGTTTTTTTGTATTTTTGCGTGAAATTAACGAAAAACAAAAAAATGCAACGCGACGAACAAATTTTTGATCTTATCCAAGAGGAGAAAGAAAGACAAATTCACGGACTAGAGCTTATTGCTTCTGAGAATTTTGTAAGTGATGAAGTAATGGCAGCAGCAGGGTCTGTTTTAACTAATAAATATGCTGAAGGTTATCCTGGCAAAAGATACTACGGCGGTTGTGAAGTAGTTGACGTTATTGAGCAGATTGCTATTGATAGAGCTAAAGAATTATTTGGCGCTGAATATGCAAACGTACAGCCTCACTCAGGTTCTCAGGCAAACACAGCTGTTTATCACGCTTGTTTAAATCCTGGTGATACTATTTTAGGTTTCGATTTATCTCACGGTGGTCACTTGACTCACGGTTCTCCAGTAAACTTCTCAGGACGTTTATATCGCCCAGTTTTCTACGGTGTAGATGCTGAAACTGGTCGTTTAGATTATGATAAAATTCAAGAAATTGCAACTAAAGAACAGCCAAAATTAATTATCGCTGGAGCTTCGGCTTATTCTCGTGATATGGATTTTGCTCGTTTCAGACAAATTGCTGACAGCGTAGGAGCGATCTTATTTGCTGATATTTCTCACCCAGCTGGTCTTATAGCAAAAGGATTATTAAACGATCCAATTCCACATTGTCATATTGTTTCTACAACAACTCACAAAACATTACGTGGGCCACGTGGAGGTCTTATTTTAATGGGGAAAGATTTCCCAAATCCACAAGGATTAACAACTCCTAAAGGAGAAATCAGAATGATGTCTTCATTGTTGGATTTAGCTGTTTTCCCAGGAAATCAAGGTGGACCGTTAATGCATATTATCGCTGCTAAAGCGGTTGCTTTTGGTGAAGCTCTTAAAGATGAGTTCTTTACTTATGCAATGCAATTGCAAAAAAATGCAAACGCAATGGCTGATGCTTTCGTAAAAAGAGGTTATAACATTATCTCTGGCGGAACAGATAACCATATGATGCTTATTGACTTAAGAAATAAAAATATTTCTGGTAAAGAAGCTGAAAACGCATTAGTAAAAGCTGAAATTACAGTAAACAAAAACATGGTTCCTTTTGACGATAAATCCCCATTTATCACTTCTGGAATTCGTGTTGGAACAGCTGCAATCACAACTCGTGGTTTAGTTGAAAAAGATATGGAAACTATTGTAGCTTTAATTGATAAAGTTCTTACTGATCACACAAATGAAGACGTTATTGAAGAAGTTGCTGAAGAAGTAAACGAATTAATGAGCGAAAGACCAATTTTTGCATATTAAAAATTAGTCAAAAGTCATAAAGTCGAAGGTCGAAAGTCTAAAAAGAAATGCGAATTTCTATTTTAGTTTTTGATCTTCGATTTTCTTTTTAAGTTTTTCACAGACTTTATGACTTTCGACTTTCAAACTTTAAGACTTAAAAAAATGGGCGTATTAAGATTACAATTGCCAACCGACCCAAGATGGGTAAATATTGTTGAGAAAAATATTGAAGAAATCTTGACAGATCACGCATGGTGCGAGCAGAAAGCGGCAACAAACGCGATTACGATTATTACGAATAATTCTGAACATCAAGATTTAGTGAAAGATTTATTGGCTTTAGCTAAAGAAGAAATTGATCATTTTGAACAAGTTCATAATATCATTATCAAAAGAGGATTAAAACTTGGGCGTGAGCGTAAAGATGATTACGTAAACGAATTATACCAATACATGAAAAGAAGCGGTGACGGAAGCCGTGTTTCTGGATTGGTAGAAAGATTGTTATTCTCTGCAATGATTGAAGCCAGAAGCTGCGAACGTTTCAAAGTGCTTTCTGAAAATATTAAAGACGAAGAACTTGCTGTGTTTTACAGAGAATTAATGGAAAGCGAAGCAGGTCATTATACAACTTTCATCACATACGCTCGTAAATACGGAACAGGAATCGATGTTGAAAAGCGTTGGAGAGAATGGTTAGCTTTTGAAGAATCAATCATTACCAATTACGGAAAAGGAGAGACGATACATGGATAAAGTTTTTTGTTTCAGGTTTATTTTTGTTTCAAGTTGATAAACTTTGTGAAATCTTAGTGAATCTCGGTGAAATAAAAAAATCCGTGAAAATCTGCGTTTTTGCGAAAGCGAATCCGTTAATCGGTGTTCTATTTACGCAATAATTTAAATCTAAAATCTACATTCTAAAATCTAAAATTCTCTATATTTGAGAGTAACCAAAATCTCGAACTATGAGAATAGAAATGGACCTGAAATTAGGATTTAAAGATGTAATGTTTAGACCTAAAAGATCAACGCTTAAAAGCCGTTCTGAAGTTTCTTTAGAACGAAATTTCAAATTTTTGCACAGCACAGCATCTTGGACAGGAATTCCGATTATGGCTGCCAATATGGATACCGTAGGAACTTTTGAAATAGCGAAAGTCTTAGCGGGAGAAAAGCTGTTTACCGCAATTCATAAACACTATACTTTAGAACAATGGAATAGTTTCTTGAAAGATGTGACTCCAGATTTCTACGATTATATTGCCGTAAGTACAGGAACAGGGAAAGAAGATTTTGATAAAATAGGTGCAATAATTTCTGCAAATCCGTTACTGAAATTTATCTGTATTGATGTTGCCAATGGCTATTCGGAACATTTTGTTCAGTTTTTAAAGAAAACCCGAAAACAATATCCAGATAAAATCATAATTGCAGGAAATGTAGTTACAGGCGAAATGACCGAGGAACTTCTATTAGCTGGTGCTGATATTGTAAAAGTTGGAATTGGGCCAGGTTCTGTTTGTACAACTCGTGTCAAAACAGGCGTTGGTTATCCGCAATTATCCGCAATTATAGAATGTGCAGATGCCGCGCATGGTTTAGGCGGACACATTATAAGCGATGGCGGATGTACAACTCCTGGGGATGTTGCCAAAGCTTTTGGTGCTGGTGCCGATTTCGTAATGTTAGGCGGGATGCTTGCAGGACATACTGAAAGCGGCGGTGAACTAATAGAAGTAAAAGGCGAAAAATTTAAACAATTTTACGGAATGAGCTCTAAAACAGCAATGGACAAACATTCTGGAGGCGTTGCAGAATATAGAGCAAGTGAAGGGAAAACGGTTCAGGTTCCGTTTAAAGGAGACGTAATTTACACTGTTTTAGATATATTGGGAGGAATAAGAAGTACTTGCACTTATGTAGGAGCTTCAAGATTAAAAGAATTGACCAAGCGAACGACTTTCATCCGCGTAAGCGAACAAGAAAATCAAGTTTTTACAAAATAAATATGATTAAAATTACCGAAGCATCTCTTGAAGATATAGCTAAAATTCAGGAAATTGCACACATAACATGGCCAATTACTTATGGCGAAATTTTAACTAAAGAACAATTAGATTATATGCTGGATCTAATTTATTCTGATGAAGCATTATCAAAGCAAATACAGAATAAAGAACAGTTATTTTACTTGATTTCAGATTCAGAATCAATAATCGGATTCATAGGAATTGAGCATAATTATAAAAACGAAGCGATTACCAAAATTCATAAAATATATCTTCTGCCAGAAACGCAAGGAAAAGGTTATGGTAAAATTGTTTTTGAAGAAATTGGAAAAATGGCTTTAGAAAATAATTCAAAAGAACTTTTATTAAATGTAAACCGATTTAATACGGCGTTGAATTTCTACAAAAAACTTGGTTTCGAAATCAAAGAAACGGTTGATATAGAAATTGGAAATGGGTATTTAATGGAAGATTATGTGATGGGGAAAAATATTTAAAAGTAGTTTTTTCTTAATCTTGTCATTTCGACGAAGGAGAAATCACACAAGTATTTCTGCAAAGTAAATCGCCAATCTTTGTCGAGTTTCGAGTGTGATTCCTCGTTCCTCGGAATGACAAACTGTAGGTATTTGGCTCATTCAACTCACAATCACATCATGCTTAAACAATAACCCTTTCACTTCATTCAAAGAGAAAACAGCTTTTTTCAGTTTCGTTTTAGAAGGATCAATAGTATAATTATAACTCGTTTTAAAATCGGCTTTATTGGCTATGGCTTTGTTGAATTCAGAACGATACAAATCGCAGTTGTCAAATAAAACGCCTGTTAAATCAGCTGCCATAAAATCGACAGCAATTAAACTGCAATTGGTAAATGGAGTTCCTTTTAGTTTTAAAGTGTAAAACTTGGAGAAATCCAAAATGCAATCATTAAAGCGAACTTCAAAAATGAGTTTGTCACACATCGCAAAATTCACTTCTTTAATTTCGCAGTGATTAAAAGTTACGGTTCTAAAAGCGACATAATTAATTTTTGCTTCACTGAAAATGCAGTTATTAAAAACACAATCGATAAAAGTAACGGCCAAAAAAGTGCAAGCAGAGAAGTTACAATTGTTAAAAACACAGCATTCGAAGTCTTTAAAATTAAGATCATCTTTGGCGTAAACAATCGTATTGTATTCTTTGTCAAGAAAATATTCGCTTTCTTTTTTCAATCTTTTTTGATAATTATTTGAAGGTGAAAAGGTAATAATTTACCACAGAAAAATAAGAACAAATTATAAATGATTTTGATTCCATTCTCATTTTTAATCCATAAAATGCTGTAGCTTTACACTTATTTTTAAGTTAAAACATATCAATTTTTATTATATGGAACCAACAAGAAAGGAACATGATTTTTTAGGAGAATTAGAAATTCCGAATCATTTATACTATGGAATTCAGACTTTTAGAGCTGTAGAAAACTTCAATATTACCGGAATTCCGATTTCAAAAGAGCCTTTATTCATCAAAGCTTTAGGTTATGTAAAAAAAGCTGCAGCTTTAGCCAACAAAGATTGTGGTGCTATTGATGCAAAAATAGCAGAAGCAATCTGTTATGGAAGCGATCAGGTTATTGCTGGTAAATTTGACCAGGAATTTGTGAGTGATTTAATTCAGGGTGGCGCAGGAACTTCTGTAAACATGAATGCAAACGAAGTTATTGCCAATATTGGATTAGAATATTTAGGTCATAAAAAAGGAGAATACCAGTTTCTTCATCCAAATAATCATGTAAATTGTTCTCAGTCTACAAACGATGCATACCCATCAGCATTTAGAATTGCGTTGTATTTGAAAATGGACAGCTTCATCAAAACTTTAGCAGGTTTAGAAGTTGCTTTCGCTAAAAAAGGAGAAGAATTTAAAGAAGTTCTAAAAATGGGAAGAACGCAGCTTCAAGATGCGGTACCAATGACTTTAGGGCAAGAATTTAAAGCTTATGCGACAACAATTGGTGAAGATATTCAGCGTTTGAAAAATGCTCAAGAATTATTGTTGGAAATCAATATGGGCGCAACAGCCATTGGAACAAAAGTAAATGCTCCCGAAGGGTATCCAGAAATCTGTGTAAAATATTTGGCAGATGAGGTTGGAATTCCTTTAACGCTTTCGCCAGATTTGATTGAAGCAACGGTAGATACAGGCGCTTACGTTCAGATTATGGGAACATTAAAACGTTCTGCAGTTAAGATTTCTAAAATCTGTAATGATTTACGTTTATTAAGTTCTGGACCGAGAACGGGTTTAAATGAGATTAATCTTCCCGCACGTCAACCAGGTTCGTCTATTATGCCAGGAAAAGTAAATCCGGTAATTCCAGAAGTGGTAAATCAGACTTGTTTCTATGTGATTGGACAAGATTTAACGGTTACAATGGCGGCAGAAGCAGGACAATTGCAATTGAATGTAATGGAGCCCGTTATTGCTTTTGCGATGTTTACTTCGTTAGATTATCTTTCAAATGCGATTCAGACTTTAATTGATAAATGTATCAACGGAATCACTGCAAATGTTGACCATTGCTATAATATGGTTATGAATAGTATCGGAATCGTAACGCAATTGAACCCGATTATTGGTTACGAAGAAAGTGCAAGTATTGCTGGAGAAGCGTTAAAAACAGGTAAAAGTGTGCATCAAATTGCTGTTTTAGAACGTAAATTAATTACACAGGAAAAATGGGATGAGATTTATTCTTTAGAAAATCTAATTCATCCCAAATTTATCACTAAATAAAAAATAGCAATAGTATAAATTAAAGCTGTCAATTTTTTTTGACGGCTTTTTTTGTTAAAATATTTTTTAAATTATTTTGTATCAGTACTTAAGATGTTGAAAATAAGACTTATATTTACAATGAGCTTGATTTTTATTTCTAAAACAAAACTTCGTAAATGGTACTTTTTTTTCAAAATAATGCCGTTAGGTACAAGTCTAAAATCTTAGGATTACTATTAATTATTTCTTTTAATTTATCTGCTCAAGAGGAAATTAAAAATCCTGAAATCGAAACTCCAACGATCTGTCCTCCTAAAACGTTATTTGATCTTTTTAAGAAAAAAGACGATGCTTTGGTTGTTAAACCAACAAAGAACAATTTCTTTTTATTAATTCCAGCAATTGGTTCACAGCCTGCTACAGGTTTCTTTTTTGGTGCTGTGGCTCAATATACCTTTAAAGGAAAAGAAGAAAAAGATAAGTACTCAATTGCCAACATAGGGATTACTTATACGGTAAAAAATCAGTGGCTGGTTAACATTAAAAACAATATTTTGCTGAAGAATAATAAAATCTTTTTGAGTGGAGATTATCGTTTATACTTGTTTTCGCAGCCCAATTATGGTTTAGGAACCGATATCATTCCGCCCAGACGTGATCGACCTCCAGGTTTTAGTGTAGATTCTCTTGCTCAGGCAATGGATTATAATTATTTGAAGTTTCATCAAACGGTTTCTTTTGAGGTCAAAGAGAACTACTATATTGGAGGAGGTATTAATATTGACTGGTACTCAAGGATACAAGATGAGCAATTAGATGTTGCAAACGGAAAATATACGTACCATTACAATTATAGCCAAAAATACGGTTTTGATAATTCTGAATATTTCTTGAATGGAGTAAGTCTAAATCTAGTTCATGATTCGCGAGATAATCAAGTTAATGCATCAAAAGGCTGGTTTGCCAATATAAATTATAGATTTAATCCTGTATTGTTTAATAATCAAGATTATAGCAATGTCCTTTTTGCAGAATACCGTCATTTTATTCCTGTTTCTCATAAAAATCCACATTATATTTTAGCTATTTGGACGTACGGACAATTTGTGACTAGAGGAAAAGTTCCGTATCTAAATCTTCCTGCAATTGGCTGGGATCAGCGCAGCAGGAGCGGAGAAGGGTATACTCAGGGATTATTTAGAGGAAATGGGTTGGTTTACTTGTCTACAGAATTTAGGTTTCCCATTACATGCAATCAATTGTTAAGCGGTACGGTTTTTACCAATTTTGTGACAGCCAGTAATTCTGATAATGATTTAAAATTATTCAAATCAATACAACCAGCGGCTGGAGTTGGTTTGAGAATCTTAATTGATAAAGCTTCCAAAACGAATCTGATTTTGGATTATGCATGGGGTAACAATTCTAAAGGATTTTATTTGAATGCTGGAGAGACTTTTTAATCTCAAAAATTAGGAATCAGAAAACTTTAAGTGCAAAATAATATCAAAAAGTAGGCTATGATGTCTGCTTTTTTGATTCTTCATAATTAAATCATAATTTGTAATGATGTGCCAAATTATGTTAAATTGTATTCTTATTTTTGTTGTATATACAAACTTCTTAAGATGAAATTACTTATAGTTGAAGACGAACCAAATCTATTATCAATATTAAGAAAAGGATTTGCAGAAAATAATAATGAAGTAAGCGTTGCAATGGACGGTAAAACGGCTATGGAGATGATTCATAATTATACCTTCGATGTAGTGATTTTAGACGTTATGCTTCCTGATGTTAATGGAATTGAAATTTGCAGAAGACTTCGCGCTGCAAAAAACTTTGTGCCAATTTTACTTTTAACGGCTTTAGGAACTTCAGAAAACATTGTAACAGGATTAAATGCTGGTGCCGATGATTATTTGGTTAAGCCTTTTAAATTTGGCGAATTAGATGCCAGAATAAATGCTCTGTACAGAAGATCACAGCAGGAAACAGAAAAAATAGATACCATTACAATTGCTGATTTAGAAATAAACGGACGCGCCAAAACCGTTAAAAGAGATGGAGAAAATATCATTTTAACGGCCAAAGAATTCAAACTTTTATATTATTTAGCTAAAAACACAGGTAGAATCGTATCTCGCGATCAGATTTTGGACAATGTTTGGGATATTAATTTTGATATGAATACCAATGTTGTTGATGTCTATATTACATACTTAAGAAGAAAGATAGATAAGCCCTATTCGTCCAAACTTATTCATACTATGAAAGGTTTGGGGTATGTTATAAAACCATAATATGGATATTAGAAAAAAAATTACTTTTAATTACGTTGCTCTTTCTACCTTTAGTACTTCGCTATTGTGTATCATCGTGTTTTTCCTGTTTAGAGAAAACAATCGATATCATTTTTTGAAACGTCTGGATGATAGAGCAAAAATTGTTTCTTCTATTCATTTTCAAAAAGACCCAGAAAAGATCAAATATTACAAGAACCTTAAAAAAAATGGTCTTGAAGAATTGATCGAGGAAGAAGAATACGTATTGAAAATCAACAGTCATAATAGTTTTGATTACAATACCAATCTCAATCTTCCAAACTCTTTTTATACCAATATTTTAAGAACAGGAAAAGATTCTTTTGAAAGAGACAATAAATATTATTTAGGACAGATTTTTCAAGAAAACAATCAAAAATATATTGTAATTGTTGGTGCGAGAGACCGAAAAGGAAAAGATACGACTGTTTATATTGTTAAAATTATGCTTTTTGGCGGAATCGGTTTTGTGATTCTAGCTTTTCTTTTAGGGCGATTTTTAGCAAAACGTGTAGTCGATCCAGTGGCAAGAATTACAAAAGAAGTAAAAAGGATTAGTGCTTCTAATCTTCATAATCGTTTGCCTGAAGTAAAAAATTCTGATGAAATTTCAGATTTGACCAATACTTTTAATAACATGCTGGATCGTTTGGAAACTTCTTTTGAGATTCAAGCCAACTTTATTAATAATGCATCTCACGAATTAAAAACGCCAATTACAACTATTATTGCCGAAGCAGAAATTATGTTGCTTAAAGAAAGAGAGCAACAAGAATATATAGAATCTCTACAAAATATCTACAGTCAGGCTTCAAGATTAGGAAACTTAACGGAAAGCTTGCTGAAATTGACTCAAACGGGTTACGACGGACAAAAACAAGTGTCTGATATTGCTCGAATGGACGAATTGTTATTGGATGTAAAATCAGATTTAGATAAAATTTATCCAGATAACCGCGTAAGCATTAGGCTTAATTTTGCTCCAGAAGATTCTAATCTATTATTGCTCCCATGCAATAAACCGCTTTTAGAATTGGCAATCAATAATATTATTACCAACGGAGTAAAGTATTCTGATAACAATGAAGTCTTTGTGAGTCTTTCTGCTAATAAAGAAATGATTAAAATATCGATTAATGATATTGGAATCGGAATTCCGCCCGAGGATATTCCGCATTTGTATGAACCTTTCTTTAGAGGTAAAATCGCCGCCAGGTATATAGGATACGGGTTGGGACTTCCGTTAGCTTCTAAAATCATTAGAATGCATGATGGCGAACTTCAAGTACAGTCGGAGCAAAATAAAGGAACAATCGTTACGATTATCTTTAAAAAAGGCAACATTAAAAAATCTAATGTTTAATTTTAGAAAATTCTAATTTTAGATTAATTAAGGTCTAATTTGCGGACAGTTATTTTGTAAGTATAAACTAAAAGATGTACTTATGAAAAACTTTCTTATACCTACTACTTTAAAAGATGATACAATCTCTGCTGTTAAATCTGCGGTAAATCAGTCCAAAAATACGGAATCAGAAATTATTTTAGTATTAGTTTCGGAAGCGCCCGATACTTTTTCTTCTTCTGGTTTTTTAAGAGAAATGAAATCTGGACTTACTAGAAGTCAGGAAGAAGTTCTAGAAACTTGTCGATATATTGTTGAACACACTTCAAACATAAAATTAAAAGTTCATAATCAATACGGACTTTCAGCACCAATTTTTAAAAGGCTAATTGAAGCCTTTTCAGTCAAATTGGTCATTCTTACCCATTCTTATAAACAAGAAACCAAAAGGATACACCAGTATTTGGTGCAATTGGCGGGAAATCAGAAATGCCCAATTCTTCATTTAAGCACAGAGATTAATAAAGAAGTTTTCCATAAAGCACTTTATGTAGAAAATTCTAGTATGAACATTCATGTAAAAGATGTTCAAGATTTTTTGAGCGCCAATTTCTCTTTTGAGATTGTAAGTCAAACTGCCAGTTTTGAAGACGACTACGAAAAAGTCGCTCCATTCTTATCGGAAGCCATTTCAAAACATAATATTGATATGTTGGTAGAAACCAGAAAAGGCGAAAAAATCAAATTTAAAAAATCGAAAAAAGAAAATGTCAACGAAAAACTAGGGCTTCCTGTTCTTTCATTGTACGAAGAGATGGTTTAGTTAGTGAAAAGTGAAAAGTAAAAAGTGAAAAGTGAAAAGTGAAAAGTGAAAAGTGAAAAGTGAAAAGTGAAAAGTGAAAAGTGAAAAGTGAAAAGTGAAAAGTGAAAAGTATATTAAATAGTAAATACTTAATAGTTAATGGGAATTGTTCTTGTTCTAGCCTCCGCTAATTTTACTCAGTTAATCAATTTAAACATGCAATAAATCTAAAAACTAATCACAATTGACTAATTACTAAGAACTAAAAAATAAAAACCGCAATATTAATTTAAGACCGAAAATATGTTATTAAAGAAAAGAATACCAATGAAGTACGTTCTCGGGAAAATTAAAGTAGAAATTGTATTGGTATTAGCGTATACCATACTATTTGAGATTTTTCATCATTATTTCATCAATCTCCCTGTAGATATCCCGATTGCCATTCCGACTATGATCGGAACCATAATTTCCTTACTATTAGCTTTTAAGTCAAACCAGGCTTATGATAGATGGTGGGAAGCGCGAATTGTTTGGGGTGCTGTTGTAAACGACTCTAGAACTTTGATTCGTCAGGTTTTAACGTTTTATGAAGATCCAGATTTCTCAGTTGAAGCAAGCGAATTCAAAGAAAATTTTGCTAAAAGACAAATTGCTTGGTGTTATAGTTTAGGTCAGTCGCTTCGAAATAGAGATGCAATAAAACCGATTGAAGGTTTGATTAGCGAAGAAGAAATCAGATACATCAAAAATCATCAAAACGTTCCAAATGCAATTTTGATGCTACATGCGAGAGATTTACGAACTGCTAAAAATGAAAAGAAAATTAACATGTATCAGCAAGTTGAAATTGATAATACTTTATCTAGATTATGTGACGAAATGGGGAAATGCGAGCGAATTAAAAACACGATTTTTCCAACAACATACAGTATGTATATTAGATTGACTTTGTGTTTGTTCATTTTTCTACTGCCTTTCGGATTAACGAGTGTTTTAAGCTGGTTTGCAATTCCTCTAATTACAGCAATTGGTGCTGCTTTCTTCTTGATCGAAAGAATGGCGATTCATTTGCAAGATCCGTTTGAAAATAGACCAACAGATACTCCAGTTACCGCAATTGCAAATACAATTGAAAAAAATATTAAACAAATGCTGAACGAATATCAAAGCGAGTTTGATATCCTGAAAGAATTTGACTTAAAAGATGAGCCTAAGAAAGTCGAAAAAGACGCTTATTTTGTCTTATAACTATTTAATTTTGGTCTGCTTTTAATTGTTGGCTGGACAGTGTGTAGTTGCGCTGTCCAGTTTTTTTATTTCTTACAGGTGTAGTTTGTCATTTCGATGAACGAGAAATCACACTTGCAAATCCTTAAAGATTAGCGAATATCTGTATGAATTGCTAGTTCCTAAAAATGACAAAAACTTTTTCTACAATTGTGTTTGAGCCAGTTTTCCAAGCGTTTGAATAGCAGTTCTTAACTCATTTGACCACGGCAGACCAAAACTCAATCGCATACAGTTTGAAAATTGATCTTGAAACGAAAAAATCCTGCCTGGAGCAATACTGATATTGTGTTTCATCGCTAAATGATAAAAAGCAGCAGTATCAATTTTTTTGTCCAATTCAATCCATAGAAAAAATCCACCTTGAGGCTGACTTACTTTTGTTCCTTTCGGAAAAGATTCCAGAACTGTATTAATATAATTGTTGCAATTATGATTTAATATCTGGCGTATTTTTCGAAGATGATTTTCATAACGTCCGTTTTTTAAAAAATCCCCCACCACTTCGTGCGTAATAGTAGGTGAGGAGAGTGAATGATAGATTTTGTTTCTTAAGATTTGTTTTTTGAATTTCCCAGGCGAAACCCATCCTACGCGATAACCGGGAGCCAATGTTTTGGATACAGAACTGCAGCAAAGTACAATTCCGCTTTCATCATAAGTTTTACAATTTGTTGGTCGGCTCGAACCAAAGTACAAATCACCGTGAATATCATCTTCAATCAATGGAATGTTGTAGAATTCCATTAATTTCACCACTTCTATTTTATGTTCTGCCGGCATCATACTTCCAGAAGGGTTACTAAAATTACTCATCAGCAAACATAGTTTTACTTTTTTAGAAGAAAGCGATTTTTTGAGTGCTTCTAATTCTATTCCAGTTGTCATGTTTGTAGGCAGTTCCATGATATACAATCCTAAAGATTTGGCCAATTGCAAGATGCCAAAATAAGCAGGACTTTCTGTAATTATGGTATCGCCGGGCTGAGTTAGCGTCATTAAACAATGGGATATGGCACTTGTGCAGCCAGGCATTGTAATAATATCTTCTTCTGTTAGCGATCCTCCCCATGTAAAAGACCATCGGGCAATTTCTCTTCTTAAATTAAGATTACCTTTTACTTGCTCATAACTAGTTCCGCTGTTTGGGAGTTGACGCATCGCTTGAACCATTCCTTTATTTAATTTAGCAATAGGAAGAAGTTCGTTTGAGGGAAATCCCAAAGAAAGCATCGTAATATTTGGATCTGTCATATTGCCGTAAACCTGATCGATTAAATCTTCGCGGTCAATATTGGCACATTTTAAAATCGGACTGCTGGGCGATGGTTCAGGAATTGTTCTTGCTGAAATATTACTCACATAATATCCTGACTGCGGTCTAGCTTCAATCAAAGAACGGCTTTCGGCTTCATAATAAGCTTTACTTACAGTGCTCATGCTGTAACCCGTTTCTGCGCAAACTTCTCTAATAGAAGGCAGTTTGTCGCCAACGCTCAAGACGCCAGACTTAATTTGTTTTTCAATACGGTCAGCAAATTGAAGATATAAGTAATTAGAATTTTTCATAAAAAAATAAAACTGTTATGGTGCAATTTACAAAAACTGTATCTGTATTGCTGTTATATTTTTTAGAAATTTGCTTAAAAAGAAAACTAAACAATAAAAACATCTCGTGAAAACAACAAAATACTACATCGCGGCTATTACATGTTTTGTAATCTGGGGATTTTTCAGTTTGGTTTTGAGACCAATACATGACTATCCTTCTTTAGATATTTTATTCTATCGTGTTTTTAGCTGTAGTATTCTAATGCTTCTTATCGCTTTTTCTTTCAAGAGAAAAAGAATGAAAGAAGCTGTTCAAACTTTTAAATTAATGCCAGCTTTTGAGAAGCGAAAAACCGTTTTATTAAATATTGGCGGAAGCGTTTTTCTAATGGCTAACTGGTTTACATTTATTTATGTAATGAATCATGTTAGTGTAAAAGCAACTTCCTTGGCGTATTTGGTTTGTCCTATTTTAACCACGCTGCTAGCTTATTTTATTTTGCACGAAAAACTAAATAAAACACAATGGGTTGCTGTTGGATTAAGCATTTCAGGATGTGTTTTGTTGTCGTATGCGAATATTATGGATATGTTTTTTAGTATTATAATCGGTTTTACATACGCCTCTTATTTAGTAAGTCAGCGTGTCAATAAAGGTTTTGATAAATTTATAATTCTAACGTTTCACATCACATTAGCGGCATTATGTTTACTGCCTTTTTATCCATTTTACAGCGGAACAATTCCAACAGAATTTAAATTTTATTTCTGTATCGAAACCATTGCCATTTTGTTTACCATTTTTCCGTTGTTTCTTAATTTATATGCCCTTTCGGGAATAAATTCTTCGACAGTCGGAATGCTTTTAAATATTAACCCAATGATTGCTTTTTTATTGGCAATGTTTTTATACAAAGAACAATTCGGATTTATGCAAATTGCGGCATACGGAATTATTTTTGCCGCAGTTGTAGTTTTCAATTCACATCATATTTTTGCGGCCAAGCAAAAAAGGACCGCAATATCCAAAGGTTCTCAATAGTAATTTTCATATTTTTTATTGGTTTAAAATCGAAAATTACCAGAATCTTAACAGGATGTTTAAACAGGAATGATTATTTTTCATTCCTGTTTTTTTTTGCGATAAACAGAAAAAAAATGTTTAGCCACAGATTTTACAGATTAAAAGGATTATATTCTTTTTGCAAAAAAGTGCTGCCACGAATTCCACTAATTTTCACGAATTAAATTATTTTAAAATAGGGAATAAAATTTGTGAAAATTAGTGGGATTTGTGGCAAAAAAAAACATTTTAATCTGTATAATCTATAGCAGAAAAACTATTACGAACCGAATAATTTATTATATGAAACCAGCCAAACTTCAAGCCTTTACTCCGTTATTTTATTTAGTGTGGTCAGACGATTTATTGACTCAGAAAGAATTTGCAACTTTAAAAGAGTTTATAAACTCCCTAACTGTTTTATCTGAAGAAGAAAAAGAGTATCTACTTTCTAAAGTAGATATTTCAAATCCGCCTTCGCGAAATGAACTCACACAATGGAAATTGGATATTGAAAAAAGTATTCAAGATAAATCTTCTATCAAATCGATTTTTGATATTGCGAAAGCACTTTCAGGAAACGATTTGGATTTAACGCCAATCGAATCAGATTTCAAAAAACTGGAGAATGATTTAGGAATTTTAGGAGAAGAAGCACTTCAAAATTTCAAAACCAAAGCAGGTTCTTTTACGGCCAATTCTCATACCGATGCAAGTTTTGATATTCAGAAAATCACTCAACTTTTAGACGGAAAAGAAGCTGCCATAATCAAAAGAGTAAAATCGGTCATTTCAAGACCTGAATTTGCGTATGAAACTTCTACCGATATTAATGTGTTTAGGCAGACAGTTTACAAATGGTGTAAAATTCTAGCCGATGAAAATCTAGGAAATATGGCTTATCCTAAACAATATGGAGGAGGAGAAAACATAGCCGATTATTTTGCGATTATGGAAACGCTGAGTTACCACGATTTAAGTTTAGTGATAAAATTTGGAGTTCAGTTTGGACTGTGGGGAATGAGTGTTCAATCTTTAGGAACAGAAAAACATTACGCTAAATATTTAAAAGATATTGGTTCGCTAAAACTTCCAGGATGTTTTGCCATGACCGAAACGCACCACGGATCGAACGTAAAAGGTTTGGAAACTACAGCAACTTACAATCATAACGATCAGACTTTTACCATTCATACACCAAATAAAAATGCTCAGAAAGAATATATTGGAAATGCAGCTGTTCATGGACAAATGGCAACTGTTTTTGCTAAATTAATTATTGACGATCATGATTATGGTGTAAATGCATTTGTGGTTCCATTACGCGATCCAAATGGAAATGTTGTCGAAGGTGTTGCGATTGGCGACTGCGGTCACAAAATGGGATTAAATGGTGTTGATAACGGAACCATTAGTTTCGACAACGTTGTGATTCCGAAAGAAAATATGCTCGATCGTTTTGCTTCGGTAAATGAAAATGGAGAATTCGAAAGTCCGATTCCAAGTGATAACAGAAGATTTTTTACCATGTTAGGAACTTTGGTAGGAGGAAGGATCGGAATTCCGCGTTCGGCTTTAGCGGCGGCTAAATCTGGGTTAACAATAGCCATTCGCTACAGCGATCAAAGAAGACAATTTGGACCAGAAGGCGGATCTGAAGTGCCAATTTTAAACTACAGAATGCACCAGCGCAGATTGTTACCGCATTTAGCCAAAACATATGCCGTTCATTTTGCGCTTCAATATCTAACAAACAGATTTTTAAATAGAACAGAAGCCGAAATGCAGGAAATTGAAGCTTTAGCAGCGGGAATGAAATCGTATTCTACTTGGAGTACGAGAGATATTTTGCAGGAATGTCGTGAAGCTTGTGGCGGAAAAGGCTATTTGTCTGAAAACCGAATTGATGCACTTAAAAATGATACCGAAATTTACACGACTTTTGAAGGTGATAATACAGTTTTAATGCAATTGGTTGCCAAAAATCGTTTGTCTGAATTCAGAAAATCATTTGGAGAAATGGGATCTTTAGGCATTATTAATTATGTGTATGAAAATGCTAAAACTGCAATTACAGAAAAGAATCCAATTGCAACAAGAAAAACAGACGACGAACATTTATTAGACAGCGAATTTCATTTGCAAGCCTTTGTTCACCGAGAAAAAACAATTCTAGCTTCGGCAGCTAGACGTATTAAAAAATTGGTTGATGGCGGATTAGAAGCGTATGATGCTTTTAATGTCGTACAGCACCAAATGATTGATGTAGCTCAAGCCTATTTAGAAAGAGTAGTTTTAGAACAATTTCAAATTGCCATAAAAGAAATTGAAGATGAGGAATCTAAAACAATTTTAACGAGATTGAATCAATTGTATGCACTTTCGCAAATCGAAAAAAATAAAGCTTGGTATCTTGAAGATGGTTATATGGAAGCAGTAAAAACCAAAGCAGTGCGAAAGATGGTAAATCAGCTTTGCTGGGATATTCGTCCAGATGCAGTGGCTCTTGTAAATGCTTTCGATATTCCTGAAAGCTGTTTAGCGGCGCCGATTGCGGTTTAGTTTTATATTTTTTTATAGATGCTTTGTTAAAGTTTAAGACTTTGACAAAGCTTTTATTGGTCTCAGATCGGGGTTTAAAACCCTGCAATTTATTGCAGTACTTTAGTAATGCGAAAAAATCTTTACCTTTAGATTATGAGTACAGATTTAAGAAAAGGTTCGCATACAGTAAGCCGAT
>Ga0308163_10000118_pt1 | contig 234679 bp, 209 predicted proteins | sample PhyTR1_FD_201037 | JGI IMG/M metagenome (GOLD analysis project Ga0308163, IMG submission 201037) | Phyllosphere microbial communities from UC Gill Tract Community Farm, Albany, California, United States - DLSLT.R1 | ecosystem: Host-associated > Plants > Phyllosphere > Unclassified | place... | reverse complement strand
CCGCGCTCGGTCAGCGAGGACACCATCAGCACCGGCATCGGGCGCAGGCGCATCAGTTTTTCCAGGAAGTCGAGGCCGTCCATCTTGGGCATCTCGACGTCCAGCGTCAGCACGTCCGGATTGACGCGCTTGATCAGGTCGCGCGCGACCAGCGGGTCGGGCGCGGTGCCGGCCACTTCCATGTCCGGCTGCGAGTTGACGATCTCGCTCATCACGCTGCGGATCAGCGCGGAATCGTCGACGATCACCACTTTGATTTTGTTCGCCGCATTCATTCGGGTTGGCCTTTCGTGTCAGAACAGGTCGATGTCGCCGCCGACCGGCGCCACCTTGAGGCGGCTGGCATAGTCGAGCTCGCGCTTCGCCAGCGTCTCGTTTTGGGTCTGCATCAGCTTCTTCACCAGCACCTTGCCGGTGCGCGGGAAGAAATAGACTTTGCGGGGGTAGATGTCGTTCAGGTCTTCGGCCAGCACCGGGATGCGCTCGGTCTTCAGGAAGCGGGTGACGAAGGCGGCGTTGCGCTCGCCCACGTTCATCGACGAAAAGCCGCGCAGCACGGCGCCGCCGCCGAACACCTTGGCTTCCAGGTTTTCGCGCCGGGCGCCGGCCTTCAGCAGGTCGTTGATCAGCACTTCCATCGCATAGGTGCCATAGCGCATCGAGGCCGACACCGGGCTGCCGCCGTCGCCGCCGCCATCCGGCAGCATGAAGTGGTTCATCCCGCCCAGTCCCCGCACGCGGTCGCGGATGCAGGCCGAGACGCAGGAACCCAGCACCGTCACGATCAGCATGTCCTTGGCGGTGTAGTAGTACTCGCCCGGCAGGATCTTGGCCGCCTCGCAGTCGAAGGTGCGGTCGTAATAGACGTTGGTGGCGAAATGGCTGTTGGTATCCATGATGGGCTTAGCCATGGCTCAGTTCATACACCGTCTTGCCGCGCAGGCGCAGCGAGTCGGACACGTACAGGAAGTTTTCGGAATGGCCGGCGAACAGCAGCGCATCGGGTTTCATCAGCGGCACGAAGCGCGACAGGATGCGGCGCTGGGTTGCCTTGTCGAAGTAGATCATCACGTTGCGGCAGAAGATGGCGTCGAACTGCCCCTGTACCGGCCAGCTGTCCGACAGCAGGTTGAGCTGCTTGAAGGTGATCAGGTTGCGCAGTTCCTGGCGCACCCGCACCATGCCTGCCTGGCTGCCCTTCCCTTTCAAGAAGAAGCGGCGCAGGCGCTCGGTCTCCAGCTTTTCCACGCGCTCGAGCGGGTACACGCCGGCGCTGGCGGTGGCCAGCACGTTGGTATCGATGTCGGTGGCGACGATCGACACCGGCGGCGTCAGCGTGTTGAAGGCTTCGCACAGCGTCATCGCGATCGAATACGGCTCCTCGCCGGTGGAGCTGGCCGAGCACCACACGGTCAGGTTCCCCCCATGCTGGCGGCGCGCCTTGAGGGCGTGCTCGGCCAGCAGCGGGAAGTGGTGCGCCTCGCGGAAGAACGAGGTCAGGTTGGTGGTCAGCGCGTTGGTGAAGGATTCCCATTCGCCGTCCATGCGCCCGCCCTCGAGCGAATCGAGGTAGGTCGCGAACGAGCCGATGCCGGTCGCGCGCAGGCGGCGCGCGAGGCGGCTGTAGACCATTTCCTGCTTGCTGTCGGCCAGCGAGATGCCGGCCTTCTGGTAGATCAGGCCGCGCACACGTTCGAAATCGTGGCGCGTGAATTCGAATTCCTTGCCGGTTTCCTGCTTGGTATTGAGCGGCACTTTGAGTTGACCTTTGGATTACTGTGGTTCTGCGGGCCATGACCCGCGTGGATCCTGCGCCGCTCTTCGGCTGCCTTATGCGGCCATGCGGTCCATCAGGCCCATCTCGCTGGACGACATCAGCTTGTCGATGTCGATCAGGATCAGCATGCGCTCGTCGACGGTGCCCAGGCCCATCAGGTAGTCGGACTTGAAGCTGCTGCCCATCTCCGGCGCCGGCTTGATCTGGTCCGGGGTGAGCGTGGTGACGTCCGACACGCTGTCCACCACCATGCCCATGATGCGGCCGCCGATATTCAGGATGATCACGACCGTGAACTGGTCGTAGGTCGGGGTACCCAGCTTGAACTTGATGCGCATGTCGACCACCGGGATGATGATGCCGCGCAGGTTGATCACGCCCTTGATGAATTCGGGCGCGTTGGCGATGCGGGTCACGGCCTCGTAGCCGCGGATTTCCTGCACCTTCAGGATGTCGATGCCGTATTCCTCGGCGCCGAGGGTGAAGGCCAGGTATTCGCTGCCGCTGCCGTCGCCGGCGTCATTCGGCTTGTTGCTCGCGTTGGTCGCTTGATTGGACATGTCGGTTCCTAGTCAGTTTGGATTGGCTTGTTGCAGGGCGACGGGATCGTCGGCCAGCTGGCGGGACGAGCGCAGCAACGCGGCCACGTCCAGGATCAGCGCCACGCCGCCATCGCCGAGGATGGTGGCGCCGGAAATTCCGGCCACCTTGCGGTAGTTGGCTTCGAGGTTCTTCACCACCACCTGCTGCTGGCCCATCAGTTCGTCGATGAACAGCGCGGCCTTGCGGCCCTCGGTCTCGAGGATTACCAGGATGCCTTCGGCCGGGTCGGTGATCTGCGGGGTGATGTTGAACATCTGGTACAGCGGAATCAGCGGCAGGTATTCGCCGCGCACCTTGACCACGCGGCCCTGGCCGGCGATCTCCTTGATGTCGGCGCGTGCCGGCTGCAGCGACTCGACCACGAACCCGAGCGGCAGGATGTAGATCTCGTCGCCGCAGCGGATCGACATGCCGTCCAGGATCGCCAGCGTCAGCGGCAGCGAGATCAGGATGGTGGTGCCGAAGCCCTTGGCCGAGCGGATGTCGATGGTGCCGCCGAGCGCCTGGATGTTGCGCTTGACGACGTCCATGCCGACCCCGCGGCCGGAGACGTCGGTGACGATTTCCGCAGTCGAGAAGCCCGGCGCGAAGATCAGCTGCCAGACCTCGGCGTCGCTCATGTTCTCCGACACCGGCAGGCCGCTGGAAGCCGCCTTGGCCAGGATCTTCTCGCGGTTCAGGCCGCCGCCATCGTCGGCGACTTCGATCACGATGTTGCCGCCCTGATGGGCCGCCGACAGGAACAGGCGACCCGATTCGGACTTGCCGGCCGCCACGCGCGCGGCCGGCATCTCGATGCCGTGGTCGATCGAATTGCGCACCAGGTGCGTCAGCGGATCGACGATGCGCTCGATCAGGCCCTTGTCCAGTTCCGTGGCGGCGCCGTTGGTGATGAAGTCGACCTTCTTGCCGAGCTTGGACGCCAGGTCGCGCACCATGCGCGGGAAGCGCGAGAACACGAAGTCCATCGGCATCATGCGGATCGACATCACCGCTTCCTGCAGGTCGCGCGTGTTGCGGGTCAGCTGCGAGACCGACTGCATCAGCTTCTGGTGCAGCATCGGATCCAGGCCCGAGCTGCGCTGCTCGATCATGGCCTGGGTGATCACCAGTTCGCCGACCAGGTTGATCAGCTGGTCGACCTTCTCGATCGACACGCGGATCGAGCTCGATTCGGCATGCGTGTGGGCGGCGTCGGCGGCCTTCTTGGCGGCCTTCTTCTCGGCCGCCGCGGCGGCATCGTCGGCTTCGGCGCGCGCAGGCTGCGCAGTCGACGGCGCACCCGGCTGCTGCTGCGCTTCGGCCACGATGCCGGCCTCGCGCCGGATGTCCTCGATCGGCTGGAAGAAGCCGTAGCCCTGCTCGTCCTCGGACAGCGCCGGCGCGGCGCCGGCGCTGTCGGCGTCGGCCGGGTCGAAGAAGCCGTAGCCCTGATCGTCCTCGATGCGCGCACGCTCGGCGGCCTCGATGGCGCGCTGCTGCGGCGTCAGCGGGGGCGCCTCGAAGATCCTGAGGTCGCCCGGTTCCAGCACGAAGGAGCAGATGGCGACGATATCGTCCAGGCTCTCGTGGGTAGTGATGATCAGGGCCGTGCGGCCGCCGTCGAGCGGCGCCACCGAGACCCGGCCCAGCAGGCCGAGCTCGTCGACCAGCGCATTCACGTCGCGCTGGGGAATGTCGGGCAGCTCGATCTTGTAGCGGTGCGCGCCTTCGCGCACTTCCTGCTTCTGCTCGGCGTGCAAAAAGGACGGCACGGTCGGCTGGTGGGCGGCGACGATCACGCCTTCCGACAGGTCGTGCAGCATCATGCGCACGTTGGCGACTTCCTCCTGGTCGACGTCGGCACCGTTGCGGTGGCCGTCGAGCTGCATCTTGAGGATGTCCTTGGCGGCCAGGAAGGCGTCCACGTGCTGCGCCGTGAGCGACATCTCGCCCTTGCGGATGCGGTCCAGCAGCGATTCGAGCACGTGCGTCACTTCGCTCATGTCGTTCAGGCCGAAGGTCGACGCCCCACCCTTGATCGAGTGGGCGGTACGGAAGATGGCGTTCAGGTCTTCCGGGTCCGGTGCGGCGATATCGACGGCCAGCAGCAGACGCTCCTTCTCGGCGAGAAGCTCTTCGGCCTCGTCGAAAAAGACCTGGTAAAACTGGCTGATGTCGATGGTCATGAATGGTTCGCTGACTGCTGGGTTAGCCGATCACTTTCTTGACCACCTCGATCAGGCGCTGCGGATCGAAGGGCTTGACCAGCCAGCCATTGGCGCCGGCCGCGCGGCCCTTCGATTTCATCTCGTCGGACGACTCGGTGGTTAGCATCAGGATCGGCACCTTGGCATAGGTCGGCAGGCCGCGCAGCGACTTGATCAGCGTGAGGCCGTCCATCTTCGGCATGTTCTGGTCGGTCAGCACAAGGTCGACCGTCTGCAGCTTGGCCTTGTCCAGGCCATCCTGTCCGTCGACCGCTTCCACCACCTGATAGCCGGCGGCCTTCAGGCTGAACGCCACCATCTGGCGCAGGGAACTGGAATCGTCGACTGCGAGAATTGTTTTAGCCATGTTGTTTGCTCCTAGGGGTCAGGCCCGCAGGGGTCAGAGCCCGGTTCTTCTTATGGGGGCTCTGACCCCGGTTTTTATCCGCGCCGGTTGCCCAGCCACTTTTTAAAATAGTTCGACGTCGCCGCTCTCGAGATGCCGCTGTTCCACCGACTTGCGCAGCATGCTGCGCAACTCCAGCGACTGAATCGCCAGCGCCATGCTCACCTTGCCCAGGCGCTCCACGATCTCCTCGCTGTCGCTCTCGGGCACGATGTCCTCGCCATGCTCGGACAGCGTGGTGAGGAAGTTGCGCAGCCCGTTCACGCGGCGCAGCGTGCGGTCGAGCAGTTGGCTGGTCATGTCCTGGAACTGCATGCTGGTGATCGCCGTGTTCACATGGACGCCGATCTCGCCGGACATCCCGGTCAGGCGTTCGCTCTCTTCCACGCTGGGCGCTTCACCGGCCAGCAGGCGGTTGATCGCCGCCTGGCGCGCGTCCACCGTCTGGTGGATCGCCAGGAAGCTGCCGGTCAGCTTCTCGATCGCTTCCTCGAGCAGCAGGTTGGTCTGCACCAGGTCGGTCTCGACCTCGGTCAGGTGGCGCCGGCCATGGTCGGACACCCCGGACAGCAGGCGCTTGACGTGTGAGCCGAGTATCTTTTTTCTTGCCATTCGATCCTCCGTTCCTGCTGCCTAGTGCTGCGCCGCCGGGGCGCCGTCCGCCGCGGCCGCCGGCGCCAGGCCGCCACCCGTTGCACCGGCCACCGCCTTGACGGCGGCGTCGGGATCGTCGCCCGGCACGTCGAGGGCGGCGGCGCCGTCGCTCAGCAGCGCGTCTTCGGTGCGCTTGTTCATCACCAGGATGCTGATGCGGCGGTTGACGGGGCTGAACGGGTCCTTGCGGTCGAGGTGATTCACCCCGGCCAGGCCCACCACGCGCAGTATCTTGTTCTCGGCCAGGCCGCCGCGCACCATCTCGCGGCGCGAGGCGTTGGCGCGGTCGGCCGACAGTTCCCAGTTGCTGTAGCCCGACTCGGTCATGTACGGCGTCGAATCGGTGTGGCCGGACAGGCTCAGCTTGTTCGGCACGTCGTTCAGCACCAGCGCCAGCACGTCCAGGATGTCGCGCGTGTACGGCTGCAGCTCGGCCTTCGCCGATTCGAACATCGGGCGGTTCTTCTCGTCGACGATCTGGATGCGCAGACCTTCCTGCGTGATGTCCAGCAGCAGCTGGTTCTTGTACTTCTTGAGCTGCGGATTGGCGTCGATGGTCGACTCGATCTTCTGCTTCAGCTGCGCGAGGCGCTGGGCTTCCGCCGCCTCGAGGGCCGCCTTGGCCGCCTTCAGGTCGTAGCTCTTCCGGTCGGGCGGGGTCTCGCCCTTCTTGACCTGGCCGTTGCGGCGCGTCAGGTCCTGGCCGCCGCCCTGCAGGATCGACGAGCTGTCGCCGGCGCCGGTGCCGCCCTGCATGGCGACCTTCAGCGGCGTCTTGAAGAAGTTGGCGATGCCTTCCATGTCGCCCTTGGTGGTCGAGCCGAGCAGCCACATGAGCAGGAAGAAGGCCATCATCGCCGTCACGAAGTCGGCGTACGCGATCTTCCAGGCGCCGCCATGATGGCCATGACCGCCCTTCTTGATGCGCTTGACGATGATCGGCCGCTGGCCTTCGTCAGCCATGCAGGCCTCCGGCGTAGCTGGGCTTCATCACTTGCTTTTCGCTTTCTTGATATGGTCTTCGAGTTCGGCGAAGGTCGGGCGCTCGGTCGAGTACAGCACCTTGCGGCCGAATTCGACGGCCAGCGCCGGGGCATAGCCGTTGAGGCTGGCGAGCAGCGTGACTTTCACGGTCTGGAACATCTTGGTCGACTCCTCCAGTTTCTGCTCCAGCAGGCTGGCCAGCGGGCCGACGAAACCGTAGGCCAGCAGAATGCCGAGGAAGGTACCGACCAGCGCGTGCGCGATCAGCATGCCCAGCTCGGCCGGCGGTGCGCCCACCGATTCCATCGTGTGCACCACGCCCATCACCGCCGCCACGATACCGAAGGCCGGCAGGCCGTCGCCCAGCTTGGCGATACATTGCGCGGGGACGTGACCTTCATGATGGTGGGTCTCGATCTCGTTGTCCATGAGGTTTTCGATCTGGAAGGCGTCCATGTTGCCGGAAACCATCAGACGCAGGTAGTCGGTGATGAACTCGACGATGTGGTGGTCGGCCAGCACCATCGGGTATTTCGAGAAGACCGGGCTCTGTTCCGGGCTCTCGATGTCGCCTTCGATCGACATCAGGCCTTCCTTCCGGACCTTGGAAAGGACGTCGAACATCAGCGACATCAGCTCCATGTACATCTCGCGCGTGTACTTCGAACCCTTGAACAGGCTCGGCAGCGCTTTCATGGTGGCCTTGACCGCTTTCGGGGTGTTACCGACGAAGAATGCACCGACCGCGGCGCCGCCGATCATGAGCACTTCGAGCGGCTGCATGAGCGCGGCCACATGGCCGCCGCTCAGCACGAAACCGCCGATCACCGAGGCAACGACGATGATGTAACCAATAATGACAAACACGTGACTCCCGTTGCGTGAATTAAATAAATCCGAAGAGAAATATTTACGTAGGGAACTAGATTAGCGTCAGAATGGCGCGTGAGCAAGCAAAACCACGGGGATGTGGTTCAAAAGTGCCAGACGAAGAGAATTTTCTTGCTATCAGTAGTTACAAAGCGACGATCTGGTTCTCTATCGACAATGCCGAATTCGTAACTAACAAGTACACTGCCCGGCTTCATCTCGCGCTCGGCCTTGCGCCACAGCGCCGTCATCGCTGCCGGCGACAGGTAAGCGAACACCAGGTCGTAACCGCCGAAGTCCAGGTCGTTGTAGTCGCCGCGCAGAAAGCGGGCGCGGCTGTGCGCGAGTCCCGCGCGCAGGCGGCTGGCGAGCCAGGGCAGCGGCGCCAGTTCGATGCCGTCGATCCGGCAGTCGGGCCGGCGCCGTGCCAGTTCCAGCACCAGCCCGCCGAGGCCGCTGCCGATGTCGATCGCCGCGGCCGGCCGGTCGGGCGGCAGCAGGCCGGCCACCGTGTCCCACACCGCGCGCCCGGACGGGTAGTACGGCACCTGGGTGCGGAAGGTCGACCAGTATATTAATAGGAAGAGTAGGAAGGCGGCCAGGAACACGCCGGGGGGCAGTTCGAGCATGCGCGCCAGCAGCAGCGCCGGCGCGAAGCCGAACTGAATCGCGCACCACCAGCTGGCCAGCTGCGCGCGCCAGGATAGCAGCGCCGCCCAGGCGCCCTGGATCAGGGCCGCCGCCGGATAGGACATCGGCACGCCGGCGCGGGCCAGCAGCCACACCGTGGCCAGCGTCAGCGGAAAGGACAGGCACTGCAGCAGCAGCGCCCGCACCGCCGGCAGCCGCGGCAGTCCGAACAGGCGGAAACGCCGGGGGGCAGGCGCGTTCACGGCCTGCCCCCCGGCGAAACGTATGGGAATGTCTGGAATGCGGCGCGGATCAAGATGCGGCGAGCGCGGCGTCCCTGGCCTTGCGGGTCTTGCCGGCGCGCGAAGGCATGTTGCACAGACCGCAGTGGTAATCGCTGTTCAGGTCGAGCGTGTTGACGACGAACTTGCCCTGGCACTTGGCGCACGGCGCCAGCTGCAGCATGTTGCCTTGGAAGAAACGCACCAGGGTCCAGGCGCGCGTCAGCGACAGCAGCGGCTCTTCGCCCGGTTCCGGCGGCATCTGTTCCAGATACAGCTGGTACGCCTTCATGACGGCCTGGATGCCGGTGGCGCCGGCATGCTCGACCAGGAATTTATAGATATTGATGTAGAGCGAAGAATGGATGTTCGGCTGCCAGGTCAGGAACCAGTCGGTCGAGAACGGCAACATGCCCTTCGGCGGCGACATGCCCTTGAGTTCCTTGTACAGCTTGATCAGGCGTTCGCGCGACAGCGAAACCTCGCTCTCGAGCAACTGCAGGCGCGCGCCCAGCTGGATCAGTTCGATGGCCAGCTGAATTTCCTGGGCTTCCGACACGACGCTTTTTTTGCTCATGATGTTCTCCTGACTCCGAAACCGCTAACTCCGAGATTCGGGGTCAGAGCACAATAAAGCAAAGTCGTGCTCTGACCCCGGTGCTAACCAGGCAGCAGGCGGTTAAGCGATTTCTTCTGCAGGCTGGCCGGCCATCAGGATGGCGGCGTGCGATTGGGCCAGGGCGCGGTCCTTGCTGTGGCTGGTGAGCATGCCCAGGATGGCGGCGTCGTCGAAGCGGAAGCGGGCCAGCATCATGTTGCCGCCGGCGAGCTTCAGGATCTGGGCATTGCTCATGCCTTCGATCAGGTCGGCGATGTCGGCCGAGATACCGAGTCGGAAAATCGCGGTGACCTTGTCGGCGCGGATCATCTGCTGAGCCAGCATCAGGTAGCTCAGGTTCGCATCACGAATTTCGGCCATCATGTCGTTCGCAGTCATTTTCTCTCTCCGTTTGATCTTGTCTCGGCGTTGTTGTGTATTGCCGATGAGATAGATTCTGACCGTGAGGAAACTTTTTGAGTATCGGCGGGAGTCTGTATTTTACGTCCGCAAATGGCGAAAGCATCCTTAGGAGTTTGTCTGACAAACACCCGGAAACAGTGGTCGCGCCCCTATGAAACAGGGCGGAAGAAGAAGAGCGGTACTGCGCGGTTTTGGTAACCCGGATGCCTTAAACAAATGCATCTTGTGTTGGTTATCGTCAACCTTTAGGAGAACTTTAGGGTTGTTTGAAAATATTTTTTCGACCCTGCCGCTTCCTTCACGACGCCGCCGGACACGCAATCCTGGGCATCTGGATGGGTTATCGGACGCCCTTTCGGGAACTTTAGGGTTATTTCGAAAAATTTTAAAAAAAATTTTCGATGACAAAAAGGCACCAGAACGGACCGCGGCGATAGCGTTTTTGCCATATTGCTTCTACACTTGCCCCCATCTTCCACCGCCCACGAAGCCCGCATGCAAGCTCCAACCCTCTGGGACATCAGCCCGACGATCTCGGCTGCCATCCCGGTCTGGCCCGGCGACACCCCGTTCGCGGCCGGCCCCACCTGGGAAATCAAGGATGGCTGCCCGGTCCACGTCAGCCGCATGACGATGACCACCCACCTCGGCGCCCACACCGACGCGCCCTCTCACTTCGACCCGGCCGGCGCCGCCATCGACGCCGTCGCCCTCGATCCCTATCTAGGCCCGTGCCGCGTGATCCACTGCATCGGCGTGGATATCGTCCGGCCGAAGCACGTCGAAGCCCACCTGGCCGGCACCCCGCCGCGCGTGCTGCTGCGCACCTATGCGCGCGCTCCGCAGCAAGCGTGGGATCCGGACTTTCCTGCCATCGCCCCCGAGACCGTCGCCCTGCTGGCGTCCCACGGCGTCAGGCTGATCGGCACCGATGCCGCCTCGCTCGACCCGCAGGATTCCAAGACGCTCGACGCCCACCACGCGGTACACCGCCACCGCATGGCCATCCTCGAAGGCGTGGTACTCGATGCGATTGCCCCCGGCGACTACGAGCTGATCGCCCTGCCCCTGAAACTGGCCGGCATGGATGCCAGCCCAGTACGTGCCATCCTACGCGAGCTGACGCGTGCTTCAAACCCGAAGGAAACCGCATGACCTACCTCAATTCCCGAGATGACTGCCTGGCAATGGATGCGCGCGACCCGCTGGCGCCGCTGCGCGAGCGCTTCGACCTGCCCGACGGCGTCATCTACCTGGACGGCAACTCGCTCGGCGCCCGCCCGCGTGCCGCCCTGGCGCGTGCCCAGCAGGTGGTGGCGCAGGAATGGGGCCACGACCTGATCCGCAGCTGGAACACGGCCGGCTGGTTCGAAATGCCCAAGCGCCTGGGCGACCGCCTGGCGCCGCTGATCGGTGCGCGTGCCGGCGAGGTCGTGGTCACCGACACCACCTCGCTCAATTTGTTCAAGGCACTGGCGGCGGCGCTGGCGATCCAGCAGGAACGCGCCCCCGGCCGCAGGACGATCGTCACCGAGCGCTCCAACTTCCCCACCGATATCTATATGGCGGACGGCCTGGCGCGCTGGCTCGAGCGCGGCTACACGGTGCGCCTGGTCGAGTCGCCGGAAGAGCTGCACACCGCGGTCGACGCCGACTGCGCCGTCCTGATGCTGACCCACGTCAACTACCGCACCGGGCGCCAGCACGACATGGCCGCCCTGTCTGCCCTGGCCCACGAGCGCGGTGCGCTGGTGCTGTGGGACCTGGCCCACTCGGCCGGCGCGGTGCCACTCGACCTGCACGGCGACGGCGCCGCGGGTTCGGCCGATTTCGCGGTCGGCTGCACCTATAAATACCTGAACGGCGGTCCGGGCGCGCCGGCCTTCATCTGGGTGCCCGAGCGCCACCAGGCCGCCTTCCGCCATCCGCTGACCGGCTGGTGGAGCCACGCCGCGCCGTTCGCGATGTCGCACGGCTTCGCGGCCGCCGACGGCATCGGGCGCGCCCTGTGCGGGACCCAGCCGGTGGTGTCGCTGGCGCTGGTCGAGTGCGGGCTGGAGATATTCGAGCAGACCGACATGGCCGCCATCCGCGCCAAGTCGCTGGCGCTGACCGACGCCTTCATCGCACTGGTCGAAGCGCGCTGCGCCCGCCATCCGCTGGGACTGGTCACGCCGCGCGAACACGCCAGCCGCGGCAGCCACGTCAGCTTCACCCACCCGCACGGCTATGCGGTGATGGCGGCGCTGATCGCGCGCGGCGTGATCGGCGACTACCGCGAGCCGGAAATCATGCGCTTCGGGTTCACGCCGCTGTACACCAGCTTCGCGGACGTGTGGGACGCGGTCGAGGTGCTGCGCGACATCCTCGACAACGAACGCTACGACGTCCACGCCGCGCGCGGCGCCGTGACCTGAGGGGATGCCATGAGCGACACGACCGGGGACGCCAAGTGGCACGGCGCCCAGATGGATTTCAGCAGCAGCATGAGCTACGGCGACTACCTGGGCCTGGACCGGATCCTGTCGGCCCAGCATCCGCGCTCGCCCGACCACAACGAGATGCTGTTCATCGTCCAGCACCAGACCAGCGAGCTGTGGATCAAGCTGATGCTGCACGAGCTGCAGGCGGTGCGGCGCCATATCCGCGCGGGCGACCTGCCGCCCGCCTTCAAGATGCTGGCGCGGGTGGCGCGCATCATGGACCAGTTGGTGCACGCCTGGGACGTGCTGGCCACCATGACCCCGCCCGAGTACAGCGCGATCCGCCCCTATCTGGGTGCCTCGTCCGGCTTCCAGTCCTACCAGTACCGCGAACTGGAATTCATCCTCGGGAACAAGAACCCCAGCATGCTGGCGGTGCACCGGCCCAGCCTTGAACACCACGCCGCGCTCGAACGCGAGCTGCACGCGCCCTCGATCTACGACGAGGCGGTGATGCTGCTGGCGCGCGCCGGCCTGCCGGTCGACGCCCGACGCCTGGCCGCCGACCCCACGGGCCCCACCGCGCACGACGACTCGGTGATGGATGCCTGGCTGGCGGTGTACCGCGACCCGCAGCACCACTGGGCGCTGTACGAACTGGCCGAGAAGCTGGTCGACCTGGAGACCGCCTTCCGCTTCTGGCGCTTCCGCCACGTGTCCACGGTGGAGCGCATCATCGGCTTCAAGACCGGCACAGGCGGCACCGCCGGCGTCAGCTACCTGCGCAAGATGCTCGACGTGGTGCTGTTCCCCGAGCTGTTCGCGCTGAGGACCAAGCTGTGATCCCGGCAGCCCGGAATACCGGCAGCGCGGCCGAATCATCGTACAATCGTGCGACCGATTAACCAAACGACTCGTCAATTGCGCGGAGGCTGAATGAAGTGCGACATCCTGATCCTGGCCGGCCTGTGGAACTCGGGGCCTGAACACTGGCAGACGCACTGGGAGCGCAAGTACCCGGCCTGGACCCGCGCCGCGCACCGCGACTGGAACAACCCGGAGCGCGACGAATGGGTGGCCGAGCTGGACGCCGCCATCGCCGCCTGCCAGGGCCGGCCGATCCTGGTGGCGCACAGCCTGGGCTGCATGCTGGCGGCGCAGTGGGCGCAGTCGGACTCGCGCCTGAAGGTGGCCGGCGCCTTCCTGGTCGCGCCCAGCGACACCGAGGCGCCTTCCTACCCGATCGGTTCCAACGGCTTCGCGCCGATCCCGATGGCGCCGCTGCCCTTCCCCTCCATCGTTGTCACCAGCACCGACGACCCCTACGTCACCCTGGCGCGCGCCCATGCATTCGCCAGCGCCTGGGGCAGCCGCGTCGTCGAGATCGGCAAGGCCGGCCACGTCAACGCCGACAGCGGCTACGGCGCCTGGCCGGAAGGCGAAGCCCTGCTCGAGGAATTCTGCCGCGACCTGAACCCCTGAGCGGGCGCCCATGCAAGCGCCCGCCACCCTCGACCGCGCCTTTTCGCTCTACCTCGACCTGGTGCGGGCGCTGGCGGCATGCGCGGTGGTGGTGGCGCACTTCGGCTTCTTCCACGTGTTCGACGCGCGTCAGACGGCGCTGCTGCCCGACTTCGGGCGCGAGGCGGTGATCGCCTTCTTCGTGTTGTCCGGCTTCGTGATCGCCTACAGCGCGGAACACAAGAACCACACGCTGGGCGACTACGCGATCGCGCGCATCGCGCGCCTGTACTCGGTCGCGCTGCCGGTGCTGCTGCTGGCCTTCGTGCTGGCCACCGCCGCGCTCGACATCGCGCCCGCCGCCGTCGACGAAGCCTACCAGCTGCGCAAGCCCTGGGGCTACATTCCCTTCCACCTGCTGTTCATGGGCGACCTGTGGGGCTTCGCCGAACGTCCGCCCTGGCTGCTGCCCTACTGGTCGCTCGACTACGAAGCCTGGTACTACGTGCTGTTTGGCGCCGCCTGGTACCTGAAGGGACGGCGGCGCGTGCTGGCGCTGGCGCTCGTGCTGGCCCTGGTCGGTCCGCGCCTGTGGCTGCTGCTGCCGGTCTGGCTGAGCGGCGTGCTGCTGTACCGCTGGCAGAAGACCCGGGTGCTGCCGGCGGGCCTGGCGCGCGCCGGCTGGCTGCTGTCGGTGGCGGCGGTGGCGCTGTGGGGCTGGCTCGATCCGGAACCTGCGCTGCGCGCCATCGCCAACGATGCCTGGCCCTTCCCGGCAATCCGCATGGGCAGCGCCGACCGCGTGCTGGCCGACTACGCCGTGGCGGTGATGGTATGGGTGAATTTCGCCTGCGCGCGCCACGCCGGCTTTGGCGTCCTGGCGCGCGCGGCGGCCCCGATCCGGCGCCTGGCCGCGCACACCTTCACGCTCTACCTGTCGCACGGGCTGGTGATCGGTGCCTGGCAGGCGCTGGTCCCGATGCAGCCGGGCCGCTGGGCCGGCATCGCCGCCCTCGCCGCCGCGATCGCGCTGACGGCCGCCTGCCTGCAGCCGCTCACCGAGATGCTGCAGCGCGCGCTGCGCCTGCGCCTGCGCGCGCTGGCCGCGGCGATCGGCCGCACGCCGCGCCCGGCGCCCTGAGGACGCCGCCTACGCCGCCTCGCGCTCGGTTTCGCGCGCGTCGCTCTGCTGGACGGCGGCGGCACCCTGGCGCTGCACGGCACGCTGCGCCAGCAGGTCGAGCACGGCATGCAGCTTGACCGGCTTCAGGAAATAGCGGTCGAAACCCGCCGCTTTCACTTTCGCCTGGATGCCGGTTTCGGTATAGCCGGTCAGCGCGACGATCAGGCTGCCGGCGGTCTGCGGCAACGAACGCAGGCGCCGGCACAGCTCGAAGCCGTTCAGGTCGCCGAACACCAGCGAACTGAACACGACGTCCGGCGCCTTGCGTTCGACGCAATCGAGCGCCTCGACCGCGTTACGGGCGTGGCTGACGGAGTGGCCGCGGCTACCGAACAGCGCGGCGAACAGGCCGCGGATATCGTCGTCCTGTTCGGCCAGGAGGATGTGCAGGGGAGCAGTCATGATGAGAGGCATGGCTTGTGGTTGGGACTGTCAGGCGATGGTGGGTGCGCCCTTGAATTCCCGGCAGTCTACCGGAATGTCGATGACGAAGGTAGTGCCACGCTCGGCGGTGCTTTCGAGGGCGATGCTGCCGCCGTGGCTTTCCGCCACCGCGCGCACGTAAGGCAGTCCGATGCCCCAGCCATGGCCGGCATTCCCGCGCGCGGCCTCGGCGCGGACGTACATCTGGAAGATACCTTCCTGCTCCTCGGGCGGGATCGGGTCGCCTTCGTTGTGGACAGTCAGCAACAGGCGCCCGTGCACCGCATCGACCATGATGGTGACCGGGGTGCCGGGGCGGCCGTACTTGACGGCGTTGCCGACCATGTTTTCCAGTGCCCGCTTCAGGGCCGACCGGTCCCACCAGCCGGGAATCGGCTGGCCGCGGGTCCGTATGCGCGGGCCGAGGGCGTCCGCGGCATCCGCCCGCACTTCCTCGACCAGCTCGCACACGTCGAAATGGGTCATCTCCAGCGACAGCTGGTGCCCCCCGTGGAAAGCCATCGTATCCAGCAGCTCGTGGATCATGGCGCCCATCCGGTGCACGTTGTCGAGCGCCTTGGCGGTGAGGTCCCTGGTGCGCGGCAGTTCGGGCGCGAGCTGCATCAGTTCGAGCGCGGTCGCCACCGCGCCCAGCGGCGCGCGCAGGTCGTGCGTCAGCGAGGCCGCGAAGCGCTCGCGCAAGGCGCTGTGCACCAGCGTGAAGGCGTTCACGGCGTCCTTGATGCCGGCGTCGATCGAGGCGTTGATCGCCAGCACCTCGTCCGGCACCAGGGGGACGCCTTCTCGGTACAGCACGTCGAAGATCACCCAGCGGAAGATCTGGTACTCACCGATCAGGGCCTGGTGGTCGTAGGCGGTCAGGCGCGCGCGCTCGCCGCCGTGCTCGGCGGCCACCGTGGTGCCGGAGGTGGCCACCAGGCGCGGGTAGTCGAGCGTCACCGCTTCGGCGATGTTGTCGTAGAAGGCCGGCAGCGTGTCGATCAGGATCGGATGCTTCAGATCCTTTGCCTGGGGCAGGTCGGCACGCACGCGGCGCTCCCATTCGGCGAACACGGCATCGCGCAGCGCGAGCATGCGCTGCGAGGTCGGCGAAAGCGACTGCGCGTCGTGCGGCCGGTCAGTGGCGTAAGTCATGCGGACAACCTTGTCGTCAATGCGTAAAGAGACAGCATAATCTCGCCATCAGGCAAGTTTCAGTTCGGTATTTCACGGATCAACGCGCCCGTGCGATCAATTCCTTGATGCGCGTCGCCAGGGTCTCCACCGCGAACGGCTTGGTCAGTACCTGCATGCCGGGCTTCAGGTGGCCGTTGCCGATCAGGCTGTTCTCCGCATAGCCGGTAATGAACAGCACCTGCAGGCCGGGGCGCAACTCCAGCCCGGCGTCGGCCATCTGGCGGCCGTTCATCCCGCCCGGCAGGCCGACGTCGGTGACCAGCAGGTCGATGCGCGCATCCGATTGCAGCACCTTGAGGCCGGCGGCGCTGTCGGTGGCCTCGATCGCGGCGAAGCCCAGGTCGGACAGCACCTCGGTCACCAGCATGCGCACCGAGGGCTCGTCGTCGACGATCAGCACGGTCTCGCCCTGCCCGGCACGCGCCACCTCGGCGATCCGCTGCGCCACCTCCTCGCTGCCGACATCGCCGTAGTGGCGCGGCAGGTACAGGCAGACCGTGGTGCCGTCGCCCACTTCGGAATAGATGCGCACGTGGCCGCCCGACTGGCGCGCGAAGCCGTGGATCATCGACAGTCCCAGCCCGGTGCCTTCGCCCAGCGGCTTGGTGGTGAAGAAGGGCTCGAAGGCCCTGGCGATGACCTCGGGCGCCATGCCGGTGCCGTTGTCGGTCACGCACACCGACAGGTACTGCCCTTCCGGAATGTCGTGGGTGGCCGCGGCCGAGTAATCCAGCCATTTGTTGGCGGTCTCGATGGTGATGCGGCCGCCGTGCGGCATGGCGTCGCGCGCATTGATGCACAGGTTCAGCAGCGCGTTCTCCAGCTGGCCCGGATCGATCAGCGCCGGCCACAGGCCGACCGCGCCCACCACTTCGAGCGCGATGTGCGGGCCGATGGTGCGCCGGATCAGCTCTTCCATGCCGCCGATCAGCGCGTTGATGTCGGTCGGCTTGGGGTCGAGCGTCTGGCGCCGCGAAAACGCCAGCAGGCGGTGGGTCAGCGCGGCGGCGCGCCGGGCCGCGCCCTGCGCCACCGTCATGTAGCGCTCCAGGTCCTCGACCCGGCCCTGGCGCAGGCGGATCTGCATCAGCCCGAGCGCCCCGGTGATCCCGGCCAGCAGGTTGTTGAAGTCGTGCGCCAGGCCGCCGGTGAGCTGGCCCACGGCTTCCATTTTCTGCGCCTGGCGCAGCTGCTCTTCCATGTTGCGCTGGCTGGTGGTCTCGATGCCGACACCGGTGCGCCGCACCGGCTGCCCGGCGTCGTCGACGTAGGTGCGCCAGCGCGACAGCACCCAGCGGGTACTGCCGTCCGGATGGCGCAGCCGGTATTCCAGCGCCATGTCCTTGTGCGTCAACAGGCTGCGCTCGATCGCGGCGTGCAGCGCCGGCAAGTCGTCCGGATGGACCAGCGCCAGGAACTCCGCGGCCGGAACGCCGGCCGCGGCGCGCACCGGATCGACGCCGTACAGATTGGCGATGGCGACATCGGCGACATAGATCTTGCGCTGCAGGTCGGCGGTCCAGGCGCCGACACCGCCCACCGAGCCGAGCGCCAGCCGCTTGAATTCCTCGGCCTCGCGCACGGCCTTGTCGTGCATGCGTTCGGCAGTCAGGTCGCGTCCGGCCGCATACACCTTCCCGTCGTGGAAGCTGCCGGTCCAGGCGAACCAGCGGTAGGAACCGTCCTTGTGGCGGAACCGGTATTCGTAGGGAACGTCCAGCGGCTGCTCGAAAATGCCGGCGAACGCGCTGACGGTGGCGTTCAGGTCGTCGGGATGGGTGAAGCCGAGGAAGGTCGCGCCGACCAGTTCTTCCGGCGCGTAGCCGAGCAGCTCGCTCCAGGCCGGATTGATGGTTTCGATCGTCCCGTCCGGCAGCGCGACGACCAGCAGTTCGCGCGACAGTTGCCAGAACCGGTCCTGCGCCCGGGTCCAGGCCGCCGAGGATTGCGCGTTTCGTTTGTCGTTTTCCATGATCCCATCATCTGACCGCAGGGCGCAGGCGCGGTCTGTTCGCTAACGCTCATCGGGACATGGACGAACGATTTGGGCGCGTGAAGTTTGATATGGATGAAAAAACGGCCGGCGTGTGGCGCCGGCCGTTTTTATGCGCTACGCATGCACGTCGCCCCTGCGAAGGCAGGGGCCCAAGTCCGATGTACAGCCATGAAGTTGCCATGGGCGGCTCAAGCAGAACTTGGGCCCCTGCCTGCGCAGGGGCGACGCGGCGGTAGCTGCGTTCAGCGCTTCGACACGCCGGCGCTACATTGGTGATTGCTGCAAGGCGCTTACTTCCCCGCCCCAGCCAGCAGCATCTCGTTGAGCCGCTTCACGAACGCCGCCGGATCGCTCAGGCTGCCGCCCTCGGCCAGCATTGCCTGGTCGAACAGGATATGCGACCAGTCGGCGAAGCGCGGGCTGGACTCGTCCTCGTACTTCAGGCGCGTCACCAGCGGGTGGTTCGGATTGATCTCGAGGATCGGCTTGCTGTCCGGCGCGTTCTGGCCGGCCGCCTTCAGCATGCGCACCAGGTTGGCCGACAGCTCGTGCTCGTCCGCCACCAGGCAGGCCGGCGAATCGGTCAGGCGGAAGGTCACGCGCACGTCCTTGGCCTTGTCCGCCAGCGCACCCTTCATCTTCTCGACCAGGTCCTTGTACTGGGTCTCGGTCTCTTCGTGTTCCTTCTTCTCGGCCTCGTCTTCCAGCTTGCCCAGGTCGAGGCCGCCCTTGGCCACCGACACCAGTTCCTTGCCGTCGAACTCGTTCAGGAAGGACAGCATCCACTCGTCGACGCGGTCGGTCAGCAGCAGCACTTCGACGCCCTTCTTGCGGAAGATTTCGAGGTGCGGGCTGTTCTTGGCCGCGGTGAAGCTGTCGGCGGTGACGTAATAGATCTTGTCCTGGCCTTCCTTCATGCGCGACACATAATCGGCGAAGGAAACGCTCTGCTCGTCGCTGTCGTTATGGGTCGAGGCGAAGCGCAGCAGCTTGGCGATGCGGTCCTTGTTGGTGGCGTCCTCGCCGATGCCTTCCTTCAGCACCTGGCCGAATTCCTTCCAGAAGGTCGTGTACTTGTCCTTGCCTTCCTGCTCGTCCGAATTCGCCATCTCTTCCAGCATGCCCAGCACGCGCTTGGTCGAGCCTTCGCGGATCACGCGCACGTCGCGCGACTCCTGCAGGATCTCGCGCGAGACGTTCAGCGGCAGGTCGTTGGAATCGATCACGCCCTTCACGAAGCGCAGGTAGACCGGCATCAGCTGCTCGGCGTCGTCCATGATGAACACGCGTTTTACATACAGCTTGATGCCGCCGCGCTTGTTGCGGTCCCACAGGTCGAACGGGGCGGCGCTCGGCACGTACAGCAGCTGGGTGTATTCGCTACGACCTTCCACGCGGTTGTGCGTGTAGGTCAGCGGCGGCTGGAAGTCGTGCGAGACGTGCTTGTAGAATTCTTCGTACTGCTCTTTGGTGATGTCCGACTTGGAACGGGCCCACAGCGCGCTGGCCTGGTTCACGGTTTCCAGTTCGTCCTTGACGACCGTTTCCTTCTTCTCCTCGTCCCACTCTTCCTTCTTCATCACGATCGGCAGGGAGATGTGGTCGGAATACTTGCGGATGATCGACTTCAGCTTCCACGACGACAGCAGCTCGTCCTCGCCCTCGCGCAGGTGCAGGATGATGTCGGTGCCGCGGCTGGCCTTCTCGATCGGCTCGATGGTGTAGTCGCCTTCGCCGGTCGATTCCCAGCGCACCGCTTCCGATGCCGGGCTGCCTGCGCGGCGGGTCTCGACGGTGACGCGGTCGGCCACGATGAAGGCCGAATAGAAGCCGACGCCGAACTGGCCGATCAGGGCCGCGTCGGCCTGCTGGTCGCCGGAGAGCTTGCTGAAGAATTCCTTGGTGCCCGACTTGGCGATCGTGCCCAGGTGGGAGATGACCTCGTCGCGGCTCATGCCGATGCCGTTGTCCGAGATGGTGACGGTTTTGGCGTCCTTGTCGAACAGGACCTTGATCTTCAGCTCGTGGTCGTTGCCGTACAGGGCATCGTTATTGATTGCTTCGAAGCGCATCTTGTCGGCCGCGTCGGACGCGTTCGAGATCAGTTCGCGCAGGAAGATTTCCTTGTTCGAATACAAGGAGTGGATCATCAATTGCAGCAGCTGTTTGACTTCTGCTTGGAATCCAAGGGTTTCTTTTTCGGCAACAGCCATCTTGTGTCCTCGTTTGTGCGGTGGTTAAACAGACCGGGCAAATATTGGGATAACGCAAAGGATTTCAAGAGGTTTTTTTAATAAGAAATATTGCCCCCTCTTTACAGCGCCCAGCCGCCGTTCGATGCCGGATTTCCTCAGTTCATCGCCTGCCCCGCCAAGCGCGATGTCGCCGTGGCCATACTGGCAACATCATTTCACACGAGGACTGCCATGCAACCCGTCTACCGGAAACTCGCCTGCCTGCTCACTTCCCTGCTGTGCCTGAGCGCCGCCGGCTTCGCACCCTGTGCCGACGCCGCCACGTCCGCGGCGCTGCGGGGCAGCCTGTGCAAGGTCGAAGCGGTCCCGGCCACCTGGGATGGCGCTGGCGGCGAACGGCTGGACCTGTTCGTGCGCAAATTCCCGGCGCGCGGGGCCAGCCGTGGCAGCATCTGGGCCATCGCCGGCGGTCCGGGCGAGTCCGGCGCCTCGCTGTATGCCTTCGTCGAGGTGTTCCGGCGCAGCTTCCCCGGCTACGACCTGATCGTGCCCGACCACCGCGGCACCGGGGCCTCGACCCGGGTCTGCCCGGCCGAGGAAGCGCTGGACAGCCCCGGCGGCAGCGCGCTCGCCGGCGCCGAATGGGGCAGCTGCTTCGGCGGCATCGACGCCGACCCGGCACTGGCGCGCCGCTTCACCCTCACCAACGCGGCGCACGACCTGCGCCACCTGATCATGCAGGATGCGGCCGGCGGCAGGCCGGTCTATCTATATAGCGTGTCCTACGGCACCCAGCTGGTCCTGCGCACGCTGCAGCTGGGCCGCCTGCCGCTGACGGGCGTGGTGCTCGATTCGCTGGTACCGCCCCAGCACGACGGCCGCTGGGACCTGAGCCGGCGCTCGCTGGTGGTCGACGACGTCGGGCGCCGGGTGCTGGCCCGCTGCGATGCCGATGCCGCCTGCGCCGCCGCCATGGGCGCCCCGGCGGAGACGGTCTACCGGCGCGTGCTGGCCAGGGCCGCCGCCGACCCTGCCCTGGCCGGCAAGGTGCCCGGCAGGGACCTGCGCAGTTTCCTGGGCGCCCTGCTCGACCTGCCGGCACTGCGCGCCCGCATCCCCTATCTGGTGCGCGACCTGGATCTCGGCCGCACCGGCGAACTCGACGCCGTCCTGGCCGCCGTGCCCGCGATCACGGCCACCCTCGGCGACTCGCCGCAGTTGCCGCCCGCGCTCCCGCTGACCGGCATCATCAGCAATACGGAAAGCGACCTGCGCCCGGGCCGCAGTCTGGATGACGTGCGGCAGGAAGAAGCACCGCTGCTGTTCCGCAGCCCGCTGCCGGCCATCCTCGCCACCTCGACCCTACCGCGCACGCCGCATGACGCCCTGTTCGGGCGGGACCCGGCCTGGCTGCCGCCGACCCTGGTCCTGCACGGCACGCTCGACCCGAAAACCCACTACGACGGCGCGCTCGCGCACGTGGCGTCCCTGCGCCAGGCCGGCCCGGTCGGCCTGGTGACGGTCGACGGCGCGCCGCACTTCATCCTGTGGACCGCCCCGGCCTGCTTCGAGCACCAGGTCGGCGCCTTCGTGGCCGGCGTCAAGCCTGTCGATGCAACCTGCATGGCAGATTGATATTTTTCTCGACTTCATGCCGCGGCCGGCATACCGTAACGCCGCGGCAGAATTTTTTCTTGAACCGATGTCGAAATCGGGAGACGCCGTTCGTCGTAGTGATAGCAAGGCCCACAACAACCAGCCCAAGGAGATCTATCATGAGTGAACAAGCACGTCCCATTCCCGAAGGCTTCCACAGCGTCACGCCCCACCTCGTGTGCGGGGACGCCGCGGCGGCCATCGACTTCTACAAGCAGGCCTTCGGCGCGGTCGAAGTCGGCCGCATGGCAATGCCCGGCGGGAAAATCGGCCACGCCGAAATCCGCATCGGCGACTCGCGCGTCATGCTGGCCGACGCCTTTCCCGAATACGGCAGCAACGATCCGCTCGCGCTGAAGGGCTCGCCGGTCGCGATCCACCTCTATGTCGAGAATGCCGACGCCGTCTGGGACCAGGCCATCGCCGCCGGCGCCACGCCGGTCATGCCGCTGGCCGACGCCTTCTGGGGCGACCGCTACGGCCAGGTGCAGGACCCGTTCGGCCACCGCTGGTCGATCGCCACCCACCGGCGCGACGTGTCGATGGACGAGATGCAGGACGCGATGAAGCAGATGATGGCGCAGGCGCCGAAGGGCGAGCAGCAATGAAATTCATGGTCATCGTCAAGGCGAGCCCCGCCTCCGAAGCCGGCGCCATGCCGAGCATGCAACTGCTCACCGAGATGGGCAAGTTCAACGAAGAGCTGGTCAAGGCCGGCGTACTGCTGGCCGGCGAAGGCCTGCATCCCAGCAGCAAGGGCGCGCGCATCCGCTACAGCGGCGACCGGCGCACCGTCATCGACGGCCCCTTCGCCGAGACCAAGGAACTGATCGCCGGCTACTGGCTGATCGAGGTCAGTTCGAAGGAGGAAGCGATCGAATGGATGAAGCGCGCCCCCAACCCGCACGAGGACGGCGACAGCGAGGTCGAGATCCGCCAGGTGTTCACCGCGGACGATTTCGGCGCCGATTTCACCCCCGCGCTGCGCGAGCAGGAAGCCGCCATGCGCGAACAGCTCGCACGCTGAAGGAGACGTCCATGCAGTTCATGATCATCCGCAAGGCCGACGCCGCCACCGAAGCCCTGCTGCCGCCCGCGCCGTCGCTGGTCGAAGACATGGAAGCCTTCCACCGGCAGCTCGCCGACGAAGGCCGGCTCGGCCTGGCCCTGGGCCTGCGTCCGAGCGCGCACGCGGTCCGCCTGAAGCTGTGGCCGGGCGGCGAAACCATCCTCGACGGTCCGTTCGCCGAAACGAAGGAACTGGTGGCCGGCTTCACCATCATCGAGGCCGCGTCGAAGGAAGACGCAATCGAACGGCTGCGCCGCTGGCCGGCCCTCGACGCCGACGCCACCGGCGAAGCCGTGCTGGAGCTGCGCGAGAGCGGCTGCCCGGGCGGCTGCGCCGCGGTGGCGTCTGCCGTGGCGCAACTGGACGATGGCGACGATGGCGCGGGACGCTACGTAATCCTGCTGCGCTCCGACGCGGCCAGCGAACGGGACGCGGTCCCGCCGCAGGCAAAGCTGGACGCGCTCGATGCCTTCAATGCCGCCGAGGCCCGGGCCGGGGTGCTGCTGGCCGGCGACGGCCTGAAGTCGAGCGCGCGCGGGGCGCGGGTACGCATCGCGCAGGACGGGGTCAGCGTGATCGACGGCCCCTTTGCCGAGGCCAAGGAGCTGATCGCCGGCTTCTGGATGATCCGCGCCGCCTCGCTCGACGATGCCATCGCCTGGGCGCGCCGCCTGCCCTACCCGACCGGGCCGGAAGTGGAAGTCGAGATCCGCGAGGTGCTGACCATGGATGAACTGGTCGGCGCATGAGCGAACCCGAGCATCGTTCGCCCGGCATCGGGCGGGTGCTGGACGCGGTCTGGCGCATGGAGTCGGCGCGCATCACCGGCGCCCTGGCACGCATGCTGCGCGACGTCGGCCTGGCCGAAGAAGTGGCGCAGGACGCCATGCTGCAGGCGCTGGAATCCTGGCCCGGCGGGGGCGTGCCGGAGCGCCCCGGCGCCTGGCTGATGCAGGTGGCCAAGCACCGCGCCCTCGACCACCTGCGCCAGCGCGCGCTGCACGCCGCCAGGGAAGGCGAGCTGTCCCGCGAATTCGACGAGCAGCTGCGCGCTGGGCAGCGCCAGCCTGACGAAGTGGCGACGCTGGCCCTGGAGCGCGCCGGGGCCATCGACGACGATGTGCTGCGCCTGGTCTTCGTCGCCTGCCACCCTGTGCTGTCCGGCGAAGCGCGCGCCGCGCTCACGCTCAAGATGGTGGGCGGCCTGTCCACGCTCGAGATCGCGCGCGCCTTCCTGGTGCCCGAAGCCACCGTCGCCCAGCGCATCGTGCGCGCCAAGCGCGCGCTGCAGGCGGCGCGGGTGCCGTTCGAGGTGCCGTCCGGCCTCGAGCGCAAGCCGCGCCTGGCCTCGGTGCTGCAGGTGATCTACCTGATCTACAACGAAGGTTACGCCGCCAGTGCCGGCGCCGACTGGCTGCGCCCCGCCCTGTGCCGCGAAGCGCTGCGCCTGGGCCGCGTGCTGGCCGAACTGATGCCGGACGAGGGCGAAGTCCATGGCCTGGTGGCGCTGATGGAAATCCAGTCCTCGCGCGAACGGGCGCGCACCGGGCCCAACGGCGAGCCGGTGCTGCTGCTGGACCAGGACCGCTCGCGCTGGGACCGGCTGCTGATCCGGCGCGGGCTGGAGGCGCTGGAGCGCGCCGCCGGCCAGGGCGCACTCGGCCCCTACGCCCTGCAGGCCGCGATCGCCGCCTGCCACGCACGCGCGCTGACGCCGGACGCCACCGACTGGGTGCGCATCGCCGCGCTGTACGACGCGCTGGCCCAGCTGATGCCGTCGCCGGTGGTGGAACTCAACCGTGCGGTGGCGGTCGGCATGGCCTACGGCCCGGCCGAGGGGCTGGCGCTGGTGGATGGGCTGATGGACGAGCCATCCCTGCGCCAGTACCATCTGCTGCCCAGCGTGCGCGGCGACCTGCTGGGCAAGCTGGGGCGGCATGCCGAGGCGCGTGCGGCATTCCGGCGCGCGGCCGGCCTGACGCGCAATGAACGCGAGCGGGCGTTGCTGCTGGGGCGGGCGGAAGCGGCCGGCACATGAGCTGCCGGGTTCCACCCGGGCCGCTCAACGCTGCGGGAACACCCTGCCCCGCCCTGCCTTCTTGGCCTCGTACATCCAGTGATCGGCTTCCTTGATCAGCGCTTCGGCAGGGGTGCTGCTGCCCGGCGTGAAGATCGCGATACCGATACTGGCGCCCACGGCAGCGCTGTCTCCGCACAAGTCGATCGGCATCGACACCCGCTCGATGATCTTGGCCGCCACCGCACGGGCATCGCAGTAGGTGTCCGCCATGTCTTCCAGCAGCACCGTGAACTCGTCGCCGGCCAGGCGGAACACGCTGTCGGTCTTGCGCACCGTCTCCTGGAGCCGCCGGGCGATCTCGCACAGCAGCATGTCGCCTGCCTCATGGCCGAACCGGTCGTTGACGGCCTTGAAGCCATCCAGGTCGATGAACAAGACGCCCAGCATTCTGCCGTTGCGCGTCGAGCGGGCCTGGGCGATGGGCAAGGTCTCGGCCAGGGCGCGCCGGTTCAGCAAGCCGGTCAGCACATCGTGCCGGGTCTCGTAGTCGCGCTGCGCTTCGAGCGTCTTGCGATCGGAAATGTCGTGCAAAAAGGCGCTGAAGATCGTGCTGCCTTTGACTTCCAGCGCCGTGATGCGCACCTCGACGGTCAGACTGGAGCCATCCTTGCGGATGGCCGGCAGTTCGAGGCGCTTGCCCAGCACGGTCGCGTCGCCGGTGGCGACATAGCGTGCCATGCCGTGACGATGCATCTCCCCCAGTTCTTTCGGGATGATCAATTCGCCCAGCGGGCGCCCGACGGCTTCGCCGGCTGCCCAGCCGAACGTGAGCTCTGCCTGCCTGTTCCACTCCTTGACGATCCCGGCCTGATCCAGGCTGATGTAAGCGTCGTTGGCGTTCTCGATCACGCTGCGCAGTTCGGCTTCCCTGGCGCGCACCAGCTGTTCGGTGTGCTGCTGCCTGGCCATGGCGCTCTTCAACTGGGCCACCGCGTCGTTCAGCTCCTTGGTACGCGCCTCGACACGCGCCTCCAGATCGGCATGCAGTCCCCGGAGTTCCATCTCGGCTTCCTTCTGGGCCTGGATGTCCTTGACCAGGGCGATGTAGTACAGGAGCTCGCCCCTGGGGCCGGTCTTCCTGGTGACGTTCAGGTTGACCCAGACCAGGCGGCCATCCTTCCTGACGTAGCGCTTCTCCAGTTGGTACTGGTCGATTTCCCCGGCTTTCAGCTGCGCCAGCAAAGCCAGGTCGGTGTGCAGGTCGGGCGGATAGGTGATGTCCCGGAAGGTCATCCTTTGAAGCTCGGCCTGCGAGTAGCCGATGACGCGGCACAAGGCGTCGTTGATGCTCAGCCAGGTCCCGTCCGGCGCCGTCAGCGCCATGCCGATGCTCGCGAGGTCGAAGACGGAACGGAAGCGCGCCTCGCTTTGCACGACGGCTTCGCTCGACAGCTCGACGCTTTCGCGGGCCACCGTCAGCGTTTCGCGGTACCGGATCTCCTTGGTGACGATGTCGGCAAGGTCCTTGAGGATGTCCAGCTCCTCGTCCGACAGCTGGCGCGGCTTGGAGTCGATCGCACACAGCGTTCCCAGCGCGTGCCCCTCCGCGCTGAGGATCGGCACGCCCGCATAGAAACGGATGTTCGCCTGGCCGGTGACGGCCGGGTTGTCGCTGAAGCGCGGATCGGCTGTGGCATCCGGCACGACCAAAGGCGTATTCTGCAGGATCGCATGCGCACAGAAGGCCTGGTCGCGGGGCGTTTCCCGGACATCCAGCCCGACACTCGACTTGAACCACTGGCGGTCCTTGTCGACCAACGAGAACACGGCCATGGGAACGCGCAAGAGCTTGCTTGCCAGGCGCGTGACCTGATCGAAGACAGGTTCCGGGTCCGTGTCCAGAATCTTGAGAGACTTCAGCAGTTGTTGGCGTTCTAATTCATCGGGTGGAAAAAGGGCTGCAGGCATCCGGTTGACTCGCATTGACAACATCGTGGCCAGTGAAACTGGCACTGGTGGTCCCTACTTTACCAGACCGGTCGATACCCCCCCGCCGGGGACGGTCAAGTCCGCGCAGTCAGCGGCAGGCCCGGTCCGCCGACCGGCACCGTCTCGAACCGTTCGCCGAAGCCGACGATGAGCGGCCGCGCCAGCCTGATCGCCTGCTGCACTTCCGGCAGCGCCAGCGAGGCCTGGTGGCTTTCCTTGCTGTCCCAGGCTTCGGTAATCCAGATCGCGTCCGGATCGGCCGGATCCTCGGCCACGATGTAGCTCAGGCAGCCCGGCATCGATTGGATCCCTCGTAACAGGTGCTCGATCACGGTCGCTCGCTGCCCGGCGGCAGTCTTCATTTTTCCGATCAGTCCGTACATTGTTCTTCTCCATGGAGGGAATTGCAAAGGTGGGCGGCTCAGCGCCGCGCAATGACGTCGCCCAGCGACCTGGCCTCCGGCACGTGTGCCTGCAAGGCCCAGCCGGCGCCGGTCACGACCAGCGTGGTCAGGACGAACGGGAGCATCGTGCGTTTCACGGCGGCGACCATCCAGTGCCGCGCATCGAGTACCCGCAGCCGCCGGTACAGGCCGGCCGCCAGCAGCGCATCGACCAGGATCTCGGCAAACAGCACGGGCGCGGACCAGATGACGAACAGCGAGGACAGCGCGATCCCCAGCGCCAGCAGGATCACGGCGAGGGGGATCGCGCCCTCGTCGGCCTGTCCGATGGCGCCGAGCGGCTTGTCCACGATGGCGCCGATGCCGTCTTCCTGCGGTCCGAAGTCGACGTTGGCGCTGGCCCCGCCGCCGTCGAAGGTGCCGCCGCCGCCGGCGAAACCGGCTGGGGCATCGGCCGCTTCGCCGCCGCCCGATCCGTCCAGCGGCACGTTGTCGATGTAATCCGAGGCGCTGGTACGCAACCACAGCCACAACAGCGCGAGGAACACGATGTAGGCGACGCCCATGGCCAGCAGGTAGCGCAGCCCCATCGACCCGACCCCGGCCGCCAGCATGCCGGCCGAGGCGCCGAAGCCGGCCAGGCCGGTGAGCGACACCAGGATGAACATCTGGATGCGTGGGAAGCCGTCGCGCAGCAACCTGGCGCGCATGCGCGCCACCGCCATGGCGCGTGTGAGCGGGCGCGGGTGGCCCTGCGCTCGCCGTGCGGATTGCGGGTCGTGAAGCGGGCCGTTCCAGGGTTGCCGGGTCATCGCTGCATCCTCCATGGCTCGTGGTGTTGCATTGACCGGTCGAATCGATCGTCCGAAGCGGACCTTCGGGAAGCGGATAGCGCCTGGCTTACATGGCGGTTCCGTCGCCGGCAAGCCGCTGCGCGCGGTGGCGTTCGCGGCGCAGGACCAGCGTCTGCACCACGTTCACGCCGGAAGACGCCGCCCAGTACAGCCCGAGGCCGGCCGACAGCTTCCAGATCATGAAGGCCATGACCGCGACCTGCACGGCGACCATCAGCATGGCCGGATCGGCGGAGGCCGACGGGAAGTACCAGGCGGCGACGGCGGTCAGCGCCAGGACCAGCGCCGTCAGCGCCGTATCGGGCAAGGCCAGGCTCTTGATCCATAAGAACGGCCGGCCTGCGGCACTGGCCTGGCTGATGGTCCGGTAGAGCAGCCCGAAGACCGGCAACTGCAGCAGCGCGCCGAACACGCTGGTGCGATCGAATACGCGCACGCCGTGTTCCTTGTACAGCGCCGCAATCGCGGCAAACGTCTCCTGCGGCGCGGCGTTCGCGCGCTGCCGGATGGCGTCGACCTGCGGCTGCAGCGCCTTCATTTTGCGCTGGTTGGCGAGCATGTTGCGCGACAGGCGCAGCGTCAGCGGCAGCAGCGCGAGCCTGACCGACAATGCCAGCAGCAGGATCGCCCACCCCATGCTGCCGCCGAACAGCGACGAGAGAAATGACATCAGTGCAGCCAGGGTATCGTTCATGTGTGTTCCAGGGTGGTCGCTCGCGGTTGTTCGGTCGTGCTTCAAGTGCAACGAAGCTGCAATGGATTCTAACGACGAATTGCCGAGTAGCTATCCGATTTTTTGGAAGCCATTCTTCGCTTTTTCCGTTCGACCGGCTCAGTCCAGATGCACCATACCGTCCCACCCGGGCGGCGCCGCGGTGCCGGGCCACGCGCATCGGCGACCGCCCGCGCGAATCTGCTATATTTGCTGCACACTAACCTGTCCGCCGGCCCGGCCGGCCCGCATCGATGCAAGCTGCACCCATGCCCGACAACGAGGCGGAGCGACTGGCGGCGCTCCGCGCGCTGCTGATCCTCGACACGCCGCCCGAACAACGCTTCGACAAGATCGTCCAGTTCGCCTCCACCGAATTCGACGTGCCGGTGGCGCTGATCACCCTGGTCGACGCCGAGCGCCAGTGGTGCAAGGCGCGCGTCGGCACGCCGGTGTGCGAGATCGGGCGCGACCTGTCGCTGTGCGCGCACGCCATCCTGCAACCCGACATCATGGTGGTGCCGGACACGCTGGCAGATGCGCGCTTCGCCGACAATCCGCTGGTCAGCGGCGACATGAATGTGCGCTTCTACGCCGGCGCGCAGCTGACCCTGGCGTCCGGCCTCAGCCTCGGCACCCTGTGCCTGATCGACCACCGCCCGCGCACGCTGGACGCGATGGACCTGAGCATCCTGTCGACCCTGCGCGACCTGGCGGTGATGGAGCTCGGCGGGACGAATGCCGCCGATGGCGCATGACATGGCGGCCGACATGCACATCCTGCTGGTGGAACCCGAGGCACTGCTGCGGCGCACGGTGTCGATGACGGCGCGCAGCCTCGGCATGAGCCAGGTGCACGAAGCAGCCACCAACGACGGCGCGCTGCGCATGGTGCGCCAGCGCCGCTTCCAGGGCGCGGTGATCGCGGTCGAATGCGTCGGCAGCGGCGACAAGCGGCACTACGACCTGGGCCTGATCGACCGGCTGCGTGCCGACGAGGCGCCCGACGGCCGCCCGATGCCGATCGCGATCCTGGCCGACCAGGCCACGCCCGAGCTGCTGGCCGCACTGCGCGAGCGCCGCATCAGCCGCGTGATCCTGAAACCCTTCCGTGCCAAAGTGCTGCTGGAAACCATCGCCGGTTTCGGCGGCGCCGACGGCGCCCTGAAGTCCTAGGCCAGCGACCGTTCCAGGAAAGCCCACAGCGCGGCATCCTCCATCGCCGCGATGTTCACCCGCATCATGGTCGTGGGCAGCTGGCCCGGCGAGAACAGGCTGCCCGGCGCCAGCAGCAGGCCCTGGTCCATCGCCTGCGCCGCCAGCACGTTGGTGTCGCGGCCCACGTCGAGCCAGGCGAACATGCCGGCCGCGGGCGCCGGCGCCAGCGTCGCGCCCAGGCCTTCGAGCCGGCGCAGCACGCCGGGCCGCACGCCGTCCAGGCGCACGCGGATGCGCTCCAGGTGCTTGCGGTACAGGCCTTCGGACAGGATCTTGTAGACCACGCGCTCGCCCAGGTCGCTGGTGGTCAGCGTCGACAGCATCTTGCGGTCGGCCAGGCGCTGCGCGTACTCGGGCGAGGTGGCGATGAAGCCGACGCGCAGGTTGGCCGCCAGCGACTTCGAAAAACCGCCCAGGTAGATCACGCGGCGCAACTGGTCGAGCGCGGCCAGGCGCGTCACCGGCTGCACCGCGGGGCCGGGGTGCAGGTCGCAGTAGATGTCGTCCTCGACCACGAGGATGTCGTGCTGCTCGGCGATGCGCAGCAGCTGGAAGGCCTTGGCCGCCGACAGCGTGGTGGAAGTCGGGTTGTGCAGCACCGAGTTGATCACGTACAGGCGCGGCTTGTGCGCTGCGGCCAGCTCGGCCAGGCGCACCATGTCGGGACCGTCGGCCAGGCGCGGGATGCCGACCACGTGCAGGCCGAGCGCGGCGAAGGAGCCGAACATCAGGAACCAGGCCGGATCGTCGACGAACACGGTGTCGCCGGGCCGGCAGAACTCGCGCGCCACCAGGTCCAGCGCCTGGGTCGCGCCCAGCGTGGTGACGATCTGCTCGGCCGGCGCGTCGATGTCGATCTCGGCCAGCTTGCGCTGCAGCTGCTGGCGCAGCGGCGCGTAGCCCTGCGGCGCGCCGTAGTTGAGCAGCAGGTTCGCGGGCTGGCGGCTGACCGCGCGCAGGGCGTTCGCGATGCCGGGGCCGTCCAGCCAGTCGGCCGGCAATACGCCCGCGGCGCTGGACGGCTGGCCGGGCGACTGGCGGAACATGTTGCGGATCAGCCAGACCACGTCCAGCGTGCGCGCCGGCGCGGCAGGCACGCCGGCCGACGCCCCCTTCAGGCTGGCGTTCAGGACCGAGCGCTCGCGCACGAAGAAGCCGGCGCCGCGGCGCGACTCGAGGTAGCCCTGGGCCACCAGCTTGTCGTAGCCGGCCACCACGGTAAACGGCGAGACGCCATGGCTCTTGGCGAAGCTGCGGATCGAGGGCATGCGCGCGCCGGCGCGCAGCTGGCGCGCGTCGATGCGGGCGGCGATGGCGCGCACGATCTGGTCGGGCAAGGCTTCGCCCGATTCGCGCGACAGCGCGGGTGGCAATAAGTGCAAGGTGGGTGTGTTGGTCATTTCGCCATCACAGTGCGAGATTTATCGGCCCTGGTGTATCGGGACTGTACCGGCAATGCGGTCTAGCATACCCCTCACACCCTGTTGCCGCAATGACCTCCGGAGCCTGCCATGCCGCCTGCCAGTCCGAGCACTGCCTCCCCCGCCGCGCTTTCTGCCGAGCTTCCTGCCGCGGTTGCCGCCCCCGCCCCGGCGCACACCGCGCCGGACGAGCGCCGCGGCATGCTGCAGGGCTTCATCGGCGTTGCCATCTTCAGCCTGACGCTGCCGTTCACCCGCATGGCCGTCGCCGACATCGATCCGCTGCTGCTGACGCTGGCGCGCGCGCTCGGCGCCGCCGTGCTGGCCGCCTGCTGGCTGCGCCGCACCCGGGCGCCGCGCCCGCCGCGCAGCGCGCTGCCCGGGCTGGCGGTGGTGGCGGCCGGCTGCGTGCTCGGTTTTCCGCTGCTGTCCTCGATCGCCATGCGCGGCTTGCCGGCGTCGCACGGCGCGGTGCTGGTCGGCGTGCTGCCGCTGTGCACCGCCCTGTGCGCGGCCGTGCGCGGCGACGAGCGGCCCTCCCCCGCGTTCTGGCTGCTGGCGCTGCTCGGCGCCGGGCTGGTCGCCGGCTTCGCCCTGCTGCAGGGCGGCGGCGGCCTGCATGCGGCCGACCTGCTGATGTTCGGCGCCGTCGCCGCGGCCGCCGCCGGCTATGCCGAAGGCGGACGGCTGGCGCGCACCATGGACGGCGTCGACGTGATCGGCTGGGCCCTGCTGCTGGCGGCGCCGCCCCTGGCCCTGCTGCTGGTGCTGGCCGTGCTGCGCGACCCGGCGCTCGCGACGCACCTGGCGCAGGCCGGCTGGCGCGCCTGGCTCGGCTTCGCCTACGTGACGGTGTTCTCGATGTTCGTCGGCTTCGTGTTCTGGTACCGCGGCCTGGCGCTGGGCGGTGTGGCACGGGTCGGCCAGGTGCAACTGCTGCAGCCTTTCCTGACCCTGGCCGGCGCCGCCGCGCTGCTGGGCGAGCCGCTCACGCCAGCCAACTGCGGCTTTGCGCTGGCCGTGATCGCCGTGGTCGCCCTGGGCCGCCGTGCGCGGGTGCGGCGCTGATTTCTTCGTTCATTTCACTGGAGCCCACGCATGCCCAATCCTCTGCCATCCCTTGCCGACATCGAAGACGCCGCCCGCTCGGCGTACGCAGCCATGCCGCCCACGCCACAGTACAGCTGGCCGCTGCTGAACGAGGCGCTGGGCCTCGAGGCCTGGATCAAGCACGAGAACCACACGCCGACCGGCGCCTTCAAGGTACGCGGCGGCCTGGTCTACCTGGAGCGCCTGCTGCGCCGCCAGCCGGACCTGCCCGGCGTGATCGCCGCCACCCGCGGCAACCACGGCCAGTCGGTCGCGTTTGCGGCGCGCCGCCACGGCATCGCGGCCACGATCGTGGTCCCGCACGGGAACAGCACCGAGAAGAACGCCGCCATGCGCGGCCTTGGCGCGCGCCTGATCGAGCATGGCGCCGACTACCAGGAAAGCCGCGAACATGCGCAGGCACTGGCGCGGCGCGAGGGCCTGCACATGGTGCCCTCTTACCACCCGGACATCGTGGCCGGCGTGGCCGGCGCCTGGGTCGAACTGCTGCGCGCCCAGCCCGCCCTGGACCTGCTGCTGGTGGCGATCGGCCAGGGCTCCAGCTTCGCCGCCGCCGCCGCGGCGCGCGCTGCGCTCGGCCTGGATATCCCGCTGATCGGCGTGGTGTCCGCGGGTGCGCCGGCCTACCGGCTGTCGTTCCAGGCCGGGCATGCGGTGCAAGCGCCGGTATCGACCGTGCTGGCCGACGGCCTCGCCTGCCGCGTGCCGGACCCGCTGTCGCTGCCGCACGTGCTGGAATACGCGGACGACGTGATCGCGGTCGGCGACGACGAGGTGGCGGCGGCGATGCGCCTGTATTACCAATGCACCCACAACCTGGCCGAGGGTGCCGGCGCCGCCTCGCTGGCGGCGGCGCTGCAACTGCGCGCGGGCGGCAGGCTGGCCGGCAAGCGCATCGGCCTGGCCCTGACCGGCGGCAACGTCGACGCCGCCCTGTTCGGACCGCTCCTGGGACAGTCCTGAGCGCTCGACAAATTCATGGGCAGCCGGCGTGGCTGGTCGTACAATACCGGCTCTTTTTCACGCACCACAACTGGGGATTCCATGTCCGTCTACGACAAACTCAAAGAACTGAACATCACCCTGGCCGCGCCGGCTACCCCGGCCGCCGCCTACGTCATGTATGTACAGACCGGCAACCTGGTCTTCATCTCCGGCCACATCGCCAAGAACGCAGACGGCTCGCCGAACGTCGGCCTGCTGGGCAAGGACAAGACCACCGCGGACGGCCAGGCGGCGGCGCGCTCGGTCGCCATCGACCTGATCGGCACGCTGCAGGAAGCCTGCGGCGGCGACCTGTCGCGCGTGAAGCGCATCGTCAAGCTGATGAGCCTGGTCGCCTCGACCCCGGAATACAACGAGCAGCACCTGGTCACCAACGGCGCCTCGGAGCTGATCGGCGAGGTGTTCGGCGACGCCGGCAAGCACGCGCGCTCGGCCTTCGGCGTGGCCTCGCTGCCGCGCGGCACTTGCGTCGAAATAGAAATGATCGTCGAAGTCGCTTAATACGTCGTAGGGTGGGCACTCCGTGCCCACGCGGACGCCGGCATGGTGTGAGCGTCACGCGTGGGCTCGGAGAGCCCACCCTACCGAGCAGAGCCGGCCCACAAGGCACGCTCTTTTGTCGAAGCCGCTTATCCAGCGTGCTTTATAATGGCCGACGCACCAATCGCGGTCCTTCCTGTGAGATCAGAGTATGAAAATCGAAAATCCAAATCCCATCCAGTGGCAGTTTTCGGAACGCGCATCGCAGCTGCAGAGCTCGGCGATCCGCGAAATCCTGAAGATTACCCAGCGTCCGGAAATCATTTCCTTCGCCGGCGGCCTGCCCTCGCCCCTGACCTTCCCCGTCGAGCGCATGAAGGCGGCTTACGACAAGGTGCTGACCGAAACCGGCAAGCAGGCGCTGCAATACGGCCCGACCGATGGCTACGCCCCGCTGCGTGAATGGATCGCCGGTTACCTGTCCACGCCGGACTGCAAGATCGTGCCCGAGCAGATCCTGATGGTGTCCGGTTCGCAGCAGGCGCTCGACCTGCTGGGCAAGGTGCTGATCGACGAAGGCAGCAAGGTGCTGGTCGAGACCCCGAGCTACCTGGGCGCGCTGCAGGCGTTCTCGGTGTACCGCCCCGAATTCCACTCGGTCGAGACCGACGACCACGGCCTGGTGCCGTCCTCGATCGAAGGCCTGGCCGAAGGCGCCCGCCTGCTGTACTCGCTGCCCAACTTCCAGAACCCGACCGGCCGCTCGCTGTCGCTCGAGCGCCGCAAGGAACTGGTGGAAACCTGCGCCCGCCTCGGCCTGCCGCTGATCGAGGACGATCCTTACGGCGCGCTGTCGTACAAGGGCGAGCCGATGCCGCGCATGCTGAACATGAACCCGGACGGCGTCATCTACATGGGTTCGTTCTCGAAAGTGCTGACCCCGGGCATCCGCCTCGGCTACGTGTGCGCCCCGCTGCCGCTGGTGCGCCGCCTCGAGCTGGCCAAGCAGGCCGCCGACCTGCACACCGCGACACTCACCCAGATGGTGGTGCACGAAGTCGTCAAGGACGGTTTCCTGAACGAGCACATCCCGACCATCCGCACCCTGTACGCCAACCAGTGCCAGGTGATGCTGGACGCGATGGAAGAGCAGTTCCCGGCCGGCGTGACCTGGACCCGTCCGGAAGGCGGCATGTTCATCTGGGTCGAACTGCCGAAGCAGATCGACGCCACCAAGCTGCTCGACCAGGCAATCGCCGCGCGCGTCGCCTTCGTGCCGGGCGCGCCGTTCTACGCCAACGACCCGGATACCCACACCCTGCGCCTGTCCTTCGTGACCGTGCCGCCGGAACGCATCCGCGAAGGCATTGCCATCCTCGGCAAGCTGATCAAGGAACAGATGTAATCATCCGGCGCCTTCCGCGCTCCGACGGCCGCGCCCGCAAGCGCGGCCGTTTTTTTGTCCGGCGTGTTTAGCGGCGTCCGCTAAACAATAGTTGATATCCTCAAACAAATGTTGGTTGCGCTAACAGCACAGTTTTTTTCTATTCATCAACTAATCGTGACACTGCACGTCGCGACCGGTGTATCATTTTGTTCGATTTCTATCGAGCAGCCCCCAGGCAAAGTATGACCAACCCCGCCAGCGTGTCCGTGGCCGATACGCGCAAGCCCGCCATCCTGATCGTCGACGATGCGCCCGACAACCTCGGCGCCCTGCGCACCATGATGTTGCGCCAGGGCTATCAAACCTTCGTCGCGACCTCCGGCCAGCGTGCGCTGCAGATCGCCCTGCGCATCAAGCCCGACCTGCTCCTGCTCGACATCGTGATGCCCGGCATGGACGGCCTGGAAACCTGCCGCCGCCTGAAGGCGCACCCGGCCACCTCGCACATCCCGGTGATCTTCATGAGCGCGCGCGGCGAGACCGCCGACATCGTCGCCGGTTTCGACAGCGGCGCCGCCGACTACATTCCCAAGCCCTTGCGCATGGAAGAAGTGTGCGCCCGGGTGCGCGCCCAGCTGCGCATGCGCACCACCAGCGCCACCCAGACCGCGCAAGCCGACCGCCTGCGCATGATCGTCAACAGCATGGACCAGGGCCTCCTGATCATCGAGGCGTCCGGCCGCATCCAGTACGCCAACCCGGCCTGCGACCGCTACCTCGGCTGCCAGCCGGAAGAGCTGGTCGGCCGCCGCCTGGACGAGCTGATGGCGCAGCCCGGCGCCGGCGCCGGCGAGGCCATCGCCCACGGCACGCGCGAGGTGCAGATCCGCCACCGCGACGGCACCCTGCGCGCGATGGACCTGACCATGACGCCGATGCACGCCGACGACGGCCTGTTCGTCGCCCTGCTGCACGACATCACCCACCACAAGCAGTCCGAGGATGCGCTGCAGCGCGCCGCCATGCTGGACCCGCTGACCAAGATCGCCAACCGGCGCCATTTCGACGCCTTCCTGGACAAGGAATGGCAGCGCGCGATCCGCAACGCCACCCCGCTGTCGCTGGTGGTGCTCGACGTCGATCACTTCAAGCTGTACAACGACACCCTCGGCCACGCCGCCGGCGACCTGTGCCTGCAGAAGGTGGCGCAGACGCTGCAGGAGCACGCGGCGCGCCCGACCGACCTGGCGGCGCGCTACGGCGGCGAGGAATTCGTGCTGCTGTTCGCGGAAACCCCGCTGGACGCCGCCGCCCGCCTGGCCGAGATGATCCGCACCGCGGTGCACAACCTCGAACTGCCCAACCCGCGCTCGCCGAGCGCGGCGTGGCTGACGGTGTCGGTGGGCGTGGCGACCATCGTGCCGACCCAGCTGGACGAGATCGAAAACCTGTTCGTGTGCGCGGACCGGGCCATGTATGCGGCCAAGGCCGGCGGGCGCAACCGGGTGGAGTCGACGCTGGTGGGGGCGGCCTGGGACGCGGTCAAGGATGCGGCGGTGCTCTGAGCGCCTTGCGTACGCTCACCTTGTAAATAGGCTTACCTTGGCCCGGCACGTAAAAACGTCGTCCCCGCGCAGGCGGGGACCCATGCTCAACCTCAGAATTCGGGATGTCCCAAGCACTTAGCGTGCTTCAGGCATACGGGCTTCGGAAGCTCAGCATGGATCCCCGCTTGCGCGGGGACGACGGCGTAGTGCGCGTACGTCATCGATCGCCGGCCCGATCCCCAGCACCATCAAGCCCACCGCCAGCGGCACCGTCGCCATCCACCCCGCCTGGCGGAACCCCAGCGCCCCCGCCACCCCGCCGGCAAAGAAGCTCCCCAGCAGCCCGCACAGCAGCGCCAGCCGCGCCGGGTTGGCGGCCACCCGCGGCAGCCGTGCGCCGTCGGCGTTCCAGTACAGCAGCTTGCCCAATTCGATCCCGATATCGGTGACGATGCCGGTCATGTGCGTGGTGCGGATCTCGGCATGCGACAGCTTGGTCATCAGGGCGTTCTGCAGGCCCATCATGAAGCACAGCAGCATCACCGCGGCCGGCACGAACAGGCCTCGGGCGCCGGCCAGGCGCGCGCCCAGCACGCCGAAGGCCAGCAGCAGCACCGCTTCCAGCAGCAGCGGCAGCGCGTAGGCGCTGGCCAGCGCGTGGCGGCGCGCGTGGTTGACCATCATCGCGGTGCAGGCGGCGCCGGCCAGGAAGGACAGCATGGCGCCGAGCGCCTCCAGCGCCAGGCCGGCCGCGCCCAGCGCCAGGTCGTCGGCCGCGCCGGACACGATGCCGGTCATGTGCGAGGTGTAGCGGTGCACGGCGAGGAAGCCGCCGGCATTGATGGCGCCGGCGACGAAGGCCAGGGCCAGGCCCAGGTGGCGGTCGGCGCGGCGCGTGCGCGCGTGGGCGGCAAGGGTACGGACGTAATGGATGGGCACGGCGCTGACCTCGTGAACACGTTCCTGCTGTCAATACTAATCGAATCCGCGCGGACATTGAACACAGAGACCCTATCCCACAGCAGCATCACGCAGGCGTCGCTATAATTGACAACTTGTCCGCATCCACCGACCATCCTGGACCACCGTGAATCCACATCTCGACCGCCTCCACTCCTACCCGTTCGAAAAGCTGCGCCAGTTGTTTGCCGGCGTCACGCCCAGCCCCGACCATGCGCACATCAGCCTGGGCATCGGCGAGCCGAAGCATCCGACCCCGGCCTTCATCCAGAAGGCGCTGACGCATAGCGTGTCCGGACTGGCCGTCTACCCGACCACGCATGGCGGCGAGCCGCTGCGCGCCGCGATCGCCGGCTGGCTGGAGCGCCGCTACGCCGTGCCGCCGCTCGATCCGGCCACGATGGTGCTGCCGGTAAACGGCTCGCGCGAGGCGCTGTTCGCGATCGCCCACTGCACGATCGACGCCGGCAAGCCGGGCGCGCTGGTGGTGTGCCCGAACCCGTTCTACCAGATCTACGAGGGCGCGGCCTACCTGGCCGGCGCCGAGCCGTACTTCGTGAACTCCGAGCCGGCGCGCAACTTCGGCTGCGACTACGGCAGCGTCCCGGACGAGGTCTGGGAGCGCGTGCAGCTGCTGTACGTCTGCTCGCCGGGCAACCCGACCGGATCGGTGCTGACGCTGGACGACTGGCGCGAGCTGTTCGCGCTGTCCGACCGCCACGGCTTCGTGATCGCCGCCGACGAGTGCTATTCCGAAATCTATTTCGGCGCCACCCCGCCGCTGGGCGCGCTGGAAGCAGCGCACCAGCTGGGCCGCAGCAACGGCGCGCAGCCGTACAGGAACCTGATCGTGTTCTCCAGCCTGTCCAAGCGCTCCAACGTGCCGGGCATGCGCTCCGGCTTCGTCGCCGGCGACCCGGCGCTGCTGAAGACCTACCTGCTGTACCGCACCTACAGCGGCGGCGCGATGTCGCCGATCGTGCAGGCGGCCTCGATCGCGGCCTGGAACGACGAGGCCCACGTGCAGGAAAACCGCACCCTGTACAAGGAAAAGTTCAGCCTGATCACGCCGCTGCTGAAGGGGGTGATGGACGTCGAACTGCCCGACGCCGGCTTCTACCTGTGGGCCGACGTGCGGCGCACCGGCCTGTCCGACACCGAGTTCGCCAAGGGCCTGTACGCCGCATATAATGTCACGGTTCTGCCGGGGAGCTACCTCGCGCGCGACGCCCATGGCACCAATCCGGGACGCAACCGCATCCGCATGGCGCTGGTCGCCGGCGTCGACGAAGGACTGGAAGCGGCCAACCGCATCGTCCAGTTCTGCAAGGACCTGAAATCCAGCTGAGGGCGCGAAGCCGCCCGCGTATCCACCCAGTTTTACCGCTAACCTGAAATTGACATCATGACCCAACAACTCCAGACCATCATCGACACCGCCTGGGAACAGCGCGCCGAGATCAGCCCGTCCAACGCGCCTGCCGAAGTGCGCGACGCCGTTGCCCACGTGCTCGCCGGCCTCGACGACGGCTCCCTGCGCGTGGCGCAAAAAGATACCGGCAACTGGGTCGTGAACCAGTGGATCAAGAAGGCCGTGCTGCTGTCGTTCCGCCTCGAGAACAACGTGCCTGTCGAAGGCGGCGGCATGCAGTTCTACGACAAGGTCCCGACCAAGTTCGCCAACTACAGCGCCGACGACTTCGCCAAGGGCGGCTTCCGCGTGGTGCCGCCGGCCGTGGCCCGCCGCGGGTCCTTCATCGGCAAGAACGTGGTCCTGATGCCGTCCTACGTCAACATCGGCGCCTACGTCGACGAAGGCACCATGGTCGACACCTGGGCCACCGTCGGCTCCTGCGCCCAGATCGGCAAGAACGTCCACCTGTCCGGCGGCGTCGGCATCGGCGGCGTGCTGGAACCGATGCAGGCCAACCCGACCATCATCGAAGACAACTGCTTCATCGGCGCCCGCTCGGAAATCGTCGAAGGCGTGATCGTCGAAGAGAACTCGGTGATCTCGATGGGCGTGTACATCGGCCAGTCGACCAAGATCTACAACCGCGAAACCGGCGAAGTCACCTACGGCCGCGTGCCGTCGGGTTCGGTCGTGGTGTCGGGCTCGCTGCCATCAAGCGACGGCAAGTACAGCCTGTACTGCGCCGTGATCGTCAAGCGTGTGGATGCGCAGACGCGTTCGAAGACCGGCATCAACGAACTACTGCGCGGCATCTGACGCTGCAGGCGCGGCGCCCGCCGCGCTTTGCCTTGCGGGCGGCGTTTCCGGCGCGGTCCGCCCCCTCTCCTCCCTCTCCTGCTCCTTCCTGCTCCTTCCTGCCGTCACGCGGCAACCTGTTCTCGCGCCCCCGATCGACGGCACCCGCGTCGAATGGCCATGCTGTTTACCGCGTTTGTCTTGGACAAATCCGGAACATTCCCTTTATATTCCACCAAATGTTGTAGAATTTATATTATTCCGGACAAGCGGAACCCGATCCACGATGACTTCACGCGCCCCGCGGACCGCTCCTTGCCGGAAGGACCGCCCGGCCTTGCCACGCTGTCGAATCACAGACCTTACATTCCGACCATCATGCACAACGAGTCGTCCACAAGACTGAGCATCGCGGCCGTCGAGCGTGAAACCAGGCTGTCCAAGGATGTCTTGCGGGCCTGGGAAAAGCGCTACGGCTTCCCCGCCCCCGAGCGCGACGCCAACGGCGAACGCTGCTACCCGGCCGACCAGGTCGAGCGCCTGCGGATGATGAAGCGCCTCATGGACCAGGGCTACCGTCCAGGCAACCTGGCGCGGCTGACGGCGTCGCAGCTGGCGCAGCTTGCCACCTGCCAGAGCGCCGCTGCCGGCATCGCAGTGGAAGACATGCATGACGAAAACACGATCGATACCCTGCTCGACACGGTCAAGCACGACCCGGCCGGCTTCGGGGTCGCAATGCGTCACGAACTGGCGCGCCGGGGCCTCGAGCGTTTCATCGAGCATGTCGCCGCGCCGCTGACGTCGGCCGTCGGACAGCGGTGGGTGGAAGGCCGCTTCGAAGTATTCGACGAGCATTTCTACACCGAAGAGACAACCCGGGTATTGCGCCAGGCGATCGCGGCCCTTCCCGGGGCCCGCCATGCGCCGCGCATCCTGCTGACGACCTTGCCCGGCGAGCCGCACGGACTTGGCCTGCTGATGGTGGAAGCCCTGCTGGCGCTGGAAGGCGCTGCCTGCATGTCGATGGGCACCGAAACGCCGCACCTCGACATCGTGCGTGCGGCGGCGCATCACCATGCCGACATCGTTGCGCTGTCGTTCTCTGCAGCCTACCCGCGCAGGCAGATCGGCCTGGCCCTGCGCCAACTGCGCCAGGCGTTGCCCGCGCACACGGCATTGTGGGCCGGCGGCGCGGGTATCGCGACCCTGATGTCCATCGAGGGACTGCACCTGCTCCCGAGCATGCGCAGCGCACGGCTGGCCCTGGCTGCATGGCGCGACGGCCACAAGCAGCTCCTGGCAGGTTAGAATCCTTGCATCGCCTAAAAATTACTGTGCAGCAAGGGAGAGATGACCATGGCCATGGAACGCCTGTTCCAATTGATGAAGGAAAAGAACGCGTCCGACATGTTCTTCGCGGTCAATTCACCCGTTCACATCAAAATCAACGGTAACCTGATCCCGATCAACCAGCACAAGCTGGAGCCGGAAAACATCGATTCCCTGCTGTCGGAAATCGCCTCACCCGAGCAGATGGCCGAGCTGGCGCGCGAGAACGAGCTCAACATGGGCATCTCGGTGCCCAACCTGGGCCGCTTCCGTTTGTCCGCGTTCCGCCAGCGCGGTACCGTCTCGGCCGTGTTCCGCTTCGTGCCGGCCAACATTCCGCCGCTGGGCGAACTCGGCCTGCCGCCGGTACTGCTTGATCTGATCATGGAAAAGCGCGGCCTGCTGCTGATCGTCGGCGCCACCGGCTCCGGCAAGTCGACCACCATCGCCTCGATGCTCGACCACCGCAACGAACAGCGTTCCGGCCACATCCTGACGCTGGAAGACCCGATCGAGTACCTGTTCAAGAACAAGAAATCGATCGTCAACCAGCGCGAGATCGGCAGCGACGCCGCCAGCTTCGACGTCGCCCTGCGCAACTCGATGCGCCAGGCGCCGGACTGCATCCTGATCGGCGAGATCCGCGACAAGGACACCATGGCTGCCGCCCTGGCCTACGCCCAGTCCGGCCACCTGGTGCTGGCGACCCTGCACGCCAACAACAGCTACAACGCGCTGAACCGCATCATCAGTTTCTACCCGATCGAGAACCGCCCGGCCCTGCTGCAGGACCTGTCCTCGAGCGTGAAGGCGATCGTCTCGCAGCGCCTGGTGCGCGCCAAGGCCGGCGGGCGGCGCCAGGCCGCGGTCGAGATCATGGTCAACACGCGCTACGTCGCCGACCTGATCGAAAACGGCGACATCGGCCAGATCAAGGAAGCGATGGACAAGAGCCTGTCGCCGGGCTCGCAATCGTTCGAGAAAGCGCTGCTGGAGCTGGTGCAGGCCGACCTGATCACCCAGGAAGAAGCGCTGGCGAATGCCGATTCGGCGACCAATCTGCTGTGGCTGATCAATAATGGGCCGGACAGCCAGACGGCCAAGGCGGACGAGCCCGTCAAACCGGCCGAGCAGCCGGCCGGGCCGTCGTTCACCGAGTTTACGCTGGATAATTGAGGCGGGATTTCAGCCTCAAGCCTGGCGCAGGCTCAGCTCGCATTTCCTGAGCCGGCGTCCGTCCACCGACAGGCTGCCGTTGCCCTGGAAAGACGTCGTCCCCAAGGGGAAGTCGCCGCCGATTTCCAGCCGCCACGGCCGCGCCGGCCCGGCCAGCCTGTGTCCCGTGCCCTGCAGTTCGAGGCGGCCATTCATGGCCAGGCCCGACAGGCTTTCCACCACCTCCGGCGTCCAGCGGTGCACGCTGACCATGCCGTCTCTGATTTCCACTTCGAAACGCGCTTCGTAGGCTGGGGCATGCGCGCCGCGATCGGTACGCGCGCTGCAGGTCATGACGCCCTGCCATTCGCCGTCGGCGCTTGCCTGCGCCTGAGCCTGAGCTTGTTCTTGAGCCTGAGTCTGAGCTTGTTCTTGAGTCTGAGCCTGGACCGGCATCGGTACCTGCATTGGCGCCGGCACTGGCACCGGCACCGGCGTGCGTGCCGCAAGCGCCGGCGCCGGCGCGCGGACCGGCCCCTGCAAGGCCAGCATGTCGCGCCCCAGGCTGTCGGCGCAAGCTTGGGCGTACCTGGCATTGATCGATTTCAGGCGCGCCGCGTTCAGGGCCAGCATCTCGTCGAAGGTCGGTGCATTGGCATTCGATGCCGGCAGCTGCTTGCAGAATGCTTCCGCGACGACGGTCCTGGCGCCGACGTCGATCAGGCGCGCCTTCGCGGTATACATCACCTGGTAATGGGTCCAGTCGGTCGGGAAGTACATCATCTGCCACACCAGGGTACGCACATCGAGCACGTAGCGCGCCTTGCCCTTGGCGAGCTCGGCGATGCGCGCAGGATCGTCGTTATCGATGCGGACAGGGGTCGCGACGGTCTGCATGCCATGGGACGACTGCATCGCGCCCAGCAACGCGTCGGCAATCGCGACGGCGGGATCGGCGATATGGTTATTGGCCACTGTCTTGTTGCCTTCGGAGATCGTCGCCATCGCGCCGAGCAGGCCGAAGGTCGCTTTCGCCGGCGTCAATTCCCCGAAATCCGGCATGTCGCGCGCGGTGCGCATCACGCTCTGCTGACGGACCGCACTCATGGTTTGTGCGTCGATTGTCCTGGTGGCCGTTGAAACACATCCCGAAACCAGCGGGGCCGCTGCGATAAGCAGAATCCACTTCTTCATTCAACTCTCCGAGTGTGGCATGCACGATGCCGGGCGAGCGAATAGATTACGTAAAGGACAATATATTGTCCATAGGAAAAACACTTTTTGTTGCTTTCATGAAGCTACCGCCGGCGCTGGAAAGCCGCTGCTAAACTAGGCGCTGGTGATGGCGGCCTGTGCTATCCTTCGCGCCTTCTTTATCAGCAACACCCTCCGGCCACCCGTGCCGGCACAGCGATTCTGTCCATGAAAACAACCCTCTACGGTATTCCCAACTGCGACACCGTCAAAAAAGCGCGCACCTGGCTGGCCGACCACGGCCACGATGTCGATTTCCACGATTTCAAGAAGCAGGGCCTGGACCGCGCCACGGTCGCCGGCTGGCTCGAACAGCTCGACTGGGAAACCCTGGTCAACCGCAAGGGCACGACCTGGCGCAAGCTGTCCGACGAGCGGCGCGCGTCGATCGTCGACAACGCCAGCGCGCTCGAGCTGATGCTGGAAAACCCGTCGGTGATCAAGCGCCCGGTGCTGGCCAGCGCCGGCCCGCTGTCGGTCGGCTTTTCTCCCGACCAGTACGCGGCCAGATTCGGAATTGAAGAGGGAGATGCGGCATGAAAGCATCGCGTACCCAGGAACTGACCGAAGAGCTGATCGCCCTCGATTCCGTCACCCCGCAGGACAAGGGCTGCCAGCAGCGCCTGATCGAGCTGCTCGAGCCGCTCGGCTTCCAGTGCGAAACCATCGCATCGAACGGCGTGACCAACCTGTGGGCGCGGCGCGGCACCGCCGCGCCGCTGTTCGTGTTCGCCGGCCACACCGACGTGGTGCCTTCCGGCCCGGTCGACCAGTGGCACTCGGCGCCCTTCACCCCGACCCGCCGCGACGGCAAGCTGTACGGCCGCGGCGCGTCCGACATGAAGACCTCGATCGCGGCCTTCGTGGTGGCGGTGGAAGAATTCGTCGCCGCGCACGCCGGCCACGCCGGCTCGATCGCCCTGCTCATCACCAGCGACGAAGAGGGCCCGGCGGTGGACGGCACCGTGGTCGTGTGCGAGCTGCTGGAAGAACGCGGCGAGACGCTCGACTATTGCCTGGTCGGCGAGCCGACCTCCAGCCACGTGCTGGGCGACATGATCAAGAACGGCCGCCGCGGCTCGCTGTCGGGCTGCTTGAAGGTGAAAGGCGTGCAGGGCCACATCGCCTATCCGCACCTGGCGCGCAATCCGATCCACCTGGCGGCGCCGGCGCTGGCCGAACTCGCTGCCGAAAAATGGGACGACGGGAACGAGTACTTCCCGCCGACCAGCTGGCAGGTGTCGAACATCGCGGCCGGTACCGGCGCCACCAACGTCATCCCGGGCGAATTGAAGGTCGACTTCAACTTCCGCTTCTCGACCGCCAGCACGGCCGACGGCCTGGAAGCGCGCGTGCATGCGATCCTCGACAAGCATGGCCTCGACTACGACCTCACATGGACGCTATCCGGCCAGCCCTTCCTGACGCCGAAAGGCACGCTGTCGGACGCGATCTGCGGCGCCATCAAGGAAGAACTGGGCGTGGCGACGGAGCTGTCGACCACCGGCGGGACCTCGGACGGGCGCTTCATCGCCCGCATCTGCCCCCAGGTGATAGAATTCGGGCCACCCAACGCCAGCATCCACAAGATCGACGAGCACATCGAACTGCGCTACATCGATCCGCTCAAGAACATCTATCGCCGTACGCTGGAACGCCTGCTGGTGGCCACGCCGTCCGCACTCTGAAGGAATCCGACATGACCACGACCAATTTTTCCACGCCGCGCGACCTGCTGCGCTATGCCGTCACCCGCTTCAACGGTGCCAAGCTGTTCTTCGGCCACGGCAGCGCCGAAGCCTTCGACGAAGCCGCCTACCTGATCTTGCACACCCTCAAGCTGCCGCTGGATAAACTCGATCCGTTCCTGGATGCGCGCCTGCTGCCGGACGAAGTGCTGCAGGTGCTGGCCGTGATCGAACGCCGCGTCAGCGAGCGCGTGCCGGCCGCCTACATCACCAACGAAGCCTGGCTGGGCAGCTACAACTTCTACGTCGACGAGCGCGTGCTGGTGCCGCGCTCCTTCATCGCCGAGCTGATCCCGAACCAGTTCAGCCCGTGGGTGCAGGACCCGGACGCGGTCGAGAACGTGCTCGAACTGTGCACCGGCTCCGGCTGCCTGGCGATCATGCTGGCCGACGCCTTCCCGAACGCGGTGGTGGACGCGATCGACATCTCGACCGACGCCCTGGCCGTCGCCGAGCGCAATATCCGCGACTACAAGCTGGAAGGCCGCGTGAACCCGATCGCCTCCGACCTGTACGAGAACGTGCCGTTCAAGAAGTACGACCTGATCGTCTCCAACCCGCCGTACGTGAACGCCGACTCGATGGGCAAGCTGCCGCCGGAATACCTGCGCGAGCCGCAGATCGCCCTGGCCGGCGGCGACGACGGCATGGACCTGGTGCGCAAGATCGTCGACGGCGCCGCCGAGCGCCTGACGCCGGACGGCGTGCTGGTGGTCGAGATCGGCAACGAGCGCGAGTTCGCCGAAGCGGCGTTCGGCAAGCTGGGACTGACCTGGGTGACCACCAGCGTCGGCGACGATGCGGTGTTCCTGCTGACGGCCGATCAACTGGCCAAATAAATCAACCGGCTAAATAATTTACGTTGGCTTAAAAACCGTCGCCCCTGCGCAGGCAGGGGCCCAAGTTCGCAGCTTACCGAACAAATTGGGCCCCTGCCTCCGCAGGGGCGACGGCTCATACGATAACTGGTTTTCCCCATGATCCGATTCTCCAACGTCAGCCTCATGCGCGGCACCAAGCCGCTGCTGGAAGACGCCGACCTGACCCTCAATCCCGGCGACAAGATCGGCCTGATCGGCGCCAACGGCGCCGGCAAATCCAGCCTGTTCGCCATGCTGAGGAGCGAACTGCACCCGGACCAGGGCGCGATCGATTTCCCGCAGCGCTGGCGCATGGCCTACGTGGCCCAGGAGACCCCGGCGCTGGACCGTCCGGCGATCGAGTACGCGATCGACGGCGACGTCAACCTGCGCACGCTGCAGGCCGAGCTGGAACGCCTGGAAGCCGCGCCGCACACCACGGAGAACGGCATCGCGCTGGGCGAAGTGCACAGCCACCTGGCCGACGCCGATGCCTACACGGTGCAGTCGCGTGCCGAGCAGCTGCTGCTGGGCCTGGGCTTCACGCTGGAGCAGATGCAGCAGCCGGTGGCCAGCTTCTCGGGCGGCTGGCGCATGCGCCTGAACCTGGCGCAGGCGCTGATGTGCCCTTCCGACCTGCTGCTGCTGGACGAGCCGACCAACCACCTGGACCTTGACGCCATCATCTGGCTGGAGGACTGGCTCAAGCGCTACCCCGGCACCCTGATCATCATTTCGCACGACCGCGATTTCCTCGACGAGATCGTGGGCGTCGTGGTGCACATCGACGAGCGCAAGCTGAAGCGCTACTCGGGCAACTACTCCGCCTTCGAGCGCCAGCGCGCCGCCCACCTGGTGCTGGCCGCGGCCGCCTTCGAGAAGCAGCAGCGCACCCGCGCCCACCTGCAATCCTTTGTGGACCGCTTCAAGGCCAAGGCCACCAAGGCGCGCCAGGCCCAGAGCCGCATGAAGGCGCTGGCCAAGATGGAAGAACTGGCGCCGCTGCGCGCCGCCGCCGAATTCTCGTTCGAGTTCCGCGATCCGGTGTCCGCCCCGAATCCGCTGCTGGTGATGGAAGACGTCGACGCCGGCTACCCGATCCTCGACCAGCACGGCGACAAGGTCGATGCCAAGATCATCGTGCGCGGCGTGAACTTCTCGCTGCAGACCGGCCAGCGCATCGGCCTGCTGGGCGTGAACGGCGCCGGTAAATCCACGCTGATCAAGACCGTGGCCAACGAACTGGCGCCGCTGACCGGCACCGCCACCCTGGGCAAGGGCCTGGTGATCGGCTACTTCGCCCAGCACCAGGTCGAGATGCTGCGCCACGACGAATCGCCGCTGTGGCACCTGCAGAAGATCGCCCCGACCGTGCGCGAGCAGGAACTGCGCAACTTCCTGGGCGGCTTCAACTTCCCGGGCGACATGGTGACCAGTCCGATCCGGCCCTTCTCCGGCGGCGAAAAGGCGCGCCTGGCGCTGGCCCTGATCGTGTGGCAGCGCCCCAACCTGCTGCTGCTGGACGAACCGACCAACCACCTGGACCTGGAAACCCGCGAGGCGCTGACGCTGGCGCTGGCCCAGTTCGAGGGCACCCTGATCGTGGTCTCGCACGACCGCCACCTGCTGCGCGCCACCACCGACGATTTCATCATCGTCGCCGACGGCCGCCTGCAGCCTTTCGACGGCGACCTGGACGACTACAAGAACTGGCTGTTCCAGACCAAGCTGAAAAGCGCGGACGCCGCCAGCGCCTCCGCGCCGCTGCCCTCGAAAGAGAGCAAGGCCGCGGCACCCGCCGCCGTCCCGCTCGCGCCGGCCGACCGCAAGGAACAGAAGCGCCTGGAAGCCGAGGAGCGCCAGCGCCTGGCCGCGCTGAAGAAGCCGATCGAGAACCGCATCAAGCGGCTCGAGGAGCAGATGGCCAAGCTGAACGCGAAAAAGGCGGACGTGGATGCGCGCCTGCTGGAACCGGGAATCTACGAGGCCGACCAGAAGGACGCCCTGAAGACCCTGGTGGCCGACCAGGCCTTCCTGACGCGGGATCTGGGGAATCTGGAGAACGAGTGGCTGGAGTTGCAGGAGCAGCTGGAAGGGTTGACTGCCTAAACCGCGTCAGCCCTCGATCCTGGTTACGTACGAATGAACGTCGCCCCGGCGAAGGCAGGGGCCCAAGTTTTGCGCAATGCCGGCAACTTGAGCCCATGCCAAGGCGGCCGGCTAGGCCAGGGGCGACGTGCTTGAGACGCGGGCTCGCGACTCAAGCCACCTGCCGCGCCCCCTCCTTGCGCACCGACATCAGGCGGTCGATATCCACCAGGATCAGGCGCCGCTCGCCCTTCTGCGCCAGCCCGATCAGGTAATCCGCATCGACGTCCCCGGTCCCCGGCACCGGCGCGATCTGGTCCGGGTGCAGCGTCACCACGCCGGTGACGCCGTCCACCACCATCCCCATCACGCAGCTGGTCAGCCGCAGGATGATCACGTCGGTCATCGGATCGGGTGCGCTCGGGGCGTTGCCGAAGGCGGCGCGCATGTCGACCAGCGGCATGATCACCCCGCGCGACACCGCCACGCCGCCGATGATCTCGCCGCTGGAGGCGAAGCGTTCGAGCGCCTTCAGCACCCGCAATTCCTGCACCTTGGCAAAGTCGAGGCCGTATTCCAGGCCGCCGAGCGTGAAGCTCAGATACTGCGTGGCGCGCGCGCCGCCTTCGATTGCACTGCTGGTCATCGTGTCATGCATGGCGACTCCTCGTTAGGAACTCCCATGCTAAGATAGATACCCATAGGAAATGTTGATTACAGTCAATTTTCTTGGATACATTCCGGTTCTTGCATTCGGACGCCATCGGCTTACAATAAAGACATCTAACCAATACTAACAACCAGGGGATGACCAAGATGGTCCGGTGGCTGAAACGCCTGTTTTCCGGCCTCGCTGCACCTCGTGTGCCGCCGGCACGCACGTCCGTTCCACACTCTCCCGCCGGGTCCGATGGCGGCGCAGACGATCCTTCCGACACCGCCGAACCGGCCCTCACCGGGCCGGACGTGCGTGCGCTGCAGCCGCCGGTGTCGTTCGGGCAGCTCGACCGCATCAACGGTGCCTGGAACGGCTGGCTGTTCGACCGCCACGGCCAGGACGGACTGGACCTGAACGACACCGAGACGCGCGTGCTGGAAGCGCTGGAGGCGATCCTGTCTTCGCAGCAGTCGGGCGCGGCGCTGGTGCGGCGCATGCCGGGGCTGGTGCCGCAACTGCTGCAAAGCCTGCGCAGTGACAGCTTTTCCGGCAGCGCGCTGTCGCGCACCATCTCGTCGGACGTGGTGCTGGTGGCGGCCGTGATCCGGCTCGCCAACAACTGCCAGCAAGGCAGCGGCAACACCATCACCAGCGTCGAGCACGCGGTGATCCTGATCGGCCAGGAAGGCCTGCGCCAGCTGATCACGACGGTCGCGTTCCGCCCCATCATCGACATGCATTCGGGCTTCTACACGCGCCGCCTGGCGCCCCGCCTGTGGGAACATGCCGAGCGCTGCGCGCTCTGCGCGCGCCAGCTGGCCGCGCCGATGGGCATCGAGCCCTTCGACGCCTTCCTGGCCGGTCTGCTGCAGAACGTCGGCCTGATCGTCTCGCTGCGCATCATGGACCAGGTGGCCAAGGGCGAGCGCAGGCTGGGGTCGGAGATGTTCCTGGCCCACCTGGCACGCGACACCCGCCTGCTGGCCGTCAGCATCGCGCGCGAATGGCATTTCCCGGAGACGGTGGCGCGGGCCCTGGCCGAACAGGAGGGCCTGCACAAGCGCACGCGGATGTCGCCGCTGGGGCGCCTGCTCAAGCTCACCGACTACCTCGGCAAGGTGCGCCTGCTGGTGGAAAACGAGTTGCTGGACGAGTCGGATCCCGAGCTGTTCTTCGGCTTGCCGTCGAATGCGGCGCAGTGCTATTCGGCGCTGGCGGCCAGCCGGGAGATGGCGGCGCCGGCTTGAACTGAACATCATGCACGATACCGCTGCATGAAAAAGTTAGTTTGCCGAAAAGCCGTCGCCCCTGCGAAGGCAGGGGCCCAAGTTTTGCGAGCGTTATCGAAACGCGTGCAACTTGGGCCCCTGCCTGCGCAGGGGCGACGTTGTTTGGCGTTAGCGGCTTGCCAGCGTGTGCTCTTTATTTGACCGCAGCATCCGTCAACGCCAGCTGCCGGTTCTGTTCATCCAGCCACGCTTTCAGCGGCGCGAAGTATTCCAGCATCGCGGTCGCGTCCATGCGCTCTTCGCCGGTTACCGCCTTCAACGCTTCCGGCCACGGCTTGCTGGTGCCCATTTCCAGCATCTGCTGGAATTTGGCGCCGGCCTGCTTGTTGCCGTAGATCGAGCAGCGGTACAGCGGGCCGGTGTCGCCGGCTTCGCGGCACAGCGCGCGGTGGAACTGGAACTGCAGCACGTGGGCCAGGAAGTAGCGCGCGTACGGCGTGTCGCTGGCGACGTGGAACTTGGCGCCGGCGTCGAAGCCGCTCTCGCCGGCGACCGGGGCCGGACGCGCCACGCCCTGGTACTGCTCGGTCAGCGCCCACCAGGCCTTGTCGTAGTCGGCCGGCTTGACCTGGCCGCCATAGACCTGCCAGCGCCATTTGTCGACCTTGTAGGCGAAGGGCATGAAGGCGACCTTCTGCAGCGCGGTGTACAGCAGCGGGCCGATTTCCTGCGCCGGGTCCGGCTCGGATTTCATCAGGCCGATGCGCTTCAGGTAGGCCGGCGTGATCGACAGCGCCACGGTGTCGCCGATGGCTTCGTGGAAGCCGTCGTTGGCGCCGTTGCGGAACAGCGGCGACTGCACGCTGTAGCCCAGGTCGTAGTACAGGTGGCCCAGTTCGTGGTGGATGGTGCGGAAGTCTTCGGCGGTCGGCGTGATGCACATCTTCACGCGCACGTCGTCCTTGCCGTTCAGGTCCCAGGCCGAGGCGTGGCACACCACGTCGCGGTCGCGCGGCTTGGTCAGCAGCGAGCGTTCCCAGAAGGTGGCCGGCAGCGTGCGCATGCCGAGCGAGGTGTAGAAGCCTTCGGCGTAGCGCGTCATCTCGGCCGCCGTGGTCTTGCGCTCTTCCAGCAGCGCGGTCAGGTCTTCGCTCTTTTCCAGGCCGGCAGGTTTCAGCAGCGGATACAGGTTGTCCCAGTGCTGCGCCCACATGTTGCCCAGCAGGTGGGCCGGGATCGGACCGTTGGCCGGCACCGCCGCCGCGCCGTAGGCCTGGCGCAGCTTGAAGCGGGTGTAGGTGTGCAGCGATTCGTACAGCGGCTTGACCTGCTGCCACAAACGCTCCATCTCGGCCGCGAAGGCGTCCGGCGGCATGTCGTAGAACGAGCGCCACAGGGCGCCGGTGTCCGCCGCGCCCATCGCGCGGGCGCCCTTGTTCGAGACCTCGACGTACTTCGCGTAATCGGCCTTGTAGGCCGGCGACTGGGCATGCCAGCCGATCCAGGCTTCCTTCAGGCGCGCCGGATCGCGGCTGGTGGCCAGGGTCTTTTCCAGCGCGCCGAGCGGCAGGCAGTCCGGCTTGGCGGTGCTGCCAGCGGGCGCGGGCGGACAGTATTTCGCCTTGCCGTAGGCGCCGGTCATGCTGGCCGCCAGGCGCGCGTAGGTGCCGCGGTCGGCGGCGTCGGGCAGCATCAGGGTACGCTGCATCAGCAGCAGCTTGCGCGCACTGGCTTCGGGCAGCTTCAGGTCCTTGTAGCGGCGCGCCTTGAGCGCGACTTCGCCGCTGAGCGTCAGGTACTGCTCGTTGGCCTGGGCCGTCATGGTTTCGGTGTCGAGCGTGATGAAGTTCTCGGCTACCCACTCGGCGCGCTGGGCGTCCAGGCCGAGGCGCTCCAGGCGCTGTTCGGCGTCGTCGATGAAGGTCACGGCTTCGGCCACGGTGGGCTTGCCCTGGGTGGTGGAGGGTTTGGTGGCGGCACCGGCCGGCAGGGCAAGGGTGCCGGCAAACAGGGCGGCGACGAGTGTTGCGGTCAGTGTTGCGGTGGGACGAATCGGATGCATGGTCTTCAAACGGCTTCCTCGTGATGGTGGGTCGGTACGGTATCCGGTAGGGTCTGTTCGCTGTTCCAGGCAAAGGTGCCCGCTGCGCCGGAAAACAGCAGTTCGCCGCGCTGCGGCCCGCGCAGCCTGGCCCTGATCTCGCGCGGCGCCATCAGGTAGGGGCTGCCGCCGGCCGGGCTGAAGCCCAGCACGCGCACCTGGGTGTCGCCCTGCACTGCCTTGAGCTCGACCTGCGACACGCAGGCCGCATCCAGGCGCTGCGCTTCCAGCCCGGCCAGCATCTGAGCACCCTTGTGCTGCTCGGCCTCGGCCGCCTTGGCGCGGGCCGATGCGTCCGCCACTTCCTTCAGCGCCGGCGCCACTTCCTGGCCCATGCGCTGGAACTGGCGCGCCTGCTCGGGCGACAGCGTGATTTCGTTCTTGCGTACCTTGGACGCCACCATCAGGTAGCGGCGCACGTCGGCGCGCGCGGTCATGCGCGCCATCTCGGCCTTGTGGCGCGCCGCCAGTTCGCCGAACTGGGCGATGCGCTGGGTGACCGCGTCGATCAGTTCGCCCACCTGCGGCCCCTCGGGGCGCAGCACGCACACCAGCATCTCGCCCTGCTTGCGCGGCATGGCCGCATCCAGCGTCACGCGCCGGCCGGCGATCGCGCTGCCCTCGGCCAGGCCGACCGCGACCTCGTCGCCGATGATCTCGCAATTGACCGCATGCGCGATGCGGACCCGGGTGCCGGCCACGGTGCAGTTTTCGGCGCGCTCGAGCACCACGGCGCCGTTCAGGGCCTGGATCAGCGCGCCGGAGGCGACGCCGTGCACGCGGATGTCGCCGCGCCGGCTGTGGACGCTGCCGCCGATCAGGTTCGCATGCAGCAGGACGGTGCCGCCGCGCGAGGCCAGGCGCCCGAACACGTCGCCGTGGACCACGATGCCTTCGCCTTCCAGCACGCGGTTTTCCTGGACGTCGCCGAACTCCTCGTAGTCGCCGGTCAGCTGCAGGTTGCCGGTGGTGCGGGCGCTGACGCCGTCGTGGCTGACGATCTTGTCCTCGATCGAGATGCGGCTGCTCTTCGGATCGACCGCCAGAAAGCCGGCGCGCTGCGATACCAGGAACTCGCCCTCGCCGACGCGTTCGACCCGGGTGCCGGCGCCGGCATACGAGCCGAGGTCGACGTCGCGTCCCGGCGTCGGCGCCAGCGGCGTCCCCGCCATCTCGTGGCCGGCGATGCCGGGGCTGGCCGGGATCTTCTGCAGCAGGCGCACGCCGGGCTGGATCTGCGGAAAGCGGTTCTGGAAGCTGTTCAGGTCGAGGCGCCCGTTGGCCAGCTGGCGCGGCGCGTTGCTGCGGTGGATGTCGTCCGAGACCTCGACGATGCGCGCATCCTCGCCCTGCACCGGATCGGCGCGCGCGGCCACCATCACGCGGTCGGCCTTGGCGGACGCGATGGCGGCGCGCACGGCGTCCAGGTCGATGCCGAAGCGGATGCCCTTGAGCCAGACGTCGGCGACGAATTCGTCGGGATCGAGGCGGGCCGGCTCGCCCTGCTGGCCGGCGTCCTGCGCGTCGGGCAGCCAGACCGGTTCGAAGTAGTATTCGGCGCGTCCGGCGTTGATCTTCAGCGAGCGGTACAAGCTGCGCCGCACCGGATCGAAGGGCTGGATGTCGGCGGCGATGCGCACCATGCCGCCGGCGTCCATGGCCGCAGGCGCGAAGGCCGGGCCGTGGTCGAATAGGGCTTTCAGGAAGGCCGCGTAGTCGAGGCCGGCGAACAGGTTCCCGGCGCGGAAGATGCCGTCGACGGCCGCTGCCAGGACGGTGCCCGGCGCGGTGGGATCGACATACACGCCGTCGGCGCGTTTGACGATGCAATGTTCATTGGACACGATACGCTCCTGTGATCCCGGCGGGGGCGGGGCCAGGGTATGGGTTAGCGTATCACGTTGCTGACGATAAATAAATATCAGTCAACATCGTTGTTTTATGGAAGGTGTATCGGCAGGCGGTGAAGCGGCAGCCGGACATGGCTGCCGCGTACGGGGATCAGCGGCGGCGCTCGTACAGGTTGCCGGCCTCGTTGATCTGGCGGCGCAGGTCACGCCGCTCGTCGGGCGTCAGGCGGCCGCTGGCGCGGCGCCCGTCCTCGCGCGCCTGCCCTTCCTGGGCGCGGCGCTGGTCTTCGTAGGCGCGCTGTTCGGCGTCGCGCTGGCCGCGGTCCTGCTGGGGCAAGGAAAAGCGCTCGCGCCCGCCCTGCGGATACGGCTGGCCGCCATCGCGACGCTCGCCGCCGTACTGGTACTGTGGGGGGCCGTCGCGGCGGTCGCCGCCGTATTGCTGGGCAAACGCGGTGCCGGCGCCGAAAACCAGGGCCCACGCCAGCGCACTGCGAAGGGCGAGGCGCGCAATGCGCACTGCCTTCGATGCTGCCTGGTTGTCGGTGGACGCGCTATTCATTGGTATTCCTCTTCCGCGATGCCGTTTTAAAAGTTAAGCTGTAAAAGCTGTCTTTTAGGGCGAAACTGCGAGCTATGATGTGACTCGGTATGACGTGATTCGATGAGGTCAGTGTATGAGTATTCCGCTGCGGGTATAAGTCCAAATGGGTAAAGTTTGTAACACAATGTAATGCCTCAGCAGTAACCCCTGTCCGGCAAGCGATAAGAAGTTACCATAGCGACATTAATCTGACAAATCTTGACAGAATCATGAATGCAACCAGCCCCACTCCAGGCACCGCCACCAACAGCGGCCACGCCTCCAAGATCATGGTCGTCGACGACGACGTACGCCTGCGCGACCTGCTGCGCCGCTACCTCACCGAACAAGGTTTCCAGGTCGTGACGGCCGAAAGCGCGCCGGCCATGAACAAGCTGTGGCTGCGCGAGCGCTACGACCTGCTGGTGCTGGACCTGATGCTGCCCGGCGAAGACGGCCTGTCGATCTGCCGCCGCCTGCGCGGCGCCGGCGACCAGACCCCGATCATCATGCTGACCGCCAAAGGCGAGGACGTCGACCGCATCGTCGGCCTCGAAATGGGCGCCGACGACTACCTGCCGAAGCCCTTCAACCCGCGCGAACTGGTGGCCCGCATCAATGCGGTCCTGCGCCGCAAGGGCCCGGACGAGATTCCGGGCGCGCCCAGCGAGACCCCGCAGACCTTCGAATTCGGCGACTTCGTGCTCGACCTCGGCACCCGCACCCTGAAAAAGAACGGCGAGACCGTGCCGCTCACCACCGGCGAATTCTCGGTGCTGAAGGTGTTCGCGCGCCATGCGCGCCAGCCGCTGTCGCGCGAGAAGCTGATGGAACTGGCGCGCGGCCGCGAATACGAAGTGTTCGACCGCTCGCTCGACGTCCAGATCTCGCGCCTGCGCAAGCTGATCGAACCCGATCCATCCAGCCCGCTGTACATCCAGACCGTCTGGGGCCTGGGCTACGTCTTCATTCCGGAAGGGCAGCCGCGCTAGTGTCCATGTCGTTCGCCAAGGGAGGCCGTATCGAGCGCCGCGCCAGCACGCGCCTTCCGGGCTGGGCCCGCAGCGGGCTGTTCTGGCGCACCTTCTTCCTGCTGTCGCTGCTCACCGCGCTGTCGATGGCATCGTGGATCGGCATGCTCAGCGTGTTCCAGCGCGGCTCCCAGGCCGAGCAGACCGCCGAGCTGCTGGTGTCGGTGGTCACCATCACCAAGGCGGCGCTGACCCATTCGGCGCCCGACCTGCGGGTGGAACTGCTGATGGAGCTGGTCTCGAACGAAGGCATCCGCATCCTGACGCTGGAACCAAGCGACCATGTCGAGCCGCCGCCTGCCTGGCTGCTGCCCGAGATCGCCGCCCGGGTGCGCGACCGTCTGGGCCAGGACACGCGCTTCTCGCGCCGGGTGAACGACATGCCGGGCTTCTGGGTCAGCTTCGACATCGACGGCGACAAGTACTGGCTGATGCTGGAACGCGAACGCATCGCCAGCCTGACCGGCGTGCAGTGGCTGGGCTGGGCCACCCTGGTGGGTGTGCTGTCGCTGGTGGGCGCGGCGCTGATTTCGAGCCTGGTGAACCTGCCGCTGGCGCGCCTGACCGCGGCGGCGCGCTCGATCGCTCAGGGCAAGCGCCCCGCCGCGCTGCCGGAAAAGGGTTCGCAGGAGATCATCGAGGCCAACCGCAGCTTCAACCAGATGGTCGAGGACCTGCAGCAGCTCGAGAAGGACCGCGCCATCATCCTGGCCGGCATCTCGCACGACCTGCGCACCCCGCTGGCGCGCATGCAGCTGGAACTGGAAATGGCCAACCTGTCGCCCGATGCGCGCGACGGCATGCAGTCGGACATCGCGCAGATGGACGCCATCATCGGCCAGTTCCTCGACTTCGCACGCCCGACCGAGGCCGCGACCTTCGTGCCGATCAACCTGTCCGACCTGCTCGAGGACTGCGCGCGCGAAGCGGCCCGCCTGCCCGACGTGCGCGTCAGCGCCGACATCGACGAAGGCATCCACGTGCCGGCCAACCTCACCGACCTGCGGCGCGTGATCAACAACGTCATCGAGAACGCGCGCCGCTATGGCAAGACGCCGGGCCAGGAGGTCACCGAGATCGACATCGCCTGCCACGTCAAGCTGACCGGCCACGGCCGGCGCGCGGTGGTCGAGATCAACGACCATGGCGTGGGCGTGCCGGACGACCAGATCCAGCAGCTGCTGCGCCCCTTCACGCGCCTCGACAGCGCACGCGGCCAGGCCAACGGCGCCGGCCTGGGCCTGGCCATCGTCGAGCGCGTGATCACGCGCCACAATGCCGAGCTCACGGTGCGCAACCGCGACGGCGGCGGACTGGTGCTGTCCTTCGCCCTGCCCCTCGCCGGCTAAATTCAAGGAGCTTGCCTCAAAACCGACAGGGCTAGGCGCAGCGCCGAAGACAGTGCCTCTGCACGGCGAAGCGCTGCAACGACGCCATGTTCGTTTTTAGGCAAGCTCGTTATACTGTCGCCTTTGGCATTTACCCGAAGGAAGATGACCGACATGCTTGAAAACGCAACCCCACTCCAGTACGCCGACGTCGAGCAGGCGGCCGCGCGCATCGACGGCGCGGCCCACCGCACGCCGGTACTGACCTCGCGCACCGCCGACGCGATCGCCGGCGCGACGCTGTTCTTCAAGTGCGAGAACTTCCAGCGCATGGGCGCGTTCAAGTTCCGCGGCGCCTACAATGCCATCGCACGATTCACCGACGCGCAGCGCAGCGCCGGCGTGCTGACCTACTCCTCGGGCAACCACGCGCAGGCGATCGCGCTGTCGGCCAGACTGGCCGGCATCCGCGCCGCCATCATCATGCCGAACGACGCCCCGGCACTGAAGGTCGCGGCCACCAAGGAATATGGCGGCGAAGTGATCTTCTACGACCGCTACACCGAGAACCGCGAAGAGATCGGCCGCCGCCTGGCCGAAGAGCGCGGCATGACCCTGATCCCGCCCTACGACCACCCGGACGTGATCGCCGGCCAGGGCACGGCCGCCAAGGAACTGTTCGACGAGGTCGGCGAACTCGACGTGCTGCTGGTGCCGCTCGGCGGCGGCGGGCTGCTGGCCGGCTCGGCCCTGTCGGCATCCGCGCTGTCTCCCAACTGCAAGATCATCGGCGTCGAGCCCGAAGCCGGCAACGACGGCCAGCAATCGCTGCGCAGCGGCCGGATCGTCGACATCGGCGTGCCGCAGACCATCGCCGACGGCGCCCAGACTAGCCACCTCGGCGAGCACAACTTCGCCGTGATCCGCCGCCTGGTCGACGACATCGTCACCGTCAGCGACGCCCAGCTGGTGGCCACCATGAAGTTCTTCGCCGAACGCATGAAGATGATCGCGGAACCGACCGGCTGCCTGGCCGCGGCCGCGGCGCTGCAGGGCGTGTATCCGGTTGCCGGCAAGAGGGTCGGCATCCTGATCAGCGGCGGCAACCTCGACCTGGCGCGGTTTGCCAGGCTGGTCGCGGACTGAGCGCATCGAGGCGGCATCTTGCGCGCCGCCGGCAAAAAAAACGCCCGCGCAGGGCTGCGGCGGGCGGAAATCCAAGTTGCCACTTGGAGGAGACAGAGGATGTTGACGGATAAGCGTCAACAGCACTTTCCCCAATTTGGGGCGCCGTCGTGGGGTGCAAGGCCCTGCCGGCGTTATGCATGGCGCGTGGATTTGTCGGCGCAGTCGTACGACCTGTTTGACAGTCCAAAAAAAGGCGGTGTTCGCGTCAAGTGTGGAATCTTGAACTTTCTGAACGGCCGAGGTCCAACGACGACCTGATCCGTTCTGGAGGTGCCATGCAGGCAAGTAAGTTCGAGCATTTCCTCAAGCGTCTGGACGCGCTCACCCGGCGCCAGCGCGATCGCGTGCTGGCCATGCTGCTGCCGACCGCACGGCTCGACCGGACCATCACACTCATCGAACAGGCCACCGTATCGCGGCTGGCTTGCCCGGACTGTGCATCAAGCAGACTGTACCGCCATGGACATGCAAACGGCTTGCAGCGCTATCGCTGTCGGGACTGCATGCGTACCTGCAATGCCTTGACCGGAACGCCGCTTGCCCGGCTGCGCCACAAGGGACGCTGGCTCGACTATCTCGAGCGCATGCTCGACACGCGCAGCGTGCGCCGTGCCGCCTCCGAGCTCGGCATTGCCAGTACCACCAGCTTTCGCTGGCGCCACCGCTTCCTCCGCTTGAGCAAGCATGATCGCCCGGCGCTGTTGGGCGGCATCACGGAAGCGGACGAAATGTATGTGCTCGAATCCCACAAAGGATCGCGCAAGCTGGAGCGACCGCCACGCAAACGCGGCGGCAAAGCGACAAAGCGTGGGATCTCGATGGAGCAGATGTGCATCCTGGTCGCACGCGACCGCAGCGGCCAGACACTGGACTGGGTCCCGGGCAAGGGGCCGGTCACCCGGCAGCAACTGCACGAGCATCTGCTGCCGCGTCTCGAGCGCGATGTCTTGCTTGTCACCGACTCCCATGCCGCCTACCAGGCGTTTGCACATCGCACCGGGATTACACACGCGGCGGTGAACGTGGCGGCCGGAAGCCGGGTGCGCGGCGCGATCCACGTGCAGAACGTCAATGCCTATTACAGCCGCTTGCGCGCGTGGCTATTGCCATTTCGCGGCATTGCCAGCCGCTATCTCGACAATTACCTGGGTTGGCGCTGGGCGCTCGATGGGCAGCGCATCGGCACGCCGGAAAACCTGCTGAGAGCGGCGATCGGCGTTTTCAACACGTGACGGGAACAGCGCCCAAAAAAAACGCCAGCCCATGAAGTAAGCTGGCGGTAAAGCCGGGCGGGAGAGCCCGGAGGAGACAGAGATAAAGCCAGCACATCACTGCATGGCTACAGGACAGAGGTTGGGACGCTGCCGGCATCTGCAAGGGGCGCGATGGGTTATCGAAGGCGCGCCGATCGGTAGGCATAGTCGTACGCACTGTTTTTCCCCTCTGGCAGGTCAATCCGGCGCCCGGTGAAGGGTGATCCAACGAACAGACCGCCCTACCCCGCCGGCGCACGATGCAATTTCGATAAGGAGATTGCAATGAAGCGTCCAGCCCGATTACTCAGCATGATTGCCGCCCTCGTGGTGGCGGCACCGGCAGCGATGGCCGGCGACATCGTCAAATGCGTGGATGCCACCGGCCACGTGACGCTGACCGACCAGCCCTGCGCCGGCGGTTCGGCCACCGTGCGCATGGCATCGGACGCTGAGCCCGGCGCAAGCGCGCCGCAGCGCTACACCCTGCCCGCCGCCGACCTGCGCCACAGTGCGTGGAAGCGCCCGGCCGTGGAACGGCCGGCGCCCTTGTCGCGCGACGTGGCAACCCTGAAGGCGGCGCGCAAGACCTTGTTGATGCTGGATACCAAACCGGCACTTGCGGGCTTGAATTAAGCCGGACGGTCAGTGTCCGGCAGGGCCTCTCAGCGCGGATCCGCGTGGGCACGGGGTGCCCACCCTACGCCCTGCTGCGGCAAAGGCAGGGATGAGGCTCAGTGCCGGTCCCACAGCGTGTAGCGCGGCAGCTCCGGCTCGTTGGCCGGCGCCCCCAGCGTACGCACCAGCTGCAGCACGTCCTCGGCCTTGATGAAGCTGGCCGACGAGCTGGCCGCCAGCAGTTTTTCCGGCGGCTGCGAGCGCGCGATGGCGAAGCCCTGCACGTAATCGACGCCGATCTCGGCCAGCGTGCGGATCGTGGCCGCGTCCTCGGCCCACTCGGCGATGGTCTTCATGCCCAGGTTGGCGGCCAGGTTGACGATCGCCTCGACGATGGCGACGTTGGCCGGGTGGGCGTTGATGTTGACGATGAAGTTGCCGTCGATCTTCAGCACGTCGGCCGGCAGTTCCTTCAGGTAGGAGAACGAGGTGTAGCCGGCGCCGAAGTCGTCCAGCGCCACCTTGACGCCGAAATTGCGCACCTGGTCGATGAAGCGGCGCGTGTTGTCGAGGTCGTGCAGCGCCACGCTTTCGGTGATTTCCATGCACAGGCGCGACGCCACGTGGGTATAGCGCCCGAGGATTTCCAGCGTGTCCTGCACGAAGCGCTCGTCGTTGAGCGAGGCGCCCGACAGGTTCATGCAGACGAAGCGGGTGTTCTTCAGGCCGTCGACATTGTCTTCGATCCAGCCCAGCGTGGTGTTCAGCACCCAGCGGTCGATCACGCCGGCGCGGCCGCTCTTCTCGGCGGCGGCGATCAGCGGACCGGCCGGCGACACGCGGCCGTCGGGTTCGCGCATGCGCAGCAGCACCTCGAAGTTCAGCGATTCCATCGGCGCGCTGAGCGACATGATCGGCTGCATTTCCAAGAACATGCCGTCGGTCGCGTTCGGGCCGGACAGGCGCTCGACCAGGTTCAGCTCGGCCTCGCGCTCCTGGAAGGCGGCCGAGCCGCGCTTGTACACCACCAGGCCGTCGCTGTGGCCGTCCTTGGCTTCGCGGCAGGCGCGGTCGGCGGTCGACACCGCGTCCTTCATCGGCATGCCCGGCGAGACTTCGATCAGGCCGACCGAGCTGCGCACGTGGAAGGCCTTGTCGCCCACCCGGTACGGGGTGCCGCCGATGCGGTCGACGATGCCGCGGCAGATCAGGGTGGCCAGCGGCACCGCGGTGTCGGGCATGATGATCACGAATTCGTCGCCGCCGACGCGGCCGATCTTCTGGCCGCCGGCCAGCATCAGTTCGATCCGCTCGCACACCTGCTTCAGGACTTCGTCGCCGGCGGCATGGCCGAACAGGTCGTTGATCAGCTTGAAGCGGTCGAGGTCGATATAGGCCAGGCTGAGCGGCTTGCCGCCGCCGGCCGGGTGCCCTGCGGGCTGCACCGCCTCTTCGAAAATCTTTTCGATGCCGCGCCGGTTGTAGACCTTGGTCAGCGCATCGTTGTCGGCCATGAAGCGCAGCTGCTCGGTGGCCTTGACCTTCTCGGTCACGTCCTGCATCACCGCCTCGATGCGGCCGCGCGCCAGCGTCGCGCTGACCATGAAGCAGCGGCTGCCGTCGCGGCTGGCGACCTGCATCTCGGCGTCGCTCTGCATGTGCACCTGCTCGTGCAGGGTGATCCAGAAACTCTCGGCGAAGAACTGCTTCCAGGCGGTGCGGCCGGGTACGAAGGTGCTGCGGTCGCCGATGTCGAGCATCTTCAGCATGGCCGGGTTGGCGCTCAGGAAGTGGCCGTACATGTCGAGCGTGAACAGGCCGACCGGCATCGCCTCGTAGGCGTGCTGCAGCTTGTCCTGGGCTTCCAGGCGCTGCTCGGTTTCGACGCGCATCTGCTCGGCCACCGCCAGCGCCGCCAGCAAACTGGCGGTCAGTGCGGCGGTCACGCTGTTGGCCACGCCCAGCAGTTCGCGCACGCCGAGCGCGGCCGCGAACACTTCGGTCAGGCTGGCCAGGAAAGTGACGGTGAACGAGGCCGCGAACCACATCGCCACGTGCGACTGCGAGCGCAGCATCACGTGGACCAGGCCGAGGATCATCAGCGACAGGCCGGCGGCGACGATCGCCCACATCACCGGCAGGAAGGTACCGTACGGCAGCCACAGGGCGAATGGCACCAGGGCCAGGCACATCCACTGGGTGATGCGCAGCGGCAGCGCGAAGCGGGTGCGCATCAGGTGCGCGCCGAACAGCGTCATGTACAGCGTGAGGGTCGAGACCGCATACAGCGCCATGGTGATCTCGCGGCTCGGCAGCAGCCACTCGACCGGCACCTGCTGCCCCAGCCACTGGATGTCCCAGCCGGCCGACAGCGCGGCCACGCGCAGGTTCAGGATCAGCCAGCCCGCGAACTGCAGGTACAGCACCTGGCGGTTGATGATCGCGGTGATCAGGATGAACAGGCTAAGCACGATCATGCCGCCGTCGAGCAGGCCGGACTGGCGGTGGAACTGCTGGGCCGACAGCGCCAGCTTGTCGGCCGGCCACTGCAGCGCGGTCAGGTGGGCCGGGCCGGAAAAGGTGGCGCGGCACAGCACGTCGCCGCGCGTTTGCGCCAGGGTCAGCGCGAAGCCGCCCTTGACGTCGTCCAGCGCGCCTTCGCCGCCGCCGCGGTTGGCGCTGCCCAGCGGCTGCAGGGTGGCCGCATCCCAGCAGCGCATCGCGACCGCATGGCGCGACGGGAACTCGACGGCGTCGGGGGCGGTGCCGGCACCGGCCGCATGGTTGTCGCGCGCATGGAAGACGAACCAGACCGGCGCTTCGGACAGATGGGTATCGAAGTAATCGACCGGATGCGCCTGCGCCAGTTCGCGCAGCGCGGCCGTGGGCGTGAGCGCGGCGTCGTGCTCGATGGCGGCGCGGAAGGTCAGTGGCTGGCCGCCGCCGCCGGTGAAATGGCTGTCCCACAGCATCAGGATCAGCGCCGACGCCAGCGCCACCCCGGCCGGGACCAGATAGACCGACAGCAGGCGCATCAACGCCTCGATGCCCCGATGGGCGACCATCAGCAGCATCGGCTTGTGTGTTGATGTGGACGGCTGGAAGGGCTGGAACATAAGCGTATCGATCAGGCTGTCAGGTGCCGGCAACCTGCCGGCACATCGGCCTAAAGGATACAGCCTGAGAATAATTCCGTCATGCAATATCTTCCGCTTATGCCATCGCAAAGCTGCGGTGGTGTTCAACAGCCACGTTCGGACGCACCGGGGCCTTCATCTTGTGGCGCGTACGCAACTCGCCGATCTGGATGTCCGGGTGGCTGGTCTGGCGCACGAACTTCAGCAGCGGGTGCTTGGCGGCGGTCCAGCGCGCTTCGGCAGTGGCGATCTCGAAGGCCATCACGCGGTGCGGCATGTTGCCGACGTGGCGCAGCGGGATCATCTGGCCCGGTTCGAACACGTCGCTGAACATCAGCTGTTCGTACTGGCGGTCGATCGGCGCGCGGCCGGTGGCGATGGCGAACTCGGTGCCGCTCTGCTCCCAGTACTGGAAGAAGGCTTTCATCAGCGCGACCTTGACCACGTGGCCGATGCGGCCCTCGGTCACACCCAGGCGGGTGACTTCGGCCAGGCGGCGGCCCTGCAGCCAGTCCGGCAGCGCGATCGACTCTTCCAGGTGCAGCGGGCCGAAGGCATTGGTCTGGATGCGCGCGGTGCCGATCGCGGTGCCGTCCAGCTTGGATTCGGCCAGCAGCACGATGCTGTCGTCTTCGTAGTCGCTGGCTTCGGGCACGGCCAGCGTGCGGGCGAATTCCGGGACGTGGCGCGCATAGGCGGCGTGGCGGATGCCGATCGCCTTCCACAGGCTGTCTTCGGTTTCAACGCGGCGGATCGTGAACGGCAGGCGTTCGGTAGGCAGCCCCGGATGGTTTTCAACGAGTTTTTTCGGCGCCAGTTCGTGCGCCAGGTTGGTGGACAGAATGGTGGGGGTGCACATTTCCATGACAGGACATTCCTTGAATAAGAAGACAACGTATCGGTGTGTTGACTATTATCAACCTTTCAAAAAAATCCTAAACGTGGAGGAAAGCAACTTTTTGCCCTCAATTCAATGTTCAATAACCTTCCGCACTGTTTCTGTGCAGATCACCGCATGAAGCGCGCCGTTCCAGACACCCGTATGGACGCACCGGCGGCGTCGCCGATCGCCGCATGCAGGCGCGAGCGCATGCCCATGTCCTCGCCCTGCACCACGTCGATGGCGCCGCCGTGCGGCCAGCCGATGTCGCGCAGATAACCCGCCAGGGCGGCGGTGCCGGCGCCGGTCGCCGGGTCTTCGTAGACGCCGCCGATGGCGAACGGGTTACGGGTATGGAACGACCGGTCGCCCTCGGCCCAGGCCAGCACGATGGTGGTGAGGCCGTGTTCGGCCATCAGCGCGCGCCCGGCCTCGAGTTCGTAGCGCATCGCCGCCAGCAGGTCGCGGCGGGCCAGCGCCAGCACCAGGTGGTTGGCGCCGGCATGCGCAAAGCCGGGCGCGATGCGCGGATCGAGATCGGCACCGGTATAGCCGAACAGCGCCAGCGCCGCCGCCACCAGGGCCGGCGCGGCCGGGCGGCTGAAGGTCGGCGGCGACTGCAGCGCGGCACTGATCAGGCCCGCCCTGCCCTCGCCCTCGCGCCGGCCTTCGACGGTGATGGCCGCCTCGTTCAACACCAGCGGATAGACGCCGTTGCCATGCGCATGCGCCAGCGCGGCGCCGAGCGCGATGGTGGCGTGGCCGCAGAACGGCACCTCGGATGCAGGCGAAAAGTAGCGCACCCGCCAGGCGCCGTCGCCGCGCCCTTCCGCCGGTGCGGCGAAGGCGGTTTCCGAGAACCCGACCGCATGCGCCAGGCGCTGCATCTCGTCCGCGGGCGGCAGCGCGGTGCCGATCCAGACGCCGGCCGGATTGCCGCCCACCTCGCCATCGGAGAAGGCGGCGATACGCAGAATGTCATCGAGAACATATTGCCTTGTGGACACTTTAGATTCCTTAAAGATATAGATAGAGAAACATGATGGGCCGTCGCAGAAAACCTTGCATGCCTTGACAGACAGCTTGACACAACTGCCACGCTTTCCTACATTTAGAAACGCATCTAATTAGAAAACATTCAAACATGGCCGGCACGCTCAACACCGTCTTCAAGGCAATCGCCGACCCGACCCGGCGCGAGATTCTGCACCTGCTGCGCGCCGCCAACGAAGCAATGAGCGCCGGCGACCTGGCCGCGCATTTCGACATGACCAAGCCGACCATGTCGCACCATTTCGCGGTGCTGAAGGAAGCCGGATTGATCACCAGCCGGCGCCAGGGCCAGACCATCTGGTATGCGCTGAACACGACGGTCCTGCAGGACGTGCTGGCCTGGACCATGGACATGGCGCGCGGCGCCGACGACAAGGGAGGCAGGGAATGAAGACACGCTTCACGTGGTGGGCAGTCCTGATGCTGGCGTTGACGGTGGGCGCGACGCTGCTGATTTACGGCACGCTGCCGGCGCGCATCCCGGCGCACTGGAACGCGGCCGGCACGGTCGACGGCTGGGGCCCGCGCGCCGGCATTTTCACCGAGCCGCTGATCATGCTGGGCCTGGCGCTGCTGTGGCGCTGGCTGCCGGCGGTCTCGCCCAAGCGCTTCGGGGTCGACGGCTTCGAGGACACCTGGTGGTTCGGCGGCATGGCCACCCCCGGGCTGCTGGCTTTCATCCAGGCCATGCTGCTGTGGGCCGCCAGCGGCGCCGCGGTCGACATGGGCCGTGCCCTAGCCGGCGGCCTTGGCGCATTCATGCTCCTGCTGGGGAACGTGATGGGCAAGGTGCGGCGCAACTTCTGGCTCGGCGTGCGCACACCCTGGACCCTGGCCGACGAACGCGTGTGGTACGCCACGCACCGGCTGGCCGGCCGCACCATGGTGCTCGGCGGCCTGCTGGCGATCGCCGCCGTGCTGGCCGGGCTGCCCGGCTGGAGCGGCACCGCGCTGGTGCTGGCCGGCGCGCTGGTGCCGGCCGCGTACTCGCTGGTGTATTACAAGCGCCTGGAGCGCGCCGGCCGTCTCGGCTGATCGTTCAGAAGCCAGGCGGACGCTCCCCCGCTACCCCGGCGGCCCGTTCCAGTGCCAGCCCGGCGCGCGCGATCGTGCCTTCGTCGAACAGCCGGCCGATCAGGGTCACGCCATGCGGCACGCGGCGCGGCGGCGAAAAGGTCGGCAGCGGCTGCGCCGGATCCGGCGCCCAGTCGCTGCGCGCCTGCCCCACTTCCACGCTGCCGGTGCGCAGCGTCAGCGACGGGTGGCCGGTGTTGTTGGAGATGGTCAGCATCTCGTCGCGCAGCGACGGCACCAGCAGCAGGTCCACCTGCCCGAAGATGCGCGCCATTTCCTGCGCCACGCGGCGGCGCAGGCGGTCGGCCTGCACGAAGTCGACCGCCGACAGGAAGCGCGCCTCGCGGAACAGGTTGGGCCAGGCATCCGGCACCTGCGCCTTCAAGCGGTCGACGCGGCCGTCCAGCGTGATCTCCTCGAAGGCGGCGGCGGCTTCGGCGAACAGCACCGTATTCAGCGACTGGTAGGGCCAGTCCGGCAGGGTCACCGGCACCAGGGTGGCACCGAGCTTCTTGAGCGTCTGCAGCGCCGCGCGGTCGACCTCGGTGGCCGGGGCTTCCTTCATCCAGTCCGGGAAGTAGCCGACCTTCATCCCCGTCAGCCCCTTTGCACCGGCCGCGTCGAAATCGAGCGGCGCCGCGACACCGGCCACGTCGCCCGCATCCAGGCCGGAGATCGCCTGCAGCACCAGCATCGCATCCTCCACGCCGCGCGTCATCGGGCCCAATTTATCGAGCGACCAGCACAGTGTCATCGCGCCGGTGCGCGGCACCCGGCCGTAGGTCGGGCGCAGGCCGGTCACGCCGCAGCGCATCGACGGACTGACGATACTGCCGCCGGTCTCGCTGCCGATCGAGAACGCCACCAGCGCCGCCGCCGTGGCCGCACCCGGACCGGCACTGGAACCGGACGCGCCCTCCTCCGGCAGCCAGGGATTCATGGTCTGGCCGCCGAACCAGACATCGTTCAGCGCCAGCGCGCCCAGGCTCAGCTTGGCGACCAGCACCGCGCCGGCGGCGTTCAGCTTCGCCACCACCGCGGCGTCCTGCTGCGGCACGCGGTCGCGGTAGAACTCGGCGCCCCAGGTGGTGCGGATGCCGGCGGTGTCCAATAAATCCTTCACGCCGTAGGGGATGCCGTGCAGCGGCCCGTGGTACTTGCCGGCGGCGATCTCGCGGTCGGCCTGGCGCGCCTGCGCCAGCGCGTGTTCCTCAAGCAGCGTGATCACGCTGCGCAGTCTGCCGTCCAGGCGCTTGATGCGCTCGATGTAGATGCGGGTCAGGCGTTCGGCCGTGATGGCGCGGGTCTCGATCCAGCGTGCCAGCCGGGTCACCGGCGCGTGGGCGATGTCCTCGTCGCGCGCCGGCAGCGGGCCAGGATCGGCGCGGCTGCGCACGAAGCGGCCGCCCTGCCCGCGCGCCATGCCGGTGCCGCCGGCGGCGTCGAGCGGACGCCAGACCGTGGCCGGGGCCAGCTCCGGCGCCAGCGCCACCTTGCGCGGGCCGGTACGCCGTTCCATGGTCGAGGCCAGCGACACGCGCCAGCTGGCCGCCATCGTCGCGCGCTGGGCTGGCGTGTTCGTTACCTGCATCAGCTTTTCGGCTTCGGCGAAGGTGGCGGGCGAGACGGCCGGGCCGAAGCCCGGGGTCGCCCCGAAGGTGGGTGGGGCGCCTGGGGTAGAAGGCGGCGCGGCGGGCGCGGGCGTGGCGCCGTCCTGCGGCAGCGGTTCGGCGTGGACAGCTTGGGTTGCGGCCAGCAGGCCGAGCGGGGCTTGGATCAGGAATTGGCGGCGTTGGGTCATGGATTCTCGGTGGCGATCGAAAAAGGAATGCGAGCCGCCGATCCTACCGTAGAGTTATCACCGGGACAACGTCACGGTTCCAGCACATCGGCCAGATGCTCGGCCAGGAAGTCGACCAGCGCCGCCACCCGCGGCGCCAGCGCACCCTGCTTGTAGAACACTGCCCACACCGGCTGGGTCCAGGGCAGTGTGGCCTCGGGCAGCACAGGCACCAGGCGCCCGGCGGCGACGTCGGCGCGGGTCAGGAAATCCGACAGGCTGGCGATGCCGGCACCGGCCAGCGCCAGGTGGCGCACCGTCTCGCCGCTGGAAGCGGTGACCTGCGGTGTCGCCGGCCAGCCGGCTTCCCCGTCCGCGTGACCCGTGCGGTCGGCATTCTGCAGCGGCCAGGTGTTCAGCGACGCCGGCGCCGCGAAGCCGAGCAGGCGGTGCCGTGCCAGGTCGGCCACGCTGGCCGGCGTGCCGTGGCGCGCCAGGTAGCCTGGTGCGGCCAGTACGCGGATGCGGCTGCGCCCCAGGCGGCGCGCCTTGAGCGTGGAATCGGCCAGCGCACCGATGCGGATGGCGACGTCGGCCCGCTCCTCGATCAGGTCGATCACGGTTTCGGCGCTGGCCAGCTCCAGTTCCACCTGCGGGTAGGCGTCCAGGAAGGCCGGCACCAGCGGCGCCAGCAGGTGGTCGAGCGCCGGCGTGGCGGCGTTCACGCGCACCAGGCCGGAAGGCTGGCTGCGCCGCGCCGCCGCCTGCGCTTCGGTGTCGTCCAGCTCGGCCAGGATGCGGCGCGCCCGGCCCAGCAGCCAGCTGCCCTCCTCGGTCAGGTCGAGGCGGCGCGTGGTGCGGTGCATCAGCGTCATGCCGAGCTGCTTTTCCAGGCGCGAGATGGTGCGCGACACGCCCGACGGGGTCTGGCCCAAGCGCGCGGCGGCAGCCGAAAACGAGCCGGTATCGATGACGGCGCAAAATGTAATCAGCGGCTCGACATCCAGCATTATTGACTCCCAGTCAAAAGTCTATTGTACGCCGCCCCATTTTTCTTTGTCCCCGTGCCGCGCAGAATGGCGTTCCCATCCAAGGAGAATCCCATGCCACTCGCACTCTGGGCGCTGACCCTCAGCGCCTTCGCCATCGGGACGACGGAATTCGTGATCGTCGGCCTGATTCCCACCATCGCCGCCAGCCTGCAGGTGTCGGTGCCGTCCGCCGGCCTGCTGGTCAGCCTGTATGCGCTCGGCGTCGCCGTCGGCGCGCCGGTGCTGACCGCCCTCACCGGCCGCGTGCCGCGCAAGCTGCTGCTGCTCGGGCTGATGCTGCTGTTCACCGCCGGTAACCTGACCGCCTGGATGGCGCCCGGCTACGCCGCCCTGATGGCGGCGCGCGTGCTGACCGGCCTCGCGCACGGCGTGTTCTTCTCGATCGGCTCGACCATCGCCACCAGCCTGGTGCCGAAAGAGAAAGCCGCCAGCGCGATCGCCCTGATGTTCAGCGGCCTGACCGTGGCCCTGGTCACCGGCGTGCCGCTCGGGACCTTCATCGGCCAGCACTTCGGCTGGCAGATGACCTTCCTGGCCGTGGCCCTGCTGGGCGTGATCGCCTTTGCCGGCATCGCCGTGCTGGTGCCGTCGACGATCGCCGGCAGCGCGCCGGCCTCGCTGCTGACCCAGCTCGCGGTGCTCAGGAAACCGCGCCTGCTGCTGGTGTATGCGATGACCGCGCTCGGCTACGGCGGTTCCTTCATCGCCTTTACTTACCTGGCGCCGATCCTGCAGCAGGTGGCCGGCTTCTCGGCCGGCAGCGTCGGGCTGGTGATGCTGGTGTACGGCGTGTCGGTCGCGTTCGGGAATATCTGGGGCGGCAGGCTGGCCGACCGCAAGGGACCGATCCGCGCGCTGCAGATCGTGTTCGCGCTGCTGGCGGCGGTGCTGCTGGTGCTGCAGTTCACGGCGCCTTACCCGATCGCCGTGCTGGCGACGGTGCTGGCCTGGGGCGCGGTCGCCTTCGGCAACGTGCCCGGCCTGCAGGTCTACGTGGTACGCCGCGCCGAGATCGACGCCCCGCGCGCCGTGGACGTGGCGTCCGGCCTGAACATCGCCGCCTTCAACGTCGGCATCGCGCTGGGCGCCTGGGGCGGCGGCCTCATCGTCGACCGCCTGGGCCTGATGGCCACGCCCTGGATCGGCGCGCTGGTGGTCGTGGGCGCCCTGCTGCTCACCACCCTGGCCGGCCGCCTGGACCGGCGCGAAGCCGCGCCGGCGCCCGCCGCAAGCAACACACCCGCTTTTCATTGACCATTACAAGGACACACCATGAACATTCCCCGCATCGGCCTCGGTACCTTCCGCCTCACCGGCACCCAGGCCATCGACTCGGTACGCACCGGTCTCGAACTCGGCTACCGCCACGTCGACACCGCCCAGATCTACGGCAACGAGGAGGAAGTCGGCAGCGGCCTGCGCCAGTCTGGCATCGCCCGCGACGAGGTGTTCGTCACCACCAAGGTCTGGACCGAACACCTGGCCGGCGACCGCCTGGTCCCGAGCCTCAAGGAAAGCCTGCGCAAGCTGGGCCTCGAACGGCTCGACCTGGCCCTGATCCACTGGCCCGCGCCGGGCGCCGCGGTGCCGGTGGCCGAATCGATGGCGGCGCTGCTGGAAGCGCGCGAACAGGGCCTGACGCGCGCGATCGGCGTCTCGAACTTCACCATCCCGCTGCTGCGCGAGGCCATTGCCGCGGTCGGCGCCGGCAACATCGCCACCAACCAGGTCGAGCTGCATCCCTTCCTGCAGAACCGCGCGCTGGCGGCCTTCATGCGCGAGGCCGCCATCTACCTGACGGCCTACATGCCGCTCGCCTACGGCAAGGTGCTGGCGGACCCGGTCGTCCAGCGCATCGCGGCCGAACTGAACGCGACGCCGGCCCAGGTAGCACTGGCCTGGCTGATGGACAAGGGGTACGCGGTGATCCCGTCGTCGACGCGGCGCGACAACCTGGCCTCGAACCTGGCGGCGCCCGGCCTGCGCCTGCGGCCGGAAGACCACGCCGCCATCGATGCGCTGGAGCGCGGCGAACGCCTGGTCAATCCCGATTTTTCCCCGCTCTGGGATTGACCGGCGTATCGAGTTCCGCGTAGTGCCGGAAAATGCCTTCCTCGTTGAACGCCAGGCGCCGCTTCGACGCCAGGTAGGCGGCGATGCGCGGCCGCTGCGCCACCCGGTCGTGGTGGGCGGCCAGCAGCGGATAGCCGGCGTCGATGCGCGCCAGCGCCTGCGGGAAGGCGTAGCGCAGGCCGTCGACCAGCTGGAACAGCGACAGATCGGCGTAGCTCACGCGCTCGCCCAGCAGGTAGTCCTTGGGCTCGGGACGGCCCAGGATGCCTTCGAACCAGTCGAAGAATTTCGGGATCCGGGTCTCGATGAAATCGGCGGTGCGGCGCTTGGCTTCCGGACGCTGGTCCTCGTAGTACAGCGAGGTGGCGATCGGGTGGTGCGTGTCGTGGGTCTCGGCCACCAGGTCGGCGATGGTCAGCTGGATCTGGTGCACCCACAGCCGGCCCTGCTCGTCGTCCGGCGCCAGCCCGTGGCGCTGGCCCAGGAACAGCAGGATGGCGGCGGTCTGGCCCACCATCACGCCGTCCGCCTTCAGGAAAGGCGGCGCAAAGGACGGATGGTCGGCGCCGTCCATGCAGGCGATCATCTTCGCCATGCCGCCCGGCTCGCGCGCCACGTCGACGTAGGGCACGCCGGCTTCCTCGAGCGCCAGCCGCACGAATTCACCGCGGCCCTGGATCGTGGGCCAGTAGAAAAGTTCATAGGCCATGCTCCCCTCCTCAAGTTGTTCGGTCTGACTCAATTATTGAGCATGAATGGGATTGTTGGGCGCAGCAATCGTGCTAGTCTTCGGTTTGGCAACGACGCCTGACAAAACACTAATAACTAGAGACATGTCCAAGACAACAAACACGCACGGGTTGCCATATCGATGGTGCCGATCTTGACTCGCTGAATTGACTCACTGAACTATTTATTTCCGTTGAGCAATATCACCCTGCCGTACAGGCGGGTGAGACAAGATAAGCATTACCCGATAACGAAAGCGACCCGGAGCGCCTCATGATTTTCGCTCATCTCACCAAGCACTGGGCAGCCCGCCGCAGCGACTACAGCGCCGCGTCCTGGCTCCTGTGCATCGCGCGCAGCCTGCGCGTCCTGGCCTATTACCGCGACCACCGCGACCTGTGCCGGCTCGGCGTCTACCGCAAGCACCTTGCGGGACCGGCCGGCGACGACCTGTTCCACCACCTCAGCCACCGCGACTACCTGATCAAGGGCCTGCCGGCGCGGCGCCGCGTGCAGGCGGTCCTGAGCCACTACCGCTTCGAAGAAACCACCTTCAACGAGGCCTACCTGCAGGCCGTCTACGCCGACCGCTGCCTGCCGCTGTGGCAGCACGAGGCCGAGACCGAAGTCGACGGCGAGGTCAGGCACAACAGCTTCATGATCCAGCTCGAAATGGCCTCGCGCAGCAATGCCGAGGGCGACCTCACCGTGGCCCTGGTCGCCGACGGCAAATGCCTGCACCGCCTGTCCTTCAGCTGGCTCGAAGGCAGCATGGTCGGCGTGGACGCGCCGGTGGTGCCCTTCATCGCGCGCAACCAGGGGCGCTGGGTGGATTCCGGCGCCGCCTTCGACGCCTTCGAGCGCGTGTTTCCGAACAATTCTCCCAGCTTCTTCTGCTTCGCCGCCATGCAGGGCATCGCCCAGGCGGTCGGCATCGACAAGGTGGTAGCGATCCGCAGCGTCGACCATCCGGCCTACGATCCGGACCCTGACAAGCACTTCGCCAACGCCTACGACGGTTTCTGGAAGATCCTCGGCGGCGTCGAGATGCCGGGCGGCGAAGGCTACCGGATCGACCTGCCCTTCTACGTCAAGCCGCTGTCCGAGATGCCTTCCAAGCACCGCAAGCGCGCCGCCCAGCGCCGCGAGCACTGGCGCGTGATCGGCGAAGCGGCACGCGCCACGCTGCAGCGCCACCTGCTGCATGCGCGCGCCCACGTCGGCCATCCGGCACCGGTACTGGAACCGGCCTGAGCGGACGGGCGCCGCACCTTTTCAACATCGAACCAACACGCCGCCGGCTGGTCTATTGACATTAGCACCACACCGGCGCGCGACCGTGTTACACTCGCGCCTTCGCTAGGGGTCCTGGAATTCGTTTCCGGGTGAGAGATACCCTTCGTACCTGATCTGGATAATGCCAGCGAAGGAAAGCGCAACGCAGTTCCCATTTTGTTTGCCCTTCCCCCAGTTGGCTCCGGCTTTTTGAAAGCACGCGCAGCCCAACGGCGCGCGAAACGAGCAAACACATGAACCGTCCACTGAAGCATTCGATCCTTGCCTGCGCGCTGATGCAGGCCTTTTCCGCACAAGCACAGGCACAAGACCAGGGCACCGGCCCCATCGCCGAAGTCGTGGTCAGCGCGACCCGTCCACTGGCCGTCGACCGCGCCAGCGTCGGCGGCTTTTCCGACGCATCGCTGTTCGACACCCCGGCATCGATCACCGCCATCGGCCGCACCCAGATGCAGGACCTGTCGATCCGCTCGACCACCGAGGCGCTGCGCTTCGACGCCTCGGTCAGCGACGCCTACAACGCGGTTGGTTACGCCGAACAGTTCTCGATCCGCGGCTTCGCCCTCGACAACAACTACAGCTACCGCAAGGACGGCTTCGCGATCCCCGGCGACACCCAGATCCCGCTCGAAAACAAGGAGCGCATCGAGGTGCTGAAGGGCCTGGCCGGCCTCACCGCCGGCATCGCCACCCCGGGCGGCATCGTCAACTACGTCACCAAGCGCCCGACCGACAAGCCGCTGCGCTCGGCGACGGTGGAAGTGAGCGAGCGCGGCACCCTGTACGGCACGGTCGACCTCGGCGGCCGCTTCGAGGACCGCCGCTTCGGCTACCGCATCAACGCCGCCGCAGCCGACCTGCATTCCTATGTGCGCGGCGCCAACGGCGACCGCCAGTTCGTCTCGGGCGCCTTCGACTGGCAGATCAGCCCGGACGCGCTGCTGCAGCTGGACGTGGACTACCAGCGCAAGGCGCAGATCACGGCGCCGGGCTTCCAGCTGATCCGCAACGAGGTGCTGCCGACCGGCGTCTCCGCGAAAATGCTGCTGAACGACCAGCCCTGGACCAAGCCGGTCGAGACCCGCGACACCAACCTCGGCCTGCGCTTCGAGTACAAGCTGGCGCCGGGCTGGCTGGCCACCGTCTCGGGCAACAAGCACTGGTTCAAGCGCGACGACTACACCGCCTTCCCCTACGGCTGCAGCAACGAGGGCGAAGGCTTCTATCCGGGCTACTGCTCGAACGGCGACTACGACGTCTACGACTACCAGAGCGTGGGCGAGCGCAAGACCCCGTGGGGCGCGCAGGCCATGGTACAGGGCAAATTTGACACCGGCTCGCTGCGCCACGCGCTTACGCTGGGCGCCTCGTACGCCGAGCGCCACGACAGCTTCGGCGACTATGTCTACGATTACGTCGGCTACAGCAATATCTGGCACCCGCTCGACACCCCGCACGTGGCGGCGGACCGCGTCACCGGCCCGGTGTTCGAACGCCGCAGCGACCAGGAAAGCGCGCTGTTCGCCCAGGACATCGTCACCCTCACGCCTGCCCTCACCCTGCACGGCGGCCTGCGCTACGTGAAGATCAAGCGCAGCGAATACGACGACGACTTCCAAAGCTACGTGAAGAGCGACGACAGCTTCGCGCTGCCGAGCGTGGCCCTGGTCTACGGGCTGGCGCGCGACTGGAACGTGTACGGCTCGTTCAGCCACGGCCTGCAGCACGGCGGCATCGCGCCGATGGGCACCAGCAACGAAGCCAGCGTGCTGGCCCCCGGCCGCTCGCGCCAGGTGGAGTTCGGCGCCAAGGGCGCGCTGGCGAACGGCCTGAACCTGTCGGCCTCGCTGTTCCAGATCCGCCAGGGGCTCGAATACGAAGACCCGTACCAGACCGTGGACGTGACGGTCGACGGCGCCGCCGAGCAGCGCCATCCCTACGTGCGCGGCGGCCGCCAGACCCACCGCGGCATCGAGTTCGCGGCCGACGGCAGGTACGACGCGCTCGGCTACGGCGTGTCGCTGATGGCGCTGAACACGCGCCAGGACGGCACCGGGCAGGCCGGCATCGACGGCAAGCGCGTCACCGACGTCCCGGCCTTCAAGTCGACCGCATGGCTGGAATATGCGGTGCCGGCAGTGCCGGGCCTGAAGGTCGACGGCGTCTGGCAGTATTCGGGCAAGAAAGCCTTCGATGTCGAGAACCGCGTGTTCGTACCGGACTACCACGTGTTCGGCGCCGGCGCCTCGTACGCGCTGACAATGGGCGCGACCCGCGTGACGCTGCGGGCACGGGTGGACAACCTGTTCGACAAGTTCTACTGGCGCGACGTGACGCCGGCGCTGGGCGGCTATCTGCTGGCCGGGGCGCCGCGCACGTTCAGGCTGTCGGCGCAGTTCGATCTGTAAGCAGTCCGCAGGGCGCGTAAGCCCGTTCATCCTTCAGCGTGTAAACGTCGCCCCTGCGCAGGCAGGGGCCCAAGTTCGAGGCGTTGCGGCGGCTCATGCAACTTGGGCCCCTGCCTGCGCAGGAGCGACGTGCATATGACGCGTCAGAAACCGCTCAGCAGCGACTCGACCTTCGCCACCCGCTGCCCCAACTCCCCCGCCACCATCACATACGGTATCCCCCGCCCCTCCAGCACCTCGATCAGGCAGGCATGCACCCGCATCCGCACCGCCTCCGACTCGCGCTGCAAGCCGTCCGGCACCCACGGCAGGTCCGGCGCCGCCACCACCGTCAGCGCATAATCGTGCGCCGCCTCCAGCGCCAGCAGGTCGGCCGGCACGCGGCCCCAGTAGATGCGGCTGTACACCGCCGTCATCAGCGGCGCGGTGTCGCAGAACAGGAAGCGCCGCGCCTGCGGCAGCAGTGCCGCTTCGCGCGCGAGCTGGGTGCGTGCGATGCCGGGCTGGTCGTCCTCGTGCGGCACGCGCTGCTGCACGTCGACGAACTCGCGCAGGTATTCCGGCACCCACACGGTGCCGTAGCGCGCCGCCAGCGCCTCGGCCAGCGTCGACTTGCCGGTCGACTCGGCGCCCAGGATCGCGATGCGCCGCACCTCCGCTGCTGAGCCCGCTGCTGCGTCCACTGCTGCCTCCACTCCCGCGCTCATCGCACGCCCTCGCGCGCCGCGCGCGCCCAGGTGCGCAGGCCGAGCACGGCCAGCACCACGAACAGCGCATACAGCACCGCCGTCAGGTACAGGTGCTTGTGCACGTACAGGCCGACATAGATGACGTCGACCACGATCCAAGTGTGCCAGTTCTCGACCTTCTTGCGCGCCGTGAGCAGCGTGCCGAGCAGGCTGCCGGCGGTCAGGAAGCCGTCGGTGCCCGGCACATCGGTGTCGGTGAAGCGGCTCAGGAAGGCCCACAGCAGCACGAAGCCGAGCGCCCAGCCAGCCAGCGACCAGGTCCAGCCGGCGCGGTCCAGGCGCGTGACCACCAGCGGCTGCGTGCCCGCATCGGCATCGGCCCCGCGCAGCCACTGCCACCAGCCCCAAACCGAAGCGGCGATGAACACCGCCTGCAGGCCGGCGTCGCCGTACAGGCGCGCGTCGAAGAACACGATGCCGTAGGTGGCCGAGGAGACGATCGCGAACAGCCAGGCCCAGTGGTTGCGGCGGATGTTCAGAAGCACCGTCGCGATCGACAGGACGAAGGACAGCAGTTCCAGCGGGGTGGTGCTGAATCCGGCGATGGTGAGGGTATCGTTCATGCGTGCTCTGGGCGGGTGGGTCAGCGATTATCCGAGCTGCCGCCGGTTTATGCAAGGCGCCGGTGTCCGGATCCGGACACCCCTGCCCGCCGGCGGGCAGCGCCGCGCCCGCGCCGCCGCGTGCGTCCCAGTAAAGGCATGCTGGCACGCCGCTTGCAATACAGGAAGCATCTCAACGCCCACGCATCGCCCGCCCATGGACCAAGCCATTCCGATCGACACCCTGCGCCGCAGCCGGCGCCTGCGCATCGCCACCGGCGCGCTCCTGTTCGCCGCCCTGTGCGCCGGCGCCTGGGGCCTGAACCGCGTGCTGCGCCCGAGCGTCGACGCGAGTGCGGTGGTCGTGGCCGAGGTCCGGCGCGGCAGCGTCGACAACACCATCAATGCCGCCGGCGTGGTCATTCCCGTGCACGAGGAAGTGGTGTCGAGTCCGGGCGCGAGCCGGGTCGCGCACGTGCACGCCAAGCCGGGCCAGCAGGTCAGGCAGGGCGACCTGCTGCTGGAACTGGACGACCGCGAGATCCGCCTGGCGCTGGAAGCGCTGAAGGAGCAGCTGGCGCAGCAGGACAACCGCGTGGCCACGCTCGGCCTGGAGATGGACCAGAAGCTGAAGCAGGTCCGCAGCAGCATCGAACTGCTGGAGATCGACCTGCAGGCGGCGCGCGTGCGCCACGAACGCAACCAGAAGCTGCGCAGCAGCGGCATCGTGTCCGGCGAAGACCTGTTGACCGCGGAGCTGAACGTCAAGCGCACCGGGATCCAGCTGCGCCAGCAGCGCGAACTGGTCGAGGACACGCACCGCAGCACCGCCAGCGGCATCGCCGCCGCCAAGCTGCAGCAGGCCATCCTGCAGAAGCAGATCGCGCGCCAGGAACAGTTGCTGGCCCAGACCCGCGTGCGCGCACCCTTCTCCGGCATGCTGACCTGGGTCGTGGAAGAGGAAGGCGCCAGCGTCGCCGCCGGCCAGCTGGTGGCGCGCGTGTCGGAGCTGAACAACTACCGCGTCGAGGCCAGCCTGTCCGACTTCCACGCGCGCCTGCTGGCGGCCGGCCAGGCGGTGCGCGTGGAGCAGAACGGCACGGTGCTGGCCGGGACCGTGCACACCATCCTGCCCGAAATCCAGAACGGCACCATCAAGCTGCTGGTCGACCTGGCCGAGCCGCGCAATCCGCAGCTGCGCAACAAGATGCGCGTCGACGTCAACGTGGTCACCGAGCGCAAGGCCGGCGTGCTGGTCGTCGACGGCGGCGCCGCCTTCAACGGCCGCGGGCGCCAGCCGGCCTTCGCCGTGCAGGACGGCGGCGCCGTGGCGCGCAAGACCGTGCTGGAGCTCGGCGCCAGCGACGGCAAGGTGATCGAAGTGGTGGCCGGCGCGCGTGCCGGCGAGCGCTTCATCGTCTCCGACACCAGCGCCTTCAAGGACCTGGACAGCATCCGCATCGCGCATTGAACCCACACAGATACAGCAAGGGAGAGACTCATGATCACACTGAAGAACGTCAGCAAGACCTACCGCACCGACAAGGTCGAGACCCTGGCCCTGAAAGACATCGACCTGCAGATCGACAAGGGCGAATTCGTGGCCATGATGGGCCCGAGTGGCTGCGGCAAGAGCACGCTGCTCAACCTCATCGGCCTGCTCGACCGCCCGGGCCAGGGCAGCATCGAGATCGACGGCACCGCGCTGACACGCCATGGCGACCGCCAGCTGGCGAAGCTGCGCAACCAGACCTTCGGCTTCATCTTCCAGAGCTTCCACCTGATCCCCGACCTGCGCGTGATCGACAACGTGGAACTGCCGCTGCTCTACCGCAGCATGGCCGGCAACGAGCGCCGGCGCCTGGCGCGCGAGGCCCTGGAAAAGGTCGGCCTGTCGGCGCGCATGGACCATTATCCGAACCAGCTGTCGGGCGGCCAGCAGCAGCGCGTGGCGATCGCGCGCGCCATCGTCGGCCGGCCGCAGGTGCTGCTGGCCGACGAACCGACCGGGAACCTTGACAGCAAGATGGGCGCGGAAGTCATGGACATTCTGCTCGCGCTGAACCTGGAGGGCACCACCGTGGTGATGGTCACCCACGACGAGCAGGAAGCGCGCCGCGTGAACCGCATCGTGCGCGTGTTCGACGGCCAGCTGGTCAGCGGAGGCCTGCGCCATGCTGCGTAACTACCTGCTGACAGCCTATAAGGTCTTCATGCGGCGCAAGCTGTTCACGGCCATCAACCTGGCCTGCATCGTGCTCACGCTGGTGGTGCTGATGGTGATCAGCGCGCTGCTGGAGACCACCTTCTTCCCCAGCGGCGTCGAAGGCAAGAGCCACCGCTTCCTGCAGGTGTACGGCATCCGCAGCGTCAGCGCCGACGGCCACACCACGCGCACCACGCTGATGGGCTACAAGACCATCGACAAGTATCTGAAGCCCATGGCCGGCGTGGAGCGGGTGTCGGCCTTCACCACCCCGGACACCGTCTCGGTCTACCAGGGCGACCGCGTCAGCGCGCTCGGCATGCGCCGCGTGGACGCCGACTACTGGCGCATCCTCGACTTCGAGCTGCTCGCGGGCCGCCTGCCGAACGAGGACGACGAGCAGAGCGGCCGCATGGTCGTCGTCATCAACGCGACCACCGCGCGCCAGCTGTTCGGCGATGCCGGCGCGGTCGGGCAGCGCATCGCCGTCGGCGGCCAGCACTTCCAGGTGATCGGCGTGGTGGCCGACGCCATCCACGTGAACGCCTATGCCGACATGTGGGCGCCGCTCTCGACCTTCCCGTCGAGCGACTACCAGAACGAGATCACCGGCCAGTTCGCCGCCATGCTGCTGGCGAAGGATGCCGCCGATCTGCCGCGCATCCGGCGCGAGGTCGCGCGCATCGCCACCACTTTCGTCACCGAAGATCCGCACACCTACGCCCGCACCGTGTTCTGGGCCGACAGCAAGCTCGACGTGTTCGCACGCCAGCTCCTGGGGCGCCAGGGCGAGCCCGACTCCGGCGCCGGCCGCCTGCTGGCGATGATCGGCGGCGGCATGCTGCTGTTCATGCTGCTGCCGGCGCTCAACCTGGTCAACCTGAACATGGGCCGCATCCTCGAGCGCAGCGCCGAGATCGGCGTGCGCAAGGCCTTTGGCGCCACCAGCCTGCAGCTGGCCGGGCAACTGGTGGTCGAGAACGTGCTGCTGTGCCTGGCCGGCGGCCTGCTCGGCCTGGCCTGCGCACAGCTGGTCCTGTGGTGGCTCGAAGCCTCGCAGCTGATTCCCTACCTCGAGGTGCACGTCAACCCGAGCGTGTTCGCCTTCGGGCTGCTGCTGTCCCTGGTCTTCGGCGTGCTGTCCGGCGTGATCCCCGCCTGGAAGATGTCGCGCCTCGATCCCGTCCATGCCCTGAAAGGAGCCGCGTGATGCTGCGCCACCTCATGAAGCTGACCTGGAAGCGCAAGTCCAGGAACCTGATGCTGAGCCTCGAGATCCTGCTCGCTTTTGCCATCGTGTTCTTCATTGCCGCCACTGCCCTGCGCAACTGGCACCTGTACCGTGAGTCGACCGGCTTCGGCGGCGCCGACACCTGGTCGGTGAAGATCGTCACCGGCGACAGCAAGGACGAGTCGATCCCGGCCGACGTCTACGACACCCTGCGCCGCGGCCTGCTCGCGCTGCCCGAAGTGCGCGAGGTCGGTTTCGTCTCGTATTCGCCCTACACCAATTCGACCTGGACCACCGACGTCAAGTCGCCGCAGACCGGCGCCGGCGTGGAAACCAACATCATCGAGGCCAGCGACGGCGTCGCCGCGGCGCTCGACATGCCGATCGCGCGCGGGCGCTGGTTCGCGGCGCAGGACGAAGGCGCGGCGGTGCAGCCGGTGGTGATCAACCGTCTGCTGGCCGCAGCCATGTTCCCCGGCCGGGACGCGCTCGGCCGCCAGTTCACCCAGACCGACGCGGGCGTCACGCGCACGCTGAAAGTGGTGGGCATCGTCGACAGCTTCCGCCACCGCCATCCGCTGATGGCGCCGGTGAACTTCGTGATGACCCGCTTCGCGCCGCACACCAGCAAGTCGCGCGTGCGCGTCATCCTGGTGAAGGTGGCGCCGGGCACCACGCGCGCCTTCGAAACGCGGCTGAACGACCGGCTGCGCCTGGTCCGCAACGACTGGTCGTACACGATTTCTCCGCTGAGCGCGATGCGCGCGTCGCAGATGAAGGAACAGCTGGTGCCGCTGGCCGCCGTCAGCATCATCGCCGCCTTCATGCTGGCGATGGTCGCCTTCGGCCTATTCGGCGTGCTGTGGCAGAACACCACGCGCCGGATTCCCGAGATCGGCCTGCGGCGCGCGATCGGTGCCCGCGCCGGCGACATCTACCGCCAGATCGTCGCCGAGCAGCTGCTGCTCAGCTCCGTGGCGATCGTGGCGGGCCTGGTCCTGCTGGTGCAGCTGCCGCTGACCGGGGCGCTGGGCGACAGCCTGGACTGGCGCCTCTTCGCCGAGGCCGCGGCCCTGTCGATGGCCATGATCTATCTGCTATCCTTGCTGTGCGCACTGTATCCGGGCTGGCGCGCCAGCCGCCTCAGCCCGGCCGAAGCGCTGCATTACGAATAATCTAAAAACGGTTTATATGGAATCACACCGCAGGCGGCGCATCCTGGTCGTCGACGACGACAGCGCGGTCCAGGTCTCGCTCGCCCTATTGCTCAAGCAGGCCGGCTTCGACACCTGCTGCGCCGACGACCCGCGCCAGGCACTGACGCAGCTCGAGGCCGGTCCGGTCGACCTGGTCCTGCAGGACATGAATTTCTCGCTGCAGACCAGCGGCGAGGAAGGCCTCGACCTGCTGGCGCGCATCAAGGCGCGCCGCCCCGCCCTGCCGGTACTGCTGATGACGGCCTGGGGCTCGATCGCGCTGGCGGTACGCGGCGTCAAGGCCGGCGCCGCCAACTTCTTCACCAAGCCCTGGGACAATCCGCAGCTGGTGGCGCTGGTGGAAGCGACGCTGGAACTGGCCGACGGTGCGGCTGCGGCAGCCACGGCACCGGCCGCGCCGGCGAAACCGGACCCGCATCTGGCACGCCGGGCACTGGATGCGCAGTTCGACTTCGGCGCCATCGTCGGCGAGCACCCGAAACTGCTCAAGGTGCTGGAAACCATCGGCCAGGTCGCGCGCACGCGCGCACCGGTGCTGATCCTGGGCGAGAGCGGCACCGGCAAGGAACTGATCGCCGACGCCATCCACCGCAACAGCCCGCGCGCCGGCCACCCGATCGTCAAGATCAACATGGGTGCGATCACGCCGACGCTGTTCGAGAGCGAGATGTTCGGCCACGCGCGCGGCGCCTTCACCGATGCGCGCAGCGACCGCAAGGGCCATATCGCCGCGGCGACCGGCGGCACCCTGTTCCTCGACGAGATCGGCGAACTGCAGCGCGGCGACCAGGTCAAGCTGCTGCGCGTGCTGCAGGACGGGCGCTACCAGCCGGTCGGCGCCAGCACCACCGCGCAGGCCGACGTGCGCGTGGTCTCGGCCACCAACCGCGAACTGGCGGAACTGGTGGCGGGCGGCGAATTCCGCGAAGACCTGTTCTACCGCCTGAACCTGATCACGATCCGCCTGCCGCCGCTGCGCGAACGCCGCAGCGACATCGCGCTGCTGGCGCGCCACATCGTGCAGGGCGTGGCCGGCGGCTACGGCCTGGGCGAGATCGCGCTGGCACCGGGCGCGCTGGACTGGCTCGCGGCCCAGCCCTGGCCGGGCAACATCCGCCAGCTCAAGCAGACGCTGGAACGCACCGTGCTCCTGTCCGGCCGCCAGCAACTCACCCAGGCCGACTTCCTGGCCACCAGTGCGGTCGACGAGGGCGTGCCCGGTGCGCGCCTGGGCGTGGACGGCATGACGCTGGAACAGGTCGAGCGCCACATGATCGAGCAGGCGCTGCAGCAGCACGGCGGCAATATCTCGCGCGTGGCGAAGGCACTCGGCCTGTCGCGCACGGCGCTGTACCGGCGCCTCGAACGCCACGGGCTGGGCGAGCCCGGCAACCACGACGAATGAGGGCCCACCTGGCGCTGCGCACGCGGCTCGGCATCTACCTGGTCGCGCTGCACCTGCCGCTGTTCGGCTGCGCCGCCCTGCTGCTGCCGCAGCAGCCGCTGGGGTTCGTCGGCGCCGAGCTGCTGCTGCTGGCCAGCCTGGCGCTCGGCTGGTGGCTGGTGCGGCGCGCGCTGGAGCCGCTCGGCTACACGCGCCGCTTCCACGACCTGCTGCAGGACCAGCAGTACGCCAACCGCCTGGCGGCGCCCGCCACCCACGACCTCGACGACCTGGTCGGCATGTTCAACGGCATGCTGGCCGCCCTGCACCGCGAACGCCTGGCGATCGGCGAGCAGCAGGGCTTCCTCGACCGCCTGCTGGAAGCGACGCCGAGCGCGGTGCTGGTGTTCGACTTCGACGGCGCCGTCAGCCTGCTGAATGCGAGCGCCGCCTCCCTGCTCGGCCTGGAGGCGCCGCTGGGGCGTCCGCTGCGCCACTGGCTGGACGGCGACGGCGCCTGGGATGCGGCGCTCGACGCGCGCGCGCGCGAACGCAGCCGCCAGCTGCTCGCCCAGCTCGACGCGCTGCCGCTGGGCGACAGCCGCCTGCTCACCGACCTCGAAGGCCGCCGCTACCGCGCCCAGCGCGGCCGGTTCTTCGACCGCGGCTTCGCGCGCCACTTCCTGATGGTGGAAGAGCTGACCGCCGAACTGGAAGACTCGGAACGCGCCACCTATGCGCGCCTGATCCGCGTGCTGGCGCACGAAGTCAACAACACCGTGGCCGCCACCCGCTCGGTGCTGGACTCGCTGCTGACCTACCGCGGCCAGCTGGCCGACAGCGACGCCGACGATTTCGCCACCGCGATCCTGGCGGTCAAGCGCCGCAACGTCAGCCTCGGCGAATTCATCGACCGTTTCACCACCGTGGTCAAGATGCCGGCGCCGGCGCTGCGCCCGGTCGCGCTGCAGGCGCTCATGGACGACATCCTGTGGCTGAACCGGGACGCCTGCAACGGCCGCGGCATCCTGCTGGGCTGGGCGCGCTGCGACGCCGTGCCGCCGCTGGCGCTGGACGGCCACCTGATCGAACAGGCGCTGCTGAACATCGTCAAGAATGCGGTGGAAGCGATCGACGCCGGCAATGCGCAGCGCGGGACCGCGGGCGGGTCGATCCGGATCGAGCTGGCCGACGAGGGACGGCGGATGCGGCTGTCGGTGATCGATTCGGGCGGGCAGCTGGAAGCGGCGCCGGTGCGGCAGCTGTTCACGCCCTTCTTCAGCACCAAGAAAGGCGGCCAGGGGATCGGCCTGATGCTGGTGCGCGAGGTGCTGAGCCGGCACGGGTGCGCGTGGGCGCTGGCGGCGGGGGATGCCGGTGAAACCCGGTTCGATATCTGGTTTCCGGTGGATTGATGTACCGGTCGGATTCGTGTCGGCCTAAGAACGTCGTCCCTGCGCAGGCACGGACCCAAGTACTGCGCGCATCAACGTAACGCATGCAACTTGGGTCCCTGCCTGCGCAGGGACGATGTCGGTTGGCGGCGAGATGCGCCGCCCGATCGAATCCGGCAGCGCAGACGCCACCTTACTTCGGATACTTGATCGTCATTTCCTTCAACAGGTTGTCCGCATGGTCGACCTCCTTCATCACCCACAGCATGTAGCGGATGTCGACGTGGATCGCGCGCGTGATGGTCGGGTCGAAGTACCAGTCCTTGGTGATCGATTCATAGGTCGAATCGAAGTTCAGGCCCACCAGTTCGCCGCGCTTGTTCATCACCGCCGAACCCGAGTTGCCGCCGGTCGTGTCCGCGCTCGACAGGAAGTCGACCGGCACCGTGCCCAGCACCGGGTCCTTGAACACGCCCCAGCGCTTGTCGCGGATCGCCTGCAGCAGGTTGGCCGGCGCGTTGAACGGTTCCTTGCCGGTGTTCTTCTCGAGGATGCCCTGCACGGTCGAGAACGGGCCCTTCACGATACCGTCGCGTGCCGGGTACGAACCGACGGTGCCGTAGGTCACGCGCAGCGTCGAGTTGGCGTCCGGGTAGACCGGCTTGCCCTGCGACTTCTTCCAGGCGATGACCGCGTCCATGTATTGCGGGATCACGCGTTCCAGGTTGCCGTCGACTTCCTTGCGGCGGTCCTCCAGCGCCATCGCGATGTCCTGCAGGCGCACGGCCAGCTGGATGAAGGGGTCGGTCGACTTGCGGAAGGCTTCCGGATCCTTGCCGATCCAGGCCAGGCGCTTGGCGGTGTCGGCCAGCTCGGTGCTCTTGTACAGTGACGGCACCGCGTTCGGCGCAGGCAGCAGCGCATCCAGGCCGTGCGGACGGACCTTCGGATCGATCTTGGCATAGCGGTTCAGCGCGGCCGCATAACGGGCCTGGTCGACGCTGGCCACGAAGGACTGCTCGAGGCGGTTCAGGCGCGCCTTGATGAAGGAGAGATCGCGCTCCTGGTAGCCGGCTTCGCGCTGGGCATCCGGCTTCTGGCGTTCCAGCGCCAGGCGGTACAGCGTGCGCGCGCTTCTCAAGAGGTCGCTGTGGGTGGCCTCCGCCCAGGCGGCTTCCTGCTGCGAGGTCGCCATGTCGGCGCCGATGGCGGCGTCGAGGTCGGCCAGCAGCGTACCGTTTCCGGTCGTTAGCTTATGACTATGCTGCTTGTACCAGCCGCGGAACTGGGCGTCCTGCACGTCCTTGATGGCGGCGATGTCGACGCGCGCGAAGCCGTCGAGCAGGCCCTGGGTCTTCTTGAGGACGTTGTTCAGGCTCTTGGCCACGCTGGCGTAGCGCACGTCCCAGGCCGGGTTGCCCATGGTGCTGGCGGCGATCACCGACAGGTCGGCGGTGATCGACGCGACCTTGGCCGGGTAGTCGACGTCGCGCGCGAAGCGCACCTCGGATGGCAGCTTGTAGCGGCTGGTGCGGCCCGGGTAGCCCGCCAGCAGGATCGGATCGCCGTTCTTCAGGCCTTCGGCCGAGACCACCAGGAAGTCCTTCGATTTATAGGGCACGTTGTCCGGCGACGGGTCGGCCGGGCGGCCGTCCTTGCCGACGTAGGCGCGCAGGAAGGAAAAATCGCCGGCCTGGCGCGGGAATTCGTAGTTGTCGATGTCGCCGCCGAAGTTGCCGACGCTGTCGGCCGGCGCGTACACCAGGCGCACGTCGCGGATCATCAGCTGGCGGATGCGGTAGTACTCGCCGCCGCGGTGGAAGGCCGGCACCGAGCAGCGGTAGGCTTTATCGCTCTCGCATTCGGCGATCAGGGCCTTGATGCGCGCTTCCACCTGCTCGTGGCGCTCCTTGCCCGACAGGTTGGCGCCGAGGCCCTTCAGCACGCGGTCGGTCACGTTCTCGACCTTCTCGGTCACGTACACCAGCGTGTTGGGGCCGCCCGGCAGTTCGGCGTCGCGGGTCTTGGCCAGGTAGCCGTTGACGATGTAATTGTGTTCGGGGGTCGCGTTGCGCTGCACGGCACCGTAGGCGCAGTGGTGGTTGGTCACGACCAGGCCGTCCGGCGACACGAAGGAAGCCGAGCAGCCGCCCAGCGACACCATCGCGCTCATCGGGTGCTTCGACAGGTCGGCCAGTTTTTCGGCCGGGATGGTGATGCCGATGCGCTTCAGTTCGGACTTCAGTTGCGGCAGCTGGTGCGGCTGCCACTGGCCCTCGTCGGCGTGGGCGGCGGCGAACACGCCCATGACGGCGACGGGCAGGACGATGAATTTGAACACGTGATCCCCTGGATAGAAAAAGGCAGCCGGCAGTATAGCGGCGCCGACCTGGCGTGAACATCGCTTTTTGCGGGCAGGAAAACTGAACGTCGCGCCCATGGCGTCGTCAAATGGCGACAATGGACGATGGAGGCAACGATGAGCCTGTCATTAGCAAGCGAAGATGTATTGTTTCGGCAGCGTCTGCTGCGCGCCGACGGCCTCTACAAGGGCGAACTGGATGGCGACTGGGGACCGCAGACCGAAGCCGCCCAGGTGCTGTTCGACGCCCGTTCCCAGCGCATCGGCGACGAGGAAGGCAGCTTCGACCCGCGTTCGGAAACCAGCGTGCACTCGCTGTGCCTGCGTGCCCAGCGCGAGGCGCGGCGCTTCCTGCGGCGCGTGACCGGCGCCGGCGTGGGTGCGCGGATCATCTCCGGTACCCGCACCTATGCCCAGCAGGAGCGCCTGTACCGGCAGGGCCGCTTCGGCAATCCGGGCCCCATCGTCACCAACGCCCGCGCCGGCCACAGCAACCACAACTTCGGCATCGCCTGGGATATCGGCATCTTCACGTCCGACGGCGGTTACGTACAGGACGGGCCGGACTACGACCGCGCGGCGCAGGCCGGCCTGGTGCCCGGGCTCGAATGGGGCGGCCACTGGCATGCGCTGGTCGACAAGCCGCATTACCAGCTTGCGACCGGGATCGACCTGGCGGCGCTGCGTGGCATGTTCGAAGCCGGCACCGCCGGGCCGGTGTATGCCTGAGCGCTGCAACAACGGGACGCGGATGCATCCTGCAGGCAGGCGCGGATGCGGCTAGAATGACGGGTTTGGCAGCGCCGCGCCTGCCCCGTCCGTCTCCGCACCCGCTCATGTCCCGCTTCATCGAACAGACCACCGCCACCCTGCGCCGCCTCGCCCCCGACAGCTTCACCCTGTGGCTCCTCGGCACCGTCGCCCTGGCCAGCGTCCTGCCCTGCGCCGGCCAGACCGCCGTCGCACTTGGCAAGATCACCAGCTTCGCCATCGGCCTGCTGTTCTTCCTGCACGGCGCCAAGCTGTCGCGCGAAGCGATGCTGTCGGGCCTGACGCACTGGCGCCTGCACCTGCTGGTGCTGGCGTCGACCTTCGTGATGTTCCCGCTGCTCGGCCTGGCCATGAAGCCGCTGGCCGGCACCGTGCTCAAGCCCGAGCTCTACGTCGGCATCCTGTTCCTGTGCACGCTGCCCTCGACCGTCCAATCGTCGATCGCCTTCACCTCGATGGCGCGCGGGAACGTGGCGGCCGCGGTGTGCAGCGCCTCGGCCTCGAACTTCATCGGCATCTTCGTCACCCCGCTGCTGGTCGGCACGCTGATCGCGCGCGGCGCCGGCGGCGGCTCCTCGCTCGACGCGGTGTGGACCATCTGCGAGCAGCTGCTGCTGCCCTTCCTGGCCGGCCAGTTGCTGCGCCCCTGGATCGGCGCCTGGGTCGACCGCCACAAGCCGATGCTGAAGATCGTCGACCAGGGCTCGATCCTGCTGGTCGTGTACACCGCCTTCAGCGAATCGGTGAACGAGGGCCTGTGGCACAAGCTGTCGCTGTCGGCGCTGCTGACGCTGGGGGTGGTGTGCTGCCTGATGCTGGCGGTGGCGCTGCTGCTCGCGGCCTGGACCAGTCGCCGCCTCGGCTTCAGCCGCGAAGACGAAATCACCATCGTGTTCTGCGGCTCGAAAAAGAGCCTGGCGAGCGGCGTGCCGATGGCCAAGGTACTGTTCGCGCCGAGCGCGCTGGGCATGGTGATCCTGCCGGTGATGCTGTTCCACCAGATCCAGCTGATGGTATGCGCCATCCTCGCCGCCCGCTGGGCCAGACGCACCACCTGACCCACATCAAACCGGGGTCAGAGCCCGATTTTTGGAAATATCCCACCGATAATTCGGGGTCAGGACAATTCGGGGTCAGAGCACAATTCGGGGTCAGAGCACAATGTGACATTGTGCTCTGACCCCGAATTTTGTTTCTGGCGAGATCTTGCCAAAAATCGGGCTCTGACCCCGGTTTGATGTGATGGGGATTAAGGTTGGGTGTGCCAGCCGCCGCCGAGGGCCTGGATCAGTGCGACCGCCGTGGTCTGGCGGTCTGCCTGCGCCTGGATCAGCGAACGGCGCGCGTTCAGCGCCGTGACCTGCGCCGTCACCACGTCCGTATAACTCACCTGCCCTGCGCGGTAGCGGTTCAGCACCTGCTGTTCGACCTTGTCGGCCGCTTCGGCCGCCTGGCGGCGCAGGTCCTGCTGCTGGGCCAGCACGCGGGTGGCGGCCAGCTGGTCTTCGACGTCGGCGAAGGCGGTCAGGACCGTCTGGCGGTAGTTCGCCGCCGCCTGCTCCTGCGCGGCGCGCGCGCTGGCGACACGTGCACGTGTCGCCCCTGCGTCGAATAATGTCTGGGCCGCCGACAGGCCGAAGGACCAGGCCGCGGCCGAGGCGTTGAACAGGTCGCCGACCTTGCTGGCGGCGGTGCCGTAGGATGCGCTCAGGCCGATGTCCGGGAAGTATGCCGAGCGCGCGATGCCGATCTGCTCGTTGGCGGCCGCCACGCGGCGTTCGGCGCCGGCGATGTCCGGACGGCGCTGCAGCAGCGTCGACGGCACCCCGACCGGTACCTCGGGCACGGTCACGTTCCACGGCGCCGCCGCCAGCGAGAACTCGGCCGGCGCCTTGCCAACCAGGACCGCGATCGCGTGCTCGAGCTGGGCGCGCTGGCTGGCCAGCGACAGTTCCTCGGCGCGCGCATTGGCCAGCTGGGTCTCGGCCTGGTACACGTCCGAGTGCGGGATGATGCCGGCGTCGTAGCGGTTCTGGGTGATGCGCAGCTCGCGCTGATAGCCTTCGATGGTGCTGGCCAGCAGTGCGCGCTGGGCGTCGGCCGAGCGCAGCGACACATAATTCAGGGCCAGCTCGCCCTGGGCCGACAGGGTCGCGGCGGCCAGGTCGGCGGCGCTGGCCTGGGCACTGGCGCTGGCGGCGGTCACGCCGGCGCGCAGCCGGCCCCACACGTCCGGCTCCCAGCTGCCGCCGATCGACAGGCGGTAATTGTTGCCGACGCTGCCGCCGCCACCGCCGCCGATGATGTTGCCGTTCGAGTCGACCGTGGCCGCCCCGCCGCCGCCGCGCGTGCCCGAGCGCGTGCCGGAGCTGCTCAGCGTCAGGCTCGGGAACAGCGACGCGCGCTGCTCGGCCACCAGCGCGCGTGCCTGCGCGTAGGCCGCGACGGCTGCCGCCACGTTCTGGTTCGAGACCTGGACGCTCGAGGCAAGCTCGTTCAGCACCGGGTCGCCGAACAGGGTCCACCACGGCCCGCGTTCCAGCGCATCGGCAGGCGCCGCCGGCACCCAGCCCTGCAGCTCCTTGAATTGCGCCGGCGCTGGTGTGGTGGGCACCTGGTAGACCGGGCTGACCGAGCAGCCGGCCGCCAGGGCGGCCAGCAAGGCGATGACGACGGGACGGAACGGAGAAACGGTGCGGGGTGCGCTCATGCGTTGACTATGCTTGTTCATGGATTGGTGATCGATGGCGAGTGGCCGGCCGGATGGCGCACCAGCTCGTGTTCGTCCGGTTTGACCCGGCGCAGCTTGTCCATATAGACGTAGACCACCGGCGTGGTGAGAAGGGTCAGCAGCTGGCTCGCCAGCAGGCCGCCGATGATGGCGATGCCGAGCGGCTGGCGCAGCTCCGAGCCTTCGCCGAAGCCGATCGCCAGCGGCAAGGCGCCCAGGGCCGCCGCCAGCGTGGTCATCAGGATCGGACGGAAGCGCAGCAGGCAAGCCTCGCGCACCGCCTCGGTGGCGCTCAAGCCGCGCGCGCGCTCCGCTTCGAGCGCGAAGTCGATGATCAGGATCGCGTTCTTCTTGACGATGCCGATCAGGAGGAACACGCCGATCAGGGCGATGATCGAGAACTCCATCTTGAACATCAGCAGCGCCAGCACCGCGCCGACACCGGCCGACGGCAGCGTCGACAGCACGGTGATCGGGTGGATCAGGCTTTCGTACAGGATGCCCAGCACGATGTAGATGACGACGATGGCCGCCAGGATCAGCAGCGGCTGCTGCTTGTTCGATTCCTGCGCCTGCTTGGCCTGGCCCTGGAAGCTGCCGCGCACGTTGACCGGCATGCCGATGTCGGCTTCTGCCTGGGCCACCGCGGCCTGGCCGTCGGACAGCGACGAGCCCTGGGCCAGGTTGAACGAGATCGTGGTCGACAGCTCGCCGTCCTGGTGATTGACCGAGCTCGGGGTCGAGCGCTCGGCAAAGCGGGCGATCGCCGACAGCGGCACCATGGTACGCACGCTGGTGGCCAGGGCCGCGCCGCTGGACGGGTCGCGCGCCGCGGTCAGGTTGGTCGCGCTGGTCGGCGTGCCGCCCGCGCTGCCGGTGCTGCTGGTGCTGCTGGTGGTGCCGGTGCCGGTGCTGCCGGTCCCCGTCGACGTGCCGGTGGCCGCGCTGGCGGCCGAGGTCGCGGTGACGGACGATGAGGTCGAGGTCGAGCCGGTCGAGGTCGAGCCGGTTGACGACGACGTACCCGAGGTCCCGGTCGGCACGTACACGTCGTCCAGCGCTTCCGGCGACTGCGCGTACTTCTGCGCCACGCCCATGATCACGTGGTACTGGTTCAACTCGTCGTAGATGTTGGCGACCTGGCGCTGGCCGAAGGCGTTGTACAGCGCGTTGTCGACATCCTTGGCGCTGATGCCGAGGCGCGAGGCGCTGTCCTTGTCGATCTCGACGTAGGTCTCGACGCCGTTCTCGGCCTGGTCGGTGTCGACGTCGGTCAAGGCCTTCTGCGCCTTCATGGCGTCGGCCAGCTTGGACGCCCAGTTGCGCAGGTCGGCCCGGTTGTCGCTCTTGAGCGTGTACTGGTAGGTGGAATTGCTCTGGCGTCCGCCCATGCGCAGGTCCTGCACCGGGTTCAGGAACAGCTGCACGCCGGTGATCTTCGCCAGTTGCGGACGCAGGCGCGCGATCACGGCCTGGCCGCTCTCGCCCTTCTTGCGCTGGTTGGCCGGCTTCAGGTTGACGAACATGAAGCCGCCGCCGGCGCGCGAGCCGCCGGTGAAGCCGACCACGGTGTCCACCGCCGGGTCCTTCTTGATGGTGTTGACCAGCTGGTACAGCTTGCCCTGCATCGCCTGGAAGGAGATGCTCTGGTCGGCGCGCATGCCGCCGTTGATCTGGCCGGTGTCCTGCTGCGGGAAGAAGCCCTTGGGCGCGGCCGAGAACAGGAATACGTTCAGCCCGACCACGAAGGCCAGGATCAGCATCACCAGCAGCTTGGCATCCAGCGCCCAGTCGAGCGCGTGCTCGTAGCCTTTTAATACCTTGTTGAAACCGGCCTCCGACCAGCGTGCCAGCACACCGGGCTTGCGTTCCGGCTTCTGGCCTGGCTTGAGCAGCAGCGCGCACAGCATCGGCGTGGTGGTCAGCGAAATCACCAGCGAGATCATCACCGCCACCGACAGGGTCACGGCGAATTCGCGGAACAGGCGGCCGACCTGGCCGCCCATGAACAGCAGCGGGATGAACACCGCCACCAGCGACAGGCTGATCGACAGCACCGTGAAGCCCACTTCCTGGGCCCCGAGCAGCGCCGCCTTCATGCGGTCCATGCCCTCTTCCACGTGGCGGCTGGTGTTTTCCAGCACCACGATGGCGTCGTCGACCACGAAGCCGGTGGCCACCGTGAGCGCCATCAGCGACAGGTTGTTCAGGCTGAAGCCCAGCATGTACATCACGCCGAAGGTACCCAGCAGCGAGACCACGGTGGCCACCGCCGGCACCACGGTGGCGCGCACGCTGCGCAGGAACACGCTCACCACCAGCACCACCAGCAGGATCGAGATCATCAGCGTCAGCTCGATCTCGTGCAGCGACGAGCGGATCGAATTGGTCGAATCCGAGGCCACCTGCAGCGCCACGTCGGCCGGCAGCTGGGCCTGCAGCGACGGCATCAGCGCGCGCACGCCGTCGACCGTCTCGATGATGTTGGCGCCGGGCTGGCGCGTGACCAGCACGATCACCGCCGGCTGGCCGTTGAACAGGCCCAGCGTGTTGATGTTCTCGACGCTGTCGGTGACTTCCGCGATGTCCTGCAGGCGGATCGCGGCGCCGTTGCGCCAGGCGACGATGAGGCCGCGGTAGTCGGCCGCGGTGCGGCCGTTGGTCGGGGTATTCGCCTGCGAATAGATCTGCAGGCGCATGCCGCTGCCCTCCAGCGCGCCTTTCGGGCGGTTCGGATTGCTGGCCTGGATCGCCGCGCGCACATCCTCGCTCGACACGCCATGGTGGTTCAGCTGGTAAGGATTCAGGTCGATGCGCACCGCCGGCAGCGAGCCGCCGCCGATCTCGACGTCGCCCACGCCCTTCACCTGGGCCAGTTTCTGCTGCACCAGGTTGGAGACCTCGTCGTAGATCTGGCCGGGGCTGCGGGTCTTGGAGGTCAGCGCCAGGATGATCACCGGCGCGTCCGACGGGTTGGCCTTGCGGTAGGTCGGGTTGCTTCTCAAGGTCGACGGCAGGTCGGCGCGCGAGGCGCTGATCGCGGCCTGCACTTCGCGCGCGGCCGAGTCGATCTGGCGGTTCAGGTCGAACTGCAGGCTGATGCGGGTCGAGCCGTTGCCGCTGTTCGAGGTGATCTCGTTGACCCCGGCGATCACCGCCAGCCGGCGTTCCAGCGGCGTTGCCACCGAACTGGCCATGGTGTCCGGGCTTGCGCCCGGCAGGCTGGCGCTGACCGAGATCGACGGGAAGTCGACCTGGGGCAGCGGCGAGACCGGCAGCACGAAAAAGGCGCCGATGCCGGCCAGCGCCAGCCCCAGGGTCAGGAGCACGGTCGCGATCGGCCGATTGACGAAGGGCTTCGACAAATTCATGCGTCGGCCTCGCGCGCATTGACCGGCGGCTTCAGCAGCGCGGCTTCGTTGCCTTGTCCGGCCGGCGCCTTGGGCGGCGTCGTGGCCGCCGATCCCGGACCCGACGGCTTGGCCGGCTCCTGCCCGCCCCAGCGGCGTGCCAGCCGGTCAAAGGCGAGGTAGATCACCGGCGTGGTGAACAGGGTCAGCAGCTGGCTCACGATCAGGCCGCCGAAGATCGCCAGGCCCAATGGACGCCGCAGCTCGGCGCCCTCGCCCCAGCCGAACATCAGCGGGATGGCGGCGAACAGTGCCGCCAGCGTGGTCATGATGATCGGGCGGAAGCGCAGCATCGCGGCCTGGTGGATCGCGGTGCGCGGGTCCTTGCCTTCGTCGCGCTCGGCCTCGATCGCGAAGTCGATCATCATGATCGCGTTCTTCTTCACGATGCCGATCAGGAGGATGATGCCGATGATGCCGATCACGCCCAGGCCCTGCCCGGTCACCATCAGCGCCAGCAGCGCGCCGACGCCGGCCGACGGCAGCGTCGACAGGATGGTCAGCGGGTGGATGTAGCTCTCGTACAGCACGCCGAGCACGATGTACACGCACACCACCGCCGCCAGGATCAGCCACAGCTGGTTCGACAGCGAAGCCTGGTAGGCGCCGGACGCGCCCAGGAAGGTCAGCGTGACCGAGGCCGGCAGCTTGATCTGCTCGGCGGTTTCCTTGATCGCATTGACGGCCGTGCCCAGCTTGACGCCGGAGGCGGTGTCGAAGCCGACCGTGGTGGCCGGGTACTGCGCCACGTGGGTGATCTGCAGCGGCGCCGCCTGCTCGGTGATCGAGGCGATGCTCGACAGCGGCGTGGGCGAGCCGGAGCCGGTGCGCAGCTGCAGGTTGGACAGCGCATCAAGCGACATCTGCTCGTCCTGCTGGGCTTCCAGGATCACGCGGTACTGGTTGGTCTCGGTGAAGATGGTCGACACGATGCGCTGGCCGTAGGCGCTGTACAAGGCGTCGTCGACGTTCGAGGCGGTGACCGACAGGCGCGAGGCACTGTCGCGGTCGATGTTGACGTAGGCCGCGGCGCCGGTGGCACCGGCGTCGGTGACCACGTTGCGCAGTTCCTTGCGCTGGGCCATCGCCTGCGACAGCTTGTTCGCCCATTCGGTCACGGTCTTGGTGTCGGCGCCTTCGATCGACAGCCGGTACTGGGTCGGGCCGCTCTCGGCGTCGATGGTCAGATCCTGGGTCGGCTGCAGGTACAGGGTGGCGCCGGCCACGTTCCGGGCCACGCGGCGGCGCAGGCGCTCCATCAGTTCTTCCTGGTCGCTGCGGTCTTCCTTCAGGTTGATCAGCATGGTGCCGGTGTGCAGCATGGTGTTGTTGGCCGCATCCACGCCCACCGTCGAGCTGAGCGACTGCACGTCCGGGTCCTGCAGCACTTCGCGCGCCACCGCCTGCTGCATCTCGGCCATCGCCTGGTAGGAGATCGCCTGGCGCGCTTCCACGCGCGCCTGCAGCTGGCCGGTGTCCTGGGTCGGGAACAGGCTCTTGGGAATGAAGGTCCACAGCAGCGCGGTCAGCACCAGCGTGCCGAGCGCCACCAGCAGGGTCAGGCCCTGGCGCGCCAGCACCCAGTTCAGGCTGGTGTCGTAATGCTTGATGATCCAGTCGAAGCCGCCCTGGAACTTGCGCGCGAACTTGCTTTCGTGCGATTTGTCGTCCTGCTTCAGCCAGCGTCCCGACATCATCGGCACCAGGGTCAGCGACACCACCGCCGAGATCAGGATCGTGATCGCCAGCGTCACCGCGAATTCGCGGAACAGGCGGCCGACCACGTCGCCCATGAACAGCAGCGGGATCAGCACCGCGATCAGCGACACCGTCAGCGAGATGATGGTGAAGCCGATCTGGGACGCGCCCTTGAGCGCCGCCGCCATCGGCTTTTCGCCTTCCTCGATGTAGCGCGCGATGTTCTCGATCATGACGATCGCATCGTCGACCACGAAGCCGGTGGCGATGGTGAGCGCCATCAGCGACAGGTTGTTCAGCGAGTAGCCGAGCAGGTACATCACGCCGAAGGTGCCGATCAGCGAGATCGGGACGGCCAGGCTGGCGATGATGGTGGCGCGCACGCTGTGCAGGAAGGCGAAGATCACCAGCACCACCAGCACCACGGCCAGCACCAGTTCGATCTGCACGTGCTCGACCGAGGCGCGGATACCCATGGTGCGGTCCGACAGCACGTCGAGACGGATGTTCGCCGGCAGGCTGGCCTGCAGCTCCGGCAGGCGCTCCTTGATGGCGTCCACGGTGGCGATCACGTTGGCGCCCGGCTGGCGCTGCACGTTGAGGATGATCGCCGGCTTCATGTTGGCCCAGGCGCCCAGCTTGACGTTTTCGGCGCTGTCGACCACGCGCGCCACGTCGGACAGGCGCACCGGCGCGCCGTTGCGGTAGGAGACGATCAGGTTCTTGTAGTCCGGGACCGTGACCAGCTGGTCGTTGGCGTTGATGGTATAGGCGCGCGCCGGGCCGTCGAAGCTGCCCTTGGCGCTGTTGGCGTTCGCGTTGGTGATCGCGGTGCGCAGGGTATCCAGGCCCAGGCCGTACGAGGCCAGCGCCTCGGTATTGGCCTGGATGCGCACCGCCGGGCGCTGGCCGCCCTGCAGCGTGACCAGGCCGACGCCGCTCACCTGGCTGATCTTCAGCGCCAGGCGCGTGTTGACCAGGTTCTGCACCTCGGTCAGCGGCATCGTGTCCGAGGTGATGGCCAGGGTCAGCACCGGCGCGTCGGCCGGGTTGACCTTGGCGTACACCGGCGGCGCCGGCAGATCGGTCGGCAGCAGCGAGCCGCCGGCGTTGATGGCCGCCTGCACTTCCTGTTCGGCGACGTCGAGCGTCTCGCCCAGCGTGAACTGCAGGGTGATCACGGACACGCCGGCGGCGCTGGTCGAACTCATGCGCGACAGGCCGGACATCTGGCCGAACTGGCGCTCCAGCGGCGCGGTGACGGTGCGCGCCATCACTTCCGGGCTCGCGCCCGGGTACAGCGTCTGCACCTGGATGGTCGGGAAATCGACCTGGGGCAGCGCCGACAGCGGCAGGAATTTATACCCGACCAGGCCGGCCAGGATAATCGCCAGCATCAGCAGCGACGTCGCGACCGGGCGGCGGATGAATGGTGCGGATGGACTCATGCTGCTACCTCGCTTGCACCACCACGTCGTTCCCGCGAAGGCGGGAACCCATGCCGAAGAACAGAATTCGGTGCTCCGGCTGCAGTCTCGGTGCTTCCAGCATACGGGCTTCGGCAGCCCGGTATGGGTCCCCGCCTGCGCGGGGACGACGTGCTTGTTACGCTCATTGCGCAGCTCCCTGCTGCTGCTGACGACGCTGTTGCTGCTGGCCGGCCGCCGGCGCTGCGGCGCCCGGCGCGGCGGCGCCCGGCGCGGCCTCGCCCTGCGCCGTGGCGCCCGGGGCAGCCGCTGCGCCTGGCGCACCGGCACCAGCACCCGCACCAGCGCCGCGATGACGCCCGTTCGCGCCGGCGCCGGCGCCGGCCGGACGATCGCCCGGCAGCGTCACCTTGGCGCCATCCTTCAGGCGGTCGGCGCCCTCGGTGATCACGGTCTCGCCGCCCTGCAGGCCCTCGGTGATCTCGATGCGGTCGACGTTCGCCTGGCCGCGCTTGACATTACGCAGCGCCACCGTACGGTTCTGCGGGTTCAGCACGTAGACGAAATCGCCGCTCGAGCCGTGGCGCAGCGCCGTCACCGGCACCGTGATCGCGTTCTTGATCAGGTTGACCTGCAGGCGGATGTTCACGAACTGGCTCGGGAACAGTTTCAACTGGTCGTTGGTGAAGCGGGCCTTGGCGCGCACGGTGCCGGTCTGGGTGTCGACCTGGTTGTCGAGCGCCATGAAGCGGCCGCTGGCCAGGGTGTCGGTGCGGGTGCGGTCGAGCGCGGTGGCCGGCAGCGTCGCGTTGGCGTTGATGCGCTGCTGCAGCACCGGCAGGTTGTCCTGCGGGACCGCGAACTCGACGTCGATCGGGGACTGCTGGGTGATGACGGCGATGCCGTTGGCGTCGCCCGAGCTGACCAGGTTGCCGATGTCGACCGTGCGCAGGCCGACGCGGCCGCTGATCGGCGCGCGCACCTGGGTGTAGCCGAGGTTGATGCGGGCCAGGCTTTCGGCCGCCTTGTCGGTCATGACCGTGCCTTCCAACTGCTTCACCAGGGCTGCCTGGGTGTCGACGTCCTGGCGCGCGATCGAATCCTGCGCGAGCAGGGTCTGGTAACGCTGCAGCAGCACGCGCGCACTTTCGAGCTGGGCCTGGTCGCGCTGGCGCTGGCCGGTGGCCTGCAGCAGGGCCGCCTGCGAAGTGCGCGGGTCGATGGTCGCCAGCACCTGGCCTTCCTTGACCAGCTGGCCTTCGGTGAACAGGATCTTCTGCAGCACGCCGCCCACCTGCGGACGCACGGTGGCCACTGCCGCCGGGGTCACGGTGCCGAGGGCATCCAGCACGATCGGGATGTCGGCGCGTTCGGCCTTGCCGACACCGACCGTGGTGGCCGGCATGCCGCGTCCGCCGGGGCCGCCGCGTCCACCGCCGCCGCCCGGCCCGCCGCCGGGACCGCCCGCACCCTGCCTGCCCGCGCCCGGTCCGGCGCCCGCGCCGTCCTGGGTGTTCTGGTGAGTCAGGTGCCAGGCCAGCCACCCGAGCCCCGCCATCGCCAGCAGCGCGATGATGGTCCCGATGATGCGCGAGCGCTTGGAGCGCTTGGGGGCGGTGGTGGTCTTGTCCTTGTCCGGTGTAACGGTCGAATTCATTCTTGTCCTTGACGGCCGAGTGTTCAAAAGCACAATAAAAGTTCCCTCGACTTTAACATGGCGCAGACAACGCTTATGTTTCAGATCGTACAGAAGACGGCAACATCCACGACGTTCGACACATGCCGATACAAGGGCGGGCGAATCGTCTTTACATGGTTGAACACCAATCGCCTCATAAAGCCGGGAATTGAAAACAAAAACGGGCGCAGAGAATACCGCGCCCGTCTTTTTCACATATGCATGTGACACTACACCTTGTTACAAATCCTAAGTAGTATCCCTCAGGAAATTACGGCGCTTCGCACAGGCAGTGGGTCACCGCCGCGAACGGCTCGCGCCGCTCGGCCACCCGGGACAGCCAGCCGAGGTCGCGCGCGATGCCGCCGGCAGCGCCGCCCGACAGCGCGGTCGACAGCGCGGCGGACGATACCGGATCCGGCAGCAGGCCCAGCTTGACCTGCACGTTCAGTGCCTGCACGTCGGACAGGCCGAGGTTTTCCAGCAGGCGTTCCGCCAGCGAGCTCGACGGCTGCGCGTAGGCGATGCGGAAATCGTCGCCCAGGTTGGCGCGCTTGGCGGCCGAACGCAGCGCGTCGCCGTAGCTGCCCAGGCGGTCGACCAGGCCGCGCTCCTTGGCCTGGGCGCCGGTCCAGACCCGGCCCTGCCCCACCGCGTCGATCTTTTCCGGCGAGGTGCGGCGCGCGATCGCGGCCTTGGTGGTGAATTCGTCATAGATATGATTGATGCTGGACTGGACCAGCTGGCCGAAGCGCGGATCGAGCGGGCGCAGCGGGTTGTAGGCGTCGGCCAGCCAGGTCGTGGTGACGCCGGCGGTGTGGATGCCGAGCTTGTCGACCACCTTGTCGGCGGTCGGCAGGATCGCGAACACGCCGATCGAGCCGGTCACGGTGGACGGGTCGGCGATCACCTCGTCGGCCGCCATCGAGATCCAGTAGCCGCCGGAAGCGGCCACGTCGCCCATCGACACCACCACCGGCTTGCCGGCGGCGCGCGCCAGTTCCAGCTCGCGCCGGATCAGTTCCGAACCGTAGGCGCTGCCGCCCGGCGAGTTCACGCGCAGGACGATGGCCTTGACCTGCTTGTCCTCGCGCGCGGCGCGGATCATGTTCGAGGTCGAGATGCCGCCCACCATGCCGGGGCCGCCCATGCCTTCGGTGATGTCGCCGGCGGCCACCACCACCGCCACCGCGTCGCCCAGGCGTTTTTCCGGGAAGCGCGCGGCGTAGTCCTGGAAGCCGATCTGGCGGAAGGTCTTGTTGCTCTCGTCGTAGACGCCGCGCTTGATCAGCATGGCGCGCACTTCGTCGCGGGTCTTGAGGCCGTCGATCAGCTTCCAGTCCAGCGCCACCTTGCCGGCGTTGCCGTTGGCGGCCGCCATGCGCTGCGGCAGTTCGTCGATGCCCTTGGCGAGCGATCCCGCGGCCAGCTTGCGCGCGCCCTCGACCTCGGCGGTGTAGCTCGACCACAGCGCGCCGTACAGGAAGCTGTCGGCTTCCTGGGCCGCCTGCGAGGGGCCGTTGCCGATATAGGGTTCGGCAAAGCTCTTATAGGTGCCGACCTTCATCAGGTTGACCGTCACGCCGACCTTGTCGAGCGCGTCGCGGTAGTAGTTGCGGTGGCGCCCGAAGCCTTCGATCATTACCATGCCCATCGGATGCAGGTAGATCTCGCTGGCGTGCGATGCGACCAGGTAGCGCTTCTGGTCGAAGCTGCCGCCCCAGGCCACCACGGTCTTGCCCTTGGCCTTGACCCGTTCCACCGCGGCGCCGATCTCGCGCAGCGAAGCCAGGCCGCCGCCGTCCAGATCGTCGAGCAGCAGCACGACGGTGTTGATGTTGGCATCCTTGGCCGCGTTGTCGAGCGCCTTCAGGACGTCGCGCAGCTGGACCAGGCGGCGCGCATTGCCGCTCAGCCCGGCCACCACGGAATCGCGCACGCTGCCGGCGCGCTCTTCCACCAGCTCGCCCTTGAGGTCGAGCACCAGCGCGGTCTTGGGCGCCAGCGGCTTGGCGCCGCTGCCGAAGATCGCCACCAGCAGCAGGATCACGATCAGCAGGAAGATCAGGTTGAGCACGAAGCGGCGCGTGGCGTCGAGGCCGCGCCAGAGCGCACCGATGCCGCGGCGCAGGGTGGACAGGGGCTTGAAGGACATCGATTCTCCTTTACTTCGGGGTCAGAGCAAAATGCGCCGATTGTGCTCTGACCCCGAATGATTGATTACGCTCGGGGTCAGCGCCCGGTTCATGCGGGTGGGCTCTGACGCCGACTCATTGAATGGCGGTTCTAAATGGCGGTTCCGGCTGCGGCGGGCGTGACGCCGGCCCGGCGCGAAATCGCAAACAGGCCGGCAAACACCAGGGCACCGTTCAGGATAAGCAATTCCAGGCCGAGGCGGTAGCTGCCCAGCAGATAATATTGATAATGTTCGATCAATGCGCACAGGATCGGCGCACCGATGGTCACCCAGGGCACCAGGCGGTCGTGCAGCGTACGCGAGGTGAGCATGCCGAAGGCGAACAGGCCGAGCAGCGGGCCGTAGGTATAGCCGGCCACCTTCAGCACCACGCCGATCATGCTCGGGTCGTTCAGCCACTTGAACACCATCACCATCGCGAGGAACAGGAAGGCGAACGCCAGGTGGACGCGGCGGCGCAGGCGGACCTTGGCAGCTTCCGGCATGTCGGTGCGGCGCTGGATGCCGAGGATGTCGATGCAGAAGGTCGAGGTCAGCGCCGTGATCGCGCCGTCGGCGCTCGGGAACAGCGCCGAGATCAGCGCGATCAGGAAGATGATCTGCACCGCCGCCGGCAGGTGGCCCATGACCGTCGCCGGGAAGATCTTGTCGCCGGTCGCGGCCAGGCCGACCTGCGGCGCGTACAGGTACAGCAGTCCGCCCAGGAACAGGAAGGACGTCAGCACCACCACCAGCACCGCGGTCAGGCTCAGCAGGTTCTTCTGCGAATCGCGCAGGGTCTTCACCGAAATCGTCTTCTGCATCATCTCCTGGTCCATGCCGGTCATGGTGATGGTGATGAAGGCGCCGGCCACGATCTGCTTGAGCCAGAAGCCGGGCGCGTTGGGATCCAGGGTGAACACGTGCGCCAGGCCGCGCGCCTGCATCTGCGCCAGGGCCTGCGGGATGGACAGGTCGAGCCGGTCGAGCAGGAAACCGGCGCAGGCGAACAGGCCGAACAGCATGCAGCTGGTCTGCAGGGTATCGGTCCAGACGATGGTCTTGACGCCGCCCTGGTAGGTGTACAGCAGGATCATGCCGAGGATGACGAAGGTGGTCAGCCAGAACGGCACGCCGAGGCTGTCGAGGATCAGGTTCTGCAGTACCGCCACCACCAGGTACAGGCGCGCGGTGGCGCCGAACAGGCGCGACAGGATGAAGAAGCCGGCGCCGCTCTGGTAGGCGCGCCGGCCGAGGCGCACGTCGAGGTAGTGGTAGATCGAGGTCAGCCTCATGCGGTAGTACAGCGGCAGCAGCAGGTAGACCACCGCGATGTAGCCGATCACGTAGCCGATCAGCACCTGCAGGTAGCCGAAGCCGTCGGCGCCGACCGCGCCGGGCACGCTGACGAAGGTGACGCCGGACAGCGTGGTGCCGACCATGCCGAAGGCCACCAGCATCCAGTTGCTGCTCTTGTTACCGATGAAAAAACTGTCGTTGTTGGCGTTGCGCGAGGTTGCCCAGGCGACGCCGAGCAGCAGGGCAAAGTAGCCGATGAGAATACAGAAGAGTAAAGCCGGGGACATCGAGGTTCCAGTGGATGACGGATCGCCCAGCAATATACACTGAAGCTCCCGGCGCAACCATCAGGACCGCCGCCGCGCCCTTGCGCGGCTGCCATGATCCCCTGCCCGGCCCGGCCGCTCAGATCCCCTGCGCCGGCGCGCGTTCGAACGGGCCGATGCAGGCTTCCATCGATTCGTCCTCGCACATCACGAAGCGCGCACCCGACGGGTGGAAGCGCACGTAGTTGGTGACCTGTTCGCCGATCTTCATGATCTCGCCCGAGCAATCCTGCTTGCCGTTGTCCTTGACGATCTTGTCTTCGAGCTTGTAGAAGCCCTTGGCGCTGGGCTTTTCGGCGACCTTGAACTCGCTCTCCGAGACTTCTTCCTTGCTCTTGACCAGCGCGGTGCCGTCGCCGCGGAAGTGGTAGGTCTCGGAACAGGCCAGTTGCGGGATGCTCAGGGTCCAGATACCGAGCAGCGGGTGGGAAGCCGACGGCGCCGGCGCCTGGGCATGGGCGGCGGCGGCCACGAGCAGCATGGCGAAAGGCGATAGCAGTCCGGTGAGCGTACGCATGGTGGGTCCTCGGAAGGTGGCATGCCAAACGGCGGAACCCGTCGGGGTCCCGGCGTTGTCATTATGGCATACGGGCTTGCGGGGCTGGCGCGCGGGTGATAGCGAGTATCGCGTCATGGCCTGCAGCGCAAAAACGTCGCCCCTGCGAAGGCAGGGGCCCAAGTTTTATGCAGGCCACCGGCGCTCGCCGCGGCTGCTCATGCAACTTGGGCCCCTGCCTGCGCAGGGGCGACGTTCGAATGCTAACGCAGAGAATAGCGCTACCGGCCCGATCAGCCCTCGGCCGGCGCCTTCGGCTTGGCCGGCCGGCGCGCACGCGTCGCTGGCTTGCGCGACGGTGCCTTGTGCGCCGGGCGCGTCTGCTTGTTGCGGCCGGATTTGTCCGACTGCGCCTCTTCGCCTTCCGGCGCGGCATCGTCGGCCAGAGCGGCGGTGCCGGCTGCGTCGACGGCTGCGGCGGCATCCAGTGCCAGCGCGGCATCGTTCCGGGCCGGTTCGGCCGCCGCTGCTTCGGGCTGCACCTCAGCCGGCGCCGGCGCCGGCGTGTCGGCCGTGGCGGCCGGCGCCACCGGTGCGGCGGCGGTCTTGCGTGCCGCCGGCTTGCGCGGTGCGCGGCGGCGTTCCTTCACCGGCGGCGCGGCTTCGGCCGCACTGGCGGGCACGTCGGCAGCCACCGGCTCGGCGTTAGCGGTGCTGTCGGCAGCAGCGTGGTCGAGCGCGGCGGCGGAAGCAGCCGCGGCATCGGCCAGCGCGGCCACCGGCGACAGTTCGACCGGCGGCGCTTCGGCCAGGTCGGGCGTCGGGGCCGGCCAGGTGGCCAGGGCCGCCTCTTCGCTGGCCGGGACCGCGCCGGTGCCGTCCTGCGCCTGCTCGGCCGGCTCCGCCTGCTGCTCGCGGCCCTTGCGGCCACGGCCGCCGCGGCGGCGCGGCTCGCGGGCGTTGCCCGGCGCCGACGTTGCCCCATTCGCCGCGCCGTTCGCCGGGCCGTCCGCTGCATCTGCCACCGCCTGCTCCAGCGGCAGCTCGTTGCCGGCGCCGTCGGCCGTGTCGGCCATCGGCTCGGCCACGCTGCCGGCCTGCTCGGTCTCGGCCGCGCCCAGCGCCTCGGCCGGCTGGCTGCCGGCGCTGCGGTAGCAATAGGTGCCGGATTTCTCGTCGCGGCCGAACTCGAACAGGCCGCGCGCCTGCGCTTCCTCGAGCAGGTTGCCGAAGGTGCGGAAGCCGTAATAGGTTTCCGAGAAGTCCGGACGGCGGCGCTTCAGCGTGTCCTTCAGCAGCGATGCCCAGATCTTGCCGCTGTCGCCGCGTTCCGAGACCAGCGCGTCGAAGGTCTCGACGACCATCTCCAGCGCCTGCAGCTTGCGCGCTTCCATCTCTTCCTTCTTGCGGTTGCTTTCGTCCGAAGGACGGCGGCCCTGCGGCACCGGCTGTGCCTGGGGCTGGGCCTTGCGCTCGTCGCGCTTGGCGGCGGCGCGGCGCACTTCGCGCACCAGGTCGTCATAGAAGATGAATTCGTCGCAGTTGGCCACCAGCAGGTCGGAGGTAGACTGCTTGACGCCGACGCCGATCACGCGCTTGGCGTTCTCGCGCAGCTTGGAGACCAGCGGCGAAAAGTCGGAATCGCCGCTGACGATCACGAAGGTGTCGACGTGGGCCTTGGTGTAGCACAGGTCGAGCGCATCGACCACCATGCGGATGTCGGCCGAGTTCTTGCCCGACTGGCGCACGTGCGGGATCTCGATCAGCTCGAAGTTCGCTTCGTGCATCGTGCCCTTGAAACTCTTGTAGCGGTCCCAGTCGCAATAGGCTTTCTTGACCACGATGCTGCCCTTGAGCAGCAGGCGTTCGAGGACGAGCTTGATGTCGAATTTCTCGTAATTCGCATCGCGCACGCCGAGTGCGACGTTCTCGAAGTCGCAGAACACCGCCATGCTGATGTTTTCGGAAGATGAAGCCATGAGTTGTTATTTGATAATGATGGGTGGGCAAGCTATGCGCGGATTATATACGCTGGAACTGCGGCAACACCGCAGGATTCATGACGTACCCGATCCGGGCCGGGCGCAGCGACGCCGCGCGCCGGGCATTCCTGGCCGGGCCGGGGCCTCAGTCCAGCCGCGCGATCGTGGCCGGATCGCCCTCGCCGCCGAAGAACCGGTCGAGGCAGGTCTGGAACACCGCCTCGTCGGGCGCGACATCGGCGAACAGGGTCATCGAGGAGTGGAATTTCAGGTCGTCGGGATAATCGAAGATCTCGTCGGCGCTGCGGTCGCCGTGGGCGGCGACGGCGGCGGCACAGGTGCGCAGGCGCTCGCCCAGCAGCGGGTGGGCCAGGTAGGCCGCGGCTTCGTCCTCGGACGCGATCGCGTAGCGCTGTGCCATCTCGCTGCGGCCCAGGCCGGCGATCTGCGGAAAGATGAACCACATCCAGTGGCTGCGCTTGCGCCCCGCCTGCAATTCGGCCAGGGCCTGTTCGTAGACGCCGGCCTGGGCCTCGACGAAACGTTCAAGATTGAAATCGGACGCCATGATATTGCTCCTCCCGCGCACATGCTACCGCGCCACGGCGATTTGCTAAAGTGAGCGGCCTAACGGAATCCGCCATGAAACCAGAACACCTGACCCTGCTCCTCACCCGCGAAATGCCCTTCGGTAAATACCAGGGCCGCAAGATCGCCGACCTGCCCGGCCACTACCTGGGCTGGTTCGCCCGCGAAGGCTTTCCCAAGGGGGAACTGGGCGAATTGCTCGAACTGATGTACGAGCTCGACCATAACGCGCTGCGCGGCCTGCTGGACCCGCTGCGACGCTAGTCGGTACCCATTCGATTTTTTCGATGATAGGCCGCAAAACTACTCGTTTTTCTTCCACGGCATCCGCGCCTATACTGGCATCCATGCATTCGAAAACATCCACAACCAGATAAACAAAGGAGCAGATCATGCTGGAAGTTCGCAAAAGTGAAGAACGGGGTGCCGCCCATCACGGCTGGCTGCAATCGAAACACAGCTTTTCGTTCGCCGACTATTATGATCCGCGCCACACCGGCTACGGCCCGCTGCTGGTGATCAACGAAGACCGCGTCGCGCCCGGCGCCGGCTTCGGCACCCACGGCCACCGCGACATGGAGATCATCTCCTACGTGCTGGACGGCGCGCTGGAGCACAAGGACAGCATGGGCACCGGCTCGGTCCTGCACTACGGCGATGTGCAGCGCATGAGCGCCGGCAGCGGCGTGCGGCATAGCGAGTTCAACGGTTCCAAGACCGAGCAGGTGCACTTCCTGCAGATCTGGATCAAGCCGAACGTGCAAGGCATCCCGCCCAGCTACGAGGAAAAGAACATCCCGGCGGCCGAGAAGCAGGGCAAGCTGCGCGTGATCGCTTCCAGCGACGGCCGCGAAGGTTCGGTGCTGATCCACCAGGATGCCTCGCTGTACGCCACCATCCTGAACGGCGACGACCGCGTCGAGCACGCGCTGGCCGCCGGGCGCACCGCCTACGTTCATGTGATCCGCGGCCGGGTCAGCGTGAACGGCGTCGACCTCAAGGGCGGCGACGCGCTCAAGCTCAGCGACGAGGCGCGCATCGAGCTGGCGCGGGCGGAAGCGGCCGAAGTGCTGGTGTTCGACCTGCCCTACTAAACCGTTGACGGGCAGGCAAGCGACTGGCGGTGTAGCGTGAAACGTGACACCGCCAGTCGCGCCTGGGCCACAAATCCGCATGGCAGGCGGGCAGAAGGTTAAATTGCATGGGATAATTAAATCCTTAAAGCAATTTTCTTTTCTCAATTTCATGAGCGCAAAGCCTACGATCCTCGTCGTCGAGGACGACGTCCACATCGCCCAGGTCCTCACCTTCATGCTCGAGCACCAGGGCTACCGCGTCATCTATGCCGGGGACGGCCGCGCCGCCGTCCAGCATATCGTGTCGAGCCCGGTGCCGGACCTGATCCTGCTGGACGTCATGCTGCCCTACGTCGACGGGTTCGAAGTCATGGGCCTGATCCGCGCCCGCGAAGGCTGGGAACAGGTGCCGGTACTGATGCTGACCGCCAAGAACAGCGAACAGGATACCGTGCGCGCCCTGGACGCCGGCGCCAACGACTTCATCGTCAAGCCTTTCCAGCCGCTGGAACTGCTGGCGCGCCTGCGCCGCTACCTCGAAACCACGGTCTGATGCTGCGCCACCGGCTTGCCGGCGGCCTGCGCATGCGCGCCGCATGCCTGCACACTGCTGGCTTGCGACGGATTCGCCCGGTAACTGCTAGTATGTTCAAAAAGCGGACCATGCGTATGCGACTACAACTCCAACGAGACAGCAAGGTGCCTCCTGTAACGGCCGATCTGATGCGGCGTTTCGACGAGCTGCTCGACCACCTGCCGGCAGGGGTGACCGTGCACGACCTGGACGGCCGCATCGTCATGGCCAATTCGCTGGCAAGCAGGCTTCTCGGCTGCAGCGCGGACGAACTGATCGGCCTCGGGGTCGACGCCAGGGATTGGGGACTGGTCCACGAGAACGGTGCGCCGATGCTGCCGGAAGACTATCCGGTCATCCAGGTACTACGCACAAGAAAGAAGGTCACGGGGATGCTCGTCGGCATCCCCGCAGCCCACTCCCCGACGCCCTGCTGGATGATCTGCAATGCCTACCCCGAGTTCGACGAAGACGGCAACCTGAACGGCGCAGTGCTCTGCTTCACCGATTGCACCGAGCTCAAGGACGCCCAGCAGCGCCTGGCCAAGTCGGAGGAAAGGCTGCGCCTGATGCTGGAAGGCTCCAGCGATGCGCCCTGGGACTGGGACCTGGTCACCGGCGAAACCTATTATTCCGAACGCTGGTGGAACATGCTCGGCCAGCCGCCGGGCGAACTGCGGTCCGACCGCGCCACCTGGCGCCGCCTGATCCATCCCGACGACCTCGGCCACGTCACCGCCTTCATGGCCGAGCTCCTGCTCAGCCGGCGCACCGCCTACAGCATCGAACTGCGCCTGCAGCACCGCGACGGCCACTACGTGCCGGTGCTGACGCGCGGCTTCGTGCTGCGCGACGCCGACGGCAAGGCGCTGCGCCTGTCCGGCACCAACACCGACCTCACCGAACGCAAGCAATCCGAGCGCCGCATCTACGAGCTGGCCTATTTCGATCCGCTGACCGGCCTGCCGAACCGCCGCTTCCTGATCGAGGAACTCGACAAGACCCTGGCGCGCCACAGCCGCTCCGGCCAGTACGGCGCCCTGCTGTTCATCGACCTCGACAACTTCAAGCTGCTCAACGACACCATGGGCCACGACGTCGGCGACATGCTGCTGCGCCAGGTGGCCGGGCGCCTGCGCCAGGCGCTGCGCGACAGCGACCAGCTGGCGCGCCTGGGCGGCGACGAGTTCGTGGTGGTGCTGGAAAACCTGGGCGCCTCGACCGCGGAAGCGACGCCGCACGCCGACCATGTGGCACGCAAGATCCTGTCGCTGCTCGGCCAGCCCTACGACCTGCCCGGCAGCCTGAGCCCGCGTACCCCGAGCATCGGCATCACCCTGTTCGACGGCAGCGCCAGCGGCATCGATGCGCTGTTGCGCCAGGCCGACCTGGCGATGTACCGCGCCAAGGCCGACGGCCGCAACACCGCGCGCTTCTTCGACCCCAGCATGCAGGCCGCGGCCGAGCGCCAGGCCGCGCTCGACAAGGCGCTGCGCGACGGCCTGGCGCAGCGCCAGTTCGTGCTGTACTGCCAGCCGCAATTCGACACCGCAGGCCGCCTGATCGGCGCCGAAGCGCTGGCGCGCTGGCAGCACGTCGAGCACGGCCTGGTTGGCCCGCACGAATTCATCGGCCAGGCCGAAGCCACCGGCCTGATCGTGCCGCTCGGGCGCCTGGTGCTCGAGGAAGGCTGCCGCGCGCTGGCGCGCTGGTCGAACGACCCGCTGCTCGGGCAACTGAAACTGTCGATCAACGTCAGCGTGCGCCAGCTGCGCGACCCTGACTTTCCGCAAACGGTGGCGGTCCTGCTGGCCGACAGCGGCGCCAGTGCGGACAAGCTGTGCCTGGAACTGACGGAAAGCGTGTTCAAGGAAGACATGCAGGAACTCATCCAGCGCATGGAGCACCTGCGCGCGCAGGGCGTCGCCTTCTCGCTCGACGACTTCGGCAACGGCCACTCCTCGCTGGCCTACCTGATGCGCTTCCCGCTGGCCGCCCTGAAGATCAACCGCAACTTCGTGCGCGACGCCGGCGCCAACAGCCACGCCATCGTCGAAGCCATCGTGGCGCTGGCGCGCAAGCTCAATCTGGACGTGGTGGCCGAAGGGGTCGAGCAGGAAGACCAGCGCGACTTCATGGTCGATTGCGGCTGCGATGCCCTGCAGGGCTACCTGCTGGGGCGGCCGGTGCCGATGCCGGAGTTCGAGCGCATGTACGGGGCGGCCGGCCGGGCTTGAATACTCCGGGCCGAAGGTTAGAATCAGATCGTGCGTACCTTGGCGTAGTCGATCAACTCGTCGTAAGTCAAAATACGCATGCCCGGCACTTGCTCTTCGATTTCCGAGCGCACTTCCGCACTCTCGTAGTGGGACGCGCGTCCGATCGCGACGATCAACTTGGGTTCGAAATATTCGATCCCATGTGCCTGTATGAATCGATCACGATTCACGGGATTCTTGAAATAATTCCGGTAAGCCCGTAGCTGGGCCACGGCTTTCGATATTTCGTGCGATATCCGGTGATAGGGGTTTTCAACGGCAATGCGCGCGGTCGGCAGCTTCAGATCCAGGATATCGAAGCCGTTCCCACCCGGTTTATGCAGGATGAAATCCGGAATCATGTCCGTCTTGCCCTTCTCACTCAGCATGACCTGGGGGGTACAGCGCGAATAGCCCAGCGATCGCAGGATTTCCGGACAGTACTCGAGAAAGTTCTGGATTTCCTGTTCACGGATTTTCGGACGATTGACGAGGCTTTCGAACTCTTCGAGGATCGAATGCCGTATGAGCGGCAGCGCTTGAGAGCTGACAGACAGCAATGGATTCGATGAGCCGTCCTCAATAGCCGCAGTACCGCGGTAGGTAAAGGGCCGCATCAGTATTTTGCCGTCCTGCTCGGTCAGAGCAAGTATCGGCTGGTCCCGTTCCGGCGCAAATCTTCTCGCCTGGCGCAACGCCATTGCAAGCGCATTGTAATCGCCGCCGCTGTCCCGGAAATGCCCCGCTCCCAGCGTGGCCCGCTGCGTCATCGACGCGGCATAAGTGATCAAGAGCTGATCGTCGGACGAGACGGTCCGGGATCTGATGAACTCGTTCACCGCCTTCAATACGCTGGGAAACTCATCCTCATCGATCCATCCTGTCTCCAGCATCGACTCGATTTCATCCTCATCGAGCGGATGGGTTCGGCCGGCAAGGGCTGATGGCGGATCGCGCCAGATTGCATCAAGAATCCTTTCCAAGGTTTCCTCGATCAAAGACTCGAGGTCCGAGTAAATACGAAGCCTTGATGGATCCGGGGTGCGCTGCACATGCGCAGCCTTGATCCATTCGAAACCCGGAAAATATTCCGCGGCGGGAGATACTGCCTGCTGAAGGATATCGGACGCTTCGATCGGCCTGGTCGCGAATTCCGCGCGCCTGAACAACGCTGCGGCGTTGGCTTGCGGGCCGAACAGGGCCGCAACCGGATCGAAATCGTCGCGCTGGACCTTCGACTCGTATTCGGCCGCGGATATGGCGACACCGGACAACATGTTGCCGACGTTGGCACCGGCATCACCCAGCAGGTCGACAGTGTAAGAGCCCGAGTCCAGCAATCCCAGCAACAAGGAGTCGCTGTCGCCCGCAATTTCCGGCGACGCCTTTGTCACCGTACTGACTAATGCATTCAGCGCTTGAGGCGTGACCGTCAGATTCCGGCGGCGTAGCTCGGACAGGATGGCGGTGCGCTGATCGGCTTTCGTGGTCGGCATGTCGTATACACTTTATCGAATAAACCGGCTTTGTCCAACAATCGTTGCGCCGTTCCGAGGCGTCAACCCACGGCCGGCAGCGCGATCGTGAAGGTCGTGCCCTGCCCCGCCACGCTGTCGAAACCGATCGTTCCGCCATGCTCCTCGACGATGGCCTTGCAGATCGACAGCCCCAATCCGGTCCCGCCGCTGCGCCGCGAATTGGTGCCGTCGGCCTGCGCGAAGCGCTGGAACACCCGGCCGCGGAAATCCTCGGGGATGCCGGTGCCCTGGTCCGCCACCGACAGCTTGACGCAATCGCCGCCGTCTTCCACCCGCGTGACCACGGTGGTGCCGGCCTCGGAAAACTTCACGGCATTCGACAACAGGTTGGCCAGCACCTGGCTGATGCGGTCGCGGTCTACGCTGGCGCACAGGCCGGCCGCGCCGGGTCCGGCCTCGCACACCAGCGTCACCCCGGCCTGTGCGGCCAGGCTCGCCATCGAGGCAGCGGCCTTCTCGGCGATCGGCAGCAGCGGCTGCACCTCGCGCACGAAGTCCATGCGGCCGGCTTCCATCTTCTGGATGTCGAGCACGTCGCCGATCAGGCGCACCAGGCGCTCCGAACTGGCGTTGGCGATGCCGACCAGCCCCTTCGCATCGGCGGGCAGTTCGCCCGCCATGCCCTCGGCCAGCAGGGCCAGCGAGGCGCTGATCGAGGTCAGCGGCGTGCGCAGCTCGTGCGAGACGGTCGAGACGAATTCGCTCTTCATCCGCTCCACCTGCTTGCGGCCGGAAATGTCGTGCACGAAGATGCTGAAGAACGGCCCCTCGGGCGTGCCGGCGATCCCCGCGGTCATTTCGACCGGGATTTCGCTGCCGTCGCGCCGGCGCAGCACGCGTTCGACGCGCTGGCCCAGGATCTCCATGCGTCCGGTGTCGCGGAATTCCGCCAGCGCCGCCAGCGACCTGGCGCGCAAGCGCTCCGGCACCAGCAGTTCGGCCGCCGGCTGGCCCATCGCCTCGTCGCGGCGCCAGCCCAGCATCGCTTCCGCGGCCGGGTTCCAGTCGCAGATATGGCCGCGCATGTCGATCGCGACGAAACCTTCCTGGACGGTGTCGAGGATGGTGTCCATGCGCTCCTTGCCGGCGCGGACCGTCAGCAGCGCCTGTTCCAGTTCGCGCGTGCGCTCGGCCAGCTCGCGCGTACGCTGCTCGACGCGCTGTTCCAGCGTGCTGTTCAGGTCCTTGAGGCGGCGCTTCCGGTCCATCAGGTCGGCCACCAGCGCTTCCAGCGTGTCGGACAGGGTCTGCACTTCGGTGTAGCGGCCGTGTTCGGCGCTCAGCTTGAGCTCCTCGCCGGCGCGGATGCGCTGCGCCGACGCTGCCAGTTCGCCCAACGGACGGGTGATGCGGCGTGCCAGCAGCACCCCGGCCAGCGAGAACAGCGCGGCCAGCAGCACACCGGCGACCAGGCCGTATTCGCGCAGGCGCCGCACCGGGCCGTAGGCGTCGAGCACGTCCTGGCGCACCAGCACGGTCCAGCCCAGGCCCGGGTAATCGGCAAAGCCGCGTCCGCGCGCATAGCCGACCAGGTAGGATTTGCCGTCCGGCCATCGCTCGACCAGGTAGCCGCTGCCCCTGGCGCTGCGCGCCCGGTCCAGGCTGGCCAGCGCCAGCGTCTTGCCCGCCAGGCCGGGCGGGCCGAGCAGCACGCGGCCCTTGGCATCGACGATCAGCGCCTCGGCACTGCTGCGCACGCCGTTTGCCGCCATGACGGAACGTTCGACGTCGCGTGCCCACTGCCACGAGAGGTGGGCGCCGAGCACGCCGATGGTGTTGCCGCGTTCGTCGCGGTAGGGAAACGCGACGTCGACGAAACGCCAGGGCTCGGCTTGCGGCGGCAGGATCTTGGCCAGCAGGTGCGCCTCGTGCACGTCGCCCACGTAGCGGCCCGCGAGCGCGTCGCGGAACCACGGCCGTTCGGACACGTCCGCCCCTTCCAGCAGGCCCCTGGCCGCCACCAGCACCTTGCCGTCCAGCCCGGCCAGACCGATCCAGCTGTAGTAACCGTAGCTGGCCTGGACCCCGTCCAGCGTGGCACGGCGGCGCGCCGGCAGGACTTCGGTGCCGAGGTCGTGGCGCCGGGCGATCAGGCCGACTTCGCGGTAACGTTCGAACATGCCGCGCTCGAGCTTGTCGGAGGTCTGGGTGGCGCGGTCGGCCAGGCTGTAGCCGATGCCGCCCTTGACCTGCTCGGTGGACTTGCGCTCGATGACGGCGGTCAGCACCAGCGTCAATACGATGGACAGCAGGGTGAAGGCGAGCGCCATCCATGCGCCCAGGGCGCGCGGCAACAGGCGATGCAGAAAGGTCGGGATGGTAAACATGAAAAATCGAAACTGGATGCTGGCAGGAGCGTAGCACAGCAATCATGCTCAGGGTTAATATCTTATGCGTAATAACAGCGCTGCCGCACGGCCATGTCGGATTTCCGGTAAACTCTCCGGTTACTCCATATCGCATTCCCTTCGTTTCAGGAAACACGCCATGCAAGACACTGCCGCTGCGCCCGCCGCCCTCCTCGACTACGTCACGTCGTGCACGCTGCCGACGCCCTGGGCGCAGTTCACCCTGCACGCTTTCGTCGAACATGCGACCGGCAAGGAACACCTGGCCATGACGCTCGGCGACATGAAAGACGGCGAGCCGCCGCTGGCGCGCATCCACTCCGAATGTTTAACCGGGGACGTGATGTTCTCGCAACGCTGCGACTGCGGCGCCCAGCTCGAAGGCGCGCTCAAGAAGATCGCCGCCGAAGGCCGCGGCATCCTGCTGTACCTGCGCCAGGAAGGCCGCGGTATCGGCCTGGTCAACAAGATCCGCGCCTACCGCCTGCAGGAAGCCGGCGCCGACACGGTCGAGGCCAACCTGCAGCTGGGCTTCCATGCCGACGCCCGCAACTACGAGCTGGTGCTGCCGATGCTGCAGCAGTTCGGCATCGAATCGGTGCGCCTGATGACCAACAATCCGCGCAAGATCGCCGCGCTGGACAAGCTGGGCATCAAGGTCGCCGGCCGCGTGCCGCTGCTGGTCAACCGCAACGCCTTCAACACCGGCTACCTGGACACCAAGCAGGCCAAGCTCGGCCACATGATGACGCCGGCGGCCGAGCCCGCCCTCGACGGCGAACTGTAAGCCGCCTTCGGGGTGAATCTGGCAAGATGGTCCCCGACCCTCTTGCCAGCCGAAGGATGGAATGCGTCCCGCCCCGCTCCGCTTCGCGTCGCTCCTTGTCCTGCTCGCCGCCTGTGCCGCGGCCGGCGCCGTGCTCGTCCATGCCGCGTACGCCCGCGCCGCCCCCGCCGCCCAGCGCATCCAGGGTGGCAGCCGGCCGGCAAGCCAGCCGCCGCAGCCGCCGCTGGTGATCCCGCCGGCCACCCCGCCCGCTACCACCCTGCCCGCGCCCGGCCCCGGCGAAACCGACGACAGCGCCGCCCTGCCCACGCCTTCGAGCGCCGCCCAGCAGTTGTACTCGGCCGCCAAGGCCGACCTGCTGCAGATCCGCATGCTGCTGCGTAATGGTCGCAGCCAGTCGACCGTCGGCTCCGGCTTCCTGATCGGCACCGGCAGGCTGGTGCTGACCAATTACCACGTGGTGTCGCAGATGGCGCTCGATCCCGACGTCTACATCGGCGAGTACGTCGACACCGACGGCAACAGCGGCCCGATCGAGCTGATGGCGGTGGACGTGCTGCACGACCTGGCCGTGGTGCGCGTCGACCGCGAAGGCACCGGCTTCTTCCAGGTGCCCGAGCACCCGGCGCCGCTGATCCAGGGCCAGTACCTGTACTCGCTCGGCAACCCGCTCGACCTCGGCTTCGCGATCTCGGAAGGGTCGTACAACGGCGTCGTCACGCGCAGCTTCTACGAACAGCTGATCTTCACCGGACCGATCAACTCGGGCATGAGCGGCGGGCCGAGCGTGACCGCTTCCGGCATGGTGGCCGGCATCAACGTTTCCAAGCGGCGCGACGGCGAGTCGGTCAGCTTCCTGGTGCCGGTCCGCTATGCCCAGGAGCTGCTGGCCCGGGTTGCGCTCCAGACTGCCCACCAGCCGCATCCGCCGAAGAACTTCAACCCGCTGATCGCCCAGCAGCTGCTGGCGCACCAGCGCGCCATGATCGACCGCCTGCTCACCGAGCCGCTGACGATCAAGTCGATGGGCCCCTACCGCGTGCCGGTGCGCGAGTCGCAGCAGCTGCGCTGCTGGGGGCGCTCGAATTTCCGCGCCGAGGCCGAGTACACCGTGGACGGGGTCAGCTGCGCGATGGAAGCCGCGATCTACGTGTCCGACACCCAGCAGACCGGACACGTATCGATGACCCATCAGTACCTGCGCTCGGCCAGCCTGCACCCGCTGCAGTTCGCGGCGCTGGCCAGCAGCCGCTTCCGGGTCGACCGCATCGGCACTTCCCGCGACACCCGCCTGACCCGCCCCGCCTGCAGCGAGCAGTTCGTGCACACCGCGACGCTGCCGGTGCGCGCCGTGACCTGCGTGCGCGCCTACCGCAAGTTCGCCGGCCTGTACAACTTCACGCTGCTCACCGCCAGCACCGACGACGCCCAGGCCAGCCTGCAGAGCCGCCTCGACCTGGCCGGCGTCTCCTACGAGAACGGCACGCGCGCCACGCGCGCCTTCCTGTCGGCGCTCGGACGGAGCCGGGGACGATGAGCGGGCCGGCAGCGGGACAATCGGCGGCAGGCGCTCCTGCGGCGGCTGCCGGAGCGCCGCCCGCCGCGTCGTGCGCCGGTCCCTATCACGTCGAGATCCTGGCGCGCAACGGCGACGTACTGCAACGCCTGCGCCTGGACGCCCTGCCGATCCGCCTCGGACGCGGCTACGGCAACGACGTGATCCTGGACGACGACTATGCCGCCCCCGAGCACGCGCTGGTCACGCTGGACGGCAGCGGACGGCTGGTGCTGCGCGACCTCGGTTCGCGCAACGGCATCGTTTACCGCGGCAGGCGCCACACCGAACTGGTCCTGCATGGCGACACGGTGGCGCGCATCGGCCACACGCCGGTCCGGGTGCGTGCGGCCGGATTCCCGGTGGCGCCGGAACTGCGCGACCGCACCTTCCACCGCTGGGAAGGCGCATTGCCGGGAGCGGCCGGCGTGCTGCTGGTGGGCGCAGTCAGCCTGTGCGCGCGCTGGCTCGGCGACATCCAGTACTTCGAGCTGGTGCGCTACTTCGAGGCGCTGGCCTGGGGCGTCGGCGCGGCGCTGCTGTGGAGCGGCGCCTGGGCCTTCGCCAACCGCCTGTTCGGCCGCCATGCGCGCCTGGGGCGTCACCTGTTCGTGTTCGGCTGCGGCCTGCTGGCGATCGGCGCCTACGCCCTGATGGGCAGCGTGCTCGCCTATGCATTTTCCAGCGAAGGGTTCACGCACTACGCCTCGCACGTGGCGACGCTGCTGGTGGCCGGGATGATCTATTTCCACCTGTGCACCATCCGCCCCGCGCACCGGCGCCGCTACCGCTGGATCTGCGCCGCGATGGCGGTGCTGGGCTCGGGCCTGATCCTGGTCGGCAACGTCCAGCGCACCGGGCGCTTTTCCGACGAACTCTACATGTGGGTGCTGCTGCCGCCCGGGGTGCGGGTCAGCGAGGACCACGGGATCGACCAGTTCATGCGCGAAGTGGACGGGATGAAGGAACAGCTCGACCGCGGGCGGGGCAAGAAGGCCGGGGAAGACGAGATCGAGAACTGAAGCGGTCGGGCAGATCGACACCGCCGTGCTAGGTGTCGGCAGAAAAACGTCGTCCCCGCCAAGGCGGGGATCCATGCCGAGAGACCGACGTCAGCATATACGACAGATTGCAGTCACTCCCAGTGGACACGCTCGGGTCATCCGGCATGGGTGCCCGCTTTCGCGGGAACGGCGTGACGGCGGTGCGCTTGCAGCTCAAGCCTGGATAAGCGGCAGCGTGAGAATGAAGGTGCTCCCCTGCCCCGTCCCCGCGCTGCGCACCTCGACCTGCCCGTCGTGCAGTTGCACCAGGTGCAGCACCAGTGCCAGACCCAGTCCCAGGCCGCCGTCGGCGCGCCCGGCGGTGCGCGTGCCCTGGGTGAAGGAATCGAACACGCGCGGCAGCAGTGCCGGGTCGATGCCGATGCCGTTGTCTGCCACGCTCACCTCGACCGTCCCGGAACCGGGTCGCATGTGCACGCGGATGTCTCCGCCTTCGGGCGTGTACTTGGCGGCGTTGCCGAGCAGGTTGGCCACCACCTGGACCAGGCGCTTGTGGTCGCCCAGCACCTGCGGGCGCTCGTCGCCGAGCGCGACGTGCAGCTGGTGCCGGCGGCGCGCGACCTGCGGCTTGATCTGCTCGACGGCGTCGCACACCGCCCGGTGCAGGTCGACCGGCACCTTTTCCAGCTGGATCAGGCCGCGCCGCACGCGCGAGACGTCGAGCAGGTCGTCGACCAGGTGCACCATGTGGTCGACCTGGCGGCCGATGATGTCGCTGGTGCGGCGCAGCTGGGCCGGCTCGGCCGCACTCGGCAGGCGCAGCAGTTCGGCGGCGGCGCGGATCGGCGCCAGCGGGTTGCGCAGTTCGTGCGCCAGCAGCGCCAGGAAATCATCCTTGTTGGCATCCGCCTCGCGCAGCGACGCCAGCGCGGCTTCGCGCGCCAGCTCGGCCTGGGCACGCGCCACCTCGATCCGGTACAGCATCAGCGCGAACCACCACACCACGGCGGTGAACAGCACCACCATGCCCCAGACCAGGAAAGCGATCGTGCTGCCGACGTCCATCGCACCCAGGTGCAGCATGATGCCGGCGGCCACGCCCAGCAGCACCGGCATGGTCAGCGCCGACAGCAGCAGGCGGCGCGCGATCCAGGCGCCCCGCTCGGGACCGGCCACCGCGACCATGATGCCCTCCCCGGGGCGCAGCGCCAGCGCGCCTGCTGCCAGCAGGATCAGCGCCAGGGTGGTCAGGACCGAGGTGCCCTTGCCCGGCAACAGTTGGTACAGGAAGGTGTCGCGGAACATGTAGCCGGACAGCGTCAGCAGGGCCAGCAGCAGCACGCCCAGCGCCAGCGCCTGGCCGTAGCGCACCTGGCGCGGGCGTCCCATCGCGAGCAGGCTGAGGCCGAGCCCGGCGAACATCCCTGCGGTGACCGGCGACGACAGGCCCCACGCACCCTGCGGGCTATCGCCGACGCGCAGCACCAGCGGCACCGGAACCCGCCCGGACAGGTTCGCCAGCAGGATCGCCAGCGCCGCAGCGCTCAACAGGGCCGCCGGCAGCATGGCCGACAGGCGGCCATCGGCCTGGCGCAGGCGCACCAGTGCCACGCAGCCGGCCAGCGTCAGCAGCGCCGTCATCGGCACCATCGCGGGCAGGCCGGGAAACACCGAAGTCAGGGAGCCGATCCCGGCCATCCAGCCGAGCAGCGCACAGCCGGCAATGAGGGCGCTGGCCAGGCCGGCGACCAGCGGCAGTACGGGTTTGTTCGTTGGACTCAAAGGAAATTACATTTTATATAATGAATTGGTCGATTCTAGCCTTGCGACCCTCGCGGTGGCGCCCGGCTTGGAACAATCGATCTCAGGCATGAAAGCCATTTTGACAATGGCGCAGGATGCAGCATGATTTACGCATGCTCTAGCTCAGCCGCAACCTCGTGTTCTTCCTCGCCTGGATCCTGTCCTGGGAGGCGATGACCTGGGTCGCGGCGCAGGATTATATTCGCAATGAATCCGCTCACGACCTGTGGAAACCGGTGCTGTGGGAAGGCTCGTCGGCGCTGAGCACGACCGTGCTGTCGCTTCGTCCACCTGCGCTTTTCCCGGATGGACGCGCGCGTGCTGGGCACGCCGTGGCGCGCTGGTTCGCACGCCGGGCGTGCTGGCTGCCGCTGTACTGGATTGCCTTCGTGTCCTCGCCTTTGGCATGCGCCACGGTGTGTACGCGCCGATGGGCGACACTTATCGCCACGACCCGGTGCCGGCGCTGCTGGTGTACGAGTCGATCAAGATCTCGATGTTCTTCGGCCTGTTCACGGCGATCCGTTTCGGCGTCCAGCCCCAACGCTCTATTGCTCGAGGAGAACCTGCGCGCGGAACGCGCCGGCGTCCTGCTGCGCACGGCCCAGCTGCAGCGCCTGTCGCAGCAGATGCGGCCGCACTTCCTGTTCAATGCCCTGAACACGGTTTCCCGCTGATGCACAGCGACGTCGACCGGGCCGACGCCACGCAGCTGCGCTTGGCCGAGGTGCTGCGCGCCACCTCGACCTGGGCCAGCGCGACCGGCCCCCCTTGGCCAACGAACTGAGTCCGGCGCATGGCGATGCCGGCGTAATGGCCGAGCGCTTCGCCGGCCGGGTCGAGATCAGCCGGGATGTCGATGCAGCCCGCACCGCCCCTCCGGTACCCGTGATGACGCCATCGACTACCTGCTCAAGCCCTGCGACGGCACCCGGGTGCGGCGTGCGCTGCCGTCGCCGCGCCGCGGTCCAGGTGGCCCGGATCGAACGCCTGATGCCACTGGATGAAGGCGACTGCGCATTGCTGCTGCGCGGCGGCGTGCGGGTGCCGTGCAGCCGCCAGTACTGCGAGGCGGTTCTGGCCCGCCTGTAGCGCACGCACGCACACACACAGCCGGCGCTGCCGCCCTCCCTGGCGCCGAAGCGGATCAGTGCGTGGTCGCGCCGCGCTGGCCCGGGATGCCGCCCTGGGTCTGGCCCGGCTGCATCGACTGGCGGCCGCTTTCGGTGCTGCCGTAGCCGGTCTCGCTGCCGCCGTCGGCGCGCGCCTGCTGGGCGGCGCCGTCGCCGGCACGCGATTGGGCACTCTCGCTGCGGCTGAACGGATCGGCGAACTGGCGCACGGTTTCCTGCTGCGCACGCAGGCCGCGCTCGGTCTGTTCGGTGGCGTCGCGCGCCACTTCGTCGGCCAATGCGCGGGCGGTGCGGGCGGTGTTCTGCACGTGCTGCTCGGTCACGCGGGCCAGTTCGACCTGGGCATCGGCGGCCAGGCGGCTGATGTGCTGCTGGTAGGCGCGCAGCTTGTCGCTGGTGGGCTGGGCGCGTGCCGAGGCGGCGCTCAACAGTTCGGACTGGCGGTCAACGCTCATCACCTGCTTGCTGGCCAGGGTGGTTTCTTCCAGCAGGGTCTGCGCCAGCTGGATGTTCAGGTCCATCATCTGCTGGAACGAGCGGAAGATGGATTTCGAGAGATCGTTCATGTAGGCGGTCTGGGCATCGACGTGGGTGCGGACTGCCGGGTTCACGGCTTGCGGAAACGGAAACATGGGGTCTGCCTTTCTCGGTGAATGGTTGATCGAGTGTGATCGGTCGTGGGCGCTGCGCCTTCGGCCGCAGGTTTCGCCGCAGCGCCGCATCCCTGCGGTACGAAGCTGACAGACTAAGGTCAACAAACTATTCACCTTTGATATGCACTAAGGGTGTTGGGCTTGCGCCCGACGGAGACGGCAGAGCTGGCGCGATACTTGCATGGGTTCAATTACCCGTCGCGTAAAGGAGCCTTCCATGTTTCTGCCAAACGATGTGATTCAGTACGCTGCCCCGCTGCGCACGTTCCGCGTCCTGTGGATCGACCGCGCGCACGGCATCGCCTACACGTATGAACTTGGGCTGACGCACAGCCAGCCGCGCGCCGTCGCGCTGCAGGGCCTGGCAGACGACGTGCTGGCGCAGCGCGCGCGCCTGCTGCTGGACGACCCGTACGCGGCCCCGCCGGCGCCGGCCCTGCTGCCGCAGAAGCACCGCGACCTGCAGGCCAAAGCCTGGGCCATCGTGCACAGCCTGCTGGCCGAGCAGCCGGCACTGTACGAATCGCGCGCCCGCGCCGCGCTGGTAGCGCAGTGCGCGGCGGCGCACGGGGTGTCGCGTCCGAGCGTGCTGCGCTACCTGCGCCGCTACTGGGAACGCGGCCAGACGCCGGATGCGCTGCTCCCCGACTACAGCAACTCGGGCGCGCGCGGCAAGACCCGCGGCGCCAACGAGGGCGTCAAGCGCGGCCGTCCGCGCAAGGCCGGCCAGCCGCCCGGCCTGAACATCGACGCCGATACGCGCGCCACCTTCCGCGCCGCAGTCACCCGCTACCGCGTCACCCACCCGGCTTTTTCGCGCCGCGGCGCCTATCGCCAGATGCTGGACGAGTTCTACCAGGGCCGCGACCCCGGCGCCGTGCCCAGCTTCGGCCAGTTCAACTACTGGCTCGACAAGGACGACAGCGCCAGCTTCGAGCCGCGCACGCCGGCCGTTGCGGTGCGGCCGGCGCTCTGGCAATAACCAATCCGGTGCGGCGGTCGCCGCTTTGGTGCACCGCATCAAAACTGCATTCGCGGTACGTCGTCGCGCTCAGGCAGCCCTGGCGTCCTGCGTCACGCCGCTCAATGCGCGGCTGCCGTACGTGCCGGCTGGCCGCTCTGCTTCTCGCCGGCCGGCATCGGCTGCGCCATGCCGTTGTCGCTGCTCATCGGCATGCCCATGTGCGCATGCGATCCCGCACCCTCGCCACGCACGAACGGGTCGCTGAACTGGCGCACGGTTTCCTGCTGCGCGCGCAAGCCGCGCTCGGTCTGCTCGGTGGCGTCGCGCGCCACTTCATCGGCCAGCACGCGCGCCGTGCGGGCGGTGGTCTGCCCGTGATGTTCGGTAAGGCGGGCCAGCTCGACCTGGGCATCGGCCGCCACCCGCGCGATGTGCTGCTGGTAGGCGCGCAGCTTGTCGCTGGCCGGCTGGGCGCGCGAGGCGGCGGCGTTCAGCAGTTCCGACTGCCGCTCCGCGCTCGCTACCTGCTTGCCGACCAGGGCGGTCTCTTCCAGCATGGTCTGGGCCAGCTGCATGTTCAGGTCGATCATCTGCTGGAAGGCACGGAAGATCGATTTCGAGATGTCGTTCATGTAGGCGGTCTGGGCATCCATATGGGAACGGATCGCCGGGCTCACTGCTTGCGGAAATGGGTACATGATTGCCTCGCTGAATAGTGGATAAAAAAGGTTCGTTGGCTGCGTCGGCCGGACACCGAGTCGTTCGGCACCGCGGCGCGCAACACGAAGCAGACTACGGCTGCAGAGCTCGCCACGTTTGATCTGGCTCAATTGCACAGGGCTTGTAACTTGAAAATGGTGGTTCGCCCGAAAAGTTTGCTTTCGCTCAACCAAACAAGTGCGCTGCGAACCATAATGGTGCGGCGCACCAAAAGCGCTCCACCGCCTATCGCTCCTGCATAAAAACACCGTATTCGCCGCCGTTTGCCCCGTCATCATGCAGGCCGATAAACAGAGTTTGTTGCGCTGCATATAAAGTTTGTTTGTCAGCGCGTATTGACGGGCAGGCCCCGCAGTCACCGATCGCACTTTATTCCTCAAACATTCCTCAAGCGCAAAATTCTATTTGCATGAGCAGCGCATAAACATTATTTTTGATCGTCAAAAGCCTCGTTAACCGCATCTTGTTGGCACGCGTATTGCTGAAACACAAACAGCAAGCAACTGCCTGCGATAACTACACGAGGTGCGGATGACTCTTTCCAGCCCGTCGCTTACCCGACGCGAATTCCTGTTCCGTGCCGCCGCTGTCGGCGGTTCGGCCCTGTTACTCAACACCATGAATGCCTGGGGCATGGGCATCGCTTCCAAGGCCGATGCGCCCCCAAGCCTGTCCGGCAGCGGCAAGGGCAAGAAGGTGGCGATCCTCGGTGCCGGCCTGGCCGGCATGACCGCCGCCTTCGAGCTGAGCAAGCTCGGCTACCAGGTCGAGGTGCTCGAAGCCCGCCCCTTCGCCGGCGGCCGCTGCCAGACCGCGCGCAAGGGTTTCACTCTGCAGGAACTGGGCGGCGAGACGCAGACCTGCCGCTTCGACGAAGGCCAGTACATCAACCACGGCCCCTGGCGCATTCCGCTCGACCACCAGTCGACGCTCTATTACACCCGCCTGTTCGACGTGCCGCTCGAAGTCATGGTCAACGATAACGACCACGCCTGGATCTATATGGAAGACGCCGGCCCGTTCTCGGGCAAGCGCCTGCGCCAGGAACAGGTCAAGGCCGACATGCGCGGTCACGTGGCCGAGCTGCTGGCCAAGTCGGTGCAGGCTAAGCAGCTCGACGCCGAGCTGAGCGCCGAAGACCGCATGCTGCTGCTCGACTACCTCGAGCACGAGGGCGCGCTGACCAAGAAGGATCTGGTCTACCGCGGCCGCAACGGCGCCGGTTATGCCGTCAATCCGGGCGCCGGCCAGCGTCCGGGCCAGTTGCACGATCCGCTGGGCTTCCGCGAGCTGCTGACGTCCAAGGTCGGCAAGGTCTACAGCGCGGTGCAGGAATTCCCGATGCACGCGACCATGTTCCAGCCGGTGGGCGGCATGGACCGCATCGCCCAGGCCTTCGCCAAGCGGCTCGGCAGGAAGATCCGCTACGGCCAGGAAGTGCAGACCATCCGCCAGAGCCCCGACCAGGTGACGCTCACGGTCAAGGACACCGCCAGCGGCAAAGTCTCGACCGTCACCGCCGACTACTGCCTGTGCGCGATGCCGCTGTCGATCCTGCGCACCCTCGACACCGATTTCTCGGACCGCTTCAAGGGCGCGCTGAAGGCGGTGTCGTATGCGCCGGTCGGCAAGATCGGCCTGCAGATGAAGCGCCGCTTCTGGGAAGAGGACGACCAGATCTACGGCGGCCACGTGCTGACCGACATGAAGGGCATCAACACCATCTCGCTGCCCTCGTCGGGTTGGCAACAGAAGAAGGGCGTGCTGCTCGGCTACTACCACTATGCGCTGGATGCGATCGAGGTCAGCGCCATGTCGCCCGCCGAGCGCGCCGAGTTCGCGGTGAGCGCCGGCGAGAAGATCTTCCCGGCCTACCGCGCCTCGTACGAGAACGCCTTTTCGGTGGCCTGGCACCGGGTCCAGTACAACCTGGGCGGCTGGGCCGAATGGGACGAGGCCGGGCGCAAGAACGCCTACCCGCTCCTGCTCGAAGGCGAAGGCCGCGTCCTGCTGGCCGGTGAGCACCTGAGCTACCTGACCGGCTGGCAGGCGGGCGCCATCGAGTCGGCCTGGCAGCAGATCGAACAACTGCACCGGAGGGCCAGCGCATGATCCGTCACGCATTCATCCTGGCCGCGCTGCTGGCCGCCAGCGCCGCGCAGGCGCAGGCGCCGACAGCCGCCGCCGACGGCAAGACCCTGTTCGCCAAGAACTGCGCCGCCTGCCACCAGGCCACCGGCAAGGGCATTCCCGGCGCCTTCCCGGCGCTGGCCGGCAACGGCTTCGTGCAGGGCGCGCCGGGCGACGTCGCCACCGTGCTGCTCAAGGGCCGCGGCGGCATGCCCGATTTCTCCGGCAGCCTGAACGACGCCGAGATCGCCCAGGTACTGAGCTATGTGCGCAGCAGCTGGGGCAACAGCGCCGCCCCGCTCAGCGAACAGGAGGTCGGCACCCTGCGCACCGCGCTCGGCGTGCAGCCCGCATCGCACAGCCGCTTCGGCAACAAGCACTGATCCACCGTCACCGTCATCCTGAAAGGTTTTATGAACACATCCCGCCAAGCCGCCCTGGTCCTCGCCCTGGCCGCCCTGCTGCCCGTCGCCGCCGGTGCCCAATCCATCGTGCGCCACAAGATCCCGAACTCGGATTTCCCGATCGCCCAGGCGGTCACCCTGCCGGCCGGCACCACCATCCACTTCATCAGCGGCCAGGTCCCGCCCACCGTCAACAAGAGCGCCGATCCGAATTCGCTGGCCGCCTTCGGCGACACCAAGACCCAGACCGCCGGCGTGCTGACCAAGATCCAGGACATCCTGAAAGGCATGGGCCTGAGCATGGGCGACGTGGTCAAGATGCAGGTGTTCCTGGTCGGCGACCCGGCCAAGAACGGCAAGGCCGACGTGGCCGGCTTCATGGAAGGCTATACCCAGTTCTTCGGCGGTCCGCAACCCAACCTGCCGGCACGCGCCGTGGTGCAGGTGGCAGGCCTGTCGAACCCCGGCTGGCTGGTCGAGATCGAGGTGGTGGCCGCCAAAAAATAAACCGCGCCTTATCTGCTGCTGCGCAGCGCCGTTGTCCGCACCACCAAGTTTCGATCGTTGATACGCAATCCAAAAACCAGGGGGTAACACAATGCACAAGGCCATACTTCATACCGGCGTCGCTGCCGGCGTCCTGACCTGCGGCCTGGGCCTCGCCCACGCGGCCGACGACGACAAGCCCGCCGCGCCCGATGCCGTCGTCGCGGCCGTCGAAGCCGGTCCGACCAACAGCGGCGTGGTGATCGTCACCGGCACCCGCGCGGCCGGCCTGAAGGTCGAGAACAGCGCCTCGCCGGTGCAGGTCCTGGACTCGACCTCGCTGGCACGCACCGGCCAGCCCGACCTGATCCAGGCACTGGCCCAGAACCTCCCCTCGCTGACCGCCCAGGCATTCGGCAGCGACATGGCCAACATGACGCTGTCGGCGCGCCTGCGCGGCCTGTCGCCCAACAACACCCTGGTGCTGGTGAACGGCAAACGCCGCCACGGCACCGCCAACCTGGCCGTGCTGGGCGGCCCCTACCAGGGCGGCGCGGCGGCCGACCTGAACTACATCCCGGTGGCGGCCATCGACCACATCGAAGTGCTGCAGGACGGCGCCGCGGCGCAGTACGGCACCGACGCGATCGCCGGCGTGGTCAACATCATCCTCAAGTCGAACTACCGCGGCGGCAGCGGCAACGTCAACGGCGGCGCCTACGGCGACGGCGGCGGCCACACCGGCGACGGCAGCGTCAACGTCGGCGTCACGCCCTTCACCGACGCCTTCCTGAGCCTGACCGCGGAAACCAAGTACCACGGCTTTTCCGACCGCGGCGGGGTCGACCCGCGCGTGATCGACGCCGCCAACCTGGCCCGCTACCCGCAGCTGCGCGATGCGCCGGGCTACCCCTACGTCAACCACATCTCGGGCGACGCCCAGTACCGCCAGCACATCCTGGCCGCCAACTTCGGCGCCGACCTGACGCCCGACGTGAACCTGTACAGCTTCGCCACCTACGGCAAGAAGGAAGCGGCGGCCTTCGAGAACTACCGCACCCCGGACCGCCTGCCGTCGATCTACCCGACCGGCTTCTCGCCGCAGGAAACCTTCGATGAGAAGGACTTCGCCTTCACCGCCGGCCTGAAGGGCACCGTGGCCGGCAACTGGCGCTGGGACCTGTCGAGCACCTACGGCAAGGACACCGCCAAGCTGGGCGTCGCCCACTCGGCCAACGTCTCGCTGTACAACGACACCGGCTCGACCCCGCTGGAGTTCTATGCCGGCAAATTCGTGGCCAGCCAGTGGACCAACAACTTCGACCTGAGCCACGAGTTCAACGTCGCCTGGGCCACGCCGCTCACCTTCGCCATCGGCCTCGAGCACCGCCGCGACACCTACGAGATCGGCGCCGGCGACGCCGCCTCGCGCTACAAGGAAGGCTCGCAATCCTTCCCCGGCTTCTCGCTGACCGACGCCGGCCGCCACAGCCGCAACAACAAGGCGATCTACGTCGACCTGAACGGCCAGCCGGTCAAGGGCTGGACCGTCGACCTGGCCGGCCGCTACGAGCGCTTCAGCGACTTCGGCAGCGCCCGCGTCGGCAAGCTGACCAGCCGCTACGATCTCTCGCCGACCTTTGGCGTGCGCGGCACCTGGTCGAACGGCTTCCGCGCCCCGACCCTGGCCGAACAATACTACTCGGCCACCAACGTCTCCCCGCGCAGCGCCTTTGTCCAGCTGGCGCCGAACTCGCCGGGCGCACGCCTGGTCGGCATCGACGGCTTGAAACCGGAAGCGTCGACCAACCTCAGCGCCGGCCTGGTGTTCAATCCACAATCCAACCTGGCGATCACGCTGGACGCCTACCAGATCAAGATCCGCGACCGCATCGTCGGCTCCGGTTCGCTGTACGGCTCGGGCGGCGCGGTCAACTCGCCGGCCGTCATCGCCGCCATCCTGGCCAACGGCAACGTGCTCGACCCGACGGTGGTCCAGACCGGCATCAACATCTTCTCGAACGCCGTCAACACGCGCTCGCGCGGCCTGGAATTCGTGGCCACGCTGAACAGCAACTACGGCAGCAGCGGCAAGGTGGACTGGTCGCTGGCCGCCAACTACAACCGGGTGCAGGTCATCAAGATCAACCAGGCGCCGGCCCAGCTGCAGCCGCAGACCCTGCTCGACCGCACCGCGATCTCGGACCTCGAAACCGCCTCGCCGCGCGTGCGCGTCAACCTCGGCGCACTGTGGCGCAGCGGCGCCTGGACCGTGAACCTGCGCGAAGCCATCTACGGCAAGGCGACGGAACTGCAGTCCTCGGACGGCGCGACCTACTACGAGACCAAGGTCAAGCCGACCGCGATCACCGACCTCGAAGTCAGCTACCAGCTCGGCAAATCGTGGACGCTGTCGGCCGGCGCGAACAACCTGTTCAACCAGTATCCGGACAAGGTGAACGGCGACCTGCTGGCCGAGCAGCGGGCCAACCTGGACAATGCGGCGGTGACGATCTATCCGAGTTTTTCGCCGTTCGGTATCAATGGCGGGTATTACTATCTGCGGGCCGGGTTCAAGTTCTGATCTGATCCGAATGCGCAGACGAAGTTGCGATGCGGCAACTTGAATGGGGGTGGCGGCGCCTAGAATGCGAGAGCTTTCCGGGTGCCCCATTCCTCCTTCTCGAGTGCATTGCGATGACTTCACATTACTACCGGCCGTCCGGCCGGGTGCCGGCGTCGGCATATCCCTTCGTTGTCCTGTACGCGCTTGCGACAATCCCTGTCGCGTGGCTCTATGCGTGGTTGATGATCCACGTACCGCCGGTCATCAATCTGTTCTTCACGGTGTGCTATTCGGTCTGGCTCGGCTACCTTACCTCGCGAGCCGGCGCACGCGCCAAGGTGCGCAATCCCGACTGGATGGCGCGGGCCGGGATCGTCATCGGCCTGGCAGGATGGTATTTCCAGTGGGCCGCGTGGATTGCGCTGATCGACCACAAGGTCGCCGGCCAGCCCGGCGGCTATCCGTTGTCCGGCATCTTCATCGATCTGGCCTCGCATCCCGCTGTACTGTTCGACGCCGCCATCGATATTGCGCAGGCCGGTACCTGGTCGCTGCGCGGCGACCCGATCAGCGGCAGCACCCTGGCCCTGCTCTGGCTGGGCGAACTCCTCATCTTGCTGACCTGCGTGCGCACCTCCGGCCGCATGCAGGCTGGCGATCCTTTCTGCGAAGCGTCCGGTACCTGGGCGGAAAAAATCGAGGTCACGCGTAAATTCGCCTTCGTCGACGACGCGCAGTCCCTGCCCGCTTATCTGGAGCAGCACCCGCACGACCTGCTGGGCGTGCTGGGTCCCTGGTCCGAAACCGTCTCGCTGAGCCATGCGACGGTGACGATTCACCGTTGCCGCGGTGCCGATTCATATCTTTCGCTCAGCAACGTGGCCGCCACCATGGAAAAGGGCAAGGTCAAGGAAACCATCACGCCGGTTCTGATGTACCTGCGCTTGCGCGGCATCGACCTGGATGCGTTCCTCGAGCAGTTGACGTCCGCAATGCGCTCGCCCACGAAAGCTGGCAGCAACGAAGAGAATGCTGCCCCCATCGCCAAGGAACTCGAAGCAGCTCTCGACCACCTGAATACCGCGCACTTCGAGGCGGCATTGGATGGCGCGCTGCGTTACACCGTATCTGATCAGCCAAGCCTGCGAACCGACGCTAATCGCCTTTGCGGTTTGGCCTGTTCGCGCCTTGAACGCTGGGAAGCAGCCTTCGGCTTCTGGCATTCGCTGTGCGTTGACGAGCCGACTGCGCACAATACCTTACAGGCAGCGACGAGTTCGGTCATGGCAAGGAATCTGGAGCGCGGGATCCTGTTGATGGAACGTGCCTGCACGCTCAACGCGTCGTCACGCGAGGTACCGGGGATCACGCTTGAAACGAGTTTCCTGACTGCCCTGACCCAAGCTGGACAGATGCAGGCGGGCATGCCCTATCTGGAACGGATCAAGCAAATATATGTGGGGCTTGGGAAAACCGATCCGACCGTCTTGTTCCTTTATCGGCTTCCTCGCTTCGACGTGTTTCTCGATAATAGCGTGCCCATCGTTCGGGCCAATCTTGACGCGGAGCAGGAGCGGCTCTGGTATGCGTCGATGCTGCCGCATCTGGATGAGCAAGGGAAGGCGGAACTCGGTGTGTGGATGCAGGCGAAGTTGCAACCAGGTTGAGCGCATTAGGAGGCTGCCGACCTTTCGATCAACCTTTGGCCTGCTGATGCTGGATGGGTAGCCGAAACGTTGGCGAGATAAGCGGTAATAGAAAGCTGACCTTCATGGCACTGTCAATCGCACGCAGCGCTTACTTCGCTAATGATCCAGACAGATTTAACTAACGTAAATCCAATACTCTTCACGCATGCTTCGTCTATAAAATATTGCAACACCACCTTGTTTTCTTCTACGCGCAGATTCGCATTCCAAGCTCTTTTCGCCGCTATGATTTCAGCAGCAATATCATTATCAGGCAGAGGCAAGTCGGATTTTTTCAACTCGCTACTCGATGCAAAATTTCGTCTGACCTTGCTGGACAAGTGGCGTGCAATGTATGCTCTGGACCCTTGGTCAGCTGGAGCACACAATACCGTTTCGATCACTCGCCAAAGGTGTTCGGGGCTTTGCACCGGCGTTTTGGTAATTGCTGCTTGAGAGCCGTCAGCTCTGTATCATCACACGCGTTGGCATAGCTATCCCCATGCATGACGATCGCAGGATGCCGCTGGGTCTGGGCATGTACGAATGGCGCGCTTACCAGTAGCACAGCCGATAACAAAGCAGCGCCAATCAATTTCTCGACAATCATCTTTACCTGCCGGTTCCTTATCTCATGTGAGGAGCGACTCTGGTCGGATAAATCTGGTCAGGTGGAAGCTCTGGGGTTTCCCCATCAAAGGTTGCCCCCAGATTAGCAACACAAAACTGCTCAGCCGCACGCCATTCCACTGCCGAGACTGGATGAGACAGCACTTTTTCGTCGGGGAAGTTATAGCGAAGCGCGTCGAGCGCGTCATAGCGAATCGAGCGCTCCTTTATGTTTGGGACGTAGGTTTTGAGTGGAGAACGCAAGAACCTGCAAACCTGCAGCAGCGTACGCGGTGTTCCGATCAATCCCAGAAGTTCAAGTTGTACTGCGACTTGCTTTCCGTCTCTGGCGGTGCCCACGTCGTAGAACCGATTCTTGGGTGCTGGTGGGGCATCCCGCTCTGCTTTGACAGCGGCGGCAATAAATTCCGCTTCGATGCCAGCATTTCCTAATGCGGCCTGAGTAATTCTTATTATCTGACGATAGTCCTCGGACTCCTGCCACACCGCAGATCGGGCCAGCGCTTCGACCAACGGTGCAGCACGAGACGATTTGGCTTTCGCGATCAAGTAAAGATATTCGCCTTTTTCACGCCGTAGGGAGTTTATATAAATTTCATCAAATACGGCCAAATCGGCAGGGCGGCATTTCTTTCTGAGAATACTTTCCGCATTGCTTGAAGCTTCGTCATCTTTGGCAAATCCTTCGACGAGCAATGTCTTCATCACAGCGTGGTCGCGTATGATTGAAAACTTCCCAGGCATTGGCTTATCCAGCTCCAACCCAACCCGGTAGAGTAACTCAACGATATTGGTTCGCACCACCGGCGTACCCGTTGCCAACTCCCTTGTCAATAATGATAACGCAGATTTTTCGATACGGCCGTTTACGACGAGGCCGCCGACGAAATCGGTCGATTTAAGAGCTTCACCACGGCGGAATTCAGCAATATATTGTTGTGCGCTCTTGCCCATGTTTGTACCTCCTGAATTCGCGCTCATCGTGGTTGACGTGATTAAAATCCCTACCGCGAGCAGTAAGGCTACTTTCACAATTAAAATAGATTTCATTTAACAGGCGGCTTCGGCAATGGGCGCGGAATCGTTTCCCACTGGTTTTCTTTGACGCCAGGGGTGTATCGACTTTCCCGAGGGCAGTATCTGAGTCGGTTGTCTGTCGTCCCTACGTGAAAATTCATGAAATTCGTCAAGTCTACGATGTCCTGCAGTTCCAATGCAGAGTGTCCAACCTCATGCAAAATTGTCCACTTGGTGATATCCAGTGTACTGGCATCTTCAGTTATGATAATCGGATCCGTGCTCCAGGCCACTGCGGGAAATTCCAGCGGCTCGCCACTTGCGTGATCAAAATTGAGAGGTTTGGCCAAGGTGGCAATATTGCCACTAGTACTTATAACGTCTATGTTCTCCAACGACTGACCCTTACCTAGAGGCATTATTGCCTTAAAGACATTGTTACCCCTTACCGAAATGGACGTATCACCTTTGCGTGCTGGACGATCCAGATAGTAATAGGATCGCATCTTTTTTATGATTGCGACTCGATATTGGTCGGGTTCGTTTGAGTTCATCGAGGCCGAAATCAAGTCGAATTCCAGACCGCCTTGCGAGTTAATATCAAAGATGAGTGCGCCGTCTATATTTTTTCCAAAGTCGACATGTACGACCGAATTGTCAGTAGTAAAATTTTTAAGATCAAATCTAACGACACCTTCCTTCAGCTTTTCGTTCGCGAGAGTTTGATGACCAGCATAGTCGGCATTTGGATAAATCAATGCTGTCGCCGAAAATGCGTTATTAGCCACTTTAGCAACAAGCACCTTGACGACCTTCTCAGCATAAACGTTCAGATTCAATGCTGCACACACGGTGGACGCGGAGCACTTCATTTTGGCGCGTAAAACCGTAGCCTTTTTCTGCCAGGATTTTGCCTGTATGCGCAAGTCAAACTCCGACTTGTCGGGTGCCGCATCTACCGTACAGACTTTCGCGTCATCGGGCACGAAGCTGAAATCCGTTCCCAATGCTCCGCCCTCGATTTTCACGCCGATGAAAGTCTCGCTATTACTTTTGATCGACACGTGATCATCATCTTGAATCAAAGGTGTGTCATAGTCATCGTATCCGTAGTGCTGTCGCGGTGATGGTTTGAAGCTTATTTTCGCAACCGTCACTGATATGGTCTTGCTCTTTTTTCCTCCATCTCGACCTGTGCGTGTCACGGTAATGATTTCTCCGTCACGCGCGCTACTCGGCATCATCAGCGCTTCGACCACCAGGGTGGAGCCGGTTTTATTTACCAGCCTGAGCTTGTCGCTATCGGTGTCCCACGCATAGGTACCGCCCGGATCGCCGGGCAAATCCGTCGCAGATATAGTGATTCGCCCATCAACCTTCATGATGCGACACCTGGCCGTGAGAATGAAATCTTGAGATGGTCGTCCCGGCACGACAACCTCGCGGCGCTTCTTGTTTTCAATCGGCGTCTGAGTGGAGCGTCCTATCAAAACCTGTTTCTGATTCATCAGATATCACCCTTGGTGACGTAGAGTTTCAGCTCCTGCGGATCGGCACTCATTACGACGTGAGTCTGCCCGTTTTCATCCGTGATCCCATTCTCGAAGGTGCCATCCGCCAGCTCTATTCGATAGTGCAAATCCGCGATTGGCTGACCGTCAGGATCTTTGATGACAAATGCTTCGTCGAACAGCTTCTGGCGAGAGTCCGGCAGCTTGGTCAACACCGCAGCATGGGCACTACCCGCATCAAACACATGCTGCCCACCCTTCACACTGAAATTCCCCGGACAAGCAAACGTGATATCCCCACCATCCAGCGTCACCGCCGACTGCCCCGCCTGCAGCACGATCTTCTCCTTGGCCTTGATCTCGATCCCGTCGTTCACCGAAATCACCACCACTTCCTTGTCCGCCAAAATCTCCAGCCCATCGGTATGCGCCTGCAGCGACACCGGCCCGTTCGCCGCGATCGCCTGGATGCCGCCCGCATGCGTGAAGAACGACGCCGCCTCGCCCGCCACCGCCGACACCGTGTGCGCCGCAGCCAGGTGGAAGTCGGATTGCGTGGTCCAGTGCAGCGACTTGCCTGCGTACAGCACGGTCGATGCCGGCGTGGCCCAGTTGATGCCGGCCGCGGCGTCCATCAGCACGAAGGCGGCGCCGAACTTTTCCACCGGCTGCGCGGCATCCGGCTCGCGCGTGCCGGGCTTCGGCTTGCATGCAGGCTGGCCGTTGACCGTGGCGCCGTACTTGCCGGCTGCGTGCGGGTCGATGCGGTCGATGAAATCGGCCTGTGCCTGGGCGGCGGCGCTGCTGAACAGGGCCTGCTGCTGGGCCGCCGCGCCGGCCAGGGTCCGGCTCAGCGACTGCGCTGCCTTGCATTGCGACAGCGCTTCCGCCACGTCCATCTGCGTCGAGGTGATGCCGCTGCCCAGCGCCGGCCGGCTGCTGGTCGACAGCAGCACGCCCTCCCCGCCGCGCACCACGGCCCAGGCGTCGGTGCGCAGTTCGAAGCCGCTGCCGCGGTAGCGGCCGCGCGCGGCGGTCGACGGCGGCTGGTCGATCAGGTAGCCGAGGTTCAGCTGGCTCGACGCCGTGCTGGTGGCGAGGCGCGTGCGCAGCTGGCCGGGCGTGTCGTCGAGCTGCCATTGGTTGAAGCCGCTGCCGTCGAAGTTGTGCGTGTGGATGCCGGACAGGACGCCGGCGTGGTCGACGCTCGCGTCCACGCCGGCGGCGAACGGTGGGGTATCGCTGCCGTTGTAGAGCTGGGCCACGATCACGGGGCGGTCGATGTCGGCGTCGATGAAGTCGACCAGCACTTCGGTGCCGAGGCGCGGCGTGAATTGCGTCCCCCAGTTGGGGCCGGCCAGCGCTTCCGCCACGCGTACCCAGGTACCGGCGCACTGGTCGCCTGGGGCATTGCCCTGTGCGTCGGTATCGTGCGCCAGCCCGCCCGCGTTCGGCGCGATGCCGCGCTGCCAGGGGAACTGGATGCGCACCTGGTAGTCGCGCGTGGTGGTGGCGACGCTGCCGGCCAGCCCGACCACCAGCGCGGTCTGCGGGCCGGGGGCCGTGGGGCAGCGCAGCGCTGCGGTGGCTGCGGGCACGATGGGCACGGCGGCGCGCACGCAGGCGAAGCGGTTGCGGTAGGTGCCGTTCTCCACGCCTCCCTGCGCGGTGGAAGCGATCCCGGTGCGGAAGTTGTTGCGCGCCTCATGGCGCACCCACAGCACCGTGAATCCGTTCTCGCCCTCGGGATAGCGCTCGTGCCGGATCAGCTGGAAACCGTGACCTGCGGCCAGGCGGCGCACGGCACCGGCGCCTTCGAAGACCTTGTTGTCCAGCTCCAGCGCCTCCAGCATCCGGCGGCTGTGCCGCTCGGCCTCGGCGCGGCTGCCGAACAGGCGCTCGCCGCTGCCGTCGTAGACCGGCAAGGCAGGCAGTTCGCCGGCGTCCAGGGTCGACTGCTGCTCGGCCGCCGGTGCGCCCAGTTGCGCCGGGTCCCAGCTGCTGATGCCGACCGCGTTGGCGGCGACCTGGCGGCGCGCGCCGAACGCGTCGATCGCGTCGTCGGTGTCGGTGGCCCGCACGCCGTGAAAGCGCAGTCGCTCCCCGCCCGGCAGCGCGGGCAGGCGCGCCCGGCTGTCGAAGATGAGCAGCCGATGGCGCGACTGTCCGTGGTCGCCGGACGGCGCATCGCCGGCGCCGTCGTGCTCGAAGCGGAAACTCAGGCCTTCTGCCACCAGCACGCGCAGGAAGAAATCGAGATCGCTTTCGCGGTACTGGGTGCAGACCGGGTGCACCGTCAGATCCTGCGCGATGTCGAAGTCGAAGCGGACCTGCGGATAGTCGCGCAGCAGTTCGGTGACGACAGCGCGCGCGTCCTGGTCCTGGAAGATCCAGCTGTCGCGCCGCAGCGCCAGCAGCGACAGGGCCGGTTCCAGGCGCAGGCGGTAGCGCGCCACGCCGCCGTCGGCACCGCGCCAGTCGGCTTGCGTGCACAGGCCGTGCCAGGCGCGCCGGCTGCCGTCCGGCTGCAGCAGGCCGACCGTGAGTTCCTCGCCGATGAACAGGTCCAGGTCGAGATCGGCCGAGGTGCTCAGCGCATCGACCTCGAAGACGAACAGTTCGTTGATCCCTTCGCGGCCGCTGAAGGCGTCGACCGCCAGCGATTCGGGCAAGCCGCTGTCGTGGGCGCTGGCCAGCGTCAGCAGACGGGCGTGCTGGCTCAGACCGGTGCCGAACATGGCGGCGAGGTCGATCGCGCTGTTGACCGGGGCGTTCATGGGGTCGCGGCCATGGAAGGCTCCTTGGATGTCCGACCGTCGATGCTAGCGGACTCCGCGGGTGCGACATAGCAGGTGCACATTGACCACAGTCAATGTGCACTTCAAAACTCTACCGATGACGCAGGGTCAGTGCGCGTCCAGCGCCGTCCCGCAATCCTTGCAGAAGCGCGCAGCCGGCTCGTGGCCGCCGCTGCCGCAGGCGGCGCAGGTGCGCGGCACCGGCACTGCCAGCGCACGCGCCGGGCCGAGGCGGCGGTCGCCGCGGCGGGCCGACATCTCGGCGGTCACGATCCCGGTCGGCACCGCCAGGATGCCCCAGCCGAGCAGCATCATGAACGAGGCGATCGCCTTGCCCAGGTGGGTGTGCGGGGTGATGTCGCCGTAGCCGACGGTGGTCATGGTGACGGTGGCCCAGTACATCGCCACCGGAATGCTGGTAAAGCCGTTCTTCGGTCCCTCGACCACGTACATCAGGGTGCCCAGGATCAGGATCGCCATCAGCACCACCGACAGGAACACGGCGATCTTGCGCCCGCTTGCGGCCAGCGCCTCGCCCAGGCGGGTGTACTCCTCGATATACAGGGTCAGCTTGAAGATGCGGAAGACGCGCAGCAGGCGCAGGATGCGGATGTCCAGCAGCAGTTCGCTGCCCGGCACCAGCAAGGAGAAATAGGTGGGCACCACCGACAGCAGGTCGATCACGCCGAAGAAGCCGGTGGCGTAGCGCCACGGGCGCTGCACGCACACCAGGCGCGCCACGTACTCGGCGCTGAACAGCAGCGTGAAGCCCCATTCGAGCACGTTCAGGACCCGGCCATAGTCCTTGTGCAGGAGCGGCACGCTGTCCAGCACCACCACGAAGATGCTGAGCAGGATCGCGCATACCAGGGCGATGTCGAAGCGGCGCCCGGCCGTGGTGTCGGCTTCGAAGATGACGTCGTACATGCGCCGGCGCAGGCCGGGCGGCGGGCGGCCGTAGGTCCTGGGGGCCTGCGGCACGTAGCCGTCGGGGTTCGGCTTTCTTGGCGCGGTCTTGCGGAATTTCATGCGTCAGTCGGCGTGGCGCTCCACCCAGGTCGCATAGCACTCCATGAATTGCTGCAGGAAGCCGCGCAGCGATTCGTCGGTGAGCTGGTCGCCGTCGAATTTGTTGGCGATGCCGCCGATGTAGGCTTCGGGCATCTGCATGCACGGCATATTGAGGAAGACCAGGGTCTGGCGCACCGCGTGGTTGGCGCCGAAGCCGCCCAGTGCGCCCGGCGAGTTGCTGACCACGGCGCAGGGCTTGCCGGTCCAGGCCGCCTGGCCATAGGGACGCGAGCCGACGTCGATGGCGTTCTTCAGCACCGCCGGCATCGAGCGGTTGTACTCGGGCGTGCAGAACAGGATGCCGTCGGCGTCGTGGATGCGGCCGCGGAATTCGGTCCAGGTGGGCGGCGGGGTATCCGTTTCGTCATCCTGGTTGTACATCGGCAGCTGGGAGATGTCGACGATTTCCAGTTCCAGCGTGGGCGGCGCGACCAGCATGAGGCTCTTGGCCAGTTTGCGGGTAAACGATTCCTTGCGCAGGCTGCCTACCAGTACAGCAATCTTGCGGGTGGCCATGACGATCCTTTCTCGGTCTGCAAATGATGGTGCGGAAACGGCAGTGTAGCGATTTTTGCCATCCGCAGGCACCCGCGTGACTTTTCGAATATGTACCTCGATTAACGGCTACCCGCGGCCGCGGCCGTTACGCCGTCTACGAACCGGTGGATGGTCGCTCCCGCACCGCCCGCGCCGCCTGCTGATACGGCGTGCCCCATGCCTTGAAGCTGCGCTCGATCAGCAGCGTCTCGCGGCCGTCGAGCACCTTGTCGGCCTGGACGATGTCGAGCATGGCCTGCATGACCGCGATGCGCATGGTCGTGTCGGCGACTTCGTGCAGCAGCGTGTCGAGCAGGCGGCTGTCGATCTCGACCTCGCTGGCGCCGCGGCGGGCGGCGCCGGCCAGCATGTCTTCGCAGACTTCGTGCACGACCTCGTCGAAGGCGGCTTCGTCGACCCCGACCCGGGCCAGGATGCCGGAATGGCGCATGGCGCGCACTTCGGCCGGCGCCAGGTGGCCGTCGACGATCATGGCCAGGACCAGCAGGCGGCACACGGCCTTGGGACTGTCGGTTGCATAGTTGCGCATGGTGTTCTCCAAAAAGCGTTGAGTGCTCAGACTACAGGCCGGGCATTCGAAAGTAAAATCGAATAATCTTTCGCAATCCTCAATATTTTTGGAGTGATTCCTTGATCAACTACAAGCACCTGCAATACTTTTACGTGGTAGCGACCAGCGGGACCGTTGCCGCCGCCGCGCTGCGCCTGCACGTGTCGGCGCAGGCGATCAGCACCCAGCTGCAGCTGCTCGAAGACCAGTTCGGGGAAGCGCTGTTCCGCAAGAAGGGCCGGCTGCTGGAACTCACCGAAGCCGGCAAGACGGTACTGCTGTATGCCGAACGCATCTTCGACCTCGGCAACGAACTCGAACAGACGGTGCGGCGCGGCCTGTTCCGCGCGCCCGAGACGCTGCGCGTCGGCGTGTGCGACGTGATCCCCAAGACCATGGCGTTCCGCCTGCTGCAGCCGGCGCGCGACGCCGGGCTGGCGATGCGCCTGGTGTGCCGCGAGGGCGGGCTCGATGCGCTGATGCTGGAGCTGAGCGCGCACCGCCTCGACCTGGTCATCGCCGACCGCGGCCTGCCGCCCGGCAGCGCCGTGCGCGGCCACACCCACCTGCTCGGCTCCAGCACGCTGGCGGTGCTGGGCCACCCCGACCTGTGCGCGGCCTGGGACGGCCCCTTCCCGCAGCGCCTGCTTGGGGCACCCTTCCTGCTGCCGGGGACCGACGCCGTGGTCCACAGCCAGTTGCAGGCCTGGTTCGAGCTGCACGGCCTGCGCCCGATCGTGGCCGGCGAGTTCGACGACGGCGCCCTGCTGAACGCGTTTGCGCGCGCCGGCACCGGCTTCATCGCCGCGCCCGGCGTGCTGGCCGATGCCGTCTGCCAGGAATACGGGCTGCAGCAGGTCGGCACCATCGACAGCATCGTCGAGCAGTTCCATGCGGTGACGGTGGCGCGGCGCGTCGACCATCCGGCGGTGCGCCGCATCCTGGACGGCGCCGGGGCGGTGTTCAAGGTCGGCTAGATGCGGCGGCGCCGGTACTCGTCGAGGAAGGATGCGGCTTCCTTCTTGCCCAGCACCTTGATGTCGTCGCCATGCCAGGCATACAGGAAAGGCGCGCCGCCGCGGTCGGTCAGCTTGGCGCGGATCAGGAAACGGGTGCCGGGCGGGTAGACCGCCGGGTCCATCAGCCGGCGCGAGCACTGCACCCGCATCGCGGTCGAATACGCCTGCCCGGCCACCGGCTTGATCTTCAGGCGGCCGCTGCGCGCATCGATCACGGATTCGACGGCCACGTCGCGGTAGGCCCAGGGATCGCGCGCCATCTCAGGCCTTTGCCGCCAGGGCCGTGGCCGCGTGCACGGGTGCTTCGCGGATCGGCAGGTTGACCAGGGCGGCGGCCAGCGCCAGCAGGATGTCGGCGTACCACATCCAGGTGTAGTCGCCGAAGCGCACGAAGGCCAGCCCGCCCAGCCAGGCGCCGAAAAAGCCGCCGATCTGGTGCGACAGCAGGGTCAGGCCGAACAGCGTCGACAGGTAGCGCGTGCCGAACAGCTTGCCGACCAGCCCGGCCGTCGGCGGCACCGTGGCCAGCCAGGTGAACCCGAGGGCGGCGGCAAAGATATAAAAGGTCAGTGCGCTCTTCGGCGCGACCAGATAGAGGCCGATGATGAGCGCGCGGCTGGCGTACATTAGCGCCAGCAGCCACTTCATGCGGTAGCGCTGGCCGAGCGCGCCCGCGATCAGGGAACCGGCGATGTTGAACAGGCCGATCAGGGCCAGGGCAGTGGCAGAGACGCCGGCCGGCAGGCCGCACAGCACGACCTCGCCCGGCAGGTGGGTGACCAGGAAGGCGATGTGGAAGCCGCAGGTGAGGAAGCCGGCGTGCAGGCACAGGTAGCTCCGGTCGCGCAGCGCCGCCTTGACCTGGCGGCCGAGCGTGATTTCGTCCTGGGTGCCGGCCGATGCCGCCTGCGGCGGCTTGCCGCGCAGCGGCCAGGCCAGCGGCAGCGTCACCAGCGTGGTGGCGGCCAGCGCGACCATCGCCACCACCCAGCCGCTGGCGGCGATCATGAACTGCACCAGCGGCGCGAACACGAACTGGCCGAACGAGCCGCCGGCGTTGATGAAGCCGGCGGCGAAGGGGCGGCGCGCGGGCGGCAGGCGCTGGGCGGTGGCGCCGATCAGGATCGAGAAGCTGCCCGCCCCCGCCCCGGCCGCCGACAGGATGCCGAGGGTAAGCATCAGGCCCCATTGCGACGAGACGAAAGGCGTGGCCGCCAGGCCCGCTGCCAGCAGCACGCCGCCGAGCACGATCACGCGCGCCGCGCCGTACTTGTCGGCCACCGCGCCGAACACCGGCTGCGAGGCGCCCCACATGAACTGGCCGACCGCCATCGCCAGGCTGATCGAGGCGATGCCGAGGCCAGTCGAGGTGTTGATCGGGGAAAGGAACAGGCCGGTGGTGAGGCGGGCGGCCATGGTGACCATCAGGATGGCGGCGGCGGAGAGGATCAGGAGCCAGGGTGCTGGAATCGATTCAGCGCGCGGGCTCGTTTCGGCGGAGGTCGGCATCGTGGACTCGCTGGATTTTGTTATTTTGCTAGTGTCGCACGCTGCCGTGAAACCTGCACGGCCGGGCCATTTTTCCGGCCTGCTGCCATAGCACGTCGCCCCTGCGCAGGCAGGGGCCCAAGTTTTGCGCGCGTTACCGCTATGCGTGCAACTTGGGCCCCTGCCTGCGCAGGGGCGACGTTCATGGGCCGACGACTAACGAAGTTGCCGGCTGCTGCTCAACCCTGGGCGCGCACCAGCAACGCAGTCGCCTGCGCCGCCATCCCCTCTTCCCGTCCGAGGAAGCCGAGCTTTTCGTTGGTCTTGGCCTTGATGTTCACCTGCTGCGGCGATACGCCGAGGTCTTCGGCGATGCGCGACACCATCTGCGGGATGTGCGGCGCCATCTTCGGCTGCTGGGCGATGATGGTGGCGTCGATATTGCCGATGGTGTAGCCGGTGGCGACGACGCGCGAAGCCACTTCGCGCAGCAGCGTGCGCGAGTCGGCGCCGGCGAACATCGGGTCGGTGTCCGGGAAGTGCTTGCCGATGTCGCCGAGCGCGGCGGCGCCGAGCAGCGCGTCGATGATCGCGTGCAGCAGCACGTCGGCATCGGAGTGGCCCAGCAGGCCCAGGCGGTGCGGGATGGTCACCCCACCGACGATGAGCTTGCGCCCTTCGACCAGGGCGTGGCAGTCATAGCCGGTTCCGATGCGGAACGGCGGAGTCGGGTTGTACGATGCAAGAGCCATAGTCATTTACACGAATTCAGGTTGGGACACTGCCAGGTACATCTCGGCGATGCGTATGTCGTCGGGCAAGGTCACCTTCAGGTTGCGGGGGTGTCCTTCCACCAATTTAGGGGTCAATCCCAGCGCTTCAACCGCACTGGCATCATCGGTAATCGTAGTCGGATCGGTGGCCGCCGACAGCGCTTCGCGCAACAATTGATACCGGAACATTTGCGGGGTCTGCGCCAGCCACAGGTTGTTGCGCGGGACCGTACCGCAGGCTTCGCCGTCGATGCAGCGCTTGACGGTGTCGACCACCGGCAGCGCCAGCAGGCCGCCGCCCGGGTGGTCGCCGGTGCCGGCGATCAGTTTCGCGATCAGCTCGGCCGTCAGGCCCGGGCGCGCGGCATCGTGCACCAGCACCCAGTCGCTGCCGGACAGCGTGCTGTTCAGCGCCGCCAGGCCGTTGCGCACGGATTCCATGCGGCTGGCGCCGCCGCAGCGCAGGATGGTCACGCCGTGGTGCGGCACGATGCTGTCGATGATGGGATCGTCCGGGCTCACCACCACGAAGGTGTGCGCGATCAGGTCGCTCGACAGGAAGGCGTCGAGCGTGTGGCGCAGCATCGGTTTGCCGCCGATTTTCAGGTATTGCTTGGGGCTGCCGGCGCCCATGCGGGCGCCGACGCCGGCGGCGGGGATTAAGGCGAAATAACGTGGTGCTTGAGTCATGTGGGTGTTGATGAGCGAGGTTGTGTCACGACGCGGAACGTCTTGTCGATCCAATAAGGGACTGTACCTCACCTTGGCAAACTTTGCTGAGACGCGCATATTCGCGCGGGCTGTCGATCGCCGCCTGCAGCCGTTCGACGCCGGTCATCTCGGCCTTGATGTAGGGCATCCAGCTGCGGTCGATCTCGTTCTGCAGCACGTCGCGCGCTGCGCCGCCGGCGGCGTACAGGGGCTTGCCCTGGAAGCGCCGCGCCAGCTTGCCGCGGGCGCGCGCTTCCACCTTCGGCAGGTAGGCCATGTACAGCTGGAGATGGCGCATTTCGTGCGCCAGGATCTCGCGGTAGGCGCAGGTGTCCGGTGCGAATTCGCTGCCGACATAGACCACGATCGGCTGGTAATACAGCTTGACGTCGATGTGCGGTGCCACGCATTCGAGGCCGCTGCGGGGCTCGGTCAGCAGCTGGCCGTCGACCTTGACCGACACCCGCGATTCGGTGCGCGTGAGGCCCAGCACGAAGCCGCTGGTGACGTTTGGCCGCTTCATCTGCGTCAGCGCGCGGTACGGGATGCTGTTGTCGATGCGGTAGCCGTTGTCGTGCGAGCTGAAGGTGGCGGTGCTGCCGGCGGCCATGGCTTCGCAGCGCGCCTGGAACGGCGTGCGCGCCTGCGCTGCGCCGCCGAGGAGCAGCGCCGCCAAACCCAGCATGGCAGCCCGCCGCCCGCGCGTCACTTACTCGGGCTTCCAGGTGCCGGCGGCGATCTTCTCGAGCCAGAAGGTGCCGATCACGGTCTTGACATCGGTGATCTCGCCGCGCTTGACCATCTCCAGCATCTCGGGAACGGTGGAGGTGAATATCTCCAGGAATTCGCCCTCGTCCAGCTTGGCCTCGCCGGCCTGCAGGCCGCGCGCCAGGAACAGGTCGAGGTGCTCGTCCGAGTAGGCGATGGCGTTGTGGATGGTGCAGACGAAGTCCCACTGCGTGGCGGTGTAGCCGGTTTCCTCTTCCAGTTCGCGCTTGGCGGCCACCAGCGAATCTTCGCCGGCGTCGATCTTCCCGGCCGGGAATTCGATGAACACGCGGTCGTTCGGGTAGCGGAACTGGCGTTCGAGCAGCACGCGGCCGTCGTCGAACAGGCACAGGATCACGACCGCGCCCGGGTGGCGGATGAACTCGCGGCCGGTCTCGCGGCCGTCGGGCAGGCGCACGCGGTCGTTCGAGACTTTCAGGAAGTGGCCATCGTAGGCAACGCTGCCGTCGATGCGGGTTTCTCTCAGGTGGGAATCGTCCATGGATGCTCCGGGTGACTGCGTCGATGAAAACGCACCGGCGCCATGGACGCAGGTGCTACTCAGTGGCGGCGCTTCCGCAGGTAGCGATACACGAAACCGGGAAATGCCAGCACGACGAACATGCAGCCGGTGATCGCATAGAACTCCCAGGTTTGCGCGAACGCGTTGCCGATGCGGGATTCAAGTAGCAAGGCCAGTGCGCCGACGATGAAGTATAAAACAAACAACTCGAGAAGACGTAGGAGGAAGTGCTTCGTGCGCGCCCCGTCCGGGGAACTGCCCCCGCCCGCGCTGGGCAGGGGCACGAAGCCGAATACCTTTTCATTGAGAAAAGGCAGGTTGGCGAACGCGATCGCGACCGCGATCACCAACCAGGCTGCGACAGAGACATCCACCGGATCAGGTACCCAGGGTTGCCTTCATGGCGTTCAGGCAGGCGGCCAGCAGCGCGCCCGGGACGATGCCCAGCACCACCACCAGCACGCCGTTCAGCGACAGCACCACGCGCATGTCGGTCGGGGTGACGATCGGCGAGGCGTCGGCCACGTCGTCGAACCACATGGTCTTGACCACGCGCAGGTAGTAGAACGCGCCGATCAGCGAGAACAGCACGGCCACGATCGACAGCCACACCTGGCCGGTGTTGACCACCGCCTGCAGCACTGCCCACTTGGCCATGAAGCCCATCATCGGCGGCACGCCGGCCAGCGAGAACATCAGCACGGTCATGACGACCGCGAACCACGGGCTGCGCTTGGCCAGGCCCTTGAAGTCGGCCAGTTCTTCGGCTTCGAAGCCGGCGCGCGCCAGCATCATGATCAGGCCGAAACTGCCCAGGGTGGTCAGCACGTAGGTGATGGTGTAGTACATCGCCGAGCTGTAGGCGACCGCGGTGTTGGCTGCATTGCCGCCGACCACGCCGGACATCATGCCGAGCATGACGAAGCCGAGCTGGGCGATGGTCGAGTAGGCCAGCATGCGCTTCAGGTTGGTCTGCGCGATCGCGGTCAGGTTACCCACAGCCAGCGACAGCACGGCCAGCGCCAGCAGCATCTGCTGCCAGTCGAAGGCCAGCGGCAGCAGGCCTTCCACCAGGATGCGGATCATCATCGCGAACGAGGCCAGCTTCGGCGCGGCGCCCAGCAGCAGGGTCACGGCAGTCGGCGAGCCCTGATAGACGTCCGGCACCCACATGTGGAACGGCACGGCGCCCAGCTTGAAGGCCATGCCGGCCACCAGGAACACCAGGCCGAACACCAGGATGGTGTTGTTGCCGGCGCCGGCGGCGCGCTGCGCGATGGTGGTGATGTCGAGGGAGCCGGTGGCGCCGTAGATCATCGAGATACCGTACAGCATGAAGCCCGAGGCCAGCGAACCCAGGATGAAGTACTTCATCGAGGCTTCGGTCGAGATTGCGTGGTCGCGGCGCATCGCCACCAGCGCATACAGCGACAGCGACATCAGTTCCAGGCCCAGGTAGATCGGCAGCATGTTGTTACCCGAGATCATGATCATCTGACCCAGGGTGGTGAACAGCGCGAGCACGTAGAACTCGCCGCCCATGTGGCCGGACATCATGCCGCGCTCGCCGGCGTACTGGCGCGAGTAGATCAGGGTCACGCCGACTGCCAGGTAGGTGAACAGCTTGAGCAGGTTCGCCATCGGGTCCGACACGAACATGTTGTAGAACGTGTAGGTCGTGGTGCCGGCGTTGAAGTCGACATAGGTGAAGGCTGCGCAGCCGACCAGGGTCAGCAGCGACAGGATGTAGGTCAGGTTGCGCTTGTCGTCCTTCGAGAACATATCGATCAGGAGAATTGCGCAAGCCGCGACCACCAGGAAGATTTCCGCGTGGAGCGGCCCCATGTTCAGGGCCGTGTCGGCGACAGTGTTGTTAATCATCGGATTCATAATCGTTTTATTGATCCAGCTTATTGCGGCAACTTCGTGACGGACACGTGCTGCAGCAGGTCCGCCACCGACACCTGGATGGCATCGGTGAACGGTGCCGGATACAGGCCCATGTAGATGGTCAGGATGGCGAGCACGCCCAGCATGAAGAACTCGCGGCCGTTCAGGTCGGTCAGTTCGGCCACGTGCTTGTTGGCGATCTTGCCGAACACGACGCGCTTGACCATCCACAGCGAGTAAGCGGCGCCCAGGATCAGCGCGGTGGCCGCCAGCAGGCCGGTCCAGAAGTTGAACTGGACGGCGCCCAGGATCACCATGAACTCGCCCACGAAGCCCGAGGTGGCCGGCAGGCCGCAGTTGGCCATCGCGAACAGCACCGAGAACGCGGCGAACTTCGGCATGCGGTTGACCACCCCGCCGTAGTCGGCGATTTCACGCGAGTGCATGCGGTCGTACAGCACGCCGATGCACAGGAACATCGCGCCCGACACGAAGCCGTGCGAGATCATCTGGACGATACCGCCCTGCACGCCGATGGCGTTGAAGATGAAGAAGCCCAGGGTAACGAAGCCCATGTGCGCGATCGACGAGTAGGCGACCAGTTTCTTCATGTCCTTCTGCACCATTGCCACCAGGCCGACGTAGATCACGGCGATCAGCGACAGCACGATGATCAGCGGCGCCAGGTAGTGCGAGGCATCCGGGGCGATCGGCAGCGAGAACCGCAGGAAGCCGTAGCCGCCCAGCTTCAGCATGATCGCGGCCAGCACAACGGAACCGCCGGTCGGCGCTTCCACGTGGGCATCCGGCAGCCAGGTGTGCACCGGCCACATCGGCACCTTGACGGCGAAGGCCATCAGGAAGGCGATGAAGATCAGGACCTGTTCCTTCATGGTCAGCGGCAGGTTGTGCCAGGCCAGGATGTCGAACGAGCCGTTCGACTTGTTGTACAGGTAGATGATCGCGATCAGGGTCAGCAGCGAACCCATGAAGGTGTACAGGAAGAACTTGAATGCCGCATACACCCGGTTCGGGCCGCCGAACACGCCGATGATGATGAACATCGGAATCAGGGTGGCTTCGAAGAAGAAGTAGAACAGCAGGCCGTCCAGCGCGACGAACACGCCGATCATCAGGCCCGACAGCAGCAGGAACGAACCCATGTACTGGGCCACGCGTTCCTGGATCACTTCCCAGGCCGAGATGATCACGATGATCGTGATGAAGGCGGTCAGCGGCACGAACCACAGGCTCAGGCCGTCGATGCCCAGGTAGTACTGGATGTTGAAGCGTTCGATCCAGGCGGCTTTTTCCACGAACTGGGGTCCGTGGGCGGTATTGCTGAAGCTCGTCATCAGCGGGATGGTCGGCAGGAAGCTGACCACCGCGCCCACCAGCGACAGCACACGGGTGAAGCCCGCCTTGCTGTCACGGCCGACGGCCAGGATCAGGATACCGAACAGGATCGGTAGCCAGACCGACAGGCTCAGGTAGGGAGGAAAGGTAGAGATCGTAGACTGCATTTATTTTTCTCTCTTTTAAGCGTGCCAGAACGGGAAGAAATACAGCAGCGTACCCAGCACGCCCAGGATCATCACGAACGCATAGTGGTAGATGTAACCGGTCTGGCCCGTACGGATGACGGACGAGAACCAGCCCACCAGCTTGGCGGAACCGTTGACGACCAGGCCGTCGATCAGCACGCGGTCGCCCACCTGCCACAGACCCTTGCCCAGGCCGCGTGCACCGCCGGCGAAGACCACTTCGTTGAACTTGTCCATGTAGTACTTGTTGTCCAGCAGCGTGTGGATCGGACGCAGCGCCTTGTAGAAGGCCGCCGGCACGCGCGGATTGATCATGTAGCAGTAGAACGCAGCCACGACGCCGGCCAGGGCCAGCCAGAACGGTGCGGTGGTGAACGCGTGCACACCCATGGCGGCGGCGCTGTGGAACTCGTGCGCCAGTTCTTCCATCGCCGGGTGACGCTCGGCGTTGACGTAGATCACGCCCTTGAAGAAGTCGCCGAACAGCATCGGACCGATGGTCAGGAAACCGATGATGACCGACGGGATCGCCAGCAGGATCAGCGGCAGGGTCACGACCAGCGGCGACTCGTGCGGCTTCTGGCCCGGGGCCAGGCCGTGGTGGCCGTGATCGTCTTCCTCTTCTTCATGATGCGCGTCCGAATCGTGCAGCGCGTGCGCGTCGTGGTCGTGGCTGGCCACGGCCTGCTTGTGGGCGTCGTGCGCGTGCGCATGGTCGTCGTGGTGGTCATGCGCGTGCGCCTGTCCGAAACGCTCCTTGCCATGGAAGACCAGGAAGTACATGCGGAACGAGTAGAACGCGGTGATGAACACGCCGGCCAGGACCGAGAAGTGGGCGAAGCCCGAGCCCCACAAGGTAGAGGCGGCGGTCGCTTCGATGATCGAATCCTTCGAGTAGAAGCCCGAGAAGAACGGGGTACCGATCAGGGCCAGCGAACCGAGCAGCGAGGTGATCCAGGTGATCGGCATGTACTTGCGCAGGCCGCCCATGTTGCGCATGTCCTGGTCGTGGTGCATGCCGATGATGACCGAGCCGGCACCGAGGAACAGCAGCGCTTTGAAGAAGGCGTGGGTCATCAGGTGGAACACGGCCACGTTGTAGGCCGACACGCCCAGCGCGACGGTCATGTAGCCCAGCTGCGACAGCGTCGAGTACGCGACCACGCGCTTGATGTCGTTCTGGATGATGCCCAGGAAGCCCATGAACAGCGCGGTGATCGAACCGATCACGATGATGAAGGACAGCGCGGTGTCCGACAGCTCGAACAGCGGCGACATGCGGGTCACCATGAAGATGCCGGCGGTAACCATGGTCGCGGCGTGGATCAGTGCCGAGATCGGGGTCGGGCCTTCCATCGAGTCCGGCAGCCACACGTGCAGCGGGAACTGCGCCGACTTGCCCATCGCGCCGATGAACAGGCAGATGCAGGCTGCGGTCAGCAGCGGCCACGAGGTGCCCGGCACGGTCATGCCGGACAGTGCGCCGGCCTGGGCGAAGGTCTCGCCGTAGTGCATGGTGCCGGTGGCGGCCAGCAGCAGGCCGATGCCGAGGATGAAGCCGAAGTCGCCGACGCGGTTGACCAGGAAGGCCTTCATGTTGGCGAAGATCGCGGTCGGACGGGTGTACCAGAAGCCGATCAGCAGATACGACACCAGGCCCACCGCTTCCCAGCCGAAGAACAGCTGCAGGAAGTTGTTCGACATGACCAGCATCAGCATCGAGAACGTGAACAGCGAGATGTACGAGAAGAAGCGGTTGTAGCCGTCGTCCTCGGCCATGTAGCCGATCGTGTAGATGTGGACCATCAGCGAGACCGAGGTCACCACGCACATCATCATGGCCGACAGTGCGTCGATCTGGAAGCCGACCGCCATCTTCATGGTGCCGATGGTCATCCAGGTGTAGATGTCGCCGTTGAAGGTCGCGCCGTCCATCACGGCCATCAGGGTCTGGACCGAGATGATCAGCGCGATCAGCACGCCCAGGATGGTGGCCGTGTGCGATACCTTGCGGCCGACCACGTTACCGAAGAACTTGGTGCCGAGCAAGCCGGCGATCGCCGAGCCCGCCAGCGGTGCCAGAGGCACCGCCAGCAGGAGGTTAGGGTTGAGTAATTGCCCCGCCATATTGAACCTTATGTGTCTTATTTATCGAGGAGTTGACAAGCCAAACCGCTTAGCCCTTCAGGCTGTCGAGGTCTTCCACGTTGATCGTGTCCAGGTTACGGAACAGGACCACCAGGATCGCCAGGCCGATCGCCGATTCGGCGGCCGCGACAGTCAGGATGAAGAACACGAAGATCTGGCCCGCCGCGTCTCCCAGATAGTGCGAGAAGGCGACGAAGTTCAGGTTCACTGCCAGCAGCATCAGTTCGATGGCCATCAGCAGGATGATGATGTTCTTCCGGTTCAGGAAAATGCCGACCACGGAAATCGCGAACAGGATCGCGCCCAGGATCAGGTAGTGAGCGAGCGACAGAGTCACGGAGCCTCCTTGTTGGCATTGGCAGCATCGGCAGCGGCGGCAACGGCAGCCTCGTCGAGTGCTTTCTGATTCACCGCTTGCATCTTGACGATGCGCAGGCGGTCGTTACGCTTGACGCGGACGGCGAGGCCCGGGTCGATGGCTTTGCTGTCCTTGCGCTTGCGCAGGGTCAGGGCGACGGCGGCGATGATCGCGACCAGCAGGATCAGGCCGGCGATCTCGAAGCCGTAGATGTACTGGGTGTAGATCAGCTTGCCCAGTTCCTTGGTGCCGCCGATGTGGCCGACGGCCGCTTCGTTCGGCGCCTCGGGCGAACCCAGGAAACCGCGCCACAGCACGGCGGCCATCTCCAGCACCACCAGCGCGCCGATGCCGGACGCCAGCGGCAGGTAGCCCCAGAAGCCTTCGCGCATGCGGTCGACGTTAATGTCGAGCATCATGACGACGAACAGGAACAGCACCATGACGGCGCCGACGTACACCAGCACCAGCACGATGGCGAGGAACTCGGCCTTCAGCAGCATCCAGATGCCGGCAGCGTTGAAGAATGCGAGCACCAGGAACAGCGCGGCGTGCACCGGGTTCTTGGAGGTAATCACCATCAACCCGGACGCCACCATCACGACCGAGAAGAAGTAGAACAGAAAGGTTGTAAATTCCATGGTTTAAGCAGGTGCCCTCTTGTTATTAACGGTACTTGGCATCGGCTTCGCGTGCGGCGGCGATGTCGTTCTCGTAGCGGTCGCCCACGGCCAGGAGCATTTCCTTGGTGTAGTACAGATCGCCGCGCTTTTCGCCGTGGTACTCCAGCACCTGGGTCTCCACGATCGAGTCGACCGGGCAGGATTCCTCGCAGAAGCCGCAGAAGATGCACTTGGTCAGGTCGATGTCGTAGCGCGTGGTGCGGCGGGTGCCGTCCTCGCGCTGCGCCGATTCGATCGTGATGGCCATCGCCGGGCACACCGCTTCGCACAGCTTGCAGGCGATGCAGCGCTCTTCCCCGTTGGGGTAGCGGCGCAGCGCGTGCAGGCCGCGGAACCGCGGCGAGATCGGGGTCTTTTCTTCAGGGTACTGGACGGTGATCTTGCGCTTGAAGGCGTACTTGCCGGTCAGCGCCAGTCCCTTGAACAGTTCGGTCAGCATCAGGCTGCCGACGAAGTCTTTTAGTCGTGTCATTTTGATTTACGTCCTTACTTCCAGATGTTCCACGGCGTCTGCATCACGCCAGCCACCAGGACCAGCCACACCAGGGTGATCGGGATGAACACTTTCCAGCCCAGACGCATGATCTGGTCGTAGCGGTAGCGCGGGAAGGTGCCGCGGATCCAGATGAACAGCGACTGAATCATGAATACCTTGGCGAAGAGCCAGAAGAAGCCGCCGAAGCCGCCGCCGAATTCCAGGAACGAGAACGGGGCTTCCCAGCCGCCCAGGAACATGATCGCGGCGATCGTGCCGATCAGGATCATGTTGGCGTACTCGGCCAGCATGAACATGGCGTAGGCCATGCCCGAGTACTCGACCATGTGGCCGGCCACGATTTCCGATTCGCCTTCCACCACGTCGAACGGGTGGCGGTTGCACTCGGCCAGGCCGGAGATGATATAGATCACGAACAGCGGCAGCAGCGGCAGCCAGTTCCACGACAGCAGGTTGATACCGTGCTCGACGAACCAGCCGCGCGCCTGGGCGCCGACGATGTCCGAGAAGTTCAGCGAACCCGAGACCATCAGCACCACGACCATCACGAAGCCCATCGGGATTTCATAGGAGATCATCTGGGCCGAGGCGCGCATCGCGCCCATGAACGAGTACTTCGAGTTGGAAGCCCAGCCGGCGATGATGATGCCGTAGACTTCCATCGAGGTGATCGCCAGCAGCAGCAGCAGGCCGGCGTTGACGTTGGCCAGCGCGGCTTGCGGGCCGAACGGGATGACCGACCAGGCGGCCAGCGCCGGCATGATGGTCATCAGCGGGCCGATGACGAACAGGCTCGGCGTGGCTTTCGCCGGGGTCACGATTTCCTTCAGCAGCAGCTTCAGGGCGTCGGAGATCGGCTGCAGCAGGCCGCCCGGGCCCACGCGGTTCGGACCCACGCGGATGTGGATCCAGCCGATCAGCTTACGCTCCCACAGCACCAGATAGGCCACCAGGCCCATCAACGGCAGCAGGACCAGCACGATTTTCAGCAGCGTCCAGGCGAAGGTCCAGGTGGTCGGGCCCAGCAGGTTTTCGCCGCCTGCATAAAAACTGTTGAGTACGTCAGGCATGGACATTATGCCGCCTCCCCTGCCGCAGCAACGGCTGATTTGGTTACTTGGATGGCACCGAACATGTCGCCCAGCACCGAGGTCAGTTCATGGGCGGCAGCCACGCGCACGACGTTGGCCGGCAGGCGGCTGTCGACGTTGGCGACCAGGTTGACGCTGCCCTGCCCCTGAGACACGGTGACCAGCTGGCCGGCCTGCACGCCGATCTGTTCGGCCAGCTTGGCCGAGATGGTGGCCAGCGGCGCGTTGGCGTCGGCCGTGCGCAGCAGCGGTTCCGAACGGCGCGCGATGGCGTCGGCGAAGTAGATCGGCACGTCGGCCAGGCGCTCCAGCGCGCTGCCGTCGTTATACTTGGCAGCGATTGGTGCCAGCGAGGCGGCGTTCTTCACGCGGCCGGTGTGGTCCATCACGCCCTTGCCCAGCGCTTCGTCGCGGATCGCTTCCGAGTTGTCGTAGTCGAAGCCCTGCAGACCGAGCAGGTTGCCCAGCACGCGCAGCACTTTCCAGGCCGGACGGGTCTCGCCCAGCGGCTTGACGGTGCCGTTGAAGCTCTGTGCACGGCCTTCGCAGTTGACGAAGGTGCCGGCGGTCTCGCTGAACGGCGAGATCGGCAGCAGCACGTCGGCGTAGTCCATGCCGTGCTTGAAGGCCGACATGGCGACGACCATCTCGGCACCCATCAGGGCCTTGACGGCCTGCTGCGGGTTGGCGGCATCCAGTTCCGGCTCGGCGTTCAGCAGCACGTAGGCTTTCTTCGGCTGCGCGAACAGGTTGGCGGCGTTCTTCGAGGTGGCGTTCACCAGGTAGCCGCCGACGGTGTTGGCGGCTTCGACGAAGTAGCCGAACTTCATGCCGGTCTGCTCGGCGATCCACTGCGCAGCGGCGTGCAGCTTCGACGCCTGCGGGTGGTTGGCGGCGGCGTTGCCCAGCAGGACCGCGCCCGGCAGGTCGGTCGCGTTCTCGACGACCAGGGTGGCGGCGATGGCTTTCGCCACGTCGCCGGCTTCGATGCCGTCGAAGCCCGCAGGCACGGCGGCGTTCTTGGCGGCTGCTACCGCTACCACGATTTCCGACAGTGCGGCCAGCCAGTCGCTCGGTGCGGCGATCAGGCGGTTGGCGGTCGGGATCAGGTTGTCGTCGGCCGAACCATGGACGATCGACAGCTTGGCGCCCGACTTGACGGCGGTACGGATACGGGTCGCGGCCAGCGGGTGGTCCTTGCGCAGGAAGGAACCGACCACCAGCACGCGCTGCAGGTTCGACAATTCGGCGATCGGCATGCCCAGCGACGGGACGACCTGGCCGTCCAGTGCGAAGTCGGTCTGGCGCAGGCGGAAGTCGACGTTTTCGACGCCGAAGCCGCGCATGGCCTTCTGCAGGAGGAACAGTTCTTCTACGGTGGAATGAGCAGTAGCGACAGCAGCGATCGAGTCGGCGCCGTGCTCGTGGCGGATGTTGCGCAGGCCGTGGGCGACGTACTCGAGGGCGGTCTGCCAGTCGGTCTCGATCCACTTGCCGTCCTGCTTGACCATCGGGTTCACCAGGCGCGAGGCATTGTCCAGCGCTTCGTACGAGAAGCGGTCCTTGTCGGACAGCCAGCACTCGTTGATGGTTTCGTTTTCCAGCGGCAGCACGCGCATGACTTTACCGCCCTTGACCTGGACGATCAGGTTCGAGCCGAGCGAGTCGTGCGGCGACACCGAGCGGCGGCGCTGCAGTTCCCACGGACGGGCCGAGTAGCGGAACGGCTTCGAGGTCAGCGCACCGACCGGGCACAGGTCGATCATGTTGCCCGAGACTTCCGAGTCGACCGACTTGCCCACGAAGGTGGTGATTTCCGAGTGTTCGCCACGGCCGACCATGCCGAATTCCATCACGCCGGCCACTTCCTGGCCGAAACGCACGCAGCGGGTGCACTGGATGCAGCGGCTCATCTCTTCCATCGAGATCAGCGGGCCGGCTTCCTTCGGTGCCACCACGCGCTTTTCTTCGGCATAGCGCGATTCGCCCTTGCCGTAGCCGACCGCCAGATCCTGCAGCTGGCACTCGCCGCCCTGGTCGCAGATCGGGCAATCCAGCGGGTGGTTAATCAGCAGGAATTCCATCACGGATTTCTGCGCCTGCACCGCCTTGTCGCTGTGGGTGCGCACGATCATGCCCGGCGACACCGGGGTGGCGCAGGCCGGCAGCGGCTTCGGTGCCTTCTCGACTTCCACCAGGCACATGCGGCAGTTCGCTGCGATCGACAGTTTCTTGTGATAGCAGAAGTGAGGAACGTAGGTTCCCAGTTTGTTTGCGGCGTCCATCACCATGGAACCCGGTGGGACTTCGACTTTCTTGCCGTCTAATTCGATTTCAACCATTTGATCTTTGCCTTGACCCGGTTAGAGGTAAGTCGGCACCAAGCAGTGCTTGTGCTCGATGTGATATTCAAATTCTTCGCGGAAGTTCTTGATCATGGCCTGTACCGGCATCGCGGCGGCGTCACCCAGGGCGCAGATGGTGCGGCCCTTGATGTTGTCGGCGATGTTGTTCAGCAGATCCATGTCTTCCGGGCGGCCCTGGCCGTTTTCGATACGGTGCACCATGCGGTACATCCAGCCGGTGCCTTCACGGCACGGCGTGCACTGGCCGCAGGATTCTTCGTAGTAGAAATAGGACAAACGCAGCAGCGATTTCACCATGCAGCGCGTCTCGTCCATGACGATGACCGCGCCCGAACCCAGCATCGAACCGGCTTTCGCGATCGAGTCGTAGTCCAGGTCGGTCTGCATCATGAGGTCGCCGCGCACCACCGGCGCGGAGGAACCGCCCGGGATGACTGCCTTGATCTTCTTGCCGCCGCGCATGCCGCCGGCCAGTTCCATCAGCTTGGCGAACGGGGTGCCCAGCGGCACCTCGTAGTTGCCCGGACGCTCGACGTCGCCCGAGATCGAGAAGATCTTCGAACCGCCGTTATTCGGCTTGCCCATGCCGAGGTACTTGTCGGCGCCGATGTTCAGGATGAACGGGACGGCCGCGAAGGTCTCGGTGTTGTTGATGGTGGTCGGCTTGCCGTACAGGCCGAACGAGGCCGGGAACGGCGGCTTGAAGCGCGGCTGGCCCTTCTTGCCTTCCAGCGATTCGAGCAGCGCGGTTTCTTCGCCGCAGATGTAGGCGCCGTAACCGTGGTGCGCGTGCAGCTGGAAGCTGAACTCGCTGCCCATGATGTTATTGCCCAGGAAGCCGGCGGCGCGCGCCTCTTCCAGCGCCTCTTCGAAGCGCAGGTATTCCTGGAAGATCTCGCCGTGGATGTAGTTGTAGCCCACGGTGATGCCCATCGCGTAGGCGCCGATGGCCATGCCTTCGATCAGCGCGTGCGGGTTGTAGCGGATGATGTCGCGGTCCTTGAACGTGCCCGGCTCGCCTTCGTCGGTGTTGCAGACGAGGTATTTCTGGCCCGGGAACTGGCGCGGCATGAAGCTCCACTTCAGGCCGGTCGGGAAACCGGCGCCGCCGCGGCCGCGCAGGCCCGAGGCCTTCAGGTCGGCGATGATCTGTTCCGGCGTGATGCCTTCTTCCAGGATCTTGCGCAGGGCCGAGTAGCCGCCGCGCTTGACGTAGTCGGCCAGGTGCCAGTTGTCGCCGTTCAGATCCTTCAGGATCAGCGGATCGATGTGACGGTTGTGCAGGCTGGTCATTTGTTGAGTTCCTCCAGCAGGGCGTCGATCTTCTCGTCGCTCATGAACGAGCACATGCGGTGGTTATTCACCAGCATGACGGGCGCGTCGCCGCAGGCGCCCATGCACTCGCCTTCGACCAGCGTGAACTGGCCGTCTTCGGTGGTGCCGCGGTAGTCGATGCCGAGCGCGTCCTTCAGGCGCTGCCCTGCCCGCTCGCCGCCCGACAGGGCGCACGGCAGGTTGGTGCAGACCGTGATCTTGTTCTTGCCGACCGGCTTCAGGTTGTACATGTTGTAAAAGGTTGCCACCTCCTGGACCGCGATGGCAGGCATGCCGATGTAGTCGGCCACTTCCTGCATCGTCTCCGGCGACAGCCAGCCCTTTTCGACCTGCGCGTGGGCCAGCGCGGCCATCACGGCCGATTGACGCTGGTCGGCCGGGTACTTGGCCAGCTCGCGGTCGATTTTTTGTAAGCACTGCTCAGATAACATTCTCTTTGCCTCTTCTTTGCGGTCCGGCTTAGCGGTCGATCGAACCGAACACGATGTCTTGCGTACCGATGATGGTGACGGCGTCGGCGATCATGTGGCCGCGTGCCATCTCGTCCAGGCTCTGCAGGTGGACGTAGTCCGGGGTGCGGATCTTCAGGCGGTACGGCTTGTTGGCGCCGTCCGACACGATGTAGATGCCGAATTCGCCCTTCGGATGCTCGATCGCGGCATACGCCTCGCCAGGCGGGACGTGGAAGCCTTCGGTGAACAGCTTGAAGTGGTGGATCAGCGATTCCATGTTGGTCTTCATGTCCACGCGCGACGGCGGTGCAATCTTGTGATTGCTGGTCATGACCGGCCCCGGATTGGCGCGCAGCCAGGCGACGCACTGCTTGATGATGCGGTTCGACTGGCGCAGTTCTTCCACGCGCACCAGGTAGCGGTCGTAGGAGTCGCCGTTGGTGCCGACCGGGATGTCGAACTCCATCTTGTCGTACACCGCGTACGGCTGGGTCTTGCGCAGGTCCCAGGCAATGCCCGAGCCGCGCAGCATGGCGCCGGAGAAGCCCATCGCTTTCGCATCGTCCGGCGACACCACGCCGATGCCGACAGTACGCTGTTTCCAGATGCGGTTGTCGGTCAGCAGGGTCTCGTATTCGTCGACGTAGCCGTCGAAGCGCCCGGTGAAGGACTCGATGAAGTCGAGCACCGAACCCTGGCGGGTTTCGTTCAGCTCGTCCACGGCCTTCTGGCTGCGCAGCATCGACGGACGGTGCTGCGGCATGCGGTCAGGCAGGTCGCGGTACACGCCGCCCGGGCGGTAGTAGGCCGCGTGCATGCGCGCGCCCGACACCGCCTCGTAGACGTCGAACAGGTCTTCGCGGTCGCGGAAGGCGTACAGGAACGGGCCCATGGCGCCGATGTCCAGCGCGTGCGCGCCCAGCCACATCAGGTGGTTCAGGATGCGGGTGATCTCGTCGAACATCACGCGGATGTACTGCGCGCGGATCGGCGCTTCGATGCCCAGCAGCTTCTCGATCGCCAGCACGTAGCCGTGCTCGTTGCACATCATCGAGACGTAGTCCAGGCGGTCCATGTACGGCACCGACTGCAGATAGGTGCGGGTTTCCGCCAGCTTCTCGGTGCCGCGGTGCAGCAGGCCGATGTGCGGGTCGGCGCGCTGGATCACCTCGCCGTCCAGTTCCAGCACCAGACGCAGCACGCCGTGCGCTGCCGGGTGCTGCGGACCAAAGTTCAGGGTGTAATTCTTAAGCTCAGCCATTATTTCATCCCGTAGGTTTCTTCGCGGATCACGCGCGGGATGTTTTCACGCGGCTCGATCGTCACGGGTTGGTAGATCACACGCTTCTGTTCGGGGTCGTAGCGCATTTCGACGTAGCCCGAGATCGGGAAGTCCTTGCGGAACGGGTGGCCGATGAAGCCATAGTCGGTCAGGATGCGGCGCAGGTCGCCGTGGCCTTCGAACAGGATGCCGAACAGGTCGAACGCTTCGCGCTCGAACCAGTTGGCATTGCGCCAGATGCCGGTGATCGACTGCACCAGCGGCATGTCGTCGTCCGGGCAGAAGGTACGCACGCGCACGCGCCAGTTGTGCTCGATCGACAGCAGGTGGACCACCACCGCGAAGCGCAGGCCGTCCCAGGTGCCTTCGCCGTACGAGGAATAGTCGACGCCGCACAGGTCGATCATCTCTTCGAACCGCAGGCCCGGATCGTCGCGCAGCTTCTGCATGGAGGCCAGGTACTCGGAGGCCTTCACAACTACCGTTACTTCGCCCAGCGCCACGGTAATGGCAGCGCCCTCGCCCAGAGCATTCTTCAGGGCGAGTTCGAGGGCTTCGATTTTTGTCGTCATGGTTTTTTGGGACCGGCTTGAATTTGGGTCAACTTAGCGCGCGATGGTGTTGGTGCGCTTGATCTTGTTCTGCAGCTGGATGATGCCGTACAGCAGAGCTTCCGCGGTCGGCGGGCAGCCCGGGACATACACGTCGACCGGCACGATGCGGTCGCAGCCGCGCACGACGGAGTACGAGTAGTGGTAGTAGCCGCCGCCGTTGGCGCAGGTACCCATCGAGATCACCCAGCGCGGCTCGGCCATCTGGTCGTACACCTTGCGCAGCGCAGGTGCCATCTTGTTGCACAGCGTGCCGGCCACGATCATCACGTCGGACTGACGCGGCGACGGGCGGAACACAACGCCGAAACGGTCGAGATCGTAGCGTGCGGCACCCGCATGCATCATCTCGACCGCGCAGCACGCCAAGCCGAACGTCATCGGCCACATCGAGCCGGTGCGCGCCCAGTTGATCAGCTTGTCGGCTGTGGTGGTGACAAAACCTTCGTTTAAAACGCCTTCAATAGCCATGGCTCATTCCCAATCAAGGGCACCTTTCTTCCAGATGTACCAGAAGCCGACGACGAATTCGGCGATGAACACCATCATCGTGACGAAGGCCTGCCAGCCCAGTTCGCGCATCGAAACGCCCCAGGGGAAGAAGAATGCCGTTTCCAGATCAAACAAAATAAACAGGATCGCGACCAGGTAGTACCGGACGTCGAACTTCATGCGCGCATCTTCGAAGGCTTCGAAGCCGCATTCATAGGGAGAAAGTTTGGCAGCGTCGGGGCGGTGGGGACCGACCACGCGGCCGAGCAGTTGCGATGCGAGACCGACGACGGTACCGATCAGCAGGAAGAGTAGGACGGGGAAATAGTTCTCGAGGTTCACAATGAAGCCTTGGCTGAACGATCGGTTGATAAACACTGCAGAGACTGCAGTACCACAATCGCTCCGTCCTGGCTTCGAAACCATCCACCAGGACCAAGCGACTGGAGACTGTGAATCACCTGCTACGCGTTGCAATCCTGACCGTCGAGGCTCGCCCACACCTCACGGGAAGGCATGGACTGGGCTTCTCGGGCCTGAATCACCACCGCGTCGCGACGGTTCTTCAAAGCCTCCGACAAATCCTCGTAAAAAAGCCAGTTAAGGCAAAGAGCGTAGCTCATGCGCCCTAACTGGCTTTCTGTATTCTGGTGCCGACGGCGAGACTCGAACTCGCACAGCTTGCGCCACTACCCCCTCAAGATAGCGTGTCTACCAATTTCACCACGTCGGCTGGAGACCAGTATTCTACCTTGCCTTACTAGGATTTATCAATGATCAAATTGACCTAGCACAAGGAAAAATACTCTTTTTCTCAACTTTTTGAATACTGGATTTGCACTTCACCGTTTTGGCGAAGTGTTGATGCTGCCGCGGACCCGCAACAGAGCACCATCCCCTGTTGCAAGACCGGTGCGCGCGGCGGTCGGAACGCCGTGCAACGCATCGTGCAGACCAATACTTTTATCTGCTGTCTTATATAAGACATCTTATACGGAAGAAAGGATATCGGCAAGGTCGGCGATGGGCTTGCGACCGCCGCGTGCAGGCCAAATGCGGCGAAAACGGCGCATGTGGCGCCAAGTGTGGGATGATGAAGCGGCAGGAAGTGCCTGGAGCCCGATGGCGACCCAGGCTGCCTGGCAGGCCTGGATGCCGGGTTGCGGCGAGAGCACCACGTCGGACGCGGCGGATGGCCTGCCGGTGCAGGCAGCGCCAATGAAAAAGGCCGGCAGCGTGGAGCCGTCGTGGACGGTCTGCTGTCGGCCTTGGGGCGGCGCCGCGCCTGCGGAGCGCGGCGCGGTCGATGCGGGCTTACTGCGCCGGGGTTGCCGGTGCCGGGGTTGCCGGGGCAGCAGCCGCCGGGGCGGCTTGCGGCACGTCCTGGGTCGCAGCCGGTGCGGCAGGCGCCGGTGCCGGTGCCGGGGCGGCGCCCGGGACGGCGTCGGCCGGATTGGCTGCGGGCGCCTTGGCCGGGGCGGTGACGTTATCCATCACGCCGCCGCTGACGCCGGCGTGCGGACGGTTGCTGCCGAAGTAGGCCAGGGCCAGAGTCGAAGCAAAGAAGACCGCTGCGGCGACGGCGGTCGACTTCGAGAGGAAGTTCGACGAGCCGCTGGCGCCGAACAGGCTGCCGGACGCGCCGGAGCCGAAGGCGGCGCCCATGTCGGCCCCTTTGCCGTGCTGGACGAGCACCAGGCCGATGATGGCCAGCGCGGACACGACTTGCACCACAACGATCAGATTGAACAACACGTTCATTATTTATTCCATTCCAAGGTTTAACTACGTTGCAAACTCTTTGCTTCGGTGCTGCACTACTGCCCTACCGCATTACGTCCCAGGCCGAAGCCCGGGTTGACCACTTCCGCCCGGCCGCCCGGTTCAGACGGCAGCGGCGTGAATGATACCCAGGAAATCCTGGGCCTTCAGCGCCGCGCCGCCGATCAGGCCGCCGTCGATGTCCGGCTGCGCCAGCAATGCTTTCGCATTGTCCGGCTTCATGCTGCCGCCGTACAGGATGGCGACGCGCTGCGCGGCCTCGGCGCTGCGCGCCGCGATGCGGGCGCGCAGATGCGCATGGACCGCCTGCGCCGTTTCCGGCGTGGCGTTCTTGCCGGTGCCGATGGCCCACACCGGTTCGTACGCCACCACGATCTTCATCACCGCCGCCGGCTCCAACTGTTCCAGCACCGCGTCGAGCTGGGCGCCGACCACGGCTTCGGTCTGCCCGGCTTCGCGCTCTTCCAGGGTTTCACCGACACAGACGATCGGCGTCATCCCTTCGGCCAGCACCGCCAATGCCTTGCTGGCCACCATCTCGCTGCTTTCCATGTGATAGGCGCGGCGTTCGGAATGGCCGACGATCACATAGCGGCAGTCGAATTCGGACAGCATTTTGGCGCAGACTTCGCCGGTGAAGGCACCGAAGCCATGCACCGACACATCCTGCGCACCCCAGGCGATCGGGGTGCCCGACAGCACTTCCTCGCACTGCTGCAGGTAGGGCGACGGCACGCACACCGCACAGGCGGCGGGCGCATCGGCTAGCCCTGCGGCGATCTCCGCCAGCAGCGTTGCGTTGCCCGCGCGGCTGCCATTCATCTTCCAATTGCCTACGATGAGTTTGGCACGCATCAAAACCCCACGGTCAAATAACCCGCTATTTTAGCGGTCGTTGAAAAGGCGGTCAAACAATGGCTGGCTACACTTGTTGCACACATATCAATTTCCTAAGTTCAAAACAATCTTGCCGACATGCGCACTGCTCTCCATCAGCGCATGCGCCTGGGCCGCCTCGTCCAGCGGGAAAGTCTTGTAGATCACCGGCTTGATGCTACCGGCGGCCAGCAGCGGCCACACGCGCTCGCGCAATTCGCGGGCGATCTGCGCCTTGAAGGCGACCGGGCGCGGGCGCAGGGTCGAGCCGGTGATGGTCAGGCGGCGGCGCAGCACTTGTCCAAGGTCGACGTTGGCCTTGGCGCCGCCCAGCAGCGCGATCACCACGATGCGGCCGTCGTCGGCCAGGCACGACACTTCGCGCGCCACGTAGTCGCCGCCGACCATGTCGAGCACCACGTCGACGCCCTTGCCGCCGGTCAGTTCCTTGACCACGGCGACGAAGTCCTCTTCCTTGTAGTTGATGGCGCGCTCGGCCCCGAGTTCCTCGCAGGCGCGGCATTTGTCGGCACTGCCGGCGGTGGCGAACACGCGGTGGCCGAGCGCCTTCGCGATCTGGATCGCGGTGACGCCGATGCCCGAGCTGCCGCCCTGGACCAGCAGCGTTTCGCCCGGCTGCAGCCCGGCGCGCTGGAACACGTTGCTCCACACGGTGAAGAAGGTTTCCGGCAGCGAGGCGGCTTCCAGCAGGCTCAGGCCCTGCGGCACCGGCAGGCACTGCGCGATCGGCGCCGCGCAGTACTCGGCGTAGCCGCCGCCCTGCACCAGCGCGCACACCAGGTCGCCTTTATGGAAACCGCTGTCGCCGAGGTCGCCGTCGACGATCTCGCCGGCCACTTCCAGGCCCGGCAGGTCGGAGGCGCCCGGCGGCGGCGCATACTGACCGAGACGCTGGAACACGTCCGGGCGGTTGATGCCCGCCGCATGGACCTTGATCAGGACTTCGCCCGGCTTGAGTTCGGGTACCGGGCGCTCGCCGGGACGCAGGACGTCCGGACCGCCGGGCTGGGTAATTTCGATAGCGCGCATACATCACCTAGTTAAATAAAGAGCAATTGTACGCCAGGGGTCCGGTGCATCCAAGCGAGCTCATGCATTCAAGATTGCTGATAACGCTAACAACGCGCAATAAAATGCTCCAATTCACGGGTATGCACACTGGGTTGGCCCCAGATCAAAGGATGCGTCCGCCCTGCCCTTGCCGTCACGGCCGAGCCCGCCTAGATTGGCACTGCGGCCTCATGCATGGCGCATCGCCTTGCGCGACGCCATGGCCGCATCGGCTGATCTACCAGCGGCACTGTCGCCGCGTTACGTTGGTTACGTTGACTAGGAGCGAACAATGAAGCTCGATCGGAGACTCACGCTGCCGGCCCTGCTGGACGCCGGGCGGCGCTACGTCGCGGGGTGGTTCCCGCAGTCATCCACGCCGCAGCTGCCGCGCCGCGGTTTCCTGCTGGCCGGCCTCGGCATCGGCCTGGCCGCGGTGCTGGCCTGCCAGCCGCCCGCCGCGTATGCCCAGGGCTGGAATGCCGAACGCTGGGTCGGCACCTGGGGCGCGGGGCCGGGCGGCCCGCCGCTGCCGACCAACACGCAGGTGTTCACCGACCAGACCGTGCGCCTGATCGTCCACACCAGCATCGGCGGCACGCGGGTGCGCATCCGCCTGTCGAACGAGATGGGGACCACCCCGCTGCGCATCGGCGGCGCCCACGTCGCGCTGCGCGCCACCGGGGCCGCGAATGGCGCCGATATTCAGGCCGGCACCGACCGCCAGCTGACCTTCAGCGGCAACCCCGGCATCACGCTGCCGCCGGGCGCACCGGTGCTGTCCGACCCGGTCGACCTGAACGTGCCGGCGCTGTCGGACCTGGCGGTCAGCCTGTACCTGCCGGGCACCCAGGGCGCGACCACCATCCACGGCACCGCCAGCCAGACCAACTACGTATCGCTGCCCGGGGACTTCACCGGCGCCGCCACGCTGCCGACGCAGCGCACGATCCTGTCCTGGCCGTTCCTGACCGAAGTCGACGTCACTGGCAACGGCGCCGCCATCGTGACCCTGGGCGATTCCATCACCGACGGCACCCGCAGCACGCCCGACACCAACAACCGCTGGCCGGACTGGCTGGCGCGGCGCCTGCAGACCGTGCGCGACCCGATTGCCGGCGTCAACAACACGCTGGGCGTGGTCAACCGCGGCATCAGCGGCAACCGCCTGCTGTCGAATCCGCCGGAAGGCTCGCTGGCCGGCCGCAGCATCCAGGAACGCTTCGACCGCGACGTGCTCGCCACGACCGGCGTGCGCTACATGACCCTGATGATCGGCATCAACGACATCGGCAACAGCTCGGCCGCCAACCCGGTCTCCGCCGACGACCTGATCGCCGGCTACCGCCAGGTGCTGGCGCGCGCGCATGCCAAAGGCATCGCCGTGTACGGGGCGACGCTGACGCCGTTCGAGGGGGCGGGCTATTACTCGCCCGAGAAGGAGGTGGTGCGCCAGGCCGTCAACAACTGGATCCGTTCCAGCGACGAGTTCGACGCCGTGATCGACTTCGACCGCGTCACCCGCGATCCGAGCCATCCGACGCGCTTCCTGCCGGCCTACGACAGCGGCGATCACCTGCATCCGAACGACCTTGGCTACCAGGCGATGGGGAATGCGGTACCGCTGGAATTGTTCCGTTCGCTGGGTGGGGCTTACCTGAGGACCGGTACGCTACAGTAGAGCTTGGCTTACATGTCAGTTTGGCGTAAGGATGAGATGCTAGCCACATAAAACGACACCGCCAGCCGAAGCTGGCGGTGGATAGCGCAGGAAACGACTGCTTACTTCTTGTCGTTCTTGTGGCTCTGCGAGCCGGCCTTGGCGTGCTGCTCCGACGAGCCGCCGCGGGTGCCGCCGCCGGACTGCTGGCTGCCGCCGCCCTGGCTCTGGCTGTTGCCGTCGTTCTTGTGGCTCATCGAGCCGGCACGGCGTGCCTCTTCCGAGGTGAACTCGTGGGCATTGCCCGATGCGTGGGCTGCCTTGCCGCCTTCGGATGCGATTTCACGCTGCTTTTGCGGGTCCATCGATGCGAAGCCGCGGTTGCTGGTGTCGCTCTGGTTGTTACCTTTGTTGCCGCCTTGATTCGATGCCATGATGATGACCTCCAATGGTTGAGTCGTGGATCAGCTGGGTGAAATCCGCGCTGAGACAAGACCATCTTAGCCACCCACGGATGCGTTCGCCCTTTATGGAGACGCCATCGCGCTGTAGGACCGCGCCCCATGCAACTGTCGGTAAATACTTGCCATTAACCGGCAATTCTAAGGCGTGTTGCCCCCCGTATGCGACTGGCTCGGCAGTGGCGTGCCCGGCTTCCAGTTGCGCGACAGGGCCTGCGCTTCGTCGAGCTGTTCCTGGGTCATCTGGCGCGCAATGCCGGCGCGCTGCTCGCCGGCATTGCGGTGGCCGCTGGCCGCCGCCAGGTTCATCAGCATGTAGGCCAGCACCACGTCCTGCGGCAACCCGGCGACGTGATAGCGGTACATCAGGCCGAGCGCATGCTGGGCTTCCGCGTGGCCCTGCTCGGCCGCCTTGCGGAACCACTGCACCGCCAGTCGCTGGTCCTGCGGCACCGCGTTGCCGGTGTAGTACATGGCACCGATCACGTACTGGGCGTCGGCCTTGCCCTGCTGCGCGGCCTTGTAATGCCAGGAAAAGGCCAGCTTGTAGTCGCGCTGCACGCCGCGGCCCATGTAATACATCAGGCCGAGCAGATGCTCGGCGTCGGCGTTGCCGGCCTTGGCCAGCGGCGTGATTTCCTTCAGGGCCAGCGCGTAGTTGCGCGCGTTGTAGGCGCTGGCGCCCTCGGCAAAGCCGGCCGAGGCCGTACCGTGGAGGCCCAGCGTGAACAGGATCGCGGTGGCGAGCGTCGTGGTCAGTTTTTTCATCGTTCGCGCCGGCTCACTTCCAACTGACCTTGCCCAGGCCGTCCACCGCGACCTTGCGGTTGAGCGGCTTGCCGTACACCGTCACCGACCCCATGCCCGACAGGTTCAGGTTGGCGTTCTGGTGCGCCGTCACCCGGGCGTTGCCCAGGCCGGACAGATCGATGGTGACGGTGTCGACGTTGAACTGCTGGGCATCCAGGCTGCCCAGGCCGCCCAGATCGGCCTTCAGCCAGCGTGCCCGGCCGCTCAGCGTGACCACGCCCGCCCCCTGCAGATTGAGCGCCACCCCCTCCCCGTTCAAGCCCTGCAAATTCATGCTGCCGATGCCGCCCAGGCTGGCGCTCACCATGCGGTAGTTGCCCGCCACCCGCATCGAACCGGCGCCTTCCAGCACCAGCGACAGCTCTTCGCCCGTGAAGCCGGCGATGTCGGTCGAACCCAGGCTCTCGGACACGACTTCGCGCAGCGCCGGCAGCGTCAGCTCGGCGTGCAGGCCGCCCAGGCGCATGCGGCCCTGCATCTCGGTATCGATGCTGAGGGTGTCGCCGCTCTGCACGGTGACGGTGCGCGACAGCCAGCGCGGCTCGCCGCTGAGGGTCAGGCTCGGGGTCGCGCCTTGGCGGATGCGCAGGTCGACCACGCCCTCGAGCCGCACGCGCACCACGCGCGCATCGACCGGGCGCGTCTCGCGCGCCATGTCGCCGCTGTCGGGCGCGGCCTGGGCGAACCCGAGGACTGCCCACAAGCCCATGTTCGCCATGCCGAGGGTAAGGATCTTGTTCATTTGAATCTCCGAAGCCATGTTCTTGTTGTAAAGGCTTGCCACAACAAAATCTTTGATATTGTTGCAGAGCAAAACACTACCAGTAAGTTGCCGAAAGTACCAGCATCGTATTCATGCCAGGAGATTAAGATGCAGCCTGCGTCCAACCCAGCGGATTGCGACGAACTGCAGGAATCGCCACCCAGACCGTAACCCCGTGGCGTGTTGCCCCTTTTTTATCGATAACAAATACATACATTTCATTAAAAGCATTGCGTTCAGTTAAGATCATCCTCGTCCGGCCATGAGCCGGTACCAGAATGCAGTTTCGACTCTTGTCATCCAGAGGTTTATCCATGCGCATGCGCCATATTCCGTCCCTGCTGGCCGGGCTGTCCCTCTCGCTGTCGGCCTACGCCGCGCCCAGCGACCAGTGGACCCTCCCGCTCAACGTCAAGAAGCTCGACAATGGCCTGACGGTCATCGTCTCCGAAGACCACAGCTCGCCCACCGTCGGCGTCTCGGTGGTCTACCACGTCGGCATGCGCCTCGAGCCGCGCAACCGCACCGGCTTCGCGCACCTGTTCGAGCACCTGATGTTCCAGGGCACCCCGAATGCACCGAAGGGCGTGTTCGACCGCACCATCACCGGCGGCGGCGGCAACAACAACGGCTCCACCCGCCCCGACTACACCAACTACATCGAGACCGCGCCGGTCTCCAGCCTCGAGCCCATCCTGTGGCTGGAAGCGGACCGCATGAAGACCCTCGACTTCAACCCGGGCACGCTGAAGAACCAGCAGGACGTGGTCAAGGAAGAGATCCGCGTCAACGTCAAGAACCGCCCGTACGGCGGCTTCTCCTGGCTCGACATCGGCCAGCTGGCCTTCCAGAAGTGGGAGAACAACCACGACGGCTACGGCAGCTTCGAAGACCTCGAAGGCGCCAGCTTGGAAGACGTGCGCGCCTTCCACCGCGACTACTACGGCCCCAACAACGCGGTGCTGGCGATCGCCGGCGACCTCACCCCGGCCCAGGGCTTCGCGCTGGCGCAGAAGTACTTCGGCGGCATCGCGGCGCGGCCGACGCCGAAACCCACCGATTTTTCGGAAGGCCTGAACACCCAGGAAAAACGCATCGAGCAGAGCGATGCGCTGGCCCAGGTGCCGGCGATCGCCGTGGCCTGGAAGATGCCGCCGCGCGGCCACCGCGACCAGGCGCCGATGGCGGTGCTGGGCGAACTGCTGGCCGGCGGCGACGCCTCGCTGTTCTACCAGGGCCTGGTCAAGGGCCGCGAGATCGCGCTCAACGTGTCCGGCGGCTACGGCCTGGTCGGCCCGTTCGAGTACGACGGCCCGACCCTGTATACCGTGACCGGCATGTACAAGCCGAACGGCAGCGCCGACGCGATGCTGGCGGCCATGGACGAAGAGATCGGCAAGATCGCCAAGAACGGCGTCGACGCCGCCACCCTGCAGCGCGTCAAGACCCGCATGCTGGCCAGTTGGAACAACCGCCTGGAGAACTTCCTGAACCGCGCCGACACCCTGGCCAAGCTGCAGACCCTGTGGGGCGACGCCAAGGTGGTCAACAAGGTGCCCGGCTGGATCGAGGGCGTGAGCTCGGCCGATGTGCAGCGCGTCGCCGCCACCTACCTGGTCAAGACCAACCGCACCGTGATCGACCGCAAGCCAGCGGCCAAGGCGCCGCCTGCCGCCGCCCCGCAACCGGCGGCAAAAGCGTCGCCGGCCGCTGCCGGCGGAAAAGCACCCTCGCCGGCCGCTGCCGGTGCAAAAGAACCCGCCCCGGCTGCTGCCGGCGCAAAAGCGTAAGGAGCGCATCGATGAAAAAACTGATGCTGACACTGGCCGTCTCGACCCTGTTCGCGCAGGGCATCCCGGCCTTCGCTGCCGACGCACCCGCCGGCGCCATGCCGCCCTACGGCCAGGACAAGCCGCTGCCGACGCCGCAGATCGCCAAGAAGACCCTGGCCAACGGCCTGCAGGTCTGGGTGGTGCCGCGCAACGGCGTACCGCGCGTCGACATGGTGCTGGCGGTGCGCGGTGCCGGCTACGGCGCCGACGATGCCGCCCACGCCGGCTTTGCCGAAATGCTGGCCGGCCTGCTCAACGAAGGCACCGCCAAGCGCGATTCGCGCGCCGTGGCCGAAACCGCCCAGGGCCTGGGCGGCTCGGTCGCGGCCGGCGCCACCTCGGACGGCGTGATGGTCTCGGCCAATGCCCTCGCCTCCCAGGCCGGTCCGATGATGCAGCTGCTGGCCGAAGTAGCGCGCACGCCCTCGTTCCCGGCCAAGGAAGTGGCGCTGGCCAAGGCCAACGCGCTGCAGTCGCTGCGCGTGGCCGAGGCCCAGCCGGGCTTCCGCGCCAGCCGCGCGCTGGACCGCGCCATCTACGGCGACCACCCGTACGGCCACACCGAACTGACCGCGGAATCGATCAACGCCACCACCGAAGACCTGCTGCGCAGCGAACACGCCAAGCGCTTCCGCCCCGAGAACGCGCTGCTGGTGATCACCGGCCGCATCCAGGAGGCCGAGGCGATGAAACTGGCCCAGCAGGCATTCGGCGACTGGAAGGCCGGCGGCCCGGCTGCCGCGCCGACGCCCAGGGCCCCTGCCGGCGCGCGCCCGGTACGCATCCTGCTGGAGCGGCCGGGCAGCGTGCAATCGACCGTGCGCCTGGGCAGCCCGGGCATCGCCGCCACCGCGCCCGACCAGGTGCCGCTGCGCCTGGCCAGCACCATCCTTGGCGGCGGCTTCTCCAGCCGCGTGAACCTCAACCTGCGCGAAGAAAAGGGCTACACCTACGGCGCCTCGGCCGGCGCGCGCATGATGCGCGAAGGCGGCGGCATCGTCGGCGGCGCCGACGTGCGCAACGAAGTCACCGGCGCCGCCGTGACCGAGTTCTTCAACGAGTACAAGCGCATCGGCAGCGAACTGATCTCCGCCGACGAAATGCGCATGCACAAGCGCTACGTCGCCGGCGGCTACCTGCTGAGCAACCAGATGCAGCGCGCGGTGGCGGCCACGCTGGCCAGCAACTGGCTGGTCGGCCTGCCGGCCGAATACCTGGCGCAGTACGTGCCGATGATCGAGAAGGTGACGCCGGAACAGGTACGCGACGTGTCGAAGAAGTATTTCGCGCCGGAGAACCAGGCGATCGTGGTGGTCGGCGACAGCAAGGCCGTGGGCGAGCAGTTGAAAGCGTTCGGCGAGTTCACGGTGAGCGACAAGTAAGCCGACAGGCAGGCTGAACGCAAGTCGTTGGCCGAAAAACCGTCGCCCCTGCGCAGGCGGAAGAATGCCCCCCGGCATTCTTCCGCCAAGTTGCAAGCGTTTCGACTGCTTGTGCAAATCGGGCCCCTGCCTTCGCAGGGGCGACGTTGTTTGATAGCCGGGTTATTTTTTGGCCGGCTGCTTCGAGCCGCCGCTCGACGACTGCTTAAGCGCTTCGACTGCTTGTGCAAATTGGCCCCTGCCTTCGCAGGGGCGACGTTGTTTGATAGCCGGGTTATTTTTTGGCCGACTGCTTCGAGCCGCCGCTCGACGACTGCTTGGTCTCGCCGTGCTCGGCGCGCTGCTTGTTGACGATGCGCGACGCGACTTCTTCCTCGCGGCCGGGGTAGCGGTGTTCCTTCTTGAACTCGGTTTCGAGCTTCTTGAACTCTTTCTCGCGTTTGGGGCTGGCGCCTCGGGGCATGATGACCTCCCATCGTTGATGTCGATGGAGGCAGCGTAGCCCCGGCCGAGCGGTGCGAACCGTGCGGTGACGCACGTTATGGCTGAACGCGCGATCAGGCGTAGGGTAGGCACTCCGTGCCCACGCGAACGTTTGCGCCATGCCGGCTTCCGCGTGGGCACGGAGTGCCCACCCTACGTGTTATTAACCTTGCAGCGCCTTTTCCAGGTCGTCCAGTTCGGCCGGCTTGACCAGGTGCGCATCGAAGCCCGCCGCGTGGGCCTTGCGCCGGTCTTCCGGCGACCCGTAGCCGGTGTGCGCCACCAGGCGGATCGATTTCAGCTGGGGGTGCTGCTTGAGCATGCGCGCCAGTTCGTAGCCGTCGACGCCCGGCAGGCCGATGTCGAGCACGATCACGTCGGGCTGCTTTTCCAGCGCCAGCTGCTCCAGGTGGCTGGCGTCGGCCGTGGTGTAGGCGTCGTAGCCCATCTCGGCCAGCAGGAAGGCCATCATTTCCATCGCGTCGATGTTGTCGTCGACCAGCAGCACGCGGCGTCCGCCGGTGCCCTTGGCCGGCACGGCGCCGCTCTCGGTGGCCGGCGCCTGCGGCGCGGTGGCGCGCAGCACCGGCAGCTCGACCGTGAAGGTGCTGCCCAGGCCGATGCCGGGGCTGGTCGCCGACAGCCGGCCGCCGTGCATCTCGAGCAGGCGCGAGACCAGCGACAGGCCGATGCCGAGACCCTCGGGCGCGCGGTCCGGCGGCACCGCGGCCTGGGCGAACATGCCGAAGATGCGCGACAGGTTGTCCTCGGCGATGCCGATGCCGTTGTCCTGCACCGCGATGCGCACGACGTTTTCGTCGAGCGCGACCTCGATCTTGATGCGGCCGCCCTTGGGCGTGAACTTGGCGGCGTTGTGCAGCAGGTTGCCCATCGACTGCGCCAGGCGCACCGGGTCGCCCTCGACCCAGATCTGCTGCTGGGGCGCAGCCACCTCGAGGCTGTGCTCGCGCCCGTGGATCAGCGGGCCGGCGGTTTCGATCGCCTGCGCGATCACGCTGCCCAGCTCCACGTCTTCCTTGCGCAGCGCGATCTTGCCTTCCGAGATGCGGGCGACGTCGAGCAGGTCGTCGACCAGGTGCGCCAGGTGGTCGACCTGGCGCGTGATGACTTCGCGCGCACGCGCCTGGCGCTCGGGGGCGCCGGGGCCGGTCGCGCCCAGCAGCGCCGCCGCATTGCGGATCGGCGACAGCGGGTTGCGCAGCTCGTGCGCCAGCGTGGCCAGGAACTCGTTCTTGTTGGCGTCGGCCGCGCGCAGCAGGCTTTCCATCTCGCGCCGGCGCGTGATGTCGCTGGTCACGCGCGCCACCCGGTACACCTCGCCGCGCCGGTTGCGCACCGCGAACACGCGGTCGCGCACCCAGCGCACGGTACCGTCCTCGAGCACGACGCGGAACTCGGTCTCGTAGTGCGGCATGTCCTGCATGGCGTTCCACAGCGCCGCCACGTGGGCGCGCTCGTCCGGGTGCACGGCGTCCAGCCAGCTGTCCGGCTCGCGCTCCAGGGCTTCGACCGGACGGCCCCAGATCGCCGCATAGGCCGAGCTGACGTATTCGAGCGCGCGTGCCGGCACCGAAAACATCCAGAACACGTCCTCGATGTTGTCGGTCAGCTGGCGAAACCGTTCCTCGCTCTCGCGCAGCGCGGTCTGGGTCTGGCGCATGCGCAGCAGCGCATTGACGTTCGCGATCAGCTCGTCGGCCTCGATCGGCGCCGCCAGGTAGTTGTCGGCGCCGCCTTCCAGGCCGCGGATCTTGTCGGCGCGCCCGGTCAGCGCGGCCGAGGTCTGCAGGACCAGCACGGCGGCGCTGTCGGGGTCGGCCTTGATGCGGCGGCAGACTTCGATGCCGTTGATGTCGGGCAGCTTGACGTCGAGCAGCACCAGCGCCACGTCGCCGCGCCGCGTGATCGCCAGCGCATCGGTGCCGTTGGTGGCCTCGACCACCTGGAAGCCGGCACTCTGCAGGATCCGGGTCTTGGCGTACCGGGCGCCGTCGTTGTCGTCGACGTTCAGGATCATGGTGGTGGAAGTCATCGTCGTATGTCCGTCAATTGCTTTGCGCGGCTGGCGGCGTGAAGCGGCGCGGCAGGATCAGGCTGAATGTCGAGCCCTGTCCCACCTGGCTGTCCACCTCGACGCGGCCGCCGAGCAGGTCGGCCAGCTTGCGGCACAGGGGCAGGCCGAGGCCGGTACCCTTGCTGCGGCGCTGCAATGGATGTTCGATCTGGCTGAACTCTTCGAAGATCAGCTGCAGGTTTTCCGGGCTGATGCCGATCCCGGTATCGCGCACCGAAAAACGGATCTCGCCGGCAGCCGCGTCTTCGACGACCGCCACGTACACCGCGCCCTGCTCGGTGAATTTCAGGGCGTTCGAAATGAAGTTGCGCAGGACCTGGGCGATCATGCCCTCGTCCGAATCGAAGGGCGCCACGTCGTCGGCGGACTCGAACAGCAGCTCGACGCGGACGTCGTCCACCAGCGGGCGCAGCATGCCCTTGAGCGCACGGAACAGGTTCTCCACCACCACCGGGGCCGGATGCACCTCGACCTTGCCGGCCTCGATCTTGGCCAGGTCGAGCAGGTCGTTGACCAGCTCGGACAAGTCGTTGGCGGCCGTCTCGATGTACTTGACCTGGCGTTCCTGCTCGGGCGTGAGGTCGCCGTCCATGCGCCCCAGCAGCAACTGGGCCAGCGCGCGGATCGACGACAGCGGCGTGCGCAGCTCGTGGCTGGTGTTGGACAGGAAGCGCGACTTCATCTCGTCGGCCTTGCGCAGGCGTTCGGCCTTGTCCTCGATCTCGGCGTACAGCGCGACGATGCCGCGGTTGGTGTCTTCCAGCTCGCGGGTCAGCGACAGCAGGTCTTCCTGGCGCTCGCGCAGCTCGGCCAGCGTGGCCGCGAGCTCGCGGTTCTGCAGGTGCACTTCGAGGTAGGTGTTGGCCACCGGGCTGTCCTTGGCCAGCTGGTTGCCCAGTTCGAGCAGGCGCGCGCCGTCGATGTACACCTGCGACGGCAGCGCCTTGCGCATGGCGATCGACGGCATGTCCGGCGCCACCTCGCACTCGTCCATCAGGCGGTGCGCGGTGACCACCGCATCCTGCGGCAGGGCGCCGGTGGCGTCCGGACCTGCGCCCACCGTCACTTCCAGCGACTGGCCGCGGCCGCCGTCGCGCAGCTGGAACAGCGCGCGCCCGCCGAAGCGCAGCTGGCAGGCCGCGCGCGCCACTTCCGACACCGCGGTGGCGATGCGTACCTGGTCCTGCTGCGAAAAGCCGAGCAGGCTGGAGACCTGGCGCGCGCGCTGGCGCACCAGCACCACGTCCTGGTCGTTGCCGAGGGCGAGATTGAGCAGACGCTGGGTCTTCATGCGTGCCTCCGGCGGCCTACCAGCACCATCGCGTCGTCGCGGCGGCGGATGAAGTCGCGCATCAGGATGCCGGCGACAATCGCCGGCGAACGGGCCTGCAGGCCGGGATAGGCCTGCAGGTCCCACTGGGTCTGGATGCCGTCCGAGTGCAGGATCACCAGCGCGCCCGGCGGGCATGCGACCGCGAATTCCTGCACCTTGCGCATGTTGGCGCCGACGATGCCGTTGTGCGACACCAGCGCGCGGCGGCCTTCGCCGTCGACCACCACGCCGTTCACGTTGCCGATGCCGGCGAAGCGCAGCTCGCCCGACGCATAATCGATGCGCGCAGCCGACAGCGCCGCGCCGCGCGTGATGCGCAGCGCCTCGTGCGCCGTCTGCAGCACGTCGGCCGGGGCGGCGCCGGGACGCCGCTCGAGCGCGCCGACCGCGGCGGCGGCGGCCTTGTGCGCCTCCGGCCCGTGGCCCAGGCCGTCGACACCCATCAGGGTCGCCCCTTCCAGGTTGCAGGACACCGCCCAGCCGTCGCCGCACTCTTCCTCGCCGGCGAGCGGCACGCACAGTGCCCCTGCCTCGATCCCGCACGGCTCGGGCGGCGCCGGCGTGCTCCAGACCCGCATGAAGAAGGCCGCGCCCTGCCCGCGCGCGGTCCAGACGTCGAATTCGTCGGACTGGCGCACCAGCGCGCCGAGGCCGGTACCTGCGGTGCCGGCGGTGGAGACGCCGTCGCGCAGGCTGGCCTCGAGGTCGCCGATGCCGGGACCGCTGTCCACCGCGAGCACGTCGACGCCGGCGGTGTCGACGCCGGACTGGGCGCGCATGATGTACAGCGTGCCCTCGCCGGCGTGCTTCAGGATGTTGGTGGCGGCTTCGGTGATCACGATCGCCAGGCGGCCGGCCTGGACCTCGGCGAAACCGAGGCTGCCGGCCAGCTTCTGTCCGGCGCGGCGGGCGGCTGCAACGTCGCTGGCGTGGAGAATCGGGAAGGCGATCTGCGGCTGCAGGGAACTGATCAGCGTTTCCATTTGACGATGCACACTGCCGTGCCCTCTCCCGGACGGGTATCGATCTCGAATTCGTCGCACAGGCGCTTGGAGCCGCTCAGGCCAAGGCCCAGGCCGCCGCCGGTGGTGTAGCCGTCGCGCAGTGCCAGGTCGAGGTCGGGGATGCCGGGACCGTCGTCGACGAAGATCAGGCCGACGCCCTTGCGGATGCCGTCCGTCAGTGCGTCGAGGTGAACTTCGCCGCCGCCGCCGTACTTGATGGTATTGCGCGCGAGTTCGCTGGCCGCGGTCACCAGCTTGGTCTGGTCGACCAGCGACAGCGCGATCGCGACCGCGCGCTCGCGCACGTGCTTGCGCAGATAGACCACGTCCTCATCGGTCCGCAGCGGCAGGCTCAGGCGCGCGGTGCGCAGCCTGGCATGCCGCTCCAGCAGGTCGGTCTCGAACGGGACTGCGATGTTCTGAGCTGAGCTCATCAAAAGTGGTTCTTTCCTAACAGGGCCATGCCCTTCTCGACGTTCAACGCCGTCTTCACACCATGCAGGGTCAGGCCCAGCTCGACCAGCGTGATCGCCACCGCCGGCTGCATGCCGACCACCACGGTCTGGGCATCCAGCACGCGCGCCATCGCGGCGGTGTTGCTGATCATGCGGCCGATGAAGGAATCGACCAGGTCCAGCGCCGAGATGTCGATCAGGACGCCCTTGGCGCTGTCGCTGACGATACGCTCGGTCAGGTCGTCCTGCAACGTCATGGCCAGGCGGTCATGCATGTCGACCTGGATCGTTACCAGCAGCAGGTCGCCCATGCGCAGAATCGGGATGCGTTCCATGTCCGCTTACGCCTTCTCGCCCGGCTTGACGATGCGCGCGCCGGTGCGCTCGAGCGCCACCACGAAGGCGTCGGCCAGGCTGGCCTTGGTCGTCACGTCTTCCAGGTTCACGCCCAGGTGGACGATGGTCTGGGCGATCTGCGGGCGGATGCCGCTGATGATGCAGTCGGCGCCCATCAGGCGCGCGGCGGCGATCGTCTTCATCAGGTGCTGCGCCACCAGGGTGTCGACGGTCGGCACGCCGGTGATGTCGATGATGGCGATCGAGGCGCCGGTGTCGACGATCTTCTGCAGGATGTTTTCCATGACGACCTGGGTGCGCGCCGAATCCAGGGTGCCGATCAGCGGCAGCGCCAGGATGCCGTTCCACAGCTTGACGACCGGGGTCGACAGCTCGAGCAACTCCTGCTGCTGGCGCACGATGATCTGGTCGCGGGTGCGCTGGAAGTTTTCGATGGTGAACAGGCCCAGCTTGTCGAGCAGGGTGGTCACGGTCCAGGTGGCGGCGGCCAGGCCTTCGGCATCGCCGGCGAAGCCTGCGCTCAGGTGCGCGAACAGCGGCTGCTTCAGCGAGAACACGAACAGCGCGGTCTCGCTCGGGGTCGAGCCGCCTTTGGCACGGCTGGAAGAAATGTCGGCGAGCAGGTCGCGCACTTCGTCCCACGAACGGTGGTCGATGTTCTGCATCTCGCCGGCACGCACGGCAGCGGCGAAGGCGGCCAGGAATTGCTGGCAATGGTTACGCAGTTGTTCTTTGGAAACAACATTCGAGCGTACCATTTGTGCTTCGAGCTGCGCCACCCATTCCGCGCCCATCTCGGACTGGTGGTCCTGGATGATCTGGCTGATACGGGCCGCGTAGTCCTGAGTGCTCATCTATCGTTCCTTGTCTTGGTAAATTTGGCCCTCGGCGCGGGGATGCACGCGGGGCATTCTGTTAAACAACCAACTATACCATTCATTGCCGCCCTGCTACGGCACGATTCCCTGAGGCTTGAGGATTTATTTGAATATTTGATGAAATTGAGACGTAATTGCTACGAAATATGTGAAATTCGGTCAAATTATTATCGAAATTGATTGTTCATACCAGAAATTGTCATACCTTTGATACTCAACGGCCGCGCTTGCGCTGGCATAAATTGCGGGCTCATGCAGCATCAATAATCACTATCAGGCCAGCGCCGCCCGATGAAAATATATTTCATCATTGAAGCTTTTTTGAAATAAAGTTTCATGGAATGAGACGCCGACGAGGCAATCATGGACCAAGCTGCATCCCGTTCACAGCGCGCCGCTCAGCGGCTGGCCGCCAACCGCACCCTCCTTGCCCACCCCAACGTGCAGGCCTTCCTGAAGGCGATCGCGGCAGCGGAAGGCGGCGGCTACGATTTCCGCTACGGCGCCGTGGCCGGCAAACGCCGCGACCCATGGCGCTTCAGCGACTTCTCCACCCACCCCGGCGCCGGCCGCGGCGGCCGTGTCACCGCCGCCGGACTGTACCAGATCACCCGGCCGACCTGGCGCGAGATGAGCGCGCGCATGGGCCTGGACGATTTCTCGCCCGCCACCCAGGACCTGGTCGCGGTGGAGATCCTGCGCACGGCCGGCGCACTCGACGCCATCCTGCGCGGCGACCTGGAAGCGGCACTCGACAAGGCCTCGCAGCGCTGGGCGGCGCTGCCGCGCGGCAAGGGCCAGCCGGGACGCTATCCGCCCCAGCCCTCGGTCGGCTACGAAGCGTTCGCGGCGCGCTTCCGGGCCGAGGGCGGCGCCGTCGCCTGAGCCGGTATTCCATGGCGTGCGGTCGGCGGGCGGCGTCCAGTGTATAAAGAGCGCAGGCAGCAACGACGAACAAGGAATCATGGAGCCGGCCCCACCCCGGCCCGATGCGCCGTCGGATTTCCGCGCCATCTTCGAAGCGATGCCCTCGCCCTACCTGGTACTGACGACCGGCTTCATCATCGTCGCGGTCAACGACGCCTATCTCGCCGCCACCCGCACCACGCGCGACCGGCTGCTGGGCCGGCACCTGTTCGACGCCTTTCCCGACAACCCGAACGACCCGCAGGCCAGCGGCGTGGCCCGCCTGCGCGAATCGCTGCAGCGCGTGCTGGCGCACCGGATGGCGGCCACGATGGCGATCCAGCAATACGACATCGAAATCCCCGGCAGCCACGGCGCCTTCGAAGAGCGTTACTGGAGTCCGATCAACACCCCGGTCTTCGGACCGGACGGCGGCATCGACTGCATCATCCACCGGGTCGAGGACGTGACCAGCCTGATGCAGAGCCGCCGGCGCGCGCAGGAGATGGCGTCCGAGATCTCGGCCAAGGCCATCGAGATCGCGGCCGCCCACAAGGACCTGCATGCCGTCCGCGAAGGGGTCGACCGCCGCATCGCCGAACGTACCCGCGCGCTCAGCAACGAGCGCGAATACCTGCATTCGCTGCTGATGGCGGTGCCGGTCGCGGTGGCGGTGCTGCTCGGCCCGGAGCACCGCTACTTCCTGCGCAACGATGCCCACGCCGCCCTGTTCCCGCGCGGCGACGGCATCGGCAAGCCCTTTGCCGAAACCGAGCCCGACCGGCACGACGTGCTCGCGATCCTGGACCGGGTCTACCGCAGCGGCACCCCGGTGCGCCTGCACCGCCAGAAAATCGCGGTGCCGGCGCCGGACGGCGGCACGGCCGAGCTCTACTACGACTTCGCCTGGCACCCGCTGTCCGGCGCCAGCGGCCGCGTCGACGGCGTGCTGGCGACCGGGGTCGACGTCACCGACCAGCAGCAGGTCGAAGCGCACCTCGGCGAAGTCCAGCGCCTGCGCGAACGCTTCATCAACACGCTGGCGCACGACTTGCGCAGCCCGCTCTCGACGGCCCTGATGGCGGCCCAGTTCCTGTTCCGCTTCAAGCCCGACGGCAGGCAGCGCGAGCACCTGCTGCAGACCATCGCGACCTCGCTGAGGCGGGTCGACGAGATGACGGAAAACCTGCTCGACGCCAGCCTGCTCGAAGCCGGCCAGTCGCTGCCGCTGGCCGCCTCCACCTGCGACCTGCACGCGATCGTCGAGCGTACCGTCGACGACCTGAGCATCGTGCACGGCGACCGCATCGTCGTGCGCGGCGCCGCCGAAGCGCGCGGCTGCTGGAGCTGCGACGGCCTGCACCGGGTGCTGGAAAACCTGGTCACCAACGCTTTCAAGTACGGCGCGCCGGAAACGCCGATCACCATCGTGCTGGACCACGGCGACGCCGGTCCGCGCCTCGCGGTGCACAACCACGGCCTCCCGATGAGCGAGGCCGAAAAACAGACCCTGTTCGAACTGTTCGAGCGCACCGGCAGCGCCCGGGTCAGCGGCCGGCAGGGCTGGGGCATCGGGCTGGCGGTGGTCAAGGGCATCGTCGAGAGCCATGGCGGGCACGTGGCGGTCGACAGCGAGGCCGGTGCGGGCACCACCTTCACCATCGAGCTGCCGTGGGATTCGCGGCCGTTCCTGCCCTCGTGAAGGAGCGGACGTAAAAAAACCGCCGGGCTCGCGCACCGGCGGTTTTTTGTCGGCATCAAGCCGGGAGAAGCTTACTGCGCAGTCGCAGCCGCATCGTCCGCAGCCGCTGCCTTCATCGACAGCTTCAGGCGGCCGCGCTCGTCGGTCTCGAGGACCTTCACGCGCACTTGCTGGCCTTCCTTCAGGTAGTCGGCCACGGCGTTGACGCGCTCGTTGGCGATCTGCGAGATGTGCAGCAGGCCATCCTTGCCCGGCATGACTTGCACGATCGCGCCGAAGTCCAGCAGCTTGAGCACGGTGCCGTCGTAGGTCTTGCCCACTTCGACCGATGCGGTCAGCTCTTCGATGCGGCGCTTGGCTTCCTGGCCGGCAGCGGCGTCGACCGACGCAATGGTCACGATGCCTTCGTCGGTGATGTCGATCTGGGTGCCGGTCTCTTCGGTCAACGCGCGGATCACGGCGCCGCCCTTGCCGATTACGTCACGGATCTTCTCCGGGTTGATCTTGATGGTGATCAGGCGCGGTGCGAAGTCCGACAGCTCGGTCTTCACGCTCGGCACGGCCTTCTGCATCTCGACCAGGATGTGCTGGCGGGCTTCCTTGGCCTGCGCCAGTGCCACCTGCATGATTTCCTTGGTGATGCCCTGGATCTTGATGTCCATCTGCAGTGCGGTAATACCTGCGGTGGTACCTGCGACCTTGAAGTCCATGTCGCCCAGGTGGTCTTCATCGCCCAGGATGTCGGTCAGGACCGCGAACTTGCCGCCTTCCTTGATCAGGCCCATGGCGATGCCGGCCACGTGCGCCTTCATCGGGACGCCGGCGTCCATCAGTGCCAGGCAGCCGCCGCAGACCGAGGCCATCGACGACGAACCGTTCGACTCGGTGATTTCCGAGACCAGGCGCACCGAGTAGCTGAACTCTTCCGGCGACGGCAGCGCAGCGACCAGCGCGCGCTTGGCCAGGCGGCCGTGGCCGATTTCGCGGCGCTTCGGGGTGCCCACGCGGCCGGTTTCGCCGGTGGCGAACGGTGGCATGTTGTAGTGCATCATGAAGTCGTCGGTGTACTCGCCCATCAGCGCGTCGATCTTCTGGCTGTCGCGGCCGGTGCCGAGGGTGGCGATGACCAGCGCCTGGGTTTCGCCGCGGGTGAACAGGGCCGAGCCGTGGGTACGCGGCAGGACGCTGGTGCGGATCGAGATCGGACGCACGGTGCGGGTGTCGCGGCCGTCGATGCGCGGCTCGCCGTCCAGGATCTGCGAACGCACGACCTTGGCTTCCATGTCGAACAGGATGTTGCCGACTTCGGCGCTGTCCGCTTCGATGCCCTGCTCCTGCAGGCCGGCCATGACTTCACCCGACAGCGACTTCAGCTTCTGCTGGCGTGCCGATTTTTCGCGGGTCTGGTAGGCGTCGCGCACCTTGGCTTCGGCCAGCTGCGCCACCTGGGCGATCAGCGTTTCGTTCTTCGGCGCCGGGTTCCATTCGACTTCCGGCTTGCCGCCTTCTTCGACCAGGGCGTGGATCGCATCGATCACGGCCTTCATCTGCTCGTGGCCGTAGACGACCGCGCCCAGCATGACTTCTTCGGACAGCTGCTGCGCTTCGGATTCGACCATCAGCACGGCGTGTTCGGTACCGGCCACGACCAGGTCCATCTGCGAGGTCTTGAGCTGGGTGGTGGTCGGGTTCAGGATGTACTGGCCGTTGGCGTAGCCGACGCGGGCGGCGCCGATCGGGCCGCTGAACGGGATGCCGGCGACGCACAGGGCGGCCGAGGCGCCGATCATCGACGGGATGTCCGGATCGATCTCAGGGTTCACCGACAGCACGTGGATGATGACCTGGACTTCGTTCAGGTAGCCTTCCGGGAACAGCGGGCGGATCGGACGGTCGATCAGGCGCGAGGTCAGCGTTTCCTTCTCGGACGGACGGCCTTCGCGCTTGAAGAAACCGCCCGGGATCTTGCCGGCGGCGTAGCTCTTCTCGATGTAGTCGACGGTCAGCGGGAAGAAGTCCTGGCCCGGCTTGGCATCCTTCTTGGCGACCACGGTCGCGAGGACGACGGTGTCTTCCACCGACACCACGACGGCGCCCGAGGCTTGACGGGCGATCTCGCCGGTCTCCAGGGTCACGGTGTGTTCGCCGTACTGGAAGGTTTTCGTAACTTTGTTAAACATGGGGTATCCCTTTCATTTTGCCGACAGATTTTCAGGCGCTGTCGTTCACCTCACCACGGGCCGTTCGTAAACAGCCTTCCTCCAATGATTACCGTCGCCCCCGCGCAGGCGGGGGCCCATGCTGCGCTACCGAAGTCGAAAACCGTATGGCTTACGCGCGCTCAACAACTCCGGCAAGTCAACATGGATCCCCGCCTGCGCGGGGACGACGAGCCTCCATCAACGATACGCCAAAACAAAAAATGCCCGCGGCAGTCGAACTGACGCAGGCATTTCATGTTTAAGCGTTCGGCTGAAAGCTCAATGCGTACCGATTACTTACGCAGGCCGAGCTTGGCGATCAGGTCGCGGTAACGGTTCAGGTCTTTGTTCTTCAGGTAGGCCAGCAGGCTCTTGCGACGGTTGACCATCATGATCAGGCCGCGGCGCGAGTGGTGGTCCTTCTTGTGTTCCTTGAAGTGACCGTTCAGTTCGTTGATGCGTGCGGTCAGCAGTGCAACCTGGACTTCCGGCGAACCGGTGTCTTTGTCGCCACGTGCGTTGTCGGCGATGATCGCTGCTTTGTTGATGTGTTCTACGGACATGATATTACCTTTCACATGCGGTGCAAGAGTCGGAACCCAGCGCACCGTGAGTTGTTGAGAATCCTGACCCGGAGGTCAAGACCGGAGAGTATAGGTGAAAACGGGAGCCGAAGCCAGTCTTTCCTGGCTTTCGTTACAATGCAGAGAATGGCGATGCCAAGTTTGCATGTTTCTAGGATCTTAAGGATGAGCACATCAATGAAGGACATCAGGACCATCTCCGCACTGCTGGTATTTGCCGTTGGCGCGACCGGCTGCGGCTCGCTGCAGCGCACCCTGCCTGCCGGCACGCCGCTGGCCGACGTCACCGCCCGCCTCGGCCAGCCGACCGCCACCTATGCCGAGCCCGGCGGCGGCCAGGTGCTGGAATACCGCGGCCAGCCGATGGGCCAGTTCCAGCACATCGCGACCATCGGCGCCGATGGCCGGCTGGTCTCCTACGACCAGGTGCTGACCAGCGAGAATTTTGCGAAGGTCCAGCTCAACCGCTGGACCAGGGACGACATCCTGCGCCACTTCGGTCAACCGGCCGAGATGGGGCGCGTGCGGCTCGACGACCGCGAAGTCTGGTCCTACCGCTACAAGGAAGACAAGGTGTGGAACTCGATGATGAACGTCTACTTCAACGCGCGCGGCGTCGTGATCCGGTTGCAGAACACACCCGATCCGCTGCTCGACGAGCGCTACAAGGGCATGTGAATGCCGCCATGAAGGCCGCGCATAACACGATGACCGCGATGACCGGGATGAACGCGATGACGAACCTGCTCAGGAAAACGCTGCCGGCCGCATGCCTGGCACTTGCCGCCCTGTCGCTGTCGGCCTGCGCGCCGCTGCTGCGCCTGCCGCCGCCGCCCGGCAGTCCGCTGCCCGAGGTCCAGGCCAAGCTCGGCACGCCGCGCGCGGTCTACCGCAACCCGGACGGCAGCCAGATCCTGGAATACGCCGGCCAGCCGATGGGCCAGTTCCAGCACATGGCGACCATCGGCGCCGACGGTCGGCTGGTCTCCTACGACCAGGTGCTGACCAGCGAGAAGTTCGCCACCGTCAAGATCGGCCGCTGGACCAAGGACGACATCCTGCGCACCTTCGGCCACCCGGCCGAGATCTCGCGCGTGGCCTTCCACAACTACGAAGTCTGGTCCTACCGCTACAAGGAAGCCGGCGTGTGGAACTCGATGATGCACGTGCACTTCGACGAACAGGGCATCGTGCAGCAGATGATCAACGGGCCGGACCCGATGTACGACGATCGCTTCCGCTTCCGCTGACGGTCCCGCTTGCCGTTTCCCTGACGAAAGCCGCGACCGCGTCCAGCGTCGGCGCCAGCGCATGCAGCGACGACGACAGCGATGCCACCAGCGTGTAGTGGTTCACGCCGCCGTAGTAGGCCTCGCGCACCGGCACCCCGGCCGCGCGCAGCTTTGCCGCCAGGCCGCCGGTGTTGCGCGCAGGGTCGACCAGGTCGTCGCTTTTCGCGGCGATCAGCAGCGCCGGCGGCGTCTTGGTGCCCGCCTCCCCCACGTGGTTCACCGGCTGGCTGTCGGCGCGCGTGTAGGGATAGTTGAAGACCGGGCGCGTGGTGCGGTTCTGCACCGGCAGGAAATCGTAGGGACCGGCCAGGCCGATCCAGCCGCGCAGCGAGTCCGGCTTGACGCCCCATTTGCCGAGCCAGCGCGGGTCCAGCGCCACCATGGCCGCGTTGTAGGCACCGGCGCTGTGGCCCATCACGAACACCTGCTGCGGGTCGCCGCCGTAGGTGCCGATGTGGCGCTCGGTCCAGACCACGGCCTGGGCCGCGTCGACCAGGAAGTCCGGATACCGCACCTGCGGATACAGGCGGTAATCCGGCACCACGACCACGAAGCCGCGCGCCGCCAGCGCCCGCCCGACGAAGGCATAGTCGCTGCGCTTGCCGCTGACCCAGTTGCCGCCGTAGAAGAATACGATCACGGGTGCCGCCCCGCCGCCCGCGCGCAGCGTGGCGGGGCGGTAGATGTCGAGCATGTTGCGCGGATCGGCGCCGTAGCGGACTGCCGTCGTGGCGCTGCTGGCGCCGTCGGGCGAGACGGCGTTCACCACGGCCAAGGGGGAGCAGGCAGCCAGCAGACCAGCGGTCAGCAGGACGGCGGAGGACAGCAAGAAAGTGCGTTTGGTCATCGATTGCAGGCAATAAAGGTCATGCGCCGAGTATAGCGGACGCTTGCATGTCGACGCGTTGCGGTTTTATTAAGTGAAACTTAGGCGCAAGAATGTGTGAGAAATGGGGGGGACGCGCTCGTTATACTCGTCCGTCATGCACACTGCCACTCTCCCACCGGCGCGCGACCGCCGTTTCGCCGGCCTCGCGCTGACCGTGCTGGTGCACGCCGTCCTGCTGCTCGGCTGGCAGATGAGCCGGCGGCTGCCGCCCGTGGACAGCGGACCCGAGCCGGTGCGCACGCGCATCCAGTGGGTGCGGCTGCCGGAGCCCAGCGTGCCCCGGCGCCTGCCTGAACATGTCCCAGCCCCGGCGGCGTCACCGGCACGCCCGGTACCCACCCCGGCCCGCGCCGGGGCGCCGCCGGTAGCGGTTGCCGCACAGCCGGCTGCGCCGGTGCCGGCCGCACCATCGATCACGATGCTGCCCGCCGCGCCGGCAACGCCCGCTGTCGAACCGGCGCCGGCAACGCCCACGGCCACGCCGGGCACGGACGAGATCCTGCGGCGCGCCAGACGCGACATCGGCAAGATCGACCGCGACCTGCGCAAGGAAAACAATCCATATATCGTGGCGCCGCCGGACAGTCCGGCGATCCGCATGCGCAAGGGCATGGAGACGGCGCACGACCTGGCGCCGCCGCGGATCTGGGAAGCGCCGAAGATCGAGGCGCTGGTGAACAACACCGGCGACGGCGCCCGGCGCGAGCGCGTCATCACCGGCAACGGCACCTATTGCGTAACGGACCGCGGCATCAACACCAGCATCGACATGCTCGAAAAGCACGGCAAGCAGCGCATCACCAACTGCCCGCAGCACGAGACGCCGGCCTCGCGCCAGGAATGGCGCACGGCCCGCGATTGAAGACGACGAGCGCCGCGCAAGGGGCGCTCGTCCGGGTCAGCGGCGCTCGCTCGGATCGAGCGGCTCTTCGTCGGTCTGCACGATGCTGACCGGCTTGCCCTTGGCCAGCTTCCAGAAATAGACCGCGTAGCCGGACAGGCCGTAGAGCACGAACAGCGGCCACAGGATCACCTGCGGCGCGATCGCCAGCAGCGCCAGGCCCAGCGCGATCAGGAACACCACGATGAAGGGCACCGACTTGCGGAAGTTGACGTCCTTGAAGCTGTAGAACGGCACGTTGGTGACCATGGTCAGGCCGGCGAACAGCGCGATGCACCACGAGATCCAGTCGACCTGGCGCGCCGGGATGTTGATATCCGGGTCGCTCATGAACATCACCAGGCCGACCACCAGCGCCGCCGCGGCCGGGCTGGGCAAGCCCTGGAAGAAGCGCTTGTCGACCACTTCGATGTTGGTGTTGAAGCGCGCCAGGCGCAGCGCGGCACCGGCGCAGTAGACGAAGGCGGCGATCCAGCCCAGCTTGCCCAGGCCGCGCAGCGACCATTCATAGATGACCAGCGCCGGAGCGGCGCCGAAGGAGACCATGTCGGACAGGCTGTCGTACTGGGCGCCGAACTCGGACTGGGTATTGGTGAGTCGGGCCACGCGGCCGTCCAGGCTGTCGAGCACCATGGCGATGAACACCGCCCAGCAGGCGTGGTCGAAGCGCTGGTTCATCGCCATCACGATGGCGTAGAAGCCGCCGAACAGCGCAGCGGTGGTGAAGGCATTCGGCAGCAGGTAGATGCCGCGGCGCGGGCGTTCGGAGACGGTGCCGTTCTTGCGAGTGCGGAAACGGGCGAACGGCGCCTTGCCGGTGCCGGTTTTCCTGCGTCGTGGGAGAGGTGCCATGGTTGTTATTCGTGGGTAGCAGCGCACCGGGCGCGAACGGCTCCATTATAGTGGTGCCGCCGCACAGTTAGCGAAACGATATTCCGCATCGATACCGTTACCGGAATTTCACTTTGCCCACCAGGCGCATCTGCAGCGTGGTTTCGCCGGGCTCGAAGCTGGGTTCGGGCATGGTGTCGGCATCGGCCTGCTTGGCGCGCATCATCATCGCCGGTGCCGGCGCTGCCGCGGCGCCCTCCGCATAATTGCCGCTGCCCTCGAAGTCCACTGTGTCGATCACCGCATCGCCCGGGTTGCGGCCCATGGCGCGCGCGATCGAGGCGATGCGCTCGTTCAGGTTGCGGTAGGTGGCGCCGATGCGTTCGTCGTCCAGCTTTTTCTTCAACGCGGGGCTGAGATGGTAGTCGATACCGGCGATGCCCAGCACCTTCTGCGCAGCGGCAGCGGTCTTCGGCAGCTTGTCGAGATTGCGCGTTTTGACTTCCAGGTACTGCCCGACGCGCCAGCCGATCGGGACCCGGCGCGCGGCGGCATTCGCCAGCGGACGCGGATTGTCCGATACTTCCGGATACACCGGATAGCTGTAGTAATTGACGGTCTTGAGCTCGGCCTGCGGGTCTTCGCGCCGGACGATCTCGGTGCCCTGTTTCATCTTCTGGTTCACGCGCGCCTGGGCGGCGGCGCGGTCCTTGTCCTGCTCTTCCACACTGAAGGTGACGGTGGCTTCGTCGTTGGCGTGCTTCACTTCGCCGAAGGCGGGGACCACGACCAGGGTGCCGCTGGTGCTGAAAGCGGGCGCGGCGCCCGGCGCCGGCGTGGTCTGGGCCTGGGCGTTCAGGGTGCAGGCGAGGACGGCGGCCAGCGCGAGGCCGGAGCGGGAGCGGAAGCGGGACATGCGGGTTCTCCTGTAGGGATGTTCAACAGGGAGAACGATAACCGGTTTTGCGGTATGGACGAGTTACTGTAATGGAAAGTTGCAAATCGGTGCAATTGGAGAGATTCTTGGCCTCACACGCAGCGCGACGATGCCGCCTAGGACAGCGGCACGCAGGCGAACGGCGCATGCAGATATTCCCAGTCGCGCGTGACGTAACGGACGTGCTGACCCTGCAGCGCCTGCCCCGCCGGGCACAGGCCGCCCGTCCCGTTCGGGTTCGACCGGTGGCGCATGACCTTGGTCGGCTTGCCGTCTACCTTGAACACCGACACGTCCGACGTCGGCAGCGGCAAGGTGACGAATTTCTGGTTGCGGGCATGGAAGATCTCGGCTTCGGGATTGTAGCGCGCCGGGAAATGGGTCAGCACCCAGCGCGCCGGCCGCGAGTGCTCGATGAAGATGGTGCGTTCGCCCAGCACGCCGGTGCTGAAGAACAGCAGCGCCTGCAGCGCGGCGGCGCCGAGCAGCAGCGCCCTGCCCGCCTGCGGCGGCGCCAGCCGGGCCGCCAGCAGGACCAGCGCCAGCAGCGGGATGCCCAGCCAGTAGCTGTAGCGCGTCATGACCACCCCGCCCGAATTCCAGTTGATCGCGGTCAGCGTCGGCAGGGCCATCACGAGGACCAGGCCCAGCACCAGCGCCGCCGCGGCCAACCACGTCCCACGCTGCTGCCGGGGCACCAGGAACGGGCACAGCAGCAGTGCCAGCACGAGGCCGGGCACGCCGATGACCATGCCCTGGTCGAGGTCGAAAAACAGCGAGAACAGGCGGGCGCCGCTGACGAATGCCGGGTCGTTGAAATCGCGCGCGATGGCGCTCGGCGTGCCGAACAGATACTGGAAGTACGCGTACGGCGCCAGCGCCAGCAGGACGCCGGCGGCGGCCAGCAGCAGTTCGCGCCGGCCCAGCGGCGCCGGAACGCTGTCCGGCCATCGCAGGCGCGGATAACGGACGAGCAGAAGGCGGTAGACGGCGGCGCCCGGCATCATCGCGAGCAGCGATGGATTCTGGCTGGCCGCGAGGCCCGCGAACAGGATGGCCAGCCCGGCCTGGCCGCGCAGCGTCGCCAGGCAGGCGATCAGCACGCAGCTGGCGGTCATCGCCTCGGGGCCGACCCAGTTCAGGTAGAAGGTGCTGCCGGCGAACAGGAACAGCAGCATCGCGAGCGCGGCCTGCCGCGGAAACGCACGTTGCAGATACAGGCACGCGCCCGCGCAAAACGCCAGGTTGAGCAGGGTGAAGGCGTAATGCGGCAACAGGCCGAACGCCTTCAGCACGGCGTAAAACGGCACGGCCAGCAGCGGATACAGGCTGAAATGGATGCCGTAGAAGCGCCCGGCCCCGTTCGGCATGATGGTGTAGGTCGGGGTGTGGCCGGTCCCGGTTTCGGGGGCACGCAGGTGCGCATCGATCAGGGGCAGCAGGTCGCCCAGGGTCTGGCCGTAGAACGGCACGGCGCCGGCGTGGCGCTCGAGCTGCGCGACGTCGGTCAGCCGGATGTCGGGCGAGGCATGCTCCGCCAGCGCGTGCATGGTCAGCAGGTATTCATAGCCGTCGCCGGTCAGCGAGGACTTGACGAGGGCAAAAGCGGCGACCGCCAGGAAGAGGACGGCGAACCAATAAGTGGAAAGGCGCTTGAGCAAGGTCGCTCCCGATAGGCGAGCGACAGGCACTCGTTGTGGAGAAAAACACAACATTATACCGGGTGTTCGTTTCTTGCCCAACCATCCCGGCCGCGGCGCCCTTCTCCGCGCGCCGCCGCAAACAACAATCCCCGCGCAGCCGGCAAACAGCCCGGTGGGCCATTCACCGCCTGCGCGGGGATGTGTTACAGAACAGCAGTCGGTCCGATCAGTTCTTCGACTGGTCGACCAGCTTGTTCTTGGCGATCCACGGCATCATCGCGCGCAGCTTGCCGCCCACTTCTTCGATCTGGTGCTCGGCGGTCAGGCGGCGGCGCGAGATCAGGGTCGGGGCGCCGGCCTTGTTTTCCAGGATGAAGGACTTGGCGTATTCGCCGGTCTGGATGTCCTTCAGGCACTGGCGCATCGCTTCCTTGGTCTGCTCGGTGACCACGCGCGGGCCGGTGACGTATTCGCCGTATTCCGCGTTGTTCGAGATCGAGTAGTTCATGTTGGCGATGCCGCCTTCGTAGATCAGGTCGACGATCAGCTTCAGCTCGTGCAGGCACTCGAAGTAGGCCATTTCCGGCGCATAGCCGGCTTCGACCAGGGTTTCGAAACCGGCCTTGATCAGTTCGACGGTACCGCCGCACAGCACGGCCTGCTCGCCGAACAGGTCGGTCTCGGTCTCTTCGCGGAAGTTGGTCTCGATGATGCCGGCGCGGCCGCCGCCGTTGGCCATGGCGTAGGACAGCGCGATGTCGCGTGCGGCGCCCGACTTGTCCTGGTAGACCGCGATCAGGTGCGGCACGCCGCCGCCCTGGCGGTAGGTGCCACGCACGGTGTGGCCCGGGGCCTTCGGTGCGACCATGATGACGTCGAGGTCGGCGCGCGGCACGACCTGGCCGTAGTGGACGTTGAAGCCGTGCGCGAAGGCCAGCACCGCGCCCTGCTTGATGTTCGGCTCGACATTCTCTTTGTACACCTGGGCGATGTTCTCGTCCGGCAGCAGGATCATGACGACGTCGGCTTGCTGGACCGCTTCGTTGACTTCAGCGACCTTGATGCCGGCCTGCTCGACCTTGTTCCAGGACGCGCCGCCGCGGCGCAGGCCGACGGTGACGTTGACGCCGGATTCGGTCAGGTTCTGGGCGTGCGCGTGGCCTTGCGAGCCATAGCCGATGATGGCGACGTTCTTGCCTTTGATGAGGGAGAGGTCGCAGTCTTTGTCGTAGAAAACTTTCATTTTTGATCCTGTATTTTGTAAGCGTTATATATATTGTTGGTGCCGCCAACGATCTGCCGGCGTCACGCGTGGGCACAGTGTGCCCACCCTACGTTCTGGTTGTCGGTCAGACCTTGAGGATGCGCTCGCCGCGGCCGATGCCGGAACCGCCGGTGCGCACGGTCTCGAGGATGGACGCGCGGTCGATGGCATCGATGAAGGCGTCCAGCTTGCTCTTGGCGCCGGTCAGCTCGATCGTGTAGGTCTTCTCGGTCACATCGATGATGCGGCCGCGGAAGATGTCGGCGGTGCGCTTCATTTCCTCGCGCTCCTTGCCGACCGCCCTCACCTTGATCAGCATGAGCTCGCGCTCGATGTGCTGGCCTTCGGTCAGGTCGACCACCTTCACCACCTCGATCAGGCGGTTCAGGTGCTTGGTGATCTGCTCGATGATGTCGTCCGAGCCGGTGGTCACGATGGTCATGCGCGACAGGGTCGCGTCTTCGGTCGGGGCCACGGTCAGGGTTTCGATGTTGTAGCCGCGTGCCGAGAACAGGCCGACCACGCGCGACAGCGCGCCGGCTTCGTTTTCGAGCAGGACGGAGATAATGTGTCGCATTACAGATCCTCCGCGCTCAGCAGCATCTCCGACAGACCTTTGCCGGTCTTGACCATGGGCCAGACGTTTTCGCTGCGGTCGGTGATGAAGTTCATGAACACCAGGCGGTCCTTCATGGCGAAGGCATCGCGCAGGGCCCCGTCGACGTCGCCCGGTTTTTCGATGCGCATGCCGACGTGCCCGTAGGCCTCGGCCAGCTTCTCGAAGTCCGGCAGCGAATCCATGTACGACTCGGAATAGCGCGAGTTGTAGTCGAGTTCCTGCCACTGGCGCACCATGCCCAGGAAGCGGTTGTTCAGGAGGATGATCTTCGGCGTCAGGTGGTACTGCTTGCAGGTAGCAAGCTCCTGGATGTTCATCTGGATCGAGCCCTCGCCGGTCACGCAGGCGACCGTGGCGCCGGGGTTCGCCATCTGCACGCCCATCGCGTACGGCAGGCCCACGCCCATCGTGCCCAGGCCGCCCGAATTGATCCAGCGGCGCGGCTTGTTGAACGGGTAGTACTGCGCGGCCCACATCTGGTGCTGGCCGACGTCCGAGGTGACGAAGGCGTCGCCGCCGGTCACCTGCCACAGGGACTCGACGACCGACTGCGGCTTGATGACTTCGTCGGACGGTGCGTACTTCAGGCACTCGCGGCCGCGCCAGTCGCCGATCTGCTGCCACCATTTCTGCAGCGCCGGGGCATTGGGCTTGGCTTCCGCGGTTTCCAGCTGCGACAGCAGCTCGACCAGCACGTCCTTGACGTTGCCGACGATCGGGATGTCGACCTTCACCCGCTTCGAGATCGACGACGGGTCGATGTCGATGTGGATGATCTTGCGCGGGTTGCTGGCGAAGTGGCGCGGGTTGCCGATCACGCGGTCGTCGAAGCGCGCGCCGATGGCGATCAGGACGTCGCAGTGCTGCATCGCCATGTTGGCTTCGTAGGTGCCGTGCATGCCCGGCATGCCGACGAAGTGGCCGCTCGACGCGCGGTAGGCGCCCAGGCCCATCAGCGTGTTGGTGACCGGGAAGCCGAGCTTGTCGACCAGCCGGTTCAGTTCGTTCGATGCGTTGGCCAGGATCACGCCGCCGCCGGTGTAGATCATCGGACGCTCGGCCGCCAGCAGCAGCTGCACCGCCTTGCGGATCTGGCCGGCGTGGCCCTTGTCGACCGGCTTGTACGAGCGCATCTCGATCTCGCGCGGGTACGAATACAGCGCCTTCTGCATGCTGACATCCTTCGGGATGTCGACCAGCACCGGACCCGGACGGCCGGTACGGGCAATATAGAAGGCTTTCTTGATGGTGGAGGCCAGCTCGCGCACGTCCTTGACCAGGAAGTTATGCTTGACCACCGGGCGGGTGATGCCGACCGTGTCGCATTCCTGGAAGGCGTCCTGGCCGATCGCGTGGGTTGGCACCTGGCCGGAGATCACGACCATCGGGATCGAGTCCATGTACGCGGTCGAAAGGCCGGTGACGGCATTGGTGACGCCGGGGCCGGAAGTGACCAGGGCCACGCCGACTTCGTTCGAGCTGCGCGAATAGGCATCGGCCGCATGGATGGCCGCCTGTTCGTGGCGCACCAGGATATGCTGGAATTTGTCCTGCTTGAAGATGGCGTCGTAGATGTACAGGACGGCTCCACCCGGATACCCGAAGACGTGTTTCACGTTTTCTTCGGCCAGGCAGCGCACCAGTATCTCGGCGCCCGTGATGGGCGTTGTTGCTTCTTGACTCATGATACGTTCCTTTCAAGACCCATAGGGAGATTGATCGGATGCTCGTTCCTGACGAGATACGTATGTCACGCAACAGTGCTCATGCTTCCCTTCTTTCTGCGGTCACGTCGATCTTTCCGCTCACCGTAGGGAGCGTACGAAACGGCGCTGGGCGCAAACTCGTTTGGCGTGAGTTACTGTAGCGGCATGCGTGTCTCTCGCGCTTGTGGCACGGGTTGGAGCAAACTGCCTACATGTGAAAGCGCGTCATGCCGAGAACGACCTTGTGTGACGATCCGGCTTGACAAAAAGCTTCGGGGTTGCAAAGCGTTCTATACCTTACTGCGTTGCACCATTCTGGTCAAGCTATAAATTGCGTCTTGTTTCCGCGCACGCGTTTGGTGCGCGTGCCGTTTTCGAGTGCGGCCTGGGCCGATTTTTGCTAGGATTCGAAAGTTTTCCGCAAAGCCACAGGCACCGGCCTGGCGGCCCCATAATCATCGCATGGCCACTGACAAAGAACTCAACGACTTCCTCGAGAGTGTCGAGCGACGCGCCTTCAAGCAGGCGGCGTACGCAGTCCGCAAGGACGAGGCAGCCCTCGACATCGTTCAGGACGCCATGATCAAGCTGGCAGAGAAATACGGCGACAAGCCGGCTGCCGAATTGCCGATGCTGTTCCAGCGCATCCTGCAAACCACCATCCTCGATTACTTCCGGCGCGAGAAGGTCCGCAACACGTGGATCAGCCTGTTCGGAGGCCTCGGCCGCCGGGACGACGACGACGAGGACTTTGATATACTCGGATCGTACGAGGCCGAAGAAGGGACGGCCGCTGCCGAATCCAGCGCGGATCAGGTGGAACGGGCGCAAACCCTGCGCCTGATCGAAGACGAGATACAAAAGCTCCCGGCGCGTCAACGCGAAGCCTTCCTCATGCGTTACTGGCAGGACATGGATGTGGCCGAAACGGCCGAAGCGATGGGGTGCTCCGAGGGCAGCGTGAAGACGCACTGCTCTCGCGCGACGCATGCCCTTGCTAAAGCGCTCGAGGCCAAGGGAATAAAATTATGAACACCGACGACATCAACCTGGCGTACAAGGTACGTCACGCCCTGAACGAAACGCTCGACGAGCTGCCGGCCTCGACCACCGACCGCCTGGCCGCCGCGCGCGCCCTCGCCCTGTCGCGCAAGAAGGCGGATGCGCCGGTGCAGCAACAGCAGGCACGGCGCCCGCAGCAGCGCCCGCTGTTCGACCTGAGCGCAGTGCTGGCGATGCCCTGGGTGGCGCGCGCCGCCGCGGTCGTGCCGCTGGTGGCGATGGTCGCCGGCCTGGTCGGCATCTACCACGCGCAGCAGGAGCAGCACGCGGCAGAACTGGCCGACCTCGATGCCGCCGTGCTGTCCGACGACCTGCCGCTGACCGCCTACACCGACCACGGTTTCAACGCCTACCTCGTACAACAGCAACAGAACCTGCAACAACCGCAGCGAGCCCAGTAAAGGATGACGGCAAACAAGCGTAAAGCCGCGGCCGGCGCAGCAGGCACGGCCGCATTGGTCGCCCTGCTGCTCGTCTACGGCTACCAGCACGGGCAGCGCGACGCGGCCGTCTCCGGCAGCGCCTCCGCCGCCGACAGCGCCGCCGCGGCGCAGGCCACGCCTGCCGGCAAGGCCGGCGCGCACGGTGCACACAAGGCCGGCGACAAGCCTTACTGGCGCAGCCTCACCCCGGCCCAGCAGCAGGTGCTGCAGCCGCTGCAGGGCGAATGGGACGGCATGGACGGCGCGCGCAAGCAGAAATGGCTGCAGCTGGCCAGGCGCTTCGGCGCCATGAGCCCGGAAGAGCAGCAGCGCGTGCACGAACGCATGCGTGCCTGGGTCAGGCTGACGCCGGCACAGCGCGAGCTGGCGCGCGAAACCTATGCGCGCACGCGCAAGATCGCTCCCGACCAGAAGACCGCGACCTGGGAAAGCTACCTGCTGCTGCCGGACGACCAGAAGCGCAAACTGGCCGCTTCCGGCGCGCGCAAGACGCCGCCCGCGGCCTCGCCGTCCAAGCCGGCCGCGCCGCTGGGCCAGGGCGCCGCCTGCCCGGCCGGCACCGTCAGGAACGGCCTGTCGGCCACCCCGCCCTGCGTCCCGGCCCCGGCGGCGCCCACGGCAACACCGCCGGCCACCGCGCCCGCCGTCAACCCGCCGCCGCAGCAAACGGCGCCGCAGCAGGAAAAACCGGTCCCCGCCAACTGGGGCATCACACCAAACAACGCCTGAGAGGCCCCATGAGCGCCAGCCCGAGCCCGAGCCCCAGCATCCGACGCCGATTGATCGCCATGATCTACGAAACGTTCCTGCTGCTGGCGGTGGAGATGCTGGCGGTGGCGCTGTGGATGCTGGTCACGCACAACCGCCACGATCCGCTCTACCGCCACGGCCTCACGGCCTGGCTGTTCCTGGTCACCGGCGCCTATTTCGTGCATGCCTGGAGCGGCAGCGGCCACACGCTGGCGATGAAGACCTGGCGCCTGCGCCTGGTCGCCGACGGCCATCCGCGCGTGCCGCTGCGCAGCGCCGTGCTGCGCTACCTGCTGGCCTGGGGCTGGTTCCTGCCGGCGCTGCTGCTGTGCGCCGCCCTGGGCATCGACAGCAAGAGCGGCATCGCGGTCATGCTCGTACTCGGCATCGCAGCCTGGGCGCTGACCGCGCTGTTCGACAGCGAGCGCCGCTTCCTGCACGACCGCCTGGCCGGCACCCGGCTGGCCTCGATCCCGAAGCCGGCACCGGACCTCGCGCCGGCCGCGCCGCCGCCCGTCGCCGGCACCTGAGGTCCTGCAGCATGCGCCAGGATCGACGCATGCATAGACCGAAGAGCGGTATCAGAACCGCTCGAACTCGCCAAGATAACGCCAAGCGCCCACCGGCAAGCCGGCCAGCGCCAGCCGGCCCACGCGCAGCCTGCGCAGCCCGGTCACCGTCAAGCCGACCCCGGCGCACAGGCGCTCGATCTGACCCGGCAGGATGCCCTTGCCGGCGAAGCGCAGCCGCGCCTCGCTCTGCCAGCTGGCCTTGAGCGGCATGCCGGCGCGGCCGCCCGCGTTCAGGCGCTCCAGGCCGCCGTCCGCGATGGCGCCGGTCACTTCGGCCACGTATTCCTGCTCGATGCGGTTGCTGTCCTCGAGCAGCTTGCGCTGCACGCGCCAGTCCTGGGTGAACACCACCAGGCCGCTGGCCAGCGTCTCCAGCGGGGTCGCCAGGGTCAGCTTGTGCAGGTGGCGCTTGAGGAATTTGCCGTCGCCGGCCAGGGTGTCCGGCCCCAGGCCTTCCAGCGCGGCCGTGGTGCCGGTGCCGGCCGGCTTGTGCAGCAGGATGGTCACGGGCAGCGGCTCATCGGCCGTGGCGCCGGCCAGCAGGGCCACCTGCTGGTCCGGCGTCACGCGCACGGCCGGGTCCTCGGCGACGATGCCGTCGACGCTGACCCAGCCGCCGGCGATATAGCGCTCGGCATCGGCGCGCGAGCACGGCACCTGCGCCGCGACGCGCTTGGCCAGGCGGATGCCGCCGCTGTCGGATGCCGTGCTGTCGATGTCGGTCATCAGGCGCGCCAGTTCTGGAAGAAGGATTGGAAGGCGGCGACGGTCTTCTCGACGTCGGCCTTCGACACGTTTAGGTGGGTCACCAGGCGCGTCTGCGGACCGATCGAGGCGCGGATGCCTTGGCGGGCCAGCGCTTCGCGCAATGGCGCGCAGGCGGCTTCCGGGATCGTCACGTAGAAGATGTTGGTCTGCGGCGCGGTCACGCTCAGGCCTTCGATCCGGCCCAGGCCGGCCGACAAATCGGCGGCGTTCCGGTGGTCCTCGGCCAGGCGCTCGACGTTGTGCTCGAGCGCATAATGCGCCGCGGCCGCGATCACGCCGGCCTGGCGCATGCCGCCGCCCAGCATCTTGCGCCAGCGCTTGCCCTGCTCGATGAAGGCTTTCGGTCCCAGCAGCACCGAACCGACCGGCGCGCCCAGGCCCTTGGACAGGCACACCGACACGGTGTCGAAACCGGCGACCGCCTCACGGAGCTTGACCCCGTTCTTGACGGCGGCATTGCAGATGCGTGCACCGTCGAGGTGGGTGGCCAGGCCTTTCGCGTGCGCGAAGTCGGTCGCGGCTTTCACGTAGTCCTGCGGCAGCACGCGGCCGCCGATGGTGTTTTCCAGCGCCAGCAGACGCGAACGCGCGAAGTGCATGTCGTCCGGCTTGATGTAGGCGGCGATGTCGCCCACCGCGATCGAGCCGTCCGGCTGGTTGGCGATCGGCTGCGGCTGGATGCTGCCAAGCACCGCGGCGCCGCCGCCTTCGTATTTGTAGGTGTGCGCTTCCTGGCCGACCAGGTACTCGTCGCCGCGGCCGCAGTGGGTCATCAGGGCGATCAGGTTGGTCTGGGTACCCGACGGCGCGAACATGCCGGCCTCGAAGCCGAACAGGTCGGCCGCGTAATCCTGCAGGCGGTTCACGGTGGGGTCATCGCCGTAGACGTCGTCGCCGACCGGCGCGGCGGCCATGGCCGCGCGCATGGCGCTCGAGGGTTGGGTGACGGTGTCGCTGCGCAGGTCGATCCAGTGTTGTTCGCTCATGGTCTCTATCGGTCAGTCGGTGGTCAGTGGTGCAGATGCGGCAGCGGCAGCTTCGGCGCCGGCGTCGGTGTAGAAGCGCTGGGCCATCTCTTCCAGCCCCACTTCGGCCAGCACCTGCTGCAGGCGCTCGGCGGGCCGCTTGCGCGGCAGGTTCTTGTAGGTCGCGACGATCAGCTCGTTCTTCATCGAGTGCTCCCAGCCCACCAGTTCGGTCACCGTGACCTGGTAGCCGTGCGCTTCCAGCTGCAGGCAGCGCAGCACATTGGTGATCTGGCTGCCGAATTCGCGGGTGTGGATCGGGTGGCGCCAGATCTCGGTGAGCGCGCTGCGGCCCAGGTCCTTGCCCTTGTTCTTGCGCAGCACGCTGGCCACCTCGGCCTGGCAGCACGGCACCAGCACGATGTGCTTCGCCTTCTTCTTGAGCGCGAAGTCGATGGCGTCGTCGGTGGCGGTGTTACAGGCATGCAGCGCGGTCACCACGTCGATGGTCGGCGGCAGGCTGCCGGACTCGGTGGACTCGGCGACCGACAGGTTCAGGAAGGACATGCCCGGGAATTCGAGCCTTGCAGCCAGCTCGGCGGACTTCTGCACCAGCTCTTCGCGCGTCTCGATGCCGTAGATGCGCGAACCGCCTTCTTTTCCTTCATCTTCGCGGCCCTTGAACAGCAGGTCGTACAGGATGAAGCCGAGGTAGGACTTGCCGGCGCCGTGGTCGACCAGGGTCACGCCCTGCCCCGCCTTCCGGGCCTGGACGTCCCTGACCAGCGGCTCGATGAACTGGACCAGGTGGTAGACCTGCTTGAGCTTGCGCCGGCTGTCCTGGTTCAGCTTGCCCTCGCGGGTCAGGATGTGCAGCTCCTTGAGCAGCTCGATCGACTGCCCGGGCTTGACCTCGGGGAGCAGCTCGTACACGGTGGGTGCCGGCTTCTTCACCGCGCTCGCTTGCTTATTTTGCTTCATCTATCCAGGCTGCCTGTATCGCTTCCAGCACGCGTTCGCCGCCGCGCGCGCGGTCGTCGTCGAAGCCTTCCAGCCCGACGACCCAGTTATGCAGATCGACGAAGCGCACCGCCGCCGGATCGACGTCGGGGTACTTCTCGAACAGCGCCTCGGCGATGGCGCTCACGTCAGTCCATTTCATGGGGCATCCCCCTGGTCAATGGTGATCAGTGGTTCTTTTCGGCCGCGTGGTTGATCGTGTATTTCGGGATCTCGACCACCAGGTCTTCCTCCGCGATGATCGCCTGGCACGACAGGCGCGAGTTCGGCTCCAGACCCCAGGCCTTGTCGAGCATGTCTTCTTCTTTTTCTTCCTGCTCGTTCAGCGAATCGAAACCCTCGCGCACGATCACGTGGCAAGTGGTGCAGGCGCACACGCGGTCGCAGGCGTGTTCGATGTCGATGTCGTTCTCGAGCAGGGTGTCGCAGATCGACTTGCCCTGCTGGCCGTCGAGGACGGCGCCTTCGGGGCAGAACACGGGATGGGGGAGGATGACGATTTGTGGCACTTCTTGACCTCTTGTGTTTTATTTGGCTTCAGGAGACGCCGCCAAGGGCCTGCGACCTCCAGACCGTCGTCCCCGCGAAGGCGGGGACCCAAGTTCTGCCTGCGCTAACGATACGGCGGCAAACTTGGATTCCCGCCTGCGCAGGAATGACGTTTTTACTGTACTTCAAAAATCAGGCAGTTACACCTGATCCAGCGATTTCCCCGCCAGCACCTTGCGCACGTTCTTGTCCATGCGCCGCGCCGCGAACTCCTCGGTGCCGTGCGCCAGCGCCTGCACCGCGTCGTGCAGCTTGTTCTGGCGCTCGTCGTGGCCGACCGTTTCGTCGTTGGAGCGGGCCTGCGCCGCGCGCACGCCCTCTTCCAGCGCCGCGATCTCTGCACGTTCCTGCTCGCTCAGCAGGTCGGCGTCGAGTTCCAGCGCCGACTGCGTCGCCAGCAGGATGCGCTCGGCTTCGACCTGCTCTTCGCGCAGCGCGCGCGCCGTCATGTCGGTCGAGGCCGAGTTGTACGAATCCTGCAGCATGCGCGCCACCTCGTCGTCGCCCAGGCCGTAGGACGGCTTGACCGCGATCGAGGCTTCCACGCCGGAGCGGGTCTCGCGCGCCGACACCGACAGCAGCCCGTCGGCATCGACCTGGTAAGTGACGCGGATGCGCGCCGCGCCGGCCGCCATCGGCGGGATGCCGCGCAGTTCGAAGCGCGCCAGCGAGCGGCAGTCGGATACCAGCTCGCGCTCGCCCTGCACCACGTGCACGGCGAGGGCGGTCTGGCCGTCCTTGAAGGTGGTGAATTCCTGGGCGCGTGCGCACGGGATGGTCGAGTTGCGCGGAATGATCTTCTCGACCAGGCCGCCCATGGTCTCGATGCCCAGCGACAGCGGGATCACGTCCAGCAGCAGCCAGTCGTCGCCCGGCGCGCGGTTGCCGGCCAGCAGATTGGCCTGGACCGCGGCGCCCAGCGCCACCACCTTGTCCGGATCGATGTTCGCGTGCGGGATGGTCTTGAAGAAGTCGCCCACGGCGCGGCGGATGTGCGGCATGCGGGTGGCGCCGCCGACCAGCACCACGCCGTCGACGTCTTCCACCGTCACGTCGGCATCGCGCATCGCTTTGCGCACCGCGTTCATGGTCTTGCCGACCAGCGGCTGGGTGATCTCGGCGAAGGTCTCGGCGCTGATCGTCACCTGCACCAGTTCGCCCGACTTCAGGATCGCCTCGACCGTGGTCTCGGCATTCGTCGACAGCAGCTCCTTGGCCTGGCGCGCCTTGACCATCAGGGTCGCGGTATCGACGTCGGACAGCGGCGCCAGGCCGGCCTGCTGGGTGATATGGCAGAACACGCGCTGGTCGAAGTCGTCGCCGCCCAGGGCCGAGTCGCCGCCGGTCGACAGCACTTCGAACACGCCCTTCGACAGTTTCAGGATCGAGATGTCGAAGGTGCCGCCGCCCAGGTCGTACACGGCGAACACGCCTTCCTTGCCGTGGTCCAGGCCATACGCGATGGCAGCGGCGGTCGGCTCGGACAGCAGGCGCAGCACGTTCAGGCCGGCCAGCTGGGCCGCGTCCTTGGTCGCCTGGCGCTGGGCGTCGTCGAAGTAGGCGGGCACGGTGATCACGGCGCCGACCAGTTCGTCGCCCAGCGCATCCTCGGCGCGCTGGCGCAGCGTGGCCAGGATCTGGGCCGAGGTCTCGACCGGGCTCTTCACGCCGGCGACGGTCTTCAGCTGCACCATGCCGGGCGCATCGACGAAGTCGTACGGCATGTTCTCGGCGTGCGCGATGTCCTTCAGGCCGCGGCCCATGAAGCGCTTGACCGAGACGATGGTGTTCTTCGGGTCGGTGGTGCGGGCCGCCTGGGCCTTGAAGCCGATGTTGGCGTGGCCGTTCGGCAGATAACGCACGATCGAGGGCAGCAGCGCGCGGCCCTCCTCGTCGCTGAGCACTTCCGGAATGCTGTTGCGGACGGTGGCGACGAGGGAATTGGTGGTGCCGAGGTCGATGCCCACCGCCAGCCGGTGCTGGTGCGGTGCGGTCGACATGCCCGGTTCGGAAATCTGCAAGAGTGCCATGATCGTGTTACCTGTTTATTCTTGTGTTTGCGTTTGCCGAATTGCGTAGGGTGGGCACTCCGTGCCCACGCGGAAGCCGGCTCTGTGCTGGCGTCACGCGTGGGCACGGGGTGCCCACCCTACGAAGCTCGTCTTCGTTCAGTCACATCAATTTTCCAGCGCCTCGAACGCGTAATGCAATTCGTCGCCGAATTTATCGAGGAACATCAGCGCCCGCACGCCCTGCGCCGCCTGCTGGTAGTCGCCGGCGTCGAGCAGCTTGCCGACCTGGGCCAGGCGCGCCTTGCGCTCGCCGCGCACCTGGGCGTCCAGCTCGTCGAGCGCGGCCGCATCCTTCGATGCGCGCGCATCGCCCAGCGCCTCGCGCAGCTCCATCTGCTGCATCAGGAAATCCATCGGCATCGCCGTATTGGATTCGGTCTGCAGGTCGACGCCGTTCAACTCGCACAGGTACTGCGCGCGCTTCTGCGGGCTGCGCAGCGTCTGGTACGCCTCGTTGGCGCGCGTCGCCCACTGCATCGCGACGCGCTTCTCGGCGTCGCTGGCGTTCACGAAACGGTCCGGATGGACGCGGCCCTGGACTTCGCGGTAGGCCGCGTCCAGCGCGTCCATGTCGACGTCGAAACGGGCCGGCAGCTGGAACAGCTCGAAATGATTCTGCATCGCGCTTCTAAAGTTCGACATCAGATACGGAAGCTTTCGCCGCAACCGCAATTGTCCTTGACGTTCGGGTTGTTGAAGCGGAAGCCTTCGTTCAGGCCTTCGCGGGCGAAATCGAGTTCGGTGCCGTCGATGTAGGGCAGGCTCTTCGGATCGACGAAGACCTTCACGCCGTGCGATTCGAAGATGTTGTCCTCGCCGGCCGGCTCGTCGACGTATTCCAGCTTGTAGGCCAGGCCGGAGCAGCCCGTGGTGCGCACACCGAAACGCAAGCCGACGCCCTTGCCCCGGCGTTCGAGGTAGCGGGTGATGTGACGGGCGGCCTTCTCGGTCAGCGTGATTGCCATTTAATTCTCCGTGGGGGACATCGATAAACCTACTGCGCGTCGCATTGGCGGCCTGCGATGCTCGCCGTACCGGATGTACGGCTGCGCTTCTCGGCCACCACTGCTTCCGCTCGCTACGGTTTCTCGATGTCCCGTTACTTTACGTATGTTCTTGTTAAAAACCGCTTAAGCGGCTTTCTCGGTGGCGTGCTTGGTCTTGTAGTCGGCCACGGCCGCCTTGATCGCGTCCTCTGCCAGGATCGAGCAGTGGATCTTCACCGGCGGCAGCGCCAGCTCTTCGGCGATCTGGGTGTTCTTGATGGCCAGCGCCTCGTCCAGCGACTTGCCCTTGACCCATTCGGTGATCAGCGAGCTCGATGCGATCGCCGAACCGCAGCCGTAGGTCTTGAACTTCGCGTCTTCGATGACGCCGGCTTCGTTGACCTTGATCTGCAGCTTCATCACGTCGCCGCAGGCCGGTGCGCCGACCATGCCGGTGCCGACATCGTCGGCGTTCTTGTCGAAGGCGCCGACGTTGCGCGGGTTTTCGTAGTGGTCGAGGACTTTATCGGAATATGCCATGGTGGTTCTCCTTGAATTCGGTGAGTGTTAGTGTGCAGCCCATTGGATCGAATTCAGGTCGATCCCTTCCTTGTGCATGTCCCACAGCGGCGACAGTTCGCGCAGCTTGCCGACCTTGGACTTCAGCAGTTCGATTGCGAAGTCGATGTCTTCCTCGGTCGTGAAGCGGCCGATGGTGAAGCGGATCGAGCTATGCGCCAGTTCGTCGCTGCGGCCCAGGGCGCGCAGCACGTACGACGGTTCCAGCGAAGCCGAGGTGCAGGCCGAGCCCGACGACACTGCCAGGTCCTTGACCGCCATGATCAGCGATTCGCCTTCGACGAAGTTGAAGGACACGTTCAGGTTGTGCGGCACGCGGTTGTCCATGTCGCCGTTGATGTAGACCTCTTCGATCTCCATCAGGCCCTTGGCCAGGCGGTCGCGCAGCGCCTTGGTCTTTGCCAGTTCGGTGTCCATCTCTTCGCGGGCGATGCGGAAGGCTTCGCCCATGCCGACGATCTGGTGCGGTGCCAGCGTGCCCGAACGCAGGCCGCGCTCGTGGCCGCCGCCGTGCATCTGCGCTTCCAGGCGCACGCGCGGCTTGCGGCGCACGTACAGGGCGCCGATCCCCTTCGGACCATAGGTCTTGTGCGCGCTGAAGCTCATCAGGTCGACTTTCAGCTCGGCCAGGTTGATGTGGACCTTGCCGGTGGCCTGGGCCGCATCGCTGTGGAAGATGATGCCTTTCGAGCGGCACAGTTCGCCGATTTCCTTGATCGGCTGGACCACGCCGATCTCGTTATTCACCAGCATCACCGAGACCAGGATGGTGTCCGGACGCATCGCGGCTTCCAGCTGCTCCAGCGTGATCAGACCGTTTTCCTGCGGCTCGAGGTAGGTCGCTTCGAAACCTTCGCGCTCGAGTTCGCGCACGGTGTCCAGCACGGCCTTGTGCTCGGTCTTGACGGTGATCAGGTGCTTGCCCTTCGACTGGTAGAAGTGGGCCGCGCCCTTGATCGCCAGGTTGTTCGATTCGGTGGCGCCGGAGGTCCAGATGATCTCGCGCGGGTCGGCGCCGACCAGGGCCGCGACATTGGCGCGCGCTTCCTCGACCGCCGCCTCGGCGCTCCAGCCGTAGGCGTGGCTGCGCGATGCCGGATTGCCGAACTGCTCGCGCAGGTACGGAATCATCTTGTCGGCGACGCGTGGATCGATCGGCGTGGTGGCCGAGTAGTCCATGTAGATCGGGAAATGAGGCGCAGTCACGAAGCTCTGCTCGATTTTTTTGTCCAAAGGCGCGTTCATCAGTTCACTCCAGTTTGCTCTTCAGTTTTGTCCGACGGCGGCGTGGCGGTGCATCACCACGACGTTCTGTTCTTTCTGTTCTTTCTGTTTCTGCTGCTCGACCAGGTCATGCAAGGTCACGGAATCCAGATAGTCGACCATCTTCGCGTTCAGCGTGGCCCACAGCTCGTGGGTCATGCAGCGCGTGCCGGCGGAGGCATCCGCGCCGTGGCAATTTTCCTTGCCGCCGCACTGGGTCGCGTCGAGCGGCTCGTCCACGGCAATGATGATGTCGGCCACGGTCACCTTCTCGGCGCTGCGCGCCAGGCTGTAGCCGCCGCCCGGACCGCGCACCGACTCGACGATCTCGTGCCGGCGCAGCTTGCCGAACAGCTGCTCCAGGTAGGACAGCGAAATGGCCTGGCGCTGGCTGATGCCCGACAGCGTGACCGGACCGTTGCCCTGGCGCAGGGCAAGATCGATCATCGCAGTTACAGCAAAACGGCCTTTGGTGGTCAGACGCATCACAACCCCGGGTTGGTTTCCTAGAGCGCCTAACAAAACCTCCATGGCTGCGTTGCATCGCCTCGCCGTACCAAAGTACTGTCTTCGGCGATGCGCCTTGCCCTGAAGATTTTGTTAGCCGCTCTGAGTCAGTGTTAAAATCTTGCTTCTCTTCAACCAGCCAGTCTCGCAATGTCCTCAAGGACATCTAGAAAGACCTGATTAGTTGATTGATTTAGTCAAGTATAGCGCATTTGGCGGGGTTTGTCTTGGCACCCCCAATTCGGGGTCAGAGCACTTTGCCCGGTGAATTCGGGGTCAGAGCGCAATGCTCGGCAATATCTTCCTGACACTTTTCCTTACGGCTGACCGGCTTGCGCGGGTGCAGCTTGTCCTGTCTACCCTGCTCCGGCAATGCTCTTTTACCAGAACACTTTCCCAGGAAAGTGCTCTGACCCCGAATCGGCCAAATATTGTGCTCTGACCCCGAAGTGTGTTGCGCCGGGGTTGTTGCCAAAAACCGGGCTCTGACCCCGGTTTGCGCGGGCGCTATCAGCGGGGACGGAGGAGTTGCATGGGGCCGAAGAGTTGGTGCATGCCTTCGTGGCCGATGAAGCTGAGGTTGTAGGGGTGCTCGGCCTGGATCTGCGGAAAGCCGGCGCTTTCCGGGACTTTCTTGAGTTGCTCGGCGATCTTGCCCCACAGGACCAGGGTCGGCTTGTCGCGGCAAGCCGCCAGGGCCGTGAACACGGCCTGCTGGAACGGCACCCAGGCACGGGCGTCGGCGAGCGGGGCGACGTGCTTGCGGAATACCAGCGAGGCGTTCAGCAGCAGGAAGCCTTCGTTCAGCAGGTTGTCTTGCAGCGCGGCCAGGGTCTGGATCCTGGCGCCGGCGCGCGCCGCTTTGGCGATCGGCGCCAGCGCGGCGCCGCCGGTGTCCTCGATCTGCAGGCTGCCGTCGGCCACCAGCAGCATCTTCATGAAGTTGCGCAGCGAGGTCGCGCGGTTGACCGGTTTCGACAGGCCGGTGTCCGACCACAACTCGCCCACCGCGCCGTCCATGAAGCACACGCCGGTCGCGCTTTCCGGGCGCGGATACGGCCCCTCCCCCACCAGCACGTAGCGCACCCGGTCCAGCGGCAGAGAAAATGCCGCGAACAGGCGGCCGCCGGTCGGCAGGTAATCGTCCTGCGCCAGCGCCGGCAGGTAGTCGGGCGTGGCGCGCACCATCGCTTCCAGGCCGGCGACGAGGTGCGGGCGCCAGGATGCGTCGGCCAGGTGCAGGGCATCGAGGATCTCGGCAGGAATCTTGGTGTCTGACATGGCGCAAGCGGGAAGCGAAAAGAGGCCAGATTGTAGCCGAGGCAGCCATTCGCAAGCCGCACGCACGGCTTTTTTCGCGGGCTGTTCCGCTGGTCAAGGTGGCGTCCGTTTTTTGTGGATGGGAGCATGATCCTGCCGGTTGACACTCACCGCCAAGGAGACCCAAATGCAAACGATTCAGGATGTGATGACCCGCGACGTGCAAAGCATCGCGCCGCAGGAGACCGTGCAGCGCGCGGCCCAGATGATGGATGCGTTGAACGTCGGCGCGATCCCGGTGCTCGACGGCCGCAAGCTGGTCGGCATGATCACCGACCGCGACATCACCGTGCGCTCGACCGCCGCCGGCCAGGCGCCGGACCAGACCCGCGTCGGCGACGTGATGAGCATCGACGTGCGTACCTGCGCGCCGGACCAGACCGTGGACGAGGTGCTCGACCAGATGGGCGACGTGCAGATCCGCCGCCTGCCGGTGCTCGACCGGCAGTCGCAGGAAGTGATCGGGATCGTGTCGCTGGGCGACATGGCGGCCAAGCATTCGGCCGGGATCGACCATACGCTCGAAGAGATTTCGACGCCGGCGGAGCCGGACCGCTCTACCGTGGGGACCGAGACGCGGCATTGACCGGCCGGCGGCGCCGGCTCGCCGTCGTTCCCGTGAAAACGGGAACCCATGCCGGGTTGCCGGCGCTGGCCAGTCCGACGTGCCGGGGTCCGGCATGTCGAATTCTGTCGTTCGGCATGGGTCCCGCCTCTGCGGGGACGACGCCCATGCTCGTACGAGCGCTACGAGTTACTCGGCGTCCGGCTGATTCGACGGATGCGCCGCCACGAACGCCGGCATCTCGGCGCACAGCGCATTGATGCGCGAGATGTTCGGGTAGATCGACACGTCGATGCCATGGCGCTGCGCGTTGTACACCTGCGGCACCAGACAACAATCGGCGATGGTCGGGGTGTGGCCGTGGCACAGCGGGCCCGAACTGGGGTCGCGCGCCAGGTGGGTTTCCAGCACTTCCAGGCCGCTGACCAGCCAGTGGCGGTACCACTGCTTCTTGACGTCTTCGCCCAGCTTCAGGTCGTCGGTCAGGTAGCGCAGCACGCGCAGGTTGTTCACCGGGTGGATGTCGCAGGCCACGATCTGGGCCAGTTCGCGCACGCGCGCGCGGCCGGCGGCGTCCTTCGGCATCAGCGGCACTTTCGGATGCTCGTCCTCCAGGTATTCGAGGATCGCCACGGACTGGGTCAGCGTGAGATAGTCGTCCTGGAACGCCGGCACCAGCCCGCTCGGATTGATGGCGCGGTACTGCGCCTGCAATTGTTCGCCGCCGTCACGCAGCAGGTGCACGGGAATCGCTTCGTACTCGAGTCCCTTCAGGTTCAGCGCAATGCGGACCCTGTAGGCGGCCGAGCTGCGGAAATACGTGTAGAGCCTCATACTTTCCTCCCATGGTAACGGGCGACCTCCTGGTCGATCGCCCCGAATATGCTCGCGCCATCCGCGCCCGTCATCTCGATGCGGACCGTGTCGCCGAAATGCAGGAACGGCGTAGTCGGCGCGCCCTGCTCGATGGTCTCGTACATGCGCAGCTCGGCCAGGCAGCAATAGCCGACACCGCCGTTGGCGATGCTGGAGCCGTGCAAGCCGCCCTGCTTGTTGGATACCGTGCCGGAGCCGATGATGCTGCCGGCCACCAGCTCGCGCGTCCTGGCGGCGTGCGCGATCAGCTGCGCGAAACTGAAGGTCATGTCGTCGCCCGCGTTGGGACGCCCGAACGGCTCGCCGTTGAGCGTGACCTGCAGCGGCAGGCGCAGCTTGCTGTCCTGCCAGGCGTCGCCCAGCTCGTCGGGTGTTACCGCTACCGGCGAAAACGCGCTGGCCGGCTTGGATTGGAAGAAGCCGAAGCCCTTCTCCAGTTCTTTCGGGATCAGGTTGCGCAGCGAGACGTCGTTGACCAGCATGACCAGCCGCACCGCCGCCGCGGCCTGCTCGAGGCTAGCGCCCATCGGCACGTCGCCGGTGACGACCGCGACTTCCGCCTCCAGGTCCACACCCCAGTCCTCGGACAGCACCGCGATCGGATCGCAGGGACCGACGAAGGCATCGGAGCCGCCCTGGTACATCAGCGGGTCGGTATAGAACGAAGCCGGCACCGTGGCGCCGCGCGCCTTGCGCACCAGCTCCACGTGGTTGATGTAGGCCGAGCCGTCGGCCCACTGGTAGGCGCGCGGCAGCGGCGAAGCGCATTCCTGCTCGATGAAGGACTGGGCGTCCGGCGCGCTGCCGGCATTCAGCGCTTCATAGATGCCACGCAGCTGCGGCGCCACATGCTCCCAATTGTCCAGCGCGGCCTGCAGCGTCGGGGCGATGCCCGGCACCGCCTGGCAGGTGACCAGGTCACGGCTGACCACGACCAGGGTACCGTCGCGGCCGCCAATCTTGAGGGAGGCGAGTTTCATGCGTTTCTTTCAAGTTTGCAATTGTTGCCGTTATTAAAGATGAAAACGGACTATCATACAAACAATATTTTCCGCTCTATTTATCGGACTATCTGATGAATCCCACCCTGCGCCAGTTGCGTGCTTTCGTGGCCCTGGCCAAGACCGGCAACTTCACGTTGGCCGCGCAATACCTGCATGTTACCCAGTCGGCACTCTCCGGCCTGATCAAAGAATTAGAGCAGACCCTCGGAATGCGCCTGTTCGACCGCAGCACGCGGCGCATCGCCCTCACCGACATGGGCCGTGAGTTGCACCCTCTATTCAGCCAGATGATCGACGATCTCGACGGTGCGCTTGCGAACATTGCGGATCATGCACATCTGCGCAAGGGCCTGGTGCGCATCGCCGCCCCACAACTGCTGGCCTGCACCCTGCTGCCGGACGCCATCGCGGCCTGGCGCGAACGCTACCCCGACGTCAGCATCAGCCTGGTCGATGCGCCGGTCGAAGACGTCACCACCCATGTACTGAGCGGCCAGGTCGACATCGGCATCAATCCCGAACGCAGCCCGGGACTGGAACGCGCGCCGCAGCTGGAAGCGCGCCTGCTGATGGAGATGCCGTTCGAAGCCGTGGTGCCGCCGGACCACCCCCTGGCCGGACGCGACCGGGTCGGCTGGGCCGATCTCGCGGCCTGGCCGTTCATTTCCCTGCGCGGCCAGTTCACCGAGCTGCTGCAGGCCGACATGGGACTGTCGGTGCGCACCGTGACCCTGAAGCCGGCGCACGAAGTCACCTTCATGAGCACCGCGCTGGCGATGGTCGGCGCCGGCCTCGGCGTCACCGTGTGCATGCCCTATGCGGCCGGACTGGTGCGCCGGCACGGGCTGCGCATGCTGCCGCTCGGCGAGCCGGTCCTGACGCGCCGCTTCTTCGTCACCATGCGCGAACAGCGTGCGCTGTCGCCGGCCGCCGAGGCCTTTACCGGCTTCCTCACGGACTTCGTCGCCGCGCGCGGCCTGCGCACCGGCTGACGGCCCCGTCCCGACGCCCCACCAAGCGCCGCGCTAGAATGGCGTTACCTTCACCACACCGCACCCCAGCACGATGTCCCACGACACCATCGCGATCAACCGGCGCATGGACCGCTTCGACCGCCACGCCAGCGTCTGGCTGTTCGGCTACGGCTCGCTGATCTTCAAGGCCGACTTCCCCTTCATCGAGCGGCGCCCGGCCCATATCGACGGCTGGACCCGGCGCTTCTGGCAAGGCTCGCACGACCACCGCGGCACCGAGACCGCACCCGGCCGCGTGGTGACGCTCACGCCCGAACCCGGGGCCGTCTGCCACGGCATGGCCTACCTGGTCACGCCCGAGGAATTCGCCCACCTCGACTACCGCGAGAAGAACGGCTACCTGCGCCTGGCCACCGACATCCATTTCGAAGACGGCAGCGCGGCCCATGGCATCGTCTACATCGCCACCCACGAGAACGCGGCCTACCTCGGCCCCGCCAGCGAACGCGACATCGCACGCCAGATCGCCCAGGCACGCGGCCCGAGCGGCCCGAACAGCGAATACCTGCTGGAGCTGGCCAGGGCGCTGCGCGAACTGGGCAAGTTCGACCCGCACGTGTTTGAGATCGAGCGCCACCTGGCCGAGTTCCAGGCCTGAGCCGGCCATGCCGACTGCATCAAGCAAGCGCACCATACCCGCGTGCGCGCCGGTGCCGCGACGCGGTTTGTGATCTAATTGGGATGCCATTCAACCAACACGCATCACAGGAGATCGCAATGCAGCAGGACACCCCCGGACGCCCGGCCACCCCGCAGGACCTCGACGACGACACCCTGGCGTTCGTGCGCAAGGTGTTCGGCCTCGCCCGCGCCGGCGATGCCGAAGAACTGGGCATGTACCTGGGCCACGGCCTGCCACCCAACCTGCGCAACGAACGCGGCGACAGCCTGCTGATGCTGGCCTGCTACCACGGCCACCTCGACGCCGCGCGCGTCCTGCTCGACCACGGTGCCGACCCCGAAGTCATGAACGACGCCGGCCAGGCGCCGCTCCATGGCGCCGCCTTCAAGGGCGACCTGCCGGTCACGACGCTGTTGCTGGACCGCGGCGCCCAGCCAGACAATGCCGGCCCGAACGGCAAGACCGCGCTGATGTTCGCCGCCATGTTCAACCGCGTCGACATCGCGCGCCTGCTGATGGCGCGCGGCGCCGATCCCTTGCTGCGCGATGCGGACGGCAACTCGGTCCTGGATGCCGCGCGCAAGATGGGCGCGCCGGATACGACAGAACTGATCGCGGCGGCAACCAGCGAGCGCTGATCCTGCCGCCCGTGGTGCAAGCCCGGCCTTTCGGCGCCCGGGCTTACACCACGTCGAGGTAGCGCGGCGGTACGGCGTCGGTCAGCCAGACGCCGTTGTCCGAGCAATAGAACACGATGCCCTCCGCGCGCATGCGGCACGCGTCCACGCGCAGCACGGCCGGAAAACCATGGCGCGCACCGACCCGCTTGGCGGTGTGGATGTCGGCCGACAGGTGGACGTGATGCCGCCCCGCTGCGCGCAGCCCGGTGGCCAAAATCGATTTCAGGAAGCGGCTGGCGGTGCCGTGGTACAGCACCTCGGGCGGCTCGGCCGGCGCCAGCGCCAGGTCGACCGCGACCGAGTGACCCTGGCTGGCGCGGATGCGCGAGCGGTCCCCGCTGAAGGCGAAACGCTGCTTGTCGTTGTCCGCCACCACGCGCTCCAGCAGCGCGCGGTCGACCTTGTGGCCGGCCGCCGCCAGGCGCGCCAGCAGTTCGTCCACCCCGGTCCAGCCCTGGGCATCGAGCGCCAGGCCGATGCTGTCCGGCCGGTGGCGCAGCACATAGCTCAACAATTTACTGGTGGCGACGACGGGATCGGCGGGCATGGCGGACGCTGCAGCGAGTGGGACATGCCGCCAGCATACGGCAATGCCCGTCCTGTCATCCGCACGGACGGGCACGCCCCGTGACAATGTCAGCATGTTGCGATGGGCAAGCTCGGCTAGACTGGCGCCCCATGACGAATCTGCCTACCATGACTGCGCCGGCCGACCGCGCGCCCGGCCTCGACCTGCTGCGCGCCGGCGCGATCCTGACGGTGATGCTGTATCACCTGTCCAGCCATGGCTTCGCGCTGGGCGCGCCCGGACGGCACGGCTGGCTCGGCGTCGACCTGTTTTTCGTGCTCAGCGGCTATCTGATCGGCTGGCAAGTGCTGCGCCGGTATGCCGCCGGCGGCCGGCCCGACTGGCCGGCCTTCCTGCTGCGCCGGGCACTGCGCGTACTGCCCGCCTATCTCGCGGTATTGGGCCTGTACCTGGCAGTGCCGGCCTGGCGCGAAGCCGAGCGCCTGCCGCCGCTGTGGCAATTCCTGAGCTTCACGCTCAACCTTTTCCCCGACTGGGAACACGCGCGTGCCTATTCGCACGCGTGGTCGCTGTGTGTGGAGGAACATTTCTATCTGCTGTTGCCGCCGGTGGTCGTGCTGCTGGCACGGCGTCCCGGCATGGCGCGGGTGCTGGCGCTGGCCGGCGCGCTGTTCGCGGGCGGCATGCTGCTGCGGGCAATCGCCTGGCAGCAGGCCGTGGCGCCGCACCTCGGCACCGGCGGCGATGCGGCGCAGGCCGCGCTCGGCTATGTGGAACACATCTATGACCCGACCTGGAACCGGCTCGACGGCCTACTGGCCGGTGTTCTGCTGGCGGCCATGCGCGCCTTCCGTCCGGCGTGGTGGACACGCGTGCTGCGCCAGGGACCGTTACTGCTGGCCACCGGCGCGGCCGCGCTGGCATGGGTAGTGGCGATCGAGCCGCTGAGCCGGTTCGGCGCGATCGTCCAGTTTCCGCTGGCGGCGTTCGGCTTTGCCTGCCTGCTGGCGGCGGCGTTGAGCGGACGCCTGCCGTTCGCGCGCTTGGCGCTGCCGGGTGCGCGGCCGCTGGCCCTGCTCGCCTACAGCCTGTACCTGACGCACCGGCAGGTGTACGGCTGGCTGGACACGCAGCTCGACGATCTGCCCGCGACAGCGCCGCTGGCAGCGTTCTGTCTCTACAACCTGGCCGCGCTGGCGGTTGCCGCCGTGCTCTACTGGACGGTCGAGCGGCCGGCGCTGCGCCTGCGCGACCGCCTATTGGCCGGCCGCGTGACGCACATCGACAACGTCGCGTGCGCCGCAGGCCTGACCGGCCCGTCGCCGCGCGCGGCACGCAGGCCGTTCAGGCCTGTGCTGCGCCCGGCAGTGCCTCGATCTCGGCGGTGGCACGAGCGAGGATCGCCGCGATCCGCCCCTGCTCGTCGGCACTGGCGCCGGCCCGTTCCTGCAGAGCGCGCTTGAGGGCGTGGCGTGCATCGGCGAACTCGGCAGTCCAGCGCTGACGCTCGCCCGCGTCATCACGGCCCTCGCCGCCTTCGGCCAGCGCGCTGCGCATCAGGCGCATCTTTTCCGCCGCTGCCGCCAGCTTGGCCAGCATCAGATCGACGTGTTCGCGGTTGGCGTCCAGGTGGGCACGGCCTTCATCCGACAAGGCGTAGCGCTTGCGGTTGCCTTCGAGCTGGATGGTGACGTGGCCGCGGTCTTCCATGCAGGCCAGCGCCGGATACATCATGCCCGGGCTCGGCACATAGAAACCATTGGAGCGCTGCTCCAGCGACTTGATCAGTTCGTAGCCGTGGCTGGGCTGCTCGCCGATCAGGGCAAGCAGCAGCAGTTGCAGGTCGTCGGACGACAGCTTGCGGCCGCGCGGACCGCCTTCGTGGTCGAAGCCGAAACCGCCGCCCCGGCCGCCGCGCGGACCGTGGCCGTGACCGCGCGGGCCGTGGTGCTTGCCGCCAGGTCCGCCTTCTGCGGCGGCGTGCTGCTCGTGGTGATCGTGGTGCTCGTGATGCTCGTGGTGATGATGGTGATGCGGGTGATGATGGTCGTGGCGAGGCATGACTTAGTCCTTTATATCGTAAGATACATCTTAAGATATAGATGAAAGTTGACCGAGTCAAGCGGTTATGGTGCGCGGAGGGCCGCGAACAAGCTAGGCGCCGCTGCCCTCCAGCACCCGCCGTACCTGCGCCGCGCGTTCCGCGACGCTGCCGCGCACCACGGTGTAACGGATGCCGCGCGCTTCCAGATCCTCGATCACGAGCCGCTGGATGCGGCCGCGCCACGCCTCGTTCTCGCGTACTTCCTGCTCTTCATAGGGAATGTCGTCGGCGCAGACGAAGGTGTAGGCATAACGCGTGCGGCAATCGTCGGCGCAGCGCAGCAATTCGGCCGGCGGCGGATCGCCGACCTGGCCGAACTGGATGCCGAGCAGCAGCGTGGTGAGCGCATTGGTGTCGACGAACAGCCAGCGGCGCGCCTGCGGCATGGCATCGTCCTCGGCCTGGCGGTGCCGGACCGCGATCTCGACGTAGTCGTCGGCGTTCAGCCTGCCCTGCTTTTCTTCCCAGATGAACCGGCCGATCTCGGGCACCGAAACCGTGCCGTAAGCCTGCGCCAGATGATCCGCCAAGGTCGACTTGCCGGTGGATTCGGCACCCACGAACACCACGCGCTGTATCGGTTCCGATGCGCCCTGCTCCGATGTGCCCTGCTCCGCCATGTTGCTTCTCGCTAAAGAAAAACGCCATCCTAGCCCAGAGCGCAAGGCGCCACAACTCGGCGCTGCGCGGGCGCCGGCATCGCACCGGACTTGACCCAGGCCAGTAGCGAACTCTGCCATTGGCATAGGCTGAAATTATGCCGCCTGCTTAGCTCTTTTCACGGACGACATGTTGACCCCTGCGCACTATTCACCAGGAGAAACACATGCGCACGACATCCCACACCGATGGCAAACGCCCACGCAGGAACCGGCGCCACGTACTCGGCTGGCACGGCTGGCTGCTGTACTTGCTCATCGCCGTCTCTGCGTATCTGCTGGTGGCGCTGGCCGAGGCCGTACCGGACGCCGTAGATGCCGCGGGTGTCGCGGATATGACGGCTTATATGGCTGGACGCATGGTGGCGAAAACCAGCACCAATGATTTGTCAGTTGAACAGGTGGCTCTCGAAGAGAAAATGCGTGCACATGCCAGTTCTCCGGAGGCCGATCATGCGGATTTTGATGTGTTCCCTACCCGTGGCGCTATGTCTCGTTGCCTGTTCATATCAGGAGAAGGACGTGAGTCACGACCACGATGCCCAGGAACTGATCGGGACGAGGTACAAAATCGTCGATGACATACGGGCTTATGGCGTACGGCCGCATTCCAGCGCACCTGCCGATTACGTGGTCCTCACGGCACCGCCCGGATTTGCCGGACCGGAAGTCGCCTTCGAAGAAATGATCCAACGCGGCGCCGTCATCACAGTATCGGGCGTGTTGAAAACCAGCCGGATATTCGAGAACCCGTACACCTTGATCGTCCAGCTCGACAGTACGGCTTTACGGACCGCTTTACCAGTCAAGGTAGCGCTTTATGGAAACAATGAAGGGCCGACCAGACTTAGTCTCAACCCTGCGTTTTACCAAAGACTGGCACCTGCAGAACCGACGATGACGAAAACGAAGAACCGGTAACTGACGACGCCGGTCGCCGGCTCTTCGTCCAACTACCCTAGAACAGATCCATCTGCGCCGCAGCAGCCGCACTCGGCTTCACCACCGACTTCGGCACCACCAGCGGCCGCTTGAACTGCGAGCCGTCCAGCTTGCTGAAGCGCCCCGTGTAGCCATCCATGCCGAGGCGCTTGATCGCCTTGGTGAAGCGCTGGCGGATCAGGTCGGCCCAGATGCCCTCGCCGGTCATGCGCTTGCGGAAGTCGCTGTCGTATTCCTTGCCGCCGCGGATGTCGCGGATGCGGTTCATCACGCGCTGGGCGCGGTCCGGAAAGTGGGCGTGCAGCCATTGCTGGAACAGCGGATTGACTTCCCAGGGCATGCGCAGCACCGTGTAGTGGGCGCCGACGGCGCCGGCATCCTTGGCTGCTTCCAGGATGCGCTCGATTTCCGGCTCGGTGACGAAGGGGATGATCGGCGCCACGCTGACGCTGACCGGGATGCCGGCTTCGGTCAGCGTGCGGATCGCGCGCAGGCGGCGTGCCGGTGCGGCCGCGCGCGGTTCCAGCGTGCGCGCGATCTCGCCGTCCAGCGTGGTCAGCGTGATGGCGGCGCAGGCCAGACCTTTTTCCGCCATCGGCGCGATCAGGTCGATGTCGCGCTCGATCAGCGCCGACTTGGTGATCAGGCCGTACGGGTGGTTGCACTCGCCCAGCACTTCGAGCACTTCGCGCGTGATGCGGCGGTCGCGTTCGCAGGGCTGGTACGCATCCGTGTTCACGCCGATCGCGATGTTCTCGGGCACGTAGCCGGGCCGCGCCAGTTCCTGGCGCAGCAGGTCGGCCGCGTTCACCTTGGCGAAGATGCGGCTTTCGAAGTCCAGGCCCGGCGACAGGCCGAGATAGCTGTGCGAGGGCCGCGCAAAGCAGTAGATGCAGCCGTGCTCGCAGCCGCGGTACGGATTCAACGACACGCTGAAGGGAATGTCGGGCGAATTGTTGCGGGTGAGGATGCTTTTCGCGCACTCTTCGCTGACCACGGTCTTGGGCGGCGCAGCCGTGACATCGCCTGCGCCGAGACCGGGCACGCTCCAGCCGTCGTCGAAACGCTCGCGCGCATTGACCTCGTACCGGCCCTGCATGTTGCTGACGGCGCCGCGGCCCTTCAGAGGCTGGCTCTGGGGCAGATTCGGCGACTTAGGGGGAAACGGCAGCATCACCTGCCCTTCCGCACGGCTGCTCGTTTTGACTCGATTCACAGGGCGCTCCCATAAATACTGTACGTATATACAGTATAGTACGCCGATGTCAGTCAGGGTTCAAGTGCGGCGTTCTCGCGGCTTGTTGTTGCACAAAACCGTCAAAAGCCGACAGTAGAGGCTGGTAATGGCCGGGATTGTTTTCCAATTGGGCAAGTGCGTAGGCCGCCGCTTCCAGCGTCGACAGCTGATGCGGCGCATGCGCCTTGCGAATCCGATAAGCGCTTGCCGGAATGTCTCGCAGGGCCAGGCGTGGCAAACGCTGCAGCGCCGGGTTCAGGTACAGCATCTTGCGGCTCTTGCGCCAGGTGGCGTCCAGCACCACCAGCCGCAGGCGGCCGGCATCGGGCAGCGGGACCACGGGAGGCGGCGCGACGCCGAGCGAGGCGTCGCCCGGCGTTTCGGGATACAGCAGCAGCGGCTGGCGCCCGTCCGCGGCCAGCAGCGCATCGAGCGTGCCGGCATCGAAGGTCTCGCCGACTTCGAGCCGGCTGCCCGGCAGGCACAGGTGCAGCAGGCGCGCGCTGTTCTTGGCGTTGCGCACCTCGAGCGGATGTTGCAGGACCAGCAGCGCAACGCGGCTGGACAGGGGCACGGCCCAATGGCAGATGCAGGCGCTTTGCGCGCGCAGGCAAGCCGCGCACACCGGACGGCGGGAAGATGTGATGTCATTCATGGGCGGCGATTGTACCGCCGCCCATGTGGGGCCGACCTACATGCTGCCGACGCGGCGGCCGTGCGGCGGCGCCTGCTCGGGCTCCGCCGACGCCGGCGCGGTTTCTGGGCGCAAGGGCTTCAGCGCCGTGCTCCACTGCACCACCTGGTCGAGCATGGCGTCGACCGCCTGTTCGTGGTGCTCGCGCGGATTGAATTTCGTGTGGTTTTCCCAATCGTCGTGCAGGTAGAGCATCGCCTGCGCGCGCACGTCCGCCACCATCAGCTCGCCCATGACGAGGCGCAGGTTCTCGATGGCGCGCGCGCCGCCGGCACTGCCGTAGCCGACGAAGCCGGCCGCCTTGTGGTTCCACTCCTTGTAGAGGAAATCGATGGCGTTCTTCAGCGCGCCCGAGGTGGCGTGGTTGTATTCGGGCGTGACGAACACGAAGCCGTCGAACTCGGCGATGCGCGCGGACCAGGCCAGCGTGTGCGGCTTCGCATACCGGCCCATCGAGGGCGGCACCGGCTCGTCCAGCAGCGGCAGATTGAAATCCTGGATGTCGACCAGCTCGAACACCGCGTCGCCGCGCATGCCCGCGATGTCCAGCACCCAGTTGGCCACGTCCAGCGCCTTGCGGCCGGGACGGGTACTTCCGACGATGACGCCGACTTTGATCATGATGTTCTCCTCTTTCTTTGCATGACAAGTTGAATAATCCGCGGCCCGGCCCGCGCGCCCGGTTCAGGGCGACCAGCCGCCGCCCAGCGCCCGGTACAGGTCGACGTGCGCCGCCAGCCAGCTGGCGCGCAGCTGCAGCACGTTGTTCTCGGCGCTGAAGGCGTTGCGCTGGGCGTCCAGTTCTTCCAGATAGGACGAATAGCCGTTGGCGTAGCGGTTGTGGGCGATGCGCAGCACCTCTGCGGTGGCGACGCGGCGCGCTTCGGCCTGCGCCAGCTGCTCGCGCAGGCGCTGCACCGCGGTCAGGCCGTTCTCGGTCTCGGCGAAGGCGTTGCGCACCACCGATTCGTAGGCGAACACGGCGCGGTCGCGCAGCGAGGCCGAGATCTCGGCCTGGGCGCGCAGGCGGCCGGCGTCGAACAGCGGCGCCAGGATGCTGCCGCCGACGCTCCACAGGGTCGTGCCCGAGCCCAGCAGGTCGGGCAGACTGTGCGCGTAGGCGCCGACCGAGGCGGTCAGGCGCAGCGACGGCAGCATCTGGTCGCGCGCCGCGGCCAGGCTGGCGTCCGCGGCCGCCACCGCGCGTTCGGCCTGGGCGATGTCGGGACGGCGGCGCAGCAGGCTGGAAGGCAGTCCGGGCTGGATCGCCGGCGGCGTCAAGGCGGCCAGCGCGGCGCCGCGCGCGATCGGCCCGGGACTGGCGCCGAGCAGCAGCGACAGCGCATTCTCCTGCTGGGTGATGGCGCGCTCCAGCTGCGGCACGGCGGTGGCCGTGTTGCGGTACTCGGCCTCGGCCTGCGACAGTTCCAGGCGCGAGCTGTAGCCGACCTCGAACTGGCGCCGCGCCAGTTCCAGCGAGCGCACGCGCGACTGCAGGGTGGCGCGCGCCAGTTCGAGCTGGGCGTCCAGCCCGCGCAGGTTGAGGTAGCCCGAGGCCGTGTTGGCCGCCACCGACAGCGCCACCGCATCCGCGGCCGCCTGCTGCGACGCGTAGTCCAGGCGCGCTGCCTGCGTCGCGTTCTCCAGCCGCCCGAACGGATCGAGTTCGTAGGCCGCCTGCACGCTGCCCTGCACCGCGCTCGACTCGACCGGCGTGCCGAACGGACCGATCGCGCGCGCCCTCGTCGGTCCGATGTTGGCGCTGAGGTTCGGCGCCTGGGCCGACGCCGCCACCTGGATGCGTGCCCGGTATTCCTGCAGGCGCGCCAGCGCGGTACGGATGTCGCCGTTGCTGGCCAGCGCCTGCGCCACCAGCGCATCCAGTGCCGGGTCGCCGAAGGCGCGCCACCAACCCGCCTCCACCGCACCGCCGGCGTTCGGGCCGACCTCGGCCTGTCCGCGCCACGCCGCCGGCACGTTCAGCGTCGACGCGGGCGGCGGCTGCACCGCGATGCGGCAGCCGGCCAGCGCCAGCGCGGCCAGCAGGGCCGGCGCACAGCGAAACGCGCCCCTCATCGTGCCTGCCCCTGCGCCTGACCCTGCGCCGGTGCAACGCCGGCCGGGGCCGCTGCCGGTGCCGCGGCCTGCGGTGCCGCGGGCGCAACCCCGGCCGGTACCCGGCCCGGCGCGGCGGTATCGATGCTCGGCACCACCGACATCCCCGGCCGCAGGCGCTGCGCCAGCGGCTGGTTCGGTTCGATCGCGATGCGCACCGGGATGCGCTGGGCGATCTTGACGAAGTTGCCGGTGGCGTTGTCCGGCTGGATCACCGAGAACTCGGAGCCGGTGGCCGGCGCGATCTGCTCGACGTGGCCGCGCAGCCTGGCGTGGTTCAGCGCGTCGACCGTGAAGGTGACCGGCTGGCCCAGGCGCACGTCGGCCATCTGCGTTTCCTTCATGTTGGCCACCACCCACATGGTCTGCGGCACCAGTGCCGTCAGCTGGGTGCCGGCGTTGACGAAGGCACCGAGGCGCACGCTGACCTGCCCCAGCTGGCCATCGCGCGGCGCCACGATGCGGGTATTGGCGAGGTCGATCTCGGCCAGTTTCACGGCCGCCTCGGCATTCGCCACCGCCGCCTCCAGCGCGGCGCGGTTGACGTCGACGGTGCGCAGGTTCTGGCGCGCAATCTCGAGCGCGGCGCGGGCCTGTTCGGTGGCCGCCACGGTCTGGGCGTGGGTGGCGCGCGCGGCGTCGCGTTCGCGCGCGGACAGCGACCCGTCGGCCGCCAGTTCTTCCACCCGGCGCAGGTCGGCGGTGGCGCGCGCGGCCTGCGCCGCCGCGTTCTGCACGGCCGCCTGGTTCTGGGCGATGGTGGCGCGCGCACTGCCCTGGCTCTGCGCGAAATTGCTGAGGGCCGCGCGCTGCGTCGCCACCTGGGCGCGCGCCTGTTCCAGGCGCTGGGTGTAGATGCGGTCGTCGATGCGCATCAGGAGCTGCCCCTTTGCCACCTGCTGGAAATCCTGCACGTCGACCTCGACGATGTAGCCGGACAGCTGCGGACTGATGATGGTGACCTGGCCGCGCACGGTGGCGTTTTCCGTGGTCTCGACGGTGCTGCGGAACGGCGGCAGCTCCCAGGCATACAGCACGATCAGCACGCCGACCAGCGCGACCAGCGAGAACAGGACGCCGCTGACGATGACTTTGCGGTTGGACTTTTGTTGTGTGTTTTCGGTGTCGGCCATGATGGGATCAATTCGGGTTCAGCGGGGCGTCGGGTCGGGCACCGGCTCCGGCGGCGTGCCGGCGGGGGTGGACACCGGCGAATCGGTGGCGCTGTCGCGGGCGGCGGCCGGCGCAGGCGCCGGCGCGGGCTGGGCCCGGCGCGGGGCCACGTAATCGATCCACAAGGCGCGCGCGAAGATCCAGACCGCCAGCAGCGTCGCCAGCACGGCGATCGCCAGGAACACGTCGTTGTAGGCAAGGATGTTGGCTTCGCGGGTCTGGGTCTGGGTCAGCAGCGAGATGCCCTGGCGGGTGCGCGCGGCCGGGTCGGTCAGTACCCGGCCGTAGGCGGCGCCGTATTGCTGGATGCGCGCGGCCACCTGCGGATCGAGGCTGCTGAGCGTGTCGGCCAGGTTCGAGGAATGGAATTTTTCGCGCGTCACCTGCCAGGTGCCGAGCAGCGAGGAACCGAGCAGGCCGCCCAGGTTCTGGGTCAGGCCGAACAGCACCGAGAAGGTGATCAGGTTGCCCGGATTGGTGATCACGGAGCCCATCAGCGTCAGCAGCAGCGGCCCGAGGAACATCACGCCGCCGAAGGCCAGCAGCGCCTGGCTGACGTACATCTCTTCCGGGCGGGTCACGCTGGTGGCGTGCGAATCGATCCAGGCGCCCAGCGCCATGATCAGCAGCGCCACCACCTGCGGCGACATCAGGTGGGCCGGGTTGAAGGTCAGCGCCGAGAACACGATGCCGGCGGCCGTGGCCACCAGCACCACCGCGAACAGCGTCGTCAGCTGGTCGTTGTTCAGGCCCACCAGGCGCAGGAAACCGACCGCGCCGACGCTCTGCTCGGACAGCACCACGCGCACCAGGATCATGGCGATGAACAGGCGCGCGATCATGCCGTTGGTCAGCCAGCGCAGGTTCAGCAGCGGATTCTTGCGGTTGTGCTCGACGGCGATCGCGGCCACGATCAGGACGACCGACGCCGCCAGCGCGATGCCGACCCAGGGTTCCGAGGTCCACCACAGCACGCGGCCGAAGGTGAGCGCGGCGCACAGCAGCGCCATGCCCGGCGCGAACAGGGCGAAGGTGACGAAGTCGGTCGGGCGGAAGGCCTTGAAGCGGTCGCCCGGCGGCAGCTTGAGCCACAGCACGGCGCCCAGCGTGACCAGGGTCAGGCCGAGTTCGAACAGGTACAGGCCGCGCCACTCGGCCACTTCCAGCAGGCGGCTCGAGAACAGGTAGGCGATCGGCTGCGCCAGCTGCGAGATGCCGGTGGAGATGATGATGCCGCGCGGCCGCCAGGCCTTGGTGAAGGTCTGCAGCGTGTAGTACAGGCCGAGCGTGGACAGCGCCGCGCCGACCATGCCGTGCGCCGCGCGCACCGCGATCGCCGAGCCGAGGTCGTTGACGAACAGGTGGGCGAAGGTCACCAGCGCATACAGCACCAGGAAGAATTCGGTGAAGGCGCGCAGGCCGAACTGCTGGCGGAATTTCACCAGCAGCAGGTTCATCGACACGTTGGTCATCACGTAGGCGGTCGGCAGCCAGTTGACCTCTGCGGCGAAAGCACCCAGCGTGCCCTGCAGGTTGACCAGGTTGACCGTCACCAGCGCATTGCCGAGGCCGCCGGTCAGCGTGACCAGGGTGCCGACCAGGAAGAAGGCGGCGCGCCGCGGCGCCGAGTGCGCCGGGAAGGAAGGCCCGCCCGGCATGGTCGGGCGTTCGTCGGGACTCCAGTCGCGCGGGGCGTATTTAGCGTCGCTGCTGCTCATACGGTGCTCATGCGCCTTCCAGGATCGTCTGCATCTCCTCCAGCACTTCGGAGGCGGTTTCGATGCGGCCGGCATCGATGCGCGCCGCGACGGCCTGCCGCAGCAGCGCCGCCTGCTCGCCGACCTTGCGCGCCAGCGCCCGGCCCCGCTCCGTCAGCACCACCAGCTTGACGCGCCGGTCGTACGGACTCGGCCGGCGTTCGGCCAGGCCGCCGGCCACCAGGCGGTCGATGGTGGCGACCAGGGTGGCGCCGTCGACGCCCAGCTGTTCGGCCAGCTGGCGCTGGGACAGGGCTGCGGGCGTGCCGGCCACCGCCGCAACCGCGTTCCATCCCGCCGGCGTGATGCCGCAGGACTTCAGGTAGCGCTCGAGCGCGGCGCGCCAGGCGCGCGCACCGCCCTGTAGAGCCTGCGTGAAGCGTTCGTCCAGAGGAACCATGGGTCACCCAATCGTTGGCTGGCCTGATTATCTGCCTGTTCTGGCAAATGTGGCCACACGCGAAGATTTAATTCGAGAATTGGTTATTCGGATATTGCTCTGAAAAATCACAGTGCTTAGAATCAATTTATTCCGCTAAGCAATCAGTTCCCTGCAGGACATATTTACGGGGTGCTGTCGTCCGTGAGGTTTTAGAGTTTCCATGTTTAGAGCACGTCCTTCTGTTCGCAAACTTACGTCCGCTGCGATCCTGTGCCTGGCACTGCTGCCCGGCCTGGCCATCGAGCAGGAACTGCAACTCGACTACCGGATCAACGAGCACATCGTGCTGATCCCGGCCGGCAGGAACCACCAGGCGCGCCTGGAAACCACGGTGTTCCAGCCGAACGGCCAGGGCCCCTTCCCGCTGATCATCATCAACCACGGCAAGGACCCCGGCCATCCGAACATGCAGCCGCGCGACCGCTTCTATCACATGGCGCACGCCTTCGTGGAACGCGGCTATGCGGTGATGGTGCCGATGCGCCAGGGCTTCGCGAACTCGACCGGTTCCTACCGCGACCACGGCTGCGACATGACCGCAAACGGCTACACCCAGGCCGAGGACATCCAGGACACGCTCGACTTCGCCCGCAGCCAGAAATGGATCGACGCCGATCGCATCGTGGTCGCCGGCCAGTCCTACGGCGGCCTGGCGACGATGGCGCTCGGCACCCAGGACCTGCAGGGTGTGCGTGGCCTGATCAATTTCGCCGGCGGCCTGCGCGACGACAGCAACGGCTGCGGCTGGCGCTCGTCGCTGGTGGCGGCGTTTGCCGAGTACGGTTCGCAGAACAAGGTCCCGAGCCTGTGGATGTACGGCCGGAACGATTCGCTGTTCGGCCCGGAACTGGTGGCGCGCATGCACGACGCGTTCGAGCAGGCAGGCGGCCGCGCCCAGCTGGTGGAATACGCACCGTTCAAGCGCGACTCGCACGGCATGCTGGCCAGCCGCGACGGCGAAAAAGTCTGGCTGAAGGACACCATGGCCTTCCTCGACAAGGTCGGCATGCCGACCCAGGTGCTGTACAAGGTCCCGGAACCGCCGGTCCCGCAACCGACCAATTATGCTGGCATCGACGACGTCGAGGCAGTTCCTTTCCTCAGCGAAAACGGCAAGCGCGCCTACAAGGAATATCTCACCAAGATGACGCCGCGCGCCTTCGCCATTTCGCCGAACGGCGGCTGGTGCTGGGCCGAGGAAGGCGAAGACCCGGAAGCGCGCGCGCTGGCGGCCTGCTCGGCCAAGAGCGACAAGCCGTGCCGCCTGTATTCGGTGGACGAGACGGTGGTGTGGAATCCGGACCTGGCCGAGAAGGCGGCGGTCACGGCATCGAACACGCCGGCGCTGCAGCCGGCGGTGGGCGACGGCGGGGGTAGCCCGTCGCTGGGCGGGACGGTGGCGTTGACGAATTGAGTCGCGGGACGTCGCTCCTGCAAATTTTGCGGTGCCCTGCACCTGCAAATTCCTGACGTCGCCCCTGCGAAGGCAGGGGCCCACGTCACACGCTTAGCCGTAGCGCTGGCAAAACTCGGGCCCCTGCCTGCGCAGGGGCGACGATGTCCGTATCAAAAATGGTGCACAGCAACATTTTTTAAGCCCGGACCTGCCGGCTTCAAGAGCTAGCACAAACTCTGCCGCACATACCAAACCGACAATGTGATGTCGTTTTCCGTCCGATGGAGACTCACATGGGTTCAGTGGCACGCCTGATACGCGCCTGCACGCTGGCGCTTGCCGCCCTGCTGCCGGCCGGTTCCGCTCTCGCGGCAAACAATTATCCCGTCATCCTGGTGCACGGTTTCCTGGGCTTCGGCCCGGACAGCTACCCGGGCAGCGGCTTCCTCTACTGGGGCGGCTACAGCAACATCGCTGCCCACATGCAGCTGTACCACGGCCCGCACGCCGTGTACGCGGCCGGCGTCAGCGCGATCGGCTCCAACTGGGACGACGCGGCCGAGCTGTATGCCCAAATCAAGGGCGGCTGCACCGACTACGGCGCCATCCACGTCGCCCGCTACGGCTACCCGGGCCAGCCGCAGAAGCCCACCGGCAAATGCTGGGCCGCCGATCCCAACAACAACCCGAACGCCTACCCGATCGCGCTGTACCCGCAGTGGGATGCCGCCCACCCGATCCACCTGATCGGCCACAGCCAGGGCGGCACCACCATCCGCGCCCTGATCCAGCTGCTGGAACACGGCTCGCCCTACGGCGACGAAGGCGGCAGCGAGCTCTACGTTGGCGGCAAGACCGGCTGGGTGCGCAGCGTGGTCACGCTGTCGACGCCGCACAACGGCACCACGCTGCGCGACGCCGTGCTCGACATCCTGCCGCAGATCCGCACGCCGCTGCGCGACTACCTCGACAGCAAGCTGACTTCCTGGGAACTGTCGCCGGACGGCGCGCGCGAATTCAACCGCTGGGCGCTGGCGTCGCCGAACGTGTACTACTTCTCGGTGGGCACCGTGGCCACCGAGCGCGGCGCCTGGTGCTGCAACGGCACCGACCGCAGCATCGCGCCGATCCAGAGCAGCGCCTTCCAGTACCCGCGCAGCGACATGTTCCAGTACTACAAATATTTTTCGGGGGAGTGGATCGTGCCCTCGCTGGCCCAGCGCGGCATCGGCTCATACACCCAGTCGGCGCCCGACCGCGTGCGCATCGACAGCGAGTGGTTCGCCAACGACGGCGTGGTCAACACGATCAGCATGCGCGCGCCGTCCGGCCAGCCGGTGCTCGACTACGACGGCACGGCAGTGCGCGGCACTTGGAACTTCCTCGGGAATTACCGCGGCTACGACCACTTCGATATCCTGAACTGGTCGGCCACCGGCCCGTCGGCGGACATGGTCTACGACCGCATCAGCGACATCATCTTCAACCTGGAATAAGGGTTGACGAACGCATTGCGGGTGGCGCGGGCGCCTGCTACGGGCACGAGATCGGCGCCGTCGACAATCGCCGCGTGGACAGCGAAGCTGGCCACGCTACCCGCACCGCCTTCTTACATGGCCGAGCGCAGCGTGCGCGCCAGGTCCGACAGCCGGTACGGCTTGTTGACGAAGGCAAACGCGCTCAAGCCGTTGCCATGGCGCTGCTTCAGCGCCGGCAGCGGATAGCCCGACGCCAGCATGATCTTGGTGCCCGGATAGTGCTCGCGCGTATAGCTGGCCAGTTCGATGCCATTCATCCCGTTCGGCATGACCACGTCGGTGAACAGGATGTCGACGTCGCGCCGCTCCATCACGTCGATCGCCTCGCGTCCGCTGGCGGCCGTCACCACGTCGTAGCCCATGCTGGTGAACAGCGAGGCGGCGACGTCCATCAGGTCGGGCTCGTCCTCGACGATCAGCACGCGCTCGGTATGCGTGCCCTCGCCTTCCTGCGCGAAGTCGACCACGGCCGGCAAGTAGATCGCGATCGTGGTGCCCGTGCCCGGCTTGCTGTCGATGGCGACGTCGCCGTCCGACTGCTTGATGAAGCCGTACACCTGGGACAGGCCGAGGCCGGTGCCCTTGCCCACTTCCTTGGTGGTGAAAAAGGGTTCGAAGGCGCGCGCCACCACGTCCGGCGGCATGCCGGCGCCGCTGTCGGCGACCGTGATGCGGACGTACTCGCCGGCCGGCAAGCTGCCGGCCGCTTTGCCGTCCAGCGTGACGTTGCTGCTGGCGATGGTCAGCTTGCCGCCGTCCGGCATGGCGTCGCGCGCGTTCACGACCAGGTTCAGCAGCGCCGACTCGAAACGCGCGCTGTCGATCACGGCGCTGTGCGCCTTGCGGTCGAGGTCGATGACGAATTCGATGTTCGAACTCACGGCACGACGCAGCACGGTTTCGAAACCGCTGATGATGCGGTTCAGGTTGCGCGTCTCGGCCTGCAGCGGCTGCTGGCGCGCGAAGGCCAGCAATTGCTGGGTCAGGCGCGCGCCGCGGTCGATCGCGCGCCGCATGCTGTCGAGGGTGCGCGCGTCGTTGCCCTTGTCGCCGTCCTTGCGCTGCAGCGCCAGCACCTCGAGGCCGCTCGACAGTACCGACAGCAGGTTGTTGAAGTCGTGCGCCACCCCGCCGGTCAGCTGGCCGATCGATTCCATCTTCTGCGCCTGGTACAGCGCCACGTTGGCCGCCTCCAGCGCCTCGGCCGCTTTTTTCTTTTCGGTCAGGTCGCGCGTGATCTTGGCGAAACCGACCAGTTGCCCGGCGTCGTCATGGATAGCGTCGATGATCACATGGGCCCAGAAGCGCGAGCTGTCCTTGCGCACGCGCCAGCCTTCGGCCTCGAAGCGGCCGACCGTGGCGGCGGTCGACAGCGCGCGCACCGGCACGCCCGCTTCCTGCTCCTCGGAGGTGTAGAAGCGCGAGAAATGGCTGCCGACGATCTCGTCCTGGCCGTAGCCCTTGATGCGCTCGGCACCCGAGTTCCAGTTGGTGACCGCGCCTTCCGGCGACAGCATGTACAGCGCGTAGTCGGTCACGCCCTGGACCAGCAGGCGGAAGCGCTGTTCGCTCTCGCGCAGCGCCTCCTCGGCCTTCCGGCGTTCGGTCACGTCGCGCGTGATCTTGGCAAAGCCGAGCAGGACGCCGTCCTCGTTGTAGATCGGGTCGATCACGACGTGGGCCCAGAAGCGGGTGCCGTCCTTGCGCACGCGCCAGCCTTCGGCTTCGTACTTGCCTTCGGTCAGGGCGGTATCCAGCGCGCGCCGCGGCAGTTCGGTGGCCCGGTCCTCGGGCGTATAGAAGCGCGAGAAGTGCTCGCCCAGGATTTCCTGCGCGGTATAACCCTTGAAGCGGTTGGCGCCGGCATTCCAGCTGCTGATGTGGCCCGCGGGGTCGAGCATGTAGATGGCGTAGTCGCTGATCCCCGCGATCAGATATTGGTAGCGCCGCTCATCCGGCAGGATTTTCTTGGGCTGGGTCTGATCGTTCATGGCGTGCTGCAAAGTTCTTCTGACAAGAACAAATAGTTATCCAAATCCATTATCGAATAATACACCGGCCGCGCCCGCTACACGCGTTCGGCAAGCTAGGGGATCCGGGGCCGTTTCCCATGATATTAACCATTTGTAGAGGGCCTTGTCGGTTTCACATTGCGCAAAATTACTTAGCACAACAACAAGACCCCAGCCGCACACTTCAGCACGCTCAGATTTGATGTTTTAAATGGATCAATTCCTGGCTCTCAAATAAAATTTATCGAAAGTGCGCGTTTCTTGTTTTAAAATGTTGCAATATTGCCGCATCTATAAATGCCGTACCGACACCGCTTCTGGTCGGTGCAGAAGTGTTTCAATGTAAAATACGGACCTTGCAATTTACAGTCAGCCCCTTCCATACTCCATGAATCCGGTCCAGACCGCCCCCGTTCTCGACCTGTCGACCTGCGACAGGGAACCGATTCACATGCCCGGCAGCATCCAGCCACACGGCTTTCTCCTGACCCTGTCCGACGGTCTCGACGTGCTGCAGGCCAGCGCCAACATCGGCGACTGGATCGGTTGCGGCGTGCGCGAGGCGGTCGGCCGGCCACTGGCCGAGGTCATCGGAGAAGCGGCGACGCTGTCGCTGGCACCCGAACTGGCTTCCGGCCTCGGCCAGCGCCCGTATTACGTGGGTGCGGTTACCACCGCCAACGGCCGCCACTTCGACGTGCTCGGCCACCAGTATGACGGCGTGATCGTGCTCGAATTCGAACCGGTCGACCGCGCCGGCACCGCCGACTTCCGCCAGCTGTATTCGCTGGTCGGCGACTTCCTGCTGAAAGTGAACGACACCACCAGCATCGAATCGCTGGCCGAACTGGCCTGCCACCACGTGCGCTCGGTCACCGGCTACGGCCGCGTGATCGTCTACAAGTTCGACCGCGACGGCCACGGCCACGTGATGGCGGAAGCCAAGCAGGACGACTATGCCTCGTACATGGGTCAGCACTTCCCGGCCTCGGATATCCCGACCCAGGCGCGCCAGCTGTATACGCTGTCGCGCATCCGCCTGATCCAGGACGCGGATTACCAGCCGGCGCCGCTGGTGCCGGCGCTGAACCCGGTCACCGGCCGGCCGAACGACCTGTCCTTCGCCACCCTGCGCAGCGTGTCGCCGGTGCACCTGCAGTACATGCGCAACATGCGCACGATGGCCTCGATGTCGGTGTCGCTGATGGTCAAGGGCCAGCTGTGGGGCCTGATCTCCTGCCACAACGAGGATGCCAAGCCGGTCGGCTTCGAGAAGCGCACCGCCTGCGAGCAGCTCAGCGAGATCCTGGCGCTGTGCATCGAATCGCGCGAAGACGCCGCCGACCTGCAGTTCCGCCTCGACGTGCGGCGCACCATGGTGTCGACGCTGGCGGGCCTGACCCAGGGCAGCGACTTCATCGAGAACTTGTCGAACGTGTTCCCCGAACTGCTGCGCTTCGCACGCGCGGCCGGCGTGGCGGTGGTGGTCGACGAGCGCATCCTGACCTACGGCGACACCCCGGCCGACACCGACATCCGCGACCTGGTCGACTGGCTGACCGTGCACGACCACGGCGACGTGTACCACAGCGACAACCTGTCGTCCGCGTATCCGAACGGCCGGCGCATCGTGCGCAATGCCAGCGGTCTGCTGGCGGTGCCGATCTCGCGCATCCACAAGCACTACCTGCTGTGGTTCCGTCCCGAATACGTGCGCACCATCGAATGGGCCGGCAACCCGCACGACAAGATCGTGCAGGCCGCCGCCGCCGGCGTGACGCTGAACCTGTCGCCGCGCACCAGCTTCGCGGCCTGGCGCGAGACCATCCACGGCACCAGCCTGCCCTGGCACGCCGGCGAGATCGAACTGACGCTGGAATTCCGCACCGCCCTGCTCGGCCTCGCGCTCGAACGCGCCGAGCAGATGGCGGCGCTGGCAGAGGAACTGACCCGCTCGAACAAGGAACTGGAGGCGTTCTCGTACTCGGTGTCGCACGACCTGCGCGCGCCGCTGCGCCACATCGTCGGCTTCGCCGACCTCCTGATCGAATCGAGCGGCAGCGAGGACGCCCAGCTGCGCGAGCGCTTCCTGAAGAACATCAAGGAAGCGGCGCGCCTGGCCGGCAAGCTGGTCGACGACCTGCTGTCGTTCTCGCAGATGGGACGCGCCTCGCTGCGTCCGACCACGGTCGACATGAACGACCTGGTCGCCGCCTGCATCGACAAGCTGGCGCCGGAGATCCGCGGGCGCCGCATCGAGTGGGACATCGCTCCCTTGCCGACGGTCTGGGCCGACCCGACCTTCCTGCACCTGGCGGTGATCAACCTGCTGTCGAACGCCGTGAAGTTCACCGGCCAGCGCGATCCGGCCCTGATCCGCATCTCGGCCGAGGACGCGCCGCACGAGACGGTGTTCCACGTCGCCGACAACGGCGCCGGCTTCAACATGGAATACGTGCACAAGCTGTTCGGCGTGTTCCAGCGCCTGCACCGCATGGAAGATTTCCAGGGCACCGGCATCGGCCTGGCCAACGTGCGCCGCATCGTCGAGCGCCACAACGGCCGCGTGTGGGCCGACTCGGTACAGGGACAAGGCGCGACGTTCTCGTTCGCGCTCCCGAAACAGATTACAAACTCATAGTATTTAGAAAGAACGCATGCTCAAGCCCATCCTGCTGGTCGAAGACAATCCCAACGACCTCGAGCTGACGCTGATCGCACTGTCGAAGAGCCAGCTCGCCAACCAGGTCATCGTCGTGCGCGACGGCGCCGAGGCCCTCGATTACCTGCACCGCCGCGGCGACCATGCCGAACGTGCCGCCGGCAACCCGGCGGTGGTGCTGCTCGACCTGAAACTGCCGAAGGTCGACGGCCTCGAAGTATTGAAAAGCATCCGCGAAACCGACGGCCTGAAGCCGCTGCCGGTGGTGATGCTGACCTCGTCGAAGGAAGAACAGGACCTGGTGCGCAGCTACGAGCTGGGCGTGAATGCCTACGTGGTCAAGCCGGTCGACTTCACCGAATTCGTGCGGGCGATTTCCGATCTCGGCATCTTCTGGGCCGTGCTGAACGAACCGCCTCCGGGTTCGCAGCGGTATATCAAGCCGAGCAAGTGATTCGGCTCGTAACGACCGCGCAGTGAAAAGATCGTCAGGTCGCTAGCGCCAGCACGTCGTGCCAGGCACTGCCGGAAACGACTTCCCGCGCAGGCCGGAACCGATACTGAATCGCAGGATTCGGCGTCCCGAAGCAGCCCGGACATGTCAAGCCATGCGCTTTGGCGGCTCGGCATGGGTCCCCGCCTTCCCGGGGACGATGTGCTGGAAGATCACGCAGCCCCGCTGACCGCCGCCTGGCTCTGGTGCCGGCGCCGCAGCAAGTGACGGATACGCGCGCTGAGCGCATCCGGGTGATACGGTTTCTGCAGCAGGTTCACCGTCGCTTCCAGTTTCCCTTCGTGCGCCAGCACGCCTTCCGCATAACCCGAGGTGTACAGGATTTCCGCCTGCGGCAGGCGCTCGCGCACCGCTTCGGCCAGCTGCAGGCTGCTGATCGGCCCCGGCATGATCACGTCGGTGAACACCAGGTCGACCTGCTGGCCGCTGTCGACGATCGCCATTGCCGCCGCCGCGTCCGGCGCTTCCAGCACGCGATAGCCGAGCGCCGACAGGATGCCGCAGGTGGTGCTGCGCACGTCTTCCTCGTCCTCGACCACCAGGATGGTTTCCAGGCCGCCCAGCAACGGACCGGCCGCGATCTTTTCCTGCGGCAGGGCCTCCGCATCGCTGCGCGGCAGGTAGATGCGCACGCTGGTGCCCTTGCCGGGTTCGCTCTTGAGCACGATCTCGCCGCCCGACTGCTTGACGAAACCGTAGGCCATCGACAGGCCCAGGCCGGTGCCCTGCCCGGTCGGCTTGGTGGTGAAGAAGGGTTCGAAGGCGCGCGCCAGCACCTCGGGCGGCATGCCGCCGCCGGTGTCGGCCACCTCGATCAGCACGTAGCGGCCCGGCAGCACCTCGGCCGCCTCCGCCGGCATCGGACTATCCGGCTCGATGTTGGTGGCGCGGATGGTCAGCGTGCCGCTGCCGGCCATGGCGTCGCGCGCATTGATGGCCAGGTTCAGCAGCACGTTGTGCAGCTGGTGCGGATCGACCAGGGTGCTGCCCAGGCTGTGGTCGATCTCGGTGACCACGCGCGCGCGCGGGCCGAGCACGCGCCGCATCATATCGTCCATCTCGCGCAGCAGGTGGCCCGGGTTGACCACCACTTCCTGCAGCGGCTGGCGGCGCGCGAAGGCCAGCAGGTGCGAGGACAGCTTGGCGCCGCGCTCGACCCCGGCCAACGCCATGTCGACGCGGGCCAGTCCGGCCTCGTTCAGGTTGCCGATCAGCTTGAGCAGCTGCAGGTTGCCGCCGACGATCTGCAGCACGTTGTTGAAGTCGTGGGCGACGCCGCCGGTCAGCTGGCCGATCGCTTCCATCTTCTGGGCCTGCTGCAGCGCCGACTGGCTGACTTCCAGCTGTTCCTGGCTGCGGCGCAGCGACACGAAGGCATCGTCGCGCTGGCGCCGCGCGTTGTAGGCATCGCTGTGGTAGCGCACCCGTGCCACCAGCTCGCGCGGATCGGGCCATTTGACGAGGTAGTCGTTGGCGCCGGCGGCGAAGGCCTTGGCCTTGATGTCAGGGTCCTCTTCCGAGGACAGCATGATGACCGGGATGTTTTCGGTGGCCTTGTCCGCGCGCAGGCGGCGCGTGACCTCGAAGCCGTCGATCTCCGGCATGCGCAGGTCGACCAGCACCACGGTGGCGCCGATTTCCTTGGCCAGCTCCACCGCCATGCCGGGCCGGTTGGCGAAACGCAGGGTATGCGCAGCACAACCCTTCAAGCCATGCGAAATGATGTCTTCCGCGAAAGGCTCGTCGTCGATCAACAGGACCGAACAGGGACTGGATTCGTGTTGATTCATTACGCCTGCGAAATCGTCAGCATGGAAAAAAGAAGGACAAATTGTAAAATCGCAAAATTTGATTTTACACCAAGCAAGGAGCCTGATTTCAATTATCGCAGGGTGCACCAATGAAAACAGTCTGTCAATGCGAGTAAATTGGGATGTAAATATGTTGTATTTGCAACAAATTAGCAAAAAAATATGTCGATATTGAGTAATTGATAGCGGATTGCTAACGTCCCTTCTTCTTGTTCGAGGTGAACGTACGGCTGTAAAAGCCGGGCGGCTTCTTCGACACCCAGTCGATGAAAGCCGCAATATCGGCATGTGCCTTGAGTGCGTCCCAGGTGTGATAGGCCCGCAGTAGTTCGCGCTCGGAAAAGGTCGCGTGGATCTTGCGGTGGCAGATTTTATGGATGGGGAACTGTTCCCTGCCCTTGAGCGACTTCGGGATCAGGTGGTGCCGGTCGATGTGCTCGGTGCCCAGCGCCCGTCCGCACAGCGGACATGCGGCCTCGACCGTCGGAGCATCGTGCAACTCGGGGATGTACAGGTGGCGCGCCATCCTCCTTATATCGAGGCGCGCGCCACCGTTTAAAGACCGGCCTGTGCCGGTGTGCTCATTGCGCCGCCCTGGCCACAGCCATGCGCGAGAAGCTGGCCACGCTGGCGACGAAGGAGAAGGCCGCGGCCAGGCCGAGCGCATACCAGCTGCCGTGCGCGCCCGCCACGGTCAGGCAGAACGCCACCAGCGCCGCCCCGGTGGCCTGGCCGGTCAGGCGCGCGGTGGCGACCATGCCGCTGGCACTGCCGCTGCGCTGCGGCGGCGCGCTGCCCATGATCGCCTTCACGTTGGGGGCCTGGAAGAAGCCGAAGCCGACCCCGCACAGCGCCATGCGCCAGCCGATGTCGAGCGCGGTCGGTGCGTCCGGCATGCGCATCAGCGCCACCAGGCCGGCCGCCAGGATCAGCAGGCCGATGCCGCCCAGCGCGCCCGACGAATAACGATCGCTCAGGCGCCCGGCCACCGGCGCCATCACGCCGACCATCACCGGCCACGGCGTCATCAGGAAACCGGTCTCGATCGGCGAGCGGCCCAGCGCGCTCTCGAAGTAGAACGGCAGCGCCACGAAGGCCAGTGCCTGCGCGGCGAAGGTGCAGGTGGCGGTGAGCGTGGACAGCGAGAACATCGGCAGGCGGAACAGGTCGACCGGCAGCAGCGGCGCCGGGTGGCCCTTCTGGCGCCGCAGCAGCAGCATGAAGAACACCAGCGCGATCAGGGTTTCCGGCAACAGCGTGCGCAGGCCGACCCGGTGGGCGGCGTCGCCCAGCGCCAGGATCGCCATGCCGAAGGCGGCCACGTTGTACAGGCCGGCGACGCCGTCGATGCGGTGGCTGGCGCGGCGCGATGCCGGCAGCACCTTGCGCGCCAGGAAGAAGGCGGCGATCCCCGGCAGGACGTTGATCCCGAACAGCCACTCCCACGAGGCCGCCGCCAGGATCAGCGAGGCCAGGCTCGGCCCCAGCGCGAAGCCGACCGCCACCACCAGCGCATTGTTGCCGAAGCCGCGCCCCTGCAGCTTGGCCGGATAGATGGCGCGCAGCAGCGCCGTGTTCACGCCCATGATGGCGCTCGCGCCCAGCCCCTGGAACAGGCGCGCAACGATCAGCATCGGCAGCGACCACGACAGCGCGCAGGCCAGCGAGGCCGCGGTGAACAGCGCCATGCCGGCCACGTAGACGCGGCGGTAGCCGATGGTCTCGCCCAGCGCCGCGATCGGCAGCAGGGTCGCGACCATCGCCAGCTGGTAGGCGTTGACGATCCAGACGGAGTTGGCGGGCGTGGCGTGCAGCTGCTCCGCCATGGCCGGCAGCGCGGTGTTGGCGATCGCGGTGTCGAGCGAGGACATGCCGACGCCGAGCGCCAGCGCGAGGAAGGCCAGGCCGCGTGGCCCCGGCGGCAGCCCGTCCTGGGCCTGGATGGCGTGCGGGGCGTCCTGCCCGGGAATGCTTGGGTTGAGTGGTTGCATGCGCGACCCTGCGGCAAAGCGTCAATTATAGGAAGGCTTGGCGGGGTCTGCCGGCGGCGCAACAAATCGATAACAATCCCGGCACCGCGGCACAGGCCGCCGGAAAAGCAAAAAGCCCGCATCTTGCGAAGCGGGCTTTGAGGTACTACGAATTCTGGCTCCCCGACCTGGACTCGAACCAGGGACCTGCGGATTAACAGTCCGTCGCTCTACCGACTGAGCTATCAGGGAATTGAGGCTCGCATTATAACGGCTGAGTTGCGGTTTGACCAGCCTTGCATAAAACTCAGGTCACAGGGGTCAGCAGCGCATGCTGCGACGCCGTGTGGAAGTCGCGCCAGACGCGGTTGATGACGCTGTCGGTGCGCGCCGCGTACAGGCCGCAGTACGGGTACAGCGTGTCGACGGCGTGGCGGGCGGCGCCGACCCAGGCCATCGACAGGGCTTGCAGGCGGGCGGCCTCGGCATCGTCCACCCTGCCCTCGGCCAGCACCCGCGCCCAGGTTGCGTCGAGCTGGTCGTAGAAGTCGGCGCGCGCCCGCTCGAAGCGCGTGCGGCAGGACGCCAGCACGCCCTGCACCGCAGGTACCTCGATCAGCGCTTCGCCCCGTCCACTGAACCGGTTGCGGCGATGGCGCAGCGACGCTTCGGCCAGCGCGATGAAATGCCCGGCCATGCCGGCCACGTTCGCGCCTAGGGTCACGAAGGCAAAGGCGAGGAAGGGAAAGCGGTACAGCGGGCCCTGCTCGCGGGCCGCGGCCGGGTCGATGTCGAAGCCGTGGTCGCGCTGGATCCACTGTCCCTGCACGCGGTAGCCGTGCGAGGCGGTGGCGCGCAGGCCGAGCGTACGCCAGTTCGGCACCACCTCGACCAGCGCGGCCGGCACCACGAAGGCCTTGATGCGCGGGTTGCCGGCGGCATCGCGCAGCGGCTGGCCGTGCTCGCGCAAGACCGCATTGAAGGTGAAGTGGGTCGCCATCGGTGCGCCGCTGGCATAGTCCCAGTGGCCGTCGATGCGGTAGCCTTCGCCCTCGGCGTCGGCGAAGCCGGTCGGGGCGCCGCTGCCGGCCAGGCAGACGCGCGGCGTGGCCAGCACGGCGCGCGCCAGTTGCGGCGGCAGGAAACCGGCGAACCAGCCGGCGCCGGCGCACAGGGTCACGGTCCAGCCCATGCTGCCGTCGACGCCGGCGATGGCCTCTTCCAGCCGGACGACCTCGGGCAGCGCCATCTCGGCGCCGCCCAGCGCGCGCGGCGCCAGCATGCGCAGCCAGCCGCGCCGGTGCAGCAGCGCCTGCTGGACCGGGTGCAGCCAGCCGGCGGCATCGGCGGCGGCGGCGCAACGGGCGATGCGGCGGGCGTCGCGGTCGGACAGCGGGGCTGGGTGTGCAGGCATCGTCGTGCTCTCGAAACGAAAAAGGCCGCTTCGTGTGAAGCGGCCTTCCGGATACTGCAGAATTCTGGCTCCCCGACCTGGACTCGAACCAGGGACCTGCGGATTAACAGTCCGTCGCTCTACCGACTGAGCTATCAGGGAATTGAGGCCGCATTATAACCGCCCTGGGCAATGTGGCAATAGTTTTTTGCGAATCGCGTACTTGCACTTGTTTGGTTGACCCTTGCACGTCGCCCCTGCGCAGGCAGGGGCCCAAGCTCGTTCCCGGCTGCGATCGCTGTTCATGGCTACGCTTGCAACTTGGGCCCCTGCCTTCGCAGGGGCGACGTTCTGGCGCCAAGGATCAAAAACTGGCGGCAAGGGCGACGGTTTTTCATCGGTTTGCTATAGTCGCCACTTCCCCAAGCAAACACGCACTCTTTCATGAACACACCCCGCACCCTCGGCACCCCGCTCTCCCCGTCCGCCACCAAAGTCATGCTGCTCGGCTCCGGCGAACTCGGCAAGGAAGTCATCATTTCCCTGCAGCGTCTCGGCGTGGAAGTGATCGCGGTCGACCGTTATCCGAACGCGCCCGGCCACCAGGTCGCGCACCGCGCCCACGTGATCGACATGACCGACGCCGACGCGCTGGCCGCCCTGATCGCGCGCGAGCAGCCGGACCTGGTCGTGCCCGAGATCGAGGCGATCGCCACCGCCAAGCTGGCCGAGCTGGAAGATGCCGGTACCATCACCTGCATCCCGACCGCGCGCGCGGCGCTGCTGACCATGAACCGCGAAGGCATCCGCCGCCTGGCCGCCGAAGCGCTGGGCCTGGCGACCTCGCCCTACCGCTTCGCGTCCAGCCTGCAGGAGCTGCAGGCCGCCTGCACCGAGATCGGCTTCCCGTGCGTGGTCAAGCCGGTGATGTCGTCGTCCGGGAAGGGCCAGTCGAAGCTGGACAGTGCGCTTGATGTCGAAAACGCGTGGAATTACGCGGCGGCCGGCGGGCGCGTCGATGCGGGCCGCGTGATCGTCGAAGGTTTCATCGATTTCGACTACGAGATCACGCTGCTGACGGTACGCGCCAACGGCACCTCGGGCGAGATCGAGACCGTGTTCTGCGAGCCGATCGGCCACAAGCAGGTGCACGGCGACTACGTCGAATCGTGGCAGCCGCAGCCGATGAGCGCGGCCGCGCTGGCCAATGCCAAGGAGATCGCGGCCAAGGTCACCGCCAACCTTGGTGGGCGCGGCGTGTTCGGCGTCGAGCTGTTCGTCAAGGGCGACATGGTGTGGTTCTCGGAAGTCAGCCCGCGTCCGCACGACACCGGCATGGTGACCATGGCGACCCAGGTGCAAAGCGAGTTCGAGCTGCACGCCAAGGCCATCCTCGGCCTGCCGGTCAACGCGGCGCTGCGTGCGCCGGGTGCCTCGGCCGTGATCTACGGCCAGCTCGAGGAAGCCGGGATCGCCTTCGAAGGCGTGGCCGAGGCCCTGCAGGTGCCGGACACCGACATCCGCCTGTTCGGCAAGCCGGAATCCTTCGCACGCCGCCGCATGGGCGTGGCGCTGGCGACCGCCGGCGACGTCGACACCGCGCGCCAGCGCGCGCTGCAGGCGGCGTCGAAGGTCAAGCCGGTATCCGGCAAGCGCTGAAGCCCCGCGCCGGATGGCGCCACCGTCGACCTGGGCGTAGGGTGGGCACCCCGTGCCCACGCGAAAGCCGGCGTAACGCACACGTCCGCGTGGGCACGGGGTGCCCA